>Ga0187886_1000036_pt1 | contig 196748 bp, 197 predicted proteins | sample June2016WEW_20_1_FD_133001 | JGI IMG/M metagenome (GOLD analysis project Ga0187886, IMG submission 133001) | Peatland microbial communities from SPRUCE experiment site at the Marcell Experimental Forest, Minnesota, USA - June2016WEW_20_150 | ecosystem: Environmental > Terrestrial > Soil >...
AGGCGGTATATGGGGCGCATTAGCTACCGGGCTTTTTGCTTCGAAGAGCGTAAATGCTGCGGGTGGAGACGGGCTTTTCTTTGGCAACCCAAAGCAATTCCTGGTGCAGTTAACTGCCGTGGCGGTCACGCTAATTTACTCTCTGGCAGTAACAGCTATAATCTATAAACTGGTGGATGTATTTATCGGCATACGCGTCAACGAAAAAGAAGAAGCCATGGGACTTGACCTTACGCAGCATAGAGAGAGGGCGTATACTGTACTTGAATAAAGATGTCACAAAGTCACCATGATAAAAGGGGGCTAATATGAAATTAATCATTGCGATAATCCAGCCGCATAAACTCGAAGATGTAAAAGAAGAGCTTTATAAGGCAGAGGTAAATCTTATTACCGTAAGTGAGGTCCTAGGCCATGGCCGGCAAAAGGGTGTTACTGAGGTTTACCGCGGGGCGAAAGAGACGGGAAATCTGCTTAGAAAGGTTCGCCTTGAAATCGCTGTAAACGATAATTTTGTCGAGCCGACCATAAAAGCCATAATAAAAGGCGCAAAGACAGGAGAGACCGGGGATGGCAAGATCTTTGTCCTGGATTTAAAGGAGTGCATAAGAATCAGGACCGAGGAGCGCGGTTCGCTGGCGATTGGGTAAATCTTTAAGCAGTCAAATATTCGGATTACCAAAATATCGAGTTTATTACTTGTATAGGTAACTAGCTATAAGCACGTTGCAGTGTTTATAATGAGATAGCGCAATTAGGCGTTCATGATAGTTACGACCAAACTGTTATGAACGCCTTTATTTTTTAAACTGTTTTTACACAGTTGTTTAACCAATTGTGCAAGGAACACCTTGTTTTATCGAGGCAAGTGTTCACTGCTGTGAAGGAGGCAATATGATTAATGGGGCAGACACGGCGTTTGTTTTAATCTCTACGGCCTTTGTGATGTTGATGACTCCGGGGTTGGCATTTTTCTATGGAGGCATGGTCAGAAGGAAGAATATCCTAAGTATCCTAATGCAGTGTTTTGTGATATTATGTTTATTGACAGTACATTGGATGCTTTTTGGTTACAGCCTTTCTTTTGCTCCGAGCAAAGGTTTCTGGGGAGGCCTGAGTTGGTTTGGTTTAAATGGGGTCGGCATTGAGCCTTTTAGCGGCTACAGCGCTACTATCCCTCATCAGGCATTCATGATTTTTCAGGCGATGTTTGCGATAATCACACCGGCATTAATTATTGGTGCTTTTGCGGAAAGGATGAAATTTTCGGCGTTTCTGGTTTTTAGCATTCTATGGGCTACTTTTGTCTATGACCCGCTTTGCCACTGGGTTTGGGGAATGGGTGGCTGGTTAAGGAATTTAGGTGTCCTTGATTTTGCAGGAGGAATTGTAGTGCATACGAGCGCAGGTATTGCTGCTTTAGTTGTAGCCCTGGCTATCGGCAAAAGAAAGAACCTGGAGCACAATACTCCTGTCCCGCACAACCTTCCTTTCGTAGCCTTGGGAACAGCTTTACTATGGTTTGGTTGGTTTGGTTTTAATGCCGGTAGCGCTTTAGCGGCAAATGGCCTAGCAGTCAGTGCATTTGTGGCGACTAACGCAGCGGCAGCGGCAGCAGGGTTGACCTGGGCGCTTCTGGAATGGGTCCGTAACGGAAAACCCACAATGTTTGGCGCTGTCACCGGTTCTATCGCAGGCCTGGCTACGGTTACTCCTGCCTCGGGTTTTATTAGTCCTTCCTCAGCGTTAATAATAGGGGTCTTTGCAAGCATCTTGTGTTTTATCGGGGTCGCCGTTATCAAGCCCAAGTTCGGTTATGATGATTCCCTGGACGCTTTTGGGGTGCATGGTTTAGGAGGAATCCTGGGAACTCTGGCTACAGGGTTATTTGCCTCCAAAGCAATAAATGCCGCAGGGGCAAATGGTTTATTTGCCGGTAATCCCCGGCAGTTTTTGATACAGTTAATCGGGGTTGTAGCAGCGGTAGCTTACACCTTTGTTGTTACCTATATTATATATAAATTTGTGGATATATTTTTCAGGATACGCGTCAGCGAAAAAGAAGAAGCCATGGGGCTTGATCTTACGCAGCACAGGGAGAGGGCGTATACGGTACTTGAATAAAGATGTCACAAAGTCACAGGTCACAAAGTCACCATGATAAAAGGGGGCTAATATGAAATTAATCATTGCGATAATCCAGCCGCATAAACTCGAAGATGTAAAAGAAGAACTTTACAAGGCAGAGGTAAATCTTATTACCGTAAGCGAAGTTCTCGGCCATGGCCGGCAGAAAGGGGTTACCGAAGTTTACCGCGGCCACAAGGAGACAGGTAATCTCTTAAGGAAAATCCGCCTTGAGATTGCGGTAAACGAGAATTTTGTCGAGCCGACCATAGCAGCAATCATCAAGGGCGCAAAGACAGGAGAGACCGGAGACGGAAAAATATTCGTTCTTGATTTAAAAGAATGTATCAGGATCAGGACTGAAGAGAAGGGGTCTGTTGCAATAGGCTAATTAATCAGGGATACTTCTGTTTCAGCCCGGGAAGGTTCCCGAAATAAAGGCGTTTTTTTGTAAAAGAACGCCTTTATTTTTTGATTTTGTATGATAGAATAAGGTATTAAAAAATAGATTATTAATTAGGAGGGCAAGATGGGAATCAGGCAAGATACATTATTCAGGATTAAGGGAGTAAGTTTAGAAAAGGTGAAAATACCTAAAAAGGTATCTACCTATTTCGGTGAGAATACTTTTAGCATAGAAACTATGCAGAAACACATTTCCAGGCCTACTTTTAAGGCATTTAAGGATTGGCTGAATGAAGGAAAAACCATAACTCTTACGCAGGCAAATGAGATTGCCGATGCGATGAAGGATTGGGCTACCTCAAAGGGCGCAACCTACTATACCCACTGGTTTCAGCCGATGACCGGCCTTACCGCAGAGAAACACGATAGTTTTATCTCTATTGTCGGACCGGGGAAAGTCATTGAAAAATTTTCCGGTTCAAAACTTATTCAGGGAGAGCCCGATGCTTCCAGCTTTCCTTCCGGAGGAATACGCGCAACATTTGAAGCGCGCGGATACACTGCGTGGGATCCTTCCAGCCCCGCCTTTATCAGCGAGAGCGCGCTGGGTAAAACTCTTTGTATCCCGACCATATTCATATCTTATCACGGGGAAGCGCTGGATAAGAAATTACCGCTTCTTCGTTCCGACGAAGCATTGAATAAGGCAGCGGTAGGTTTATTGAAACTTTTTGGCCACAAGGATGTATTAAAGGTTTATTCAACCTGCGGTCCGGAGCAGGAATATTTTCTGATTGATAAGAACTACTATAATCTGCGGCAGGATCTGGTAATGACGGGCCGCACCCTGGTGGGCGCTTCTTCTCCCAAGGGCCAGCAGCTCGAAGACCAGTATTTAGGCACTATCACAGAACGGATGATTAATTTTATGTTTGAGGTGGCAGAGGAGGCGTATAAACTGGGAATACCGGTTATGACCAGGCACAATGAAGTTGCTCCGCACCAGTATGAGTTCGCGCCTATTTTTGAAGAGTCCAATATCGCCGCAGACCATAACCAGCTTTTGATGGAGACGATGAAAAAAGTCGCCCTTCGCCATAACCTGGTCTGCCTTTTACACGAAAAACCCTTTGCCGGCATTAATGGCAGCGGTAAGCACCTGAACTGGTCTTTGGCAGATAATTTAGGTAACAATCTGCTTAACCCCGGGGATACCCCTGAGGATAATCTGCAGTTTCTGGCATTCCTGGCAGCAGTGTTAAGGGCAGTTTACCTGCATGCGGACCTCCTGCGCGCATCGGTAGCTATGGCAGGAAATGAACACCGCTTAGGCGCAAATGAGGCGCCGCCGGCCATTATCAGTATTTTTCTTGGAGAGCAGTTGACTAAAATCGTGGAGATGATAGGTAAAGGCATAAAATCAAACGTTTCCAAGAAGGATGTAATAGACTTGGGCCTGGCAAGATTGCCGCGGTTCAATAAAGATACGACTGACAGGAATCGCACTTCGCCGTTTGCCTTTACAGGCGCAAAATTTGAGTTCCGCGCCGTGGGTTCTTCGCAGAATATCTCAACACCTATAGCCATTCTTAACACTATTATCGCGGAAAGCCTTGATTATGTGGCTACAGAAATCCGCAAGGAGAAAGGAAAAGATTTTAACACTAAGGTCATGCGCGTGATCGCAAAGATTTTTAAGGAGACAAAAGATATACGTTTCGAAGGCAACAATTATGCTTCGGCCTGGCTTTCCGAGGCAAAGAAAAGAAAACTTCCTAATATCGCCTCTACCGCCGAATCCCTTTTGGCCTTGACCAGGGAGAAAAATATCTCCCTTTTTGAAAAATATAAAGTTTTCTCAAAAGAGGAAATCGTCGCCCGCTACCATATCTGGATGCATATGTATAACCTGACTATTGAGATAGAGGCAAATACCCTTAATGAAATGGTTAACGCCAGTATCGTCCCGGCGGGGTTTGAGTATCAGCAGATGGTCGCGTCTAACCTGGAGAGGTTGATACTGCTTTCAAAGAAAGCTAAAATTGCGCCCGCGGTGATTAATGACCAGAGGGAGCACTTAAAGGATATTTCCAGCAAGATTTATTACGTGCGCAGGAACACTAAAGAGTTAATCAGTCTGCTGGAGAGAACCAGGGGTATGGATCAAGACAAAAAAGCAACCATATACTTTAAAGAACTAAAGCCGCTGATGGAGCATATCAGGAGGCATTGTGATGCCCTGGAGTGCGTTGTTTCGGATGAGCATTGGGATTTACCAAAGTATAGGGAGATGCTATTTATAAAGTAACGGGGTAAAAAAACTGTTACCAGGATAGGCGCTTTTTTACTTGTATAAATAAGGCAAAGTTTAGGCACATAGCGGTGCTTAATTAAGCAGCTAATAAAAATAGAACGCAGGCGTTCATTAAAGAGCTGAAAGTTGTGGCTTTTTTGGTGAACGCTTTTTTAATCTTTTCGGACAAAAAATAGAGAGGAGAAAGATATGCCTAAGAAGACAAAAGAATCCAAGGGGGTAAAGACCATGAATCCATTGGTAAACGGCTCTTTTGACGAGAAAGCCGCGCGTGATGTTCTGAAGATGGTCAAGGATAACAATATCCAGATAATAGACCTGAAATTCAATGACCTGCCTGGCCTATGGCAGCATTTTTCCATCCCCGCGACAGAATTACTGGAGATGGATGATATTGTGCGTTCGATCTGGGTGGATGGTATCGGTTTTGACGGCTCTTCCATAAGGGGGTTCCAGAAAATACAGGAATCGGATATGATTCTCATACCCGATCCTTTAACTGCTGTTATTGACCCGTGCTGCGAAGTCCCTACTCTAAGCCTGCTCTGCGATATTTACGACCCGATTACGCGTAAACCCTACAGCCGTGACCCACGTTATATTGCTAAAAAGGCGGAGAAATATGTCAAGGATTCCGGTATTGCCGACAGCATTTATTTCGGGCCAGAGGCAGAGTTTTTCATCTTTAATGATATCCGCTTTGACCAGACGGAGAATTCAGGTTATTATTTTATTGATTCTCAGGAAGCGGATTGGAATACTGGCCGCATGGAAAATCCAAACCTTGGTTATAAAATCCGTTTCAAGGAAGGTTATTTCCCGGTTCCCCCGCATGATTCTATCCAGGATTTAAGGAGCAGGATTATTTTGAAGATGAAGGAAGCCGGTATCAATGTAGAAGTGCACCATCATGAGGTAGCTACCGCAGGATAGTGCGAAATCGATATGAAGTTTGATAAGCTCACCAAGATGGCGGATAACCTGCTTATGTATAAGTATATCATCAAGAATATGTCCAGGAAAGCAGGGATGGTGGCAACCTTTATGCCAAAGCCATTGTTTGCTGATAATGGCTCCGGTATGCATTGCCATCAGAGTTTATGGAAGAACGGCGTAAACCTTTTTTATGATAAGAATGGTTATGCGCTTCTATCCCAGACCGCAAAGTATTATATTGGCGGGCTCCTTAAGCACGCGAATAGCTTAATGGCTTTCTGCGCTCCCACGACCAACTCTTATAAAAGATTGGTTCCGGGTTACGAGGCGCCGGTGAACCTGGTTTATTCCGCGCGCAACCGTTCGGCAGCAGTAAGGATTCCCATGTATACAGATAACCCTAAGGCAAAGAGGATTGAGTTCCGTCCGCCTGACCCGGCTTGTAATCCTTACCTTGCGTTTAGCGCGATGCTTCTTGCCGGTTTAGACGGTATAAAACATAAGATTGACCCGGGAGAGCCCGTTGATGTTGATTTGTTTGAATTAAGCGAAGAAGAGATGAACAAGATTGCTACGGTTCCCTCTTCGCTACGCCGGGCAATTGATGCGCTGGAAGCAGACCATGATTATCTCCTTCAGGGCGGAGTATTCACCAAAGATGTGATTGACATCTGGATTGAATACAAACGCAAAAAGGAAATAGATGCGGTAAGAATGCGTCCGCATCCCTATGAGTTTTATCTTTATTTTGACATTTAATGAGCGCATAACTTACGATCCGCCGTAGGCGGAGAGTAAGTTATTTGCGCGAATTAACCCCACACCCAGAAAACCATAGCTATGTAGCTTGTTGGCTGGGTGTGGGGTTAATTCGGACATATAAGTTATGTCGTTTAGATAAGCAATAGCTTGTTCCATAACTTATGTCCTCACTTAATTTTTTTTGTCTGGCCGTGCTTAAGCAATAGGCACTAACCGCATAAAATATGATTACACTTGTAATATCAGAGGATGAAGCCAAAGCAAAAGAAGCCCTCATTAATATGCTTAAAGAGCAGGGGTACACTTTATCTGACAGCCTGGAACAGGATGGCGTTATCCGTATAGTTAAGAAAAACTGCATAAGAGACCTCGCCTTTATAAAGGACAGGGTTATTGAGATAGAAGAGGCCTTATTTGAAGAGAAAAAAGGCGTATTATATAAGTCGGTCCTGGAGGTAATAGAGAAGCCGCTTATTGAACAAGTGCTGGAGCGGACAGAAGGTAACCAGCTTAAGGCGGCAAGGATTCTCGGTATTAACCGTAACACCATGCGCGCCAAAGTAAAAAAACTGGGTATTGACGTGAACAGATGGAAGATAAGATGAAAAGACACGGTTTTCCTGAAAAACAAGGATTATATGACCCCGGTTTTGAACATGATTCCTGCGGGGTTGGCTTTGTCTGCAATATAGACGGTAAAAAGACAAATCAGATTATCTTACAGGGGTTAGAGGTTTTAAAGCGGCTTTCCCACCGGGGCGCTACGGGTTCAGATCCTAAAACAGGAGATGGGGCAGGGGTGTTATTGCAGATCCCCCATGAATTTTTCGAAAAGGTATGTAAAGAAGAAAAAATTATTTTGCCTTCTCTGGGGGAGTATGGCGCAGGGCTTATATTCCTGCCTACTGATACCAAGGAGCGCCAATCCTGCAAGGATATCTTTAAAGGTATTGTAAAAAAAGAAGGCCAGCTATTATTGGGGTGGCGAGCCGTGCCTGTGGATGATACTGATATAGGTAAGACCGCCAGAGACACCCAGCCCGCCATAGAGCAGATATTTATCGCTAAAAAAGTCACAAAGTCACAAAGTCACAAAGTCACAAGTGAAGGTAATCTTGATTTTGAGAGAAAGCTCTATATTATCAGGAAGAGGGTAGAGAACACTATCCGCGCATCTGGATTAAAGCAGAAATCATTCTTTTATATCACTAATCTTTCCAGCCGTACATTCTCATATAAAGGCCTGCTTATGCCTGACCAGGTAGATAAGTTTTTCCCTGACCTAAAAGACAAAAATATAAAAAGCTCTCTTTGTCTTGTGCATTCGCGTTACTCTACCAATACTTTTCCTACCTGGGACCTTTCGCAGCCATTCAGGTTCCTTGCGCATAATGGAGAGATCAATACGTTGAGGGGGAATATCAATTGGATGCGCGCCCGCGAAGGCCTGTTAAAAAGTAAACTCTTCGGCTCCGCTCTTAAGAAGCTTTATCCGGTTATTGTTCCGGGAGGAAGCGATTCCGCGACCATTGATAATGTCCTTGAGCTGCTTGTCCTTTCCGGTAGGCCTCTTGAGCATGCCATGATGATGCTTATACCTCCGGCATGGGAGCAGAATAGTTTTCTCGATGACAAGGTGCGCAGTTTCTACAGGTACCATGCCTGTTTTATGGAACCCTGGGACGGTCCTGCTGCCATTGCTTTTACAGACGGAGAGCGTATCGGAGCACTCCTTGACAGGAATGGCCTTCGGCCTGCCCGTTACATTGTCACTAAGAAAGGTTTTGTGGTTATGGCCTCTGAAGTGGGGGTATTAGATTTGCCTGGTGAAGAGATTCTTTTATCGGGAAGGCTTGAACCCGGCAAAATTTTCTTTATTGATACAGGATTAAAACGCATTGTTACCGATGAAGAAATAAAGGGCAGGATGGCCACAAGTATGCCTTACGGCAAATGGCTTAAAAGTAATATAGTTGAATTAGATGCCCTGTCTGTAAGTAAGCGCACAACGCATAACGCAGAACGCATAACGTCAACAGATATTCTTTCTCAGCTAAAGGCATTCGGTTACAGCCGCGAGGACCCGAAAGTAATTATTAAGCCCATGGTAGAGGCAGCCCAGGAGCCGGTAGGTTCGATGGGTAACGATACGCCGCATGCCGTGCTTTCGGATAAGCCTCAGTTGTTATTTACCTATTTTAAGCAGTTGTTCGCCCAGGTTACGAATCCGGCGATTGACTATATCCGCGAAGAGCTGGTGATGAACCTGGAAACCTACCTTGGCCCTGAGAAGAATATCCTGGATGAAACACCAGAACATTGCCATAAACTGCTGGTTAAGCATCCGGTTTTAACCAATGAGAAGCTGGAAGAGATCCGTGATATTAAAATAAACGGCTTTAAGACCAAAACCATTTCTACGCTATTTGATATCTCGATTAAAGATGGATTCAGGAAGGCAATTGACAGGATTTGTAAAGAAGCGCAATCCGCAATCAAAGAGGGGTACACCTTTATTATTTTAAGTGACCGGGGAGTGGATAAGGCGCATGCAGCATTACCGAGCCTCTTGGCTGTCTCAAGTGTCCACCATCACCTGGTAGGTAAGGCTTTACGTACGCAGATCAGTCTGATTTTAGAGACCGGAGAGCCCAGAGAGGTGCATCATTTTGCGCTTCTCTTTGGTTATGGAGCGGACTGCATTAATCCCTATCTTGCTTATGAGGCGGTAAAATATTTGGCAGAAGATAGAGAGATCAGCTTTAATTTTGAGAAGGGCCTGCATAATTATATAAAAGCAGTGGAAAAAGGGATACTTAAGATAATCTCCAAGATGGGAATATCTACTTTGCAGAGTTATCGCGGCGCGCAGATATTTGAAGCAGTAGGAATAGCAGAAGAAGTAATTGAGAGATGTTTTCCGGGGACTCCTTCGCGTATCGGCGGAGTGAACCTGGAAACCATTGCCAGGGAGACCATTATAAGGCACAAGGAAGCATTTGAAAGAGTAGATGAGCCGATCCTTACTACCGGCGGATTATACCAATGGAAAAGAGACGGAGAATTTCACCTCTGGAATCCGGATAGTATTGCAGCGCTACAGGATGCCGTGCGTAATAATGATGAGAAGAGGTACGAGGAATTTATCCGCCTGATTAATGACCAGTCGAGCCACCCTACAACATTAAGAGGAGTGTTAAAATTCAAGAAAGCAAATCCTATTCCCCTTGAGGAAGTGGAATCCGCAGAGGAGATTGTCAGGCGTTTTGCCACGGGTGCTATGAGTTTTGGTTCTATCTCAAGAGCGACACATGAAACCATCGCTATTGCCATGAATAGGTTGAAAGCCAAATCCAATACCGGAGAGGGCGGTGAGGATCCCGGCCGTTTTAGCCCCTTGCCAAACGGGGATTCGGCAAGGAGCGCGATTAAACAGGTTGCCTCAGGCAGGTTCGGCGTAACTACTAATTATCTGATTAACGCCGATGAATTACAGATTAAAATAGCCCAGGGCGCAAAACCAGGGGAAGGGGGGCAGCTTCCCGGGCATAAGGTAAGCGCGATAATTGCCCGCACACGCTACACAACTCCGGGGGTGACACTCATTTCTCCTCCGCCACACCACGATATTTATTCCATTGAAGACCTTGCCCAATTGATATTTGACCTTAAAAATACTAATCCTGCCGCGCGTATCAGCGTAAAACTTGTTTCGGAAATCGGCGTAGGGACAATCGCTGCCGGCGTAGCTAAAGGCCATGCCGATATGATACTTATTTCAGGCGGTGATGGAGGCACAGGAGCTTCTCCTCTAAGTTCAATAAAACATGCAGGCCTGCCTTGGGAGTTAGGCCTATCCGAAACTCATCAGACGCTGGTTTTAAATGACTTGCGCAGCCGCGTGCGCCTGCAAACCGACGGCCAGATGCGCACGGGACGCGATGTAGCCATTGCCTGCATCCTGGGTGCAGAGGAGTTTGGTTTTTGCACTGCTGTTTTAATTGTTTTAGGATGCGTGATGCTTCGGCACTGCCAGTTGAATAATTGTTCTGTGGGCATTGCTACGCAGGATGAGATCCTGGAGAGAAGATTCAGCGGTAAACCAGAATATGTTATTAATTATTTTAATTTTGTAGCCCGGGAATTACGCCAGATTATGAGCGGCCTTGGCATACGTAAAATGGATGAAATGGTAGGCAGGACCGACCTCTTGGAGCTAAACCAGGATATACTTGGCTGGAAAGCAAAAGGTATTGATTTTTCTAAGGTGCTCTATAAACCAGAGGTATCCAAGGATATTATGAGCCATTGTACGATAAAGCAAAATCACAGGATAGATAAGGTATTGGATTTAAAACTTATGACGCTCGCCCGTCCCGCGCTTGATAACGCTACACCGGTAAAGGCGGAAGTCGCAATCAATAATACTAACCGTACAACCGGAGCGATGCTTAGCGGAGAGCTCTGCCGTAAATTCGGTGAAGAAGGATTAGGGGAAGATACTATCCATTTTAAGTTTAAGGGTGTGGCAGGCCAGAGTTTTGGAGCGTGGCTTGCCCGCGGCATAACTTTTGAATTAAGCGGGATGGCTAATGATTATGTAGGTAAGGGGACTAGCGGCGGCAAGATCATAATCTATCCCGACCCTGCCAGGGATTCTAATCTGGAAGGCAATATTATTATCGGGAACACCACTTTCTACGGAGCAATAAATGGTGAGGCGTATATACGCGGTGTTGCCGGAGAAAGATTCTGTATCCGGAATTCCGGTTTATATGCGGTGGTAGAAGGTGTAGGCGACCATGGCTGTGAATATATGACCGGCGGAAGAGTGGTAATATTGGGCGAGACCGGTAGGAATTTCGCCGCGGGTATGTCCGGCGGCATTGCTTATGTCTATGATATCAACGGAAATTTCAAAAAGAAATGCAATATGGAGATGGTTACGTTCGAGAAGGCCGACGATGAAGATATCCAGACGATACGGCTGCTTCTGGAAAACCATTACCGATATACGCAAAGCAGGATTGCCAAAGATATCCTTGATGATTTTACGGCTAAGCTTAAGAAATTCATTAAAATCATGCCGTTAGAATACAAAAGGATTTTACAGGAGAAAAAACCTGTTAAGGGTGCCGAGTTAATTGAGGTATCTGACGGCTAAAAATCAGGGACGGTTCTCAATTTGTTCGGAGAACTGTCCCCCTGAGGGACACTTTTAGCTTTGGCTTGAGAACCGTCCCTACGGAGGAATATGGGAGACATAAAAGGTTTCTTAAAAGTCAAAAGAAAGCCGCAGGAATATAGGCCGGTATGCGAGCGGATCAAGGATTATTCTGAAGTAAATGCCCCCTCTAAAGAGGAGCATTCTAAGGATCAGGCCTCGCGCTGCATGGATTGCGGCACTCCTTTCTGCCACTGGGGTTGCCCCATCGGAAATTACATCCCCGAATGGAATGACCATCTTTTCCGGGGTCATTGGCAAAAAGCATTTGAATTACTTGATGCAACTAATAATCTTCCGGAGATAACCGGCAGGATCTGTCCGGCACCCTGTGAATATGCCTGTGTGCTGGGCATTAATGATGACCCCGTGACTATCAAGGAAAATGAACTCGCACTTATAGAATACGCCTTTAAAAATGGCCTTGTAAAAATTAATCGTCCCAGGAAACGCACCGGTAAAAATGTTGCAGTAATAGGTTCAGGTCCTGCAGGGTGGAGCTGCGCAGACCAGCTGAATCAGGCAGGCCACTCTGTAGTTGTATTTGAGCGCGACGATAAAATCGGCGGCATCATGCGCTATGGTATACCTGATTTTAAACTGGATAAAAATATATTAGACAGGCGCATAGCAATTTTAAAGAAAGAGGGTATTACATTCCGTACCGGAGCCAACGCCGGGATAGATATACCTGTTGCCAAACTAAAGGAAGATTTTGATGCTATTTGTATTGCCTGCGGTTCTCGTCAAGCCCGTGATTTAAATATAGAGGGGAGAGAATTTAAAGGGATACATTTTGCGATGGAGTATCTGATCCAGTCCAACAGGCGCGTAGCAGGAGAGCGCGTCCAGACAGATAAAATTATAGATGCCAAGGGTAAGAAAGTAGTCGTCATCGGAGGCGGCGATACGGGTGCAGACTGTGTGGGTACTGCGCACAGGCAGGGCGCTTCCTGCGTAGTCCAGATAGAGTTGCTTAGCAGGCCCCCTGAATGCCGCACGCAGGATTATCCCTGGCCAAAGTATCCGCTGCTTCTTAAGACCACAACCAGCCACGAGGAAGGTGGAGCGAGAGAATGGTCTGTATTGACCAAGAAGTTTATCGGTAAGAACGGCTCTGTTTCCGGGCTTTCCTGTGTGCGTGTAGATTTTTCCGCTAGAGACCAAAAGGGTTGCCCTGCAATGCAGGAAATACCCGGTTCAGGATTTGAAATTGAAGCGGATTTAGTGGTACTGGCATTAGGGTTCCTGCATCCTGAAAGAAAAGGTATAATTGACGAGCTTAAGCTTAAATTGGATTCCAGGGGAAATGTCGCAACAGGCGTTGATTTCATGACTTCTGTCCCGGGAATATTTACTGCCGGAGACATGCACCGCGGGCAATCCCTGATTGTGTGGGCTATCTCAGAGGGAAGAAAAGCCGCGCATTTCATTGATAAATACCTTATGAAAGATACCGCCCTCCCCGCCTTTTAAATTACCTTGACAGTAAACCACCCTCTGTTATAGTATAATTAATTTACCTTCGAAATCAACCGTCTTTGGCACAGGAAAAGTGGATTTTTTCCGTAAATAGGCCGAAATTTATATGCTGGAACACAATATAACAGGGCTGATTGCAAGGTTTGGCGATATAGGGATATTTTTAGGCATGTTTTTTGAATCAAGTATTATCCCTATTCCCTCCGAAGTCGTAATCGCGGGTGCCGCCGCAGTAGGAATACCCATCTTATCCATTGTTATCTTTGGATCTCTCGGCTCAACCTTAGGCGCTATGCTTGGCTATGCGCTGGGTAGATACGCTGCCTTACCGGTAGTCCTTAAATTTGGAAGGTTCATATTAATCAAGCCGCACCATATTGCCAAAGCAGAGGCATTCGCAAAAAAATACGGCGCATGGAGTGTCCTGATTGGCAGGGTATTGCCGGTAATACCTTTTAAGGTATTTTCCATTACCGCCGGAATCACTAAAATAAATTTCCCTTCCTTCGTATTATTCACTTTAATCGGTGTCGTGCCACGGATTTATATTCTTTCGCTTTGCGGCTTGGCAATACTCCGTTATAAGACGCCAGCCCTTATTATAATATCCGTTCTTTTACTTATTTTCTTGTTTGTAAAATGCATACGCCGCTCTGGTTGTATTAGAGCCGTTCAAAAGAATATAAAACCCGATACCAACATAACTTCATAGGGGGTAGAGGAATGTTTAAAGGAAAGACGCTTTGGCAGATACTTAAGATCGGCGGAATAACGATGTACGTACTTTTGTTTTGTTCCGTCGTATCCATAGCCATAATCGTAGAGAGGATACTGTATTATAGAAGGCACTCAAAGATAAAGCGCACTGATTTTATGGGGGATATCCGCAGGGCTATCGCAAAAGGTGACCTTCAGGAGGCGCTGCAGATTTGTAGAAACACCAACACGCCTTTTTCCATGGTTGTCTCCATCGGTATTACCTTGTATGGCCATGATGAGACGGTGATATCCAACTCCATGGAGAGGGAAATAACCATAGAGACGACAAAACTTGAGCGCTACACCGGTATCGTCGGCACTATCGGAAGCACCGCGGTTTACATCGGCCTTTTCGGGACGGTCCTTGGGATTATCAGGGCTTTTCAGGATATCTCGGCAAGCGGCGCAGGCGGAATGAACGTCGTTATCGGAGGCATCGCAGAGGCTCTGGTTTGTACCGCAGCCGGCCTCATGGTTGCGGTTCCCGCGGTCATTGCCTACAATTTTTTTATGAGGCGCATAGATACGTTTATAGAGGATATGGAGCTGTGCGCTTCAGAGTTTATGGATATGGCTAGCGTCAGGAAGAAATAATGCTCAGGAACAGAAAAGAAAAGTTAATGGCGGAGATTAATATCACGCCTTTTACAGACGTGATCCTGGTGTTGCTGGTTGTTTTTATGATCGCCACTCCCCTGATTTACCAGTCCAATATGCGGGTGCATCTTCCGGACGCGGAATCCGCGGAAAGCTCACCCCACGCAGTTATCGTTACGATTAATGAAGAAGGAGAGGCGTCTCTTGATAACGCGCAGTACAACCTGCGTTATGACTTCGGCGTATTGAAATCAAAATTGAGGTCTTTGATTAAGGATACGGCAAATCCCGCGGTTATTATTAACGGCGATAAGAACGTAAGATACGAATTCGTGGTAAAGGTTATTGATATGGTTTCCCAGCTGGGAGCCAATCCTGTTCTTCTGGGCACGGTTCCAAAACAGTAATAGCGCGATTTTGCCTTGGGCAAAGAATGCGAAAAGAAGAGTTATATCGTCAGATTAAGATATCAGGGATGGTTTTCTTTATTCCTCTCATGTTAGCGGTAGGGCCTATCGGCGGCTTCTTCATAGGAGAGTATTTAGAAAAGAAGTTTGGTTTTCCCAGGTACGCGGTTCTGGTATGTATAACCCTGGGTTTTGTGGCAGGGGTTTTTGAGACTATCAGGATCATTAAATTAGTCACAAGGATTGATAAGAAAGGCAAATAACGGTTATGATTGAGGAGCTCCCTGATTTTATAACGCTTCTTGCAAAAAGGTTTCCGGATACCGTTTTTTTCCATTACCTATATATATGGCGCACGGTCGCCTATGCCCTTATTGTCGCTCTCATACTTTCTATCCTGGCTTTTGTAGCCGGACGCAAGAAGGCGTTAATACCCGGGCGATTGCAGAATATGGCCGAGGTTTTAATTGGCGGGGCCGATGACTTTATCTGCGGTATATTAGGCAGCCGCGGCAGGAAATATACCCCTTTTATCGGCACGTTATTTTTCTACATACTATGCATGAACCTTATGGGATTAGTTCCCTTTTTTAAATCAGCTACCACTAGTTGGTCAACTACCCTGGCGCTAGCTCTTTGCGTATTTGGTTACGTCCAATACAGCGCAATCAGGGAGATGGGGTTTATCGGCTATATCGACCATGCTGCCGGAAAACCGCGCGGTATAATCGCCTTTTCGGTTATACTTCCCATCATGATGTTTTTGCTGCATATGCTTTCAGAGTTGATTAAACCAATCAGCCTTTCCCTGCGTCTTAGAAGCAATATCTGGGGAGACGACATGTTGTTGTCGGTTTTAGCCGGTTTTGGCATAAAAGGTTTTATATTGCTTTTTATTAATATGCTTGCCACTGTATTGGCAGGCATAGTCCAGGCAATGGTGTTTTGTGTCCTGACCACGATATATTTTGCGGTGTTGTTACCGCTTGAAGAAGCAAAATAACGAAAGGAGTGAATATGGATGTAAAAAGCATACTTGCAATTACACTACCCATAGGGCTTGCGTTGGCGGCGGTTGGTTCGGCCTTTGCATTAGGTAAGGCAGTCAGCCAGGCAATGGATGCTACAGCAAGGCAGCCGGAAGCCGCAACAAAGATACTGATAAACCTTACTATCGGCTGCGCGTTTATTGAAGCGATTACCATTTACGTGCTCGTGTTCGGATTCGTGCTATCCGGAAGGATTTAACTTTTTTATTGATATGGAATTGTTGAAACTGCTGAGTGCAAATGAAGTTGTTGCAGAGGCCTTGAGTTTTATTCTCCTCTTGGTGCTGCTTAGGATATTTGCTTGGAATAAGATCCTGAAGATCCTGGACGACAGGAGAGATCGTATAGCCCTGGAATTCAAAAAGATAGAGGAGGCTAGGGCAGAAACCTTAAGGAGCAAGGGCGAATACGAAGATAAGGTCGCTACGATCAAGGAAGAAGCGGACAGGATTATTAAAGAAGCCGTGTCGGAAAGCAGGAAAATCAGCGACGAGGTCCGCAAGAACGCGCACCTGCAGGCGCAGGAGATTATCAATAATGCCAAAGACAATATCAGGCATGAGCTCTCCGCTGCAAAAGAGGAATTAAAAGAGAAGATTGTGGAGTTGACCATATCAGCGACTGAACAGGTCATCCAGGAGAAATTGAATGAAGAGCTCGACAAGAAAATAATCAGGAATTTCCTGGAAAAGGTGGAAGATTTATAATGTTAGAGCGTATTGCGGTTAGACGTTACTCTGAAGCATTCATCGATTTTGCCAAAGATAATATTGGCATCGATAAGGCAGCGGAAGATTTTAAAAAGCTAAAGGGCGCCATCCTCCACGATAACCCAGATTTCCTTAAATTTCTACGAAGCCCGGGAATATCCTTTAGTGAAAAATGCGCGTTTATTGATAAGGTGTTGGGGGAAGATTTTTCCTTTGCGATCCGGGATTTCCTTAAATTGCTCGTTGAAAAAGAACGCATCGCTATTCTTACGGATATAGCGGAATATATACGGCTTAATTATTCGCATGGCAGGAGGACCGAGGCGCTGCTTAGGGTAAGTTCTCCGCTTGAGTCAGGAATAATAAAAGACATAGAGGATAGGTTAGAAAGCAAGTTCGGTAAAAAATTCAAATTTCGCACAGAATTGGACGCCGGTCTCCTCGGGGGAGTACAGGTGGTTATAGGCAATACCATAATCGATGGTTCAATAAGAAGGCGGTTGGATGAACTGCGGGAAAGGTTAATGAGCGCGAGGGTCGAAGCATGAGCCTAAAGCCGGAGGAAGTCTCCTCTATCATAAAAAAAGAGATAGAGAAATACACGACGCGCCTTAAGGTAGAGTCTATCGGGACGGTAATCCAGGTAGGCGATACCATTGCGCGTATCTACGGCCTTGACGACGCGATGATGGGGGAAATAGTGCAGTTTTCGGAAAAGGTTAAGGGGATGGTCCTTAACCTGGAGGAGGACAGCGTAGGAGTCGTCGTCTTCGGCACGGATAACCCCGATAAGGATATAAAAGAAGGCGACACAGTCAAGCGCACGGGCAAAATTGCCCAGGTACCCGTAGGAGAAGCGCTGGTGGGTAGGGTGGTTAATGCATTAGGCAGGCCCATTGACGGAAAAGGCCCGGTTCAAACCGAGAAATACAGGCCCTTAGAGGCAAGGGCAGTGAATGTGGTGCAGCGCCAGCCCGTGAGTGTGCCATTAGAAACAGGCATAAAGGCAATTGATGCAATGACTCCTATCGGCAGGGGACAGCGCGAGCTTATCATCGGAGACAGGCAGACGGGAAAGACCGCCATAGCCATTGACACAATCATAAATCAGAAGGGTAAAGATGTGTATTGTATATATGTGGGGATAGGCCAGAAACTTTCTACTATAGTTGCTATTTCCGAGACCTTAGCTAAATACGGGGCAATGAATTATACTACTATCGTGAGCGCTTCTTCGCGCGCATCAGCTTCCTTGCAGTATCTGGCACCTTACGCAGGCTGCGCCATGGCCGAGGAATTTATGTATAACGGCAAAGACACCCTTGTTATTTATGATGACCTGACAAAACATGCGCAGGCATATCGCCAGTTGTCCCTTCTTTTAAGGCGGCCTCCGGGCAGAGAGGCGTATCCGGGGGATATATTTTATCTCCATTCGCGATTACTTGAGCGCGCCGCAAAATTGCATGATAGTTTGGGCGCAGGCTCAATGACTGCCCTGCCTATAGTCGAGACCCAGGCAGGAGATATTACCAGTTATATCCCCACTAACGTCATTTCCATAACTGACGGACAGATTTATCTGGAGAGCGACCTCTTCTGGGCAGGGGTGCGGCCAGCGGTAAATGTGGGCCTATCGGTATCAAGAGTGGGTGGGAAGGCGCAAAATAAAGCGATGCGGCAGGTTTCAGCAAAACTGCGGCTGGACCTGGCGCAATACCGGGAACTGGCGGCTTTCACGCAATTTGGCACGGATCTGGATAAAACCACCCAGGCGCAGCTTTCCAGGGGCCAACGTATGATTGAACTCCTTAAGCAGGATCAGTATACGCCATTTAGCGTGGCAGAAGAAACCCTGATTATTTATTGCGGCACAAAAGGTTTTGTAGACGATATTCCGGTTTCAGGGATAAAGAAATTCGAGCAGGAGTTATTCAAGTATATGGAAGCTAACCATAAAGATGTTATAACCCAGATATTAGAGGCCAAAGAATTAACCCCTGAATTAACGGCGCGGCTGGATACAATCATAGCCGATTTTAAAGGAAAATTTAAAGAAGATTAAAGATGGCTGAGTCGCTCAAGTGGATAAAAAACAGGATTCGCAGCATAGAAAATACAAAAAAGGTTACTGCGGCGCTGGAGATGATTTCTTTGTCAAAGCTGAATAAAACCGAAAAGATACTACCGCCTTTGCGCAATTATTTCTTAAAATTAAACGAGATGTACGGGTATTTGCTTGCTACGGCAGAAAATATTACCCATCCTCTCCTGGAAAAGAGGTCCGGGGCAGGAAAGGCAGCACTCTGTCTTATAACTTCCGACACCGGATTATGCGGTTCCTATAACCATAATATTATTTCTCTTGCAGAGAAATTTCTTGAAGAAAGAGGAAGAGAGGGATTGGCTTTTGTTTTCGTAGGAAAAAAAGGATTTAATTTCTTTCGTAAGAAAGGGGTAGAGGTTTTGAATGCCTATGTAGGGCTTAACGGCAAATATTCTCCGCTCATATCCGACGAGATAGCCGGTAAACTTATGAAGGATTTTGAGTCGGGGGCAGTGAATGAAGTGTATGTGGCGTACACGCATTTTGAAACAGCATTCAGAAATAAACCGACAATAAAAAAGATACTAAACCTGGAAAGGGAGATTACGCAGGAAGAAGATTTTATCCTTGAGCCGGATAGAGAGGGAATTCTTGAGCGTTTCCTGCCTTATTATCTTTTTCAGGATTTCAGGATGATACTCCTTGAGTCATTTACTTCTGAGCATGCATGTCGGGTTATAGCCATGCGTTCGGCTACCGATAATGCAAAGGAGATGCTTGATAGTTTGACGCTTATCAGAAACAAGACGCGTCAGGCAAACATCACGCAGGAAATGCTGGAGGTTATTTCTACCGCGGAGGCATTGAAGTGATAGCGATGTCAGAAGGAGAAATTATACAGGTAATAGGGCCCACTGTGGATATAAAGTTTCCGCAAGGTCAAGTGGCGCAGCTTTTTAACGCGCTTAAGATACATTATCCTGAGCAGGGTATTGATTTGACGCTCGAGGTCGCCCAGGATATAGGGAATAATACCGTGCGCTGTATTGCGTTGGGCTCTACAGACGGACTGGTAAGGGGTATGATCGCCCAAAATACGGGTTCACCTATAACTGTGCCAATCGGGCAGCAGACCCTGGGAAGAATTTTTAACCTGTTGGGAGAACCCATTGACGGTAAAGGTGCGCTTCCTGCGCCTGAAAAACGCAATTCCATTCACCGGTCATCGCCTGGTTTCGAAGAGCAGCTTCCCTCGTACACAATATTAGAGACGGGCCTGAAAGTCATTGATCTGCTTGCGCCTATCCCTAAAGGAAGCAAGGTTGGCATGTTCGGAGGAGCAGGGGTAGGAAAAACGGTTATTGTCATGGAACTGATAAGGACCATTGCTACTGAACACGGCGGAGTATCTGTTTTTGCCGGAGTAGGAGAGCGCAGCAGAGAGGGCAATGAATTATGGCTGGAGTTGAATGCTTCAGGAGTCATCAATAATAGTGTCCTTGTTTTTGGCCAGATGAATGAGCCGCCGGGAGCGCGGTTACGGGTAGGGTTATCCGCGCTTACCATGGCAGAATATTTCCGCGACGAAGAAAGAAAAGACGTGCTTTTATTTATTGATAATGTTTATCGTTACATACAGGCTGGTTCTGAAGTTTCCACATTGCTTGGGCGCATGCCCTCGGCAGTAGGATATCAGCCTAACCTTGCCACAGAGGTAGCGCAGCTTGAAGAAAGGATTGCTTCTACGCGTAACGGCTCTATCACATCCATACAGGCGGTATATGTGCCTGCCGATGATTTAACGGACCCTGCGCCGGCAGCGGTATTTTCTCATCTGGACGCAAAGATAGTCCTCTCACGTCAGATCGCGGAATTAGGGATTTACCCTGCGGTTGACCCACTTGACTCCACCTCAAAAATAATGGACCCGAAGATTATAGGGGAAGACCACTATAATACCGCTTTAGCCGTGCAAAAAGTATTGCAGCGGTATAAGGAGTTACGCGATATCATTTCGATACTGGGGATAGACGAATTATCTGACGAAGATAAGCTTGTGGTTTCCCGGGCGCGCAAGGCCCAGCGTTTCTTTTCCCAGCCCTTTTTTGTCGCCGAGGCCTTTACCGGCACCAAGGGCAGATACGTAAAACTTGAAGATACGATTAAGGGCGTGAAGATGATAGTTACAGGTGAGCTTGATAATCTTCCCGAGCAGGCCTTTTATATGGTCGGCACTATTGAAGAGGCAGTGGAAAAGGCGCGGACACTCGGTGGAGCCGTATGAAAAAATATTTCAAACTCGATATTTTATCTTCTCTAGAGAGCATATTTCAGGGTGATGCCTGTTCTCTTATCGCGCCGGCAGAGGAAGGTTATTTAGGCGTGCTGGCTAACCACGCCCCGCTTATCGCCAATCTTGTTCCCGGCAAGATAACTTTTGAAGAGCTATCCGGGAAACGCACTACCATCCAGTCCGATAAAAGGGGATTCCTGCAGGTGTGGAAAAACAAGATCGATATACTTCTGGAATGAAGACTTATCAGAAAATTCTGTTCCTGTCGGAACTTTAGGGTAGATTTCCCTTGACAAGAAAAATTTTTATATTATCATTTGTCTTTAAGGTCTTGCGAAGAAGCAAGGCAGGGCAAAATACAGTAGAGTAACGGACAAAGACGTCTAGGTACTATGGAGGCGTCTTTTATTTTTTTGTCTGTTCGTGCCTAATAGTTAGGCATAAGTTGCACAATAATTGGATGTCCGCCTTAGGCGGATTAATCTACTAGCCCGTTATAGCGGGCAAATCAGAGCTCCGCACATAGTGCGGAGTAAAATAAGCGATAATCACCGAGCATAGCTCGGTGTGATTTCGGCATAAGCACCATAGGTATGCCGAAATCAACGCCATAGGCATCGCTTATTTTAAGGAGGGAAAGAGAAATGATTCAGTGGCCGAAATCTAATGATGCATTGGGTACGGTTAACAGGGGTAATGCTGCCGAGTCCGGCTTATGCACACTTTGTCAAGCTGATTGCATGGGTAAATGTGAAACCTGGCTTTCCTCTTTAAGGGGCAGGAAACTGTTGTATCCCAGGGATTACGGGTTCATAACCGCGGGAAGCCTTAATACATCGCATACCGGGGTTTGCTACAATTCTATACGTATAAACGGTTATAACTACGGAGCACATGGCTTGCCTAAAGGGCTCTCTAATTCCGAGGATGACTGTATTTTCCCTAATGTGAATCTTGAGACCGAATTCGGCCAGAGCATAAAGACAAAGGCGCGTATCCCCATTATGACCGGGGCATTGGGTTCGACCTTTATTGCGGCAAAATACTGGGAATCCTTTGCCGTGGGTGCTGCCCTCGTAGGATTACCTATCGTAGTCGGAGAAAACGTAGTAGGTATTGACCAGAAGGCGGAGATTAAGAACGGAAAAATCATCAAAGCCCCTGAATTAGACAGGAGGATAGAGACATTCCTGCGTTACTATGACGGCTATGGCGCGATTATCGTGCAGATGAACGTGGAAGATACGCGTAATGGTGTAGCCGAATATGTCATTGAGAAATACGGCGACAAGGCGATTATTGAACTTAAATGGGGGCAGGGTGCAAAGGATATCGGAGGCGAGATACAGGTTACAAGCCTTGAATATGCCACTTTCCTTAAAAAGAGAGGCTATGTAGTTGACCCGGATCCCACGCTTCCTGAGGTGCAGGAAGCTTTTAAACACAAGGCCATAAGGTCATTTGCCCGGCACAGCAGGCTCGGTTATACGAGCTTATCAAGCGCAGAAGCAGTGAGAGAGGATTTTATGAAGGCGGTTAAGCACCTTCGTAAGATTGGCTACGAGCGCATTTCCTTAAAAACCGGTTCCTATGGGATGGAAGCGCTCGCCATGTCGATTAAATACGCCACCGAAGCAAAACTGGACCTTTTGACCGTTGACGGCTCAGGCGGTGGGACAGGTATGAGTCCCTGGAATATGATGGAGTCATGGGGAGTCCCTTCGCTTCTTTTGCATTCAAAAGCCAGGGAGTATGCCGCAGTATTGAGCAAGAAAGGCAAGAAGGTTGTGGATATGGCTTTTGCCGGCGGCCTGGCACGGGAGGATCATATCTTTAAGGCTATCGCGCTGGGAGCGCCGTTTGTGAAACTGGTGTGTATGGGCCGCGCTACCATGATACCCGGTTTCCTCGGCTCAAATATCGAGGGTGTGCTTAATCCGGAGGTAAAGGAAAAAGTGCACGGCAACTGGGAGAAGTTACCTTCTCCGGTAGCTGAATTCGGGACCACTCCCGATGAGATATTTGCCGGCTACTATGATGTCCAGAAAAAAGTCGGTAAAGAAGAGATGAAAAACATTCCTTTCGGAGCCATTGCGTTCTGGACCTTATGCGATAAGCTGGCAGCCGGAGTGCAGCAGTTAATGGCCGGCGCAAGGAGATTCTCCGTTAAAGAGATTTCCCGCGAAGATATATTCTCAGGCAACCGTGAAACTGAAAAAGAAACGGGTATACCGTTTGTCACCGATAGGGGCGATAGTATAGCGCAGAAGATACTTAAATCTTAATTAAGCTGTAATTTCGCCGATAACAGGGGCGGCCATTTAATCATGGACGCCCCTTTTATTTTTGCTTTATAGAAAGATATTTTTAGGGTAAAATAACGTTATGACAAAAGATGAAGCAATCCTTGAATTCCTTAAAGGCCTGCGGATAGCATTCAGTAATGCCTCGGCATATAAAAAGGAACACCCTTTCTTCGTAAAGTCAGCCCAGAATTTCAAAAAAAGTATTGATACTCTACTATCTTTCTTAAGCCCCATTAAAATAGGCATTACACAGAAATCCTTATATATAGATGGCCGTTTTTGGGAAAACTTATCGCTTTATACTGAAATCGCCTTAACTTTACATATCCGTAAGATAAAAAATATCGAGTTCAAGAACGGGCTTACCGTAGATGAACTGGTAGATTTCTTGAGCACGATCTCAATGCCCAAAAAGGAAGTAATAGCTAAGGGCGGGGTGCAGAATATCCTTGACCCCGCAAAATACCCGCACCTTATTGTAGAGGAACTGGATTATTCTTCTCTTCTGACTGGTGAAGGGGAAGAGGTCGCTGATATCTGGGTCCCCTTTCTTCAATCTGCGATAGCCAAAGAAGACACCGAAAAGATCAATGAATTCGCAGATAATTTCTGCGATATTATAAAGAAGATCAGGGTTAGTGACCTGCTGGCCGATGATGAATTAAGAGAGAGTATTCATGATTTTATCTTCTATCTTAAGGACAAGGAGAAAGAGCGCTACCTTAATTGCAATAAAGAATTGCTCAAATGGGCTATTCAGGATATAAGCATCACGGATACGCAAAAGGCGGAGAAAATAAAGTCATTTTTCGAAGACCTTGCTGACGAAGATTTTGTGGAGGTCCTGGAGGAGCAGCTTCTGAATAACGAAAAATTCGATTATCTTAGCCTCGCGGTATTTTCGCGGCTTGTCGAGGAGAAAAGGAATAAGAATATCAGCATTTCTCTCGCAGACAAGATACGTAATTCCGAGGCGCTTAAGACCGACTCTAAGCTGCGCAAGAAAATCAAAGAGATTTTTTCTTCAGACGAGACCATCGCGGTTTCCGAATTTTATCGCCATGCGCTTTCATCGCTTACAAAAGATATGGCCGAAGAGGAGATTTTTTCATTTGAAACTCCTAGCCTGGAAGATAATTATCGCCATGTGCTTTTGAACCTGGCGGCCATGGAAACAGACCAACAGAAGCTGGAGCCGATCCTCAAAAATCTCTCTAGCGAGCTTAAGAAGATAATAGAAGAAAAAAATCTGCCGTTCGTTAAGTTAGTCTGGCAGTGCTTAGAGACAAAGGTAAAGGAAGATCCGAAATCGGCCCATCTTTTTGATAATCTCAGCAGGCAGATAACAGATTTTGTAGAGACAGGGATTATGGAGGGCAGCCTCAATGAAGGAAGTGAAATAGGATTTTTCTCTGATAACCTGAAGGTGTCTTTATTCAATCCCATGGTTTATCTGGAGAAGATATTTACTGAGGAAAAGGTGAACCCCTTTATATTGGAGTTGTTCTTCAGGTTTTTCCCGGATAATCTTCGGGAATTCTTAAGCGCAATGGTAGCGAGACATACGGATATTGAATTCCTAGCTAAGCTTATGATGAGCCTGGATAAAATAAATGAATCTTTCTCAAAAGAGATCCTCAAGACCATATTCCATTCCTCGAACAATATAGCGAGAATAGAGGTGTTGAAGACTTATCGGCGCCTGAACCTTTGCGATTTCAGTATACTTCTGGCTATTTTTAAGAAAGGGGAAATATTGCTGGAAAAAGAAGCGATCCAGGTCTGTAGTACAGACGCTGGATACATAAAGAAACTGTTGGCCATCCTTTTTGCAATACCTAGCCCTTTTGGAATCAACAATAAGACGCTAGTGCAGCATATCGCGATTGTAGAAGAAGTAAAATTACAAGAGGCAAAGGATTGGCTCCTTATTTTGAGCAAAAGGCCGTTTGCATGGAACAGGCAGTTGCGTAAAAGGGCAAGCCAGGCACTGGAGAAAATTGGATGAAAGAAAGAATTGAAAGCTGTATAAGGGACCTGCTTTCCGCCCTGCAGATGGCAAGGCTGTATAATCCTGACCATCCACAGGTAAAGAAATCCATTGGAAAACTTTATGCGAGCGTTACGGATATCCTGGGAGAAGAGCAGGAATTAGTCATCGGTATAGTCGGTAAGGAACTGGCCGTTGAAAAGGAGATATTTTTCAACCTGAGCGAGCTGGCTATGCCCGCAATACTATTCCTGAAGGCTAAAGGGATTGAGAGGATTCATTTCCTGCGCGGCTTACGGGAGGATGAATTAGCGAAATTCATATCTTCCCTCCTGGCATCCAGAGAAGAGACCGGTGACCAGATACAGGAGAATCTTTCCGGGATGGGCGTAAAAAACATATTGGTGGGTAAGATAAAATTATCCGTGGAGATGGATAAAGTCCAGGAGGCAATGGACCGCCTAAATCTCTATGAGCATTCGCTCAACAAGGTAAATAACTCCGTTGAGGCGATACTTAACGAAGTGGATCTAGACCATCTTACCCTGCGCTATACCCTTAAAGAAGTCATGGAGAAGCTTATCGGGCAATATCAGGAGCTCCTGGATTTCGCGACTTTAAGGAAGTTCGACACCAGGACATTTTCGCATATACTCAATGTTTCGATACTGGCAATGTATTTTTCTTCAAAACTGGGGCTTGAAAAAGAAGGCGTGCTTGAAATGGGGATGGCCGGCCTTTTTCATGACGTCGGCAAAATCTATATTTCGCGCGGATTAATACGTAAAGAATCGCGCCTGAGCACTGAAGAGTTCGACAAGATTAAAAACCACGCGGCACTTGGCGCTGAGATATTGCTTAAATATGCCGATAAACTGGGGATGTTGCCTATAATAGTGAGTTTTGAGCACCACCTGAAATATAACATGAGTGGCTATCCTAAATTGTCTTTTCCATACAAACAGCATAAGGCTTCTTTAATCGTCTCCATATGCGACGTCTATGACGCCCTTGCCCAGAGGAGGGGCTATAAGCGCAGCTACCCCCCGGAAACTATTTATGAAATAATGACGAAGGAGAGAGGGGTTTCTTTTGACCCTGTTTTACTGGATAGGTTCTTTAAGCTGATAGGCGTCTGGCCGGTAGGCACCAGGGTGCAGTTGTCTGACGGCAGGACAGGGGTGGTAAGAGAGATTAACAGCGAGGAGATATTTCTGCCTAAGGTTGGAGTGTCCAGTGGACAGCAAGGGGAGGAAGAGATAGTTGATTTAAAGGCAGAAAAAGGGAAGATTAAGATAGAAAGCTCCCTGGTATAAAAGGCATTTTTTTTAAGATTTTGCCTTGACAAAATTATTGTATAGTATATACTTTATAGCGTAATTTTAAAAAGTATTTAGTATTCCGGTGATTCTGGTGTGGAGGACGCTAGAATACGCCACGGGTTACTTCCTGAAGTAGCCATAACCGGATTAACATTAAAGGGTTAATCCGGATTTTTGTTTATATGGGGTATAGAAGCTCCGCACATAGCGCGGAGTAAACAAAACTATAAGCATCATTTATTTAGGGAGAAGAGAATGAAAACGGCAAAACAAAGATTTACAAAAATAATCTCAACAATAGCAACCTGTTGCCTTTTATTGCAGCAGACAGGTTTTGCGCAACTGGCTGGCCAGCTTGATCTTTCTTACCTATTAAATAAGCCCTTTAGCCCACAGCTTGCTGATGTAACCCGCCTGCCGCATTTAAGATATTTTGCCTACGATGACGCCGCAAGCACCTTCCGCCTGCTTATTGAGAAGGGCTATACGAAGAATAAGGCTGTTATCGATATAAATAACGAAAGTAAAGATGCCTTTAAATATTTCCTGACAGGCATAAGCCTGCCTAATGCCGCTTTCTGGGTAAACTTAAAACCGGATTCAGAGAACAAGATAATTGACAAGGACCTGGCTTTGACTGAACTGGGCAGGGTCATGCTGGAAGCAGACCTGCAGCTTAAGAAAGATACGGCGGCATTTACTTCTCCTGCTAATCCTACAGGTAAGGCCTACTGGGAGAAGCTTTATAAGAAGGCAGACGAGATTTACGGCGCCTCTACCATAGTCACTATCCCCACGCTTACACGTCCCTGGATCGTTCCCGGAGAGGTCATCCTTAATTATTCCGATACACAGGCCTATGTCTACAAGGCCACGTTGAAAGTAATGTTGGAGCAGGATTATATTAAGGGTTCAAACGCATATAGTTTCAAGGACAGCCGCGAAAAAGCGCTCAATGAATATTCCTCACAGCTTATACGGGAACTCATAATCCCGCAGCTTACCAAGGAAGTGAATACTTCTTTGCGCTACGCTAAATTACGCCAGGTTTATTATTCCCTGATATTGGCGCAATACTTTAAGGGTAAATTCAGTAATGGTAAAGGCACCTACGCAACCAGGATAGACAAAAAAGACCTTACGGGCCTGGCGTCGGCGCAAAACTGGTCGCCAAAGACATATTTTGACGCCTACAAGAAGTCATTTCAAGAAGGAGAATACAACCTGCAGGAACCGGTCAATACTGCCGGCGGCAAGGTAATCCGCAGCTATTTTAGCGGAGGAGCTAATTTTAGCACTATATTTATCACCACAGGAATAGGTGGAACAGGGGCTTTAACCGGTAAAGTCCTAAAAGCTAGTGTCGGTCCGGATGGAAAAGCAGTAACTTATCTTGTCGGCCCTGACAAGAATCTTAAGCCCGAAGTAGCCGCTGATAATAAAGAAAAAAAGAAAGGTTCTTCTTCGGCTACAGACGTTGATTGGAAGTTGGTCAATTATGAAGTTAATCAAGCGATACGTAAGGCGATAGAAAATAGGGAATTTGCCGCTGTTAAGCTAAGCCCTCTTTCAGGTAGCCTAATACACGAGGCCCTGAGACCTTTACAATGCCCCCTTGTTTTCACAAAAGGAGAACCCTTTGGCATTTCAACTACGGTGGCTATCAAAGAACAAAACATACAACTTAATAGTAATCAGCTTGAGGTTTTAGTTGAAGCCATTTTTGCGATCGGAAGCGACTTTGCCGCGGAATTGGATCGGGAGAACATTACCTTAATATTTATCAAGGGCCAAAAAACCCATTACAGCATAGGCAGAGACCAAATATACCTGGATGCGAGCTTATTGGATAATGCCCCGGCTTTTTCCCGTAAATCGGAATTAATAAAGGAATTGCTTCGCGGGATGGAAGCAAGAAAAGAAGTCCTTGCAATGGTAAGGGCCATGAATCCGCAATTTATCGAAGAATTGAAAAGAACTAAGCTTAATCCTGAAAGAAGAAGCCTTGAGCTGATAAATGCTATTAACGTGGTCGCAACAGGCGTTAACGTTAAACAGGATAATTTGTATGTAGGCTCTTCTCCGGCAGCGGTTACCTGGGAAGCGATAAATGATGACTATACCCGGACGATGCGTCCCCTTATCCAAAAAGGCGAATTTGCCGCTGTTAAAATGATACGTATATCTGAAGGGGCAATTGTTCCGGATGGGGCTTTACATCCGCTCCAATGGTCTGTTATTTTTGAAGGGGAACCCCTTGGTTTTGCAGCTACAGTCTCTGCTGACCAACAGAAGATACGGCTTAACGAGAAACAGCTTAAGGCGTTAGATACAGCCGTTTATAAAACACGCGGCCTTAATGATAAATTAGAGTGGCAGGATATTACCATAATATTTATCGAAGATCAGACGACCCATTTCAGTATAGGTAGGCCTCAGATATACCTGGATTTGAATTTATTAAATCCCGGCCGCGAAATAGAGTTAAATAGGCAAATAAATAATGCAGTGGCGCAAAGAGAAGTAATCCGCGCCAAGCTAAAAGCCCTGAATCCGGCATTTATCGGAGAGCTGGAAAACACAAAAGCCCATCCTGAAAGAAGAAGCTCCCAGCTTAGAAAAGCTATTAACGAAGTTGCAACAGAAGTCCATGATAGATATGTAAGAGCTTCTTCCCCGGCAGAAGCAACGGACTGGGTATTGCTAAATGAGGATTATAATAAGGAGATAAGCCTGGCCATTCAAAGAGGCGAATTTGCCGCTGCTAGAGTAAGTCTTCCTTTTACCAGGCGTATTGGGGTGCCAAAAGAACACAACTGGGGAGTTGTTCAAGATTCTATTGTTTTTGAAGGGGAACCACTTGGCTTTACAGCTACGGTATCGGTTGAACAACAAAAGATACGGCTTAATGAGGAACAGCTTGAGACTGTAAAAGCAGCCATTTCCAGGATAACGAAGCTTGATGACCAGATATTTTGGCGGGATTTTACTTTAATATTCATCAAGGGCCAGAGAACCCACTATAGTTTGGGTAGAGCGCAGATATATCTGGATGTAAATTTGTTGTCTTCTAACCGTGATGCGGAATTAGATAAAGAATTACTTCGTGTCGTGCAGGAAAGAAGAGAAATTGTTAACGCGCTAAGAGCCCAGAATCCGTTATTTATTAAACAGCTGGAAGAGACGAAAGCTCATCCTGAGAACAGAAGCGGTGAGCTTGTAGTGGCTATTAACCAGATCGCAACAAAAGTCCACGCTAAATATGAAAAAGCCTCTTCTCCTGCAACGCAATTCCAGCGTTTTTCGGATGCCGCAATATCTTTTGAAGGGCCTCGGGAATGGTTTAATTTTGAAGACCTTGCTTCTGTTGTTAACGGCCGCCTACAATTGGCAGCTGATTATGAAGCAAGCGGAGAAGAAGCAATGTATCCGGAACCGACCGGCCAGTTGAATTCCCGCTTTGGTTATAAAGACGCCAGTGGCGCATTGCGGGTAGATAATCATCAGTTTATAGTGACTTGGACTAAGCAAAAGAAAGCAGATGGTGCCAGGCTGATGATCCATTTCGGTATCGGCGGACAGGGGATGTCTAATAGCGTAGAGGTAGAGTATTGGGGGACAGATAGCGACGCCAATGTTATTGTCCTGGACAGGCTTGGTAGAAGCGTAAGCGAATTATTCCAAGACCTCCTTCGTCAGGGTTACAAGATAACCCAGATAGTCCTGCATGTAAGCTCTAAATCAGGCGGGACTGATGAACCCCTCAGTTTATATCAGGAAGCAATAAATGAATTCCTGCGGCTTATGGCAATAGAAAAAGGCATGGACAATGAGGGCGCCATAGCCATGGTCAATAAATGGAACAAATTTCTCAAGGACTTTAACAAGGGGAAACAAAAGGACCAGCTTTTTAAAGGCATGTCCAAGGCGGAGTTCAACAAGCTGTTTAATGCGCAAGAGCAGTCCGTCATCTCTGCAGTTTTTGACAGGATAATCTTCAGCACCTCCAGGAATGCCGCGGCAAGCCGGCTCTACGCATTTGTCCTTGGCATGAAAGAATTGAATATCGCTGATATCGCGGCAGTTGATTTCTCGGAATTTACCGGAGGCAGGTTTACCGAGAACTGCGAGACCGGTGATATTACCCAGGTCTTCCAGGGCGTAGCTGTAGACCGCGATGCTTTGCAGGAACAGGCGAAAAAATACCTTGGTAAAGCCGGGAACGACCCTAAGAAAAACAGCGCCTTACGCGCAGCGACACTGGCGTATTACCTTGACCCTTCATTTATGATAGTTGCGGTGCGCGGCTCCAATGCCCGTTCAGAGGCATTGCAAAAAGAGCAGTTGTTCCCCGAGAGCAATGGTAAAGACGGACAGGGGATATGGGTTGTGACCAGCATAGGTGAAGAAGAGCTTAAAAGAAAAGTAGAGCAGATAAAGTTACAGACTGGCACAGAGCCGTTGGTAGTTGTAGTAGACCAGGCAGGAATGGCGCCGATGGCAGTACCGGAAGGCGTGCCTGTAATCCGTTATTTCAAGGAAGAAATATCCCCTCTTGCCAATGCCAAGTTTGCCCTCTGGTTCCAGGAGTTTACCGTGCGTTACGGGCTTCTTAGCTTAGCGGATATGGCTAAAGAGAATAATCTTGAGCTAACCATACCAAAAGTAGGCGCTTCTTTAATGAACAAACCTGTTCTAGACGGTAAGCCGAATTTCTGGTGGCTAAGGGACCCGCAGAACCAGCCGATGGTTGAACTGGCTAAGGGAGTCCTAGTCACTATTTTGAATGCGCTGGATAAGTCGGATGAGGCGATCAAAGCCAGATACCAGAAAGCTGAAGAGCGTATTCGACAAGAAAAATATATTGACTATGATGAAATAAATATAGCCGATGAGACCGGAAGCAAAAGCTTGGATAAGGATTCAAAGGTTAAGCTATTGGGTAAGGCGCGCTTAGAAATTGCCTGGGCACGGCAAAAACTTGCCGAAGCTGAATTAGCCAAGGGCGGAACCGTAGAGGTAAGTGAAGTGGAGTTCTTGGATACATTGAAAAAGATAAAAGGCCTTAAAGACAAGATCGCGGATCTATCGGTAGAACTGAAGAGAGCAGGCGAAAGATTACAGCTTCAGAGGCGCATTGAAGATGTGGATAAACAGATATACACCCTATACCAGAAGATAAGCGGTTTCGGGAAAAATATGTCGGATTTCCAGATTGAGAAGGCGGCAGAAGAGATAGCTGCGCTTAAGCTGATTGCCAAGGACAGGGATAAAGTCTTAAGTTCGGTCTTTTACACTGCGAGCCCAGAAGCAGATATCCTTGGTGAATTTTTGCAGGATATAGATTACGGCATAGGCACACGCGACCAGCATGCCAATTTCCAGCATCGCCACGACGGAAAGGATGTCGTCTCAACACTCTTGGTTGATGTAGTAATGCCTTATGAGCGGGTAGTTAAAACGCAGAAAAAAATCAGCACCTACGGCCTTGCCAATGATTATCTTGATGGGATGTATACCGACGAAGTACGCCGGGGATTTGTGCAGGCAGAGTTCAAGTCCCTAAGCGGCGGAGTGACGACTGACGCCATAGATTATAAAGGCAATTCTTATAAGAAAAGCTTCCATAAGGATGTAGCGATATTGATGCTGCCTGATATTTCAACGCCTGACGGCATGATGACTGCCGCCCGTATTTTTAACCGCGCGAAAGTTCTCTTTGAAACCGCAGCAGGCCCCCACTATGCCAGCTCTCCGACTACCGGGGAATTGAACCGCGTAGACCCCAACCAGTTGGTAAATAACTTACTTGCTACTTATAGAGGTAAGTCACCGGATGAGTTAACCAGGATAGGAAATCTGGAAAAGATCATCAGGCCTTCAGCTGTAGCCATAGAAGATTACTTTTATACGCAATTCGCCAACCGGAAGATACCGGCGAAGGACTATGAAAAGGGGATGAAAAATGTCATCCCAAACCTTGCCGAATGGTACACCGACCCCTATGTAACCGAAAGTACATATAAAGGTATAGAGGAAGCTATAAAAGACGGCCGCTGGGCAGAGATTGCGCAGGCGTTTTTTGACAATATACCTTATGGCACGGCTGGGGTACGCGGGAGATTTGCCTTTGGTGCAGATTTCAAGAAAGTAGCAGAGGCGGCTAAACAGGGCAGAGGTTTAAAAGTGCCTTTACTGAAAGGGCCCAATACCTTTAATGATGAGGTCCTACGTAAGTTTACGTTGGGAATATTGAAATGGCTGGAAAGTGAGAACCCCTCTTTAAATAGGAAAGACCTGAAATTGTTCACTGCTTACGACAGCAGGATAGCCGGAAAGGAATTTGCCGAGATAATCAAGAATATAGGGTTGGCATTTGGGGTGCAGGTGTATGTTTCCGATGAAACCATGCCCCTTCCGGAGTTCTCCGCTTCCCTCCAGAAGTTATCAGGAGGCAAAGCAGCTATCGGTATATTTGTCTCTGCCAGCCATAATGTCAAGCTGGATAACGGCGTAAAATTAATCGGCGCAGACGGTATGCAGCTGGGAGCGGATGAGGCAATGCGCACAGCGGTAATGAAAGAATTCAGGAGCGCTAAGCTTAAGGAAGTAGATGATCTATTGGATAAGGTGCCTTATGAAACTCCGTCTGAGCAATTAGTATTTATGGGTGGAAAAGAAAAACTTCCGGATATTGATTATGGCAACCACAGCCTGGTAGATACCCATACTATACATGCAGAGGCAATATTAAAACACATTAAGAATGAGGATGTAATCAAGAAGTATGCCAAGGATATAAATATCCTCTATTGTTCTTTCCACGGCGCAGGCATAAAGGCAATGCCGCGCGCGTTGCGGGCAAAGGGCTTTAACGTCGAAATAATAGACAAGATGGCTGAGTTAGACGGCACATTCCCCGAATTTGCCGATATGGAGCCGCCTGACCCGGCCTTAGTTATATCCTGGAAGAAGGCCATAACCGCATATCTTAGTAACCACAGCAGGGAAGAGCTGCTTAAAAAGGATTTCTTTACTGCAAGCGACCCTGACGCAGACAGGTTTGGTCTGGTGGTCAGGGTAAGCGCCGAAGAGATACCTGAAGATGATGCTGTTGCCGAGACAATGGGCGTCGTGGTCAAGCTTAACAAGGATGAGCAAGCAAGATATGGCTTTGGCGGTTTCCGGGTTATCCCTCCCAATGAATGGAACGCGCTTATTATCTACTATGACCTTAACTGGTTAAAGGCCCAGGGAAAACTCGACCCTAAAAAGCATATCTTGGTTAGTACCCATGTTACTACTTTACAGATACAGAAGATAGCAGAGTTATTTGGGGTAGAAGTAGTTGTCAAGCCGGTAGGAGTTGACCAGGTAGCTTCCGAAATAGTCAAATTAGAGGAGAAGGGTAGAGACGTGGTTGCCGGGCCCGAAGAGAGCGGCACTTATACAACGGGTAACCATATCCGCGATAAAGACGGATTCCTGGCAGGCGTCAGGGTGGCAGAGATTGCCAGTGCTCTCCGTGCTCAAGGAAGGACCCTGAATGATTTTCTTGATGAGATCAATCTTAAGGTGGGATTTGCGGCAACTACTAATTTCCCCATTGAATATGAGGTTTCAGTCCCGGGGACAGCGGCAAAGATAGCGGCAGTAAGTTTCTTGCAGAAAGATTTACAGCCGGCTGTAAGAGAGACAATAAGAAGTGGAGGCAATCCACAGGTCGTAGGTTATAAGCTATACGACGTAGATGAACAAACTCCCTTTATCTCCGGTAAATATGATAAGGATTTGGATTATCGCGGCTATCCTGATGCAGGTATAAGATTCTATTTTAACCAGGATAAGACCAGCTATATAACCGACCGTCCGTCGGGAACCGGGCCACAGCTGCGTTTCTATTCGCACCTGTTTTTTGAAACAAAGAATATGGCTAGACCTCAACTGAATGAGTTAAAGAAGACCGCTTATGCCGACTGCCTGAAGATAACTAAGGAATGGATGAGGATTGCCACGGATAAGGATATTACAGTGGCAAGGGCAGCATCTCCGGCAACATTGCAGAGTGATAACAGGCCCGGCGGTATTGATTTTCGTTACATTAACCTGGCGACCCAGGCGAAACTGGCGGATTTAAAAGCAAATTTCAAGATGCCAGCGCTTGATACCCTTAAGCGCGTGGATATTGAAAACGAAGCCGTTCAGATCAGAAAGATGCTTAATGCGGGCATTATCCCTTCCGAACAGAGGGTTATGGAATATATAACAGCCTGTTATGTAAAGGGCAATGATGACGCCCAGATAGAAGAGGCAGCGGGCGCCTTAAGTGATTTATTGAGAATGCAGGAGGATGGCGTAGTAGAGACGCGCCCTGAATTAAAGGCGTTTCTCGTAGTCATGGATTCCCGATAAGAAGCGTTTAGCTGTATCCGTTTGAAAAGATCCCGGCTATGTTTATCCAGCCGGGATTTTTCTTTAAATATTGACTTCAACGCAAAATATGCTATACTACAGCTAACTTCAAAGAAGAGGTGAAAAATATGGCGTTTAGAGGCCGGAGAGTCGACTGAAAAACGCTTTTTTTATAGCAGGAGTAAAATGGCTAAGTTTATTTTTATAACTGGCGGCGTAATTTCAAGCCTGGGTAAAGGCATTGCTTCCGCTTCAATAGGCAGGATCCTTGAGGCGCGTGGCCTGAAAGTCACGCTTATGAAATTTGACCCCTACATAAATGTGGACCCGGGCACAATGAACCCCTATCAGCACGGAGAGGTCTATGTTACTGATGATGGGGCAGAGACTGACCTGGACCTGGGCCATTATGAGCGTTTTACCAGCGCCCGCATGACCCGTTTTAATAATGTCACTACCGGCCAGGTCTATAATACCGTAATATCCCGCGAAAGGCGCGGGGATTACCTGGGTAAGACTATACAGGTTATTCCGCATATCACAAATGAGATAAAGGCAAGGGTAAGAAAAGTCGCAGAGGTCTCTGGGGCCGACATTGTAATCGTAGAGATAGGCGGGACAGTCGGTGATATAGAGGGCCTTCCTTTCCTGGAAGCAGCCCGGCAATTTGAGCTTGATATGGGCGAAAAGAATGTGCTTTACATACATCTGACGCTTGTGCCTTATATCAAGGTCGCCGATGAAATAAAGACCAAGCCCACGCAGCATAGCGTCGGGACACTTCGCGAAATAGGAATACAGCCGGATATACTGTTATGCCGGACAGAAAAGCCGCTTTCTGAAGATGTAAAGGAAAAAATATCGCTATTCTGTAACGTCAGGAAAGAGGCGGTTATCGAGTCGCGGGATGTGGAATCCATATATCAGGTGCCGATTATTTTCAAAAATCAAATCCTGGATGAAATAATACTGAGCCATTTCAATCTGATTTCCAAGCCTTCAGCATTAAAAGAATGGGAGAAGAATGTAGTTGAAAAGGTCCTTAACCCCACTAAGTGCGTGAGGATTGCCGTAGTGGGAAAATATATTACCCTGCAGGACGCCTACAAGTCCATTTACGAGTCCCTTGCGCACGCAGGTATCGCTAACGACGCCAGGGTAGAAATAAAAAGAGTGGATTCCGAAGACATAGAGAAGAAAGGAGCGCAGAGGTTACTGAATGATGTCTGCGGCATACTTGTTCCCGGAGGGTTTGGCAGCCGCGGTATAGAAGGAAAAATCAAAGCGATAGAATTCGCGCGTAAAAACCGCATTCCCTTCCTGGGGTTGTGCCTGGGTATGCAATGCGCGGTGATTGAATTTGCCCGTAATGCATGCGGGATGAAAGGCGCTAATTCAACCGAATTCAACAAAAAGGCGAAATACCCCGTAATAAGCCTGTTAGAGGAGCAGAAAAAGATAAAAGAGCTGGGCGGCACAATGCGGCTGGGGGTTTATCCTTGCGCGTTAAAAAAGGGGACGCTGGCATCACGCGTATATGGAAAAGCAACTATTTCTGAAAGGCACCGCCACAGGTATGAATTCAATAATAAATATAAGAAAATATTAGAGAGAAAAGGGATGGTGTTTTCCGGATGGTATAAAAGCAAGGAGCTGGTCGAAATTGTCGAGCTTAAGAACCATCCGTATTTTATCGCGGTGCAGTTTCACCCTGAGTTTAAATCCAAGCCCGATAACGCACACCCGCTTTTTAGCGGATTCATCGGGGCTTCCTTAGAAAAGGTTAATCAATAAAAGCACGCCTGCCTTATGATTCTCCGGAAGAATGAAATTATCCCTTACTAGAAAACAGCGGCACGAACTGGGGTTTGTTACTTTTCTGCTCTTTGTGTTTTTAACCTGGTATATGGGAAGGAACTGGCGTCCGGATACTGCGAGCCTTCAGAGATTTCTTCTTGAATTTCCCCTGTGGTACAGCGGGATTTCATATATTTTCTTTTATGTTGTCATCACGTTTTTTATATTCTTCTCCAAGGATGTGCTTTGGCTTTTAGCTGCAGTAATCTTTAAGCCGGTTTTAGCCACCCTCTTTATTTGTATAGCTGAAATAATCAACGCCTTTATCCTTTTTTATCTGGCGCGCTATCTGGGAAGGGCGTATGTTTCAAAACAGGTTACGGGGAAATATAAGACCCTTGACCGCAAGATAGGCGATATCAGCTTTTTCTGGCTTTTTATCTTCAGGGTAGCGCCACTCATTCCTTACCGTTTTATGGACCTGGCCGCCGGGCTTACCAGGATCCGTTTTAGAAAATACCTGATAGCGGTAGTGATAGGCTCTCCCATAAAGATGTTCTGGATAGAATATATCCTTTATGGTGTGGGCACCAAAATTATCAGGAATCCGGGGGCAGTGGTTGAATATTTCGCCACTAACAAAATACTCTTGCTTTTTAGCCTGGTGTATGTATTATTGGTAATCCTGGTGTTGCTTAAATTAAGAAAGAAAGATTAACTTCTATGGCGATAAAATTAAAATTCCTGGGCGGCGTACGCACGGTTACCGGCTCCAGCCACTTGATAAGTACTGCCCGTTCCAATATCCTGCTTGATGTTGGGTTATTCCAGGGCAGACGCGACGAGTTTTATCAGGTGAATACCACTTTTCACTATAACCCGCGCCTGCTTAGCGCCGTTATCCTCTCCCACGCGCACATCGACCACTGCGGGAATTTGCCGAGCCTGGTGAAACAAGGCATTCGCTGCAGGATTTATGCTACGTCTGCTACCAAGGATTTATGCAGGATTATGCTTGAAGATTCCGGAAAGATACAGGAAGAAGATATAAAGTATGTAAATAAAATTAATAAGAGGCTGGGGCTTGGATTAAGAAAACCCCTTTATACCAGTCAAGAAGCAAGTAAGGCCGCAAAAAAGATCCGTCCTATATCCTATGGGCAGAAACTATGTCTGACCAAGGATACCTGGGTTACTCTGTATGACGCCGGACATATCCTGGGTTCCGCAATTATCGTGTTGGATATAAAGGAGGACAGCGGTATGTCAAGAATCGGTTATGCGGTGGACCTTGGCAGGAAGGGGTTGCCTTTACTCAATGACCCGGCAAAGTTAAAAGGCCTGGATTACCTGATTATTGAAAGTACTTATGGAGGAAGGCTGCACGCGCCTATAGAAGAAGCAAAAACCAAGTTAAAAGAGGTGATCAATCGCACGGTCGCGCGCAAAGGCAAAATACTTATTCCATCGTTTACCTTGGAGAGGACGCAGGAGGTGGTTTATTTCTTAAGCGAGCTGATTAAGGAAAAAGCCATTCCCGTAGTCCCTGTATATGTGGATAGCCCCTTGGCCACCGCTATTACAGATGCCTTTGAGCATCACTCAGGCTATATGAAGAAGAAGATATCGCAGGCAATTAACAGCGGCGATAGCCCGTTTAATTTCCTGAATTTAAGGTACATACGCGACAAAGAAGAGTCAAAGGCACTGAATAATGACAAGCGGCCGATGATTATCATCGCCGGAAGCGGCATGTGCGAATCCGGCAGGATCTTGCATCACCTGCAGAATAATATTGAGGATTCCCGCAACACGATCCTCGTGGTAGGATATATGGCGCAGGATACCCTCGGTAAAAGGATCGTGGAAAAGTTTCCTTTTGTGCGCATATTCGGAGTGGAGTATGAATTAAACGCAGAAGTAGAGGTAATAAACTCATTCTCTGGGCATGCCGATAAAAATGACCTGATAAATTTCATTTCTGCCTGCCTCCCTCTAAAAAAAGTGTTCCTCGTCCACGGAGACCAGGACCAGTCAGAGGCGCTTCGGGATGCGCTTAAGGAAAAGAATATCGAGGCGTACTTACCTTATAAAGACGAAGAAGTAATAATTAACTAACGCCGCGCATAGCGCGGCGTAAATAAACAATAGGCACCAGGGGTATTGTTTATTTAACTAGCTAAGCGGAGGTTAATATGACAGGCGGATTCTCAACACCGAAGAAAGACAAAATGCTTAAGGTTTCAAATGGGCAGCCCGTTAAAACAGGTCAAATCCTGGTAAGGGGCGTAGCCGTGTATAAGGCAGGCATAAATGTTAAGGGGCAGGGCACCCTTTTTGCTTTATGTAACGGCGAAGTTTATTTTAGCCACAAGAAAACCAATCACGGTAAATTCCGCACCTTCATTAATATCAAACCGGCTAAAACCTGATCCGTAAAGAGAATAAGGCATGAGGGACCCGGCCAAGAAATATTCCTCCCTTAAGTATACGTTGGATATCCTGGAGACGGCGTATCTCCTGCTCATTATTTTTATATTCCTGCTATCAGGTTTCTCAAGAAATCTGGCGCTTGGGTTATTTAAATTTAACGCCAATGCCTATATAATTACTTTCCTGTATGTCCTTATCGCTTCAGTTGTTTATTATATCCTCAGTTTCCCTTTAAGCTTTTACCACTCCTACATACTGGAGCATAAATTCTCCCTATCAAATCAGAATTTGCGGGATTGGCTTTCCGACCAGCTTAAGTCCGGGATAATCTCTTATATCATAGGCCTTATTCTTATTTACGCCTTTTATTATATCTTAAAAACTTTTGGTAATTATTGGTGGGTGATTATTTCCCTGTTCTGGATATTTTTCAGCCTCATCCTGGCCAAGCTCCTGCCGGTAGTGATAATACCCCTGTTCTTCAAGTATAAAAAACTTACCGACGATACGCTGAGAGAGCGGGTTATCGCCCTAGCCGCAAAGATGAAAGTCAAGATCCTGGATGTATTTGAGATAGATTTCAGTAAGAAGACACTCAAGGCAAACGCCGCGTTCGTGGGCACGGGTAGCACCAGGCGTGTGATTTTAGCTGATACCCTAAAGGATAAGTATAGCTATGACGAAATAGAGGTAATACTTGCCCATGAATTCGCGCATTACCGCTTAAGGCACCTTCTTAAGTTAATATTCATAAATTCCGCGGCGACAATACTTGTCTTTTATTTCATATTTAAAACCAGCGCTTATATCCTGGGGATATTCGGTTTTTCTTCTTTATCAGAAATAGCTGCTTTACCGTTACTGCTTATCTATTTTGTCTTGTTTGGGATGATTATGCAGCCCTTTGAGAATTACGTAAGCCGCGCCCTGGAAAGAAACGCCGATAAAATGGCGCTAGAGGTTACCGGTTCAAAAGACGCCTTTATTTCTATGATGGATAAGCTCGCCAAACAAAACCTCGCTGACAGGAATCCTAACCCCCTAATTAAATTCTACTTTTTCGACCACCCGCCCATAGACGAACGGATTGCTATGGCAGAGCTATTCGTTCCGGAAAAACCATGAAGTAATTCTTTTCTTGGATTTTCGCGCACGAAATTCTTTGATTTTGCGGTTTTGCTCCGCGTGCTGAAATTTTTTGCCATGTACTGCGGCTTACGGCTCGCTCTTGTGTCGTCTTACGAGAATAACAATCGCACACCGCTCGCCGTAATTCCTTGTACACTACAAGTAAACGCTGTGCCAAAAAATTTCTAATGCACGCTCCGCAAACCCGCAAAATTTCCCAACGCGCGCTCATAGTCCCTTAATAAATTTTATTAATTTAACTGGTGTCTCGATTAGCGGGTGGCTGCTAAGCCGAAATCATTCGCGGGTGACGAGGCGCGATTTGAGCAGGACGTCCGCAGGCCGAGCGGGCAAGGTGTCCCCGAAACAATCTTGTATTGGACGAGCGAGGCCGAGGAGCCGAGCGCGATTTTCCACGCTGGGGAAAATCGTGCGTTCCTGCGAGAACGCGCCTCGGCAGGACCCGCGAAACTATTATTTGGTATTATTGAGGAAATCGACGATGATTCGAGCGGCGCGGGAGCTTGCGCCGGGTTTGCCTAATAGGGAGTTAACTTTGGAGAGCCGTGATTTCATATCCTCTAATTCTGAAGGGTTATCCAAGAAATGCAGGGTTGCTCTTGCGATGCGGGAGGCTGTTGCCTTAAACTGCACGAATTCCGGGATGATTTTATTACCCGCCACTATATTCACCATGGCGATATACGGGATTTTTACCTGCGGCCGGTACAATAGATAATTCAGGATATTCATCTTATAAATTACCAGGAAAGGTTTGCGCATAATCGCTGTTTCAAGGGTGGCGGTACCTGAGGTAACGAGGGCAAAATCCGCGATATTAAGGCAATCATAGGTTTTTGCCTCCGCAATCTTTATATTCAACCCTTTGGTTCTGTTCATCAGTTTGTTATAGATATCTATTTGCACAAGAGGGGATTTGGCTACCACAAACTGCGCCGGGCGCTCCCCGGAGATTATGCGCGCAGCCCCCAACATTACCGGCAGGATTTTTTCTATCTCCTGTATGCGTGAGCCTGGTAAAAGGGCGATAGTGGTTTTATCTTTTAGAAGCCCCATAGTCCCTAAAAACTCCTCCTTTGTCATAGTCGGGCTTACAATGTCAAGGAGGGGATGGCCTACGCAATCAGCGTGTATCAGGTGTTTCCTGTAGAATTCCTCCTCGAAGCTAAACAGGACAATCAGTTTACCGATGTATTTTTTTATTGTTTTAATGCGGCCTATCCTAGAGGCCCATACCTGCGGGCTTACGTAATAGATAGTGGGTATTTTATTATTTATATCTTTGGCAAGCCGCAGATTAAACCCCGAGAAATCCACAAATATTATTGCGGAGGGTTTTTCGGAGTTGACTTTTTTTAGGATCAGCTCCTTTAGCGCAAAGAACTTAGGCAGTTTCTTTAATACGTCGACTAATCCCATTACGCCCAATTCCTTTATATCATAGAACACTTGAGCGCCCGAACTCCTTAGAAGCTCTCCACCCACGCCGGAGATGGAGATCTCAGGGTCTATCTTTTTGAGTGCGCCAGCTAACCCCGCGGCATGTATTTCTCCCGATGCTTCACCGCAGATAATCAGGATATTTTTTTGCGCCATATTTGTTTTTGGATCTCTAATGCCACCGCAAGGGCTTCTCGAGCTACCGGCCCTGAAACCAAAGGTTGTTCATGCGCGGCTACGCAGTGGATGAAGGAGCTAAGCTCTTTTTGCAGAGGCTGTTCTTTTTCTATGGGCAGGTCTTCTTTGATGATCCGGTTTGCGTCTTTACGGTATGCGACGGCCGCCGCTTCTTTATAATCCAGGGAGATATAAGTATCCTCCTGGAATATGCGGATTTTACGCATTGTTTCATCCGATACCCTGCTTGCGGTAAGATTGGCCACGCAGCCGTTCTTAAAGGTAATGCGGGCATTGGCTATATCTTCAAAGGCCGTCAATACATTTACTCCCACTGCCTCAATCCTTTTGATCTTTGAATCTACGAGGCCAAGCACTATATCGATATCGTGGATCATGATATCAAGGACCGCACCTACATCGAGTGAGCGGTTGGGGAAGGGGCTTAACCGGTGGCATTCGATAAACCTGGGTTTTTTTATAATATCGCGGGTGGCGCTAAAGGCGGAATTGAACCTTTCTATGTGGCCTACCTGCAGTATAAGCCGGTTCTTCCGGGCTAACCTTATGAGCGAATCCGCCTCTTTGAGGCTGGTGGTAAACGGTTTTTCTACCAGGAGATGGATTTTTTGGCGCAGGAAACTAGAGGCAATAGGGCAATGGCTTTTTGTGGGAGTAGCGATACTTACCGCATCTACTTTCCCGAATAAATCAGCATAGTTTGAGTAGCCGGGTACACCCAGTTTTTGAGAGATTTCTTCCCGTTTATCATTGTCAATATCGCAGACCCCGACAAGCTCGCACTCGGTCAGTTCCCGGTAAATGCGGGCATGGATACTGCCAAGATAGCCCACCCCTATTACACCAACCTTTACCTTTTGCATATCAGATGAAAGCAAAATTTCAGAAACGCAACTTTCTGCCTGTTTTGTCCGCCTTCGGCGGATTAACTCGCACAAATAAGTTACGTCGCATCCTGCTCCGTAACTTATGTGCTCGTAAAAAGATGATAGCAAATTGCCCGGCCTGTTGCAACTAAAATATTGCCTATTTTTGCCAGCCTCTCCAATTGTCAAAATTGTTCAATATAACCGTAAAAAAAGTTACAAGGAGGCTCGACAAAAGGCAATTATTGTGTTATATTAAAAAATCCAATTAAAGCCAGGAAAAGAGTTATTTTATGAAAAAGGATTATCGTAAATTATTCAGTTTTGCAAGGGCCTATTACGGAAAGTTATTCCTTTCAGGCATTTTTATGGCTGTTGTTACCTTTTTTGACGTATTCCGCCTAAGCGCCATAGTGCCGGTTATAGACAGGATATTTACCAATAAGCCGATAGTATTCACAAGCGGGAAACTCCCTGCATTCGTACAAGATGCGTTAAATTTCCTGAACTCGCTATCTTCCCTAAAGGTCCTGTATCTTATACTGATTGTTATGCCTGTTGCCCTTATAATCAGGGCTGTTTTTGAATATATGCAGTCCTATATCATGTCTGACGTGGGGCAGAAGGTAATCAGGGATGTGCGCGACAAGGTTTACGCTAAGATGCAGTCGTTATCCCTGGAGTATTTCACGCAAAAAAGAAGCGGCGAGCTTATATCGCGCATTACCAATGATGTCAAGCTGATTGAAAACGCAGTTTCCTATGGGCTCACCGACCTTATCTACCAGTCTTTTGAAGTAGTCGCATATTCATTCCTGATATTCCTTATTAACTGGCACTTGGCATTGATTGCCATTGTAGTCTTGCCAATCGTCGCTGTCCCTATGGTGATTGTGGGTAAGGTTTTACGTAAATTAAGCAAGAGAGCGCAGGAAAAGATGGCAGATATCAATTCTCTGCTTGTTGAGACCTTTACAGGTGTCCGGATTGTCAGGGCGTTCTCTGCGGAAGAAAGGGAAAAGGCAAGGTTTGCAAGAGAAAACCATGAATATTACCGTATCGCAATGAAATCCGTAAAGCGCATGCTTATTTTAGGCAGCGCTACCGAGTTAACAGGCGTGGCTATGGCGCTTTTTATCGTTTATTACAGTGGACGCCAGGTTATCGGGGGACAGCTTTCTTTCGGCGCCTTTACCTTATTCATGGCGACCCTTTTATCCCTTATAAAGCCCTTTAAGAAATTAAGCCAGGTAAATTCAATAATGCAGCAGGCATCAGCTGCCAGCGAGCGTATTTATGAAGTTCTTGACACAGTAACCACCGTGGCAGAGAAGAGTGATGCTCGGGAATTGCCGCCGTTTAGGGAAAGTATTGTCTTTGAAGATATCTGGTTTAGCCATGGGGATAATCAGGTGTTAAAAGGCATAGACCTGGAAGTAAAAAAAGGCACGATATCGGCTGTCGTGGGCCCAAGCGGCGTCGGTAAAAGCACGCTATTAGACCTTATTCCCAGATTTTATGACCCGAAAAAGGGAAGGGTCCTTATAGACGGGACAGACATAAAGGAAGTGACATTTGATTCGCTCCGCAGTCAGATAGGAATAGTTACCCAGGAAACGATCCTTTTTAATGATACCATAAGAGGTAATATCGCCTATGGCAGGCCGGATGCGTCGCAGGAGGATATAGAGGCGGCAGCTGTTAACGCGCACGCGCATGAATTCGTCAGGCATCTTCCGCTTGGCTACGATACTGTTATCGGCGACAGGGGGATGAAGCTTTCCGGAGGCGAAAGGCAAAGAATTGCCATTGCGAGGGCGTTATTGAAGAATCCGCCGATTTTAATCCTGGATGAAGCAACCTCGCAATTGGATACCGAATCCGAACGCATTGTCCAGGAAGCACTTGAGACCCTGATGCAAGGCAGGACAGTCCTCGTAATTGCCCACCGTCTTTCCACTGTCAGGAATGCCCATCGTATCATTGTCCTGGAAAAAGGGAGAATTGCCGAGGAAGGTACGCATAGCGATTTAGTGGTAAATGGCGGGTTGTACAAAAAGCTCTACGAGCTTCAGGAATTGCAATAATTTTATTGAAATTACGAAGATTTTTGGTATACTATCTTTTCACTTCGGTATAACCTAAAATCACGGTTTCCGTCTGACGCGAAACGAAATACAGCCGGAATTCCAATGAACAAATAGCTTAGTTCTGCTAGGAAGCCGCAGGTGCGTATGCGAACTTTTTGGCGCAAAGAACGGCTATGCTCCTTCAGTTCACTTTGTTGGTTCAGAGGAACACCCTCAAGCGAATGAAGTGTAACGAAGGGTGAAAGAAAGGGGAAAAGAACGTGCCATCAGAATTAATTAAACAGTTGCTGGAAGCTGGGGTCCATTTTGGGCACCAGAAAAAACGCTGGAATCCCAAGATGAAGAAATTTATCTTTGGCGAAAGAAGCGGGATTTACATCATAGACCTTGAGAAAACAGAGGAATGCATTAACCGCGCGCGCGACTTCCTGCTGGATATCTCTGCAAAGGGCGAAGGTGTACTTTTCGTCGGCACCAAAAAGCAGGCGCAGGAAGTAGTGTTCCAGGAGGCGAATCGCTGCGGGATGTTTTATGTCACAGAGCGCTGGCCAGGAGGAATGCTTACCAATTACACCACTATTAAGAAAAGTATAAACCGCCTTAAAGAAATAGAAACTATGCGCGAGGATGGAACTTTCGAAAAGCTTACCAAAAAAGAGGTAGCGCGCCTTGAAAAGGAAATGGGTAAGTTAAGGAAGAACTTTTCCGGTATCGTCAAGATGGAGCGGATGCCAAAGGCGGCGTTCATAGTAGATACTTCGAAAGAAGAGACAGCGGTGCGCGAAGCAAACAGGCTATCCATACCTATCATAGCCCTTATCGATACGAATGCCAATCCTGAACTGGTAGCGTATCCGATTCCGGGAAATGACGACGCGGCCAAATCCATACGGCTTATAACTTCCCTCATGGCTGATGCGATAATAGAGGGCAGGAAGCGGTTCCTCTCTTACCTTTCTCAGGAAGGGGTAAAGATTGAGGAAGGCAAAAAGGAAGAAATAGCGGCAGTGGTTCTTCCCGAAGAAGAGGCGAAGATAAAAGAGATAGAAGAAATAGTCGCGCCTGAGGGAGGGACAGAAGAAGCAAAAGCCATTCATAAGAGCCGCTTAAAGAAAATTGCAGAAGAGAAGACAAGAATAAAAAGGAAGGGGTAAGCTTAAAATGGCAGTAAAGGTTGAATTGATAAAAGAATTAAGAGAGATGACCCTGGCTTCAGTTGCGCATTGTAAAAAAGCGCTTGAAGAGACAGGCGGAGATTTAAAGAAAGCGGCACAGCTGTTGCGTAAACAGGGCCTTGAGATAGCCGCGAAGAAGCAGGGAAGAGCCGCTAAAGAAGGCAGGGTCGAGGCCTATGTGCATATGGGCAATAAAATAGGGGTCCTGGTTGAAGTTGATTGCGAATCTGACTTCGTAGCGCGTAATGAGGAGTTCTGCAGGTTCACTAAAGATGTGGCCATGCAGGTTACGGCCTCAAGCCCGCTCTACATAAAACGGGAAGAAGTCCCCGCGGAAGTAGTAGAGCATGAAAAAAGCAAAGACGATTTTTATAAAAACCATTGCCTGCTTGAGCAGCCGTTTATAAAAGATCCCACAATAAGCATAAATGATTATTTAGGCAGTATAGTTGCCAAACTCGGCGAGAATATTGTAATACGCAGGTTTGTCCGTTATAGAATCGGTGAGTAATCGAACAATAATGAAACAGGCACTCTACAAAAGGATAGTCCTGAAGTTAAGCGGAGAAGCACTTCAGGGGAAGAAAGCCCACGGTATCGATGAAGCGGTACTCTTTTCTATTTCGCGACAAATAAAAGAAATAAAAGAGCTGGGTGTCGATGTGGCTGTGGTGCTCGGAGGAGGAAATATCTTCCGCGGCCAGGAAAACACCGCATCGCGCGGCCTGGATATGGACAGGAGCGTTGCCGATTACATGGGTATGCTGGCAACAGTGATTAATGGCCTGGCCTTACAGGACACACTTGAAAAAACCGGTGTTCCCACGCGCGTGATGACTGCTATCGAAATGGAACGGATAGCCGAGCCCTATATACGCAGACGCGCGATAAGGCACCTGGAGAAAGGCCGCGTCGCAATATTCGTCGCCGGGACCGGTAACCCCTATTTTACTACTGATACCGCGGCGGCGCTACGCGCAATGGAAATCAGCGCCGATGCTATCTTAAAAGCGACAAAGGTGGATGGTGTTTATTCCGCGGATCCCCTCAGGGTAAAGAACGCAAAGAAATTCAGCCGTCTGAAGTACATGGATGTCCTGAAGAAAGGGCTTAAGGTTATGGATGCTACTGCCATAAGCCTCTGCATGGATAATAATCTTCCCATCGTAGTTTTTAATCTTAATAAAGAAGGCAATATCAGGCGGGTTGTGCTGGGAGAGAAAATAGGCACAATAGTCAGCCGATAGGAGGACGAGCCATGACAGTTAAGGAAATCTTACATAGCTCCGAAGAGAAAATGAAAAAGGCATTTGATTCGGTTACCCGTGAATTTTCCGAGATACGCACAGGAAGGGCAAGCCCTCATCTGGTTGAAGGACTGCATATTGATTATTATGGGGCCCCGACCCTGTTAAAACAGTTGGCCTCTATTTCTACCCAGGATGCCCACTTGTTGATGATTCAACCATGGGATGTTTCGGCTGTTCCCGAGATTGAGAAGGCTATCCTTAAATCTAATCTTGGCATTACACCTTCCAATGATGGCAAGGTTGTGCGATTGTCATTCCCGCAGCTTTCAAAAGAGAGGCGCCAGGAGTTGGCAAAAGTGGTGCACAATATGACGGAAGAAGGAAGGGTGTCTTTACGCACCATCCGGCGCGATTCCAAAGAAACATTAGAGAAACTTGAGAAAGACAAGGCAATTTCAGAAGACGATAAGTTTCGCGGGATAGATGAATTGCAAAAGCTTGTCGATAAGTATATCGCAAAGATTGACGAGCTCTTAAAGAATAAAGAAAAAGAAATACTTGAATTTTAGTTCATAGTTCATAGTGGATGGTTCATAGCAGGACAACCATGAACCATGAACCATGAACCATGAACCATGAACAATGAACTAAATCTGGGCCTCTAATCCTGTTGAATCAATAGCCGCAGGATAGAGTCCGGAATCGAAAAATTAGGGCCTCTAGCTCATCTGGTAGAGCACCACCCTTTTAAGGTGGCTGTGCCGCGTTCGAGTCGCGGGAGGCTCAATAAATTTCTGTCCCCGCGACGAGAACGCAAAAGGGGTGTGGGGAAAAGATATTTTCCCCACGCTTTCGGGGTAACAGCGAACGAACGGAGTGAGTGAGCGCCATAGGGGCAGAGCCCCTTTGGGGAGCGACGAAGCTTTAGCGAGGAGCGACGCGTTAGAGTCGCGGGAGGCTCACTAAAATTTTCACGACAAGGGAAAATTTTAGTGCACTCAAGCAGCACCGCTTCGCGGTGTAATTCACCGATAGGAAATAGCGGGTGAATTAAGCGTTCAACAAAGCGACAAGCGGTTTAGCGAGCGGAGTGCATTAAGTTCTTTCCCGGACAAATACAAGCCCAATTACGGGCGGATGGCGGAATGGCAGACGCGCAAGGCTTAGGACCTTGTGGGGCAACCCGTGGAGGTTCAACTCCTCTTCCGCCCATATCTAAATTAGCCATGCTGACAAGTAAAGAAGAAAAAACATTACAGCTTATTAAGCAGGGGAGTTTACGTAAGCGTAGGATACTGGCAATATTGGTTTTGTGCGCACTGTTCATCTCTTTAAGCTCTATTTTTATTAAAAAAAGCGAAAGCAACTCCGTCGTTATTCAGAATAAACTTGCCCTGACAGGCACTGCCCTATCAAATATTAAAACTGTAACCCCCTTAGAGGCGCAGTTGAAGATAGAGTCGCTTAGGTTATTTAAAAAACTGCAAACAGTGGTTTCCGTTTCGCTATTCGTGTTTACTTATCTTATCCTGGCATTATTCTCTGTGATTTTTATGTTATTGTGCATTTCAATAGCTCTTTCCGGAAGCAGGGACAATTTAATAAAGAAAATAATAACTCCCCCTAGAGAAACTTCCGATAAGCAGTAATGAACGACAAGTTTTTAACAGCTATCCGCCGCAGGCGGATATAATATGTTTCTTAATTGAACGCTGCTAAAAACTTAAAGTGGTGTGGGGAAAGAATTTCCAGAATTTATTTTGGTCGCGCAGGGCTTAGGATAGTTAATGTATGCGCCTCGCAGGGCTCGGCGTAAAATTAACAATTGCGCCAAGCACTTTGCAGAGCAAAGTGTGATTTCGGCGTAATCGCCAGAGGCACGCCGAAATCAAGGGAGCTTTAATTTTAACGCGGGAGTGGCTCAGTTGGTAGAGCGTAACCTTGCCAAGGTTAATGTCGCGGGTTCGAATCCCGTCTCCCGCTTAAATGAGCAGACGGCTTACGGAGCGAACAGGCTGAGCGAACGTAAGCCGTAGGCCGAAGGCCGTCTGCGAATTTATACCGAGCTTACGTAGTACTTTTCAAAGAAAAGTACAAGTGTTTAAGCGAGGTACAAGATACTTACGGAACGAAGCGAACGTAAGTTGTATGGGCAAACAAAAATTGAAGGCAGGGGACTGTTCTTTTTAAATCGTAATCGGGTATCCCACACCCAGAAAACTATAGCTATGTAAGCTTACTGGCTGGGTGTGGGATTAATTCGCACATAAACTTACTCTCCGCCTACGGCGGATCGTAAGTTTAGTGCTCATTAAAAGGAGCGTATTATGCTAGTTATGGATTTTCTTTCGAAAAAAGCAATCGTAATGGATATAAAAGCGACTAAGAAAGAGGAGGTAATTAGAGAGCTGGTAGATGCTCTTGTTGACGCAGGCGATATCGAAAAACGCTACCGCGCCAAACTAATTGATGCTCTTATGGCCAGGGAGGCGTTGGGTTCAACCGCCATAGGCCAGGGTATTGCTATACCTCACGCAAAGTCCGAATGCGTAGACAGCCTGATAGCGGCTTTTGGCCTTTCCAAGAAAGGCGTGGATTTTGATTCACTAGACGGAGAACCGGCTTATATATTTTTTCTGTTAGTGGCACCGCAGGATTCCGCGGGGCCTCATCTTAAGGCGCTTGCCCGTATTTCGCGCCTGCTCAAAGATAAATATTTCCGCGACACCCTGCGCAGCTCTACCGATGATAAGTCGGTGTTGAAGATTATTGCTCAAGAAGACGAAAAGAAACCTTAAAATCAAATATTTTAAGGAAGGGTTGATTTAATGCTGGCAAGAATCAGTCGGATATTCAAATGGCTTTACCCGGGAATAGGCATCAAGCGCTGGATAATGTTCGGCGCTTTCGGGGTGCTACTACTTATTTTTGGCACAGCGCATTTACGCTCCGACGAGTATTGGCTTTTACAGCTTTTGGACGCGACAATAGTGTTTTCCGGAATTATAATTCTCGTATTAGGCATAAAGCGGATGATGCGTTCTTTTATCAATGTCTTTATGCCCTCTTCGCGGGGTACTGAGCTCGTCGATATTCTATATAAGAAGAAACAATTAAGCCGCGGGCCCCGGATCGTGGCAGTCGGAGGGGGGACAGGGCTTTCAGTTTTATTAAGCGGCCTTAAGGAATACACCGCTAATATTACCGCAGTGGTTACCGTTGCTGATGACGGCGGCTCTTCGGGGAGGCTGCGCCAGGAGTTTGACATACTTCCGCCCGGAGATATCCGCAACTGCCTGGTAGCCCTGGCTGATGCGCCGGCCCTTATGCGTGATTTATTCCAGTTCCGTTTCGATACGAACTCTGAGCTATCGGGTCACAGTTTCGGGAACCTGTTTATTACCGTCATGACGCAGCTGACCGGAGATTTCGAGAAAGCGATAAAAGAGACAAGCAAGGTATTGGCGCTGCGGGGACAGGTTATTCCTTCTACCTTGAATAACGTAGTACTTTTGGCAAAGCACGATGACGGCTCTACGACCGTAGGTGAGAACAAAATACCCAAGAGCCGCAGGTCCATTAACAGGGTTTCCCTTGAACCGGCCGCGCCGCAGCCGACTCCCGATGCGCTTAAGGCGATAAAGGAAGCCCAACTTATAATCCTGGGCCCGGGTTCGCTTTATACAAGTATCATCCCGAACCTATTGATAAAGGAAATTACAGAGGCAATTGCTTCTTCGGGCGCAATCAAGGTATATGTCTGTAATGTCATGACCCAGCCGGGAGAGACAGACGGCTATACCGCCTCGGACCATATAAATGCGCTGGTAGCGCATGCGCATCCTAAGGTATTTGACTATTGCATTATAAATACAGGAGAGATACCGGCAGGGACCCTGAAACGCTATTCTGCGCAGGATTCATACCTGGTTATCAATGACCGGAAGAAAGTTGAAAATATGGGTTACAGGGTTATCGAAGATAATTTCGCGATAGTAGAAGACGATGTTATCCGGCACGACCCTGTGAGATTGGCCAAAATAATCGTAGGCCTTATGGAAGAGATCTGATGCCAGTGATAAAAAAGAGCGTAATTGTAAATAATAAACAGGGCCTGCATGCACGTCCGGCGGCTATCTTTGTCCAGATAGCTAATAAATTCGATTCGCGTATAACCATAAGGCGCGAGGAAGAAGAAGTTAACGGCAAATCCATTATGGGGATACTGATGCTGGGCGCTGAAAAGGGCAGCACTATTATTATAGAAGCAGACGGAGAGGACGCCGAAACAGCCATCGTGGAATTAGAGAAGCTTCTTTCTGGAGAACAAGATTTATGATTAAGCTCAAAGGCATAGCCGCGGCTTCAGGCATAAGTATCGGCCCCGCCTACAGGGTCGGTAAAGAGGAATTTATTATCCCGAGGGAGGAGATCGGCGAGCAGGACATACCGCTGCAGATACAGCTCTTTGAAGAAGCATTGATCAGGACCCGCCGCGAGATAATCGAACTGCAGAAGAAGATAGGCGCTGAGATGGGCCAGGATGAGGCGCAGATTTTTGACGCGCATCTTTTGGTCTTAGAAGACCGCATGTTAATCGAGGAAGTTATTTCGCGGCTCAAAAAAGAGCGCCTGAATGTCGCCTTCATATTCTCGGAAGTTATGAAGAAATATATCGAGGTATTTTCCAAGATAGAAGATGAATATTTGAGAGAGCGGGTCGCCGATATAAACGATGTGGGTAAGCGCATACTGCGCCACCTCTTAGGCAAGCCGCGCACGGCACTTGCTGATTTAAAGGAACGGGTGATTGTAGTTGCCCATGACCTTTCACCATCAGATACCGCAGCCATGCATAAGCAGAGTGTCAGCGCCTTTATCACAGATATCGGAGGAAAGACGTCGCACACCGCGATTATGGCAAAGGCATTAGAGATACCTGCGGTAGTGGGAGTTGAAGAGGTAACTTCGAAAATCAATTCCGGAGATATCCTGATAGTAGACGGCAGTATGGGCATTGTCATTATTAATCCCGATGAAGAGACGCTGCGGAATTATCAGGAAGAAGAAAAGCGGATGCTCGGTATCACAGAAAGATTCCTCACTGCCAAGGATCTGCCTGCAATCACTCCCGATAATCATACTGTGGAGATATCAGCCAACATCGAATTTCCGGATGAGGTTGCTTCTGTTAAATTGCATGGCGCACAGGGAATAGGCCTGTACCGCACGGAGTTTTTCTATATGAACAGGAAGGATATGCCTTCTGAAGAGGAGCATTACCAGGCCTATAAATACGTGGCTGAAGCTATGCAGCCAAATTCAGTGATTATCCGCACGCTGGACTTGGGGGGCGATAAATTCCTTTCCCAATTTGAGATACCGCACGAGATGGAGCCCTTTTTAGGATGGCGGGCTATCAGGTTCTGCCTTGCGCGCCAGGATATTTTTAAAGTTCAGTTAAGGGCGATACTGCGTGCATCTGCCCATGGGAATCTTAAGCTTATGTATCCCATGATTTCCGGTATCGAAGAGTTAAAACAGGCAAACCAGGTCCTGGAGGATGTAAAAGGGGAATTGCGTGACAAGAATATCCCTTTTAACGAGGATATCCAGACCGGAGTAATGATTGAGGTGCCTTCCGCGGCTATGACCGCCGATATACTGGCGGAGGAAGCCGACTTCTTCAGTATAGGCACAAATGACCTCATTCAATATGCGCTGGCCGTAGACCGCGTGAATGAAAAGGTGGCATATCTTTATGAGCCGGCACATCCGGCAGTATTACGCCTGATTAGGAACATTATAGTATTTGCCCATCAGGCAAATATAAAGGTGGGTATGTGCGGAGAAATGGCAGGAGAGCCCAGTTTCGCGCTGATACTTCTGGGTTTGGGGTTGGATGAATTCAGCATGCCGCCCCAGGTAATCCCGCAGATAAAATATATTATCCGTGCAGTGAGCCTCAAGGAGGCGCGAAGCATTGCCAACAACGCGCTTAAACTATCAACCGGTAAGGAAGTAGAAGAGTTCGCGCAGATTAAATTCAGGGAGGTTATTGCATGAAGAAGTCCAGCCTTTCAGCAGCAGCTATAAAGAAACTGGATAAATCTAAGATGCTTACACTTTTGCTTGATTTTCCCCAGCAGTGCTCTTATGCCAAGGATATAGGGGAAAGGGCAAGCATAAGATTTGCAAAAAGAGATTTTGGGAAGATTGTCTTTGCCGGCTTGGGCGGTTCTGCCATCGGCGCGGATTTAGTCAGGTCATACCTGTATTCTGATTGTAGCCTCCCTATCACGGTGTTACGCGAATATACGCTGCCGGCTTATGTTAATGCCTCAAGCCTTGTATTTATAGCCAGTTATTCCGGCAATACCGAAGAGACATTAAGCGCGTATCAGGAGGCAAGAAAAAAGGGCGCTACGATTATCGCGCTTTCATCAGGAGGAAAGATCAAGGAACTGGCCGTACGCGATAATGTAACCTTTATCGAGATACCCAAGGGCATTCCCCCGCGCTGCGCGCTGGGTTACCAGAGTATAATTCCTCTCTGCGTCTTAGGTAAATTAGGGATAATCAAGGATACAGGGCTTGCGATAAAAGGGGCAATAAAAGTGCTGGAAGATCTGCGTGACAGGGTGCTTACGCCGGAAATAGGACTGAAGGATAATATAGCGAAATCCCTGGCAAACAGTATTTTTAATAAATTTACCGTCATATATTCCGCGTCTATTCATTTTGACATATGCGCTACGCGTATGAGAGGACAGCTTGCCGAGAATTCCAAGGCGCTTGCCTCTTCCCATGTTTTTCCGGAGATGAACCACAATGAGATTGTCGGGTGGGAGCAGCCGAAAAAATTATTCAAGGATTTTGTGGTGGTAATGCTAAGGGATAAAGATATGCACCCGCGCACAAGTAAACGCATGGATATAACCGCCGACATCCTGCGTAAAGACGGGGTAAAGGTAATAGAGGTATGGTCGCACGGAGAAGAATTGTTAGCGAGGATTCTTTCCCTGGCCTATATAGGCGATTTCGTTTCTTATTATCTGGCTATACTCTACGGTATCGACCCTACGCCGGTAGACAGGGTCACGTATTTGAAAAACCAGTTAGCCAAAGGTTGATTTCTTAATGAAAGCGCTGATATTAGCAGCCGGTTATGCCACGCGCCTTTATCCCCTGACCAAGGAATATCCGAAATCGCTTCTTGAGGTAAAAGGCAGGCCGATAATCGATTATATCGTATCCGGGCTCCAGAAGGTAGAAGCGATAAATGAAATTTTTGTGGTCACTAACAGCAAATTTTTTCCTTTTTTTGATAAGTGGAAGAGTAGCCTGGCGGCAAAGAAATTAATTACTTTGGTGGATGATTTGACCGAAGATAACGCAACCAGGCGCGGGGCAATCGGAGACATAGATTTCGTGGTTAATGCAAAAAGCATAAGCGAAGATTTACTGGTCGTGGGAGGAGATAATCTGTTTGATGGTTCTCTCAATGATTTCGTTGATATTACCTCTAGGCATCTTCCCAATGTCAGTATGGGAATTTACGATATCCGGGATATAAAAGAAGCCAGCCGCTACGGAGTAGTCAAGCTGGATAATGAAAAAAGGATTGTTGATTTCAAGGAGAAGCCGGAAGCGCCGGAGTCAACGCTCGTAGCAATGTGCCTGTATTATTTCCCGAAAGAAAAGCTTGGCCTTATGAAAGAATATAAAGAAGCTTACCACGGTAAGACCGATGCCACAGGTTTTTATATAGACTGGTTAAGGAAAAAGGAAGCCGTATATGGCGTCGCGTTCGGCAGTAAATGGTACGATATAGGAGATTATAAATTTTACGGATTGGCACAAGAGAATTTCTAAGACATTACTAAAATGAAGCTCCACGCATAGCGTGGAGTTAAATAAGCCATAAACGCCATAGGCATGGCTTATTTAAGGAGGGTGAGGGATGAGTTTGCGTAAGCATTTTTTTACTTCTGAGTCGGTGGGGATGGGTCATCCGGATAAAGTTTGTGACCAGATATCAGACGGGGTTTTGGATGAGGTTTTAAAGCTCGACCCCAATAAAGAAAGAAGCAGGGTTGCCTGCGAGACCTATGTGACTATGGGGCTTTTGGTCGTGGGTGGTGAGATCACGACTACTGCCTATGTTGATATACAGAAACTCGCGCGTAAGATTATCAAAGAAATCGGCTACACGCATCCGAAATACGGCTTTGATTACGAGACCTGCGCCATTATCAATACGATAAATTCACAATCTCCGGATATCGCGCAAGGCGTTAACGCGGGCGGCGCCGGAGACCAGGGAATAATGTTTGGCTACGCCTGCCGCGAAACAGAAGAATTTATGCCGCTTCCCATAATATTCGCGCATAAACTGGTTAGACGGATGAGCGTAGTGCGTGAGGAGAATATTTTAAAATACCTGGGGCCTGATTGTAAATCGCAGGTCACTTTTGAATACCATAACGGCGTAGCAAAGCGCATTGATTCTGTGGTAATCGCCTGCCAGCATACCCATGAAATCCTGGATAAAACAGGAAAGCATATTACAACAAAGGCGCGCCAGGAACTTATTGATGTAATCGCAAAGCCCGTATTAAAGGGCTGGATAGATAAAGATACAAAATATTATGTCAATCAGACGGGAAAATTTGTTATCGGCGGCCCGCAGTCAGATACCGGCATGACCGGAAGAAAAATAATCGTTGATACTTACGGCGGGACTGTACCGCACGGCGGAGGGGCTTTTTCCGGAAAAGACCCGACAAAAGTAGACCGTTCAGCGGCTTATATGTGCCGCTATATCGCAAAGAATATTGTTGCCGCCGGGTTAGCGGACAAATTCATGGTGCAGCTGTCTTATGTTATCGGCTATGCTGACCCATTATCTATTTATGTGGAGACATATGGGACCGGAAAAATATCCGAAGAAAAATTTGTTCAGCTTATCCGCGAGAATTTTGACCTGACGCCGAGAGGCATAATCAGCTCATTGGATTTATTGCGTCCGATATTCCGGAAGACCGCATGTTTCGGCCATTTTGGAAGAACGGAACCCGAGTTTACCTGGGAAAAAACTGATAAAGTAGTTGCACTAAAGAAACAAGCCAAATGCTTGTAAGTAGTCACAAAGTCACAAGGCCACAAAGTCACAAGGTTTATGTGACATTGTGACTCGGTGACATTGTGACCCCGAGGAGCATATATGAACTATGATGTTAAAGATTTGAAATTAGCTAAAAAAGGAGCGTTGCGAATTGAATGGGCGCGCAACAATATGCCTGTCCTGGGTTTACTTGCCCAGCGCTTTAAAAAAGAAATGCCTTTAAAAGGCAGGAAGGTCGCGGCCTGCCTCCATGTAACTACGGAAACCGGGGTTCTTATGGAGGTATTGAAAGCTGGTGGCGCCGAAATTTATCTTTGCGCGTCAAACCCTTTATCAACGCAGGATGATGTCGCCGCATCTTTGGCAAAGAATTTGAAGATTTCTGTTTTCTCGATTAAAGGCGAGGATACAAAGACCTATTATAAGCATATTGAAGCGGTCCTGGCAGCAAAACCCGATATCACCATGGATGACGGAGCGGACCTGGTAAGCAGTATTCACCGCAGGGTCTCCTATGCGCACCGTAATATTATCGGAGGCACAGAAGAGACGACTACCGGCGTAATCCGGCTTAAGGCATTGGCAGAAGAAGGGAAGCTGCGTTATCCTATCATCGCGGTAAATGATGCCCAGACAAAGCATCTTTTTGACAACCGTTACGGCACAGGGCAATCAACAATAGACGGCATAGTCCGGGCGACCAATAAATTAATCGCGGGAAGTAATTTTGTGGTAGCCGGTTACGGCTGGTGCGGTAAGGGTGTGGCCATGCGCGCAAAAGGAATGGGCGCTAATGTGATTGTCGTTGAAGTGGATCCCTTAAGGGCGCTTGAGGCGACAATGGATGGCTTCCGCGCGATGCCGATTAAGGATGCGGCGCGGATAGGCGATATTTTTGTAACCGTGACAGGAGATATTAATGTCATCCGCAAGGAGCATTTCCAGATAATGAAAGACGGGGCAATAGTCTGTAATTCCGGGCATTTTAATGTAGAGCTTGAAATCGGGGCCCTCGAAAAATTGAGCAAAAAGAAAAAGGAGATCCGCGATTTTACGGTTGAATATATTCTAAGGGATGGGCGCAAGATTTATCTTCTGGGCGAAGGCCGGTTGATAAACCTGGCAGCCGCAGAAGGCCATCCCGCGCAGGTAATGGATATGTCCTTTGCGAACCAGGCGCTTTCGGCGCAATACTTGTGCCGTAACCACAGAAAGCTGGCACCGCAGGTATATTCCGTGCCGCAGGATATCGACGCAGGTATCGCAGCGCTTAAATTAAAATCGTTAGGGATAAAGATAGACAGTTTAACCCCTGAACAGAAGAAATATTTAGCCAGTTGGGAGTTGGGGACGTAACTTCGCAGACGCTGATAGATAAGTAAAATGAGAGACGCTACAACTTATGTCGCGCCTGTGGCGCTCCATAAGTTGTCTGTTCATTTAAGGAGGCTATATGGAACGAGTAATGTATGCCGATGATGATGTTGATATACAAAGGGCGATAGAAAATATCCTCACCAGGGAAGGCTACGGGGTTATTATTGCCAAGGATGGTGTCGAGGCGTTAGAGGTTGCTAAGGCGCAAAAGCCAGACCTCATAGTCCTTGATTATTTTATGCCTGGCCTTAACGGAATAGAGGTCTGCCGGGCTTTAAGGAAGGAAGAAGAGACGAAAGAAATCCCAATACTCATGGTTACGGCTTACCCCAGCGAAAAGGAGAACAGTTTGACCGCGGGCGCCACGGATTTTATCAATAAGCCCGTTGATAAGACAGACCTGTTACTACGCATTAAGTCAGTTTTAAAGGTAAGGAATATCAAGAATGAATTACAGAGGATGATTGCTTACCTCGCGGAGCTGGAAAAAGATAAAGGAGGGGCGGCACATGAAGAATAGAGCGGTTTCGCTTATAATTTCAGGTTTTTTTGTATTATCGGGTACTAGCTCATTTGCCGACCAATTAACACCCGCGTCTTCTATTAAAGAAGTTACTGTGTATCCTGACTCTGCCTTGGTCAGCCGCAGCGCCAACGTTCAATTAGGCGCAGGCGCGCACGAAGTTGTTTTTTCAGACATCATTCCCGAGATAGACGAAAATTCGCTGAAGGTCTCCTGCGCTAATACGGCTTCGGTAAAAATACTCGGTGCGCGGCTTAAAAGAGAGTTTTTGACTAAAGAGCCGGCAGAAAAGGTTAGAGAGTTGCAGGACCAGATACAAAAGATAGAGGATGAAATAAAAAAGCTCCAGAATTTCAAAGAAGTCCTTGCCAATGAAAAAGAATTCCTGGATTCCATACGCATGTTTTCTAAAGAGCAGCTACCCAAGGAATTGGTTACCAAGATGCCGGCGGTAAAGGATATGGATGATACCTTAAAATTTATGGATACGCGGCTTAAAGATAATTACAGCCAGGCCCTGGATACGGAATTGCAGATAAGGGAACAGGAGAAGAAGCTTGAGGCCTTAAGAAAAGAACTTGCCGATATATCCGGGCCGCGGCAGAAGATGCAACGCTCTATAATAGTAGAAGTAGAGGCTGCGAAGACCGTAACAACCGACTTAGTAATATCATACCTGGTCGGTGGCGCTACGTGGCAGCCGATTTATGACGCCAGGGCCAATTTTGAGAAATCGCAGGTAGAGCTTGTTTCTTATGGAATAATCAGGCAGAGGACAGGGGAGGATTGGCAGAATGTGGAAATTTCCCTTTCTACTGCAAAGCCGGCTGTCGGCGGAAGGATGCCCTATGTTGAATCGTGGCTCCTAAAGATTTATCAGCCGCGTCCTATGATGCTTGATAAAGAAAGAGGCGTGTTCGGGAGAAATAAAAGAGCGTTTCTCCAGTACGAAGCATATAGTATAGAGACGAAATCCGATGTATCTGGTGTAGGCGGTGAAGGTGTTATGCCTCAAGCGCCGGTATACAGCCATGCGCAGGAGAAAGGGATTGCCGTGGTCTATAAGCTTACGCAAAAGGCGAGCGTTAAATCAGACGGGACAGAGGAAAAATTCCCGATTTCCACTCAGACCCTGAAGGCGAGCTTCGAATATTCTACATATCCAAAGGCGCTGCTTAACGCTTATTTAGGAAGCAGGGTGTTGAATGCGCCGGATTTACAGCTGCTTGCCGGACGGGTGAATATCTTTTTAGACGGTGACTTTGTGGGTATATCCAGCATAGATAATATAGCTCCCCAGGAGGAGTTTGACCTTTATTTAGGAGCGGATGAGAATGTCAAGGTTAAGAGAGAGCTGATTGAAAAGAAAGTTGATGAGACCATTATCGGAAATATACCTTCTCCTAACAGGCGCACTATCTTTAAATATAAACTGACGGTAGAAAACTATAAGTCAAAGGCGATTAACGTGAAATTATTTGAGGCAATGCCGGTTTCCCAGGATGATAGGATTAAAGTCAGGATAGATAAAGTGAGTGTTGAGCCGACGCAAAAGGATTGGAAGGACAGGAAAGGCGTCTGGCTTTGGGAATTAGCCTTGCAGCCCCAGAAGAAGCAGGAGATAACCTATACTTTTCTTGTTGAACATCCTCGCGATTTACAGATAGAAGGGCTTTAGCGAATTAGGGACGGTTCTCAATTTAATCGGAGAAGTGTCCCTAAAAGGGGGACAGTTCTAGCTTTGAGTTGAGAACCGTCCCTGGAGGAAGAATGGGGATAAAAAAAATTGCGGTTTTGACTACGGGCGGAGATGCGCCGGGTATGAACGCGGCAATCAGGGCAGTAGTCCGCACCGCTATCGCTAACAAAATCGACGTAATCGGCGTCTTCCGCGGATGGTGGGGGCTGATTAACGAGGAATTAAAGCCGCTGACGCACCGTTCGGTTTCCGGTATTATCAATGAAGGCGGCACCATCTTAAAGACACAGCGCTGCCCGGAATTCATTACCCCGGAAGGCATGGAGAGGGCAGCTCAAACCATAAAGAAGAATAATATCGACGGGATAATCGTTATCGGCGGTAACGGCAGCTTCACCGCGGCGCACGAATTCTATAAGAAACACAATGTTCCCTGTATCGGGATACCCGCTTCCATAGATAACGATGTCAACGGCTTTGACGCCACTATCGGCGTGGATACCGCGATAAATACGGCATTGATGGCAATAGATAATATCCGCGATACCGCGACGAGCATGGAGAGAATCTTTGTAGTGGAAGTGATGGGCAGGGAATCAGGTTTTATCGCGCTAATGGTAGCACTCGCAGATGGCTGCGAGGATGTAATCATACCGGAGAAAAAATTCGACTGCCAGGAGATGTGCCACCGGATAGTAGACGGTAATATCCGCGGAAAGGCAAGCTGGATTATTGTGGTGGCTGAGGGCGCGGGGAAAGCAGAAAAGATTGCCCGCCAGATTACCGAGGTTACCTCGCTTGATACCCGCGCAGTTGTATTAGGCCATATACAAAGAGGAGGAAGGCCGACAGCAGTAAGCCGGAATATGGCGCTTCGGTTAGGATATGAAGCAGTAATACGCCTGCGTGACGGAGAGTCTGACAAGGCAGTAGGGTTTCATAGTAGCAAAATAATATGCATAGATTTGGAAGAGACGATCAAGAAAAAACCATGGGGGATGGAGACCGCGTATAATCTTATTAAAATATTAACTTAAGAGGGAGTGAATCAAAATGGGAAGGAATCCTTTGGACATCGAGAAGATTGTTTTTGAGCTGATAATGAGTGACGATATGCCGCTTAAGAAAAAGCTGGCCAAGAAGATAAGCGAGATAGCTTATAAAAAAGGTATTTATCCTTCCAGTATTCATGATTTTTATATGGCGCGCGGCAGGGGAGAATTCAGCGGCTTTACAGTCCCGGCAATCAATTTAAGAAGTATGACCTATGACCTTGCGCGCGCTCTCTTTAAGGTTGCCAAGCGTAATAATTCCGGCGCATTTATCTTTGAGATTGCAAAATCAGAGATGGGTTATACTGCCCAGCCGCCTATTGAATACTCTGCGGTTATATTGGCAGCCGCGATAAAAGAAGATTGGCAGGGCCCTGTTTTTATCCAGGCAGACCACACCCAGGTCAATGCCAAGAAGTATCAGGAGAATCCGGAGAAAGAACTGCAAGGATTGCAGGATTTGATTGCGGATGCGATTTCAGCCGGGTTTTACAATATTGATATTGATTCTTCTACGCTCGTGGATTTATCCAAACCCGACGTAAAAAAGCAACAAAGGAATAATTATGAGGCCTGCGCAAAACTTACACAGTTTATCAGGCGTGTCGAGCCGCGCGGGGTAACGGTTTCCGTAGGAGGAGAAATAGGTGAAGTAGGCCACGCGAATTCTACTGCCGAAGAGCTGCGTGCTTTTATGGCCGGATACAAAGAAAGATTAAGGAAAGGGTTAATCGGCATAAGTAAAATTTCCGTGCAGACAGGCACTTCGCACGGCGGGGTCGTCCTTCCTGACGGTTCCATCGCCCAGGTTAAGCTGGATTTTAATACTCTAAAGGCACTTTCGGAGATCGCGCGTAAGGAATACGGGCTTTCAGGCGCGGTACAGCATGGCGCTTCTACCTTGCCCGCAGAGGCATTCCATAAATTCGCGGAATGCGACTGCGCAGAGGTGCACCTGGCTACAGAGTTCCAGAATATGATTTATGAGAGTAAGCATTTTCCTGCAGACCTAAAAAACAGGATCTATGAATGGCTTAAGGTAAACGCCGCTTCCGAGAAAAAAGAAGGGGAAACCGAAGACCAGTTTTTGTATAAGGCGCGCAAAAAAGCGTTAGGTCCTTTTAAGAAAGAAATCATGGGTTTATCGAAAGAGGTGCGGGAGGCGATTGCCGCCGAAATAGAAAATAAATTTGATTTCCTGTTTAAGCAGCTAAGCAATATCAATAACCGTGACCTCATTGATAAGAATATTCTTCTCAAGCGCGTTATTGTGCGTAAACGTAAAGAAGGTAAAGAAGTTGTGCACGACGGAGAAGGCGCAGATTAGTTCATAGTTCATAGTGGATGGTTCATAGTAGGACAACTATGAACCATGAACAATGAACTACTTCGACCGAAGGGAGAAGCATATGCGTTCAGACAAAATTAAGAAGGGCATCGAGAGAATTCCTCATCGGGCGCTGTTGCATGCTACGGGCTTAAGCAGGAAAGATTTAGGGCGGCCTTTTATCGGGGTTGCTACTTCCTTTACTGATTTAATACCGGGCCATATCGGGATGCGTGACCTTGAGCGCTTTATCGAGCGCGGGGTCTGCTATGGGGGTGGAGTGCCGTTTCTCTTCGGTGTTCCTGGTATTTGCGACGGGATTGCTATGGGCCACCTGGGGATGTGTTATCCTCTGGGATTACGCGAGATTGTCGCCGATACCATTGAGACGGTTTGTAACGCGCATAGCTTAGACGGGATTATCTGTTTGACTAATTGCGACAAAATCACTCCCGGCATGCTTATGGGTGCGGCGCGCCTGAATATCCCGGCAATTATCGTTACTGCCGGGCCGATGCTCTCCGGCCGCCATCAAAAAAGAAAACTGGCTTTTGTGCACGATACTTATGAAGCATTAGCAGCCGCAAAAAAAGGAGACATATCTCCGGAGGAACTGGTCTGCCTTGAGATGGAAGCATGTCCCGGTGCCGGCTCCTGCCAGGGGTTATATACCGCGAATACCATGGCATGCCTTACCGAGGCAATGGGTATGTCTTTGCCGGGCTGCGCTACGGCCCTTGCAATCTCTGCCAGAAAAAGGCGCATTGCCGAAGCAAGCGGCGAGCGGATAGTGGAGTTAGCCAGGAAAAATATCAAACCGCTGGATATTATTACCAGGAAATCCCTTGAGAACGCGATTGTCGTGGATATGGCGTTAGGCGGCTCAAGTAATACGGTCCTACACCTTATGAGTATCGCCCATGAGGCGGGAATAAAACTTGACCTTAAGGATTTTGATAAAATCAGCAAGAACACACCGCATATCACTAACCTTGAACCGGCAGGCCCGTATTTCATGGAAGACCTGGAATACGCAGGCGGCATACCCGCAGTCCTTAAACGGTTAAAGGCCAAGCTCCATAATATCATGACTTTAAGCGGAAAGAAAATTTATGATATCGCTTCTTACGCTGTAATTTCCGACGAGGAAGTTATCCGTCCGTTTAGCCGCGCATATCATAAGCAGGGCGGCCTTGCCGTGTTATATGGTAACCTTGCCCCGCAGGGGGCCGTGGTAAAACAGGCAGCAGTCAGCTCCAAGATGATGAAGTTTACTGGGAAGGCGCGCGTATTTAACCGCGAAGAGCAAGCCATGCAGGCCATACTGAATAAAAAGGTTAAGGCCGGGGATGTGGTAGTTATCCGTTATGAAGGCCCCGCAGGGGGCCCGGGGATGCGTGAAATGCTGGCCCCGACTTCGGCAATCGTGGGTATGGGTTTACAGGATTCAGTGGCATTAATCACCGACGGCAGGTTCTCAGGCGGGACAAAGGGCCCGTGCATCGGCCATATTTCTCCCGAGGCATCAAGCGGCGGGCCGATTGCAATACTGCGCGACGGTGATATAATCAGTATCGATATCCCAAACAGGAAAATAGAGGTAAGATTATCCGCAAGCGAGATCCAGAGAAGGTTTAAGAATTGGAAACCGGTGCCACCAAAGATTAAGACAGGATACCTTGCCAGGTATTCGAAACTGGTTAGTTCAGCTGACAAAGGAGCTATACTTAGTTCATAGTTCATAGTGGATAGTTCATGGTTTAGAGCTTTACACCATGAACAATGAACCATGAACCAATAACTAAAAAACATGACAGGCGCACAGATATTAATAGAGTCCTTAAAACGCGAAGGCGTGGAAGTCATATTCGGCTATCCGGGCGGACAGGTGCTGCCCATATTCGATAAGCTTTATGATTCTGATTTAAAGTTTATCCTTGTGAGGCATGAACAGGGCGCAGCCCATGCTGCCGACGGATATGCTCGCGCAACCGGAAAGGTAGGGGTTTGTCTTGCTACTTCAGGCCCTGGTGCTACGAATCTGACTACCGGCATAGCCAATGCCTATATGGATTCAATACCGATGGTTGCCATTACAGGGCAGGTAAAAAGTTTCTTAATCGGCAATGATGCTTTTCAGGAAGCAGATGTTACCGGAATCACTCGTCCCATAACCAAGCATAATTACCTTGTCAAAGACGTAAGTGAGCTGGCTAGGGTTGTGCGCGAGGCATTTTATATTGCCTCGACAGGTAGGCCTGGACCTGTGCTTATAGATATCCCGTCTGATGTGCAATTAAAGGATACGGATTTTGTCTGGCCGGAAAAAGTGGATATCCGCAGTTACAAGCCCACATTTTTCGGCCATCCCGGGCAGATCAAGAAAACAGCCAAATTAATTGCCCAGGCAAAGAAACCGGTGCTCTACATAGGTGGCGGTATCATAACTTCCGGCTGCAGCAAGGAATTAAGGGCGCTGGCAGAGAAGATAAATGCCCCGGTAACCTGGACGCTAATGGGTATAGGCGGTTTTCCGGCGACACACCCGCTTGCGTTAGGGATGCTTGGTATGCACGGGACAGGTTATGCTAACCATGCGATTATGAGTTCAGACCTTATCCTTGCCATAGGCGCGCGTTTTGATGACCGCGTAACCGGCAGGCTTGACGCCTTTGCGCCTTACGCAAAAGTCGTCCATATAGATATTGACCCTTCCTCAATCAGCAAGAACGTGAGGGTTGATATACCCATTGTGGGAGACGCCAAGAATGTTTTAGGGGAACTGCTCGGAGAGATAAAAGAAATCCCGGATACTACCGTCTGGCTTACGATGGTGGATGAATGGAAGAAAAAACATCCCCTGGCTTATAAAGAAGGCGAAATGATCAAGCCGCAGTATGTTATCGAGCAGATTGACGAAGCCACAAAGGGTGAGGCGATTATCACGACAGAGGTCGGGCAAAACCAGATGTGGGCTGCCCAGTGGTATAAATATACTAAACCGCGCACCTTTATTTCATCAGGCGGATTAGGCACAATGGGGTTTGGTTTTCCGGCGGCAATGGGCGCTAAAGTCGGCTGCCCGGATAAAATAGTTTTTGATATAGCAGGGGACGGCTCAATACAGATGAATATACAGGAATTAGCCACCTGCGTTTGCAATAAAATAAACGTTAAAGTAGCAATCCTTAACAACGGATATCTCGGGATGGTGCGGCAGTGGCAGGAGCTTTTTTACAAGAGGCGCTATTCGCATGTCTGCATAACCGGCCCCGATTATGTGAAGCTTGCGGATAGCTATGGCGCAGTCGGCATACACGTCACAAAAAAAGAGGAAGTGCGGCCCGCTATTGAAAAGGCGATCAAGATAGATAATACCGTGTTTATCGATTTCCGCGTTGAGCCGGAGGAGAATGTTTTCCCGATGGTTCCCGCCGGAGAAGCGATAAACCAGATGATTAGTAACCTCGCGTAATTGATTAACGTATCTTGAAAGGGTCACAAAGACACAAGGTCACCAAGTCACAAGTAAAGATTCTACCTGTGACATTGTGACTTTGTGACATGGTGACAACAGAGATGAAACATACTATATCGGTTTTGGTAGAGAATAAGTTTGGAGTGCTGGCGCGCATTGCCGGGCTATTTAGCGCCCGCGGCTACAATATTGCCTCCCTTGCGGTTTCGGAGACCCTTGACCCGCAGATTTCCTATATGACTATTGTGGTCGAGGCAGAAGACGAGAAAGTCCTTGAGCAGGTTAAGAAACAGCTCAATAAACTTATAGACGTCATCACGGTAACTGATTTTACCAAGAAGGCGCACGTGGAGCGGGAGCTTGTCCTGGTCAAAGTAGATTATACCTCTAAGGAAAAGGTAAAGCTTGAGCACGCCCTTACTAAGTTCGTCGGCAAGGTCATTCAGCATAAAGGTGATACCGCGATTATTGAAGCAGTAGGAGACCAGGTGCAGATTAAGCAGTTGTTAGAGGCATTGAAACAGTTCGGGGTAAAGGAAATGGTAAGAAGCGGAAGGTTAGCTATCTCGGAGTAAGTAAAAACAGTGGACTAGCGCCGCGCATAGCGCGGCGTGATTTTGGCGTTTACGCCAAAGGCACGCCAAAATCAACGCCAGTGGCATGGCTTATTTTAAGGGGAGGAATGAAATGGCAAAGATTTATTACGACAAGGACGCGGATTTATCATATTTAAAAGATAAGACAATCGCTATTATCGGATACGGCATACAGGGCCGTGGCCAGTCATTATGCCTCAGGGATTCGGGCTTACGGGTTATAGTTTCTGAATTGGAAGGAACTCCGAATTTTGAACAGGCAAAAAAGGATGGTTTTACCCCGGTAACCGTTACCGAGGCGGCAAAAGGAGCGGATATCATCCAGATTCTTACCCAGGACCATGTCCAGGCAAAGGTTTATAAGGAGAATATAAAGCCATATCTTAAAAAAGGAAAAGCCCTCTGTTTTTCGCACGGGTTTAATATCCGTTTTAAGCAGATAAAGCCGCCCAAGAATGTGGATGTGTTTATGGTAGCACCAAAGGGCCCGGGCGCGTTGGTAAGGCGTATGTATGAAGAAGGAAAAGGCGTGCCTTCTTTAATTGCGGTTTATCAGGATGCAAGCGGCCAGGCAAAGCAGTTAGCGCTCGCTTACGCTAAGGGGATTAAGGCAACCACTGCCGGAGTTATCGAGACCACTTTTGAAGAAGAGACCGAAACCGACCTTTTCGGCGAGCAGGCAGTGCTTTGCGGCGGGGTGACTGCATTGATTACCGCCGGATTTGATACTTTGATTGAAGCCAGGTATCAGCCCGAGATAGCTTATTTTGAAGTGCTGCATGAGTTAAAACTCATCACTGATTTAATCCAGGAAAGAGGCATATCAGGTATGCGCAGGGGTGTTTCTAATACCGCCTGCTACGGAGACCTTTCCCGCGGCCCGCGTATTATCACGGAAAGGACCCGCAAGGAAATGAAGAAAATGCTGAAGGAGATAAAATCAGGAAAGTTTGCCCGCGAGTGGATTAAGGAAAATGAAGTAGGCAGGCCGAATTTCAATAAGTTGTTAGCTGACGGGGATAATCATCTGATTGAGAAGGTGGGGAGAGAGCTACGAGAGATGATGCCCTGGATGAAAAAATCGTAAGCGGCCAGGGGTAATAGCACCGAGCATGGCTCGGTGTACTTTTCGGCAAAAACGCCAGTGGCTTGCCGAAAAGTAATGCCTTCAACGAAGAAGTAACAATGGATGAAAAAATAGTTCATAGTTCATAGTGGATAGTTCATAGTACTATCAACCATGAACCATGAACCATGAACTAAGATGGATAAAATAATAATATTCGATACGACACTAAGAGACGGGGAGCAGGCGCCGGGGGCGAGCCTCAATCCTGCTGAAAAGATGGAGATTGCCCATGCCCTGGCAGAATTGGGCGTGGATGTGATTGAGGCAGGGTTTCCTATTTCAAGCCCAGGAGACTTGGAATCAGTAAAACAGATTGCCAAAGCTGTTAAAGGCCCGGTTATCTGCGGGCTTGCTCGCGCGATTAGAGCGGATATTGACGCGGCAGCCGAAGGTGTAAAATTCGCGAAACGCGGCCGCATACACGTGTTTCTTGCTACTTCAAAAATCCATATGCAGTATAAGCTCAAAAAAGCAGAGGATGAAATAATGCGCCTCGCAATTGAGAGCGTAAGATATGCCAGGAAATCCTGTGGCGACGTGGAATTTTCTCCAGAAGACGCTACCCGCAGCGAAAGGGAATTTTTGTACAGGATAATAGAAGCGGTGATTAATGAGGGTGCAACCACAATCAATATCCCCGATACAGTGGGTTATACCCAGCCGGAAGAATATGGAATCCTTATCCGCGGGATTAAGGAAAACGTCCCTAATATAGGTAAGGCAGTAATTTCCACCCACTGCCATAATGACCTGGGTATGGCTGTTGCGAATTCGCTGGAAGCAATCAGAAGCGGCGCGCGCCAGGTAGAATGCACCATTAACGGTCTCGGCGAAAGAGCCGGCAATGCCTCTATGGAAGAGATTGTAATGAATATCAGGACGCGCCAGGATATATTTAAAGGCCTACAGACAAATATAACTACCAACCAGATATATAAAGTATCGCGCCTGGTCAGCAAACTCACGGGTTTTGTAGTTGCTCCTAACAAGGCAATCGTAGGCGGAAATGCCTTTCGTCATGAATCCGGTATTCATCAGGATGGGGTCCTGAAAGAGCGCTCTACCTATGAAATCATAAAGCCGGAAGATGTGGGTTTTGTGGGGACAGGCCTTGTTCTGGGCAAACATTCGGGTAGGCACGCCTTAGGAGAGCGGTTAAAGGAACTCGGGTTTATCCTGAACACCGAGCAGCTTGAGAAAGTCAGCGGGCGTTTTAAGGAGCTGGCCGATAAAAAGAAAAATATTTTTGACGATGACCTGATTTCCATAGTAGAAGATGAAATCAAGGTAGTAAAACCGGTCTGGAAGCTGGAAAGTTTCGAGATTAATTCCGGTACCAAGATTACGCCTGTAGCAGTCGTACATCTAAAATACAAGAATAAACTGCAGTCGGCTAAATCTTCCGGAGACGGGCCGGTAGATGCCTGTTTTAAGGCGATTGATAAAATCACCGGCACAAAGTGCGAGCTGCAGGATTACCGCATTGAAGCGGTAACCAAAGGAAAAGACGCCCTCGGCGAAGTAAGTCTTAAACTAAAAGCCAAGGGCAAGGTGGTCACAGCGCGCGGCTCAAGCACGGATATCATTGAATCATCGGTCAGGGCCTATGTAAATGCCCTGAATAAAATAGAAAGCTTTTAGCCCTTCTTTTTAATGGCCAAAATCGCTTCCCCAAAAATCTTCGGTGTTTTAGGTTATCCTGCCAAACACAGTTTATCACCTCTCATGCACAATGCGGCGTTAGCCGCCTTAAAAATAGACGCGCAATACCGCATTTTCGAAGTGAAGCCGGAAGATCTGGATAATTTCCTGGCAGGGCTTAGCAAAGAAAATATTTCCGGGTTAAACGTAACCATTCCCTATAAAGAGAAGATACTGGATTTTGTCAAACTGGACCAGAAATCATTTTACCTCAAGCAGATAAAAGCGGTAAACACCATTGTATTGCAGGATGGGGCCTGGATTGGGTTTAATACCGATATACCCGGCTTTGGAAAAGATTTGCATGAGCATGGTATCAGCCCGCAGGGAAAAAGTGTCGCATTGCTCGGAGCTGGAGGAGCGGGCAAGGCAGTAGCGTATGCGCTGGCCGCCGCGGGTGCCAAGGATATCGCAGTATACGATGCGGATACCATTAGGGCAAAGGGGATCGCGGATTTAATAAAAAATTTATTCCCCGGTTCTAAAGTAAAGGCAGTAGATAATATAAGCGATTTGGATATTAAACAAAAGGATATCCTCGTCAATGCCACGCCGATAGGGATGAAAGAATCTGACCCTTGTTTAGTCAGCATAGATATGCTGCACCCCGGCTTATTCGTCTATGACCTGATTTACAATCCACCGGAGACAAAATTGTTACAGCTGGCAAAGGAAAAAGGCCTAACGTGTGCGAATGGTTTGGGTATGCTTTTATACCAGGGTGTGCTTGCCTTCAAGCACTTTACGGGTAGAGATGCGCCTGTAGAAATAATGCGCCGCGCCTTAGAAGAAGGAGTAAAAAAGCTATGATAGGAAAGCTAATCGCGTTTATCTTCGGTTCCATTATAGGCAGTTTCGTGAATGTCTGCATACACCGCATGCCGCTTGGGGAATCTGTTGTTTGGCCGAGCTCCCACTGCCCGCATTGTAAGAAAAGAATCCCCGCTTACGATAATATACCTTTTTTAAGTTATATTATGCTAGGCGGTAGATGCCGCTTCTGCAAAGGAAAAATCTCCCTGCGTTATCCGCTCGTAGAGTTCCTGACTGCCCTGATGTTTGTTTTTCTTTATGACCGTTTTGGCCTTAGCTATGATTTCTTCCTTTATATGGTGTTGGTGGTAGCACTAATGGTGGCTACTTTTATAGACATAGGCCATCGCATTATCCCCGATGAGATAAGCTTAGGGGGAATGCTCACAGGGTTTATATTGGTGACAATAAAAGGCGTCTCCCTTAGCCCATTTTCTTTTAATTACTGGCCTATGCTTAATTCACTTCTGGGCGCTGTTGTCGGCGGCGGCATAATTTACCTTACCGGTAAATTATTTGACCTGGTTTATTTTAAGATGCTTAAAAAACCTGCCATACAGGGAGAGACAGAATCCATGGGCGGCGGGGATGTAAAACTGCTGGCGATGATAGGCGTTTTTCTTGGCTGGCAGAGAGCAGTGCTTACTTTCTTCATAGCCCCACTCCTGGGTGCTGTAATCGGTATCATAAACCTTATCGTAAAAAAAGACCATACAATACCATATGGCCCTTTCCTTTCCATAGGCGCAATCATTTCTCTTTTCTGGGGTAGCAAAATAGCATACATTTTATTATCCTGTCCTTTGGTAAGGTAAGATATGGATACACCCGACCTTAAAGAATCTCTCCTCGTCGGCAAATCCCAGGATAAATGGAGAAGAGCCGGCGTAAAAAAGAGGGCAGGGGTAGCTGTTCCGCTTTTCTCCCTCCATTCAAAGACAAGTCTAGGCATAGGCGATTTCTCCGATTTAAAACTGTTTATTTACTGGGCAGCGGAAACCGGCAACTCTATTTTGCAGCTATTGCCTTTAAATGAGACGGGCGCCCTTTTCTGCCCGTATGACGCGGAAAGTTCTTTTGCCCTTGAGCCGGCTTATTTTTCCTTCGCCGAGTTACCTGCGCCGATTTCAGTGGATAAAAGCGAAGTAGAAAACTTAAAAAATAAATTCCCTCCGGATACATTGTATTTTGATTATGGGATAAAAGAAGCCAAGATAGACATGTTACGTAAGTTGTATCTGCAATATGGCCGCCGTCCTGACAAGGAATTAGAAAAATTCAAAGGGAAAAATGCATACTGGCTTTTTGATTTCGCGCTCTATAAGGCGCTTAAGGATTATCATGGGGGCCTGCCTTGGTATGCCTGGGATGCTAAATATAGATACCGTAATGACGCTTCCCTTAAGGAGTTTTCCCGTCAAAAAGAGGAAGATATAGGATTTTTCGTCTGGCTGCAGTGGCTTCTCCATGAGCAGTTAAAGAGTGCGGCAGTATACGCGAAGGGGAAGGGAATTTTATTTAAAGGTGATTTACCGATATTGGTTTCCCGCGACAGCGCCGATGTCTGGCAGCACCCTGAATATTTCAAGCTGGATTTTGCAGCGGGCGCGCCTCCTGATATGTATACTAGCCTCGGCCAGCGCTGGGGCAGCTCCACCTACAACTGGGAGAAAATCGCTTCCGACGGTTTCCGTTACCTGAAAGAGAAATTAAAATACGCCAGGGAGTTTTACGATATTATAAGGATTGACCATGTGGTCGGGCTTTTCCGCATCTGGAGCATACCTTATAATGAGCCGCTTGAGAACGCGGGGCTCAATGGATTTTTTGACCCCTCGGATGAAACGCAGTGGGATGCTCGCGGCAGGAAGTTATTAAGTGCCTTCCTTGATAATACCGATATGCTGCTTTGCGCAGAGGACCTGGGTGTTATACCAAAGGCCTGCACTGACGGTCTCCAGGAGTTCGGAATCCCGGGTAATGATGTGCAGCGCTGGAGAAAGGAATGGAAGGTGCGGCATGATTTCTTAAAGCCCGAGGAATACCGGGGGCTTTCTGTTGCCATGTTATCTACGCACGATACTACGAATTGGGCTGCCTGGTGGGAGAATGAGGCAGGCACAATTGATGAAGGGCTGTTTACCAGAAGATGCAGAGACCACCGCAATATTGACGTAGCGGCGGCAAAAGTAAAGCTCTTTGACAGCAAACGCTCGCGTTACGCAAGGTTACGCTGGAAGGAAGAGATTAATTCGGTAGAGAAGGTTGTTGAGGGGTTAGCCCGCAAAAAAGAGGATTTAGCTGATTTCATAGATTTGTATGAGAATAGTTTCCATGAGAAGGAGAAACTCTGGAAGCTGCTTGGGTTAGAGGGGACGATGCGGGAGAAATGTGATAAAGAGATTATCCGCGCTGCCTTAAAGTTAACCCTTGATTCAAGTGCCATATTCTGCGTCAATACGATTGTTGACTGGCTGTATTTAGCCGATACATTTCAGGGCGATGCGTATCAGTTCCGCATTAATACTCCTGGCACAGTCAATCCCAAAAACTGGTCGCTACGCATACCGATTTCGCTTGAGGAGTTGCTGCGGCATCCTGTGAATAAAGAAATTCGCAAGATGGTAGAAGTTTCTGGGCGGATTTAAACTAGGTCGCGGGTCCTGCCGAGGCATATTTCTCGCAGGGCCGCGTGATTTTCCCCAGCGTGGAAAATCACGCTCGGCTACTCGGCCTCACTCTCACTGACTTTTTTATAGCGGGTGAACCGTGCCCGTTCGGCCTGCGTTACGCCCTGCTCAAAACATGCCTCGTCACCCGCGAATGACTTCAGCTCCGCAGCCACCCGTTAGAGATGGGGAATGTCCCACAGTATAATTTTGGAATTGGAGTGGTATAATTGGAGAAAAAAGAATAGATTAGGAAATGAAAGTTGGAAGAAATGATCCTTGTACTTGTGGCAGTGGTAAGAAATATAAGAAATGTTGCGGCTTTAATCATTCCAATAGCATTCCTCCAGAAGTGATAAAAGAAATTGAAGAAAAGTTAAAACATCAGCATCTCGCTAAACAAAAATACGGTGATATCCGACCATTCATATCCACCGATTTTCATGGTTACAAAATGGTCGCTGTTGGTAACCAACTGCATTCTTCAAAAAAGTGGAAAACTGTTCACGATTTCCTTGGGGATTATATAAAACAATGCCTCGGTCCTGAATGGGGAACAATAGAATTAAAGAAAGATATTTCTGAAATGCATCCCATTCTTCAATGGTATAGGGAATTGTGTGAGTTTCAGAAGAGAAATGTAGCTAAGGAAGGAGATCTATATGTGGCAACTTGCACAGGAACTGTTGGTGCCTACCTTTCTTTAGCGTATAATCTTTATCTGCTTCGCCACCATTCTTTATTGCAAAAAAGCTTAATTGAGCGCCTCAAAAATAAAGACCAATTTCAGGGGGCTAGGTACGAATTATATGTTACCGCCTCTTTTATTAAAGCCGGCTTCAATATCCAACTTGAGGATGAGAGTAATAGAACAAGCTCCCACTGCGAATTTTTAGCAACTCATAAGGAAACTAATAATAAGTATTCCGTTGAGGCTAAAAGTCGTCATCGCCCCGGTTTTCTTGGGCAAAAAGGAGAACCACAAGATTTAGGTCAAATTAAGTTCAGGATTGGGCAGCTCCTAAATGATGCGCTTAAGAAACACGCCGACTTTGCACGAATAATTTTTATAGATGTGAATATGCCTCCTGAAGAAGAAAGGAATTTTAAAATAAGCTGGTTTAATCCTCTTGTAAAAATTATTGGCCAAATTGAAGTTCAACAGAAAAAAGAAAATTCAATTAAACCAGCATTTCTTTTTTTTACGAATCATCCGTATCATTATATTGGGAAGGACCAAATAGATCCTGCTAAAAATTTCTTTTTTACAGCAATAAATATACCAGAATTTAGAAAAGATGATGTTATCGCAGTAGAAAAAGCATATCCTGCAATCTTTTCCTTGTGGGGGTCCATAAATAGACATATCGAAGTACCCCATGATTTTAAGGAAATATAAATGGGAGTTTCAGGGATATGATACTTAATTCAAAATAGTTTTCTGAGAATGGTGATGTTTGGTGGGATGCCCCGATAGATTACAGGGAAATAGAGGGACGTTCCAGAATATGGCAAAATATGGGGACGTTCCCGAAGGTACCACCCTTTAGATAAATAACTGTTTATAGACCAGATAGTTGCAAGACGATCCCAGGCGCGGAAAAGGCTTGGGATTTTTATTGCAGAGGGCAATACGCCGATTCATCCGATAGGATCGGGCGTTGTTGTCCTTGCCGGGGTATATGTTAGATTCTACCACTTCTTACGTCTATTAAGGCCGGAGGTTCAAAAATGGCAAATTCAGTTTCTGTAGAAGTAATTGTGGCTAGAATATACCAGATAAGAGGAAAAAGGGTGATGTTGGATAGCGACCTAGCAGAACTTTATGGCGTAGAAACAAAAGCGCTTGTTCAGGCAGTAAAACGAAATTCTGAACGTTTTCCAGATGATTTTATGTGGCAATTAAAAGCAAGAGAGTTTACTGCTTTGAGGTCACAATTTGTGACCTCAAAAAGAGGCGGAAGAAGATATCTCCCTTATGTTTTTACGGAGCAAGGCGTGGCAATGCTTTCGAGTGTTTTGAATAGCACAAAAGCAATACAGGTGAATATCCAGATTATGCGCGCATTCACATATTTCAGGCGCATGCTTTTAACGCATAAAGATCTTAAGCGTAAGATTGAAGAGATGGAAGATAAATATGACAAACAGTTTGCCGCAGTATTTGAAGCTATTAAAAGACTCCTTGAGCAACCAAAGGCTGAGGAAAAAAGAATTATTGGTTTTGCCAAAAGATAAAACTTGAAATCACAAATTGTGACTTCAAGTTTGGGCGCTAGAGGTGCCAAAATGTCACCTCAAAGAGAGGCGGCTATTGTTTCGCCTCGAAAATAGGGGGCGTTATCGAGGATGCTACACTTTAGATAAATAGCACCGAGCATAGCTCGGTGTGATTTCGGCATAAGCAACCCCCTTCGCAGAGCGAAGGGCGATTTAGCCGTAAACGCCAAAGGCACAGCTAAATCGAGAGGCTGCTTTAATTTCGCCTCGCAGAGCTCGGCGTAAAATTAAAGCAATACGCCAGTGGCTGCTTTAATTTTAATCCCAGGCGCGGAAAAGGCTTGGGATTTTTTGTTATGGGCGGTATAATTACAATGTGGACTAGCACTCCGCGCTTATCGGTATTGCGCGGGTGTTGTCCACGTGGACAAGGAGGAGGGATGGGGAATAAAAGGCCAGCGGGAATTAACCTAATCATTGGCATCAATTTTTTTATGGGTATTTTTCTAATAGGTCTTGTATTCCAGGCCATAATTAAGAATCCCCATTGGATTTTTTCTTTATTGGCATTAGCGTTCGTAATAATTCCCTATTTACTGTTTGCCGCTTATTTTATACAATTAGGATTTTTTACCTTTAAATTGAGGATTAAGGCAAGAAAAGAAAATATCATTTTTGCAATATTTGGAATATTGGTTTTGGGGATAGTCTTTGTAGTGACCTTGAAAAGTTATCCAGATAAAATATTATATTACTTAGGTAGATATATCGTTTTATCTGTAGGTATCATTTATTTTATTTGGGAGATTTACTATCTTACCCGCTCAGAGATAAGGGAACAATTTGGAAGAATGGGGAACGTTCCCTAGGAGCGGATCGCATCGATCGAAGGTTTGCATATGGCAGGAAATCAGCACAAAAAATATAGTGGTCTATTTATTGCTGCTACAGCTCTCTTTATATTGCAGTGTTTAGCATTTCTTGTTATCGTTTTTTCAATTGTTGAGACTAATCGTCACGGAGGCTGGAATCTTTTAGGAGGATTTCTGCCTTTATTGATTGTTATCCCCGCTATAATATGCTTAATTCTTGCGCTTATCCTTATTTTGAAGGGTCAAGCCAAGATACCGGCGATTATATATAGCCTTCTATCAATAATAATGATCGACCCGTTGCTTCCCTATCCGATAGCTGAGAGCTTCAGTAGGATTCCGTTATTCCTCATATTGGTGTTTATCGCAACTGGGGTAATTATAGTCTTTATTATGAAACATGACTTTTCGAAAAGATAGGGGGATGAATATAGGGGACGTTCCCCAGGGTACCACCCTTTAGATAAATAGCACCGAGCATAGCTCGGTGTGATTTCGGCGTTTACGCCATATCCTTCACACCGTGAAGGATGTTTTTGGTATAAACAACCCCCTTCGCAGAGCGAAGGGCGATTTAGCCGTAAACGCCAAAGGCACGGCTAAATCGAGAGGTATGCCAAAATCAAAACGCAGGGGGCACGCCGAAATCAACTCTTTATAAAGCAGGTAGTTGCAAGACGGTCCCAGGCGTGAAAACGCTTGGGATTTTTTATTTTGGGCGGTATAATCTTAATATAGATAAGGAGGAAGAATGAAGAAGATTGGAATAGGGTCGGTATTAGTGTGTAGCGTGTTTTTGTGTTTGTTGGCTTTATCGGCATTTGCAAGCGAGTCAGGTACATATTACAAAGAAGGTTATGAATATTGTATATCCGGTGAATATGAGAAGGCCATTCTTAGTCTCCAAAAGGCCATTGAACTGCAGCCGAACTATGCAGATGCCTATTTCCAACTGGGAGAAGTCTATGCGCACTTGGGAGACAATCAGAAAGCAGAACAAAATTATCTGCAGGCAAAGCAATTATACATCGAAGAGGGAAATCAGAGACAGGCCAAAAGAATAGATGAAATTTCTCGTGTTAAATCCATGTTACGTAAGGTAGAAAACAGCATGATAAAGCCGAATAAAACAATTGCCGTAAAGATAGTTTCTCCTAGGGAAGGCGATGTGTTTCATCCCGGGGATACAGTGCATGTCAAGGTAGATGCCGACAGAGGGGTTACTATGGTTTTAATAGGCGCTGGAGCATACGCATCAGCCCTTGATACAGAGCCGCCTTTTGAGCTGGTATTTACTATACCCGGCAATGCTTCTCCGAGCCAGCTAGAAATATCAGCCGGCGGAAGAGATGGATCAGGGCAGTCATTCGGCTCTGATGAAATTAATGTCAGTATAAAATAATAGGGACTTGAGATATAGGGACGTTCCCGAAGGTGCCACCCTTTAGGTAAATAGCACCGAGCATAGCTCGGTGTGATTTTGGCATAAGCAACCCCCTTCGCAGAGCGAAGGGCGATTTAGCCGTAAACGCCAAAGGCACGGCTAAATCGAGTGGCTGTTTTAATTTCGCCTCGCAGAGCTCGGCGTAAAATTAAAGCAATACGCCAGTGGCTGCTTTAATTTTAATCCCAGGCGCGGAAAAGGCTTGGGATCCTTTATTTTGGGCAGTATCTGATTATCTTGAATTGATCGATTATCCAAGATATAATTATATCTAATATTTGCAGTGGCGGGGTAGCGCTTATCAGATATACAGGGTTGCTTTTTTGTTGGAAGGAGGTAGAAATGAGTTCAGATACAGAAAAGATATTCGGTTATGTTATGTTTTGTATAGGACTAATCTGCATATTGTTTGCATTCTATTCTATGTGTAATGTCTTTACAAATACAGCCAACCCACCTGAACTATTTCAGATGCAGAGTTTAAGCCTTTCAGCATCCTCTGATGCAGCTAGTCAGCCTACACTAATAAAGATTACATTAGATCCAGAATTAAGAAAGATTGTAAATGTATTTTTATATTATTTGTTTATGCTGTTTATTGTTATAGTTGGTAGTACAATTAGTAGCCTAGGGATAAAATTTATAAAAGCAATAACAGTCAAAATGCAAAGCCAAGGCTAAAGATATAAGACGGGGATAAGGGAACGTTCCCCGGGGTACCACCCTTTAGATAAATAGCACCTCATAATGCACACAGAATACTATGGATAAAAAACCATTAAGAGTTGTTTACCCGAAGCAAGCGGTGAAAAAATGTCCTTATTGTGCAAGAATGGTTTTGGATACCGCGGTAGTGTGCGATTATTGCCATAGGCCATTGGTATTACCTATAAGCCGCAGTATTAAAAAAGATTTAATATATGGTTTAATTATCGGTATCTTAATTATCGCCGTTTTGGTAATATTTCCGCCACAGATTAAACCCCAGGTTCATATACGACAAGAACAGCTCCCGTTAAGAGAAGGACAATCTGAAGCGAAACAAAAAGAAAATCCAAAGGCAAACTTAAAGCAGGCGCGGCAGGAAGAAGAATGGCAAATACAGCAGTTCCATAAGCAAGTGCGGCAGCAAGGAGAATGGCAACTACAGCAGCTCCATAAGCAGGCGCGGGAAGAGGAGCGGGCTCGAAATGATACTCGGGAGATTGATTCGATTTTGAATAAGGCGCAGGATCCACTATAAAAGAAAATACGGAGACGTTCCCATAGGGCAGGGGGCGAGAGGAGCCCAGGCACGGAAAATGTGCCTGGGTTTTCTTATTTTGGGTGGTATAATTAATTCGCGGGTCTTGTCTGCTGCGCCACCCCGCCGTGCTCACTGGCGTTGCGCGCGGCAGGGGCCTCGGCTCCGCAGCCACCCGCTAAGAGAGTTAGGCAGTTATAAGGTAATCTCCGGTGCCTGTTAAGCAAATGGCATTTTTATCAAAGCGTTTAATATTAGCTATAATACTGTTTATTTTTTGTCTATTTGGAACAATAGTGTGGACTTTGATCGGGAATGCCTATATAAAACTTTTACCCGGTGTAAAGAAAATAACAGCCAAAGATTTCTTAGTGCAATTATTTATTTTTTATATATTCGTGCTTTTTATCTCTTTTATGATATCAATTACAGTAAATCTCCAGATAACCAGAAGATAACCAGGCGCGGAAAATGTGCCTGGTATTTTTTATTTCGGGCGGTATAATTAGTTAGCGGGTCCTGTCTGCCGAGCCACCTCGCCGTGCTCACTGCGTTGCGCGCGGCAAGGCCTTCGTCTCGGCAGCCACCCGCTAAGAGAGTATGGTATAATTATTGGGCTAACGCCCGGCGCTATCGGATGCGCCGGCGTGCCCTTGTGGGCTAGGAGACAGGGATGCATGACTTTGAAAGTTCAGAGCGGAGAAAATATCAAAGATTAGCAGAAGGTTATTTTGTTTACTATAAAGTTAAAGGTACGTCAGAAAATTATAACCTCACCCGCACCAAAAATATCAGCAGGGGCGGTATGTTGCTTACAGTGGAAAAGCCTTTTAAGGAAGGGGCGAATATGGAATTCATCATAAGAGGGCCTTTTACCCATGGAGTTGATATAACGATGACGGGAGTAGTTCTTGAATGCCGGGAACTTGCCAAAGATTTTATTTATGAAATAAGGATTAGATTTTCTGACCCCGATGCAAAATCACTCGACAAATTAGATGAATTTATCAAACGAAGGTCAGAAGGTTAGATGTCAGTCATACAGGGACATGAGTTTTATATTTCAAAGCGGGTAGGCAAGGCTATCATAGATTACGGGATGATAGTTGATGGCGATAAAATCCTTGTCGCTGTCTCAGGCGGGAAAGACAGCCTGACGCTGTTACGGGTATTGAATGACCGCAGGAAGTTTGTGCCGATAAAATATGACCTCTTGGCAGTGCATATTGATATGGGTTATCCCTGTCACCATCCGAAGATTTTATCGGAGTATTTTAAGAAGCACGGGATAGATTATCATATTGAGAAGGTGCAGCTTTTAAAGCCGGGCCAGACGCGTAAAGATATCTCCTGTTTCTGGTGCTCCTGGAACAGGAGGAAGGCGCTCTTTGAGACGGCGCAGCGTTTTGGGTGCACTAAGGTTGCTTTCGGACACCATAAGGACGATATTATAGAAACCACGCTTATGAATTTATTTTTTCACGGCGAGATTTCCTCTATGGTTCCAAAACAGGAGCTTTTTAAAGGTAAGGTCGTAATTATCAGGCCCCTGGCTTATGTAGAGGAAAGTTTAATCGTAAAATTCGCCAAAACCGCGGATTTCCCGCACCATAAATGCGCCTGCCCTAATTCCCTCGCATCACAGCGCACAAAAATGTCAGCCATTATCAATGAACTGGAAAAGATGTGCCCCGACGTAAGGACCAATATCTTTAGGGGCACCAAAAGAATTAAACAGGAGTATTTGCTTTAAGAATACGGGTAAAGTGGTATAATTGTTTAGTAAATAGTAATTAGTAATTGAGGGGTTAAAAATGATTTGGATTGGTTCGATAATATTCCTGATATTGGGTGTTTTCCTCGTCGCCATTGTCCTTAAGATTTCCTCGCAGGTCAATGAGCGCTTGGGCTCTATGGAACGCACTATCCAGGAGGCCAATAAAATCATCGGCCAGAACCTGGGGAACGCCACAAATGTATTCGGCAACGTGGAAAAGCAGCTGGGAAAACTTGAGGAGACCAATAAGCAGATAGTTGAAATCAGCAAGGATATCTCCAGTTTACAGGAATTACTGCGCGCCCCTAAATTCAGGGGGTCAATGGGAGAAACACTCCTTGAGAATTTACTGGCCCAGGTCCTACCCCAGGGGCATTTCACTATGCAATACCGCTTTAAATCTTCCGACGCGGTGGACGCGGTAATCCGCTTAGGCGAACGCCTTGTGCCTGTGGATGCCAAGTTCAGCTTAGAGAATTTTCAGAAGATGCTCGAGGCCACTGATGAGCAGGCCAAAAGCGGCTTCCGCAGGAAATTTATCCAGGATGTAAAAAACCGCGTGGATGAGATTGCCGCCAAATATATCCTGCCCGATGAAAATACCTATGATTTCGCCCTTATGTATGTGCCGGCGGAAAACGTATATTACGAGGTGATCATCAAGGAAGACCTATTCTCTTATTCCATGGCTAAGAAAGTCATCCCGGTTTCGCCTAACACCTTCTATGCCTATTTACAGGTGATCTGCCTCGGGTTAAAGGGGCTTAAAATAGAAGAGAACGCCAAAAATATCCTGAAGAATTTAAGCGCGCTGCATATCGATATCAATAAATTTAAAGAAGATTTTGATACGCTGGGTTCCCATATATCCAATGCCTCAAGTAAATACGCGGATAGCCAGAAAAAATTAGACAGGTTTTCAGACCGGCTTACCGATATCCAGGAAACTAAACGCATAGAATCAAAATAGCCCATGTTTCTTAAGGTAAGGGTCGTTCCCCGCTCAAGCCGCAATTTAATCAAAGAGGAAAACGGCATTCTCAAGGCATATTTGACTAAACCGGCACAGGAGGGTTTAGCGAATGAGCAGCTTATCAGGCTTCTCGCTCGACACCTGGGGTTAAAAAAATACCAGCTCAGGATAGTAGCGGGCCTCAAATCAAGGGATAAAATAATAGAAACCGATGTTTGATGCTTTTGAAGAAGTCATTGCCGCCTTTAGCCAGCGTCGCGACGGCAATATGTCCCTTAATTACGGGGACGCGTCCTCGTCATTAGAAAACCGGAACAGGTTCCTGAATAAACTTAAGATAGACCAGGCTTCTCTTGTCTGCGCAAAACAGATTCATTCTTCCGGCATTGTTTACGTAAAGCAGGAAGACAGGGGAAAAGGCGCTTTGTCGTATGAAACCGCCATTGATGCTACGGACGCCTTTATTACCGATAAGAAGAGGATAGCGCTTAGTGTTTTTACGGCGGATTGCCTTTCGGTGTTCCTTTATGACCCGGAACACCCGGCAATAGGATTAGTGCATGCCGGATGGCGCTCAACCAGCGAGTATATCGTAAAGAACGCCGTAAAAGCAATGCAGAAGGATTTCTTTACCAATCCTGAAAAATTGAAGGCGAGTTTCGGCCCGGCGATAAGGAGCTGCTGTTATGAGGTAGAAGAAAAGCTTAACAGATATTTTCCTTCGGGTTTGGTAAAAAGGGAAGGGCGCTATTATTTGGATATCGCAGGGGTAAACAAGGCGCAATTATTAGAGGCAGGCGTAAGAGAGTATAATATAACTGATTGCGCTATCTGCATCTCCTGTCAGAACCGCGAGTTTTTCTCTTTCCGTAAAGAAGGAAAATCAAGCGGCAGGATGATCTCTGTAATAATGCTAAAGTGATGCAAAAATACCGGATTGAATTCATATTACACGCCTATAATACAACAGGCGAGCTTATTAAGAGCTCTCTTTCTGAATTCGGGGAGAATCTGGAGGTCAATGATACTCCTATGCAGGAGGCAGGTAAAGGCAGGGAGTTTGCAATAAGCATGATTGCCGAGGAGCCGGAGGGGATATTCGATATTTGCAGCCAATTCGGGAGGATAAAGTCAGTAAGGGTAAATGAAGCCCAAACTTATGGAACGTAGTGAACATAAGTTTGTGGCTGAATTTACCCCACACCCAGCTATGCATTATTTATACGTTATAAAAAACACGGAAACAGACAAACTATATTATGGTTATACCAATAACTTAGAGCGGCGCTTAAAAGAGCACCTTAAAATACAACCGCACGAACTAATTTATTATGAGGCCTATAAATCCGAGTCAGATGCAAGAAACAGAGAGCGGCGTCTCAAACACTATGCACAAGCTCTTACGGCTTTAAAATTAAGATTAGTAGGATCTTTAAAATAAAGCTGGGTGTGGGGTTCAATTCGCACATTGACTTACTCACACTGGCGTGTTCGTAAGTCAAGTGCTCATTGAAGGAGGGTGTCTAATGGTAAAAGCGTTGGTCATTTATTATTCAAGGGGCGGCACCACAAAAAAGATGGCTGAGGGCATAGCGGAAGGGATTAAAAAAGAGGCGACTAGCGTCACGTTAAAAGATGTCAGAGACGTAGGCGTGGATGAATTATTGGAATACGATGCCATTGTTATAGGTTCTCCTACCTATTACGGCTCGATGAGCGCTGAGATTAAAAAGCTCCTGGATGATTCGGTGAAATTCCACGGAAAGCTGGACGGCAAAATTGGGGCCGCGTTTTCTTCAAGCGCCAATGTCGCCGGTGGAAACGAAACCACGATCCTTGATATATTGAACGCCATGCTCATTCATGGTATGATTATCCAGGGTGACCCGCAGGGAGACCATTACGGCCCGGTCGCAGTAGGTTCTGTTGAGAGCCGGGCAGCAAAAGAGTGCCTGCGCATGGGTAGCCGCGTCGCAGCGCTTACAAAAAAGTTAAGAGGATAGATGTATACAGTTATACTGGTGACTGTTCCTTCCAAGGCCGAGGCTAGGCGCATAGCCAGGGGGCTCTTAAAAGAGAAACTGGCTGCCTGCGTCAATATTATAGGCAGGGTAGATTCATTATTCTGGTGGAAAGGCAAGATCGAACAGGCAGCTGAATCACTCCTTATCATAAAGTCCAGGCGCTCTAAAGCAAAAAAAATAATCCAGGCAGTAAAATCCATGCATAGTTATGAAGTCCCGGAAATAATCTGCCTGCCCATTGTCGAGGGGCATAAACCTTATTTACGGTGGATAGATGAATCTATCAGGTAGCCCTTTAGATTTCATTCTTGCTTTCTTCTGGGGTATCGCGGTAAGTTTTACGCCATGCGTGTATCCCCTTATCCCGGTTACTGTCGGCTACATAGGTGCCTCTGCCGGCGGGTCGAAACTTAAGGGGTTGGGTTTAAGTTTATTCTATGTTACCGGTATGGCGGTTACCTATTCAATATTAGGTATAATCGCGGTTTTAACCGGGACTCTTTTTGGCATGATAAGCTCGCACCCGCTGACTTACATTATATTGGGTGCTCTCACCATTGTTTTTGCGTTTTTTATGATGGATATATTCATGCTGCCGCTAGGCAATATAATAAAAGCCCCCAAGATAACGAAGAAAAATTATTTTTCCGCGTTTATCATGGGTATTGCTTCGGGCTTAATCGTCTCTCCCTGCCTTAGCCCGGCGCTGGCTTCAATCCTGGCATACCTTGCCACGAAGAAGAATTTTCTGTACGGCGCGCTTATTTTATTCAGTTTCGCCTATGGTATGGGGCTGGTTTTGATCCTTACCGGCACTTTCAGCGGATTATTGGCCAATATGCCTAAATCCGGTAAATGGCTTATATATATAAAAAGGTTATGTGCTGCCATAATGATAGCGGCAGGGGCATATTTTATTTATTCCGGGATAAGGAGATTATAAGAATGAAAAAATACCTCGCGGCCATATTTACAATAACGTTCGTTTCACTAGCAGGGATATCCTGTATACAGGCGCAGGATAATAAGGCGCAAGATTTTACGTTACAGGATTTAAATCAGAATACGGTCAGTTTAAGCGAATATAAGGGCAATAAGCCCGTTGTACTGTTTTTCTGGACTACGTGGTGCCCGTACTGCCAGCGGGAACTGGTTATCCTTAAAGATAAATACGCTGGTTTTGCCGGTAGAGGCTTAGAGTTTTTGGCAATTAATATAGGAGAAGACAAGCGCAGGGTGGAAAATTTAGTCAGAAAAAAGGGGTTGACTTTCAAGGTCCTGCTTGATAAAGACGGAACAGTCTCTGATTCTTTCGGTATCTTCGGTGTCCCCACCTACATATTTATCGATAAAAAAGGCAACATCGTCGAAAAAGAGAATTATTTCTCTGAAAAAGCGTTTGAGAATCTCATTTCGGAATAACCCTTTACAATATGAATAATGCTTTATTGCTAGATCTGTATGAATTGACGATGGGGGAGAGTTATTTTCTCTACAAGGAGAAGACCCTGGCTACATTTGAGCTTTTTGTAAGGGAACTGCCGCATAACCGCAACTATCTTGTCGCCTGCGGCCTGGAGGATATTCTTAATTATATTAAAGATTTACGTTTTAACAAAGAGGATTTGAAATTCCTGCGTAGCACTAAGTTATTTTCAGAAGAGTTCTTATCCTATTTAAAGAATTTCCGCTTTAGAGGGGATATATGGGCGATGCCGGAGGGGACTATTTGTTTTGCGCAGGAGCCGATTATCCGCGTAACCGCCCCCATCATTGAAGCGCAACTGGTTGAGAGTTTCCTCCTTAACACTATAAACCTGCAGACAATGATCGCAAGTAAGGCTTCCCGCGTGGTAACTGCTGCGGGCAAGCGGAAGGTGTATGATTTTTCCCTGCGCAGGACCCATGGCCAGGACGCGGCTATAAAGGCAAGCCGCGCCTCTTATATTGCCGGCACAAGCGGCACTTCAAATGTCCTGGCGGCAAAATTATACGCGATACCTGTTTCAGGTACGATGGCGCATTCATTCGTCATGTCTTTCAGGCAGGAGATAGATAGCTTTCTGGCTTATGCCGATACTTTTCCTGAAAGGTCAATACTTCTCGTGGATACCTATAATACCGCTAAGGGGATAGATAACGCCGTAAAAGTAGGCTTATATTTAAAGGAAAAGGGATATCGCCTTCAGGGTATACGCCTGGATAGCGGCGATATAGTTTATCTTTCTGTTCTCGCGCGCCGGGCCCTTGATGAGGCGGGGCTTGGATACGTAAAGATCTTTGCCACCGGAAATCTCGATGAATTTAAAATCCGCTCCCTGATTAAGAAGGGCTCAAAGGCGGATAGCTTTGGCGTGGGCACCAATATGGGCACAAGTATTGACGCGCCGTCCCTGGATGTAATTTATAAATTAAGCGAGGTTACCGGGGAAGAGGCGCGCTTTCTGCCGACGATGAAATTAAGCAAAGGCAAGGCAACATATCCGGGAAGAAAACAGGTTTACAGGCAAAAGAAAATGGGGATATTTGTAAAAGATATCCTGGGATTGGAAGATGAAAAGATAGAGGGAATCCCAATATTAAAAAAGATTGTGGTTAAGGGAAAAATATGCTATCGCCCTCTTTCATTAGAGAAAATAAGGGCTGGGCTACAAAAAGAAATTCTCCGTTTTCCCGCGGGATTGCGCGGCGTAGATTCTGTTTTTAAGTATCCCATAGCCATTAGCCCCCGGCTTAAATCCATGCGCGATTCTTTGTTAGCCCAACTGAAAAAGAGGCAGTGATGGAAGAGAGAATAAAAAGATTGCTTGATATCTGGCAAAAAAGAAATATAGGCGGGTTTTATTGCCCGGATAAGATAGCGGCTTGCGCCCGGGTGTTAGAGCTTATCCCGGTTAGCGCGACAGTAGGTATTTCCGGCTCAGAGACTATTTCTCAATTGGCTTTAGTTGATAAGCTGCAGGCAAGAGGAACCCGCGTCTTTAATCAATACGCAAAAGGGCTTGCCGCTGAAGAAAGCATGAAGATGAGAGAGGAAGGTGTACACGCTGATTTTTATCTTGCCAGCGCCAATGCCATTTCTGAAAAGGGGGAGCTCGTATTCTTCAGCGCCTATGGCCACCGCATTTCCGGTATCGCAAACGCATCTAGTGTCTTAGTAATATGCGGCATAAATAAGATTACTCCTAATATTGAAGAGGCGGTGAAAAGGGCGCGCGAATACGCCACCCCGCTTAATTGCAGGCGCCTTGACTGGAAGACGCCCTGCGTAAAGGATGGTATATGCCGCAAGGAAATATGCGTTTTCCCGGAATACAAGAGGATGTGCTGCCAGATACTTATCATAGAAGCAGAGGTTGTGCCGCAGAGGATAAAGGTTATCTTAGTGGATGAGGCAGCAGGATTCTAAAAAAGCAATCAGCTTGAAAAAAATAGCAAGATAGCTATAATAGTAACACAGAAAGAGCGAACACATGGAAGCAAAAAAAGATTTCTATAACTTGGTAGATGAAATTTGCCGCAAGGACGCCCGCTACAAGGAAGATGCCTATGAGTTCCTTATGCAGGGGCTGTATTTTACGCAGTCAAGGCTAAAGCGGCAGGGGCACATAAGAGGAGCCGAACTTGTCGAGGGATTGCGCGATTTAGCGGTTGAGAAATATGGCCCTATGGCGAAGACCGTTCTACATCACTGGGGGATAAGGCAGACGCGCGATTTCGGCAATATCGTCTTTAACATGATTGACAAAAAAATCCTCTCCAAGACAGAAGAGGATTCCATTGATGATTTTAACGAGGTTTACGATTTTGAGAAAGCGTTTGAAAACCTTATCCGGCAGAATATCATCAGGGCCTTAAAAAACGGGACCAATAAAGATGAGCGATAAGATACCACGAGCATTGGTTACAGGGATGGGCAGCCTTCCTTACCGGGAGGCGCAGGATGCAATAAACCTGGTTTTTAAATACTTTCCTGACGCTCCCTTCTGGCCGCAACTTCCGCAGCGCGGTTTTAAGGAAGGGATGATCGCGCAATTCAGCGAAAATTTTCCTTTCTTAAAAGTAAACCCTTCCGGAATTGAGTTTTCTGAATCTGAAGAAGCGCTGGAGGAATTTTACGCGCAGTTAATCGCGAATAACCAGGATTATTTCAGGATAAGTGAAGATTTCGCCGCGGGGCTCTATACTTTTTATAATAAACTGGAAAAAGGCGTCAGGGCGCCGCTTTTTATTAAATGCCAGGTTACAGGGCCCTTTACTTTCGCGGGGGCGATAAATGATAATAAAGGGTTAGCGCTTCTGCACAATAAGGTATTTATGCAGGCGATTATAAAAGGCCTTGCCATGAAGGCACGCTGGCAGATAAGTTTTTTTAAGAAATTCGGCAGGAAGATGCTTATGTTTATTGACGAGCCGTATCTTGCGGCTTTTGGTTCCGCTTATACGCAGATAAACAGGCAAGATGTGGTAGCGGGCCTCGGTGAATGCGCCAGGAGCATAAAATCTGAAGGCGTATTGATAGGGGTGCATTGCTGCGGCAATACCGACTGGTCAATGTTTACCGATATAGCCGATATCGATATTATCAGTTTTGATGCCTATGATTACCTGGATAAACTGGTTCTTTATTCGGGGGAGCTTGGCCGTTTCTTAAAGAGGGGAGGGATCCTCTGCTGGGGGATTGTGCCGACTACCTCTTTTTCCAGGGAAGAAACTAAACTTTCGCTGTCGGATATAGTTAAGAAAGGCCTTAACAAATTAGAAGAAAAAGGATTACCCAGGGATTTATTGACTGAAAGATTCTTTATCAGCCCCACCTGCGGTCTTGGGATGCTTACTCCGGAAAGGACAGAACAGATATCCGCCCTGCTCTCCGAAACCTCTTCTTTTATCAGAGATAATCCCCGGCTTTAGAAATGATTAAATTTGTATCAATCTTAGGAGCAATTTTCTTTTTGCTAAGCTCGGCTTTTGCTGAAACCGTTACATTGAAATCCGGTAAAATTATTGAAGGCAAGATAACGGAAGACGCGCCTGATTTTATAAAATTGGAAACAGCGGATGGGCAAAGTTTATATTATTATAAGAATACCATAGAAAGCATAGGGGGAGGCGCCCAGAAGCCAGTTTCGGTAACCTCATCTTCCAGTTCAACCAAAACAGGGCTCCTGGATTATTCGGATAAAGGGTATCTAGCTTATGTCCCAAAAGATATTTTCGTTAATCCACCGGTAGCATTTTTAATATGCCTGCCCGGATGGGGAGTAGGCGCTAAGCAGGATATCAATAACTGGGCTTTCCCGGCAGCAAAAAAAAGTTTCATTACCGTGGCTTTAGATGTCGACTACGATTATATTCGTTCCGGATCAGATGTTGAAGATCTTTATGCAAAGATTGCCAATATAATAGCTTCTTTGACTGAAGAATACCAGACGGGAAAAATCAAGATTTTTCTTGCAGGCACTTCAGCCGGAGGAATGATGTCTATAGCATTGGGGCTGCATTATCCTGATAAATTCCAGGCCATTGGTATTGTAAGCGGGGGACGTTTTGGTTTTGACGCTGGGCAAAACATAGGTAACGCAAGCGGGTTACGGCTCTATATGATTCACGGAGACCAGGACGAAAGAATCCCCTTTAGTGAGTTCCTTTCTACCAGGAAACAGCTTGAGGAAAACGGCGCCATAATAGAAAGCAAGGTTGTTTCAGGAGGCAGGCACACGTTATCTTCCTCTTCTTATAAAGAAGTCGTTGATTGGCTATCCGCCGCAGAATAAGGCCGAAATAAAAATTATTTGACAATTTCACAAAGAGATACTATTATAGGAGAGTTGTTTTTTTATCCCGGTAACTTCAAAGGATGGTATGAAAGAGATACGCATACACGCACGCGCAGGCCAGGGGGCAATCACAACGGCCGCGCTTTTAGGTTACGCCTACTTTAAAGAAGGCAAATTCCCTTACGCCTTTCCGCATTTCGGCGCAGCGCGAATGGGCGCACCCATGAATGCCTTTGTCCGCGTAGGCCCGAAGCCCGTGCGGCTGCGTAGCCAGATTTATGAACCCGACTACGTGATTATCGTAGACCCCACCCTTATGCGCGGTTACAATTGTTTTTCCGGCCTTAGAGAGAACGGAGTTGCCATAATAAACGGAAAAGATGATCTGGAATTACCAAAGCTTAAACCCACTCAAAAGGCATTCATCATTCCCGCCAATGATATAGCAATCAAGACTATAGGCAGGCCTCTGGGGAATACTGCTTTAATCGGCGCTTTTGCCGCCGCAACAGGGGAGATAAAACTGGAAACATTATTCGCGGTAATCAAAGACAGGTTCAGCGGCAAGGTTCAGGAAGGCAATATTGAAGCGGCAAGACAGGGTTTTGAATTCATCAAGAAGAATTTGAGGTAGAAAGAGCTATGTTCGGGCCATTGACGGTAAAACCAATAAAAAGTAAAGGCGACAAGACAGGCGCCTGGAGGGTGCAATTAAGGCCCAAATACCTGCAGAAGGATTGCATCGGCTGCAAGATGTGTGTTCTGGTCTGCCCGGAAGGATGTATTACAGGTAAAGAGAAGAATACCTTTATGCCGGATTACAATTTCTGTAAGGGCTGCGGCCTTTGTTCGGTTATTTGTCCTAAGAAAGATATCCTTATGATTTCTGAAGAGTCCAAGGGAGAGTCAAAGTGAAAGAGCTGCTTGAAGGTTCGCGGGCAGTTGCTGAGGCAGTGCGGCTGTGTAAACCAGGCGTAATCTCAGCCTACCCCATAACACCACAGACCCATATTGTCGAAGACCTCGCCCAGATGGTCGCCGACGGCAGGTTAAATTCTGAATTCGTCAATGTAGAGAGCGAACATTCAGCTGCGTCAGTAGTCTTGGGAGGTGTTGCCGCCGGGGTCCGTTCTTATACTGCCACCAGTTCCCAGGGGCTCTTTTACATGGCGGAAGTGATTTTTAATATCGCCGGTATGCGCTTGCCTCTGGTGCTTACCTGCGCTAACCGCGCGATTTCAGCTCCGATCAATATCTGGAATGACCAGCAGGATTCCGTATCTTTACGCGATGCCGGATGGGTCCAGTTATACGCGGAAAATAACCAGGAAGCGGTGGATTTTCATTTCTTGGGATACCGCCTTTCGGAAGATAAATCCATAATGCTTCCGGTAATGGTATGTATGGATGGTTTTATACTTACTCACGGGATGGAAACAGTAGATATGCCTTCACAGGAGGCAGTGGATAAATTCCTTCCCGCCTATAAAGCGCTTTATAAGCTTGACACGGCCGACCCCATAAGTATGGGGCTCTTGGCTGACCCGGATTATTACATGGAGGCGCGCTTTGCGATACATGAAACGATGAAGGATGTTTTGGGGCTATTACCTAAGATAAGCGCGGAATTCCGCGCTTCTTTTGGCAGGGATTATAAGGATTGCCTGGTTGAAGAATACGAGACCAGGGATGCGGAAAAGGTAATCGTTGCCATGGGTTCAGTATGCGGCAGTATCAAGGAAGTAGTCGATGAATGCCGTAAGAAAGGCAAGAAGGTAGGTTTATTGCGTATTATTTCTTACCGGCCATTCCCTTATCAGCGGGTCTATGAGATATTGAAAAACATACCCAAGGTCGCGGTCCTGGATAAAGCGGTTTCCCTGGGCGCCTACGCCCCGCTGGCAGCTGACGTAAGGGCGGCGCTATGTGGCAAGAAGAAGGCGCCTGGTACAGTAAGCAGTTTTGTAGCCGGCCTTGGCGGCAGGGATATTACTCCGGCCACCATAAAAGAGATTTTAAGCAAGCTCACCAAGAAGGAGCTCGCGCAGGAATTTATAGACGTAAAACCCGAACTTTTAAGAGAGTCCTATGGAGAATAAAAGTTTGTTCAAAGCGGGGCACACCGCCTGCGCCGGATGCGGCCAGGCAATCGCGGCAAAGCTGGTCATAGAAGCTGCCGGCCCCAATACCATTGTGGTGAATAATACCGGCTGCCTTGAGGTATTTTCCACAAAGTATCCTGAAACAGCCTGGAATGTCCCGTGGATACATTCCCTTTTTGAAAATGCCGCCGCAGTCGCTTCAGGGGTTGAAGCGGCGCTAAAATATTTAGGCAAGAAAGATTCAACCAATGTCATTGCGCAGGCAGGAGACGGCGGGACCGCTGATATCGGTTTACAGGCGATATCAGGGATGTTTGAGCGCGGCCACGATATCCTGTATGTGTGCTATGATAACGAGGCGTATATGAATACAGGCGTACAGCGTAGCGGCCTCACACCTTTTAGCACCAATACCACTACCAGCCCCGCAGGAAAGAATTCATTCGGGAATATCCGTCCGAAAAAACCCATGCCTGAGATAGCACTTGCCCACGGCATACCCTATGTTGCCACCGCTTCCGTTGCTTTTATCCCGGACCTGCAGCGCAAGGTAAAAAAAGCGTTTTCCATAAAAGGCCCGAAATATATGCAGATCCATGTGCCCTGTCCGTTAGGATGGCGCCATGAAACAGACCAGACCCTGCAGGTTGCTAAATTAGCGGTAGAAACCGGGCTTTATCCCATCATTGAATATGAAAACGGCACGCTTATCTCCCGCCGGCAGATTACTCCTAAGCCGGTGGAGGAGTATCTCAAATCTCAGGGCCGTTTTAAACACCTGCTGAATAATCCTGAAGTAATAAAGCAGATCCAGGAGATAGCAGATAATAACATAAAGAAATACGGGTTAAAAACAGAAGCGTAAATAGTTAATAGTTCATAGTTGATGGTTCATAGCAAAATATTTTGCTATGAACTATGAACAATGAACCATGAACTAAATGGGGAGGTGGGGTATGGGAAAGCAGGCAAGGGCAATAGTAGATTTAAGTTTAAAAGAGCTCGTTAAGGATTTAAACAAGGCGTACGCGGATGAGTGGCTGGCATTTTACCTTTACTGGTATATGGCCCAGACGGTTTCCGGCCGCGCTTATGAAGATATTGCGGAGTTTTTAAACAAAGTGGCTAAAGATGAACTGGAGCACGCAACGGAAATTGCGGACCTGATCGTAAAGTTAGGCGATATGCCTATAGCTAACCCTATGGAGCTTGAGAAGGGCGCTAATTTTCCCTATGCCATGCCTCCCAAGAATACCGCCGATATCAATAGGATCATACGTATTGTAACCGAAGCAGAGGCAGGCGCCATAGAAGTATACAATAAGATTGCCAAGAAGACGCTGGGTAAAGACAACGTTACTTATCAGCTGGTTACCCATATTTTATCAGAGGAAGTCAATCACGAAGAGATGTTCGAGAATCTCTTAGAACGATAAGATCTGTTAGCACCCGATTCATCCTATAGGATTGGGGCAAGCGGTGCTAACCCCCCCCAATCTTACCGGATAGATTGGGGTAAACTCGTGTTTAAGGGAGGTAAAATAATTATGGCCAAGGTTACTGTAGACACATCGACGTGCGTAGGCTGCGGCTTATGCGAGCAGAGCTGTCCAGAGGTATTTGAAGTCCAAGGTGATGGTATCGCGCATATTAAGGCGCAGAGTTGCGCAACGCATAATCTTCAGGAAGTAGCTGATGCCTGTCCTGTGACTGCCATTAAGGTGAGCTAATAGTTTTTTAAAAAGCCGCCTTTTTTATCAAGCCCGCTACAAAAGAGGTAAAATACCCCTGCTTTTTCTCTTCCAGCAGTTTCTTATTGAAATCTTGGAGTTCAGCGGTAAATTTCTTTTCGTCGTAAGGGACCCTCTGTTTAATTTTGATGATGTAAAAGCCGGAAGGGATATCAATCACGTCGCTTGCTTCATTGTCTTTTAGTTTTTCTGCTTTTGCCCAAAGCAGGTCCGATGCCCCTATCCCTTCTATATAGCTGCCGTATTTGAACAATTCAGTAGAGCCCGTTTTTAATCCGCAGGCCTTTGCCGCCTTATTGAAATCAGTAGAAATCTTCAATTCACCGGAGCAGGCCTCAATGGCTTGTTTTGCTTTAAGTCTCGCCTCTTTTTTTATGACAGAATCCCTTACCTTATCCTTTATTTTACCGAAATCCGGAATATACGATTCTTTCTTTTCTTTAAGGCGCAGGATATAGTTATTTTTTTCCATTCTAAAAGCAGGGGATAATTCGCCTACTTTCATTCTTGAAATAATATCCGTTATTTCCTGCGACCAGCCAAGCCCGGGAACGGCTTCTGTCTGGTTAAATAACCCGGTTTCTTTGGCGGTCAGATCCAGCTGTTTGGCAACGGTAGCAAAATCAGCTTTTTTACTTAACAAGAGTAACGCTTCTTTCATTTTATCCTGCGATTCCCCGGTAATATATTCTATGTTGTAGGAAGGGGGTTCTTTGAATTCGACAGTGTTCTTTGTAAAATATTCTTTCAGCTCTGCCTCCGAAGGCGCTACCTGTTTTTCGAATTCAGCAGGGATAGCCGCAAGGTAAGAGACGCTTACCTGTTCATTCTGCCGCCGGTATTCTTCCTTGAGCTCTGCCGGGCCTATATTTATGCCATCCGTCAGTTGTTTATATAGTTTCTGTATCATTATGTCCTGCCTGACCTGTTCTTCAAATAGGCGCGCAGGCGTGCGGAATACGTATTGTAATTCGGAGAGGTAAGTTTTATTGTCAAACTGGCCATTGCGCTTAAAGGAAGAGACGCCTTCTATTAACTCAATGACCTCGGAGTCGCCAACCGTTATTTTACGTTTCTTCGCCTCCTTTAGCAGGATAATGCGTTCCCACGCCTGTGCCTTGAAGTCCAGGTATTTTTTGACTTCGTTTAGGTTATCGCCGAACCGCAGGAGCGCGACATTCTTTACTGCATCCAGGGCATCCTTATACTCTATGCTAGAGACATCCCTGCCGTAGAGCCTGCCAAGAGACTCTTTTTCCTTTTTGTCTCTGATCATGCTCCCCGCTCCCCAGAACATAAAGGCGGGGATAATAATTATAGCCAGGACGATCAATATCCTTTTTGAGGTTTTGCGCTTACGTAAATGTTTTAACATGTTTTCGCTCCTTTTTCTTTGTTCATTATAATTGAAAATTCCAGGAATGCAATTATAAAATACTCTTGTATCAACCTGCCAGATTTTACTTTACAAACATACCTTATCCAAGTATAATATTTCTCTGTATTAGGAAAGACTGTTAAAATACGCAAGGTCAGGAAGCCAAGAGGACTATAGCAAATGAGAAAGAAAATCCTAAAATTAGGCCTGCCTAAGGGCAGCCTTCAAGAAGCAACTTTCAAGATGTTCAAGAAGGCGGGGTTTAACGTAGCGCTTTCAAGCGAACGCTCATATTTCCCCTCCATAGACGACGCCGAGATTGAACCGGTTCTTTTGCGCGCGCAGGAGATGTCCCGTTACGTTCAGGATGAAGCCCTTGATTGCGGTATTACCGGCAATGACTGGGTCCTGGAAAACCGCTCTGACGTAATCAGGGTAGCTGACCTTATGTATGCCAAACAAAGCTTAAGTAAAGTCAGGTGGGTCCTTGCCGTGCCGCAGGATTCCGGCATAAGGTCCGTCAAGGACCTGGCGGGAAAACGCGTTGCCACGGAACTCGTGAGCGTAACGAAAGATTACTTCAAAAGAAATAAAGTAAAAGTGGATGTGGAATTCAGCTGGGGGGCTACCGAGGCAAAAGTGGCTTGTGGCCTGGTGGACGCGATCGTAGAATTGACAGAGACAGGAAGGTCGCTACGCGCCAATAAACTGGTAGAGATAGCTACTCTTTGCGAATCTACCACGCAATTCATCGCAAACAGGAAATCATACAGGGATGCGTGGAAGAGGGATAAAATGGAAGAGATAATAGTGCTGCTTAGGGGCGCTATTACGGCAGAAGAAAAGGTCGGCTTAAAGATGAATGTGCGTAAAGGGGATTTAAAGAAGGTGGTTGGTAAATTGCCGGCCTTAAAGAAACCGACCATATCCGGCCTTTCTGCAGACGGCTGGTTTGCCATAGAAACAGTGATTGATGAACGCGTTGTGCGCGTTTTAATCCCGGAATTGAAAAAAGCAGGCGCTCAGGGGATTATTGAGTATCCGCTGAACAAAGTGATATATTAGTTCATAGTTCATAGTGGATGGTTCATAGTAGGACAACTATGAACTATCAACCATGAACTAATTCGACCGAAGGGAGAATTAAATGCCTTGCGGCAGAAAAAGAAAAAGACAAAAGATCAGAACGCATAAAAGAAAAAAAATGCGTAGACGCCTGCGTCATCTGAAAAAGAGAGCGTGGGGTTAATAAGAAGCTCTGTTTATTAAGCCCGCCGAGATATGAGGCGGGGTCTTCAGGCGCGGCCAATAAAGAGATTTGCCTATTAGGTCGACCGGTTAGGTGAGGTCAACTGGAGCAGCATGCTTAGTAAGCCTATCTTAGGGTTGCTGGTTTGTTTTCTGGCAACCCTTCCCATAAATACCAAGGCTTTGGCTTTTGACAAGCAGGATTCTTTGGCAACTACCCACTACATCATGGCGGTCATGTATGATGATTTTGGCCAGATGGAAGACGCTATCCGGGAATACCGCGAGGCATTAAAGTTAGACGGAAAAAGCGCGGCCATCCATTTAAATCTGGCTGCGGGCCTTATGAAGAATAATGATTCGCCAGGCGCAATCAAAGAGTTGGAGATTGTAAAGCAACTTGAACCGGATTCAGCTGAGCCGTACGCAATCCTCGCCCTCCTTTATGCCTCACAGAATAAAACAGAGCTCGCGACCAGTGAATACCAGGTTGCACTCGAGAAGGCAGCCAAGCTTAACCCCAAGAGTGTGGATATATACAAAAATCTGGGTTTGGTGTATCTAGATCAGAAAAAGTTTAAAGACGCCCAGAATTCATTCCGCATGATAACAGCCCTTTCTCCGGGTGACGCAGAGGCGCATTTTTATCTGGGTTATATTTACAGCGAACTAAAGGACAGCGCCCTATCGGAAAAAGAAATGAAAGAGGCTATCCGCTTAAAGCCGGATTACGCCGCAGCCCTGAATTTCCTGGGATATTCCTACGTAGAGCAAAACCAGAATTTAAATCAGGCGGAAACCATGATCCGCAAGGCCCTGGAAATAGAACCGAATAACGGCGCCTATGTTGATAGCCTGGGATGGTTGTATTTTAAGAAGTCAAAATTCCAGGATGCCCTCAAATACCTTGAAAAGGCAAGCACTCTTTTGGTAGACCAGGATATATACGACCATCTCGGAGATGTTTACCTAAAATTAAATAACCGCGACAAGGCAAAGCTTAACTGGGAGGAGTCCCTTAAGGTCAGCCCCGACCAGGAAAAAGTAAAAGATAAGATCAAGAAATTAGGAAAATGAGTATTAGTAAAGAGAAGATAACGGGGTTAGAAGAAAAAGCAAAGCTCATCCGCCGTTTAATTATCGAGATGCTTGCCAAGGCAGGTTCCGGGCATCCGGGCGGAAGCCTTTCTTCGGCCGACCTTATTACGGCTTTATATTTTGCAGTGTTAAGGCATAAGCCGGATAGCCCCGCATGGCCTGATAGAGACAGGTTCCATATGTCTAAAGGGCACTGTTGTCCCCTTTGGTACGCGGTGTTGGCAGAATCCGGTTATTTTGCGAAGGAAAAACTTTTTACCCTGCGGCAACTCGGTTCAATATTACAGGGCCATCCTGACAGGCGCACGCCGGGGATAGATGTGTCCAGCGGCTCCCTGGGCCAGGGTTTATCTGTCGGCCTTGGTATGAGCCTGGCGGCAAAAGTTGACAAGAAGGATTACCGCGTTTATGTCCTTTTAGGCGACGGTGAAATTCAGGAAGGTAACATCTGGGAGGCGGCTATGGCCTGCGCCCATTTTAAGCGTGATAATCTCTGCGCCATACTTGATTATAACGGTTTCCAGATTGACGGCAAAATTTGCCATATAATGGAACTTGAACCATTGGTAGAGAAATGGAAGGCATTTGGCTGGCATACCATTGAGATAAACGGACATAAGATGGAAGAAATCCTGGCTGCATACGATCAAGCTCAAGAAATCAAAGGCAAGCCCACTATAATTATAGCCCATACCATAAAAGGCAAGGGGGTTTCTTTCATGGAAAACGTCTGTGATTTTCACGGCCGTGCGCCTACTGCTGAAGAAGCAAAGATCGCGCTTAAAGAATTAGAATAATATGGTGCGTCTTGCGTTATAGCGCAGAACGCATAACACACAACGCATAACACACAACGCAAAAATGGAACAATTATACCAGAGAGACGTTTACGGTAAAACATTAGTGGAATTGGGTAGAGACAGCAAGGATATCATTGTTATGGACGCTGATTTGTCAAGCTCTACCCGCACGGGTATCTTTGCAAAGGAATTCCCGGAGAGGTTTTTTAACTGCGGCGTCGCGGAGCAGAATATGATGGCAACGGCCGCCGGCTTAGCCAGCTGCGGCAAGACCGTTTTTGTATCTACCTTCGCTATCTTTGCGACAGGCAGGGCCTGGGACCAGGTGCGCAATTCCATTGCCTATAGTAACTTAAATGTCAAAATAGTCGCTACCCACGCCGGTATCAGCGTCGGTCCGGACGGCGCAAGCCATCAGGCCCTGGAAGATATCGCGCTTATGCGGGTTATCCCCAATATAAATATCATCGTGCCCTGCGACGGGCCGCAGACCGCTAGCGCCGTAAGAACAGCAGCCAACACACCGGGGCCATTTTATGTCCGCCTGGGAAGGCCCAAAGTTGCCACAATAGAAAATAAGGGTGAGTTTAAATTCGGCAAGGCGCAAATTTTAACTGAAGGAAAAGATATTGCCATTATCGCCTGCGGAATCATGGTTTCCGAAGCCCAAAAAGCGGTAAATAACCTTTGCGCTAAGGGGATAAAAGCCCGCCTGATCAATATCCATACCATCCGGCCGCTGGATAAAGAAACAATAATAAAAGCTGCCTCCGAAACCGGTGGCATAGTTGTCTGTGAAGAGCATTCGGTTATAGGCGGCCTTGCCTCCGGTATAGACGAAGTAGTGGCGGAGAATTTTCCTGCCAAGGTAATACGCATCGGTGTAAAAAATAGGTTTGGCCAGTCAGGAGAGCCTGCCGATCTCATGAAGGAATACAATCTTACCAGCGGCGATATTGAGAAGGCGGCTATGAATTGCCTTACCTCTACTACCTGTAAGTAAGTTGGTCCTCAAATCTTACGCTAAACTCAATCTGTATCTGGATATCCTTGGAAAACGCAGGGATAATTACCATAATTTAGATACTTTATTTGAAAGAATAGACCTATCCGACTCCATTACCTTAAGAGCCCGCCGGGATAACCTGATTAGAATTATCTGTAAAAATAAAGATGTGCCCGTAGATAAATCCAACCTTTGTTACCGGGCAGCCGCGCTTATTCGGCAAAAGCGCGGTATTAAAAAAGGCGTGGATATAAAGATAGACAAGAATATACCCGTGGGTGCCGGTTTAGGCGGGGGGTCAAGCAATGCCGCGACAGTGCTTCTGGGTTTAAACCGGCTCTGGAAACTGCGGCTTTCCAGGAACGCGCTTTGCGGCCTCGCGGCAAAGATCGGTAGCGACGTCCCATTCTTTATCCATAATGTTTCATTTGCAAGAGGATGCGGCAGGGGAGAAAGAATAGAGCCGATAAGAGGATTGAAACACCTGAAGTTATGGCATATACTGGTAGCGCCTAAGTTGCAAGTCTCTACCCCTTTTATTTACAGGAAATGGGATAAATTTACGCAAAAAAATAAAAAAGCGAGGTTGACAAGCCACCCCCGCAATGTTAAAATAGTGACTTCCTTATTGAAAGAAAGGAACCTCGCGGATTTAACTGGCTGTCTTTATAATGGATTAGAGCAGGTTACCTTTTCTCTTTATCCCCAGCTTCGGCGAGTCAGGGAAGCTTTGAAAAAATCGGGGATAGGTGTGGTTTTGATGTCCGGAAGCGGGCCGGCAATCTTCGGAATAGCTACCTCAAGAAAGGAGGCAGTTCGAGTAAGGGGGCAGCTAGATACCTGCGATAGTCCGTGGCGAATATTTCTGACACGGACAGCCTAGAGAAACACAGCCAGGAGGCTAACTGATGGAAATAACAGAAGTTAGGGTCGTGTTAAAAGATTCCCCAGATAAGAAATTAAGAGCTTATGCCACGGTAACCTTTGACAATGCCTTTGTGGTAAGGAATATAAAAGTAATAGAGGGCACCAGCGGCCTTTTTATCGCCATGCCTTCCCGGAAAATAAAACAGGCATGCCCCAAGTGCGGCTTCAAGAATGAATCGCGCAGTAAGTATTGTAATCAATGCGCTAACCACCTGCCTTTGGTTACGCGCCCCCCGGAAACAGAGGCGGGCAATTCTCAGTCCGAACATAAGGATATAGCCCATCCTATCACGCAGTCTTTCAGGGAATATCTGCAGAAAAGAGTGCTGGAAGGATACGAGCAGGAAAAGACAAAGGGCACTGTAGTTCCCGCAGTATAAATTTAAGGTTAAAAAGCGGCTTTGAAATTTTGGGATGTCGTCTCCCGCTGCACCATTTAAAACCATCGACAGCGGGATGGGATAGCAGGACGACGGCAGGCATTAATAAATTTGGGACGTCGTCCAATGGCAGGACTCGAGAATTTGGATCTCGCTATCATGGTTCGAATCCATGCGTCCCAGTTCTGCTTCACCCTTCAATAAGTAAGGGCTACGCAGAGGGCGGGATCTTACCGTACAACCACTTATAAATGGATAAAAAACTGGCAGTTATCATTTTGGCAGCGGGAAAAAGCACGCGGATGAAGTCGCAGATACCGAAAGTACTGCATCCGGTCTGCGGCCGCCCCATGCTTGGTTATCTGCTGGATTTGGTAAAGGGATTGAAGGCAGAAAGGGTAATAGCTGTGGTTGGTTATAAGCAGGAGGCGGTAAGAAAGGCGCTTCCCGCAGGCGTAAAGGTTGTTGTCCAGAAGAAATTGCTGGGGACGGCAGACGCAGTAAAAAGCGCGCTGCCCCTGTTAAAAAATTTTAAAGGTATGGTTCTTATCCTTTACGGTGATAACCCGCTTTTAAAGAAAGAGAGTTTAAGAAAACTCCTGGATTACCATATGAAGAACGGGGTGGGCGCAACTCTCCTTACCGCGGTTGTTGAGAAACCCTCCGGTTACGGCAGGGTCATACGGGATAAATACAGCGCTATCAGCCGCATTGTAGAAGAAAAAGACGCTGACGATTTTGAGAAAAATATCAAAGAGATAAATACCGGGATAATGTGTTTTGCCAAAGATAAACTTTTGCCAGCGTTAAAACGCGTAAAGGCCGATAATCGCAAGAACGAGTATTACCTTACTGATACCATCAATTTAATCTACAATAGCGGCGGCCTTGTAGATAGCGTCAGGCTCTCCGATATCAACGAAGCCCAAGGCATTAATTCACGTAAAGACCTAGCTGTTGCCAATTCTATTATGTGCAGGCGCATAGCGGAAGAATGGATGGCCAAGGGCGCGACTATTGTCGATCCGGATTCAACGTTTATAGGTTACGGCTCTAATATAGGCCTTGATACCGTAATTTATCCCTTTACAGTCATTGAAAGCGGTGTTAAAATTGGAAAACGTTGTTTTGTCGGCCCTTTCGCTCATCTGCGGGAGGGAACCGTAATTGAGGACGACGTCATAATAGGGAATTTCCTCGAAGCCGTCCGCTCCAGGATTTCCTCTAGAACAATAGCAAAACATTTCTGTTACATAGGAGACAGCCGTATCGGCCACGCAGTCAATATCGGCGCAGGTACGGTTACTGCTAACTTTGACGGTAAACGCAAGCAATCCACGACAATAGGCGATAATTCCCGTATTGGTTCGGATACAGTGTTCGTGGCGCCGGTCGTGGTGGGAAAATCGGTTGTAAGCGGAGCAGGCAGCGTCATAATAAAGAATGTGCCGGAAAGAGCAACGGTCGTGGGTGTACCGGCCAGGGTATTAAAAAATTCTCGAGGTAAAAACCATGGATAGAATAGCAGTTTTTAGCGGTAACGCGCATCCGCAGTTAGCCAAAAGTATATGCAAGTATCTTAAGATTCCTTTATCTGACGCAACCGTAACGCGATTCAGCGAAGGCGAGATAAGGGTTAAAGTCAATGAGAATGTCAGGGGTAAAGATGTTTTTGTGATACAGCCTACGTGCCCGCCTCCCAACGATAACCTGATGGAACTCTTAATTATGATTGATGCCATGAAGAGGGCATCGGCATCGCGTATCACGGCAGTAGTCCCCTATTTCGGCTACGCACGCCAGGACAGGAAGGACCAGCCGCGCGTTCCGATTACCGCAAAACTTGTTGCCAATCTTCTGACTGTTGCCGGCGCAAACAGGGTACTGACGATGGATCTGCATGCCGGCCAGATCCAGGGGTTCTTTGATATACCGGTGGACAATCTTTTCGCGGTAGGGGTCTTCATAGATTATATTTCAAAAAATAAACTTAAGGATGTAGTTGTGGTTTCTCCGGATGTGGGCGGCATAAAAGTGGCGCGCGCCTATGCCAAGCGGCTCTCGGCGGGCCTGGCGATTATAGATAAAAGGCGCGATTCCCCGGAAAAGACAGAGGTAATGCATATACTCGGAGAAGTAGAAGGCAAGAATGTTTTTATCGTGGATGATTTGATCTCAACAGGAAGCTCGCTTATCGAAGCGGCAGAGGCATTAAAGAAGGCAAAGGCAAAGAGTATCCAGGCGGCAATCAGCCACGGGGTCCTATCGGGTCCTGCAATAAAACGCATAGATTCCTGCAAGGCCTTAGAAAAGCTGCTTATCACCGACAGCATACCGCTGGATGATCATAAGAAGCACCATAAAATAGAAGTCCTTTCCGTCGCCAACCTTTTCGGGGAAGCGATAAAGAGGATACATAACGAAGAATCGGTAAGCTCGTTATTTGATTAAAGGAGAACGCTCGCAATGGAAGAAATAATCTTGGAAGCAGAAGTAAGGCCGGAGTTAAAAAAAGGCAAGGTCAAGGACCTGCGGCAAGCAGGATTTATCCCCGCCGTGGTATACGCTGACGGCAAGGAATCCCTGCCGCTTAAGGTTTCTCATGAGATGCTGCTTAAACTTGTGCACCAGCACCGCATAGAAGGCGTTGTGATCAACGTCAGGATTAAGGATGATAAAAAAGCCAAGAGCAGGCCCTGTCTTATTAAAGAAGTCCAGTATGATCCCGTATACGGGGAAATAATCCACGTCGATTTTAACGAGATTTCCCTCACAAAAGAGATTAAGATTAACGTGCCCGTGGTAGCCAAAGGTGAGCCGGCAGGCGTAAAACAGGAAGGCGGCTCGCTTGAACATATCCTCTGGGAAATCGAGGTAGAGTGTCTTCCTACCAATATCCCGAAGAATATTGAGGTTGATGTTTCGCAGTTAAAGATAGGGGATTCCATACACATAAAAGACATTGTTTTTCCTGAAGGCATAAAAGTCCTGAATGAGCCTGAGGCGATAGTGCTATCTGTCGCAGCGCCCATGAAAGAAGAAGTCGTAGCTCCGCCTGTTGAGGGCGAGGTTCCGCAGGAGCCGGAAGTAATCAAGGAAAAGAAAGAAGTCCCTGCTGAAGCCGGAGAAGAAGGTAAGGCCGAAGAAGGCAAGAAAGAAAAGTAATCCAATTTCTTAATGAAATTAATTGTGGGTTTAGGTAACCCCGGTTTTAAATATACCAACTCAAGGCATAACGTGGGGTTTGCCGTTTTAAAGGCATTGGCAGCAGAAAAAAGAGCGGGTTTTAAAAGAAGCATTCTTAATCGTTCGTTCCTCGCTAAAATTAGATACGAAGGTTCTCTTGTTATCCTGGCAATGCCGCACACTTATATGAATTTATCCGGTAGCGCAGTCAAGCGGCTGGCCGGTAAATTCAATGTAGGCCTCGAGGAGCTCCTGGTAGTCTGCGATGATATGGACCTGGAGTTGGGCAGGATAAAGATAAGGCCAAAGGGCTCTTCCGGAGGCCATCGCGGCCTGCAATCAATTATCGATAGCCTGAAAAGCGATAATTTCAGCAGGTTACGCGTAGGTATAGGCAGGCCCGCTCAAGATCTAGACCCAAGTGAATATGTGCTGGATTCGTTTTCCCGTAAGGAAAAGATATATCTTAAAGATGCAATCGAAAGGGCGGCTTCATCTGCTTTAAGCTGGGTTTTGAAAGGTGTCGCGGAAACCATGAACACATTTAACAGGAACACGGTTGAATTAGAGCGCCGCGCATAGCGCGGAGTAAAAAAGCCAGCACCGAGCATAGCTCGTGTGATTTCGGCATAAGCAACCCCCTTAGCAAGGCTAAGGGCGATTTAGCCGTAAACGCCAAAGGCACGGCTAAATCGAGGGGCATGGCTTATTTTAAGAAAGGGAAGGAATAATGAATAATTACGAAGGGATGTTCATTGTTAAGCCTGATTTACCGGAAGAGGAGAGAAAGGTGCTCTTTAACCAGATCCAGGAAGCCATTACTAAAAACCAGGGCGGCGTCTCTTCTGCCAGCATATGGCAGGATAGAAAGAAATTTTGTTTTGTGATAAAGAAATTTAACGAGGGCCTGTATTATCTGGTGAATTTTTCTCTGCCGGGCCTTGCCATAAAAGAAATAAACAATGCGTATAAATTAAACGAAAATATACTGCGCGTACTTATTACCAAAACGGAGAAATAGTCCCCTCGCATACGCGGAGTTAATTTTCTGACCCGTTATAGCGGGCAAATCAGAGGAGCCGACCATGGCAAATTTCAATAGGGTATTTTTAATGGGAAACCTTACGCGTGACCCGGAATTGCGCTATACCCCGCAAGGTACAGCCGTAGTGAATCTTCGCCTTGCGGTCAACCGCAAATTCCGCACGAAGACAACCCAGGAGTTAAAAGAAGAGGTCTGTTTTATCACGGCAGTAGTGTGGAATAAACAGGCCGAGACCTGCAACCAGTATTTGCATAAAGGAAGCGGCCTTTTTGTCGAAGGCAGGCTCCAGTCCCGTTCCTGGGAAGATGCTAATGGCCAGAAACGCAGTGTCATTGAGGTCAGGGCCGAGCGCGTGCAATTTTTAGGCCAACCCCCGGCAAAGAGCCCCGCCGCAGACGCGGCTCTACCGGCGGAAGAAGTTCCAAGCGGACAAACTACTCAGGAGGAGTGGCTTGCAGAAAGTGAGGGAGAAGTAAATGAGGTTTAAAACTACAAGGACCAAGATTACAAAAAGAAAAGATTCCCGTTTTTTGACAAGGAAGAAATTTTGCCGCTTTTGCGTAGATAAAACCAAGGCGATAGATTATAAGGATACCAGGAGAATTGAGTCCTTTGTTACTGAAAGGGGAAAACTCATGTCCAGCCGCGTATCGGGAAACTGCGCGAAACACCAGAGGCTGTTAGTTGAGGCAATGAGAAAAGCGCGGTTTCTTTCCCTGATACCTTATACACGCTAGAACTGTTTATTACCTGGCGCAGAGCGGAATTGCGCCAGTATGCCCTTGTGGGCAAGGAGTCCTCATGGAAGTTATTTTGAGTCAGGATGTGGCGAAACTTGGCAAGGCAGGCAGTGTTGTGAAAGTAAAGGACGGCTTTGCCAGGAATTTCCTTCTTCCGAATAAACTTGCGGTACCAGTCAGCCCCGCGAACTTAAAGACCCTTGAAGAAAAAAAGCTTAAGGACCAGGAAAAGCTGGAAAAAATCAAGAGTGACGCGGGGACATTGAAACAAAAATTAGAAGCTTTATCGCTGACCATTGCCGCCATGATTAACGAGGAAGAAAAACTTTATGGCAGTATTGGCCAGCATGAAATAGCAGTTGCTTTAAAGGAAGAGGGCATTGAAGTAGATAAGAACGTAATTATTCTAAATGAGCCGATAAGGTCGCTCGGTATTTACACTATCCCGATACAACTGCACCAGGATATTGCAGCTCAACTGAAGGTCTGGATTGTAAAGAAGTAGGAATGATGGCCGGTGAAACCACTTTAGATAAAGTTCCTCCGCAAAATTTAGAGGCAGAAATGGCGGTCCTGGGCTCTATGCTCCTGGATGAAGAAGCCATATCCGTTGCCTGCGAAGCGCTCAGCAGCGATTCTTTCTACAGCGAATCACACCGCAAAATCTTTCAGGCGATCTTAGACCTCTATAACTCCAACAAAGCCGTAGACCTCATTACCCTGACGAATGGGCTTAAGAAGAGCAATATGCTTGACGGGATAGGGGGAGTAAGCTACCTGACCGCCCTGGCTAATTCCGTCCCCACTTCAGCAAATATCGGCCATTACGTCAGCATCGTAAAAGAAAAAGGTATTTTGCGCACCTTAATCAACAACGCCACCAAGATTGTTTCCTTCTGTTATGAGAGCGAAGGCAATGTTGATGAAGTGGTGGATATGGCTGAACGCTCTATATTCGAGATAAGCGATAAAAAAGCGCAGGGCTCCTATATCCACTTAAAGGACGCAATCAAGGATACTATAGAAACCATAGATAAGCTTTATCAGAAGAAGGCGCACGTAACCGGAATACCCACCGGCTACATCGATCTTGATATGAAGACCGCCGGGCTTCAGCCTTCGGACCTGATTATAATCGCAGGCAGGCCCTCTATGGGCAAAAGCGCTTTGGCCCTTGGCATTGCCGAGTATGCCGGAGTGGTAGAAAAAATACCTACCGCGATCTTTAGTCTTGAGATGTCTAAAGAGCAACTGGTGCAGCGGATGCTCTGCGCCCACGCAAAAGTAGATGCGCATAAGGTAAGGACGGGGTTTCTTGCTACCTCCGACTGGCCGCGCCTTACTGCCGCAGCGGGTAAACTTTCGGAGGCGCCGATTTTCATAGATGATAGCCCCGCAATTTCGGTGATGGAATTGCGCGCAAAAGCGCGCCGCCTTAAATCCCATCACGATATACAGTTGATTATATTGGATTATCTTCAGTTGATGCGCGGCTCAGGAAACATAGAAAACAGGCAGCAGGAGATTTCCGAAATATCCCGCAGCCTTAAGGCACTGGCGCGTGAATTAAGCGTTCCCCTTATAGGTATCAGTCAGTTATCCAGGGCGGTAGAGTCACGCACCGACCACAGGCCGCAACTTTCTGACTTGCGGGAATCGGGTGCTATAGAGCAGGATGCGGATGTGGTAGTGCTTTTATTACGCGAGGAATATTACAATCCCTCTCCTGATAACCAGGGTATTGCCGAGGTGATTATCGCCAAGCAGCGTAACGGGCCGGTGGGTTCAATGAAACTGGCATTCATAAAGGAATATACGCGTTTTGAGAATATCGCGCGCGCGGAATAAACCGCGCTATGCAGATAACCCTCATGGGAAAAACTTTGTTGATTTTAAAGGAAGGATAATATATAATGGCAACAATGCGTAAAACATTCCTCTTATTTCTTGCGTGTTCATTACTTCTGATTAATGCGGTTTATGCCGCCAAGGCAGATTCCGATACTAACACTACCCAGAAAGCCCCGCCCGCCGTTAAATATGTCACCGCAATCGAAGTAAAAGGAAATAAGGCTACCAGCACAAATACCATAATTTCAAAAATAAAAACCAGGGTAGGCGCCGTCTACCAGGAGAACGTAGTAAGCGAAGACCTTAAGCGGCTTTATCTTTTAGGGTATTTCAGCGATATCAAAATCGATACCGAGGAGTATAAGAACGGGATCAAGGTCATTATCAGCGTTGTGGAGAGGCCTGCCATAGAAAAAATCACATTTTCCGGGATATTGCACATTGTCCAGCCGGATCAAAAGATAAAAGAAGAGCTTAAGTCAAAAGAAGGCCAATACCTTGATTATCCTACTTTAAACGAAGACGTGCAGGTATTAAAGAAGATGTATGAAAAGATAGGTTACAACAATGCCTCGATAAATTATTCCGTGGATATTAACAAGGAAACGAATAAGGCAAAAGTTCAGTTTAACGTAAGCGAAAGCAGGAAGGTCCGCATACAGAATATCAAAGTGGAAGGGAATAAATCATTTGCTAAGGCGCGCATCTTAAAGCTCTTAAAGACCAAGCAGGCCTGGTTTTTTAACGCGGGCGTGGTTAAAGAAGATGTCCTCAAAGAGGATGTGGAGCGCGTGAAGTTGTTCTATCGCCAGCAGGGGTTCGCGGATGTGGCAGTAAGTTACAATATGGCCAGCGACGAAAAGAAGCCCTATTTAATATATATAACCATCACGGTAGTTGAAGGAAAGAAATATTTCGTCGGTAATCTGGTTATCAGGGGCAACCGCGATATACGGGAAAAGGAGATATTGGCTAAACTAGGGGGTTGCCTGCCCGGAAAAGTATTTAGTGAAGACGCGGTTAAAGAAGATGTTACCCGTATCCAGGGTCTGTATTTTGACCGCGGCTACGTAGCGGCGCATGTGCAGGAAACTACTTCCGTTAACCCCGATAACGGCAGGGTAGATATAAGCTATGATATCACCGAGAACGATATCAATTACGTAAATATGATTAAGATAAAAGGCAACGTAAAGACAAAAGACGTGGTAATCCGCAGGGAATTGAGGATACACCCGGGCGAAAAATTTGACGGCGATAAGCTTAAGCGCAGTAAGGAAAGGCTGCAGAACCTGGGTTTCTTTGACGAGGTAAGTTATGATACACAGGATACGGAATCGCCTGACAAGAAAAACCTGGTTGTGGATGTTAAGGAATCAAAGACCGGGGCATTTAGTTTCGGCGGCGGATACAGCACTGTTGACAGCATCATAGGATTTATAGAGGTAGAGCAGAAAAATTTTGACTGGCGCAATTTTCCTTATTTTACCGGAGCAGGCCAGGACCTTAAGGTACGCGCGTCATTCGGCACGATAAACAGCGGTTTCGACCTTAATTTTACCGAGCCATGGCTTTTTGACTATCCGGTTTCCTTCGGTTTTGACGCGTATATGCACAAGCACGAGAGGGATGAAAACGTCGGCTACGGTTATCAAGAGAAGGTCACGGGCGGGGATTTACGTTTAGGCAGGGAACTGGCCGAGTATTTAAGAGGGGACCTGGTTTACCGCTACGACAGCATAGATATCTCGGATATAACAGATACCGCCAGTAACGATTTAAAGCAGGAGGCCGGCCAGAATTCCATCAGCAGCTTCACGCCTTCCCTTACCTTCGATAGCCGCGATAATGTTTTTGACCCTACCAGGGGCAATTTAGTGAGCGGCTCATTTGAAATGGCAGGAGGGCCGCTGGGCGGAACTAAGGACTACTGGAAATTTTTCGGACGGGCAAGCCACTACATTCCTTTATTCCGCGGTTCAGTGCTTGAAGCAAAGGCGCGGGTAGGTATGGGTAAGCCCTATGGCGATTCGGACCGTATTCCTATCTATGAACGTTTCTTCGCAGGTGGTGCCTATAGTGTCAGGGGATATGAAGAGAGAAAGGTCGGCCCCGTCGACCCGGCTTCTAATGATCCGTTAGGTGGTGAGTCGGTAGTAATAGGTAACTTAGAATACACATATCCGGTATTTAGTTTTTTAAGAGCGGCTGTTTTCACCGACACTGGAGGAGTATGGGCTAAAATGGGAGATATAGGCAAGGGAGGCATTAAGTCTAGCTTTGGTCTTGGCGTCAGGATTAAAACTCCCCTCGGGCCGATGAGGCTTGATTACGGTATACCGTTAAACAAGGAACCGGGGGAAGACCATAGGAAGCCCGGAAGGATACATTTTAGCGTCAGCCACGATTTCTAAGTGAGCACATAAGTTATGGAGCTTGTGCAGGAATATGCCTAAGCGACATAACTTATATGTGCGAACTTTCCCCACACCCAGCCAACAAGCTTATATAGCTATGGTCTTCTGGGTGTGGGGTTAATTCGCAGACGCTGATAGATTAGTAAAATAACAGACGCTATGATTTACGTTGCTCCTTGTGGAGCTTCCGTAAATCATCTGCTCATTAAAGGAGGGTAAGGAAGATGAAAAGGATTCTGGCAACTGTGGCAGTAGTAGTTTTTGCGGCGGGGTTTGTGCCTAAGAGCGCACAGGCCGCGGAAAAGTTCGCGTATGTGGATTTGGCCCGCACTTTTAGTGAATACAACAAAACCAAAGATTACGATAAAGTCCTGACCGAAAAGGAAAATGTCTATACCGCCGAAAGAGACAAGAAGATAGCCGATATTAAGCAGCTTCAGGATAAGATGAATCTTTTAAGCGATAAAGAGAAGGAAGCAAAGAAATCTGATTTCGAAACAAAAGTCAAAGCCGTGCAAGAATACGACAGGCAGAAACAGACGGACCTGCGCAAGGAACAGAATGACAAGATGAAGGAAATCCTTCAGGACATAGAGGAAGCGGTAAAGAAATACTCCCAGCAGGAAGGCATAACCTTTGTTTTGAATGACCGTGTATTGGTATACCAGGAAAAATCTTACGATATAAGCGATAAGATCATCGCAGCCCTTAATAAGAGTTATAAGAAATAATTCTGATGCAAAAGACGATTAAGGAAATTGCCCGTTTAGTCGGGGGCGAAATCGTCGGTAGTGGGCAGGTCGTGATTACCGGGGCTGCCGGTATAAAGGAAGCTGAAAAAGGCGATATAACTTTCCTGGCGAACCCGAAATATCTGGCCCTCCTCGAGACGACGCATGCCTCCGCGGTAATTACTTCGCGGGATATAAAAAGCGCTCATGTCCCCATCATATACGTCGATAGCCCGTCTCTGGCTTTTGCCCAGGTAATTTCTTCTTTTAGCCCGGCAGGCATCAAACATCCCAAGGGTATACATAAGACCGCGATCATTGGCAGGGGTGTTTCTCTTGGAAAGAATGCCGCAGTCGGCGCTTACGTTGTGATTGAAGATAATGTATCGATCGGCGATGAGACGGTGGTTTATTCCGGCTCATTTATCGGCCATGACAGTAATATAGGCAGCAATAACGTTATTTACGCCAATGTTTCTATACGCGAACGCGTACATATAGGTAACCGCGTAATCATCCACAGCGGAGCGGTCATTGGCTCAGACGGGTTTGGTTTCGCTACTATCGAAGGAAGGCATCATAAGATACCGCAGCTTGGCACAGTCGAAGTCGCCGATGACGTAGAGATAGGCGCTAACGTTACTATTGACCGCGCAAGATTTGATAAGACGGTTATAGGGCGCGGGACAAAAATAGATAATCTCGTTCATATAGCCCACAATGTAGTGATAGGGGAAGATTCCATTATCGTTGCACAGGCAGGTATTTCCGGAAGTACCACCATCGGAAAAAACGTCACTATCGCGGGCCAGGCCGGGCTTGTAGGCCATATTACCATTGGCGATGGGGCAATACTGGCTGCCCAGGCGGGCGTTACAAAGTCCGTCCCTGCCAATACCACTGTTTCCGGCTATCCGGCAAAGCCGCATGATCTGGCAAAACGCATTAATGCATGTATCCAGAATTTACCCAAATTATACGAGACAGTCGCGGAATTGAAAAAGAAGATAGAAGAATTGCGGAAATAGCAAGCAAGAGGGGATTTAATTATAAATGGAAAAGCAGCGGACAATAGTTAAGGAAGTAAGCGCTGATGGAATTGGTTTACATTCAGGTAAAAAGGTGCACATATCTTTTAAGCCGGCGGTAGAGGATTCCGGCATAACATTTGCCCGCACTGACCTGCCGGGGCATCCTGCGATAAAAGCATCGGTAGAAAATTCTATCGCTAAGTCAGGCAGCCCCCGCCGGACCGCTATCGGGCGTGACGGGATAGAGTTCTTTACGATAGAACACCTCATGTCGGCATTATTCGCGATGGGGATAGATAATATCGCCGTCGAAATAGACAGCGAAGAAGCGCCAGGGTTAGACGGCAGCAGTATTAAATTCATAGAGATACTGGAGAGGGCAGGCATACAGGAGCAGTCCAGGAACAGGCAGCTTTATGCCATTAAAGAGCCTATCTCGCTAAGCGAAGACGGCTCTTCTATCGTGGCGTTACCCAGCGATGAGTTCAAGATTTCTTACACCCTTGATTATAAACATCCATACCTCCGGACTGAATTCCTGGAATTGCTCATAACGCCGGATACATTCAGGAAAGAGATCGCCCCTGCGCGGACATTCTGCCTGGAGAGCGAAGTGGAAGAGTTAAAGCGCCAGGGTTTTGGCAAAGGCGCAAATTACGACAACACCCTTGTAGTCGGGCCGCAGGGTGTAATAAAAAACAAATTGCGCTTTGAAGATGAATTCGCGCGCCATAAAGTATTAGACCTTATAGGGGATATTAATTTATTAGGATACCCCCTGAAGGCGCATATTATCGCTTTGCGCAGCGGCCATTGCCTTAATGTAAAGCTGGTGCGTAAGATTGCCCAGCAAAGGGGCCGTAATATTTCAGCCGGGATAAACGGCGGTTACGAGATCCCGCAGGGCGGACAGCTTGGCATTGAGGAAATCAAAAAGATACTTCCGCACAGGGAGCCATTCCTTTTCGTTGAAAAAATTACTGCTTTGGAACCGGGCAAGCACGCGGTAGGGATAAAAAACCTTACCCCTGACGAATATTTCTTTAAAGGCCATTTCCCGGGCAGGCCCGTAATGCCCGGCGTCCTGATAATTGAGGCAATGGCGCAGGTAGGCGGGGTGATGATGCTCTCTCCCGAGGAGAACCGGGGAAAGCTTGCTTTTTTCATGGCCGCAAACAACATAAAATTCAGGAAGACTGTCCTGCCGGGGGACCAACTGGTTATGGATGTTGTCGCCGGGAAAATCCGTTCAAGGACAGGCCAGGTCTACGCCAAGGCCTATGTAGGCGATAAACTTGTGGTAGAAGCTGACTTTATGTTTGTCCTGGCAGAATAACTAATATGCAGATAGATAAAACAGCAATAGTTTCTAAAAAAGCTAAACTAGCGCAGGATTTAGAGGTCGGGCCGTATTCCATAATTACCGAAGAAGTTGTTATCGGAGAGGGTACGAAAATCGGCAGCCATTGCGTGATCGAAGGCAATACCGCTATAGGCAGGAACTGCGAGATTTTTACGGGTGCCGTAATCGGAAGCCGGCCGCAGGATTTAAAATATAGGGGAGAGAAGGTATACCTCCAGATAGGCGACGGCAATATAATCAGGGAGTATTGTACGTTTAATCCCGGGACAGTCGAGGCAGAAGGTAAGACCGTCGTGGGATGCGATAATCTTTTTATGGCTTATTCTCATATCGCGCACGATTGCGTCGTAGGTAACAATTGCGTTATCGCAAATAACGGCACACTCGCAGGCCACGTGACGATAGAAGACAAGGCAGTGGTCGGCGGCTTAGTTGCCATACATCAGTTTGTAAGGGTAGGGACACTTTCAATTATCGGCGGGTGCTCAAAGGTAGTCCAGGATATCCCGCCCTATTCAACCTGCGACGGCCATCCGGCGCGTGTATACGGCCTTAACCTTATTGGCCTGCGCCGTCAGAAGCTTCCACGGGGTTCCATTGAAGCGCTTAACCAGGCGTTCAAAATATTATTCAATTCCGGGCTTACCTCTAAACATGCCGCGGACGTGGTGGAAAAAGAAGTAAAAAATACACCCGAAATTTCATACCTCGTGAATTTTGTAAAAAGTTCGCAGCGCGGTATGGTGCGTTCCTGCCGTAAGTGAGGCCATAAGTTATGGAACACGCTATTTAAGAGATAGGCGACATAACTTATCTGGCCGAACTTATCCGCCGAAGGCGGAAAGTAAGTCAAGAGTTCATTTATTATGGAAAAAATAGGCCTGATAGCCGGGAATAGAAAATTTCCTTTGATAGTGGCAGAAGCAGCTCAAAATAAAGGATACCATATAGTTGCCATAGCCATAAAAGGAGACACCTCAAGGGGGCTAGCGAAATTCGCCGGCACTATTTATTGGCTGGGGCTGCATGAATTTTCCCGTTTGTTTAGCATATTAAAAGAGGAAGGTATTACACGGGCGATTATGGCCGGCCAGATAAGCCCCCATCGCCTTTTTAGCAGGGAGGTCCAAAGATGCGCGGAACTGCAGCAGATGCTATCCGGGTTAAAAGATAAAAAAGCAGATACCATTTTTAACGCTATCGCGCAAAAATTGCAGGAATCAGGGATTGAATTGCTTTCTTCCATAGTTTTTATCAAAGAATTACTGCCTGGCATAGGCGTTCTTACCAGTATTGAGCCGGATCCCGAGACTTTGGAAGATATCTATTTCGGCTTTGAGACGGCAAGGGCGATTGCGGCGATGGATATAGGCCAGACAGTGGCGGTAAAAGAGAAGGCAGTAGTGGCTGTAGAGGCGCTGGAGGGAACGGATAATTTGATACGCCGGGCCGGCAAGATAAGCGGCGGTTCAATGACTGTGGTAAAAGTCGCTAAACCCAAGCAGGACTTGCGGTTCGATGTACCGGTAGTGGGCCTCTCTACGGTAAAGAATCTTATTAAAGCAAGGGCGAAATGCCTTGCTTTTGAGGCAGGTAAAACCCTCTTTATAGATAAACAGCAGGCAGTGTCGCTGGCGGACAGGAAGGGCTTAGCTATTGTCGCAATTTAAAGAGAGTTTCCGCTAAAGGCCCTCTTAAAAGTCCTTGACTAAACCAGAGATGTCGTGTATAAAGATAAGAGAGTGCACAACTTACGGAGCGAAGCGAACGTAAGTTGTCTGCACGAAGTTATCCCGCACCTGCGGGATTAATTCGCAGACGCTTAATATACAAGTAAAATAGTAGACGCTATAATCCCGAAGTTTCGGGATTATCTGCTCATTAAAGGAGGGGGATATGGTGCGATTATTACAAACAAAGCCTGTTGAATTCAAGCTTTTTGCGCCGCAGGCAAAAAGGGTCAATCTCGCCGGGTCTTTCAATAACTGGAATGCTAAAAAACTTTTGGCAAAAAGGGACGCAAAAGGCAGCTGGTCGGCAAAGCTAAGCCTTAAACCCGGAAGGTACGAATATAAGTTCATCGTTGACGGTTCATGGGTCAATGACCCCAAATGCAATTCTTGCGTCAGCAACGGCCTCGGGACGCAGAACTGTGTTGTGGAAATAAAATAATATTAGAACAGTTTTATAATGTAGATCAGTAATAGAGGAATGGGCGCCGCCTAAGTGGCGCCCATTTATTTGTCTATATGAAATATATTTACGGTCCCGTAAAATCACGCAGGCTCGGCTTATCCCTGGGGATAAACCTTATGCCGCATAAGATTTGTAATTTCGATTGTATTTATTGCCAGCTTGGCAAGACCAAAGAGAAGGCTGGAGAGAGAAAAGAGTATATAAACATACAAGAGGCAATTGATGAGTTGAACAGCTGGATTAAGGGTAATCCTGATAAGGCGGCTAGCTTGAAATATATCGCTATCTGCGGCTCAGGAGAGCCGACATTACATACAAAAATAGGAGAACTGATACATGCTGTAAGGCAAACTACGCCTGCCTCTGTAGTTGTTATTACCAATGCGTCGCTGGTTAGCCTGCCGGAATTGCGTAAGGAAATAACCGGCGCTGACATCATTATTCCGTCTCTTGACGCGGTAGACACAGAGATATTCCAGAAAATCGACAGGCCAGGAGTCGATATAAGGCTTACCGATATAATTGATGGCCTCATAAAATTGCGGCAGGAATTCCAGGGTAAAATCTGGCTTGAGGTTATGCTTGTAAGGGGGGTTAACGACAGCCTGCCTCATATAAGAAGGCTCAAAGGCATTATTGAGAAGATCAGGCCGGATAAGATACAGCTTAATTCTCCTGTGCGCGCGACTACCGAGAAAGGTGTTTTTCCTCCAACCGCCAAGAAACTTGAGAAAATAAAGCAATTGTTGGGCGGAAAAACAGAGATTCTTTAATGCGCCTGTAGCTCAACTGGATAGAGCGCTTGCCTTCGGAGCAAGATGTTGCAGGTTCAACTCCTGCCAGGCGCATAGATATCGCGGATATCCACCTGGATGTAAAATCTCTTTCAATTATCTTTTTTTATGATACAATGTTTAGAAAGCATACAGTACAATACACAAGAGGAGGATAGAAAATGGAAAGTGTCGTAATGACCATGGTTCTCGTTTTTCTTTTTGCTTTTGTATTTGACGTTTCTTTCAACGTGCGCCGGCTTAACAAAAAGATTGACGAGCTAATCAATAAGAAATAACTCCGCGCCAAAACCCTTTTTCGGATAAATCACTGGAGATAAATGGGAAGGTTCTATTCTTTCGTTACTCCCGCAGGGGCTGGGCTTAACCGTTTGGCCCTTTTTGTTTACTATCAGTAAAGAAGCAAGTTGATTCTTATCTCTTGACAAATTGCCTTTATGAGTTATACTGTAAATGGAAGGCGGAAAAAGGCACATAGTTGTCTAACCTTCCACTGCAAGAGTGAGGGCTTTGTAGGTGAAAAGTGAACCTCCACTCTTGCTCTTTTTTTATCCCCTTAAAAATCCCCGTTAGCCCTCCGTTTCTTACGTCTATCATTAATAGGAGCAAAAAAGGCTTAAATGATACCCTGAAAGTGCTATAATATGCCTGCAGCTACAAAGGATGGTAAGTATTAAGATAGGTTTAATTTAAGGAGGTGTCACGATGAGGAAAGTAAAGAGCTTATCGTTGGTAGTTGTTTCTATAATGTTTTCTTCAGTTGTTGCTTTTGCCCAGGGTGCTGATGAGAAGAATCAACCCGCGGTAGAAGAAAAAACGCAGGAAAAGCAAATGGCTAAGGAACGCATGGGCGGCATGGTAATGCAGATGATGGGTACGATGCAGAAGCAGATGGTTGCTACAAATGACGGCGGGGTTATTGTTATGGCAGGTAATAAGCTTCTCAAATACGACAAAGACCTGAATCTCGTAAAAGAGGCCGAATTAAAAACAACTACTGAATTACAAATTGATGCCGGGTCTATGCAGGAAATGATGAAAAACATGAAAGAAAAATACGGCAAGCACGGTAAAATGACGCAAGCAGACAGTCAAGCGACAGAAAAGAAATGAAGAAATAAATGGTATGGGTCTAATTTCTTAATAAATTCTGCCTTGCAAATCCAGCCTTTTTAAGTTAGAATAATTAAACAAATTTAGAGCCATTAGTTCATCTTTTAAATGACGTGCGGTGAACTATGGCTGCGATATAGATACAGGGCCATTAGCTCAATTGGTAGAGCAGGACACTCTTAATGGGTCTGAGGCAGTTTTTGTAATCCCATCATTTTGCCGCAATTATATCTCTTACCAATAAGTTAGAATAAAAATTATTTCTTAAGATTTAGTAATATTCCTACTGTTTAGTTGCCAGTTTTGGCACAAATCTGGCACAAGATTTTAAGCCATGAATGGGCAGGGATTCATAACTTTGGATATACCATAAAGAGGCCCCATATAACCCTTGACATTTATAGATCATTATGCTAAAAATAAAACATAAGAATGAAGAAATCGTGGTGCGTTTGAAGGGGGAACCTCCACATCAAATAAGTAAAACCTTCGTTGGCAGTTAATTTATGCCGACGAGGGTTTTTATTTTGCCATGAAGAGACGCTACAAGAGAAAATCAAAAGAAATCGTATCATATACGATGTCGAGGATAAGAAGCAAGGGGACAACCATAGAGTCTATAATGGCTATGGCGTTAAAATATGCTGGTTTTCCATTCAGAAGGTATTATAATATCTTTGGTAAGCCAGATTTTGTTATAGTTCCTTTGAGATTGGCAATTTTCTGTGACAGTGATTTTTGGCACGGCAAGAACTGGGTTAAGCTCAGAAATAAAATAAGGGTTAACCGCGGTTATTGGATTCCTAAGATTAAAAGGAATATTGAGAGGGATAAAGAAGTTACTGCCGAATTAAAACGCCAAGCTTGGTTGGTTATGAGATTTTGGGAAAGCGAAATATACACCGATATAAATTCTTGTGTAGAAAAAATCGTAAGGAAGGTTGAGCAACAGAAAGGTTTTTTAAAGTCATGCGTGTAATCTCATTGTTTTCAGGTTGCGGTGGCATGGACCTGGGCTTCATTCAGTCTGGGCATGATGTAGTTTGGGCCAATGATATAGACCCTGATTGCGTTGAAACATACAAAGCAAACATAGGCGATCACATAGTTTTGGGAGATATTAGATGCATGGATGTGGGTAGTTTGCCCGATGCAGAGATCGTCATAGGGGGATTTCCGTGCCAAGGATTTTCTTGTGCTAATTTAAAGCGTTCTGATAGGGATGAGAGAAATAATCTGTATATCGAATTCTTTAAGGTTATAAAAAACAAGCAGCCAATGTTTTTTGTTGCGGAGAATGTCCGCGGCATATTGAGTCTTAGCGGTGGACGAGCAATGAGAATGATAATGGAAGATTTTTCTGGCGCTGGTTACAGGGTTGAATACCGCTTGTTTGACGTTGCAGATTTCGGAGTCCCCCAAAACAGAAGGCGCGTTATTATTTATGGAATAAGAAACGATTTGCCAGAAGATTTAACGCCAAAATTTCCAGCCCCAACTCATGCGAAAGATTCTAAGAGTACTTCTTCGAAAAGATGGGTAACAATAGGAGATGCGCTTGAGAATGTCCCGGATCCAGATAGCAGCGAAGATGCTTTAAGCAATCATGTTTTTTCAAAATATAAAGTCACAAATCGAGATTTTACCGGCCACAGGACAACAGATCCCAATAAGCCTTCTCCTACAATTCTAGCAAGAGGCAATGGTAAGGGCGGTGTTTGCGCGATTCAGCATCCGAGCAACAAACGCCGATTATCCGTTAGGGAATCAGCAATTATACAGACTTTTCCGAACGATTTTATTTTTAGTGGTTCCATGACCTCTATGTATCGTCAGATAGGGAATGCCGTTCCAGTGCATTTTGCCAAGAAGGTCGCTTTAGAATTTACTAAAATAGAATCCCGATTAATGGAGCAAGTAAGATGAGGGTGATTTCTCTTTTTTCAGGTTGCGGCGGCATGGATTTAGGTTTTGTTCAGGCTGGGCACGAAATAGTTTGGTCCAACGATTGTTGGCATGACGCAGTCCAGACATATCGGAAAAATATTGGCAACCACATTGTTTGTTCGGAAATTGAGAAAGTCGATTTAAATTCAATCCCTGACGGCGACATTGTCATAGGAGGATTCCCATGCCAAGGATTTTCCGTGGCAAATACAAAAAGAACGTCTCAAGATAAAAGAAATGGCCTTTATAAGTTTTTTGTCAAAATTGTGACTGCAAAGAATCCGCAGTTTTTCCTTGCCGAAAATGTTAAGGGAATCTTGAATTTAGATGGCGGAGCGGCTTTTAAACGCATACTTCGCGATTTTTCTGACGCGGGATATTCTTGTACGCATGTCTTGCTTAATGCCGCTAACTTCGGCGTGCCACAATTTAGACAAAGAGTTTTCATATTGGGCGTCCGGAATGACGTTGAGGCGCACCTAGAATTTCCTCCTAAAGCTACGCATTTTGATAAAGGAATACAAGGGGGCAGGAAATTCATATCAGTGGCTGAGGCTTTTAAGGGCTTACCCGACCCGGACGATAAACACAACCTGGTTAATCATGTTTATACCCAATATAAGGTAAAATATAATGGCTATATAAGTAATAGAAAACTTGATCCAAGTAGGCCAGCCCCAACTGTAACGGCTCGAGGCGATGATAGAGGGGGAGCGGTAATTATGCCGCATCCTTTTCAGAAGAGACGCATGTCGTGTAGGGAGTTGGCTATCGTGCAAGGATTTCCTTTGAAATTTGAATTTTACGGCACAATGACTTCAGTATATAGGCAGATCGGTAATGCTGTTCCGCCTCCCCTTGCGAAAGCCATAGCCCTAGAATTATCGAGTGTTAGAATTAAAGAATTGGCCGTTAATTATAGCCGCAACATTTTGGAAGAACAGCTAGTCTTTGATTAGCTTGAATACTTGCGGGATAGATAAACCGTGGGTTTTTGCGTACCTTTTTAACTCTTCTCGGATTTTCTTAATCTCAAATTTCTCTGGATATGCCCAGGGACTTTTTGACCAATCATAGTCGTGCGGTAGCTTCTTGCATGCCTCTCTTTTAGCTTGGTTGCAAAATCTGCATAATGTCATTAACTTCGATTTATAGTTCTGTTCGTTTAATTCATCAGCAACTACAATTACAGGTATTCTATGGTCAGGGTCTAAATATTCCTCAGGGTACCGGTTGTGGCAAATTTGGCAGGTGTAGTTCTGGCATTTGAATAATTCCTGCCTCCATTTTTTAGAAATAACTGAGCGCATTTTCCTGTCAGCTAAGACTTGTTCCGTCTGCAAGAGTTGATACATTTGTTGTCTCGACCCCCTAAAATTTTGTTGGAATACTTTTAGGCCGGGTTTGGTTCCAGTACGCGGCCAACCTTCATTTCTCAGGACATCAGCTGTTTTGCTTGGATCGCCGTATGTTCTTACCATGGATGTGGTGGTAGGATCAAAGGGCCACGCCTGTAAACCAAGGTTACGTGGGATATTTAGTTCTAGCTCGTTTCTTGGGTGAGGCTTTAGATCATAAAGCACGCATAGAGCAGCTATTGTCCTTGCTTTCGATAGGAACAGATATTGCTTCCAATTATTTTCTTTTCCGATTTCAAAAGAATAAACTTTTGCTCTTGTGGGAAGGATTGCGCCGCTTGAAATATTTGAAATTGCGTTAAGCAGTTCAGGCAAATATGTCGTAAGCTGAAAGGCGTCCTTTTTTAAGAGTTCCCCCTTGAATTCTAGATCCGCAGTTCTGAACCATTTTATGATTTTAGGCCAGCCTCGTATTTCAACATTTAACCTATCTTTTGTTATCCAAAACCCATTCTCGTCAGGTGATAGGGAGTGAAGTATCCTGGAATAAAAATCCATGCGCGCAAAATCAGTGGCATAAGCGCTCTTTGTAAATTTGATATTAAGCGCTCTATCCTTTTGACTAATAACGAAATATGGATTGGTAGTGGACATATTAAAATTATACCACCTTATTAATGATCTTCCAGCAAAATCTCCTGTTAGATTTTGCCCCTTGTTACGTCTATTATATTAGGAGGCGGTAGAGATGATTAGTCCGGTTACTTGGCTATGGAATATAAGGCATAGGAAGCTAATTGAGGAAACTAAGCAGATTATGAACTTGCATTGGTTCCTGAGGCATGATTGTGGCCTGAAATATGCAGATAAACTGTCAGCTAAAGACCTAAAAAGGCTACTTTCGGCTTTAAAAAAGTAGTATAATTAACTTATAATTAGAAAGAGGTGATTAAATGCCAATTTTCCCAATATTTGTAACGACAAAAGGCTATTCTCAAGAGCTACAAGGTTGTATCCGGGAGGCGGTTGAACGTTTACGCAACCGTACAACGACAGTAACCCAACCAGGTATGCTTCTGGGAAAGATCCAGAGTGGTAAAACGCGGACTTTTATTGGCATAATCGCATTAGCTTTTGATGAGGGCTATGACATCGCTGTCGTTTTTACAAAAGGAACCAGAGCTCTTGCTGAGCAGACATATAAGAGGCTACAGGATGAATTCAAGGAATCCATCGATAGCGACAACGTAAAAGTTTATGATATTATGAACTTGCCGGCTCAGTTAACGCCTTACATTCGAAGGCAAAAATTAATTATAATCGTCAAAAAACAAACCCACAATCTCGATAGCCTCGTAAGATTATTTAATGCTTATCCAGATTTAGCTAGAAAAAGAACTTTATTGATAGACGATGAAGCTGATATCGCTAGCATAGGATTTCGAAGGGATCCGACTCAGCAAGACGGGGTAAGCATGAATGTATTAGCAACCAAGATAAATCGTATTCGTGCCGGGTTTGCCGACAATTATGATTTTCTTCAGGTAACCGCGACCCCATACTCTCTTTATTTGCAGCGAAGAGGAGAAATTACGCTTAACGATTTTGTTTTTGAACCCATTAAACCAGTTTTTACCACACTTGTGCCATGTTATAGCACTTATATTGGAGGCAGGGAATATTTCGAGCTATCCCAAGACCCGGGCACTATTTTTTCACACTTGCATATACAAGTCCCTGATAATGAAATGCTTATACTCGGGAGACGCGATCAACGATATATCAGCAATATTTTAAGTACTCCTAACCTCCAAGTATTTCGACAGGCGATTGTTAATTATCTTGTTGCCGGGGTAATAAGAATTATTCAAAATCGCCAAGAGGGCAAAAACTATAAATCTAGCTTCGTCGTTCATACTTCAACGACTAGAGAGAAACACCGGTGGCAGGTAGATCTTATAGAGGCATTAATTAGAAAGCTCGCTGAACTTGCGGCTAACAACGGCCCTCAATTAGAAAATCTTGTTAGAGCTGGATACGATAATTTAATGCTTTCAATTCAAAAAAATAATGATACGATGCCCGAATTTGCCGATGTTTTAAATATGATCAAAGAGATTCTTCGGGACGGAATGGTTGGAATTGTAAAAATTAATTCCGAGAATCAAATTTCCGCCTTGTTAGACAATAGGGGACAGCTAAGATTGGATAATCCCTTCAATATTTTTATTGGTGGGCAAATATTAGATAGGGGGTTAACGATTGAAAACCTAATCGGTTTCTTTTATGGGAGAAACCCCAATAGATTCCAGCAGGATACAGTGTTACAGCATTCGCGCATGTATGGGAACAGGTCACTTAGAGACGTTTCTGTCACAAGGCTTTACACTTCCAATAGGATCTACAGGGCATTGAGCACAATGCATGAATTTGATACGGTATTGAGAGAAGCATTCGAAAGAGGTATACATAATCAAGACGATGGCGTTATTTTTGTCGAAAGCGATAATAATGGTGTTATTCGCCCTTGCGCTCCCAACAAGATACTTATTACTTCAACAGCCACGCTTCGGCCTTCTGGGCGTTTCTTACCCCCCGTAGGTTTTCAGACTAGATCAAGAACAGCAATTCAGGGGGCCGTAAATAATATAGATCAAATAATAAATAGGGAATCGGGAGGGAATCTGACGAGGCCATTTCTTATAAATACCACAGCGGCAATCGAAATTATCAACCTTATAGAATCGACTTTTGAATATGATGAGAGGTGGAATAACGTTGGGTATGAGTGGGAAAAGAATGTTTATCTCGCCGTAATCAAGAGGTTAACAGAGAATATCACTAATCCCGATTTAAAAGGGAGATTATATTGCTATGCCCAAACCGGCAGAAACATCAGTCGATTTAAAAATAATAATACTGCATTTACCGACGCCCCAGATGACGGGCGTACAGACATTCCAACTGCAAGAAGCGTGGCTGTTGAAACGCCTTGTTTAATCCTTCTTAAACAAAATGGTCTATCCGTCAATGGCTGGAGAGATGCTGAGTTCTGGTGGCCGGTTTTATTCACACCGGCAAATACAAGGTCTGCTGTGTTTGCGATTGAAACTGTCAATTAACAACCCCTAATATTTTGGCATAATACAAAACTCGATGGATAAACAAAAACAAATTGAAAGATAGTCTAAGCTTTAGGGTGGGTAGACAAATAGTTGTTGTTACTAATTGTAGAAGAAGGGGGAAAGAATGGCATTTCCTTATACGAAACCTAATCGCCTCGGAGAAGTTCTGTGGTTAATCCAGATATTGGCATTACGTAATACGGGACAGCCTACAGTTGATACTTTGCAAAAGATGAAGAAAATTTCGTCAGCAGATAGTTGGGATAAGCTTGGAGATGAACACCCTGAATTGTTTCATGTAAGTAGAGGAACGGGAACTGAGATTTCTTTGATTGCTCGTAGGTATCAGGAAGATGCTCCGCAACTGCCTCCTGAACATACAGCTAAACTTATTGAGACAGCGATAAAAATATATGACAGCCAGTTAAACCATAGTAGATGGTGGATATATTTAATGCCGGTGGTCGGAGCATTTGTGGGAGCATTTGTAGCTATATTTTTAGCAAAATCAAGATAAGAAAACACATCCTATTTTCAGTTGGCTTACTCTAAAGAATTCATCCAGAAAACATTAGATGTTTGGCAACCTTACAGCAAAGAGAAATTAACTGAAGAGGATGCCAGAGAGATTATTGAAAATACCGTAGCATTATTTGATTTACTAGGCGAACTAGATAGAAAATATAATCAATGCCAGAGAAGCGCTTCATCGGAATAGAGGAATGCGCTGAGTATTTAGGCCTTACAGTAGGTACTCTTTACGTTTGGACACATCAGCGGAAAATACCCCACTTTAAATTCGGTAAGCGGGTTAAGTTTGATTTGAGAGAATTAGAAGGGTGGATTAGGAAGAAAAGGGTTAAGGTTTACGAGTATAAGCCACTAGAATTATAGCAGATTCTCCTATTATTTAAAAAGTCTTATGAGTAGTAATAAATTGCTTACAAAATCAAATTATGTGGTTGGTTTACAATGTCCTAAATATCTATGGATTCAGCTTTATGAAAAAGAAAAAATTCCTGCCTATGATGCTGCTACATTGCATAAATTTGAAGAAGGGCATTCGGTAGATGAATTAGCAAGGCAATTCTTCCCTAATGGTACGAATATTCCTACTGAAGATTTTATGGGGAATATCAAGCAAACAAAAGAATTACTTACTCAACGTAAATTAATATTTCAGGCAGGCATTCTATGTAACCCCATATATTCAAGAGTAGATATTTTAAATCCATCTCACAATGATGCATGGGATATTATTGAAGTTAAAGGTTCGACTAAAGTTAAGCCTGAGCATTATAATGATGTTTCTTTTCAAAAATATTGTTGTGAAAAGTCAGGTTTAAAGATAGGTAAATGTTTCCTAATGCATGTCAATAATGAATACATTAAACATGGCGAGATTGACCCTAAGGGATTTCTTAAAATGGAAGACATTACTGCTGAAGTTGATGCGACAACCAAAGGCATAGAGCAAAGAATTGATAGTATGCTTAAGATTATCGCCTCTAAGAAATGTCCTGAGATATCTATAAATAAGAACTGCAATAATCCATACGAATGTCTTTTAAAAGAATCTTGTTGGAATTTTCTTCCTTCAGGGAATGTTTTTGAACTATATTACGGTGGTGCCAAATCATTCGAATTGTTTGGGGAAGGTATTTATTCTATAAAAGATATACCGGCAAATGTTTCTTTGACTGATAGGCAAAAAATCCAGAAGGATTGCGCGTTAACTGGAAAACCATATGTTTCTAAGAAAGATATTAAAGAATTTCTAGATACCTTAAGCCACCCTTTATATTACTTGGATTTTGAGACCTTCGATCCCTGCATACCAATTTTCGATGGCACAAAACCATATCAAAAAATTCCCTTTCAATTCTCATTGCACGTAGTTAAAAAAGAGGGTGATAAGGCTCAACATTATTATTTTTTGGCCACCGGTACTGATGACCCAAGACCAAAACTTTTGGCTTCATTGAAAGATGCGCTTAAAGATGATGGAAGTATAATTGTTTATCATCAGAGTTTTGAAAAGAATGTCTTGAAAGAGCTTGGAGAGGCTTATCAAGATTATAAAGAATGGATTGATAAAGTTTCCGAGAGAATTAAAGATTTAGAAGACCCCTTTAAGTCTTATGCTTACTATCACCCTAATCAGGAAGGTTCCGCTTCTATTAAGAAGGTATTACCCGTTATAGCGAATAAAAGCTATAAAGGGATGAAGATAAGCGATGGTGAAGATGCTAGCCTTGCTTTTATAGAAATGACCTACGGAAATGTCTCTGAAAACCGAAGAGAAGAAATAAGGGATAACCTAGAACAATACTGTTGTTTAGACACAGAGGGTATGGTTTGGATTGTTGAAAGGCTAAAAGAGTTAACAGTAGCATAGGCATCATTTCTCTTGACTTTAAGGCAAAAAGTGATAATATTAAACTGACAATTCGGTAGTGGTATGTTTGAAGGGGGAACTGCCACTTTAATATAATCCAAACCTTCGCTCACAAAGCGGAGGTTTTTTGTTTATACGAAAGGAGTCTTTATGCCAACCCAAATAAGCCTTAAGAAGACAGAAGCACGCACCGAATTGAAAAAATTTAAAGATAATAAGATAAGCTTGAAGAGAGACGTTTTCTTTGTCCCCGGATGGACTGATCAGGCCTGTATCTGCTGGACAGAGCCCTATATGGAATCGGGGGTGGATAGAAGGGCGGGCTGGGAATATACTATAAAAGATTGGGAATACATTGTTGAGAATTCAGAAAAGATGCACTATCTTCAACTGGTGGAAAATGATAAGGCCATCAATATAACCCGGGATAACCAGGGCAAGATAAAGAATATCACATTTGACTCGGATCTTACCTATGACTATACCAGCTTTTTCCAGTTCGCTGAATTGATAAAAAGTAAGATTAGGGCTACTGGCGTAAATGAATTTGATCTTGTAGGCCACAGTATGGGTGGGTTAGATATAATTTCAGCGGTCGCCTTGAATAAAGAAGACGACTATCCCGAAGTCAAGGGGCTCATCAAAACCGATCCGTTAGACGGCGTGGGTTTAGTGGTTACGGTTGCTACTCCCTATAAGGGTTCCGGCCCAGCCAATCTGGTTAAGCATACCCCGATTGACGAGATATTCAGGCCCGGGTGGTCCGAAGGCGTAAGGAAGCAGTGCGAGAACATGGCCTATGATTCAGCATTCATCAAGATCATTAACCAAAACGAAATAAGAACAAAGCTACTTAAGAATGCAAAAGTGGGTGTACATACTTTTTCCGGAGAAAACGATGGGGCGGTAACTTCTCAGGATGCATTTATTGATGACGCCAATAATCACGCGCCCTTTGAGCTTGTTATGCATTCGCAGCGTATGGGTATCACACAGGATCCGAGACTGCACTTTGCACTTTTTAACCTGTTTATATCATAAAATTGGTGCATAAGAGAGCCTATGCTTTGGTTATTATTGAAGCGATGCACAAACGGCATAGTTGTAGGATTTTAAATGGAGGATAAGACCGAATGAATATAACAATGCAAGATGCGGGGGAACAGAAGCCATCCACCCTTACTACTGAGTACAAGAAGGATGGAATATACCGGATTCTCGCTCTGGACGGTGGGGGCGCCAAAGGTTTTTACACCCTAGGAGTACTCAAAGAACTAGAAGGCATGCTGAACTGCCCCCTCTACAAACGGTTCGATCTTGTATTCGGAACAAGTACTGGTGCGATTATCGCAGCGTTGATTTCTCTCGGCTACGAAGTGGAAAAGATCCACGAACTCTACAAGAACTACGTTCCGAAGGTGATGAAACCATTGACCCGAAAAGGTAAGACTAAAGCCCTCGCCGAGCTTGCCGAACTGGTGTTTCGCAACGCAACATTTGAAGATGTCAAGACCGGGGTTGGTATCGTAACCACGAAATGGGTTATTGAACGGCCCATGATCTTTAAGGGTGATGTCGCACAGGCCCACGGACGCAAGGGTACATTCCAGCCAGGTTTCGGCGTTCGCATCGCAGACGCGGTGCAGGCATCCTGCTCAGCATATCCATTTTTCGATCGTAAAATTGTAACTACTGCTTCTGGAGACAATATGGAGTTGGTCGATGGCGGTTACTGCGCAAACAACCCAACGTTGTATGCGATTGCGGATGCTGTTAGTGCGATGAAGAAGGCGCACGGCGACCTACGAGTGGTAAGTGTCGGAGTCGGAGTTTATCCTGAACCAAAACGGTGGTTGATGTGGTTAGCAAAGAAATATCTTCTCAGCGTACGCCTTCTACAGAAAACTCTGGAGATTAACACGCAATCGATGGAGCAACTGCGAACAATTCTTTTTAAGGATATCAATACCATCCGAATCAACGACACATTTGAGAGGCCAGAGATGGCAACAGATTTAATGGAGCATAACCTTGACAAGCTTAACATGCTGCACCAGCGTGGTAGCGAGTCGTTTGCGAGTAGAGAGTCCGATCTTAGAAAGCTTCTGCTAGGCGCATCGGAGGTCGAACAATGAGTATCCCTGAATTACAATTAGAATCCTGGTCTCATCAAGGCTCAATTGCGCAATCAAGCGCTACTTACAGCGCGATCAAGAATACTCTTGAGGCATCGGCTACCCCTTATGTAGACAAGAGCTATAAAGTATCCCTTCAGGGGTCTTACGGTAACGACACCAACATCTATTCCGAAAGTGATGTGGATATAGTAATTCAACTAAATGACTGCTTTCAATACGATGTCAGCAATTTACCCGATGATCAGAAGACACTGTTTCACTCCGCTCATCCAACAAATGCCACCTACACGCACGTTGATTTTAAAAGGGACGTGTTGAGCGTCCTTAAAGATGCATACGACACAGATGTTAATCCATGCGACAAGGCGATCAAGATTGTGGAGAACGCCAATCGGCGAAATGCGGATGTAATTGCTGCCGTCCAGTTTCGGCGATATTACAAATTCAATAGTATTAACGATCAGAGTTATGACGAAGGTATATGTTTTTACGATTCCGCTGGCCAGCAAATCGCTAACTACCCAAAACAACACTCGGAGAATCTTACGAGAAAGCATAAGGAGACTTCGCAATGGTTTAAGCCAATGGCGAGGGTGTTTAAGAATATGCGTGGTAAGTTGATTGATGATAAGATGATCACTAGCGGCGTCGCGCCCTCGTACTACCTTGAAGGTTTACTTTACAACGTACCTGTGGACAAGTTTGGCACCAGCTACGCAGAGACCTTTGTCAATTGTATTAATTGGATTCAAAAAGCGGACAAGAGTAAGTTTGTGTGCGCTAACGAACAGTACTATCTTCTGCGGGAGAATTGTCCTGTCACGTGGCAGACAGCAAAATGCGATGAATATCTATCGGCTGTTATCAAACTATGGAACAACTGGGCGTAGATTGAAGATATTCTTATTACTGATCACATTGTTTGCGTAGAGTGGGGCCAGAAATAAATTAAAACTTCAACAACTCGGAATGGCTTAAGGCAAAGGATTTGGCGAGTTTTTCAATAGAGTTATTTGATGAAGAAATTCAGATTTTTCTTATAAATTTTCGCGAATTCTTTTAGTTGAATTAGATCAATTCTTCGCTGGCCCGCTTCTATTTTCGAAATATACGATTGTGTCCTACCGAGCAATTTCGCTGCATCTTCCTGTCTTAGCTTCCTTGCTTCACGAGCCTCAATAAGCTTCTTAACAAGTGCTTTATGGCCTTCGCTATAAATGGTTTTATCCATATTTTATCCCTATTTATCTTGACCGGTTTATGTGAATATGATATATTCCAAAATGAAATATGCCAAAATGGAATAAAGGAATAGTGATATGAAAAAGGGTAAATTGAATTCTGTCCTTTCTGGTGTGGCCGGCGAATATCTAGTTGCGGGAGAGCTTTCTCGGCGCGGCTATCTTGCCTCTATCACGCTCAGAAATACGCGCGGCGTAGACATTTTGGCAACGAATGAGAAAGCAACACGGACAGCCGCGCTACAAGTTAAAACACGATACAGTAAAGGAACGGCTTGGGTGCTTAACGAGAAGGCTGAAAAGTACCACGCCCAAAATTTATTTTACGCATTCGTAAGTTTGAATTTTGGAAAGCCCGCAGATTTCTACATTGTACCTTCCCTAGCTGTTGCCAAAACAATAAAAAAGCATAACCGAAAATGGCTTAAGACTCTTGGACGGAAGGGCCAACGGCACAACCAAACTTCAATGCGGACTTTTAGGGATGATGAACAAAAATTCCTTAATCGGTGGGATCTTTTGGGCCTGTAATTATTTTAAATAAATATTTTCAAAATGCCAATTTTTTAATGTGATGAGAGTAATTAAGTTAGAAAATCGCCCAAAACGTCCCTAAAAAATGTTTTGCAATTTCCCCAGAATTGAGTGAAAACAGTGTTAGGCAGTTGACTGTGGGGGATGCTAGATTTAAGGTTCGTGCACGAATTAGGGCGAGGCTATTAAATCCCCCACAGGATTGGCCTCGCCCGTTTTATTTTTTAGAAAGGAGAAGTGGAATGGTTAAGAGATGGTTAGTTTGTTTGTTAGGTCTTGTATTATTAAGCGGGTGTGCAATTGCAAATCCTTATCTTTTTAGAGATAAGCCAAATCTTGTAACTCCCGCTCGTAAACTTGCAGAGGATTATCTTGAAGGACAGAAGAAAGGTGAAACTTACGGGGAAGCGTCTAAGAAATACGGGAGAGGTGTGTCAGTATTCTATGGATTAAAAGATTATCGGTATCTGGATTCTCAACATGATACTCAAATTCCCTTTTTGCAATATCGTATCCAAGCGACGAATCAGATGGGAGGAGTGCTTTGGAACAGTTACAGTATTTGGTTTTCTTATGATGATAAATTAATGTCTCAAGAACCCTATGAGGGTTTGAGTATCGCAGGAGTTATTGAGCGTTTGGATTAAGCTAGAATAGTTATTTACAGGAGGTGGGCACCCAAATGAAAATTGCTGTTTATGCGCGCGTTTCAAAAAGTGATGAATCGCAAGACCCGCAAAATCAATTAAATCCATTAAGGGATTACGCAAAAGCCATTGGCGGTGAAATCGCGGCAGAGTACGTTGATCTAACCTCGGGAGGCAGTAGTGATAGAGAAAGCTTCCTTAAGATGCTTAACGATGCGGATAAACGAAAGTTTGACTTACTATTAATCTGGGCCCTTGATCGCTTTAGCCGTGAAGGTATTAGTAACACGTTGGGCTACCTAGAACGATTAAAAAGAAATGGCGTTGCTATAAAGAGTTTAAAAGAGGCATGGCTTGACACGCAAGATGCCGGGTTAGGGCAATTATTGATTGCGGTATTCAGTTGGGTCGCGCAGCAAGAACGAATGCGGATTGTTGAAAGAACTAAGGCCGGTTTAGAGCGGGCAAGACGCGAAGGTAAAAGATTGGGGAGGCCGGCAGGGAAGGGCGACAACCGGCCCCGATCCCGGTCAGGGTACTTTTTAAGGTACAAAAAATCCTCCCCTGCGTTTTAAGGACTATTTTGAGCTTGGAGGATAACCGGTAAAATAACGGACGTTTATTTAGCCGCAAATAAATTCTGAAAAAAAGACTTGACAAACCGTAGTTAATTGCGTATAATTACGTTCGATGACGGTTATAGCTGAGGACATATGACAGATAAAACACTTCAAGAAAAATTTGATGACATAGCTTTCGACCTTTCGCCTGTTGGTAAGCACGATTTTGTGACACAGCGGGAGGCAGTAAAGATACTGAACGGTAAAGAAATTCCCATTTCTTTAAGAACGTTTCAGCTCTATCTTAAGAAAGCGTTGTTAAGGAAGGGCTTCCGAGAAGGGAAAGAAGTTTATTATCACAAGAGATACATAATCCTAGAGTTGGAGGCCATCCATTTTCTTAAAACAACATTTAATCTTTCTATTGATGAGATCCAAGAATTAGCCCGCTACAAAAAGGCCTATCTCTACAAAATAGTTGAACAATTGCACAAGGTTTTGATGTTTGTATTTGACCACGACCATAGCCCGAAAAAAACTGGAAGGCTATTTGCCGAGATAATGAACAACAGAACATACCAGACAGTGGCAGACGCTTACTTTAAACTAATCCGTTCTGGCCAGGAATATATAGTAGAAGACGTTAAAAAGTTTGTAGATTCTGCGTTGAATCAGAAATAAATTTTTTTACTATAACAACCGTAATCGAACGTAATAGAGTGCAATTAAATAGGGGGATGAAAATGAACAAACCAAAACACCTAAACAAAGTATGGCCTACACGCGTCAAAGATGTTTTATCTTCTCATCATCTAGCTGACTTAAAGAAATCTGGGCTTTCAAACAAAACAATCCTTGCAGCACGCATATACTCTTTATCTTCGAAAGAAGCCACTGCGCCACTCAAAAGAAAAAAAGAGATTGGCGGCGGCTATGTTATTCCATATATAGGTAAAGATGGCTTTTTGGAAAGCGATCTCAATTTCAAACTGGACACTCCTTTGTTGTCCGAGGAAGGCAAAAAACCCCGCAAGTATATACGACCATTTGGCGCTAAAGCTCATCTTTACATCCCGCCAAAAGTATGGCCAATTATTGGCAATGTAAAAGTTCCGATTTTCCTAACAGAGGGAGAGAAAAAAGCACTTAAGGCTACTGAGTGTGGATTTTATACAGTGGCAGTTTCAGGAGTTTGGAATTGGAGTAGCGATCACGAGCCTATCAAAGACTTGGATTTATTCGAATGGCGAGAACGAGTAGTCTATATAGTTTTTGACAGCGACAAGCACGAAAATAAAAGCGTTCTGCTTGCCGAAAAGCGTTTGGCGGAAGCTTTAACAGCTAAGGGAGCTAAAATCAAAATAATTGACCTCCCGGAGGAGGATGAGCATGAAACTCGATGATTTTTTGTGCGTTCATGGCGCAAAGGAATTCGAAAAGCTCATTGATAAAGCTATAGATTTTATCGGATCTGAAAGCATTATTGTTGAGCCGGGAGATATGAAAGACATCACAACAAAATCTTGGCAGTTAATCCATCGGGCAAATAAAGGGTGTCCTCGAATTTTTCGTTTCGGAAATACCTTGGCAGTGCTAGAGCCAGAAAGCAACAGCACAGGCTACCATATAACAATGTTCGATAATTATAAACTAAGGCACAAGTTAACAAGGTTAGGTAACTGGCTTTATTATAAAGGTAAGTGTCTTTATCCCTATGTGCATACCATTACGGTTTTAGAAGACATTCTGGCCGTTCTTGACCAAGGAGTCCCTTATTTGAAAGGTATCGCGCCGGTGCCGGTATTTGCACCTGATGGTACGCTAGTAACCGAACCGGGATATTGCGAAAAAACAGGATTTTTTTATTGTCCGCCCAAGAGTTTTGTTTTACCAAAAATAAATTGCAATCCAACAACAGCAGAGCTTGAAGTAGCAAAAAAATGGATTTTGGACGAATTATTAGGAGATTTTCCATTCATAGGCCGTGCGGAGATTTGTCACATCGTCGCATTGTTAATACTTTCATTTGTGCGGAACATGATTGATGGGCCTACTCCTTTGCACCTTATTGAAAAATCAACTGCAGGAACAGGTGCTACTTTATTGGCTCGCGCAATCTCTTACATCTGCATAGGCGGCGAGTTTACGGTATTGGCAGAGGGTAAAGATAGCGAGGAAATGCGAAAGAGAATTACATCTGTGCTCATTACGGCGCCATGGTTTTTGGTACTTGATAATTTAAACAGAGTGCTCGATTCATCTGCATTGGCGACAATTCTTACTGCGACCTACTGGGAGGATCGTATTCTTGGACAATCAACACATCTACGTATTCCGGTTTGGTGCGCGTGGGTAGCAACAGGAAATAACCCTACGCTATCGTATGAAATAACGCGAAGAACAATCCGAATAAGATTAGATGCTAAAACAGAAACCCCCCATTTAAGGGATGCTTCCCAATTTAAGCATTATCCCTTGCTCCCGTGGGTTATGGAAAATAGGGCGGCACTCGTAGGGGCAGTTTTAACATTGATTCAATATTGGGTTGCGAAAGGAAAACCGGAATCAAAGAAATCTCTTGGAGGCTTTGAATCTTGGGCGGCGGTAATTGGCGGTGTCCTGGAATGCGCCGGGATAGAAGGATTTTTAGAGAACGCACTCGACTTTTATGATGATGTGCAAACGGAACAGGAACAGAAAAAGGTTTTTGTGGCTGCTTGGTACACAATGTACAAAGAAATTGACGTAAAAGCCGGTGATTTGCTTAACATTACGGGGGTTTATGACGCGATATTCGGTTCCGGTGAATCCTCAACGGATCGATCCACAAAAACCAGGCTTGGGTTTTTCATTAAAAAACTCAAGGATCAAGTGTTCCAATTGGAGTTTGAAAAGGAACGAGTAACGGTTATGGTGCGCAAGTCTAAGCGGAAAATTGAAAACGCATCGGCCTGGAAACTGGAAGTCGTTCAAAGAAAGGTTCTCTTTAAGAAACAGGGAGGTTAGGGACGTTAGGGACAGTTTATTACCCGAATAAAAATATGTTAATAAAAAATTTAAAACACATTTTTAAGAACGGGTGGTCAACTCTCCCTAACGTCCCGCAAGTCCCCAAAGGAGGCAAAGCATGAAATTGTTAACTAAAGAACTTGAAGTACGGTTCCCCGCGCTTTACGCGACCGAGAAAAAGAGACCTGAAAAAATCAAGATCATTGCAAAGTTTTTCGACCCTAGCTCTCAATGGACGTGGTACGTTACAGAGTATGATCCGGTTAAACGCGTTTTCTTCGGGCTTGTGCGAGGGATTGGGGCTGAGATGGGCTACTTCAGTTTAGATGATTTGGAAACTGTTAAGGGGCGAATGGGACTTGGCATTGAGAGAGAGCGTCATTTTGGCAAGCATACGCTTGCAGAGGCGCTAGAGAAGCCTATTTAATTAGGAAATCTCAAATTATGCCGCAACTTAATGGGAGCAATCATGAACGAGGAGCGCGACGAACAAACAAGAACAGGGGGGCGGGGGAAGGCTTCGGTTACGGATTTTTGTGGTCACGTAAGGGCCACAGTGGTCAATTCTGGCTCATTTGTAAGAGCCTGTTTGAAAATAGAATAAAGGATCTATACCTGTGGATAAACAAATAGGACGACAATATTTATCAGTAAAAGAACTTTCTCGGTATGCGGGGATAAGCACTCATACTCTATATTTGTGGATACAGTTGAGGAGAATCCCACACCATAAGATAGGTAAATTAATTAGATTTAAGTTAGCTGAAATTGAAGGTTGGCTCGAAGAAAAGAAAGTAGAGGAAATAAATCGATAGGCGAATTAATAGATGCAATAGCATATGATGGAGCTGAAGTGTTGAGAAATAAAAAAAGGTTGGTGGGTTATGTATAAAAAAGGTAGAGTATTTAGAAGAGGACAGATTTGGTATATAGATCTCAACGCTAATGGCAGGAGAGTGAGAGAGTCGACTAACAGCTCGAATAAGAAATTTGCGGAAACAGTTCTAGCGAAACGGATTGTTGAAGTAGCAGAAGGCAGGTTCCTGGATATAAAGAGAGTTAAAAAGATTAAGTTTGATGATTTTGCTAACGAGTATTTAGAGTTACATTCTAAGCTTAAGAAATCATACTATACCGACTGTAAAATAGTTAACTTGCTTAAGAAATACTTCTCTGGCAAATATCTATACGAAATAACCTCATTAGATGTTGAGAAATTGAAATCCACAAGAGCTAAAGAAGTTAGCCCCGCGACAGTTAACAGGGCCTTAGCAGTATTAAAATCAATGTTTAATAGGGCAATTGTTTGGGGTAAGGTAGAACATAATCCCTGTAGAGCAGTTAAGATGTTTAAAGAGAATAATCAGAGGTTGCGGTTTTTAGAAAAGGAAGAAATAGATAAGCTATTGGCTAATTGCTGTGAACACTTAAAACCCATAGTTATTGTCGCTTTGCATACAGGTATGCGTAAGAGTGAAATTTTGGGGCTTAAATGGCGCGACGTTGACATAGAGCACAAGACAATCCATTTATTAGATACTAAGAATGGCGAAAAGAGGGACGTGCCTATGAATTCGGTGGCGATTAAGACGATTATATCTGTACCCAAACATAAAGACTCGTTTTATATATTCTGTAACCAAGACGGCGAGCCCTATGGAGATATTAAGAAATCTTGGTTGACGGCGGTAAAGAAAGCTTGTATAATTGATTTTCACTTCCATGATCTTAGGCATACATTTGCTTCGCAGCTGGTAATGTCTGGCGTTGATTTGAATACTGTGAGGGAACTTCTAGGGCATAAATCCCTTGAAATGACTATCCGGTATAGCCATCTATCGCCAGATCATAAGAAAAAGGCCGTAGATATTCTAAGCTACAAAATTGGTTCTAAAAGTGGCACAAATCTGGCACAAATGACAAAAATCGCAAGAACAGCTAAAGAATCAAGTTTTGATAAATCTTTGATAAATAAAGAGATATAATGAAATAGGGCCATTAGCTCAATTGGCAGAGCAGGACACTCTTAATCTGAAACCTTCCAAAATTCCAACCTGTTTCAAATCAATCAAATACATCATTAGCAAGTAGTTGCAAGAAATATTGGTAGTGTAAGAATTAGTAAAAATTGGTAAGAATTAGACCAAAACTGCAGGAAATTTGCAGGAAATTTGGTTTAGCCAGTTTAATACTGATAATTGTGTAAAAATGTATTTTCGGCAAGGAGGATTATAAAAATGATCCCCACAGGCATATCCCCCACAGAAGCGGCTTTTGAAGTTGTTGGTTTGGTTAATGCCAAATCAATAATAGATTTCCTGTTTTTTGAGACCAAGATAGGATTAGCCGTATTTCTTATAGGATTTTTAACTTCTTTGTGGAGATCCGTTAAAGAAACGGATTTCTCTGTCTTATGGAGTTATTTAATGATGTTTTGTATTCTTTTGTTTATCTTTATTAAACCCATGGCCAGCTTAGAAGATGCCACTTCCACCATGGAAGCAGCCGGCTGGAAAGGTACCACAACCCAGGAAGCCCTAAAAGACGCCTTTATTGATACTGGTAAAGCTCGAGCCGGATCCTTAGGGCTTGTTGTAATAAGCCAGGGTTATAATGCTATTGTCTATGGCACGATAAGCGCTATTACCAAAGTTACTCAGCAGAAAGATTTTAACTATCTTAACAACCCTTTTATCGTAAATAAGGTGTCCTTATATTTACAGCATTTTAGCAGTGAAGGAATCAAGAAAGACAATGCCTTAAGAAAAGATTTGGAGGATTTCCTTAGAAACGACTATCCGCAGACCTTAGGAAGAATGATTAATAACGGCAAGACTCAAGAAAACATATCCAAGAAATGGTGGCCGGGTGATGAAGAGGTAATAACTAACTATGATTTGGATCAGAGAAAACGCTGGGAAGCCTTGGATTTAAGGCTGACTGACTATATCAAAACAGAGATAGGCAAATTAGGCGCAAAAGGCCCCTTTACCGACCTCTTCATAGACTACAAGGCAATAAAGATAAGGCTTCTTGCCGGACACGCTGAAAAGGCAGCTACGGATATAGCCTCTAACATGACCGGCTACGGCATAGAGCCGCAAACCACGCGCTTAAGCTGGATAATGAAGCAGCCTGCTAGCTGGCTGGCCTATGCTTCATCGTTTGTAGGACAGTTCTTTTCAACTACTTTATCTGAGTTTATGATTAAAGCTTTACCGTACTTACAGGGTTACGCGGTAATGATTATCTATAGCTTATTTCCATTTACTTTACTGCTGTGCCTTTTATTCGGGACATTCAGCATATTAAAGGAGTATTTTATCTATCTTTTTTGGGTTAAATCCTGGGTTATTGTTTGGGCTCTTATTCATTATGCAGCTATCTATATGTCTACATTACAAGCAAGGCTGGGTTCCGGGACTAGTTCCTGGTTCTTTGAGAAGCCTTATTTTAACACGGTTACCGGGGTTCTTTTGGTCATGTCTCCAGGGATAGCCTGGTTTATGACTAAAGGGGTATTGTCCGGCATAGGAGAAGCAGCTACAGCACTGACTCTTCACGCTGATAAAGGGGTAGGTAAAGTGGGGTCTAAAATAGGGGTGTAGATGGGTAAATTAATTCGTAAATTAATTTTTACAAAATTAGCAGTTAGATACGAGCTCAAGAAATTTGATTACGCTAATTATTTTGCGAATTATTTTCTAAGTATGTTTATTACCCCCAAGCACTTAAAGTTATTTGCGGGCGGTGGCCTTTCAGGCAACTTCGTCAACAACCCTGCCGAAGGCTACCGCACGCTCGTTCCAATCAAAATCACCCAAAACCCAACCATTCAAAAACCCACAAAGCAGGGCGGGGCTAGTAAAGGAGAAATATGAAAAGAGGAAGGCTAAAAAAGGAAGAACACACGCGCAGAATTAAGTCATTATTAATATTTATTTATACTTTCAGATACGCAACACGAAAGCAGTTGGAAATGTTTATTCAGATAGTAATGAATATATCCTATACGCGTTGGCTTATTGATTATTCTTTTAAAGAAGGCTTTATTAATGCTTACTATGAGCCTTTATTTAAGACAAAAATATACTATTTAGCCTATAGAGGCAGGGAGATGATCTGTGATCAAGCCATGGTTGAACATTACTATTTTGAGAAGAGTCATGCCGGGTTAAACACCTTTATTCATCACAATAATATGATAGAGGCTTTCATGCTTCTTAAAAACCATCTGAATATTAAAGAATGGGTGTGCGAGTGGGACTTAAGAAGAGGAAAGGGAATTTGGGATAAAATTCCCGATGGTTTAATAAGGCTTACGGAAGGAATCAATATGGCCCTGGAAGTAGAAACTCGCTATAAAGCGCTGGGTATCCTAAGGAGTTTTGTTAAAAGATACCGCTATGATATCGAAAATATTTCCAGTTACCATTGTGTCTTGGTTGTTGCCTCAAGCAGATTTAATTATGACGGTTTAAGGACGAGATTGTATAATCTAGACCCGGAATTCTGCTCAAAAGCTCTTATTTTGTCTGATCTGGGGATGCTTGAGCTGGGGATGTGCTTTTACCAGAATAAATTAATTCACTTGGAAGAAGCAATCAGATTATTGAAAGAGGGAGGGGAAATTCATGGAGAAGCAGTTTAGTTTAAAAAGGCTGTTTATAAGGATATTGCTGCTTATTCCGCTTATCTATATCGTCTTCGGCTGGTATGTCGGCCTAAACTACGGCAGAAAGGCTGTCTTGTTTGGACCCTATAAAGATATTCCTGTGGTAATGAAGGATAGCCTTTTAGGTTCATCTCTTAGTGAGATTTCCGGCAGCAATGCGCTAGTGATGGTTGTCCCGCTAGGGGATGCCGGCAAACTAGATCAAGATTCAACCTATTTCAAGATAACTGGCTATTTTGAGGTTCCTGGAACTTGGAACTTTGATTTTGCACCTTCTGATGCTGATTTTACTTTTCAGAAGACCTTTGTTCTAACCGGAAGCTATTCCCGCGCAATAGTCCATGAGCTTAAGAATCCAAAGCGAAGTTTAGGAAGCCTGTCGGTGAGAGAGCTTAATGATTTTCTTAAGGCAGCCGGAAGAACCAAGGATATGGAAAAGTTAAAGCCTTATCTATTTCTTGCAAGACTTGAAGAGAAATATCCTTGGGTCTATTCTGATACAGTGTTCTTGTCTAGGGCAATGGGAAATATCTTTAAAGACAACATGCTTCCTTATGACACATTAGGTTTGGTGGGAATAGCATTTTTCTTTATCGGTTTAGCAACAAGAGGCTTTTGGCTGTGGGGATATTACTTATTCTGGGTATTTGCTTATTGGCTGGGCAGGATTGGATATCATGATATAAATCTAGCCTTTGCTAATGACGGCTACCAGGTAATCATCTGGAGTTTCTGGAACGGTTTTATAGTCAAGGAAGGCAGGTTGTTTTTAGTTATTACCGCGGGATTATATGTTATCAGTTTTGCGGTTTTGGCTTTAGTGTACGTATTCAAACATATCTTGCCGCGCAAAAAGCGGGAGCTTGAGGATTTCTTTAAAGTCGATAAGGATATTAAGAAGAGGAAGGAGCTCTCCATCGAGACCGTTGAGTTTAAAAGAGTACACTACGACATCAATAAGAAATTAAATCAATACGCAAAAACAGATAAATATTTCTTGGCTGTCTCAGATGATAAACAGGATATTGTCGTTGAGGAAGCTACCCTTAACCGCCATCTGCACGTGTTAGGGCCTACAGGAGGCGGAAAGACCTCTTTAGTGATGCTTCCTTTAAGCAGGCAGGCTATTGAAAAAGGAAGAGGCTGTTGCTTTATTGACTTTAAAGGGGATGAGGTTTTTAAGAAATATGTTCAGCAAAGGGCAGAAGAAAAAGACAAAAAGTTCTATTATTTCAGCATTGACCCTAATGAGCTGTCAATAGGATATAATCCGCTGTATTCAGGAGATATATATTCCAAAGTGGATAGAATCATGAGCGCGCTGGAACTGATTTATCATGGGCCGGCAGGATTTTACTCTAACGTCCAGGCAATGACCTTTGTTGAGTTATTAAAAGAGATGATTCAGGATAAGAAAGAAATAAATTTTCTTTCAGTTAAAGATGTTTTAGAAAATCCGCACTTCTTGAGAAGAATAGATGTAAGTACTCAAGAGGTTAAAGGCTTACTTGCTGTAATCTCCTGGATTGCAGGAATTGAAGTAATAAACCGGAATGAACTGAATTTAGCCAAAGTGATTAAAAATGGGGATGTGGTATTTTTTGCGCTAAAGAGCCAGGTGAATACGCGCTTAGCTGAGGCAATTGGCAGGATGCTTATAGTTGACCTAAAGTCCCAGGCTGTATCACGCAAGGAAACCGATCCGCCTTACTTTATTTTCATTGACGAGTTCCAGAATTTAGCCTGTTCGCATTTTGTGGATGTTATCTCTAAGGTAAGGAGCGCCAACTTTTGTCTTGTTTTATCTAATCAGTCGCGCGGTAATCTGTCTAACGTATCAGCTGCATTTGAAAATGCGATTTTTACCAATACTGCAACCAAGGTCATCTTTATGCAGGAAGATCCCTTGGATGCAAGATTCTGGTCAGATAAGACAGGACAGACTACCTATCAGGATAAAAGCGTGTTTCAGGTGGATAACATAACTGCTGATAAGGCGGGGGCCAAGCTTGACGGCCTAAGATCTGCTCAGGGCAATATCCGGACTGCTGTTAAGAACTACATTTCAGAGAATGTGTTTTTAAGGACGCCCTTTTTAAAGTCCGTTATTTTTTCAAGGGAAAAGCTTGCGGTAATAGCCAATCATGAATTTTTATTTGATAAGGCAGAAAGAGATAAGCTTATTGCAAGTCCGTTTGAATATGAGAAGAATAAAGCAGCATAAAAACAAGGAGGGAAGAGATATGTACAGGGATATTGAAAGAAAGAGTTTTGTGCTAAAGACCTTTACGGTCTTGTGTTTGGTTCTCGGGCTTTTGATGGCGATTGCGCCTTATGTTTTGGCGGACATAGATACCTCGCAACAACAGCAAGTAGTAGGAGATTTCGCCACTTTTATCATCAACATACTCACCGGGCCGGTATCGAAAATCCTGGGGGCGATACTCTTGATTGCCGGGGTAATTGCGCTCTTAAACGGAAAGCAGGGAGTGGCTATAGCCTGCGGTTTTGGGTTTATGATTTTGATGTTTATACCCAAGATCCTGGAAGGGTTGTTTAAGCAATAATGAGAAAATGCCTGCGCACCATTGATAAACCTCTGCTTCTCTTCGGCCTTGAGCCAGAAGACGTAGGAATACTGGCTTTAGCCTGCGGCTCAATGATTTTATTCTTCGACACCTTTTACGCAGGCCTAGTTTTCTTTGGGGGCTGGATGTTTTTAAGGTTAATAAAACAGGGGAAACCCCAAGGCTATATCACCCATTTGTTTTATAAACACGGGATTCGGATAAAAGGATTAATCGATCCGCCGAAAACAACCAGCAGGTACTCAGTTTTTAGGAAGGAGGACTAAAATGCAAATGCAGAATTTTACAATACTAGAACTCTTATTGGTAGTTTTAATTTTTGCCTTTTACTTCTTGCCTACCTTGATTGCATTCTTAAGGAATCACAAGAATAAACTGGCGATATTTTTGCTTAATCTTCTTTTAGGCTGGACTGTCTTAGGCTGGGTGGTTTTACTGGTCTGGTCGGTAATGAAGTAAATGCTGCAAGAAATACAATGGATTCAAAATGTTTTGCACAAAAAACTTGACAAACATAAAATCGTAGTGTATATTTAATTTTGACAATCAGGTAGTTTTGACGCAGTCGCTATCACTCGGTCGCAAGATCGGAGAAAAATAGGGCTGGTTTCCGAAGTAAAACTTCGGGAGCCAGCCTTTTTTATTTGCCATGAATGATTTTAGACCCGAAAAAGTAAATCGCACTGGTTTTGTTGAGAAATGGGCTCATGCAGAACAGACTTCTGCTTTTTTGGGAATTAGTCTTTACGCTGTTATTATTTTTTGTATAGCCTTGCTGCTTACGTTATTTAAGGTATCTACGAAGCCCCAGGCCATTTATTACATCCCAAGCGCCCAGGAGGCGGGTGTAGCATATCCAAACCGCATGGGAAAAGGTACAATCTGCGGTTTTGCCTCAAACTGGCTCCTAAACCGCAATAACTTTACCCCTCTTACAGTCAAGGACACTTATCAAAGAGCAATGCGCTATATGGCGCCGGGTCTTCTTTCCAGGACAAAGGCAAGCCTTGAAGATGAAATATCAAGAGTTACGCGCGACAGTATCTCCTCATTATTTTCCTTAAGCAAAGAGCCGGAATTGGAAGACTCAGGTACGGATTTTAAGGTAACACTCATTGGAGAAAAGATTATTTTCATGGGCAAAGAAAAACTGGATGACCGTATTCTTCGTTACACTATGACCTTGCAAAGAATCCCGCCTATTGAGACCAACCCTTACGGCCTGGTGATTGCCGGGGTTAAACAGGAAGAGGTAGAGACGCAATGAAAATACTTAAAAAGTCGTTTATCTTAATGATTGTTTTCGGGCTGTTTATCGCAGGGCAAATTAATGCTTCAAGTGCATCAGATTACAGCGATGAGATTACTTTAAGGTTAAAAACAGGCATGATCACTGAGGCAGAGTTTCCGGAAAAAATCGCCAATGTTACAAAAAGCGTATCTAGCGAAATCTTACAAATTGAAACCTTGGGTAACAGGATTTTCTTGCTGCCTCGGGAAAATTTAGAATCTCGAGTTTACATAGTTACTCAGGACAATGTTTCCTATTGCCTGCATTTAATCATGGATGAAGCACAAGCCCCTACCCGCATAAAAATTAAGAAACCTCATAGTCAAACAAACGAAGAGCAGGGGAAGGACACGGCAAATACGGTTGAACTAATGAAAGCGCTTCTTACGGGCAGGCAGCCTCCTGGTTCAGTTAGCTCTGGGCTGCATCCTCAAGAGATTTTTAATGACGGAAAATACCGCATCATTATAAATGAGGCTTATGAGCTTTCCAGCAAACTAAAAGCTTTTGTTTTGACCTTTGAGAACCTCACATATAAGCCGGTTGTGGTGCCTGTTGAACACATAGAGTTTCCGGGTTTATTGGCGATAAGCGTGGACAGTCAAATATTGGAGGCAAGGCCGCATGATACTAATAAGAAACCTTCGGGTTATATAACAAAGGCTTACATGATTGCGGAAGGGTTAACACAATGAAAATACCTCTTGATAAAATTCCAGGGTTTAATAAGCTTCCGCCGGTCCTGCGCAACAATCCGAAACTTGCCTTCGTAATTATTTCCTGTCTGGTCATTGTCCTGGTGTTTTTGCTGTTTGCAGGAAGCAGGGAAACCCAGAAGATACAAAAAAGCTTAGGGTTGGTTGAGACTAAAAAGGGTGCCGGACTCGGTGGAGATAAAGATGTCGGCGTCTTAGTCGGCTCTGTAGACACAAAGTCTTATGTCTCGCGCATTGAAAAGCAGTATTACGATATCAGCTCAAAGTTTGATTCTTTAAATGAACGCATTGGGGCCTTTGAAAAGAATAGCCAAGACTTGCGTAAGAACCAGAGTCAGATTAGTAAAATAGTCATAGACTTGGACAAAAAAGTAACGGATAAGCTTGAGCATAATGCTGGTTTAACAAAGAAAAGCCTTGAGCGGGGGCAAAGCACCGGTTCTATTGAAGAGGCGCAAAACATTCCTCTTTCTATGTCGCAACCAGCCGGCAAGACAATTAATCTGGAGATGGCTAAAGTCGGCGAAATCAAGAATGAGGAAAAAGCTCCCGGGAAGAAATATGTTTACCTTCCTTTGGGCAGTTTTGTTAAATGCACTCTTCTTACCGGTGTATATGCCCCTGCTAATGAAAATAACCCTCTTCCAGTATTAATCAGCGTGGATGAGGCCTTTTACGGCCCGAATAACACAAGGATTCCTCTAAAAGGGGCCTTTGCCATCGGCAAGGCAGTGGGCGATGTGGTCTCAAAAAGGGCGATTATCCAGATTGTAAGTTTTTCCACAGTATTGCCGAATGGACAAGTTTTTGAGCACGAGGCTAATTTAGGTTACTTAGCTGATAGCGATGGGCACTTAGGCATACAGGGCGAGTTAATTTACAACACAGGAAAACAATTAAGCCTGAATTTTTTGTCCGGATTCCTTGCAGGAGGCTCTGAGGCGCTATCGCAGGCAGAGACCTCAACCGTTACCGGCGCATATGGACAAACTTCAAGGAATGTCACCGGCAATACCGGACGCTATGCCATGTTCTCAGGCTTGGCTAATAGCGCGCAAGGGATGTCAAGTTACTATCAAAAACAATTGGAAGCCATGATCCCTGCGGTAAAAATTGAGGCAGGAAAAAGAGCTGTTTTAGTTGTTCAGAAAGGAGTGCAAATTGAAGGCCTTGAAATTCCCAGCGATAATTTTGGTTCTCTTGATTACTAGCGGATGCGCTGCGTCTAAGGGATTAGTTAAGGAAAACCCTAGCAAGGTAATGGACGTATATCTGGAAGCTGTATCTGGCGGAAGGATAGACGCAGTTAACTATATAAAGGAAAACTTAAAAATTGATAAAGCCTTTGGCTATGTCAAGCCCTATGTTCCGGTGGTTGAGCCTGCGGATGTGCGCATGGTGTGGCTGCCTGTGCATAAGTCAAAATATTCTTCTGAAGTTTTAGTCAGCGGTCACTGGGTTTATGTCATGGTAAAAGATTCGCGCTGGTTTATTGACACTCAACGTGAAAGTAATGCAAGGATTCCCTTAATAGTCCCTTATAAGGAAGCTGACAAAAAATGATGAAGACGCAGACCATAGAGTCTTTTCTTGAAGAAGGCAAATCCTTTACAGAGTTGCTGCCTTATTATACTCATGAAAATGGCTTCTTTGTGTTAAAAGACGGAAGTTTAGGTCAGGTCTGGGAGGTTTCCTTAATCGAAAGCGAAACAAAATCCGCTACTCATTTAGAGCAGTTAGCCCAGATGATCGAGGGTATCATTATTCGGCTTCCGGAAGAGCTGGTGAGCTGCCAGTTTATACTTATGTGCGATGAATATTTTGAGGATAAATTCCAGAGCTATAGGGATTTTTCCAAGAGTTTTGATAACGAGATAATAAGAGAGGGTTGCAAAAGTAAACTCGAGCACCTAAATTCAGGAAAGTCCGGTTTCTTTGAGCAGCATACCGGGTCGTTTTGCTCAAAGAGAATACGCTGCTTCTTTACCTTGCGCTATTTTCCTTCCTGGTCGCACACAAATTTTTCCGATAAGCTCCAGTTCTATTTTGCCGGGAGAACCAGGATAAAAGAAAAACTCTCAGATGATTTCCTGGTGAATTGTCAGAGCATAACCCGGTTCTCTGATGTGGTGGAAGGCGTATTTAAGGCCTGCGAAGTTAGATACTCTCCTCTTAATGAAGAAGAACTGCACCGTCTGCTTTATAAACTGTTGAATCCTAAGCGTGCCGATACATTACCTATGCCGGTTTTTAGAAAAGACGAAGCCTTAATAGACCAAATCTTATATAACAGTCCCAAGGCATCTTTAGAGGGTTTTGAATTTGAAAGTCAATTGTTTAGGGTAGTTACCCTAAAGGAACTCCCCCTATCTACCGAAACCGGTATGTTTACGGCAGAATTAACCAGAGGGACGCGTTTTTCTATGCTGGATTTACTAAAAGATTTTATCATGGTGATTAACTTCTATATTCCAAAACAGGAAGAGGCGATAAAAAGGATAAAGATGCAAAAGGCTTTTGCCTTTATGCAGCGCTCAACCTATTTTGGCGATAAGTCAATTGAGGCCTCTGAGAAAAAAGAAGAGCTTGATTCTGTGATTAGAGAGACTTTCAGCTCAGGTCATAAGATAATCTATCCGAGAATTCATTTCATTATTTCTGAAAGCTCGAAAGAAAAATGCGAGAGTTCTATAGCCAATATCTTAAATATGTTATCCCGCATGGGCTGTGAGGGCCTAAAAGAAGAAATTATCGCAGCTTCGCTATTTTTATCCTGCCTGCCTTTGTGTTTTGACCACTCTCTTGAGAAGTTTATCAAGCGCACCAGGCGCATGATCTCATCAAACTTGAGTGATATGCTTCCTTTATACGGCTCAGTCAAGGGAACCCAAACCCCTGCGCAGGTATATCTGAATAGAAGAGGAGAGCTAGTTAATTGGGATTTCTTTGACTCTAATACTAATCCGCACGCAATTATAATCGGCGCATCAGGAGCGGGTAAGAGTTTTTTTGTGAATGACTTTATTCTGCAGAATGCCCGGCTGGATTCCCATTTCTTTGTTTTAGATAAGGGGGATTCTTATAAAAAACTCTGCCAAATCTTAGGGGGCCAGTACATCAGATTCGAGCTGAATGACCCGGTAACCATAAATCCTTTCTTAAAAGAACCGGATTCAGAACACCTGGCATTTTTGGTGACAGTGTTATCCGAGATGTGCTCAGGCGGCGATGAAAGAGAGCGTCTTTTTAGAGAGCAGGAAGGCGTTCTGCAAAAGGCGATTCTATCTGCTTACCAGGAGAGAAAAAATAAAGATGAGGAAGTAACATTATCAGATGTCGTTGAGAAACTCAAAAGCCATGCCTGCAATAGGAAGCTGGGATTAGGCGAGAGCATAGGCTTAAAGCTTGTCTTAAAACTTACGCCTTTTACTAGAGAAGGTCAGTACGGTAGGTTCTTTGATGGTAGGAACCAATTTAGCCTCGGCACCAAGTTTACCGTATTTGAGCTGGGAAATTTAAGCGCGCATTCCGATCTGCAGCTTGTGGTCTTATTAAACATTATGTACTTCATTACCAATTTTGTTTCATCAGCTGAAATGAAGCCTAAGCGTAAATTCCTGCTGATAGATGAAGCCTGGAGCCTGCTGCGTTTAAAGAACACCGCTGAATTTATCACCAATTCCTTTAAGACTTACAGGAAATACCGCTGCTCAGCGGTGGCCATAACACAGGAGATAGTTGACCTCGTGGGCGCAGAATGCGGTATTGCCATCCAGGCAAATGCAGCAAACAAAGTGTTTTTAAAGCAGGAGCCGAATGTCGTTGATTCCTTAAAAACCTTTGCCTCTTTAACGGATAAGGAGATAGAGCTCTTAAAATCTGTGGAGACCCAGAAAGGTAAGTTCTCAGAAGCCCTTGTTATCTCTGATTCATCCAGAGGCGTAATACGCCTCGTGCCTGATCCGTTTCTTTACTGGGTAGCTACCAGCGACGCAAAGGATAACGAATATCTGGAGAATAAAGTACAGCAATGTGAAGGTAAATATTTAGAAGCGCTTAGTGCTTGCGCAAAGGAGCGTCCTTATGGATTACATTAAAAAGTTTTTAGCAGTTAGTTTTGTCCTGCTTTTAGCCGGCTGTTCTACTTTTGGCAAAAAAGAGAAAGTTTTTGAAGCAGGGTATCGTATGGGGGCGAGGGAAAATATGCAGGATTTTGCCCAAAGCTTCTATGGTAATGATTTTCCTTACTTTTATTGGGAGAGCCCGGTTGTGCAAAACGTTAAAATTCCTGCACACATTGAGAACGGCGTATTTATACCTGAGCATAATGAGCCGGTGGTGATTACGCCGGCTGAGTGGCGGAATAAACCAAGTTATCCTATAAGTTGCCCAAAGAGAGAGAAGAACTCAAGCAAAAAAGAAGGAGGAGAACCGTATGCGTTTAATTACCTTAATTTTAGTGTCAGGGATATTACTGTCTTACCCGAATCTTTTACTTGCGCAAAGCCAGGAACAAAAGACAAAGATACTCGCTAGTGAGTGGAAAGAAGCACTAGCGCCAAAGACAGATGTTCCAGAAGTAAAGGAAACTCAGAACCAGCAGCCTAAGGAAAAACTGGAAAGCCCCAAGCCAGAGCTGTCTATAGCCTTTGACAAGAAGATTACCCTGCGCTCATCAGGGGTGAATTTAAAAACGCTTACTGCTAAAATCGGCGAAGTGACCGGGTATAACGTTATCTATGATCCTGAGGTTGATACAAATACCAGCGTATCGCTTGATGTTCAGGGCGTACCTGTATGGCGGGCGTTAAATACCGTGCTTTTTCCCTTGGCTTACGGCTTTAAGGTAAAAGATAATGATTTGATTATTCTTTCCAAGGAGACACGCACCTTTAAATTAACCTTGCCGCCAAACACGCAAACCTTCTCTGACACCATCAGCAATGAATCATGGACAAAGTCTGATGAAACGAATACTTCTTTAAACACCAATAATAATTCCAACATGAATATAAAGGTAGGGGCAAGGGTTTTTGTGGAAAGCAAGGAAGATGCCATGTCCTTCTGGAAGGATGTAGACCTGAATTTAGCAAAAATGATTTCACCGGCCGGAAAATACTCTTTTAATAAACTCGCCGGTTTAGTCATGGTGACAGACAGCCCGCAGGTCTTGGATAAAATATCCCGCTATATTGACCTGGTAAATACCGAAACCAACAAACAAATATTAGTTGAAGTAAAAATACTGGAAGTCACTCTTTCCCGCGAAAACACCTACGGCATAGACTGGAATGCTATCTATAAGAACTTAGGCGACATAAAGCAGCTGAGCCTGTCTTCTAATTTTGCCGCGCAGAATTTTGTTTCTCCAGGGCTGTTTACTCTTGCCGCAACAGGGCCAAAGGATGATTCCGGTACCGGTTCCAGCGGATTAAGCGCACTTATCAAAGCGCTTCAGTCGCAGGGACGGGTGGAAGTGGTTTCGCAGCCGAAGATAATGCTCTTAAATAACCAGGCAGCTATGGTTCAGGTGGGCACTGTGACCAGTTACGTTGCCAATACCACTACCACAACTACTTCGGCAGGCTTGGCTTCCACAAGCGCAACTACTGACCAGGTGCAGGAAGGAGTGAGTTTACGGCTTATGGCAAGCATACTGGATGATCAGATCCTGGTGCAGCTTACTCCCGTGGTAACCACACTTGACCAAATAAGAAGCATTAACATGGGCCAGGGCACAACCATTGAGGCACCCAAGATCTCTACCAAGTCCATGCATACTTTGGTTAAGATTAAAGACGGCCAAACTATCGCAGTTGGAGGACTGATTACCTCTAACGACAATAATAGCGAAAAAGGCATACCGTTCCTCAGGAACCTGCCGTTAATCGGAAAGTTTTTTGAATATAAGAGTAAGACCCATACGCGCACAGAGTTAGTAATTTTCATAACCCCTAAAATATTACAAAGATGAACTACCTAATTTTTGATAACGATGTTTATTACGATATAGACGGCAAGACCGGCGTTGCAGCCAAGAATGAAATACAGGCTGTTTTTAAGGGTTCTGCAAGGGAAGTTTCGGTTGCGGTTATTGACACCCTGCAGAAGCTGGTGGCTGCCCCGGAAAAATCCCCTTCCAAGAAAGACGAAGTTATAGCCTCAAGCTTTACAGGCGAATACCTAATACAAGCAGAGAGAATAGCGGAAAATTTATTCCAGGTTATCGCTGTTGAAAAGCCTAAGATTAATGAGGTCTATAAATGCCTTGGATTTGAAAATATCCGGCTTGTGGTTCCATACGGAATAGCCTTAAGGGAATTCCTGAAAAACAATAACCTCATTGACGAGAAGAAAAGAATAGTCTTTCTGGACCATTTAGGCGACCAGGTGCTGCTTACGATTTTTAACAAGGAAGGATTTACCACTCCCCGGCGCCTGTCAAAAGTGCTTAAGCAGGTTACCAGGGAGCTGCTTAGAAGCCAGGAGAACTACAGATCTCAGAATAAAACCGATGCAGAGATCAGTTTTCTGATAGTTACTAACAGCAAAGAGATAGGGGATGAGATTGTTTTAAGCGGCCTTGAAACCAAAGACAATATCATCCTTGTCCAGGATCCTTATCCGGCATTAAGCGGACTAAAGCAGGGCAGGTTTTCTATGCATTATCTTTTACCTGAGCAGTTTATCCGCTTAAGAAAACTTAAAGAAGCAAAGAAGCGCGTTTTTAACCTCGGGGTAATGCTGGGAGTCTTGGCAGTTTTTCTGATTTTACTGTTAGGAAGCCTCAGCATAAACAAAACTGCTTCCGAGCGTTTAAAGAACCTGCAGCTTGAAGAAGTCGCTTCTAATGAGGCCCTAAAGAGCAGCTATCTTGCAAAATATAAGGATATTTTAAGTCACGAGAAGAAGATAAATTTCCCTTATTACTTTAGCTGTTTTCTTGAGTCGCTGCCTCCTGAATACAAAGTAGAGTCAATAACTATAAAGAGTTTATCTAATGGCCGTTACAGGTTTGAAGCGATAGTATCTCAAGAGGCAAAGGGCAAGCTTTTTACCAAGGCGATTCTCTCCCGCGTTTTTAAGCAGGCAAAAGTAGAAAACATTTTAGTAAAGGATAATCTGGGGCTAAAGGTTACTCTGGATATTTTCTAAAAAAAGAAGGAGGTGAAGCAGATGTCATTTATCATCGGAAAAATCACTCGAAAAGTAAGCAAGCAGCACAACGAGTATTTTACGGGAAAGGTTTGTAATTTGCCGGTAAGGGCATCCTGGGCAAAAAAGGGACAGGATGATTTATGTTTATTCCTGGATACGGAGAAAATCAATTTTCTCGCTAAAGAAAACAAGCCTGCTGCTGAAGGAGGCGCTCAGGAAGAGAATAAATAATAACAGTCAAGGTATGAGTGAACCAGCTGGATTATTCAGGATCCGCTGGTTCACTCTATAAACTTTTAAAGCCTATGAGAACAATAACCTTTCTTTTTGTAATAATAATCTTGGTTTTATCAGTATTGCTGTGGAATTTTACTTTGGATACTTGCTTTCTTTCTAGGCAGGCAAAAAAGACCAGAGAGAGAATAACTGCAGTTAAGCAGGACCAAGACGCTTTGCTTAAGTATAAAAGCCAAGCCGCGCTTCCTTTGGAAAAGTTTTATCTGGAAGTTTTTAACGATATAAAAGAGCTTTCTTCTTATTACCGCGCTGCTTCTGAAGTTAAGATTATTGAAGCAAAAGAGCTTGTAAATATACAGACTTTTTTTAAAGAATCCCAATATAAGGGGATAAGGTATGTTGACGTCTTATGCCGGTTTGATTTAAAGAATCAGCCTGATATGTATTTATTCGATATGCTCTATAAAATACTAAAGTCCAGGCCCATCGAGGTGCTGGAAGTAAGCTTAGAGAAAAATATCCTTAATCTAACCATGCGTCTTTACGGATCTTAAAAAGGAGGAAATAAAATGAGAAGACTATTGTTTCTATTTTTATTTGTCACAGCTTTAGCCGGATTTAAATACGTTTACTGTCAGGATAACCTTTTGGCAGTGGACGCCGTTGATAACAAACAAAAGGCTTTAACGCAGGAAAACAAATCTCCTGCAAAAGTCGATAATGCTGATAAGACCGAAGTGCCTGTACAAGAAGCAAAGCCGCTTGATGATTCTGAACAAGACCTTAAAGAAATAAAAGCCTATAGAGAGGTTTTAGAGAATAAGCAAAAGGAACTTGAGGTAATCAAGCTTGACCTTGAAAAGAGCGGCCTCATGTTAAAGAAAAGGCAGGCGGAAAAGGAGATTTATGAAATTGACAAGGTTTTGCCTCAGGGAAAGGCTGAAGTTTCTTCCTTGCCGGGTTCATCTGGCCAGGGGGCAAAAGAATCTTTGGTAGATGCCTCTGATATAAAAATACAGCTTCTAGTGATAGCTGATAACTTAAAGGAAGGCCAAGTCAGCCTGAAGGGTACTCCTTATAGTTTCAAAGAGGGGGATTTCGTTGCCTCAAAATTAACTGTTGAGAAAATTGAGTCTTCAGGCGTTACCTTCAAGCAGCCCGATGGAAGCCTTTTAAAACTTAACTTCGTAAATTAAAAATGCCTGTACAGGAAATAGGGAATATCCTTTTAAACTCTAAAGTGGTCACTAAAGAGCAGGTTGAATTTGCCCTGATGATCCAGAAGAATATCAATCCTGCTCAAAGGTTAGGAAGAATTCTTAAGTATTACAACTTTGCAAGCGATGAGGATGTGGCCAGGGCTTTAGCTAGGCAGGTGGGCTGGAGGTATTTTAACAAAAAATACGTGTTAAGTCTTCCAACGATAGAAAAAATAGGCTTCGATTTACTGATAGACAGGGTATTTCTTCCCGTGGAAACGGAAAAAGGCCTGAGTTTTGTCTTTGCCTATCCTTTTGATGTCGAGGCAACCGATCTTCTGGCAAGCCTTGGCCTGCGCGAGAAAGAATTCTACATCGGCAGCGAAAGCGTAATCCGGCAGCACCTGGAACTACTCAAAAACCAGAAAATCAGAAAAGAGATCGATAAGAAGATCAACCTGATTAAGGAAAAAGGGTTTGTCGGCGATGAGCTTAAGGAGCTGCTGGATGAGCTGCTTAACGATGCGATTATCCATAATGCTACCGATATCCACATCGAGCCGGAAGAAAAAATAAGTACTATACGTTTTAGGATTGACGGAATCCTCTATTTTAAGTTCTGCATCCCTTTGGAAGTTCACAATAATCTCATTAATGTGGTGTTCAGCAAGGCAGAGATTACCGTGAGCGATTTTTACAGGTTCCATGATGCCAGGTTCCAGCATGCCTATTCAAATCATCCTGTGGATGTAAGGGTATCCTGTATTCCTTCTGTTTTTGGCCCGGCATTAGTCTTGCGGCTTTTATACGTAAATAAAACCCTGATTACCTTGGAAAACTTAGGATTCCATAAAACGCACTTTGACACGATAAGCAGGGTAACTCAAAAATCCCATGGCATTATCATTATCACCGGACCCACAGGAAGCGGAAAGACTACCACACTTTATGCAATCCTAAACCAGCTTAAGTCCCTTTCCACAAAAGTAATTACCATTGAGGATCCTGTTGAGATTAAAATGCCGCTTATAAACCAGGTGCAGATTAACGAGAAGCAGGGCATTACTTTTGCCCATGCTACAAGGGCATTCTTGAGGCATGACCCGAATATAATCTTAATCGGCGAAATCAGAGATCTTGATACAGCCCAAGAGGCAATACGCGCATCCATTACAGGCCACCGTGTGCTTTCTACACTGCATACAAATACAGCAGTGGATTCTATCTACAGGCTGCATGACTTAGGCATAGACTTGTCCTATATCGCAAACAGTATTCTTTGCGTTATCTCGCAAAGGCTGATCAGGAAGCTCTGTCCGTTCTGCAGGAAAAAGGTTGTTGTTAAAAAAGATGAGCTGCCGGAATTCTTTAAGCAGCACCTTAAAGAAGATGAAAGCGAAATCCGCGTATATAAGGCTAAAGGATGTCCTCATTGCCAGGCAGGTTACCGCGGACGCACTGTTATTGCCGAGGTTCTGGTTTTTAGCGAAGACATACGCTTTATGGTAAGCCAGGGTAAGCTTGATTATTTAAGGCACGCAAACACGGATAAAGGATTCATCAATCTAAAACATGACGCCGAAAGGCTGATTAGGGAAGGCGTTACGTCAATTGAAGAGGCATTAAGGGTAGTCGGATAGATGTATTACAAATACAGCGTCTTATCAGAAACTGGAAACGAAATAAACGGCATAGAGCAGGGCTCCTGTTTAGAGATAAGAAAGAGGTTAAAGCAGAAGAACTATTACATTTTATCTTTAGAAGCGGATATCTTTAAGTCAATAAGGTTTGCCTTAGAGAAGAAAACGGTTAAGGCTCAAAGTTTGGCAATATTCTTTGAGGACCTGGTGAATATGCTAAGAACCGGCATTGCCATGAATGAGGCGGTCAGCGCGCTTCAGGAGTCATCCGTTGATCCTGTCCTGACTAAAGCCTTATCCGGCATCGAGTATGACCTTGCCAACGGGTTTTCTTTGGCTAAAGCCTTTGAGAAGACAGAAGTGTTTCCTTGGCTGGTTTTAAATATGCTCAAAGTCGGCGAGAAATCCGGCTCCTTAGAGCAGGTATTCGAGGATTTAGCCAAGTATTATTCCCGGGAGGCGGAATTCCTGCGCAGTTTAAAGAGCGCGGTAATTTATCCAATAGTCGTATTCTGTATGCTGGTTGGAATAATGTTCTATGTTTCTTTTAAGGTGATACCTCATTTGGAAGCACTCCTGCCTATAAGAGGCAATGCCTATTTTTCAACCAGGCTGCTTTTATTTTTGAGCCATTTCTTAAGGGAGTTCTGGTTTGTGTGTCTGTTGCTTCCAATTGTGATCGCCTTTATTTATTCAAGGTTTAAGAAAAGCTCGGTTGAAAGAATCGCCTCGTTTTATTACAAAATACCTCTGATAGGCCCTGTTGCCAAAGACGCAGCCTTTTCTGTCTTCTTTTCTAATCTCGCTGTCCTGCAAAGAAACGGCATCAATATCATGGACTCGCTCAGCCTAATCGCAGAGGCCACCTCTTATAAATTTTTAGCCAGAAAAATACAAAAGCTTAAGGATTTTATCGCTAGCGGACTAAGCTTCTGGCAGGCTATTGAAAAGGACCCATTCTTCCCCTCTTTTATTTACTATTCAATAAGAAAAGGCGAGGAAATGGGCTGCCTCGATGAATATTTACAAAGCCTTTCCAAGTATTATTTTGACAAGGTCTCAAGGCGGATACGCATAATTTTAAGCTTTATCCAGCCGGCGCTCTTAATCTTCTGCGCGGCAGTTTTATTATTTGTTGTTTCGGCATTCATTATGCCGGTTTACAGCAGTCTTTCCAATATTGCAGGAGGCAATGTTAAATTTTAGCGAAAGGAGGTGAAGAAATGATAAGGAATAAAGGAGGTTTTACGCTGATCGAGCTGGTACTGGTCATAAGCATTATCGCGCTATTAATCATGGCAGTGGGATTAACCAGCGGCGTGCGGGAGAATGCCAAGGTGCATTCGGCTTCCGAATCAGTCAGAACATTAAGGGCCGCTGCTGAAAGCTACATCGCAGCCGGTAATATGACCTATACCGGAATAACGATCTCAGGCTTACAGACATTAGGTTATTTGCCTGCTAGCTTTTCTGCTACAGGCACAAATCCCTGGGGCGGGGATTATGCCGTAGCACCAAATACTGATGCCAACAAAGTCGATATTTCGCTTACCGGCGTAAGCAGTTCCGCGGCTGTACGTCTTTCGGCTTTGTTTGCCAACAGCGCAGCAGCGACAAACTATGCATCCAACACATGGACAATAACGTTTTAGCAAGGCGGGGTTCGAGTTTGGCTGAGCTGAGCCTTGTCCTTATGGTAGCTAGCGTATTTATTGCCGCATCTTTTTATTCTGCGGCAAAAATACGCCAAATTGCTTCAGCACAAAGGGTAATTGAGGAGCTGGATGCAATAGCTGTAGCAACTGCCAGATATTACAGCGAGCATGGGGCGTGGCCGGCTAGTTTATCGGATCTACGCCCCAGCTATCTGGTGCAGCAGTCTAGCGACCTCAATCCTTTTGGGAATGCTTATACAATTACCTCTAATGCTTCAACTTTTTCGGTATCTACGCTTTTGCCAAAAAACCTAGTTACCAATAAAAGCTACGGCAGCGAGGTTGTGGTTGTAAATCAGGGTAATAACGATTTAACCAGCATCACTAAATCACCGGAACCAAGAACCTGGAAGTTAAAATATGAGAAGAAATACATCTACAAACAATAAAAGTGGTTTTTCCCTAATTGAGCTTTGTATAGCGCTTGGGGTTTTGGTTGTCCTTACCTCATCCATTACTCCTGTTTTTATCAAGAGGATTCAAGTTAAGGCCGGGGAAAAGACTGCTTTAGAGATGTCGGTAATAGAGCAGGCAGCGCTTTCGTATTACGTAACTAATAATGCCTGGCCTGCAAGTATTCAAGCCCTGCAAAGCGCAGGATACCTAAATCCTTCCTGGTCTGCTAACAACCCTTGGCAGAACGCTTATACTATTTCCTCTAATTCAAGTGCCTTTACTGTCTCAACTACTGTTCCGCAGGAATGGACAAACCTTGTAGCAAGGGACCTGCCCACTAGTTCTGTATCGGGAGCTATTGTTGGCAGCACAGTGCCTGCGCCCGGCAACGCTCAAAATAATTCGCTTCCCATAGGTTCAATTGTCATCTGGTCAGGTACGGTTGCTTCCATACCTACTGGCTGGCAGCTTTGCGACGGAACTAACGGCACGCCTGATCTTCGGGACAGGTTCGTGGTGGGAGCAAGGCAGGATTCCGGCGGCGTTTCAATGACGAATGTTTCCGGTTCATTAACCAAGATTGGAGGGGAAGCAAAACATACATTAACCATTGCTGAGATGCCTGCGCATACGCATTCTTACCGTTGGTGGAACGCATGGTATTTTTCGGGCAGCACTGAACTTGCCGCCAAGGGCAGCTATAATGACAATGCACAGACAGGAAGCGCAGGAGGCGGGCAGCCGCATAACATACTGCCGCCTTATTATGCCCTCTGTTTCATTATGAAAATTCAATAAAAACAAATGGCTTCGAAATTCAGGAAGGCTTTTAGCCTTATTTTATTATTCTGTTTTCTATTGGCAGGAAGGAGTTCTGCCTTAGAGATTAGCGATATCCCGGGTTTGATTAGCTTAAATTGCATAGATTTAAGGGTAATCGGGGTATGCGTTAATCCTGTCGGAATCCCAGGGATTGTGATCATGTATTGGGAACCGGCCCTGCTCATTGAAACTGTTAAACGTCCGGGAGACACTATAATTGAATCATTAAAACCGGTCATCGCTGATCTTACAGCCCAGGGAACTAAAAGCCTAATGTCTGGGCTTACAGGATTGCCTGTAGCTGTTTCAAGCGGGTCTAATTCTAGCAAGCTGACAGGAACTAACCTGCAGTTTAATGAAGCGCACGTGTATGAGTTTCCATTCAGGGATGAAATTATGGCCTTTATTGATATGGAATGTCTGGATAAGCTTCCCACAGGCTTTTTTATCAAGTATCTTTCTGAACTGGACTCTTTGGAATGGCGCCTGGGAGCTGTAGAGGCAATGCATCCTAAAAGCATAGCCTCAGCAGCGAGCGGCTTAATCTGCGCTGCCACAGGCGCATTCTTGGATGACCTGTGCATGGGTTTTTGGGGAGCGACTTACCCTCGCAGAGGCTTTGTTACGCATCAAAGCGAGATTGTGGGTAGTGCTATAGCAGTTGTACGAGCAGCAAGTATTGCTTCGCTTTTAGGCTCAACTTCCCACATTGTTTTAGAAACCACAGGCTTTATACCTTCTTTTGAAAGCGATAAGCTGGAGTTAATTTATCCGAATCCATCCGGTTGTATCAAAATAGGCCAGCATCCGGCTACCTGGGAATCCGGGAAATTATCATCTTCCGGAAAATACCTTTGGGTATACTGGAGAAGAAGAATATGCTGTATTTATTAAGTATAATTCTAACCGTATCTTTATTATTAAATCCAGCTTCTTTAAGGGCAGCTTTTTTTGAGGAAAAAGATACGTCTATAGAGGAAAGCGCATGCAGTGAATGTAAAAGCGATACTCTTAACTTAAATCCGGATTTAAAGGAAAAAGTCGCAGCCATAGAAAAGAAAATCTCCAATAACCTTAATAAAAATACCAGCGGCAATGAGATTACCTTATTTATTGGCCTAAGTGACAGCTCTTTTGATCAGGCGGTTAACGCTTTAGTCAAATTCAAAAATGATAATCCTAGCTGGCTGGTTAAAGGCGTTATTACCGGCAGCAGGAATAATTTAAAAGAAAAGTTACTGCAGAAACAGAAGTTTTTCGCTAGCGGAATTGAATTCAGCATTGACTTAAGCGGGAATTCTGCAAAAGAGTTCGATATCCTTAAGACACCGGTATATGTCGTTACCTATAACGGCTCACAGCATAAACTAACCGGGCAATCTAGCTTTAATGAGTTCATATCAAAACTTGATAAATGAGAATCTTTATCTTTATGTTTATTATTTTTCTATCCTGTCTTACCTTTGCGTACGCAGAAAGCATCTTTAGATATGAAAGGATTGATTTTTTCCAAGAGATAGCGACGCAAAAAGAACCGGCATCAGGAGAAACCAGCGCTTCTTCCGAAGTTATTACAGAAGAATGGGCTGAACCAATAATCAGCCCTTCAGGTGAGGCAACTATTTATGTGCCGCCTAAAGAGGTGAGGGATTTCCTGGAAAAGCCTGATCCTGAGAATGCAAAGGCATATTTAGCGTGGAATTTAAAAAGAATCAAAAAATTCATCCTTGCGCAGGAATTGCTAAGAAAAGAAGCAAAGGAACTTGAAGTGATGAAGGAAACGAAAAGCCTGCTTGAACCTGATTCTCCAGCAGGATTTAGGGATTCCAGCAGTAATACCAAGGCCGAAGCGAGTTATCTATTCTATTTTATGCTAAAGGGCTGCCCTGTCTGTGAGAAAGAATCACGGGTGATAGAAGATATCTACCTTAACCACCCTGAAATCAGAATCGAAGCCTTTGCCAAAGGGTTCTCTGACAGGGAATTAGAAAACTTTAGATTCTCTGCCAGGCAGGATTCCGGCATGAGCAGCCTTTTTAAGGTTGAGTCATATCCGGCTATTGCGGTATTTAACAAGAGGAACCAGAGGTATTTTCTTTCAGGGTTTGTAGAGAAAGACAGGATTCTTAAGCTGTTTAAATGAAAAAAATCATTATTTCCCTAGCTTTAATCTTGTCATTAAGAAATATAAGCTATGCCGATATTTTCTCTAAAGACGATACCAGCCCTTACACCATTGATAGCGCTATTTCCGAGGATAGGTCCGGCTTCTATTACCGGGGAGGCCTTGACTATAGACCTAATGTTCCCCCTGATGAGCCGGGAGTAGGTTATTCCATTCTTAGCGGCTCAAAAGGATGCAGCGGCTTTGATCTTGCTTCAAGCTTTAACAGCGTTCTCTCAGAGCAGATCATGGCAGATTATCTAAAAGGCATATCCAGTGAGGCGATGGCAGCTGCGCCGATGTTATTGTTAGAGTATGTTTCGCCAACCCTGGCAGATATCATCAAGCATTTTAATGCCATGACTAATATGCGTCTAGGTTTAAGGTACGCCCAGTGCGAGGATATTGAGAAGGCGGCCGGCGAATACATGGATAAGCTAAGGAAGAAAAGCGAAAGCGAATGCGTTAAGGAAAAGGTGTCTACCGGCCTTGACATTGACAGTGCATTAAAGGCATGCAAAGAAGGCAAAGACCCCTTTGCCTTTCTAAAAGATGCCGAAGGCATTCCCTTGGCACAGGGGGGTAAAATTGATGTGCTTTCGGATATTTTTAAGAAGATAAATATCCCTACCGACAGGAAAGATTTCGTCAAATCCGTTGTCGGGGAAACTACAATCACCTCATCCCAGATTGAGAATAATAAGGGAGAGAAGTCCATTTACAAGGTAAATGATGATTTTAGGTCTGAGACTTCCGATAAATTTTTCTCTCTTCTTAATGAATACTTGAGTTCGAAAACAGTATCCAGTGATTCATTAAAAGACCTATCCTTACACAATAATCCGGTGACAGAGGAACAGATTAGAGATATAGCTTTAATGCCTAAGGCAAAGCAGTATATTGCTGTTTCCAAAATATCTTCTGACATAGCTTATTTTAAGACTATCTCCCAATACAGGCAGGCCATGGATGATTTACTGGAGGCAATGCGCGCGCCCGGGTTAGACGATGTGCAAAGAGGAGTACTCGAAAGGGATTATAATTATTTGAAAGAAAAACTCGAGAGGTTTAAGGAGGAAAGGCAGATCTACAAAGACTACAACGAAACCGTGACAGGTATTTTATCAGAGTCAGAGAAAGAAAAACTTAATACGATTGCGAATGAAGATGGCACCACCTCGTATTTTAGGGACGATTCTGAGACGCAGGATAAAAAGGAAATGTATCTACCTGAAGCAGAAGAAAAGTAGTAAAGAAGATTAAAATCCATTTGCTTTTATATGGTCAATTTTATTCAAATAATCTTAGATATTGGTGGTTAAGCAGGTGCAGTTCTTTCGGGTTAGTATAATATCCACATGGGCATCCATGATGAACAGAATGACAACATTTTGCCCCTGGTTTATACCCTTGAAATTGAGGTAAAAATGCTTGATTTTAACCCAAAATACCCCAAAAACCCTAAAAACTTAGGCGAAAAGATAAGAAAGGCAAGGATGGATAAGGGCTTGATGATTAAAGAGCTTGCCTCGCAGATAGGGGTTACAGAAGATACAGTCATAAATTGGGAGATTAGGGGCATCAAGCCGGTAGGAAAGAATCTTGCAATGGCGCAGGAATTCTTAAAAAATACCTGTTAGATTCTGCCACTTCCTTCGTCTATTAATAGTGAGGGGGTGGTTAAGATGAGAGTGCCTAAAGGATTGGTTGAGGAGACAAAGGCAATGATAAGGCTGTATCTTTTTCTGAGGCATGAGTGCGGTCTGAGAGAGGCGGATAGGCTGAGCGCGAGGGAGTTAAGGGAATTGCTGAAGGCCTTTTCCTCTGCAACATTAAAGTGGCGATTTTAAGTACAATCTCTTTTTCATGTGGTATAATGTAAAATAATGTTGAAATACGCGAAAAGGGGTTTGCTATGATGAAACTCAAGGATTATCTTACAGTCAGGCAGGCGGCTGAACAGCTTGATTTGACAGAATACAGGGTCCGCGAGCTTATCAGGGAAAAGCAGATTCGCGCCACAAAGATAGGACAGTGGCGGATTCTGCCCCGGGATTTACAGGATTTTATCAGGGCGAGGACTAATAAGTAATATTTTAAATATGCGGTTCTTAAAGGGTATATGACAGATGTTCTTACAAAAAAGCAGAGAAGCTACTGCATGTCACAGATACGAGCAAGGGATACGCAGCCGGAGATTATTCTCAGAAAAGCTATTTCCAGCGCAGGGATAAGCGGATACAGATTAAATTATAGATTGCTAGGAAAGCCGGATATTGTTTTTCCGAAAAGAAAGATCGCAGTTTTTATTGATGGTTGCTTCTGGCATAAATGCCCCAGGTGTTTTATAAAGCCGGATACAAATAAGAAATTCTGGAATGAAAAAATAGCTTCCAATGTAAAAAGAGATAAAATTGTCAACACCGAACTCAAAAGAAAAGGCTGGAAAGTGCTGCGGATTTGGGAGCATGAACTTCGGAAGGGGAAAATTATTAAACGCAAAATCTTGGATAATATAAAAGATGGCAGAAAAAAAGATTAAAGTACTTGAGATTTTTTCGGGAGCGGGTGGCCTGTCGCTTGGTTTCGACCTTGTGAGAGACGGGGGCGGGGAAAGAGTTTACAAAATTGTCCTGGCAGTTGATAATGACAAATATGCCTGTCAGACCCTGGCAAAATATTTCAAAAAAGAATATGGCAGAGAGGATATTGTTCTTGAGGCAGACCTCACTCTGCCGGATACACATAAAAAGATAATCGAAAAGTGCAAAGATGGGATTGATATTATCATTGGTGGCCCGCCATGTCAGTCATTTTCACTCATTGGCCCCAGGTCAGGGGAAACAACAGAGAATAAGGAAAAATATGAATTGCTGGATACTCTTTACAGGGAATATCTGAAACTGGTAAGGGAATTGAAGCCTTCTTTTATCGTCTTCGAGAATGTAAAGGGCATACTTTCCAAAAAAGACAAGAAAGGTATCAAGTTCATTGATATTATTACTGCGGATTTCAAGGAACTCGGATATTCCTTTGAGAGTGAGAATAAAAAAATAAAAACTGATTATATTGTCCTTAATGCCGCGGATTATGGTGTGCCGCAAATAAGGGAAAGAGTTTTTCTTATCGGCAACAATCTTGGAAGAAAAAATCCTTATCCCTCCGCAACCCATTCTTCAGATCACATAACACTTTTTGAAGCAATAGGTGATTTGCCGAGATTGAAGGCAAAAATTACTCCCACCGGGATTAAAAGCAAGCATGAGAATGAAAAAATAAAAAAACATAACATGAAAATTAACAATGGTCTGAATTCAGTGCCTTATCACAGGGATTCATTTGTTTTCCATAGGGAGAATCTTGATGAGAGCGGAAAAGCTTTTCTTGGTTTTGTCAACCCAAATGGTCTTAAAGTACTGAATCATCATGTTGCCAGAAGGCAGAAAAGAGATGATGTTCGGCTGTTTAAAAGCATAAGGCAGGGCATGACAGCAGGGGATATTGTCAACAGCAAGAAGAAAACAATAAGAAGGCTGAAGAAGCTGATTAAATATGATATGTCCAGTTTTACCGATAAATACAAAAAACAAAGCTGGAAGAAGCCGTGTTCAACAGTATTCGCACATCTTGAAAAGGACGGGAACAGATTCATTCATCCTGACAGCAAACAGGCGCGGACAATCACTGTAAGAGAGGCTGCGAGAATTCAGTCATTCCCTGATGCGTATCCTGATGAGAGCGGGTTTGCAGGCCCATATAACAAGATATTCAGGCAGATAGGGAATGCTGTGCCGCCTCTGCTTGCATTGAGAATAGCGGAATCGGTTTATGATAAATTGGGAGGAAGGATTTGACATGGAGAAAAAAATAAACAAGGGATACGCAATCCTGAGGCCAAGAGCAAGAATTATCAGGACTCTTGGAGATGAGCTTATCAGCAATGAAGTAGTTGCGATAATAGAGTTGGTAAAAAACAGTTATGATGCTGATGCGAAGCAGGTGACAGTCAGGTTTGTAGGGCCTCTTGAGAAAGGCAAAGGGAGAATCGAGGTTATTGATGACGGAACAGGAATGACTCTGGATACCATCAAGAGTGCCTGGATGGAGCCAGCCACGATAATTAAAGCGGGTAAAAAGAGAATCACCGATAAAAAAAGACGTATTCTTGGGGAGAAAGGTGTCGGAAGATTCGCGGCTGCAAAATTATCAGAAAAACTTACCATGATTACACGCCCCAAAGCAGAGGATGATGAATTTATTGTGACATTTAACTGGGGGGATTTCACCCATGATTTGTATCTTGACCAGGTGAAATGTTCCTGGATTAGAAGAGGTGCTCAGGCGTTGGGGCAGCACGGCACAATACTTGTCATGGAGAGCCTTAATACAGACTGGGTTGTGAAGAAGAAGGATAAAAATGACAAAGTTGTGGAAGACATCGAGAAGCTGCTAAATCTCAGAGCCGCTCTTTCAAGACTAATCAGTCCTTTTAGTGATGAAAAGAAATTTTCCATATACCTTGATCTGCCTGCAGAATATAAGAGTCTTTCAGGAAAAATAGAGGCTCCTCAATCGTTAAGCAGGCCTCATTATACGATAAAGGGGCAGATTGAGAAGGATGGTTCATACAAGCTTGGTTACGAAAGCGCTGAAAAAGGGAAAGAAAATCTTTCAGGTAAATTTATTTTTACCGGAAATCGTGAACCGGTGTGCGGACCTTTCAGTGTTGAATTAAGAGTATGGGACAGAGACAGGCTTGAAGAACTTACTTCAAAAACAAAAACAAATCTGAAGAGTATAAGGGATGATTTGAACGCAGCCGCTGGCATAAGTATCTACCGGGATGATTTCAGGATAATGCCCTATGGGGAAAGGGACAATGACTGGCTCAGGCTTGATTTCAGAAGAGTCCAGAATCCAACAATGAGGCTTAGCAACAATCAGATAGTAGGTTATGTGCTTATTTCATTGAAAGATAATCCCGCACTTAAAGACCAGAGCAACCGCGAGGGTATTATTGACAGCAGGGAATTCAGCGATCTTAAAGAAATTATAAAGGAAACAATAACCTTGCTTGAAACACGAAGATACAAGGAGAGGCCGCGCGAGGAGGAGAAAGATGAGCATGGCGGGCTTCTTAATATCAGTATTGAACCCATCAAAAAGATTGTGGAGGAGCGCTACCAGAATGACCCCGAACTCCAGAAAGTCACACAACAGACAGACGCTGAAGTAAAAACAAAAATAGCGAAAGTAAGGGAGGTTTTATCCCGCTACAGACGGCTTTCCACGCTTGGACAGCTTATTGATGTAGTGCTTCATGACGGCCACGCTGCATTGAATAAGATAGATTCTGAGATAGAGCTGCTGGAAAGAGAAATAAACAGCGATACAATAATAAAGAAGAGAGTGGACAAGAATGTCAAGTTTATAAGAAATCAGGCAGGTCTTCTGACAACGCTATTCAAAAGGATTGATCCTTTCAGCGGACGCAAGAGAGGTGAACCCAAACGCTTCGGGCTTACCTCAGCAATTGAAAATGTGTTTGCAATAATGGAAGGGGAAATAAAGAAATACAAAATCAATACAGCACTGCCACAGAGTGATGTATCTATCAGCATGGATGAATCGGAATTCCAGCAGATAATGGTGAATCTGCTGACAAACAGCATTTACTGGCTTTCAAAAGAGCCTGAATCAAAACGACAAATCACAGTGGAAATCGAAGAAGATAGCACTACTCTGAATATAATTTTCTCGGACAGCGGGAGGGGTGTTGAGCCGGGAAATGAAAAACACATCTTTGAGCCCTATTTCAGCACAAAACCGGATGGTGTTGGTCTTGGTCTTACTATTGCAGGAGAAATTGTTGATGAATACGGAGGAGTGCTGGAGCTTGTTAAGGAAGGGCCTTTAAAAGGAGCATGTTTCAGGATTTCCTTCTCAAAAGAAAAGGCTGAAAGGATATTTAACAAATGAGATGGCGCATTCTGGCGGTAGATGATGATCCCGATATAGGAAGACAAATCAAAGAATTGCTGCAGGGCAGAATAAAAAAAGGCGGGGATGAAATTGTTATTCATACCCTTCAGAATTTTGATGACGCATTAGGAAGCCTTAATACGATGTTATATGACATTATTATACTTGATGTTTTCAAGGGGAGACCTGTTCCCGGGAATCCCGAAAGAGCTGGCGAGGATATCCTGCTTGATATAAAGAAAAGGTGTTTTATTCCGGTTATCTTTTATACTGCCCTTCCCTCCAGAGTTCAGCAGTACAGCAGCAATCTGGTAAAGGTTGTCCACAAAACAACAGGAGGAATCAGAAATCTTAAAAAGGAAGTAACAGCGCTGATAAAAACGGGTCTGCCGGGAATCAACAGGTGCTTGATTGGGCATTTCGGTATGATTCAGGCAAAATATATGTGGGAATTTGTAGAGCCTAACTGGCAGGATTTCAGCAAAACGGGAGATTCAAAATCCCTTGCATATCTTCTGGCAAGGAGACTGGCCGTGTCATTTTCAAGAGAGAATATCAATAATCTTATAAGTTCTTTGGGAGGGGCCGCTGAACAGCAGTCTTCCGGAGAGGATATGGTGCATCCTATTGAACATTATATATGGCCTGCCGTAAGCGAACAGTACAGGACAGGAGACATTCTTTTTAAAAAATCAGGACGGAGGACTTCCTTTTATATCATATTAACACCCTCCTGTGATCTCGTAAAGAATGAGCAGAGAAAGGTTAAATGTGATAATGTTATAATTGCTGAATGTGTCCCTCTCGCCAAAACAGAGGAAGCGGTTAAATGGTCCGGACAGGCGGACATAAATACTGAAAAAGCAAAAAGTATTAAGGATAATCTTGGGAGGTTTCTTAAAAACAGAAAGAAGGAGCGTTATTATTTTCTTCCCGGGACTTTTTTCCTGCCCAATCTGGTTGTTGATATGGAAGCCGTTTACAATATTCCGTTTCAGAACCTGCGCGGTTTCAGAAAAGCAGCAACCCTAGACAGCCCTTTTGCAGAATGTTTACTGAATAGATTCTCCAGATATATGGGGCGTGTTGGCATTCCTGAGCTTTATGATTCAGAAATAGAGAGAATTACCGGTAATCTTAGGAACAGGAAAAAGAAACGGAAATAGGAAAATTATTAAGGCAAATAAAGCTTAATAAAACTGTAAAATACTAGGAGATAAAAAAATGAGTGATTTGAGGCTGTATTTACATGAAATCAAGCGTTTGGATCCCAATGGTGATGTTGTTTCTATAAATGCTTCTTTGAATAAGATTAAGTATAGTAATGACCTCATTCAACACAGAAACATAGAGAATTTAACAAAAGAGGAGATTGTGAGGGCATATCTCCTTGTGCGACTTGTTAAGGAATTAAAGTATGATAAGAATAAGATTGAACTAGAAAAAGAATATGTTATTGGCCGACCCAAGGAGTCTAAAGCAAGATTGGATATCTTGGTTAATGATAATCGTGGAGGTCGCTCGAAATCATTTATGCTGATAGAGGTAAAATCCCCGGATAAATTTGAAAAAGATGGTAAATTTACTAAGGAAGAGTTTATTGAGGGTCAGTTATTTAAGATTGCTGCACAGGAAACGAAGCCTCGTTATCTAATATATTATACATGTGACGAAATTGGTCCTGGACTTTCCGAAAGAAAAATCATAATTGACTATGAAAAGTTTAATTCTTTTGAAGCATGGGAAACAGGAGGAAGTGTTTCTCTAGATGAGATCCCGATAGAATACGGTATTGCAAGAAAAAGCGTGTATGTAAACAAAGCCAAAGAAGAATTAAAAAATGATGAACGAAATCTGAATAAAGAACATGGGAAAAAGGAATTTTTATCTCTAAAAAAAGATTTGCATGATGTTTTGTGGGGTGGCGGGGGTAATTATAATTATATCTTCAGCAATCTAATAAAGCTGTTTCTGACAAAAATCTATGACGAAGAAACTACTGAAGAAGGCAAGTCTTATAGATTTCAAATAGGACTAAAAGATGGACAAATTGAAACCCCAAAAGAAGTTTACAAAAAGATTAACGACCTGTTTAAAAAGGCACAGATAGAATATTTAAATTATGACGAGAGTAAGGTTCTCAGTTCAGTTGGAATAGATACGGAGCAGATTTCTGAAAGCAAAGTGACTTATGTAGTGGAGAAACTGCAAGGAATAAGTCTGACCGAGAACAAGAATGATGGGGATTTGTTGGGAGATTTCTTTGAGTCTATTGTTAATGATGGATTCAAGCAGAATAAGGGACAATTCTTTACACATACAAATCTTGTTCGATTTATGTTGCGTGTTTTGGATTTGGATACTCTCACGATGGAATTGCTTAATGACCCGATAAAACCCAGACTTCCCTACATCTGTGACCCATCTTGCGGCTCTGGTACCTTTTTAATTGAAGTAATGAAATTTATTACAAAAACAGTAAAAAATCAACCAGACAGGATAAAGAAAACAAATAGGATTGGCCAGTTCATTGAAAGCAATTTTCCAAAGATAAAGGAGAACATTTGGGCACGAGAATTTATATACGGTATCGAAAAAGATACTGATCTCGGCTTGACAACAAAAGTTAATATGATTTTACATGGGGATGGCAATATAAATATCTTCATAAATGACGGATTGCAGCCATTTGAAAAATATGTATCCAAGTCACCTTATGGCAATATCCTGAATATTGCCAAGAAGGAAGACAACGGTGTTTATTCAAAAGAGCTGAATGAACAGTTTGATGTGATTATGTCAAATCCCCCATTTTCTATAAAACTAGATACGGAAACCCAAAAAGGATTAAACAAGCTTTTTCAATTCTCTGATAAGAAAAATTCAGAGAACTTATTCATAGAACGATGGTATCAGCTTCTTCGCCCTAGCGGGAGAATGGGGGTTGTGCTTCCCGATAGTGTTTTTGACACCAAGGAAAATCTGTATATCAGATTATTCCTTTACAAATACTTCAGGATTAATGCCATCGTTTCTTTGCCCAACTTAGCATTCGCTCCCTATACTCCCACAAAAACAAGCCTCTTATTTGCTACAAAAAAGACAGTTGATGAAGTTAAGGAGTGGGAGGGACTTTGGAGAAAGAATGCAAATGAATTTGGCCAGCTTGACAGGAGATTAGCTGGATTTCAGCGCGAGATAGCTGCTGGCAAAGCTTTTGACAGAAATGCGGCAAAGTCAACGATTATCCAGTACCTAAAAGATTACCTGGACAAAGACGATTTAGGCAAAGATGTGAGCGGGCTTTACAAAAAGTATTCAGAAGACATCGCAGAAATTAGAGACAATCCAGACTGGTGGATTTTTGGCGAGGTAGCAAAAAAAATGGATTATACGATATTCATGGCAGAGGCCAAGGAAATTGGTTTTAAGAGGACCAAGAGAGGAGAAAAAGAAAGACCGAATGACTTGTTCCAGCGGGATGCGAGTCAAATAGTTATAGATACAAAAGCTCCAAAAACAATATTGGATCATATTGTTACAAACAGGGCCTAAAATGAAATTTTTCAAAATGAATTTCTCAGATGTTCAATTAGACTTGGATCTTAGGTGTGATACTAAGTTCTATGATTTTGTTATTATACATCAGTTTAGGCTGACGAATAAGAAAACACAGCTTATAAAGCTGAAGGATATCCTGACTTCGGAATATAGAAACTTTGATTATGCAGAAGGAGAGGAATATTCAGGCGTTCCGACCTCAAGAGAATTTTACGATGATGATGGAGAGGTGATTGATACAATTCCTGTAACAAAAGAAAATCATCCGGGTAGAATCAAGTATTCTGTGAAAGAAGGTCAACTGCTGATATCCTCTGTTAAGTCTGCCAGGGTTCCACCTATTTTAGTTAAGAAAAAATATACCGACTATGCATTTTCTAACGGTTTTTATATCTTTAATGTAGATAGCCCTTGGAGTGTTAAATTCATTTATTATCTATTAAGAAGTAAGAAATTTCGTAGCGTTTTAGATAATCATTTATGCAGGGGCATAGGAATCTCTACCTATACCGAGAGGGATCTACTAAGGATAAAAATTCCTTATATAAAAAGAATTGTACAGGATAGCATTGTACTGAAGATAGAGAAAATCGAGAAAAAAATAAAGACATCAAAGAAATTGCTTGATACTCCTCAGGCCGTAATTGAGAGGATTCTTTTAAAGGGCCTTGATTTTAATGAGAAAGAATATCAAAAGAGGGATAAGAATCTTGTTTTCACGATTAAGTTTTCTGAATTAAACGAGTCTAATGATTTACGAATTGGCGTTAACTTCCACAACCCTAAATTTGATGTATTAGATAATTTCTTTAATAAATATAAGCATAGCAAATTACAACTGTTCTTGGATACTCCAAGCAGACTAGGGATTTCTCCAGAGTATGACGAAAGTGGAGAAGCATATTATCTCACAATGGCAGTAATAAAGACTAGTAGTATAGATTTGGAAGATTGCGAGAAAGTATCGGATGAATTTTACAACTTGAATAAAGACAGTGTTTCTCTTAGAAGAAATGACCTTCTTTTGGCTAGGTCTGGCGAAGGCACTATTGGGAAGGTCGCATTTTGTGAACAGGACTTTCCTAATATTTATTGTGATTTTACAATGAGAATACGTCCTAATAAAAGGATTCTCCCTAAATGGCTGTATTATTACATGAGGACAAAAATATTCCAGTTGCAGATTCTAAAATGGAGAAAAGGGATGGGTAATCTTACGAACATTTTTCCAAGTCAAGTAGATAAGCTTCTTATAATTGACAAAAGTAATAATCAGCAGAAACAGGATGTTGATGTTATTGATGGCTCTTTAAAGAAAGTTTCAGATGCACGCAATGCTCAGGAATCAATGCGTCAAGAAATATGTGAATTGGTACTAAACTCCCTAGCATAATTTTCTCTCTTTTTTCTCCTATCCTATTACAACGCTTAAAAATCCTCCCGCTGTTACTTCTGAATGGAATACCAAAAAAACCATTACAGAAGCGCATTTCCTTCCTATTTGGAGATTTCCCATAGCCTCTCTAGTCCAGCTATAAAATTTTCATCGTCTACCCCGCCTTTTAGCCACTCTTAACCGCTACTTCAATCATCACCATCCTTTCTTGCTTTTTGTTTTCTCTTGCCATCACATAACCCTCCTTTCTTTTTATCCGCCTACAATAGCCCAAGATTGACTTTTGTGCAAGAAAATCCTCTGGAAAAATTCACCTCTACCTTGTCTTTGTGGTCTGCCTCAAAGGACAAGGTATCAAGGAGTATCCTGCCCCTAAAGGGGAGTCTCAATTTTTCCAAAGGACTCCAGGAAATTCACTCACTTGGGCGTTCGTTCATTTCGGGCATGCCTGTTTTCTTGACAAAAGACCGCATTTTTCTGGTTTGCCTGAAAAATACTTCAACTTCTTGGGTTTTGATTTCCGGCGTCAAAAGAAAGGAGGCTTACATGAGCCAAGTAAAAACAAAAAACAAACCGAAAGGAGGTGAGCAAGATGATCGAAGTAGCGCGTATTTTCAAAGTAGAAAATAACGAAGAAAGTACCCTTAAGGCCTTCGTAGACGTTAAAGTCTCCGATGTAGTTTTAATCAAAGGCATCAGGGTACTGGCTAAAAAAGAGGGCGGGCTGTTTGCAGCTATGCCTTCCAATTTAGCTGGTGACGGCAAGTATTATCCTACCGTCAAGTTTCTGACAGCCGAAGCCAATGAAGAACTACAAAAGGTAGTTCTCGAGGCTTACGAGTCTTAGAAACAAATTTAAAAGCTGTCCTATCGGCTATACGGGGAGAAAGGGGAAATAAAATGAACTTAAATGAACTGAAAAACGAAAAGACCACCGTAACAATCGCAGGAGAAGAGGTTGAGGTAAAAAGAGGCGATGCTGTAAAGGACACCTTAACAAGGATCCTTCAGGAAAAAGGCATTGACTCTTTTACCATCTTGGTTGACGGCGAAGAAGTCACTTCAACCGATAACCTGCCAGCTACTTTTGACGGCCATGACATCGAAGTTGAAAGATACGTCAAAGCAGGCTGCTAAAGAGAAGCTAAGGAGAGGGAGAAATTCTCTCCCTCTCCTTAATTAAAAGGAGTCAATTTTATGATAGATACAGAACTTGTAAATAAAGCAAAGAAAAAATCAGGGCTAATCGAGAGAATTGATGTTTCCTGGCGTGAATTCGTAGACAGGCTAAAGGAAAACATCTTTAGCATTCCCTTTAAAGGCGAATACAGCTGCCTGGTTAAAGACAATATCATGCTCGTTGAGGGCTACTGCGGCCTGCTTCTTATTGATAAGCTTTATTACAAGCACAAAACCTATTTTCTAAAGACGCCTGTCAAATACTATCCCTTTAAAATCTACGGCGTATATGATGAAAGGGGAAGGTTTACGAATTTTGTCTCAGAGCCGGAAATAGGTTTTCACTACCTTGGTTTAAGCGATAAAGGCCATAGTATCTGTACAGGAGATATTCAATACCTTAATCCGGAATCGTTCGGGCTTCTTAAAGAGGCGGCTTTGAAAATAGTCAAGTCATTCAGGGTAATTAACCTCGAATCTTTAGGCACCGTGCTTTTGCCTGAAAGGTACTCAAGCCTTAAAAATATCCTTTCCAATAAGGATGAGGATTCAAAGCATAAGTTTGAAGAACTGTTTAAAGCAGATTTCATTGAGGAAATCATTTAGAGGAGGAAAAAAATCATGCCTGGACAAGCCATTTACGAACGCCAAAACTTAATAAACGACCTGGAAATCCCGCAAACTGCCTCAGTTATCGGCTGCGGCGGCACAGGCTTCTGGACCGCACTTTTCCTAGCCATGTCCGGGGTAGAGGAGCTGATTTTAGTTGATTCCGATATGGTAGAGGTATCCAACCTGAACAGGCTTTTACTCGAGGAAACCTGCGTAGGGAAAAAGAAGGCAGAGGCCTTAAAAGACCTGATCTTAAGCGTAAGAAAACAGGTGAGGATTGAAATCCAGGATATGCGCATTGAAAAGCCCCTGGACTGCCAGGTCTTAAGGGGAGAGGTTTTCTGCTGTACCGATAACTTAAAAAGCCAGCAGATTATCTGCGCCTTTTGCAAGAAGAATGAGCTTAGCTACCAGAGAATAGGCTATGACGGAACGATCCTGAACGTCTCAAAGACATTCCCGCTTTCCTTTAAGGAAGCAGGACAAGAGGGCTATACTACGACGCCCTCCTGGGTGATACCCGCGGTATTTGCCGCGGCAGCAGGGGTAGCTTCCCGGACTTACAAGGAATTGTGTCTTATGGATGACTTGGGAAAGCTCCACATACAGCAGTCGTCGCATATCTGCCAGAAGATTTTAGATGACGCAAGGGATGAGGAAAGAGAAAATATTGAAGAGAATATCCATGAATACATCCCTGATTCCTACGGGCTTTGCGAGGACTGCAACAGGGTTGATCCCGATAATTCCGATTACGGCTATTGCCCTGACTGCGAAGAGCATTACAGCGATGATGCGATAGAGGAGATAAAAGAAAAGGCAAAGGAGGAGGAATATGACCGGATAATCGGGGAGATTGAGACAGGAGAGATTACTGATTCAAAACTAGTAGAAGCCATTAAGGAATGGGTAAAAGCAAAAGGAGGGAAATGACATGTTTACTTTAGAAGAAAATAACCTTAAGAAAAGCAACATCTTGGAAGTAAAAATAAAGAACTACGGCGAATGCGGCTTCTGCGAAGATTTAGATAACCAGGAAACCCTCAAAATCCCTTGGGGTATCTGGAGCCAATGGATGTATATCAGCCAGCGCATGGGAGAGAAGGAGTGGGGTGCTGTGTTCTGGGTAAAAGATAATACTATAACCGGATTTAAGATACCAAAACAGGAGGCAACTTCAGTAGAGTGCGAATTCAGGGAGGAACTGGGAGGCGACGGCATAATCCATTCCCACCATGATATGGGAGCGTTTCATTCATCGCAGGACGATGCCCACGCACGCAATCTCTACGTTTACAGCATTGTTATCGCCAATTCCAAAGGCAGTATTGCCACAAAAAGGGTAAAGCTTCCCTGTAAAGGCTTTGGCTACGTCAAAATAAGCTTGCAGTTGGTTGAATTGCCTGCGATAGACCTTTCAAAAATAAGCGAAAAAACAAGGGAATTAATTCCAGGGGTAACCTCAGAATTTGAGGAAAACGAGTATCCTTGCGACACTTGTCAAACCGGCGACTGCGAAAACTGTGAACATTTGGGTATGCCTTTTCTAGCTTGCCAGACCTGTGATACCTTTAAATGCAAATCGTGCAAGACAACCGCCGGCATAGATATCAGGGGCGTACTGCCTTTTTGCGAACTCTGCAACAGCGCTGAAATCTGCGCTTCCTGCGAAAGAATCGCAAAATACCTTAAAAATTACCCTGAAGAGAGAGGACGTTTACAAACTCCAGCTGGAAGTCAAGCGTAGAGGCCTATAAATACGCTCGCCCCGCCCTGCTTTGTGGGTTTTTGAATGGTTGGGTTTTGGGTGATTTTGATTGGAACGAGCGTGCGGTAGCCTTCGGCAGGGTTGTTGACGAAGTTGCCTGAAAGGCCACCGCCCGCGAATAACTTTAAGTGCTTGGGGGTAAAGATAAATTATAAATATCAAATGCGTTCTAAGAAATTAATAAAAAGCTGTACTATCGGCTATACGGGGAGAAAGGAAATATGAGAGTTGATAATTGGGTTGACAAATTAAGGAATCAGTTAAGAAGCTTTGACGCAGAAACTTTGGGCAGTGAAATTAAAATGGCAGATATAACCCTTGGTTATGTTGATAGGCAAGGCTTAATTCATTACCACAAAATTGAATATAGGGCAAAAGGATTTGAGAAACCAACCCTCAACCAACCGCAGCAGAGTTGAAATAGTCGCACTAAATTTTTGACAGTGGATGACCGAAAATGGCCGTCCTTTCCAAGAGTTTTGCGCTTTTCTCTCCACCCTCAAATTTTCTTTCCTGTTTTTTCCCTTGCCGTCACGTAATCCTCTTTCTTTTTATCCGCCTACAATAGCCCAAGATTGACTTTTGTGCAAGAAAATCCTTTGGAAAAATTCACCTCTACCTTGCCTTTGTGGTCTGCCTCAAAGGACAAGGTATCAAGGATATCCTGTCCCTATAGGGGAGTCTCAATTTTTCCAAAGGACTCCACCGATGCTCGTTCGCTTGGGAGCTCACTTGCTTCGGGCATGCCTGTTTTCTTGACAAAAGACGCCCTTTGCATCTGGGCTGCCTGATGTAAAGGACTTCAAATCATTGGGCTTATATTTCCGGCGTCAAAAGAAAGGAGGCTTATATGAGCCAAGTAAAAAAAGAAGCATTAAAGAAAAACGAAAAATTTGAGGATGGGGTGCTGCGTGCGGACGCCTGCATGGAAAGGCATCAAAGCAGCCGCGATTCTCAATACAGAACCTATTTAGAGGATCTGCCACAGAATTCTTTCGGCTTATCCGCTCTCTGGGAAGAAAGGCGCCTTATGAAAGACGTCTATCAGCTTATCGCCAAAGGCTTTAAGCCAAACGGCTCTGAAACTCTAGAATCCTTTGTTGAGAAGCACCGCGATTTGCTTGATGAGGGAGGTGATTTCTAATGCAGGAGTTTAAGAGGGTTACGAGTAATGAAGTAACTGAAAAATTAACCATAGGTCAGATTGAGAAAGTCTGGCAGCAGGTTGATGCAAGAAAACAAGATGATCCAAATCCGCTTAGCCTGCAGGTTTTCTGGTTTGCAGGGGTAGAGGTTTGGGTAATAGATGAAGATGGCATCACTACTATGATGTTTCCTAACGAAGAATAGGAGGAATAGACAAATGTGGATACAAAAAGACAAGTTAACCAAAGAAATAAGCTGGGAGGAAGTCTTGGATTGGGTAGTAATTGACGGCGTGTTATGGGTTGAGATCCCAGATAGGGAGGTGAGTGAAGTATGTATAGCCCGGTGTTAAGCGAAATAATGGTTAAGACGCTGTATAGGCTGAAATGCAGCCAGGACAGGCCAATGACTGTAGTGGTTGAGAAGCTGCTTATGCGCTCGATAGCATCTATAGACAAAGGGCCCGTGTGCGAGAAATGTACCAGCGAAAACAACAATGATTGCAGGAACTGCTACTTTTCCTGCATTAGTAAGGAGGGTTTGAAATGTTAACAGAAAATGAATTAAGGCAATTCAGCGGAACAGAGCATTGGTATAAGCATCTAAGCGGGTATCTTTACACCGATGGCGTTCAATATGTCGCGCAGGAGGGCGGTGCATATTGGCTAATTGATAAAATATTGTTCACAACGAGAGTGAAGAAGAATTTGCAGGAATTTGGCGCCTGGAAGCTTGCGGTTAATGAAGATAGAACGGCAACCCTGGTGTGTGAGGATGGCAACTATCATGAGCTTTACCGGGAGAAAATAGAGTGGACAGATTTTCCGCTAAATAAGATTGAGCTATGGTTTGAAAATGAAGTCTTAATACTGCCGAGCGAACATTAAATAAAGAGGGTGAAAAATATGCAATTAAGCGTTCTGCAAAAACTACCACTGGTTTGACGGCAAGATTTTATGCCAAATGGAATTTGGGCATGGTTTGAATTTCGTTATGAAGGAGGAGCTATCGGGGATGGAGTAAGAAAAGTTAAAACACGAATAGATACCCAATATGCCCAGAATGTTCCATGCTTATCTTTGAGATAAATTTCCTTTGACAAATAAAGAATAATAGAGAATAATGAGAGGTGTTTAAAGGAGATGAAAGAATGAATTCGGAGGTTCTTACTTTTGAAGAAGCAAGAAAGTATCTGAAGATAAGCAATTCTACGCTTTATCGTCTGGTTCAGAAAAGAAAAGTCCCTGCCTCAAAAGTAGGTCGCTCTTGGAGGTTCAGGAAAGAAAGACTAATTGCCTGGCTTGATAAGCAGGAAAGAAAAGGAAAATATAGCTAAAGGAGATTATTAAGATGTCAAAGAACATTTTAATAATCGATGACGACGGCCTGGTAAGCAGAAGCCTCTGCGGTCTGCTGAATAGGAGAGGTTTTCAGGCCGATCCCCTGGATAATGGTTTCGATGCCATAGAGAAAATAAAGGATACGCACATAGACCTCATTATCATAGATATCCGGATGCCGGGGATTGACGGCGTAGAGACCGTAAGGAGGATAAAGGAGATGCTGAAATCAAAACACAAGGCAGATATACCGGTAATCTTTATCACTGGCTACGCTGATTCCAAGGCTAATGCTGACGCCAAAGAATTAGGAAAGGTGATGTTTAAGCCCTTTGATAACCAGGAATTCCTTGATTGCGTGGCTAACTATACCTAAAGATGGCAAAGAAGATACAGGGGGTTTGATATGGTCGATAACCGCGAAGAAGAGATACGCAAGATGATTTCCGAGATTATTGAGGTGGAGGAAGAAAAAATAGGCTTGGATGCAGATTTTTTCACTGATTTGGGCGTTGACTCCCTAAAGGCCATTGAAATCGTGGCTGCCTTTGAGAAGAAGTACAGGGTTATCATTCTGGAAAAAGATATACCAAAGATACGTACATTACGGCAGATACTGGACTATACAAAGAATTTGAACATATGAACTCCAAGAGGATAAAAAATGATAAATGATAATCGAATAGTAATAACTGGAGTAGGGCCATTATCATCTATAGGAATTGGAAAAGATGCCTTATGGCAATCTATAGCTAGCGAGAAGACTGGTTTGGCGTACAAAGATTTCTTCGTTCACGGTGAGAAAATAGATACTCTTTATACATATGAGATTAAGAACTTTGATATCCATGATTTAGGAATCGATCAAGCATTTCTCAACGATATAGACACTTGGAAAGAGGGTAAGGAATGGACGGATTTAAGCTTTCTTCTTGCTGCGACAAAACTTGCTTTAGATGACAGTGGTTTATCTAGAAACCTAGATAAGAATAAGACAGGGCTTATCCTCGCACATGAAAGCCCCGGGCTGGATCAGTTTTATACCAGTATTTTTAAAGAGATGTTAAGTTCTTCCCAAAAAAAGAAAGACTTCAAAACATTTTTTAAGCAATTCGGTAAAGCCGCCTATGATTTACAAACCTTTATGTTTCTCTACCACGTAACAAGAAGCCTCGATCTACACGGTTATTCTTTGTTTTTAAATAATGCGTGTGCTTCTGGGTTATATGCACTGGAAGCGGCAGCTGATGTAATCAGAACTGGTAAATGTGATACTATGGTTGTAGCTATAGCTGACTGCGTGAGTCTTTACAAAGCGTCTTGGTTTAAGGAATTGGGAATGTATCCCGAAGATGGTAAGATAAAGCCGTTCGCTAAAGACAGGAAAGGTTTTGTCATAGGCGACGGAAGCGCCGGAATAGTCTTAGAGCGTCTTGAAGGCGCATTAAAGCGAAAAGCGCATATTTATGCTGAATATCTAGGAGCAGGTTTTAATCTTGAGGGCTGGAAAGTCTCTATTCCAAGTATCGCCAGTGATTCTTATAAAATAGCTATAGATAACGCTTTGAAGAATGCTCATTTAGACAAAGAATCGATAGATCTAATAGTCCCTCATGGGGTGGGAACGTCGATTAGTGATGCCTATGAGGCAAAAACGATGACAGATATTTTTGGTAAAGATTTCAAAAGACCTTTTTTGACTTGTCTTAAGCCGTATATAGGTCATACCCTAGGGAGCAATGCCTTATTAGAAACCATTGTCCTGTTAATGAGTTTGCAAAATAACATTATACCTCCCACTCTTAATTTCCAGGAGCCGGATCCCAAGTTGTATGTTTCGCCTCTGAAAGAGCAAATTAAGACAGAGCTCAAAACTGTCATGAAAACTTCTTGTGGTTTCGCCGGATTTAACGGGGCAACGATATTAAGGAAAGTATAATAACCGGATATTAATGTCTATGCGATACGATGTTATTGTAATAGGGGCGGGCATAGGAGGACTTACTGCCGCGGCTATTTTATCTAGGAATGGTAAGAAAGTGCTTGTCCTCGAGAAGAACCCTGTTGCCGGGGGATATGCGATAAATTTCCGGAGAGGGAAATTCGAGTTTGATGCATCGCTGCATATGATCTGTGGATGTAATAAAGAAGGCCAGACATATAAGATTTTAGAAGAAAGCGGAATTATAAATAAAGTTCAGTTTGCCAAACCTAAATATTTATATCGCATGTCTTTTCCAGATTTTGACATGCGGGTTGTTCAAGGTAACCCTAGTGCGTACATATCCGACTTGATTAAGGCCTTCCCTCACGAAACAAAAGGAATCTACGGTCTCGTGAATGAAATACAGAAGATTTATACCCAATTGTCGGAATTTATGTCTTTCCCGAAACCGTTTGTAGTGGAACGGCTTTACTTTCGCGCTAAATATCCTCTCTTGTTTTATTATACGGATAAATCCTGGCAGGACTTACTGAATCGGTTTCTAAAAGATAATTCCCTGAAAGTAATTCTTTCACAGCTTTGGGAATATCTTGGCTTACCGCCCAGTCAGTTATCTTGTCTTAATTTCGCTTATGCATGGCACGATTATTTATATAACGGTGGGTTTTATCCATTGGGGGGGAGCCAGACGCTTGCAACTGCATTCATCGAGGTAATTAAAGAAAATGCAGGCACGGTATTATTAAATGCCGAAGTAGGGAAAATTATAGTGAAAAAACGGACTGTGGAAGGCGTGCAGACAAAGAAAAAAGAAGAGTTCTATGCCGATACGATTATTTCCGGTATAGATGTTAACCAGGCATTCTTGCAGTTAATGCCTAAGGATTGCATTCCCGGGAAATACAGAAAGAAGTTGGTTGCTATGCAGCCTTCAATTTCAGCATTCCAGGTTTATCTTGGTTTAAATATCGATCCAAATAATATTGGCCTTCCTGATTACGAAATATTTGATAACCCCGGTTATGACCTGGATAAGCAATACGTCGCTATTGAAAGAAATGACATGGAAAATGCCCCTTGCGTAGTGACAATATATTCTAATATAGAAAATAACGTTTCCGGTATTGGCAGGTCAATTGTGGGGATTATTTCTTTGGCTGGATATGATTTTTGGAAGAACATAACAGCGAAAGATAAATACCGGGAAACAAAGAAAACGTTAGCAGATATCTTGATTAAGCGTGCGCAAAAATTTGTACCGAATCTCTCTTCATATATTGAGACAATTGAAATAGCTACCCCCTTAACAATGGAAAGATATACCGGCAACTACAAAGGTGCGATTTATGGATGGAGTCAAGTCATCTCTCAAAGTGGCCTCGACCGTCTCCGCGCGCAAACTCCGATTAAAAATCTTTACTTATCAGGTGCATGGACGCGTCCGGGAGGCGGAATGGCTGCAGTAATGCTTTCAGGAAAACAGATAGCAGACCGGCTACTAAAAAGGACCAGGATATGGAAACACTAAATATCTTTGCCTTCTCTAACATTATCCTTATGGCAACCAGTGGCGTAGTAATAATTCTTACATTTTTATATAGTAGAGGAAAACAACGTTTATTAAAGATACTATGGGCATTATTTAACCTTTCTGTATTTCTATGGGGTGTTGGCGCATTTTTCATGGCTAAGGCAACAAACGAATTAGACGCCGCATTTTGGGCAAGAACAGGGCTTTATGGCGTTATCTTTACTTCGGTTTTCTTCTTCCATATCGCTTCAATTTTATCCGAAGCCAAGCATAGCAGATTTATCCTTCCAATTATATATCTTCAGGGTATTCTCACATCAATTGTCAATGTCTTCCATCTATTAACCTTAAAGATGCACTTTGTTTTTCATTCTTTTTATTACCCTCTCTCTGGGAATAGTATCTATCCAGTTATATATTCTACATGGATTTTAATTATCGCATACGGAGAATTCCTGCTTCTTAAAGCATATTTGAAATCATCGGGAATGAGGCGATTGCAACTCATTTATTTCCTTACGGGCACTCTGTTTGGCTTTTCAGGTGGGGCGGTTAATTTTCTGCCCGTATTTAACATTAAAATTTATCCTTACAGTAACTTTCTAATTGCCCTATATTGTATTATATCTACCTACGCCATTCTTCGCTATCGTTTCCTGGATATTAAAGTGGCTATTACCCGCGTCAGCATTCTTATCGCGGTCTACACGTTAGTATTAGGCTTTCCTTTTGGTTTGGCGGGCTGGGGTAAGGATTGGCTTGTAAACAGATTTGGCGAAGGATGGTTTTGGTGGCCGATGTCGCTCCTGCTTGGATTTGCAACGGCAGGCCCGTTTATCTTCCAATATCTGCGTAGCAGCGCCGAACGCATTATTCTGCGCCAACAGCGTCGCTCTCAACGCACTCTTCGGGAACTTTCAGCTACTATGGCAAGAATCCGCGACTTAGACCAGCTTGTCAAAACCATTAACCATACAGTAACTGATGCTGTAAAGAGTGCTTTCTGTGCCTTTTATCTAAAAGACGAAACATACGGAGCTTATCTTCTTAAAAGCTGCTATCCGGAGATGAGGAGTCATTTTCCGGAATCCATTAAACTTGACTCGCATCTTGCGGTCTTGCTTAAAAGAGAACGCAGCCCTCTTCACGGCGATGAAACGGGAGAGCAAAAGGAAGTTAATCTTGATTCAGGCATAGTAATTCCTATCCTTATGGGTGATGATCTTTTTGGCTTTATGCTTTTGGGCCCTAAGCCGAACAAGCAAATTTATACAACCGACGATATGCTTGTCTTCGAAACCTTTTCTTATTCTACCGGCTTGGCCATTGAGAACTGTATCTACTGGAAGGAGATAGAGGACAGGCAAAGAAAGGCCCGGCTGACCGAAATGGATACCTATTCCTACTCATTAGCCCATGAAATTGATAATCCTATGCAGGTGATCTTGGGCGAGGCGGAGTTTTTGAAAGAAAATACGCTTGCCGGTATTACCGAAGAAGCTCGGAAAAAAGACATAGCCGATTCTTTTGACTTTATCCTTGAGGCGGCAAAGCGGGTTTCGGGCATGGTAAAAGCCATCCGTGACTTTGGACAGCCTGTTACAGGAGAACTTACGCCCCTTAAGATAGAGGATGTAGTGGAAAGTTTTAGCAAGTTGTACTTTCCGCAATTTAAGGCAAATGGCGTTGTATTTGAAAAAGAAATTATGCCCGGCATCGGTTTTCTTCGGGGTGAAAAACCGGAACTTATGCAGGTTTTGGTAATTCTGGCAAATAATTCAACCCATGCGATGAAATATGCCCCTGAAAAGAAAATTGCGCTTAAAGTGGCCCCCTCAACCCACGGTTCGATAAGAATTTCTTTTTCCGACACAGGGCACGGGATAAAAAAGGAGCTCCTGCCGATTATCTTTGCGCCCTTTACTACCACTAAGGCCTCAAGCGAAGGAACCGGCATGGGGCTTTACAATGCCAAGAAAATCATCGAGCGGCACAAAGGTAGGATATGGGCGGAATCAGAAGGAGAAGGTAAGGGGGCGGCATTTTTTATTGAGCTTCCTTTGGCTCTCGATGTAAGTGAGACAGAGATTAAAAAAGAAGATATAAAGGCAAAAAGATTAATTTAAAGGCCTATAAAACGGAGGAAACGCGCAATGGGACAAAGTGACCCCTTAAAGCTTCTTATCGTAGACGACGAAGACGGCATTGTTGATTATACAAAAAAGATTTACAGTCGCAAGGGCTTTACAACCTTCGGCGCCACCGACGGTATAGCAGCCGTTGAGCTTTATCTAAAAGAGCACCCGGCTATCTCGCTTATTGACGTGCATATGCCCTTTTCTCCCATAGATGGCATTGAAACCCTGCGCCGCATAAAAGAGATAGACAAGGACGCCATATGTATCATGGTTACCCGTATCACCGAGACAAAGTCCATAGAGCTTGCGCGTCAATACGGCGCAAACGCCTATATATTAAAACCCCTGGAAATAGGGGAGCTGGATAAGGTGATTTCGGAAGTCGCCAAAATAGACCTTACTAATATGCAAAAGGGCAGAACAGAATAATGGCTAATCCTCTTCCGGAAGAAGAAAAACTCTACGAACAGATAAAAAACGAACGCATCACTGTTACCACGGAGATTTGGGACCTTATTTACAACCGTCTGGGAGACGATATCTCTTCCATCAATCTTCTCTGCCAGTATTATCTTGACGCAGGGCAGGATATCCCTGCACTAGAGGCAAGGAAAATCCTGCAATATACCCGTCATATAAAGGGCATAATGAATCAGGTAACCTGTGTTTCCAGAGAACAAAAAGGATTTTATTTTCCGGAGATAGCCGAAGGGCTGCCTCTGCATCCGGTTATCCGGGAGATGCTCACCCATTATATAGGTAATGATGTATATGCCATAAATCTTATGGTGGGGGAGTCTGAAGACAGGATTGACCCTCAGCCGGTCTCTATCCCGGTTATACAAAGGGTCCTTGACCGTACACACTCCATCAAGGTTTTTATAGGTAAACTGCTTAAAGCGACTTCTTCTGCATTAAAAGAAGTCAATAAAACCCCGGACGCAGAAGAAAAACCAAAGTCCCCGTCAACCAGAAAAGAGGTATTCCTGAAAATACGCTCCCTTCTTGCAAAAGAATTCAAGTTTCCTAACCCAGACCGTATCAGGCCTGAATCGCGCTTTGACAAAGACCTGCACCTTGACTCGGTTGACGCAATCAGGGCGGCAGTGGTGCTGGAAGAGTCCTTTGACCTTGAGATACCGGATAAGGATCTAGACGAGATTGTAACTGTCGGCCAGGCTGCCGACTATATCTACAGCCGGCTGAATAAGGAGAGATCATAAGATGATAAAATTACTGGTTGTTGATGATGAGCCCGGTATTTGCGACATCATTAAGAAAACCTTTACTCCCACCGGCTTTACCGTTCTTACCGCCTATAGCGGAAAAGAAGCCTTGGCAGTCGTAAAGAAGGAGAAACCAAAGCTTGTATTCCTTGACATCCGCATGTTCGGCATGTCCGGCCTTGAGGTGCTTAAAGAGATAAAACAATTTGATAACTCCATAAAGGTAATTATGATTACGGTAATGGATGACGAAAAGACAAAGGAAGAGGCAAAGCGGCTGGGCGCGGATGAATTTATCACAAAGCCCTTTAAGTCCGATTATCTTGAAGACGTGGTGAGAAGCAAAATAGATGAATTAATAAGCAAGGAGTAGCTATGGAAAAACCCCGCATACTGGTAGTGGATGATGAGGAAGACGTGCGCGATAGATTAGGGAAGATACTCTCAAGCAGGATCGACTGCGAAGTAGAAAAAGCCTGTGACGGGAAAGAGGCGCTTGAAAAACTCAAGGCAAAATTCTTTGACTTGGTGGTTCTGGACATAAAAATGCCCGGCTTAAGCGGTATAGACGTTATCAACGAAGCGGTTAAATTTACCCCTGAAACAAAGATCCTGGCAATCTCCGCATACGACAGCCAGGATATAGCCGGTCAGGCGCTTAAGGCAGGCGCGGTTGATTTTCTGCATAAGCCGCAGACAAGCCAAGGTATTGAATTAAAGGTAAGGGATATATTGGCCAAATTAAATAAATACAAACCGCGTTAGATATGTTTTGGGTTCTGGATAATGATGCAGGAGGCCTTTTTGGTAGTTGTATTCTCAAAATAATGAGGGAGGCTGCTTTCAAATATCAGCGTTTCATTCCTGCCGACTGTAGTCTTTTCCTCTCCCACTGCGCAGGTAATCTTTCCTTTTAAGCCGTAAACCCACTTTTCAAATCTTCCTAATTCTATCGGGTCTTGTTCAAGCTTTGTCTTTCCACCCGGCTCAAGAACTAACCTCAAAGCCAGGAATGGCTGTTTTTCGCGGGTGAGTATCTGCGCGTATGCTTTTTGCGAATAAACATACTGGGCAACTTTGTCTGTTTTCTTTATTGAGTCAAGAATAGATATTTTTTCTTCTTCCTCTGTCCCTTCCTTTAATTCTTTAAGCGAAATCCCCAGGCCAATGCTTAATTGGGAGAGAGAGGAGACACGCGCATCCCTTAGTCCTTTTTCGATCCTATAGAGGGAATTATAGCGCAGGGCCTTCTTGCCGAATATATCCAAAAGCCGCTTTTCAAGCTCTGTCAGCGAGAGCCCCCTTTCTTTTCTTATCTGCCGTATTTTCTCGTGTAATTTCATCTTAAACGCTCCAATAAAATTGTATCTTAGCAAACGATCTTTGTCAAGAACTTTTTCTACCATAGCAAATAAAAAAATAGATTATTGGTCGTAATAAGAAGTATTCTAAAAATATGATATTCATAACTCTATGAGAATTATCAAGTTATAATAATGGAATAGTCAAAGTTATTATTCTACCAATCATATACAGATATACTTGATATTGGTAGAATAATATGTTATACTTATGCCACAAGGAGGCCAAAGTTAGGCAATGCATAAAGAAGAACTCAAAAAGCTCCTTAGTAAAAACCACCTTAGCGAGAAAGAGGCAAACGAGTTGGTGGAAAGGATAAGAAAGGAACTCTGGCCTGAATTAAAAGACAAGGATACGCCCGCGCATTGCGGCGTCTGCGAGCTAGTTGTCTTTTGCAAGAAGCTGGATCCAAAATTAATATGCCCCTGGTTTATTTATGACGATGGGGTCGGTAAGGTATAAATATGACGATAAGAGATATCGCAAGATTGGCAAGAGTTTCAACTTCGACCGTATCGCGGGTAATAAACAATGAAAATGTCGGAAAGAAGACCAGGCAAAAGGTGCTTAGGGTCATCCAGAGATACGAATACTACCCCAACACTTACGCGCAGTATCTGGGCCGGAGAAATAATGCAAAAATTATCACAAACAGTGGAACCGTTTCCAGAAAAACTTAAGATAGCCACTTGTCAACTCTTCTTAACATGGTATGCTATCTTATTATCACAGGAATAAAACTATTTGAAATCCAATGAATTATGTGTTAAAGTTTATTCGGCGTTTGTTTCGGCATAATCCAAAAAGGATCCTTATGCCTGAATTGAATATTAATGTAAACAAAATAATCTTAAAAAGGGTCAATTCGACCCTCTTTTTTTGTCTCATAATAATTCTTTCCGTTATATCGTTTCTTATCAAAGAATCTCAAGCCGATTCACCTCGCACAATTCCTCCCCGCCCCTGTGATTTCTACGGAACAGAACAATCTCCTAATACAATAAGAACAGGTAGTGTCATCACTGTCAAAGATCCCAATGGAATAGTGATAGGCCAGTTTACTGTTACTACCAATGGCCAGTATGGTTTTTTAACTGCTCGCGCTGATGACCCGGATACTTCGGAAGTTGAAGGAGCAGTTAATGGGGATATTATCACCTTTTATATAGATGGGGTTAAGCAACAAAAGCAGGCCGTTTGGCAATCTGCAGAGACAATTCGGGTTGATTTGGGAATTCCGGCTGTAGCAGATACCTTCAATTTGCACCTTTTAGATATGCCGGGATACAGTAATTATCAAGGTAATCCTAATTTTAGCGGCGTTGCCGTAGCAGATATGATTATAGATTATCTTGTGCCTGGCAACACTGACAACCAACAGACTTTAATGTCTTTTGCCGACCTTAATGGTGATGGGGTGGTTTCGTCTTCTGAACTTGTGCGACTTCTGAATCAAAAAGTCGGCGGCGGTTATAATTTTGGCTCGACAGCGGAGATTAACCAGTATTCCAACTGGGGAATTATCGACCAGTTTAATGCCGCAAATCAGGCCGACTGCATAAAACAAATTTGCCATTGGCTGGCTTATAAAGTCCCTAATGTAGCCGCAGGCAGGGAATACGTCCCAGTGGCAATTTCTACATCAGCTAACCCGGCCATTAATGCCGACAGCGATTATAGCCACTGGATGTCTGTGGTGGGCATTAAAACCAGCCAGGATCCCTTCCCGAACCTATCTGGCAGCGCTTCATTTAGGGAAGAATATCGCGCTCCTGCCTCGCTTCAGCTTTATGGAGTTTACCTGAATGACCCGGGACAAAACGGCTTAGGTTTTCATACCTATATGGCTGCTGATGTCTGGACAACGCAATATTTCCGGCCTATTGCCTCCGGTCTTGAAGGCGCAGGGACATACTCCGCAATAATGGAGCCACCCGCCCCTAAAGCCATGCCTGTTAAGATAAGCCAGGCAAAGAATAATAATGGCCTCCAGGTCGTGTTAGGAATCCCTGAAAAAGGGGTATCCGTATTTATTCCCAGGTCGTTGGATAAAAAAGTAAAAGATTATCTTGCTTCTCTTTTGAAACAACTGAATCAATCCTCGGATTTTACGACACTCATTGAGGATTCGTATTTTGGAGAAGCCCTGAAAGACACGCAAGTAAACCGTTGTTTTAAGGTTTCTGGCAAGCTTAATCAAGATTACACAATTGTTCCTTTTGAGAAAAGTCTCAATAATAAATTAGTCACAACTTTGGCGGTAATTGTGAATAATAAGACAGGCCAGTTTCAGATTGCCTCTGCAGATAATAAGGCCTCCGATATATATAATCCACTATCTTGGTATGAAGCCTACAAGGCATTAAGAAAACAAATAGGCTGGAGCGAGTATCCGGTTAAATATTGGCTGTCAAATAGCTCAGGCAGCCCGTTGTTCCCGGGGTGGAGCGTTGTGACAACAAAATATAAACAGCAGGGGCCGGTTCTGGTTCTAAACACAAATGAATATGCTATAACTGCCGAGGGAAAAGTTAGTTTGGAGCAGAGTTCTCCAGCAGTTGAAATATTATATACCAGGATTATCCGCAGCGGCAAGGAATGGGTAAAGATGGTTTCGTTTAAAGTCAGCGGCGCAGAGAAATATACCGTAGAAGTTGATAAGAAAACCCAACATGGAAAAGTCTCTATCTTGCGTAATCAAGACTCATGGTTAGCAATACTTAAGGGCCAGCAGGATGCAAATTGCAAGATTGACGTAAAAAGCACCTACTCAACCTATATTTATATAAAGAAATGAAAAAAGTCCTTTTAACTTTACTTGTCATCGGCCTATTGGCATCAACTTTTGCTTTATTTATCATCCGTTCAAGGAAGAAGGGACCCGCCGTCATTTCTTCACGGTATTCTGTTTCGCAGATTAAAGAAACTGGAGTTGAAAACCATCCTCAGCAATCCACAGGAAGCTCTTTTAAAGAATTTGATTTACCGCAAGATTTAAAAGCGAAATTATCAGAAGCCGGTAAAAAAGGTGATGTTAATGACCAATGGGGTGAAGGTAAGATAAGCAGTGAGGAGCTTAAGAAGGCAGGATTGACGCCAGAACAATTATCTTACCCGGCACTTGATAACAAAATCAAAGATATTACCGCAGGCTATAGCGTCTCTGATAAAGCTTTCTCCGACAATTTGAATAATTGTTTATCCGGTAAGACCGTACAAGATGAACAAACCAAGACTTTAAACAGCGAAGCGCTTTCGGCTATGGGTTTTTCTGCATTAATGGAACATAATTATACGCAGGCAGAAGAAGCCTTAACAGCTTTAACCCGTGATTATGCGGCTACCAAAGCAGCTCCTATGGCTCATCTGGAATTGGCAAGGCTTTTGTCTCAAGAAGGCCGTTTCAAAGAGGCGCAGCAAATAGTAGACAAAGCCGTTTCTCAATACGGTAGTGATAAGGAATATGTGGTAACTGCCCAAGCTTTAAAAAAAGAATTAGAAGCCAATGAATAAGAAAATATTTTTTGTTTTATTCGGTATTTTTCTAATCGCTAACCCGGCCTTTGCGCAAGAGACCTATAATCTTTCGCTCAAAGCCGGTGAAAATTTCATCAGTCTGCCTTTAACCCCGCAAGATACAAATATCGCCAATATTCTTTCACCGATTATTGCTCAAGTGAAAGACGTCTGGGAATTCACTTCCTTTGACACAAATGATCCCTGGAAACATTATCAACCAGGAATGGAGGGATATTCCGATCTTACCCAAATGAACGCTGGCAAGGGTTACTGGATTAATGTAAAAACGAATGTTACTTTACAGATTACAGGAACATCCGTGCCGGAGAACTTTCTCGTTAATCTTAAGGCAGGATGGAATGCAATCGGTTGGCCTTATCAATATTCACAAGGAATAACCGCAGCCCTTGTTGCGCTTAATTTCGGAACGGATTATAGTCAGGTTTCAAGATTGAATAGTTCTACAAAGGCGCAGGAAAATTTCTTGAACCAACCAGCAAGCGATAATTTTACGACTTTTGAGCCCGGCAGCGCGTATTACATCTATATGCTGCAAAACAAAACAATAAGGATTGGGCTTTCAGGGCCCGTAACTACCACTCCTCCTCAGATTAGCGGTATAACTCCATTAAATCACTCCACCTTTTATGAAAATGACACGATTTCTATTTCGCCAACAGTTGTGAATGATCCGAATTCCGGTCCTTTGGAATACCAGTTTTCAATTGACGGGGTAATAAAGCAATCCTGGTCTGGACAGTCCCAATATGGTTGGCAGGGGGTTTCGGGAATACATAACATTAAGGCAGAAGTAAGGAATATTGCAGGACAAGATGCCAAACAGGTAGAAATCTGCGTCTTCAAAAAGCCGATTGCGCCACCGAGTTAATGTCATGAAAACTTTTTATAAAATTATATATTTAATCAGTTTTGAAAATAAAGAGTTAGAAATATGAAAAAGATAATTTTTAAGTCAGTTTCAATAGTAGTTATTATGGCTCATTTATCATTGGTTTGTATGCGCGATGTAGCCTTTGCCCAAAGCAGCTCCGGTGATTCATCTGCCGGTTCCTCACAAAATAACGGCAACTCCGCACAGGCAGAATCTGCAAAAACTCAAACAGCATCTACAGTCCAAGCAATGTCCACAAGCGATAATCCTACTAATCCAAGTTTTTCTTTCCAGCTGGTTGATAATGGCAATTTCAATAACATACTTAAATCTGTTACTGCTGACACATTCACTGGTAAATTACAATTCAATATACCTATACTTATGCCTTTTGGGAAAAGGGATATAACATTATCCTTGAACATTAGTTATGATAGCAGCAGCGGAGAGGGTATCTTGGGCATGGGCTGGGCATTAAATTTGGGGCTAATATCTCGTTCAACCAAGAGGGGTATGCCTTCCTATAGTTCTTCTGATGTCTTTCTTGCGCAGGGGGATGAATTAACCAATATCGGCGGTAATTCATTTAGGAATAAAGTCGAAGATAGCTTTATGAATTATACCTTTGATGGAACGGCATGGCTGGCAATAGATAAATCCGGAAAGAAATACTACTTCGGTTCAACGGATAACTCTCGTGTCACCAACGCAAGCGGGACATTCTCTTGGTCTCTGGACAGGATAGAAGACCCGAGCGGCAATTACATGTCCATAACTTATGTTAAAGACCAGAATACCATCTATCCAAGCGAAATAGCATATACCGGAAACAACAATACGGGATTATCTCCTTGCTTCACGGTAGATTTTGTTTTTGATACCCGCCCAGACAATTTAGTAAGTTATAGAAGCGGTTATCAAACAGTAATGGCGAAAAGATTATCGGAGATTGATATAAACTGTAATCAAGGATTAATAAGGAAATACCACTTTGATTATGCGGCCTCTTCCGCGACAAGCCAATCTTTACTTAGTGCCGTTACTCTATATGGTAAAGATGGCACAACTCTTCTTCCTCCCGTAACATTCCAATATTCAGCAATGAATAGCGGCTGGACGCTATCTGCAAACCAATTGCCTTCAGATATGACATTTGATGGGGCCACGCGGGTCCTTGATGTAAATAATGATGGGATCCCAGATATTTTAAAGTATGAGGGAACCACTACTTTCAGGACATTCTTAGGTCAAAAAGACGGAACTTTTCTGGAAACATCTGATTGGAAGCTCCCCGATAATCTCATTTTTGGTGGTTCGCATACTAATGTAGGTTGTGGTGGCACTCAATATTGGGAAAACAACGGTGTTCAAATAGTAGATGTGAATGGAGACGGTTGGCCGGATATAATAACCCACCAGCATAGGAATGAAACTTCCGAAGCAATTAAGAAAGTCTATATAAACAACCATGTCAATGGTTGGGTTTATGATCCTAGCTGGACTAATGCCTTACCAGAAAGCGCATATTTTGTTAGCTTCATAGTTCGTATAATAGGTCCGATATTTTGCGGTTCTTTAGGGAGAAATAAGGGCTGGGTGGCAATAGATGTAAATGGCGATGGCTACGCTGATTTAATACAAGCATTGGGCGGAACGTATAATTGTTATATCAATACCGGCTCTGGCTGGACACAGGATACCAGTTGGAATATGCCTGATGGCGATATATCTAATGGTTCAACCCAGTTTTGTGATTTAAACGGAGACGGCTTATTGGACTTCTTTATAGTCGATGGAGCAAATTCAAGGGCCTATCTTAATACGGGTCACGGCTGGGTAAGGGATCATGATTATGATATTGATTTGACTGGAATTTCAGCGCAGAGCGTTCAATTGATGGATATTAATTCTGACGGACTCGCCGATATTGTAATTGCAACTGGTGCTACAGAGACTACTTATATCAATACCGGAAAAACTGGTAATGTATGGCAGCCGAATTCAGGGTTTGCGTTGCCGGACGGCGACTTTACGGCATTGACAGCAAGGCTTGCGGATACAAGAGGAAAAGCCCTTCTGGATGTCTTGGTTAACAGTTCCTCAGAAAACAAAATATATCTTAATAATAACGCAATTGTTCCGAATTTATTGACTGAAGTTACAAATGGAGTGGACGGTGAAGTTGATATTGCATATAAATCCTCACCGCAATTTGATAATACCAACGGAAGCGGGGTATCGGCATTGCCGTTCCCTGTTTATGTTGTAGGTACTGTTACTACAAAAGATAATGTAAGTAGCAATCCAAATATAGTAACCACATATAACTATAAAGGTGGCGCCTTTGACTTTGCCAGCAGAGAGTTCAGGGGATTTAATGATGTAAAGGTAAGTGACGGCGAAGGTAATTACACCGAAACATATTATCGGCAAGACGATGTCTATAAAGGTAAGATTCTGAAACAGAAAATTTCAGATTCATCGGGTAATCTCTTGGCAGAGACAGACAATACTTGGCAGGCAACCCAGCCCTATACAGGCGTCACCTTCCCATACTTAGCACAAACTGATAATTATATTTACGATTACATTGACTCGCAACAGGTATCCAAACAGACGCAGATACAGTATCAATATGACGACTATGGCAACGTTACTAACGTTTACTGTCTCGGCGATGTAAGTGTTAATGGGGATGAAAAGACGCAGGTTGTTGAATATGTTTACAATACGAATAATTGGATAGTGTCTTTACCTAAACATACGTATCTTTTGGATTCAGGAGGAAACAAGGTTTCAGAGAAATGGTTTTACTACGATAACAACACCAATATTACCGATCCCCCCGTTAAAGGACTTTTAACCAAAGAAGAAAGCTGGCTTTACAATCCTATAACCGCAGCCACGGACAAAGTTTCAACCCAATACGCCTATAACCAATATGGGAGTCCTATATCTGCAACCGATGCATTAGGAAGGATGACCACCACTAACTATGATACAGTTTGCTATAGTTATCCGGTGAGTGTAGCTAATGCTTTAAACCAAAGCGTACAGACAGTGTACTACGGAATAAACGAGCCTGCCAATGATCCAATAACCGGCTCCGGGCTTATAGGTCAGGCAAAATCTGTCCAGGATGTCAATAATCAGAAAACCTACAATGTTTATGACGCTTTAGGTAGGTTGATTAATGTTATCGGGCCAAATGATACAGTAAACAACCCGGGTATAATTTATGAATATCATCTTGACCTTTCGCCTGTAAAAATTATTAAGCGCGTCAAGACTACTTACGATAACCCTCCAGTATATTTATCTTCATTTCAGTTTTTAGACGGGTTGAACCGCACCATAGAGATTAAATCTCCTGCCCAAGATAGCTCTACAGGCCAGGCCCGCCAGATTATTTCCGGTTTGGTTAAGTATGATGCACGTGGTCAGCTAAAGGAGAAATATCTTCCGTATTTTGTGAATGCTTCCGGAGATTTTGATACGCCTCTATACAATACTCCGCACAGCTCTTATGCCTATGATGCCCTTGGCCGCTTAATCCAGGCAAATAATCCAGATACTTCGTATTCTACTATGAGCTATTCGCTTTGGAAAAAAACTCTGACCGATGAGAACGGACACTCGAAAAGCGAATATAGGGATGCCTACGGAAGAATTACAAAGGTAGAGGAGCATAACGGAACGCAAACTTACACTACGAATTACCAATATGACGCATTGGGCAATCTTGTGCAAACCACAGATAACCAAAATAACGTCATCCAAATTCAGTATGACTCTTTGGGTAGAAAAATCCGGATGAACGACCCTGATATGGGCATATGGAATTATACATATGATAATGTCGGCAATCTTATCCAACAGACAGACGCCAAAGGTAATGCCTTAGGATTTGTTTATGATTCAATAAACCGGTTACAACAAAAAACGGGAAATGGCCAGACGCTGACTACCTATACATACGACAGCACTTCCAAGCAATACTGCATTGGCCGGATTTCTAGTATTTCCGATTTATCCGGCTCAACCGAATTTTATTATGATAACTTAGGCAGGGAGATCAAGTCAGTTAAGACTATTGGAGGTGCGTCCTATACGGTTGAGCGGACTTACGATGCATTAGATAGGCTCATTACCTTGAAATACCCTGATAATTCAATTATTAGGTATGGCTATAACCCGCAGGGGATCAATAAGGTAACAGATACAGCCGCCTCTTATGATTATATCTCTAACATTGATTATTCTCCTACCGGCCAGATTACCAAGATTCAATATGGCAATGGCACGGAAACTGATTATACCTATAATCCTAACACATTAAGGTTATCCAATTTAACCACTCAATCACCCTCCGGAAAAATCCAGGATTTAACTTATCAATTTGACAACGCAGGCAACATTATGCAGCTTACTGACGGCGTTAACACCGCAACGCAGTCCTTCCAATATGATGATTTAAACCGTCTCATCCAAGCAGCCGGCTCTTATGGAAGCTTTGGTTATTCCTATGATTCAATAGGAAATATGATTAACAAAGAAGGTATTACCCTAGGCTATGGTTCCGGTGGTAAGTTTCCTCATGCAGTAACTCAATATGGCGATACCATTATTACTTATGATGCAAACGGCAATATGTTTACAAAAGGAAATCTCAAATTAACTTATGATGCGGAGAACCGTCTTATCAAGACTGAACCCACAGGTCCTCAGACAACGACAATCACCTTAACCTTAAATCCCGGATGGAACTTCTTTTCCTTTCCGATAATTCCTACTGATGCAACGGTATCTTCGGTTTTGTTTTCCATAGCAGGAGAATTTAGCCAGGTTTCCCGCTATAATCCTGCCACAAATAAATTTGAAAATTATATTGGTAATCCCACATATGACCAGTTCAATACCTTTGAGTATGGACGAGGCTATGAGATTTTTATCCCTGGAACCTCTACCATCAGCTTGACCATTACAGGGACGCCTCCAACAGGCCAATCTGTATCGCTTAAAACCGGAACTAATTTGGTTTTTAATCCAGGCAATACGGAAATTCCTGTTGAGACCGCATTATCTCCTTTAAAACTGGGAGTTGACTATTCCAAGGTCTTGTCTTATGACGCTACACAAGGTGTATTTCAGGAGTATTCCGCCGCCAAGAAAGAATTTACTGTTTTAAAGCCGGGAATTGCTTATTATCTCTACTGTTTGTTCGATTGTACATGGACGCCTTTCTCGGACATAACAACTTTTGCCTATGATGGCGATGGCGGCAGGGTAGAGAAGATAACTGCTTCGGGCTCTGCCACCTATATCGGCTCACTCTTTGAAGTGGGGAGTGCCGGCAAGACTATTAAGTATATCTTTGCCGGCTCTAATAGGGTCGCCACAGTTGAATCTACCGGCAGTACTTACTATACACACTCTGACCATCTCGGCTCATCCAATGTAATTACCAATCGGGACGGCTACATTGTTCAGCATTGCGAATATACACCCTATGGCTCCTTAGCCAGTAACGAAAGCACAGAATACATAGTTACTGCTTATGGAATATCCGTAGTTACCGGAAACAAAGATTACATAAAACACAAATTTACCGGAAAAGAGATAGATAATACGGGGCTCTATTTCTATGGAGCAAGATATTACGACCCGCAGATAGGCAGATTTATAAGTGCAGATACAATAGTCCAGCCTCCATACGACCCGCAAAGCCTTAATCGGTATTCATACTGTCATAATAATCCAATAAATTATATTGATCCTACCGGACATTCGTGGTGGAAAAAGATAGCGGGGTTCTTCGGGGCTGCTGTGGGTGTTGCTCTAGGGTTTATCAATCCATTCTTAGGGATGATGGCTTATAGCCTTATTGCTGCCAGTGGGCAAGGTGGTAATTTTGGCAGTAATTTTGGGATTAACTTTGCTAGCTCATTAGCGGGTTTCGTTGTAGGAGCTGCAGCGGGAGGCATAGCTTCTAATTTCTTTGCTGGTAATTACTGGCCAAGCTTGATAGGTTCTGCTATAGGGGGTGCAGCAGGAGGCGCAGCCACTTCTGCAATGTTAGGTGGCAACGTGGGTATGGGAGCATTGGCAGGGCTTGCAGGCGGAACAATTAGTTATGCAGGAGGCTTTGTCTGGCCATTAGGAGCTGATGCGGTTGCAGGAGGCGTGTCTTCTGTTATAATGGGTGGGGATTTTGGAGAAGGCGCAGCACAAGGAGCTTACTATAATATGGCAGAGACGGTTGGCGGAATACTTGGACCTATGCCAACATTAGGCGAACAAAATCCACAACCAGGCGATACCGTTTTTCTTAAGGCAGATAGTCCTGTTGGATGGGGTATATCTTTATTTGAGGGCGGACCTTTCTCGCATGTAGGAACAGTGACTGATCAAGGATTGGCAAGTACTAATTTTGGCAAAAACTCTGGATTTGAAGATTTGGGCCAATATAGTAATCGCGGTGCTTATGTTTCAACACGCTATCGCGGTAACCAGTCAGTTATCAATGCTGCAGCGGCCTTATCCAACCAGTCTCCTAAAATCAAATATGGATTTTTCCCCGGACAAAAAGTTTGTTCTACTATTACTGCTTCTGCTTTGAACAAAGGTAATGGTGGATGGTGGGGGATTGGACCCAATAGCGAGCTCAAGGTAATGAAAACCTATGGGGAGGAGTAAAATAATGGCTCTAAAGGCAATGATTCCAATGATTATCTCATTGTCTTTACTGCTCTGTAGTTGCGCAACAACCAGTCAAGCTAAAATGCCAAATTATGAATCACGCAAGAATTATGTTGAAATACATCCAGGGTTAGCTTCGGAAATAAAACAAGCCATACTTAAGGGTGATGTGATAGAAGGTATGACTAAGCAAGACGTATTAGCAGCCTGGGGAGAACCAAGTAAAATACATAGATATAGCGAGCACAAAAGGCTTATCGATGAAACTAATGAGAATACTCATGATGAGAACTGGCTTTACGATCAACCTTTTTATTCCTTTGCGCCAAGGAAATTTGTTAGATTTGGTATCGATGGCATTGTTAATTATGTAAGCGCATATTATAATTAACTAATAACCTCTAAAAAATAATAATGACAACAATTAAACTTTTGGTTTTTATAATTTTAATTCCTCTTCTGTTTATCGGTTGTGTAACTACTCCTGAAGAGAGGGAGTATCAAAAAAATAAAGCAATTATCGACTCAGCGATTCAAGAGAGTAAACCAAAACCCGTCATCAATCCAACGACAGCCGTTATTTCAGATACCATTAGAAGAAGATAGTGATACTGAACTGAAGGGGACCTGAAGCGCTGAAGGGGACGCCCTCCAAGGTGCCACCCTAGCCCGCTATAACTGCAGTATACCATAACCACCCCGCACACACCAGAATTCATAAAACTGTTGACAATCCGCGCAATGTAGTATAGTATTAATTTTAATGCATAAAATGAAAAACTTTATTCTATTTTTCTCATCCTTGCTGTTTTTCCTGCCTGCCATTGCTTTCGCAGATTCCCGCGACCTCATAGTAGCCATGACCTTAAACCGGTTAGAATCACAGATGGTCGTGGCGCAAACGCAGAAACCTGTTTCTTATAACTCTTCTTTGCGGGACACTAAGATGAATGAGGTCTTGGTCCAAAGAGCGCCCGCCAAAGAAATACCCCCTCCCGCCAAACCAAAACCTAAAGAGACAACAATGCGCCCGCCCCCCGTAGCAACCGGCACTGGCAGTGGTGGCGAAGCAATAAAAGAAACCTTCTACATATCCGCCGCTTACGATATTAACCATATACATTATTCAGAATGGGCAAATGACGATAAACAAGATGAAGATTTTGGGACGCAAAGGGGCTATTATATAGCCGTAGGATACAGAAACCCGGATTATGTTGAGTGGGTTCAGGGTAAGCCATTCGTAGAGGGTTATTTCAACTATTTCAGTAATATAATCCACTACAAAGGTGCTACGATTGGTCCCCCATCCGTACCTGTTGATGCTGATCAACGCTCTAGAGTTAGGCAATATGGTTTGAAGGTTGGAGCTCAAAGAGATTTTTTAGATAAAGGCAATATCCTCGGATATCTGGATGTAGGGGAAAGGATTTGGAATAGAGGTGAGGATAGCGGAAATGGTGACTATGCCGAGAAATATTATTGGACTCTTATTGGTTTTGGCGCTGGTATGAGTTATAAAATTGCTCCTAAATTATCTGTCGGCTTTGAGGCAGAATGGATGACTACCTTGCCTGACTTAAGGAAATTGCATGCGGATGATATTGGATATGGAGATATAACTTTTAAATTAGGGTACGTTTGGGGAACTGAAGTCAAGCTCCCCATAAAATATTATATCTTAAAAAACCTGTCTCTGGATATCACCCCTTATTTTACTTATTGGAAGATTAAGCATTCCGATGTTGATCCCAACTCAGGGCTTTATGAACCCGATAGCAAAACCCATCTCGAAGGCGTGCTTGGTGGTTTTACCTACAGTTTTTAAAACCCGCCTCAATCAGCTTCTATATACTTTATATATATTTTTTCCTGGTGATAAAATAGACTGTAGAATATTTCGATTGGAATAGAAACAGAATAACATAAAAGCGAGAAGCGTAAAGGAGAAGGTATGGGAAAGAAGATAAGCATTTTGATTCTATTGTTAATATTCTTAGTTTTTATTAATGTCTTTGCCCAGGAAACCGTAGACAAGGCCTTTAATAAAGGCATGGAATATGGCAAACAAGGCAAGTATGAAGAAGCCATCTCGGAATTTACCAAAGTTATCGAACTCAACCCTAACATTTCTTTGGCCTATTACAATCGAGGGCTTGCCTATGGTAACAAAGGTAACTACGACCAAGCTATCTCTGACTATACCAAAGCCATCGAACTCAACCCGCATCTTACCGAGGCCTATTCCAACCGCGGTAATGCTTATAATTACAAAGGTAACTACGACCAAGCTATCTCTGACTGCACCAAAGCCATCGAACTCGATCCTCATTCTGCCGAGGCCTACTCCAATAGGGGTAATGCTTATAATTA
>Ga0187886_1000037_pt1 | contig 194026 bp, 189 predicted proteins | sample June2016WEW_20_1_FD_133001 | JGI IMG/M metagenome (GOLD analysis project Ga0187886, IMG submission 133001) | Peatland microbial communities from SPRUCE experiment site at the Marcell Experimental Forest, Minnesota, USA - June2016WEW_20_150 | ecosystem: Environmental > Terrestrial > Soil >...
CGGGGTACCGCGGACGCCCCATTTCTCGGTATTCCTCTTCGGTTAGTGTGACGATCAGCCTGGGTGTGCCGAGTTGTTGACCCACGCCAGGAAGTTGAGTTAACACCCTCTGGACGGCTATTGTTACGCCGGCCATTTCCCTATCCATATCAAGCGGCATCGTGACTGGGCCCTTGAGCGGATCGCCCAACGTAATTTGGACCATCGGCCTCCCTTGAGAAGATTGAATTGGCGTAACCATCAAGACGGTCCCCTCGATAGTAACCTCTCCCATACAGATCACGCTACAATGGCGCTAAACCGGTTGCCTGCTATTCTAAGCTTGCGGGAAAAGTGGTACCCTCGTTCAAATGAAGGTGCCCTATGCTCCCGGCTTCACTTTGTAAACGATATCGTTCTCCCTTACGTGGCCGGCAACTTTCATTCCGATGCTTTGTCCAGCTTTGGCGTTTGGGATTTGTTTGTGTTCGATTTCCATGGAGTCAACCGTCTGTTCGATGTTGGTCGTGCTGCCTCGAATGACAATCTTGTCGCCTTTGTTGAGTGGGGCAGACAACTCGACTACAGCCACGCTGGCTTTCGAGTAGAAGTGCGCGATCCTACCAGCTTTCTCATATAGAGGTTCCATACAGAATTCCACTGAAGGAACCGCGGTCTTAGTTGAATTGTCTTGTGGTTGCTATCGAAGTTAGATAATGGCGGCGGGGCGAGGACACGCAACCGTGCGTTTGCACGTTGAGCGTTGTCAGCTCGCCCTCCGCGCTGTGTTGGAGGGGCATGGGGTCGCTCATATTAATGTTCCGCAAAGTGAACATCAATGTACCCATCAGTTTCGGGCAGAAACCAGGCAATGAGAAGACTTAGCTTTCGCTTCCGTGAACTAGGGGCGAATATTCCGCAGCGGGGCGAACGCATTCCAGTCCTCAATCCAATCAATTGTGGAGGACATACTGTCCAAGCGGCCTGACCTGTCCCAGGAACAAGTGCTTGCCCTCATCGACGCGAAGAAGAAGGAAGGACGCGGCCTACTCTCAGATGAAGGCGCAACTAGACTGGTGGCAGAGGAACTTCTGGTCCAGACACATGGAACAGAGCTGGGCAGAATGCGGGTCAAGGACCTTGTGAGCGGCCTTAATGACGTAAGCATCTCAGGGCGTGTACTCTTGTCTTGGCCCCCGCAGCAATTTCAGCGCCGGGACGGAACCCCGGGGCGTGTCATGCGACTGATGTTGGTTGATCGAAGTGGCCGTGTTCGTTGCGCGCTATGGGACAAGCATGTGGATATTCTTTCAAGGGCAGGGAACCTGCAGGGTAGAATACTCCGAATCGGGCACGCTTACACGAGACAAGGGCTCGCAGGTGACACCGAAGTTCACGCCGGAGACCGCGCAAGCATTGAGATAGACCCGCAAGACATGCCCACCGCTGACTTTCCCGAGTTCAAGGAACTATTCACACCCCTCGGCAAACTCGCAGCTGACGCGTACCAATTGAACGTCGTTGGCGTCATACAGGCAGAGCCAAGACATTACACCTTTCAGAAAGAAGACCGGCAAGGTAGCGTACTTCGTACCGCCATCGCAGACGAATCAGGCAGTATGCCCCTGGTCGCCTGGAACGAACGTGCCGAAGAGTTAAGACAGGTCAAGAAAGGCGATATCCTGCAAGTTCTGAACGCGAGAACCAAGCTAGACAATAACGGGCGCACAGAACTGCATGTTGAAAGCCGAAGCCAGGTGGCTATTCTTCCGACACCACCAGACCACCTTAGGATGCCGGTAACAAAGACATACAAGCTCTCAGACATCACAGGCCAACTCGCTTCAGTAGACCTGTCGGTTTCCTTGCTAGCCAAAGGCCCACCCCAAGAAGTCAAGAGGGCAACAGGGGAAACCACTAAGGTTGCAAGACTCATCGTCGGGGACGAAACTGAAATGGTTTCTCTATCCCTGTGGGACGACAAAGCGGAACTCGTTAACCAACTTACAGAGGGTGAAACTGTAGACCTTCGTGGAATTTCCGTTCGCGAACGGCTAGGGGAAGTAAGCCTGAGCCTTGGAAGGTCCGGCGAGTTACAAAAATCAATAAAAAGGATTGAAACCCAAAAGGTAACGAAGCTCAACTCCCTGAAGAACGTGAAAGGGCTGCTAATGGTAGAAGCCGCTGTGTCCGATCAGCCACTGGTCCGGCAGGTCGTAACTGACAAGGGCGAAACGGTGAACCTCGCATCTTTCACACTCCGCGACGAGACGGGGTTGGCGAAGGTAACCTTCTGGAGAGACCAAGTCGCCGCGGTTACGCCGCTAAGGCCGGGAGTGCGCGTAAAGATCACGGGGTTAAGGGTACGGGCCGGACTCGGCGGTGAACTGGAGTTGAGCTCAGTGCCAGCCACGAAGATCGAAACCGTCGATGCCCCGGCGAGTGAGAGGCCTGCTTGGGAGGACATCCGACATGTAATAGCACTTGAACCAGGCTTGACCACGTGGGTAAAAGGCGTGGTCCTAGAAACCATCGGCACCCCCAAACTTCTCGCCGTATGCGAGACCTGCAACTCGGTGCTAAAGGTCTCCGAGAAGAACTTCACCTGTGAAAAGTGCAATTCGGGGAAGGCGGGAAATGTCAGGTTCGCGGGAAGGTTCAAGATCGATGACGGAACCGGCGTAACTGAGGTCACAATCTCCGACCTCGACCCTGCCCAATTCGTCTCAATGAAATCGGCGGATATTAAAGAACGAATGCTCAAAGAAGAAAAATCGCAGCTTGGGCTGACCAAGGAAGACGTTAGCGGGATGATTGGAAAGGAACTTGAAGTCTATGGAACCGCGGAGCCAACCGGAACGAAAGGCAAGTTCGAAGTTAAGGCCAAGAAGGTTCTCGTAGTTGGTAAGCTCTAGGACAGGACCATTCCAAAAATCTAATAACTCCTTCAAAAGGAATTAACGGTTGGAAATCATAACACGAATGGAGTCCATGCAGCCCAAATGATGCTGCTTTTCTTCTTCTGAAAAGCCGACCCGAAAGATGTCTTGTAGGTAGATTTCTTGTCACTCCTCCGAAATGTTATCGGCCCTCATCCCAATCTATGGGATTACATCAACACTGTGAAGAACCCGACCGTCAAACAAACCATAAAGAAACGGATACAAGAGTACCAACCCAAAGCCGACGTGATCGACAAGTTCTCAAGCATAACTGACCGCTACTTCTTTGTTGTCTTCGCCACCGAGTGGAACGCAGAATGCCGCGCCCAGCTTCCGAACCTTGCCAAAGTCTTCGTCGCAGCAAACAACGCCGCATTGAACATCAAAGTCATCGATTTCGACGAGAACCGTGACATCGCCGACGAAATGAAAGTACTCAGAATCCCAACCATAATCGTCCACGACCGCGCATGGCGTGAGATAGGTAGGTTCATTGAAAAGCCGCAACACGGCGGAACGCTCGAAGAAGAACTCTGGGAAATAATCGAAAAGAAGAACAGCAAGAAGACACAATGAAACGCCCAGCGACTATTGTAGAACCGGCGAGCTTACAATGAACACTTTCACCTGCATCAGAACTCGCCGCGAAATTCGAGAATACTTGGACAAACCCATACCAGAGGAAAGCCTGCAGCAAATCCTCGAGGCAGGCCGGCTCGCGCCGAGCTCAAAGAACTCACAGCCATGGCACTTCATGGTCATTAGAAACAAGGACACGTTGAGAAAGGTCTCTGAACTTACCCCTACGGGAGCTCACATTGCGAAAGCTCCCCTAGCACTTGCCATCCTCATGGATTGCGCAAAGCTACCAGAAATCGACGGCACACGCGCAATTCAGAACATGGTCCTCGCAGCCTGGGATCTTGGAATCGGTTCATGCTGGGTCACCAATTTCTACGAAGATGGAGTCAAGGATCTTCTGAATGCACCGCAGAGAATGAAGCTAGTGACAGTGATGCCCTTTGGCTATCCAGCCGAACCGAAGACCAACCGCAAGAAGAATCGAAAGCCCCTACAGGAAATCGTACACTACGAGAGATTCGAAGGCCACCGCTGACTACAACGCTAGTTTGAAGGCAACGCCCCGATTTCTGGAAAGTGTTGCGGGAGGTGGAATTCAACGTTTTCAGTACGTTGAAATCTTGATTACACCGGGAATTTTGAGAAGCTTCTGCAGTATTGTTCCGGTAGGTTCCCTTTCGACGACAAGTGTGAGTTTCGGTTCGGGTGTGAGGTCAGGGTCGTCCGCAACTGCCTGCCTTATCGCAATATTCTCTTGCGCGATCAATGACGCTGCTTTAGCTACAATGCCCACCGTATGTGGGTCGGCGTAGATTTCGATGACGCTGTAACCGAGAAACTTGGCAACATCTGCAAGGAATGGGCCTGCGGGACGGAGTTTCTCAAAGACGGGATTGAGAACAGGGTCTGAGGAGATTAGTTGGGCGGTGTCCCGTACGGTTCTTCGGTCAACATGTAGATGGCGGGCGATCTTTACGTCGGACAATTCTATGCCCCCACAATAGATCTTGTTTCCCTCTTTGATGCTGAGGCCCAACTCCACGAAGGCCCTGGCAACCTTCTGCCTGCCAGGATATTCCTCGAGCCGCTCGGAGATCTGTCTCCACATGTTTGCGCATCAACCCTTAAGGTACAGAAATGTGCAACAAAGTCTTAAATGCTGCTATAACGTTTCCAAGCGTCATCATTGCACAGGAAACTCTGCCCCATGTCGAAGACCATAGTTGACAAGGAACACGCCGTATACTTACCCCAAGATGAGACGCCAACCCATTGGTACAACATACTAGCCGACCTGCCCGATCCCCTTCCTCCGCCGCTCGACCCGCGCACTCTCAAGCCAGTCTCCCCTGAGCCGCTGTTGAGGCTCTTCGCGAAGGAGCTTATCATGCAGGAGGTTTCGGCGGAGAGGTTCATCAAAATCCCTGACGAAGTTTACGACGCTTACCTCCGCTTGCCGCGCCCCACACCTGTGCTCAGAGCGAAACGGCTCGAAAAGTACCTGAATACGCCTGCTCAAATCTACTACAAATGCGAATACGTGAACCCGACCGGCAGCCACAAGCCGAACACAGCGATTGCGCAAGCCTACTACAACATGGCCCAAGGTACTGAGCGCGTAGTGACTGAAACGGGTGCTGGGCAATGGGGCTCAGCCTTGGCGATGGCGGCCGCGATTTTCGGAATGAAGTGCAGTGTCTACATGGTTCGCGCAAGTTACGATCAGAAACCTGGCAGAAGGACCATGATGGAAGCCTTCGGCGCTGACGTCACAGCCTCTCCAAGCAAGAAGACCAAGTTCGGCCAAGGCCTCCTCGAATCTGACCCCAACAACACCGGGTCCCTTGGTATTGCCATAAGCGAGGCAGTCGAAGACTGCGTCAGCCACGATGATACCAAGTACTGTCTCGGCTCCGTGCTGAACCACGTACTCCTACACCAGACAATCGTCGGCGAAGAAGCAAAGAAACAATTCGAAATGATCGATGTACAGCCGGACGTGATCTGCGGTTGTATTGGCGGTGGGTCAAACTTTGCTGGCTTCGCCTACCCATTCATGGCGGATAAGCTGAAAGGAAAGTCAACTGTTGAATTCGTGGCCTGCGAACCCAAGGCCGTCCCCTCAACAACCCGTGGAACTTACACATACGACTTCGGCGACACGGCGGAAATGACTCCGCTCCTGAAGATGTACACGATTGGGCACAAGTATAAGCCACCGCCCATCCACGCGGGCGGGCTTCGGTATCACGGCAAAGCCCCCTCCCTAAGCCTCCTCATCAACAAGGGTTACATCAAATCGGTCGCCTACTCACAAACAGAAGTTTTCGAAGCAGCGAGCATACTGGCAAAGACCGAGGGCATGATAACTGCCCCCGAAACCGCGCACATCGTCAAGTATGCAATAGACGAGGCCTTGCGGTGCAAGAAAACTGGCGAGAAGAAGATTATCGCCTTCAACAACTGCGGCCACGGCCTGCTAGATCTACAGGCGTATGATGCATACTTCAACAGCAAGCTAGTTGACTATGAGCCAACGAACATCGAGGTTCCAAAACTAGTTCAATAATCCATCCCTCTCCTCTCCGCACTTAACGCGGAGTTTCCGAAAACCTTTAGACGCCATCGGCTTACATTGATTCCAGAACTTACGCGAAACTCTGGAGGCTGCAAGCTATGCTAGGAGACATCGACACCCTACTCGCCATAGGGATCGTTGCCGCGGTCTCCCTAAACGCAGTAACAAGCCTCTACGTTGTGCGGCGTCTTCAACCGGCGCCCCCAAAGGCCTCCGCAGAAGAGGAAGTGCAAGAAGACGGGCAGGAAGAGGAAGAAAATGCTCCACCCGGTGTCCCAACCAAAGAGGAAATCCTCGCCCGCAGAGCACGATTAATTCGCGAACTCGAACAAGAGCGTGGAAGTAGAGTTCTTCAGCTGATTCACCGAAAAGAACCTTGGAGCGCGAGTGATGAAGATCCAGAAATAGTGCTCGAAGACTCCGAGGTCATTCTTCAACAAGTTAGAGAAACGCCACGGGACAAACCGATAGACTTCATCATTCACACGGAGGGCGGACTTGCCTTCGCCGCCGACCTGATCGCGATGGCCCTAAAGTACCACCCCGCCAAGGTTACGGTCATGGTCCCCTTCTACGCCATGTCAGACGGCACGTACATCGTGCTCGCCGCCGACGAAATCATGATGCAGAAATGCAGCATCCTCGCCCCCTGCGAGCCGATCGTAGACGACATGCAGGCCAACTTGATTATGGGAATTCTAAAACGCAAACCAATCGAAACAATATCGGATGGCACGATCCTGCTCGCTGAAGCCGCTCGCATGGAAACAGACAACGCGAGAGAATTCGTGAAATGGCTCCTGTCAGACAAGATGAATGAAGACCAAACCGCCCAAGTCGCGAACTTCCTGACCGGCGGATTCATGGCGAGCAGCACACCCATTACCCTAGACGTCGCCCGTGCCATAGGCCTCAACGTAGTGGAAGGCGTCCCTGAGAAAGTGATGCAACTCTTCGAAACGATCGAGTTCGGCGGCGGCAAGGTAAACCTCGGTAAACAATACCGTTGACGTGAAACTGAGTTGGATGTTTCCGAACTTTTTCTGGGATTTGGGCTAATTGCCGTATCTGCTCTCAACTCTGCCGCAGTAATCTACCTCGTCCGGCAAGCAAAGGGGGCGACAAGGGAGAGAGAAAGCCCGAAGGAAGACCAAGAAGACACTGGCGAAGAGGAAGCGCAACACGATGCCGCTCCCGATCACGAACGACCAACCACTAAAGCGGAAATTCTTGCCTGGCGGCAAAGGATAATCGAAGATTTGGAACGCGAGCGGGGTACGAAAGTCATCACGATGATTCACAAGAAAGAACTATGGACTGAGCCTGGGGAGGACCCTGAAATCGGGATCGAAGACACCGTGAAAGTCTTGATGGAAATTCAAAAAACTCCTCCGAACAAGCCGATTGACATGATTATCCATACGCCTGGCGGATACGCCGTCGCTGCCCAAATGATGGCGATGGCTATCAAATTTCACCCCGCCAAGGTCACCGTCATGGTCCCATTCTACGCTATGTCCGGCGGCTCGCTCATGAGCTTGGCCGCGGGCGAAATTCGGATGGAGAAATACAGCGTGCTGGGGCCTGTGGATCCGCAGATTCCAACCCCTGGCGGCATGCACCCGGCGGGCGCGTTGGCTACTCTCATGAAGACGAAGCCGATTCAAACGATCAGTGACAAAATGGTCATCCTGGCTGAGTCTGGAAACCTAGAGATAGAGAATGCCAAAGCGTTCGTAATGTGGCTCTTGGAAGGCAAGATGGATGAACAGCAGGCTGAACGTGTTGCAGATTTCCTAGCGCGCGGTTACATGTCTCACGCAACCCCGATCACGCTTGACGTGGCGCGCACGTTAGGGCTTAATGTTGTTGAAGGCGTACCCGACAAGGTCTATGAACTGTTCAAAACGTTCGCGTTTACTGGGCAATCGTACAAAGGCCGCTGATTTTCGAATTTGCGGCTAGAGCAAATAAAAAAACGCATAGTCCACGTCTGAGGCGTTAGGAAGTCATCTTCCCTATTGCCTTCCTTAGGTCAGACCGGCTTTTTACCCCCGTCAACCGGCCCCATTCTTTTCCGTTCCTGATCAAGACGAGTGTGGGTATGCTTCTGATGTTGAATTGGGCCGCTAAGTCTCGGTTATTCTCAACATCGACTTTTGCAAAGATAACCTGTTCATCGAACTCCTTGGCAAGGGCCCTAAGTATCGGAGCCATCACGTGACACGGCCCACACCACCCCGCCCAGAAATCAACAACAACCGGTTTTCCACTCCTCAAAAGTTCCGGTAGGTTTCCAATGGTGGCCTGAACGATCCGTCCGCCCATTATGGGACCCTGCGCGTGTTCTATTCATCGAACGCTCTTACTTGGACTTGGGGGAGGCAGTGTATTCCCGCTCCTCCCACATGTCGTAGGCGGTTGCAACGGAAGCGGCTTGAGTGATTATTGCCAATGCTGCCACGAGGTGAAGGAACGAGATCACTGAGACTAGGGGAACGTTCACGCTGAGTCTGAGGTTCGCATAGAGAATGACCCCGAGAATTATTTGAAATGTCGCTAGAATGGCAGTCGCCTTGACAATCCGCTTAAGCCGAACGGGAGCGTCGGTCTTCCTGATCTGGGCATTGTCGTAATGGGCCAACGCCAGAATGGCCAGACCCAGTACCACATGCGCGTCTACGAGGTATATGGTGAAACGCGGGAGGGTGATGATGATTATCTGAAGGAACGCAAGCCAAACGATTGCGTAGAGTTGTTTCCAAATGCTCATTGCGAATTCTCCGCGTTCCCGCGACATTGCGTCCTCTAAAGAGTTCCCCCCAGTTCTCAGCATCGGCCATAATCGTCTCTCTTGCGCGACGGCGAAGCTGATTCTACTTAGTAGAAAATGGCTCCAAGATTCATATCCTCCCCTGGTATTGGATTGGTCTTGATGTGATAGGCATGAGTCAGGGCACTGGTACATCAGTTGTGAAGACTGGATTCTTGGATTTGGCCGCAGCATTTTTCGTTATAGGCGGAGTCATCAGCCTCATAGTTAGCGTTCTTGCGCTTCCGATATTCAGCGTCTACCCGTTCATCGTTGTTGCCTTCGGATTGGTATTAGCCGTAATCTTTGTGGTAGGCCTAATCTGTTCCTTGGTAGCCATCCACTGCTATAACCTCACCACTAGGCGTTCTCTTTCGCAGGCGGGAATGAGGGGAATAATTTCGGGCGCAATTCTTCTAACCTTAAGCCTAGGCCTAATAGGAATGACGCACGAGCTAACTACTCAGATAGGCGCCGTAAGCGCAATAATGATCCTGATTGCTGGAGCAGTCTGTTTCGTCTTACGCTAGCAGGCTCATTCTGATTGCCTAGCTAGGCCTGCGAAGCAACTGTTGGGAATATACTTTACAGGCAGTAAAAGCGCGCTGCATAAGTCGCATGCGAAACATGGGGTGTTTCGGTTGTTTACTCCATGGAATTCACTGTGAAGGAATTGCAGCCAGTCCTCAATGAGATGCTCGTTCACGCAACTACCCAGCTTCCAGCCGATATTTTGATGGCTATCAAAGAGGCGCATGCCCACGAGACAAAGGACCTTGCCAAGAAACAGCTCGAAGCCATACTCACCAGCGCCGGCCTGAGTGATGAGAAAGGGCTTCCACTATGCCAGGACACGGGCTTGGTAACCCTGTTCGTGTCCGGCGAACTTGTCAATCACATCGGGGAAGTTGAGAAAGCCCTCGCACACGCAGCTCAAGACCTAACAGCGAAGGGCGCTATGAGGGCCAATGTCGTCCATCCTCTCACACGCAAGAATACCGGGACAAACACCGGACTAAGCCAACCCGAAGTCCTGATTGATAAATCGACGGACAAAACTCAAATGAAGATGATTCTGAAGGGCGCCGGTTCAGAGAATTTCACCAACCTCAAAATGATGGTTCCAACCGCGAGCAGGCAGGACATGCTCAAGCATATCCTTCAGGTATTGATTGAGGCGGGAGGAAAAACATGCCCACCGAACATTCTCGGAATTGGGATCGGTGGTTCAGCGATTCAGGCCATGTTCAACTCGAAACGCGCTCTACTGAGGGAGATTGGCTCGCGCCACCCGGACCCCGATGTCGCCCAGTTCGAAACTTCAATTCTGAAGGCGGGTAATGAACTTGGAATCGGGACAATGGGATTGGGTGGGGACACGACTTTGCTCGACGTTCACATTGAAACCGCTGGGACACACACCGCATGCCTACCCATCGCGATTTCATTCGGTTGCTGGGCCAATAGGGTGGCCGTCGCGGAGCTGAAGGGACAACGATTCAGGATGGTAAGGTGATAGAGAAATGACTGATTTCAAACTCAACGTTCCACAAGACAATGCTCGGATAACGGAGGTCCGCGTGGGTGACGTCCTTTACGTGACGGGCGATATTGCCGTAGCCCGAGACCAAGCGCACAAGAAACTCCTCGAAACATTCATCCCAGAAGTGGCTGGTCTCCCAATATTTCATTGCGGGCCAATCGCCCGCAAGGTTGGCGAGGAATGGGAAATTGTGGCAGGCGGCCCAACAACAAGCACACGAATGGACGCACTCACACCACCTATACTAGAAAAGTATGGAACCAAGGTGATCATCGGCAAAGGAGGCCTGGGAGAAATCGGAAAGAAGAGCCTAGCCAATTTTGGTGCCGTATACTCAGAGTTCACCGGCGGCGCTTCCGCGCTGGCTGTATCGAAGATTGTCCGCGTGAAGAAAAGGCTGCTCGAGGAGCTAGGGCCTACGGAGCTTGTGTGGATCTGGGAAGTGAAAGATTTCGGACCCCTACTCGTGACGCAGGACCATCAAGGTGGCGATATCAAGAAAATCGTTACGACGCAAGCAACCTCAAAGCTTGATGCACTTGTAAAGACATACGCCTAAACCCACGTTCCTAGTGGAAATCAAGCCGAAACGAAGTGCAGCAGTAGCGTGAACAGTATGAGGATGAGGCCGATTGCAGCTAGCTGAAAGGCTAGGCTGATAGATTTCTCGCGGGTCGATTGATACTGGTTCATGTCGACGCGCGCGCCAGCACTAGCCTCCCTTAGGATCGTTGAATGTTCGCCAATGCCCGCGCCTGAAAGGCCAGCGATTAGTAAGCAAATTACGGCCTCGGTGAAGGTTAGAACTGCCGCCATCTGAATCCAGTTAGTGGTATTCTTGAATAGCCAATACCCATGGGCAGGGCCGAAGAATATCGCGGCCGCGAGAAGGTCGAACACGAACAGCACGAGTGGAGGAAAGATTACCTGCCTGATTCTAACCCTTAACCACGAGGGTATCAAAGTGTACGCAACCAAGTGCCTCGGCGGTCGTAGTCTGGTTCCCTAGGAAAGAAAAAGCTGTGTTGGTGCAGGTTCGACCAACATTATGAGGCGTTTGCCGTAGTCCGTTTCAAGCGAGAGGCTGTCATCAACGAAGTCTAAGGCATCGATGATGATTCGCTCGGCCTTCAGACTCCTTTCGAGAGTGGGGTTGACAAATACTCGTAACCCACCTACCTCGGCCAGGAGAGAAACTGGCCAGCCGGGCTCGTTCTCTCTCAGCATAACATTGCTGTTCGAGCAGCAGCTGGTATCGTCGAGCAAAATGACGAGTCTTTCATGTTCCTTTGAAATTCTTTGCAGGAGTGTTGCAGCCGCTGGTGTTAACCGTACCTCGGAGCGCATCTTTTACTGGGGACCGTAGACCGTGTAATGCCAGGGTTTCCTAACGTCGCCGCTTAGGTCGATGTAAACGTGTTTGACGTCAGTGTAGTCGTCGAAGGTGTAAAGGCTCATGTCCTTGCCGAAGCCACTCTGCTTGTAACCGCCATGCGGCATCTCACTGACGAGCGGTAGGTGGTCGTTGATCCAGACGCAGCCAAAGCGAAGTTCCCCGGCCGCCTTCATCGCTTTGAAGATGTCCTTCGTCCAGACCGAGCTTGCTAAGCCGTAAATGATGTCGTTCGATTTCTCAATGGCTTCGCTCATAGTTTTGAATGGTAGAGCGGTGAGAACCGGGCCGAATATTTCTTGCTGAACGATTCGCATGTCTTGCTTGGCGTCGGCGAATAGGGTGGGCTCGTAGTAGAAGCCCTTGCTGTTGGGGTTAGGTAGGTTTGGCCGTTTGCCCCCGACCAGTAATTTGGCTCCCTCCTTTACACCGCTTGCCACCATATCCTCAACTTTGCGCCTCTGCGCGTCGGAAACCAGTGGGCCGAGGTCGGTTTCCCGTTTTGTTGTGTCACCCAGTTTGATCTTCTTGATCCGTTCAACGACTAGGTTGATGAATTTCTGGTAGACGCTTTCCTGGACGTATAGCCTAGTTGCCGCGGTGCAATCTTGGCCGCTGTTCACATAGCCTCCCACCACGGCTCCTTCCGCAGCAGCTTCGAGGTCTGCGTCTTCGAAGACGATGAAGGGTGCCTTCCCGCCTAATTCCAATTGTACTCGTTTCACGGTTCCCGATGCGAGTTCCATGATACGCCGGCCGGTTAGCGTGTCGCCTGTTAAGCCAACAATATCCACGCCAGGGTGTGTCACTAAGGCTTCGCCTAGGATTGCGCCGGGGCCAGTTACAACATTCACGACACCCTTCGGAAAGCCCGCTTTCTCAGTTAACTTCGCGAACTCTATGGTGGTTAAGGGTGTGACGCTGGCTGGTTTTATTACAACCGTGTTTCCCACAGCGAGTGGTGGAATAGCTTTCCACGCGAGCATCATGAACGGGTAATTCCAAGGTGTGATCGTGGCGACGACGCCGACGGGTTCGCGCCTGATGATACTAGTCGCGACCGCGTTGTATTCCGTGCTCGCCCTGCCTTCTAGGCACCTAGCGGCACCAGCAAAGAAACGAATGTTATCGATTGCGAAGGGGAAGTCGCTGTCGCGGCTTAGCTTGATCGGTTTACCTTGCTGTTGAGTTTCCAATAGTGCGAGGCTGTCAATTTCTTTCTCGATAAGGTCAGCCAATTTCATGATGAGGCCAGCGCGTTCCGCCGGCGCCATCCGTGGCCAACGGCCTTTATCGAACGCCTCACGCGCCGCATCAACGGCCTTGCCCGCGTCTTTCCCATCGCCCTTTGGAACTTTGGCGATGACTTCAGTCGTGGCCGGGTTGATTACATCATATGTCGCTTTACTTTCTGAAGGAACCCATTCGCCGTTGATGAACATCTGGTACGGTTGAACTGTTACTTCCAAAAGCTAAACCCGCAACTTATTCGCTTGATTATTCATAAAGCCCTTCCGCTCCCGCAGGGTTCGAAGGGTTGCTGCCAAGTCTAATATAGTCACAGCGAACGATAGGTGGGGCTTATGAAAAATACACAGGTCTTCGCAAGAAAATCTTCCGGCCTCATCAGAGTGATGTCACCTTACTCCGCTTTCGCATACAACGTCTTGAACATCGGTGTGATATTTCCGTGGGTATACTTGCTCACTTTGGGACTTTGGCCTGACGCCAATGTTCCAATGGGCATCCTGATCACGGGAATTTTCACCGCTTTCCTCGCTGTAGTGTACGCTGGCCTTGCTGCGGCAATGCCGCGCACAGGAGGAGATTATGTGTTCCAGAGCCGAACACTGAAGCCTTCCATCGGTTTCGCAATTGTCGCTACGATGATACCTACTTTCTTCCTGCACTGGCAGGCGCTCGCGGGCTGGCTGACTTCGATCCTCGGTTTCGCCCCTCTCTTCACAGGCCTAGGCCTTACAATGAACAACACACAGCTTCTGGATCTCGGCGTATGGTTCACAACGCCATTTGGAATATGGATAACCACAATCGTGTCCTCGACATTTGCCGCCATTATCCTTATCAAGAGTTTCCGTTGGTTCGTCTTGGCTCAATGGGTGATGTGGTATGGTTTCCTTCTCAGCTTCGTTGTGATGATCGTTTTCTTCCTCATTACTCCGACCAGCGTATTCATTGAGCGATTCAATGCAGCGATGACAGTTCTAGCACCGGGCACGCCCGATTACTATCATTACGTACTCACCGAAGCTGTGAAAAACGGATTCACTCCGGTACAGGGCATGTCTTGGAATTCGACACTCTTCGTACTTCCAATCGCCTTAACAAGTCTGGGATGGGTTGGATACGCACAAGAACAGGCAGGCGAAATCCAAGGCGCTTCAAGCCTCAAGAACCAGCTCTTCATCAACCTCGGTGGTGGTTTGTTCAGCACTGTGCTGATGATGATCTTAGCATACACGTTCATCAGCACAGTCGGACAAGGTTGGTTAGCAGCTGCCGCGTACGGGAACTTCCTGACCGGAACGGTGAACATGCCGATTCCACCTTGGTTTAGCAACCTCGCCGCCGTGCTCACGGACAATCCTATACTCGTCTTTCTCATGATCATCGGTATCCTGCTGAACGCCTTACAGATCGTGTTCAACGTTATCGTCGGATGGACCAGAGTCACCGTAGCAATGTCGATTGACGGGGTACTGCCAAAGTTCCTTAGCAACGTGAATAGCCGCACACACACGCCGGTAGTTTCACATGTCATCTTCTTGATTTTGGGCGGTGTCATAATGAGCTACATCTACAATCTTGTCCCAGGCTACATCACACTGACCCTCGCGGTAACAGCTGTAGCGACGATATTCTACATTGGAACATCGCTCGGTGGCGCTGTCTTTCCATGGACTCGGAAAGAGACCTACGACACGTCTCCCATCGCAAAGTACAAGCTAGCCCGTATTCCACTCATAACGCTCTGTGGTATCGTTGCCACGTTGTTCAGTGCTTGGATGCTTTACTACTACATTACGATCCCAGGACTCGGAGTAATCAACCTCGCGAGCCCAACCTCAGCGATACTGATGCTTGCAATTTTCTTGTTCTGGTTCGGCTACTTCTATGTGCGGCGCTGGTGGCTGAAGAGGGTCGGCATTAATCTTGACTTGGCTTTCAAAGAGGTCCCCCCAATCTAGGGGGATTCCACTTTTCTTTTCTTTCAGCCCGACGTGAACTGGTAACTTAAGACTTTATCCTTGACTAGGTTAACGATTACACCACGAAGTATTCCTGACTGGTATTCCGATCCAGGGTTGATGCAGGTCGTGCGATCAATCTTGATCGCATTCTTAGCCTCATGAATATGACCACAGAGCATTAGAAGCGGACGGGTTTTCTGAATCGTTTGGCGAATGGCGCTACTGCCTACTGGAATCAAGACCTGCTGACCTCCCTCGACGACTGGTTTGGGAGGGTCAAAGCTCGCGTCGAGCTTGGGAGCTGAGTCGAGACCAGAATCGAAAGGTGGGACATGGACGTTAAAGATGCAGCTAGAAGGGTCGTTCAACCCGTCAATCAGCGGCTGCACCTTGGACCCTAGCTCTGCATCGTCGCATTCTCGAGGCGTCTTCCAGGGAGTTGGAGTACTCCAGCCAAGGCTCACCATCTCATGACCGCTCTCAAGTTCCACTTTCTTGCCATCCACGTTCACGAAATGTTCTGTTGACTTGACGCTGTCCAGAACCTCTTGTTTGTCATCATTGCCTCCAGTCCAGTAGCATTTCACATTCAGAGAAGCGAGGTTCTCTTCTGCCAGAGCCGCCCAGCCGGTCAGGCGTTCCATCATGAGCCTGTCGAAGAGTGCCGAAACCTTGGTGTCATCGGATCGAAGAGAATCGTATTCACCTGCTGACACACGGTGAGGGTACAGACCAGCATTCGCTATCCGCGTCTCAAGCGTGGGCAGATCCTCACTTGCTAGGTTTACGTACTCCTGTCCTTGGAAATTCAAATGATGTGTGCCGTTCTTATCTTCAACAACGGGTACAACGGTCTTACCAGTAATGTCGCCCCCCATGATTAGAGTGTCTACCTCGTAGAACTTGGTGGCCCCAATGAACTTCCTAAAGACGATTTCAGAGGCGTGAACGTCGGTTGCGAAAAATATTCGGTGAAACTTCCTTTTGCTTTTGTCGTTGCCCAATTTCAAACCAGACCCAAACCTCAACCCGACATGGAAAATAAGCATTTGGAAAGCCCGTTGCCCTTCCTTGAGCGACTAACGCCACAATCCCAACGCTCTTATGGTAGAAAATATTGCCTAGTAGCCCTGCACCAGTACCAGAGTAGTTCTCAATGGACCCGGATTTCGAAAGGTTTAGCGTCTACGGTTTTTCAATCGATTACCCAAAAGAGGCCCGCATCGAATTTAACCCTAAGAGCCGGCGAGGCGAGGGTGACGTTGTTTTCCACTTCCCTGATAAGACGAAAATCTTCCTTTCGTGGGGCGACCTTGAGAAAGCCAAGAAGAGTTTCGGGACTGTCGGCGAACATGCTGACCACGGCCTTAACAAAGTCAAGACGGCGAGGAACATAAAGAGCTTCGAACTGATTTCCCACGATACAGTGAGCATAAACTCGCATCAAGGAGCCTACAACCGTGCGAAGTTTGAAGAGGTCGCCGTGGGATTTCTAGGCGGTAGGAGCAAGAGCCCTCGGGAAGCTCATTCTATTCACGTACACTGCGCGGAGTCGTCAAGGTATTACGTAGTCTACGCACTGCTGTTCATTGGTGGAACCTACGACTACGCGAAGGCGTTTACGAAAATGGCGAAGACTCTGAAATGCCACTAGTTTACTCGCTTAAGCTTACCAGTTCACGTCCAGCCAAGCCCGAATAGTACAAATAGCGTAACATAATTCTTCTCGGTTTCGGCAGGCCACATTTAATGGAAAAAGTTCAGGACGCCAGCAAACTAGATTCGATGATGAAAGAGGAAGGCCCAAGGCTGGTCAAGGAAGGAACGAAGCGAGGCCTGCACATCAGGCTATTGGGCGCAATCGCCTTCCAGCACCATTGCCCAAAATACAACTACCTAGCCGCAAAACTGCACCGACAACTCTCCGACGTTGACTTCGCAGGCTACAATTCTGAGAGGAAAGCCATCGATAAGATGATGCGTGAGTTCGGCTACGCGGATGAACCTATGGTTTCGGCGCTGTTCGGGCACCAGCGAATGATTTGGGATAATAAATCGAATGGGCTTCACGTCGACATTTTCTTTGACAAACTGGAAATGAACCACGACATCCCATTCACGGGCCGCCTCGAACTTGAAGAGATAACTATTCCGCTCGCTGATATGCTTCTTGAAAAGATGCAGATTGTTCACATAAATGAGAAGGATATCGTAGACACGATAATGCTTCTCCGAGAGCATACAATTGGCAATTCCGCGGCCCCTGAAGCTATTGACGCAGGTTACATAGCTGAACTCCTATCAAGCGAGTGGGGCTTCTACTACACGGTCACTACGAACCTCAAGAACGTTGAAGACCGACTAAACCTGTACCCGGAACTGACGGGGGAAGATAGAGCGGACGTTTCAAAGAAAATCCATGAACTGCTCTCAATCTTGGACAAGCAACCTAAAGCACTCGCCTGGAAACTCCGAGCCCGAGTCGGGCCAAAGACAAAGTGGTACAAAGACGTAGAAGACGTAAGACGCTAAGAACGCAACAACCGCCCATTCTAGCCATAGCCGATGTCTGGAGCTGCGGAAGAGTGAAGGGAAAGAATGTTCGAGGTTCCGTTCGCGCGCGGAGGTTGCATTTGCAACTGACCGTTGGGTTAGTGTGCGTTGCAATAGGGGCGGCTTTGATTCTGTTCGCAGCCCTCTGGAACCCGGGCTCTCCGCCAGTTGAGGTTGTGCTGAGCCAGAGTGGAGCCCAAGTGTTCAAAGGCGTCTACGTTGACGCGATCACGATTCAAAACCGTTCAGGCCAAAATGTAACAGTAGTTGTACTGGTAAAGACGGTGCTAGACGGCTTCCCGCGAGAATCCGCGCCTGTCACAGTCTGTGGGCAGTGTCGGACTATAGTCCGAATTGAAGAGATTCAGCCGACACCCGACATGAACTTGGACTACTACCAGGGCGCGATTAACTCGCCGGAATATATTCACATTGGATACGGGCCTACCTTACTTAGCAGTTTTGCACGCTCAGCTCTGCCGGCAGGTTTGAGCGCTGTGGCCGTAGGCTTGATCGTCCTAATTTACAGACGCACAGGCAAACGACAGGATTGAGGCTCCTCACGTTTAGCAATTCGTGGTCGCCCACCTGCGAATTCGCAGTTTACTATGGACGTAGAGTGGCGGAGGATGTTGTCAAAATCCACATTGCCTGTCCTGGCTGAAGTGGATATGATGAAGTCGCCCTAATCCAAGATTGAGCGGCATTATCATAAACCCAGACGTTATTCACATCGTATCTGCCCGAGATGCTGAAGAGGTATTGGGTGACGGTTTCACTTTGGACCGAAGGTTGCGGCTTAAAACCAACCAGGTTCCACCCCACGTTGAGCGAGTAGGTTGGCGGTGTGGCAGGCGGAGGCGAGATGACGTTCCCCACCACGAAGAGTGTGTCCGATTTCGTCATGTAAATCCAGTACCCGAACCCATCTTGCATCTTCGTCAACGGGCCGGAGAGCTTACCAGCAGTTAAGACTGAATTAACCCATTTACCTGCCTGATATGACCAGACCACAGTGAAGTCACCTGCAGCGATCTGCCAATAGAGAATTGTTCCGATAGCGATGTTTGCTGGCACGAGGGGTAGCGAGATAAGATTCCAACCCGCCACTAACGAAATCCCGTATTCCGCTGTTGGCGGAGCAAGTGCGACCGCGTCTAAGAGCCAAAAGTCGAATTGGGGTGTGCTGCTCCATGTCATGGTTACAGGAGACGATGCGGGCTGGTCACTTCCACCCATGAAAAAGTCGGCTCCTTGTCCGCTGCCGTGGGGGACGAAACCTGTCAAGCTCCATCGCTTAGTTTGCGTGGGACCCGGAGAAGCCGCGAGTGTTTTCGTTGGGGGGTCTGTGTCCGACACTGACCCATAAACGACATCCACAGCAAGGTTTTCGGACAAAGTGTTTCGGTTCACAGGTGTCGAGGGGGATTGTGTGCCAGTGTCCGCGTGAAAATCTACAATTCCTCCCACGTTGGAGTAGGAGACGGCCCCTCCTGACAGGCCGTCGACCCCGAGGATGGTTACCGTGATTGTATCTGTGCCGGCCGTAGGTCTGAGTAGGAACCACATTTCAAGCTCGTTTAAACCTGAAGAAGCGGTGTGGCTGCCAATGATGCTCAGCGCCGTCGTGCCGTACTGAATGCTGCTCACCGTGTGCAGCGTGTGTCCCGGTGCTACTCCGACTTCGACGGAAACCACTAGGATCCCATTAGACTCGGCCCCTACAGTATGTGACCATGACAGAGTCGAGCAACCAAGGTTAGCTATGCAGGGAGCGGCAGAACTTTCCGAATCGAACGCTATCGGAGAAGCAGCATGAACATTCACGAAGGCCAGAGACGAAAAAAGGAATACGGCAAGAAGCAGCGCAACCTGTAATCGTTGACGCAACATACGCAACTCGGCTGCAGCTACCGTGCGCAATTCTAGTTAAGACTTTGCACTTGTTGCTTCGAAATTTTTCGAGCTCGAAACCCGGAAGTATTGCGGGAATTAGAACCACTAGAAATTCTTTCCTCGTCTTTGCTTCATTCAGACCCATGAATTCTACCGAGATACATGCATCATCTACTGCGAATCTGGCCGTCCCCAAGTTGAAGGAACCTGAGGTGGCTAACCATCAGCGACATCTACACATGACAGACCAGACGCAAATAGATAATGTGGGCAGGTTTGAAGTTGTAAGTACCGACAATACTCAGCTTACTGAAAATACTCAACCAACAAATTCCAACATCCAATAAGGCAACCGGACACTTTGAAGCCGCCGCGAAAACTGCATGTTCCGCAAGCTCGGAAAACAATGCCGCAAGTTCTGTTGCTGGCGTTCCTGATTCTTTCAGCGATGTTGGTATCGATTCCCCGCGTTCACTCAGGCAGTAGGCCTGTAGTCAATAGTAGATGGACATTTGTTCGACCGGCAATTGATGGAGTATTCTCAGCTGCAGACCCGTGGTTGACGGGTTCCCCGTTGGCCTTGCTTCCGCCAGACTATCCAGTGAAAGCCTTCGTTTACTTCCTGAACGACAAAACAGACTTGTACATTATGGTTGACGCCGTCGGAGATTGGACAGACGGATCAAGTGATGAGTCCTTACTCTTCTTCAACTCTACACATCCATACAAATTCTCCTTGATCGGCGATAGTACGGATGTCACTAAATCTACAGGCTCCTGCCCTCCATACAGTTGCCCTCCATTCGAAGGGTCGATAGGGTTTGGTCGTAGCCCCCTGAATTCAACAAGCCACAAGATCTATGAGTTCAGCATTCCGCTGGGAAACATCGGCTTCGTGCCGGGGCACTATTCGATCGACATCTCTTCCCCGAGCTGGAAGGGTCCCAGTATCGTATACGACGCCGACACTGGTCGGGATAATGTTTGGCCGTCAGGGTTGAGCTTTTCCGACGTCAATACGTGGGGCATACTAAGCATCGCACCGCCCCAGGTGTGCCTTCAAAGTGGGTCCACGGGCTACTGGACCTGCCAAGTACCACTTGGGCTAGGTTGGAACCTAATCTCGCTCCCAATCGTGCCTAACGCGACGGCCAATGTCAACAGTGTCGACTTGTTATTCAATCAGACTGGCCTTTCGTTGGTGACTAGCGTGTTCACTTACACGGTGGTGAAGGGGGTTGGGTCGTGGCAGTTTTGCACCCCGAAACTAGCCGTCGCCAAATGGAGCTGCATAGGAACGCTGAAGTTTATGGTGGATGGGGCTGGCTACTGGGTTTTAACGAAGGGCCCCGGGGTAGTCTTGAAGTTCGTCGGTTCAGTTATTTCACCTGCCTCAGGACCACCCTCATATGCCTTGTCGGCTGGGTGGAATCTGGTCGGCTACAAACCCCAACCGAACGCGTCCGAGCCGAAGAGCGTTGGCACTTACCTATCCAGCATCATAGGAGAATACGACCCCAACAATGTTTGGGTTTACGATAATTCTGGCGGGTGGTCCCGCGGGAGCAGTACATTGCTCTTGCCAGGGGAGTCGATGTGGATACTCATGACTACGCCAGCGACTCTGAGGCCGTAACAGTTCAGAACACACAAGCAGGTGTTGACAGTCTTATGGCCCTGGTGATCTGGGTTCTCTTGGCAAGTGAGCTAGTCTCAGCCGGATTGGCGATATTTATTGTGTACTCGATGCTCACATTCTTTCGGGCAACCCGAAACAAATACCTGCTCGGCTTTCCCATCGGGTTTAGTTTTCTAGCGTTAGGGTACCTAGTGTTTGGTGTGTCTTATGCTGTGCCCGGGTTCGAGGAGTTGGCCAGTTGGCTTCACCTCTCCCTCGTCTGCTACGGATTCTCCTTCATTGCAGGAACATACTTCTTGAAAAAGAGAAGCTTATTGAAATCGGTGGGGCGAGCGTCCGTGTGGCTTTTCTCCCTCCTGATAATCCTTGCGGTCGTCGTTATCGCGACGATAGTCGTCCCAACGAAGATGGTCGTCCCACCATACCGCAACGTGGACGAGATGTTTCGAGTTACCAACTTGGCCATGCTGGCCTACATAGTGTTTAGATTGTACCAGGCGATCAAGGGTGAGCGGCATGAGGTTGGCGGCATGGTACTATCAGGTTTCATTTTTCTAGCCGGGAATGAGTACAGCCTCTTGCTCTGGGCGCTTGATAGCGGATTCTGGTCCCTCGCTCTGGCCCATATTATGCAATTAGCTGGCTTGGTGACACTGGCAACCGCTCTCGCAAGAGGATTTCGGAAGGGCTGACAACACATGGCGAAAAACGAGTTCAGAAGAATCCGTGGACGAAATCGCGAAAGAATTTTCTATGATATCCTATGCTCAATTATCGACCAAGAAAGAAGAGGGTTTACGAGGATTACGAGGGTTCAGAACGAAGTCAACCTTCCCTCCGACCGCCTACGGCGGCACCTCAGAGAGATGGAACAGCTCAGGCTTGTCAGGTACAGGAGTGCCCTCGCCAGCACACGAAAAGGCAGAGATTTCGCATCGGAGTACAAGAGGGTTATCGGGATACTGAAACACTTCGGCCTTGGCGATTAGTCTAGTGTGTATCAGAGTCTCATTGCTGCCGAGATAAGGTAACCCATGGCCAAGAGGCCGATGGTGAGATAGGCAGTTGCAACGTTGGCTGCGAGCGCGGGAACTAGCTTGCCAGTGTTTGAAAATTCCCGTAATGTTACCTTGATGGCTTTTGCGGCGAAGGGGAGCGTGGCCATAGCGATCAGAGTGGGCGGAGGGGTAAGGCCGAAGATTGCCGCTACGGGTACCCAAGCAACAGCCAACGCCTCCAGGATGGCGTAGAGTTTTGCAGCGCGCACTCTGCCCAGTAGTATTGGAATGTTCTTTCGTCCGCCTGCGGCGTCAGCTTCGAGGTCAGGCATCTCATTCAGGAAGAGCACGTTAGCGATCATTATGCCCGGCGCCAGGCCTACGGCCACTGCGCCAACGCTTATGGTAGCCGTTTGGACGAAGTAGGCTCCAATTATCGCTAGAGGCCCAAGGTTTAGGCCTGCGAGGAATTCTCCTAAGTAAATTCTAGCGAATGTGTTTGAGTAGAAGTAAACGGAGATGGCTGCGATCGCCACTAGACCTAGGAGCGCTATTCCCCGCGTTAATACGAAGTAGGCGCCGATTGGAATCGCAAGCAGAAGCGAACCCAAGCCGAACGATAAGGTGCTCTCCGGTTTGATTAGGCCCGAGACTAGGAACTTGCTTCCGCCACTGAAGAGCGTTTTCAAAGTTGCCGCATCTACTCCCGCCCTATAGTCGTAGTAATCGTTGAGCACGTTCACTGCGTTCTGCGCTAATGTCACACCAATTATTGCGAGAACGTAGTAGCTTGAGTTGAAGGAGCCATCACGCGCGGCAACGGCCGTGCCCAAGCTGACGAGTAGAAAACTCATCAACAAGGACGGTTCCACAGCTTCGCGGAACCAAACCTTAAGCCCCAAAGCAACTTCGCGCCGAGCTTACCGTTTCAGTGATTATAACGGTGACGCTTGAACCCACAGGTTACGGCTTTGAACCTAATGTATTCTAAAGAATCGATTGATTGCTTCTGACAATGGCTGCGGTCAAGACATAGTCATGGTTACGGTTGAGTTTGAAGGAGCAAGAACGGTGGCTATGGCGGAGACCGTCGTTCCAACGTTGTACGCCCCCGACATGAACCTGACGCCGATCGTTACGCCTTCCGAACCGCCGTTGGCAATGAGCGCGTCATTACCCATGGGGTCCTTGACTAGGAGGAAGTTCAGGTAGGGTGGAATTGCGGATATGACGTCCCCCACCATCAACCCGGCTGGAACCACTACAACCTTGGACGAAGTTGAGAAACCCGTGATTTGCATTACCCCTGTCCCGTCGATGCTGATTGTGTCGAGGAGTATGTCGAAGTCAGCGGCCCGGTTCAGGACTAGGACAATTCTCGTAATGAAGAATGGGCCGGTTCCTTGACTTGTGATCGTAATTTTGGAGTTTCCTAGGAATTGTGTGCTAGCGTAGACTCGGACAATGCCATATTGTGATAGGGGCGTTGGGATGTCTGTGGAAGGAGGAGGAGCGAGCACGTAGCTGAGGCTGATTGAGGCTAAGCCAATTAGTATGATGGCCGCCGCTAGGATTGCAACCCTAGTCCTCCGCGCTAGGATGCTGTGCATAGGATTCACTAAACTGGAAGCCCGAACAGCACAAAATTGCTATCTAAGGATACTTAACGCTTTGCCATTTCAGCACGAATACGCTACTGTACGAAACACAAAATACAGAGGAGCCTAGCCGAACGCCGCGGCGTAAGCGTAGATTCAGGTCTCTCCTGAGGCGAGCCGGAGATTCTCAGGCATGAGAAGAATTCTTTGGGGTAATTATTGTAGGCAATGTAAGTACAAAGTTGCCAAATAACTAGAGCGAGAAATAGAATCGATTTCCTTTGGGAAATCTAAAATTTGCTTTTTCGAACTTTAAGCATAACGCAGAATCGATTGCGCTAGTATTGCTGATGCTTTCCACAATGTCGATTCTGGTAGTTTCCGTGTCTGCTGCCTCGGGTCCATGCTCTTTGAGCGTCAAGATAATTCCGACCGGATCTGGGACAGTTACTTTGACGCCGCCAGGCTCCCCTGCGGGAACTTACACTCCCTGTGTCCCTATTTCCTTCAAGGCGACACCCAGCGCTGGCTACTACTTCGTGGGTTGGGCACTTAGTGCACCTGGCAGCACAGCAGGCGACGGACAAATGTATTACTTCACATACCAGAATCCTACACCTAACTTCAAGTTGAACGCCACTAACGGCGGCAACCAGCGTTTGCTCGCCTACTTCCAACCACAGAACCAATGGGTCAGATCCTCAAACAATCCCATTTTGACGGCGGCCGCGAGCGGCTGGGATCAAAGCTGGGTGGCCAACTCGCGAGTATTCACCTACCAGAACGGGACGTATGGAATGATTTACCTCGGCTACAAATGGAACACAGACACCCGTGCGCTAGGATTGGCGACTAGCCCTGACGGCGTTCATTGGACTCGCCGTTCCTCTCCCGTCTTCACTACTGGAACTGGTACGGGAGGTTGGGATTCGTGGTCGGGAATGACCCAAAACGGATTGGTGGTGGGTAGCGTATTATGGGATGGCTCGAAGTACCTTCTTTACTACAGCGCAGCGAGTGGTCCTTGCAATCAAGCGGGATGTGCCCAAGCTGGATTCGGGCTTGCGACGTCAACCGATACCGTCACTTGGACATTGGCAAACAGCGGTAACCCAATTCTGACCAATATCACTGATGTTGCTCAACACCCATCTACATGCAGCGACCCAACTCATACTTTCAGATATCCAGACGTCGTGAAACTCGGAAGCACCTACTACATGTGGTACAATAGGGGCGGAGTAATACGGTTGGCAACCTCAAGTGATGGAATAAGCTGGACCGTGCAGAACGACGGATGTCACGTGTTAGGGCCCGCCGATGTTAACGATCCGGGAACGTGGCCTAATCTACTACACGCTTATTCGTGGGACGGAGATTTCGTCTTTGCTCCGAGTGTTTTCTACGATCCTCTTGCGAAAGGTTTCAAGATGTTCTATTCAGGGTGTGATGTTGACTGCTGGTTTACGCATACAGGCTTTGCAACTTCCACCGACGGAATCACATGGACTAAGTATGCTGGCAACCCAGTGCTCTCCCCCATGCCTGGGGGATTTGACAACTCCGATAACGTAGATAATGCCGCGGCCCTGTTAGTGAATGGACAAATCAGCCTATACTACAGCGCGGACACTGTGAGTTCCCTAGTGTGCCGGGAATACTATGACCCCGCTTGTCCCGACGGCGATGGTTTCACCGCGAGCAGCATTGGCTTAGCGTACGTCTCTGAGGTGCCGCTATTTACTGGTTGGAACTTGTTCTCCACGCCCATAGTTCCAAACAACAACCTCCTCAAGAGCATATTAGCACCACAACTCGCTGCAGGTGAAGTTACAATTGTTTGGAGTTACACGGGGACGCCTAGAACTTGGCAGAAATTCATTCCCCCGAGCACAGGAACATTGACCACTATTGTGGATGGCAATGGCTATTGGATCTACATGACTGCTCCTGACACGCTGCTTGTTGGTGGCACCGTAATTCCACCTGGAGTAGCACCCCCGACCTACACTCTACTTGCTGGATGGAACTTGGTCGGTTTCAAACCGCACCCCGTGCTGGGGAACGAAACTGCTTCACAATTCCTCCAAAGCCTAGGCAGCAACTACGATTCAGCCCACGTTTGGGTTTGGGACAACTACGCGGGCGCATGGACTAAGGCCGGTCCAAGTACTTGGCTGGTTCCAGGCGAAGCCCTATGGGTTTATGTCACATTGCCGGCCGGCGCAACTCTCAGACCTTAGCAACACTTCCATCCCCCTTTCCTTTTTTTCTTTCGCTTTTGTGATGAATCCCTTCTGAACATTTCAGGTAGCCACTATGCGAACCATCTCTACGTACACGGCAACTACGCTGGGCCATGGACTAAGGCAACCGGCGGTACATGGTTTTTCAGGCCGTCGAGGATTCTCGCTTCACGAAAGCTTTAGTAGTATCTCGTTCAAGTAACGCGGAGTGATTTCCATGAGAACTCGACATTCCGCCTATCTGTTCACAGGCCTCATCATTGCGCTGCTGGTGGCGAATTCTCCGATTCTGGTGCAGGCTCAGAGCCCTCCGCCGTTACCGATGCTGTACACCGGGAACGTAACCCTCAATGGTTCCCCGGCGCCGGACGGCTTGAATGTTACAGCGGTGGACAGCGGCGTAGTGGTGGGTTCAGGATTAACGAGCGGCGGCGCATATTCAGTCTCGGCTTGTTCGCCCGAGAATTGCAATCAGGGCGATACGTTGAGTTTCAAGCTGAACGGCCAACTGACCGCGGCCCAAACCGTTGCAGTAGACACCAGCCAACGTGGAATCCCACAAAACCAGGACCTAGCCTTCACTGGAACCCTTTCAAGCGTCACAACAACCGCGCCTCCACCCACGTCAACGACGATCGCCACCACGCAACAAACCACTTCAACGAACCAGGCAACAACTACCAGTTCGATTGCAAGCACGAGTTCGGTCGTGAGTAGCACTAGTTCAACCGAAAGTAGCGCTAGCATGACTGAGAGTAGTTCGGCTACTGTTCCTGCGACGACGAGCAATTCTACTGCCCTTCCCACCGGCCCGAAATGCCTCATAGCCACCGCTACCTATGGCTCTGAGCTTGCACCAGAAGTTCAACTGCTCCGCAACTTCCGTGATTATTCAATCATGAAAACTCAGGCTGGGGCAAACTTCATGGTTGCCTTCAATGCCTGGTACTACTCCTTCAGCCCCTACGTTGCGAACTACATCGCTAGCCATTGGGTTGAACGAACCGTCATGAAGGGCGTCCTCTACCCGCTGATCGGAATGCTCTTCCTGACGCATGCTGTCTTCTCGGCTGCTGCCACCTACCCCGAATTCGCAGCTCTCATTTCTGGGTTGCTCGCGAGTTCACTAATTGGCGCATTCTACTTGGGCTTGCCAATCGGCTTCCTCAGGGCAAAGCTCCGCCGGCTCCGCAACTGGAAAGGAGAGAGACTATTCGAGCAATCCTTTGGGTTGACACTCCTCAGCGGAATGATTCTACTAATCGCCGGAGAAGCCACAGCCCTTCCGGCATTGCTCATGATCTCATCGGCCGCAATCGTATTGTCAACCCTCTTCCTCTCTGCATTACTCACATCAGCGATGATTGGCAAGAAACTCCAAATCGACTGAATCTTTAAAGACCGCAATTGGCGCCGATTCCTGCGTTTGCTCCTGCCTTATGGCATAATCATTCGAACGAGCTGAATTGTGGATTTACGTAACCTCCGCTACACCTGTCACCTTGAGACCGTAAACTTGGAACACGCAAACCCGTGTTCCACTTAATTTCCACTCAAGGCGTTTCTGTCATGCTCCATTCAAGCGCGTAACGCCAGGTACTTTCCAACCTGCTCGTCTATCGTGTCGCTCACGGTGCAAGCATATTTTTCACACACTAGGGAATAATGGCATATTCGAATTGATAGAGAAATGAAAGGAAATTTGTTCCGATTGAATTAGGTCCGGTGAATAGTCTCCCACTCAGATGCCGAAACGGTGCCTCCGACTTCGTGCGTAAAGTCCTGATTAATGCCATGAACTAGTGCTATGCTTCAACCTTGTAACTGAAAGGATTACCGCTCGATGCCCGTCAAAGTGTCATACATCCTGAACCGTGTTTCATTCTGTTGGGGCTTGTTGTAGCTCGATTGAATTCCGAGACGGGGGTGCACACGGGTCTGGCAGTTCATTGCAAACTGTCTGATTACTAGTATCCGAGTTCCTGTTCACAGCTTTGATACAGGTCTGATACGTTGCAATAGAAGGCGGGTGTAATGCCTCCCACCCCACCGTGTCAGACATCTTAGGCCGTATCAACGCTCTATTAACGGTAGGGTGTGGGATGCCCAAACGTTGGGTGTGGGACACCCTGAGGCCTTAACCCGCATTTCTCCACGCCGATTAGGTACGAGTAACATGTTCCACACCCTCTCAAGGTGACCGATACCCAACGTTTGGGTGACCGACACGCCACCAACGAAATATTGCTGGCACTAAAACCATGTTGTCTTCACGGTAGCTATCGATTTGATGTGGTCGTCGTCCGTGAAGCAAACCAGCTTCTTGATCTTCGCAGTTGCGGCAATTATTGCGTCTGCGATTGGAAAATCTCTGCCTTGGGAAACTTTAACCTCAGCAGACTCGGCGGCTATGTCAGAATCAATGTCTATGACTTCAAAGTCTCTCTCAATAGCAGATTTTCTCATCCTTGCCACATCACGGCCTTCAACTTCGAGGCTTATTCTGTACACTTCGTGAATGGTAATGGCTGATACGTATCTACGTTTGCGGGCCTGTAGTTCCGACTTGACCTTCAGTCGCAGGCCACGTTCTGCAGTGTAGGTTGCGATGAAGAATCTTGTGTCATAAAGTGTGTCAGGCATCTTCTCGCCTGATCTGGTCTAGTCTTCGCTTCATTTCGTCGAAGCCTTTTTTGCTGCTTCCAATGAGGTCGATCGTCGACCGAGCTTTTCTGAACATTACTCCCTCACCGGTGTCAATTACTTGGAGCTTCGCTCCTTGGGACATGGCATACTTCTCCCGCAACTCTTTGGGGATAGTTGTCTGGCCCTTCCGGGTTACAGTGACGGTAGTCAATGCTGATTCAGGTCAAGTGTGGTTTGGGTAGTATTTATCAGTGACGGTAGTACTCTTAACTTCGGTACTACTTCATGCTTCTGAAGCAGGTCTATTTCAAACCTTGGCGTTAACATGCAGTCGGTGGTCCTTGGATGTGTGGACAGCCGTACTGGACTCATTTACCCAATAGATCTTGGGTTCAGACCCCATTGATCCCAAGATTGTCTGGGAATGGTGCCGGAAAATGCGCCCAGGACGAGACGATATGTGACTAGCCCCGCCCACACCAAGTCAACTAGTCCATGGAGAAGTCGTGTGGATTCTAATGGCCTCATCCACTGCACTGAGGCCGTGAGAATTCGGTCACAAGAACCGCGCCTGAGGCCTAAACCAGCTTAGGGTTGCCTTCGCTTGTCGCCGTTTGGCACCACCCCAAGATGGGTGGATCCACCCTCCCCGCTGCGAATGGTTGCAGCATTATTTGGCCGTGGGTTCCTTCGGCCCGAACGTTTGATTAGATCATGTAAACTTCCGGCAATCCTCGAAAATGCTGGTCCCCGGTAACAACCTTCCCGCCTCTATCACGTGCAGTTGAAAGTACAATTGAATCAGCCAACCCCCAACCCGGAACACGTTTCTTCATTACGACATCCAGCTTGGCGGCTTCGACAGCCAATTCATCACCGAGAACCACAAGCGCACTTCTCGATTTGATGAAAGCCCCTCGGAGTTCCGCCTTCTCGGGGTCTTCGCTTCTTAGAATCTTGGCGTATATCTCTGCCAAGCATATTGATGGTGTGAGCTTCTCATTGACTTCAGAGTCAACAATCGCTTTAACCTTCTCTCCGCCGTCGGTTCCCATGAAGTATTCTAGCCAGGCGTGGGAATCTATAATGTACTTCAAGTTCGATCCCTATGGTCGCGGAGGTCCCTCAAGGACGTCTTTTCCATTGTGCCGAACATGGTCTCTCCCTTCAGCAAGGCTTCGGCTAGAATTGCGTTAATGGCGTCTGAGATTCCTCTCGGGCCGTACTTCTTCTTGAGAATCTCATACAGGTCTTCTCTAAGCAACACTGTCGTCTTCATGGCAAATACGTAACCGTAAACATAAACATAAACCTTTACGGCTTCATCTACCCTGAGGAAGTTGGAACCTTGTAGGCTTCAAACCGCAACCGACAGTGGCTCCTGAACAGGTAGGAACATACCTGATGAGCATCACAGGCAGTTATGAAACGAACAGCCTTTGGGTTTACGATAGTTTAACTCGGTTTGGGTTCGGGCCGACTCGAGCTACAGGCTTCAGCCTGAGGTGGGAATGTGGATTCTCATGACGGCGCCCACCATGCTTAGACCGTAACCCATGCTGAAGTTAATCAAGTGTCCCGGATGATGTTGGGGATGTCGCCGGGAATTACTTGAGTGATTTCGACAAAGCCACGGAACTTCCCCGCCTTAAACCAAGGCGTTTGGCATACTAACTTTCGCACTCTCCCCTTCTGCGTAGTGTAAACGTTAGCCTGCCGCTTCTCCATAAGCTCCTTGAGTTTCGCCCGTGCCGATTCCGGGTGGCAATCAAACACATTAGTGCCAATCAGCCGCCTGCCCCCTTCGTCCTTGAAATCTTCCACCGCCTTCGCATTCATCTCCAGAATGGTCCCCGCGGAATCGCACACAGTAATTGCAGCAGGAAATTCCTCCACCCACGAATGTTTCGCAAAACTAGCCAAACTCAGTTTACTGCTCCTAGGTGGAATTGCCTATGAGTGGGCCTTTCTTTAGCATATTGCTGACTTGCAACAAAATGAGCGTGATTACGACACGAACAAGGTTTGGTTATACAATAATTCGAACGGAACTTGGCATCCCTCTATCCGGGCTAGCCCATCTACGCAACTTGCGCCTGGAGAAGCAACGTGGATCCTGATGGCTTCGCCCGCTACGCTCCGACCTTAACCAAGTCCCGTTCTCTTCGTAGTCACAGCGCCACATTGTGTGTGTGCGCGCACGATTAGACTGCATGGTTATCCAAGCGCCTAATGCGCTGATTGTATCTTCAGAACGCCACTCAGGTTGGTGCCCGACTTGTACGTGCTGTTCGCCAACCACACTAATGCGACTTGAATGGCTACCCAGGCGGCGCTATCAAACCATGGTAAACCGCCCGGCGTGATCGCTGCTTTGGACCACAAATTTGCAATTGCGGCGATACTCGTGATCGCTCCTAGGGTTACGACAGCGCGATAGCCAGAACCCTTGGCGCATACTGGGCAAAGAGTGAGAAATGAAATCGCAAGAAAGTCTAGAAACGTTCCGAAAATAGTAGGGTTTGAGGCTGCAACATTCAACCCAACGCCGAAACTTACTGCAAGCAGCGTAACTAGTGTGAACCGCACGGCTCGGTTATGCAAATCAGTCAAAGGTCGACCAGTTTCTAGAGGCGTCAAGTCTTAGGCGCCCAGTTGGAAAGTGCAGGGTACGTGGTATATCAATGTATGCTTTATGGAACATTAATGTTTCCATCCTTTTACCGTACCCGCGCTCCCGCCCCCGTGAAGGCTACTAAACCAACACACTGACACAGTGGAAATCAACCAATGGCGTGAAGCCGAGAAGGGCTCCTATTGTTTCCTGTAAGGCAATATTCCGGGTCAGCAACTGGTCAAAAACCGGGGATAAGTCAGGCGCCGTATTCTCCATCGACGATTGTCGGAATTGGGTCTGCCTGATTTGGATCTCTCCTGTCGTTCGCTTCCTACTGGCCAGGCGAGTTCACAAGCATGAGAAGTGGGCCGCTCTCTGCACCGATTCTTAGCCTTATTCTCCTAGAGTTTTGCATCTCTTATTCACGGCCCCAAAATGGAAGCCGCATTAAAAAGGATGACAGTCGCCTATTCGACCAAGTAGCATAGTAGACTATTCTCCATTTGTGCTTTTTTCTCCAAGCCCCGTTAAATACGTTGACGGGTAAGGTAGCGGTGTTGAAGGCTGGAGGTGAGTTGAGATGGCGAAGAAACGCAAAGTCAAGATGAAACTTGCTGAGAGTGGTCACGTTAAATCTGAGACCGGTCAAACCGAATACGTAGCATAAGAGGGCTATAGTTTGCGGGACTGTTAATCCCGCCCTCTCCTTAGTTTTCTTTTTCGAATAATCTGCTTCTGGTGAAAGTCTTACCTTCTAGTGGGTGGCGGTTAATCGCAGCCGCTTTGCGAGTGTAGTGAGCTAGATTCGAGAGTGAATGTTAGAGGCCTGCGTTCCCCTACGCCCACGAGAAGACTCCGTGGACTTAGGGATTAGCCCCTCCATTGTGAACGCTATTCTAGTCTGCGAATAATGTGGTATCCGAATTGTGTTTTCACGATGGGTGAGGTTTGTCCTTTCTGGAGCGCGAACGCGGCCTGCTCGAACTCCTTCACCATCTTCCCGCGCGTGAACCATCCGAGGTCGCCCCCGCGTTTGCCCGAACCCGGGTCGCGGGAGACCTCTTTCGCAATATTAGAGAACTTCTCACCCTTACTCAGCCGATCCAAGACCGCGTGCGCCTCCTTCTCAGTCTTCACGAGAATATGAGCGCAGTGAACCTGATTGGGCAACAGTAATCACTGGTACGAAACTCCGCTGGAGTCTTCAATTAAGCATGTCGTCGGCCTCGCCGATTACAAAGTAAGGAATCAGAAAGCATCGGTTGATTCCCTCAATTTTTCCTTCTGCACTGCGCAAGCCTATTGGTTCGAGCCGACGCTCAGCAGAGTTTGCTGAATGATGCTCACGGCATATGAATCGAGCGTTTGCTAGTTAGTTAGGTTATTTGTTTCTGCGCACGTAGTCTCTTTCCAGTGCTGACACATACTTGTCCCAGATTTCGTGAGTATGCTTCAAATCTTGCGCTTTGGTGGGGGCGTTGCGTATCTTGAAGTGCTCTGCAAAACTCATGTCAAGTCTGGTTCTTCGGGGGCCGAGTCGCATTAACCGGTAATCACCCGTCTCGTCATCTTCATCGCCTATGAAGTCGAGGTGCCACCACTTCTGGGGATACAGGGTCACTATGTTCACCCCAATCTTGGGCTTGCCCCCGCTCCTGTATGATGAAATGTAAATCACATGACGTCTCGTCTTCAACAGCATTTTCCGTTTCGCCTTTGAGCCCGTTATTCTCGGGTCGCTTTCACGGTAGTCTGTACACCAATCGTATACAAAGGGAAGTGGGGCGTGAATTATCTTTGAAACGCGGTAAGAGTGAGTCTTCGTGTAGCTATCTGCCAAGCCTATCATCTCCTCGTAGTTACGTACGTCCAAGCATATTTACTGTTGCGTTTGAGATTATGATTCCATGGTGTGTGCGCATCATCAGACCCTATAGCAGATTGTCGCGGGTCTTATTCTTCGATATCCGTTTCGTGATGATGACGGTGAAAAAAGTTCAGCCTATTTCTTTGTGGTTTTGTCCGCTATTTCCTTGGCGATTTGTTCCTTGGTTTTGCCTTCCGTGCTTATGTTGAGGCTTCTAGCAGCCACGAGGAGCGGGTCTTGCGCGGTTTCGGCTGTAGTGCTCGTCGTGGGGCTTCTGATTGACGTTATCTCCTGCGTGCTTTTCTCGAACTCTTTCTTAGCCAGGCCTATGGATCTGGCCAGTTCGGGGAGTTTCTTGGGGCCCCACAGGAAAATGACCAGTATTATCCCGATTATGATGAGCCATTCATACCCAATTAACGCCATCGGGCTTCAGCAACCATGTTTCCTCTGAGCTTAATATAAGTGAATTTCTGCCGTCCAAAATCCCATGACGCCGAGTTTATTTTATCATGCGAACTTCTTGCGTCAAGTCTCGGAAATGCTCATCGCCCGTAAGTATCATCGCTCCGTGCTGCCGCGCGGTTGCAAGAACAACGGAGTCTGAAAGGCCCCAACGTTTCACGGCCCTCTTCCTTTCGTGATTCAACGAACCTGCTGCTTCAGCGATAGCTAAGTCTAGGGGGATGATTCGCGTCATGCCGACTATAAAATCCAGGTCTCGAGAGTAGGCGATTCTAGCCCTTCTATATTTTTCAGCTAACTCTGCTATGACAATCGTCGGGGTTATGCCTCGTCCGGATTCAATGAACGGTCTTGCCTCCGCCCCCGCCTTCGATCCCGCGAAGTATTCGATCCATGCAAACGAGTCGATGACATACTTTTGCAATCTGTCCGAGTCCATAAGCTGAATCAACCTAGTGTATGTCTCGTGTTATTTCCTCGTGTTCCTCTTGTGAGAACCTGAGTTTCATCTTCTTATGCACGCCGAAGCTTGACTGTGGGACGCTTGAGGCTCGAGTAATCAGCTTGGAGAGTACTTCATTCATACTCTTGGCCCCCTCCCTCTCCATCACTTGTCTCAGCCTATCCCACACGTCTTCCGTGACCGCAATCGTCTTAGACTTGGCCATACCTTACATTATATAATATGTAACTTATAATATCTAATCCAGCAACGCTAGCCTAGAACCAGCTGGCCATGACTTCGGCAGCCGCGCTGAAACCCAGCGACAGACTTCCAGTAATGGCAAATGATTGGGTCTACAATAACTTGGACGGGACTTGACTTAGAGCTTCCCCATCCACACAGCTAGCGCTTGGGGAGGCGATGTGGATTACAACGACTGCATCGGCCATACTCAAACCATGATAGTGCTTTCCAACAGTGCTTAAGTAATCGATTTTGCATAGTGAAATATGTCGTATGTCACATTATTCTTCTCGAATTCTCATCGTTGCTGTCCTACTCAGTCTTTCCTTCCAGAGTTTCGGCTCGGCTACGGTTAAGGCGTCGTCACCAATCGAAACAATGTATTCAGGTCTGAGTTTCCCAGTTGCCTTTGCTTTTGTGCCTGATGGGCGAATATTCTACAACGAGAAAGACACTGGTAACGTCAGGGTAATCCAGAGCGGGGCTGTTCTCCCGGCAACATTCGCAAACGTGGGGCCACTTCCAGGGGTAGGCGGCACGGAGGAAGGCCTGCTCGGAATCGTTCTGGATCCTAACTTCAATTCAAACCATTACGTCTACGTTTATTGGACGTACTTTAACGCCATCTACAAGCAGGTCAAAATTACTAGGTGGACCGCCAGCGGAAACAGTGGGGGAAACCGCCGTGATATTTTCAATTTTACAGATCCTAATCCGCTTAACCGACAACCACAGGTTGGCGGCCCAACGAACCATAATGGTGGGTACATGAAGTTTGGGCCGGACGGAAAGCTGTACTTTGAGGTCGGCGATTTCTGCTCTTGGGATTGCCTTAGTACTCCATTAGCGCAACATCTTGATACTTACGCAGGTAAGATTCTACGGATGAATCCTGATGGAACCGTCCCAAGCGATAATCCAACGATAGGCGACAGCCAGCACCGTCTAATCTGGGCGTATGGGTATCGGAACGGTTTCGGTATGGGCTTCAGCTCGACAGGGAGACTGATTGCAACCATGGCTGGGCCTAATTGTTGCGACAGATTATTCTTCGTCTCCAATAGCACAAACTTTGGTTGGCCAAACTGCGGGACAGACTCTCGACCAGCGTGTTTGACTCTTTACGCGCCATCCATATTCCAGACCGGCCCGACTGTAACCCCGACCGGAATCACATGGTATTCATCAAATCCCAACATTCTCTACTTTGGGGAAGAGAACACGAGCAATTTCATGCAACTCATAATAACTCCAAGCGGAATTGGAGAGATCAGCACGATTTTTTCGGCAAACGGTGGAATTGTCGCTGTCGAAAAGAGCCCAGATGGTCGCATCTACTTTTCGACAGGCGCAGGCACCATATACCGGTACACACCTCCACCCCTCACCCTAAGCCTAACGCCTAATTCCCCAATTAACGGAACCGTTCTCGATAATACCTTACCGAACCTACAAGTTCGCGCAACGATCAACAATGCCAATGTTCCAGGAGTGAACGTTACCATAAGCGTAAACGAGACGGAAATCTGTGGGGGGCAATCTGATGCTGCTGGAATTTTCGGATGTGGCTTCCAAATAGTCAAGCAGGGTACATACGCTTGGAATGCCACCGGTGTGATCACTGCATCCAAGACTGAATTGGATTCGTACTTCATCGTGGGATTGGTGGCTTCGGTTCCGCTAGTTGAAGGATGGAATCTGATCTCGCTGCCGATCGTTCCAGCCAATTCGCTAATTGGCAAAGTGTTCAGAGGGCAGATTGCGAATCAATCGCTAGGTGTGGTTTGGAGTTATCAGCAGGGAGCTTGGAAGTTCAGCAACGGCGGAGTGTCCGGGACATTGACAACTATGCCGGATGGGTTTGGGTACTGGGTTTACACTACAAAGCCTAGCGAGCTCCATGTTACCGGTTTCATTATTCCCCCAGGCTTGCAACCGCCTTCCTACCAGCTGAATCAGGGCTGGAACTTGGTAGGTTTCAAACCCGAACCGAACGTGGCCACTGAAAATGTTGGCGACTACTTGACAAGCATCTCGGGAAGCTACGATACGAACAATGTCTGGCTACACGATAACACGGGCGGAAGTTGGATTCGCGCAAACCCCTCAACACCAATTTCCCCCGGGGAAGCGATGTGGGTGCTAATGAGCGCGCCAGCAACGCTCAGACCATAGTCGAGTGCTCACAGAATTTCCGAATCGAACTAGGCGCTTAGCCTACCAAGAAAATTCAAGACTTGCTCATTGAACTCGTCAGGGTTTTCCAAGTTGCTCATGTGCGCGGCGTTTGGAATCACATGAATTTCAGAGTTTGGAAGTTTGCGGTGCATTTCCTGCGAGGCGGAAGGGGGAGTAAGCGTGTCATGTTCGCCCACAAGAATGAGCGTCGGAACCTTGATGCTCGCTAGTGCTTCAGTCGTGTCCGTCCTACTGGCTAGAGCTAGCAGTGCTCCGCATATGCCGAGCGAAGAATTCCCTCGAATTATCTGCTTGATCTTCTCAACCGCAGCTTTGTTGCTAGTAAAGGTCTGCGGGGCGAACACTGATTTCACAAAGCTATCCGCATACGCATTGACACCATTGGCTTTAACAGATTTGATTGCAGCCGCGCGCTTCAACTTGGCTTCATTAGAATCCGCCTTGGCCTGCGTGTCCGCGAGAATCAGTCCACCAATCCTCTCAGGGTTCCGCTCAACCGTCCGGAGCGCAATGTACCCGCCCATCGATAGCCCGCAGAGCAGTGCTCTCTCAATCTTTAGGTAGTCGAGCAGCCCGACAAGGTCGTCCACAAAGAATTCAAGCGTATACTGCCCGTCGCCAACGCCGCTGTTCCCATGCCCACGAAGATCATATGCGACAACCCGAAACTGTTTCTGCAACGCTTGGATTTGCGGGGTCCACATTTCATGGCTGAACGGAAAGCCATGAATCAGAACGACTGCCAACCCGTTCTGAGCGCCAACATCAACATAGTTGACCTCGATCCCATTGATAGCGGGCTTAATCAATTGCTACCGCGTACCTCGTTGCTGTCTAAGAGGTCCAACACTTCTGCTTAAGCCTCGCCATAGCTGCTGCAGTCGTTCCAGGTTAAGGTGGCAGTATTTCAGACGCAGAGATTGTTCTGGTCTAAGCAGTACAGGCATACGTGCGCAGGAAACAGTTGAAGAAAAAAAGGATGCTTACGGATATAGCGTCTTACCTGCGGCAAGCATGTATATCCATAATGCCGTTCCAGGTGTTAGAGGGGTGCTGCCCGTTGCCCTAGTCCAGGTTCCACCGGAGTTGCTGTAAACCCATACGTTGTTAGTGTCGTAGAATGTGTTGATGCTCTGTAGGTATGTGTCTACGCTCACTGTTGTCGTGGAAGGTGGGAGGTCGACGGTAGGTTGTGGTTTGAACCCTATCAAGTTCCAGCCAATCGATAGTGAGTAACTTGGCGGTAATGCGGGTGGTGGTGCAAATACAGCGCCAAGCACGAAGAGATTGTCTGCTTTGGTCATGTAAATCCAGTATCCACGCCCGTCCTGCATTGTGTTAAGCAGTCCTGAAAACACATGGGTGATGGAGTTGAGCGTGGCGGATTTCCATGCGCCGCTCTGGTAAGACCAGACGATTGTGAGGTTTGCGCCCGCAGCCTGCGAAGCAAGAACGGTTGCGATACCGGTATTTGCCGGAACGACTGGTAGGGAGATAAGGTTCCATCCCGCAACTAGGGGTATTTGTACGACATTAGGGCCGACGATTAGAATAGTGGTTCCGGAATTCAAGGCAAAAGGTCCACCCGGAGTACCGGTTATTCTGGCTGTTGCCATGAAAGTGTAAGTTGAGGCCGCGTTCGGGTAAGGGAAGGTAGCATTCGCGAGGTTTTCAATTTGGTAGTGGCATGAATACATTCCAGTGCTCGTTGCGTTGTCAGTGAAGAGGCCGTTCAGGGTACTTGGACAGACAATGAAATTGCCGTTAACGGTTATGTTAAGCTGCGCGTCTTTTTCCAAAGTTGTCGGCGAGGTTACGACTTTAACGAGTATGGTTTGGTATGCTCCTGCTGCAACTGTGTTGTTCGCTTCCGCGGTCGGCCCGGCACTTAGAGAAAGTGTGACCGATGTCAATGGGTTGATAGCATAGGCTTGGGGTATGCTGATGTTGGGTGAGAACTGGGTTAGGGCTATTGTTGAGAGTAGTACGAGGAGTGTTACGAGAATTCGTTTCATTTGAGTCACCTTAATTCCACTCGGTGCACGCTTAAATGCCTTGGGGAACGCCGCTGCCACCTTTCCATATAAGAAAAATCGGTGTTTAGATTATTATCAGTCGCTGCGAAAGTTAGTTCGGTTTCCGTTCGTTGTTGCTCAGGGTCATTATGCACATTGACATGGATGCCTTCTATTCCTCCGTCGAGCAACGCGAGAACCCAGACCTGAGAGGTAAACCGATCATTGTTGGCGCAGACCCGAAAACGGGAAAGGGGAGGGGCGTCGTCGCCGGCTGTTCTTATGAGGCACGGAAGTTCGGTGTGCACTCCGCTCAACCAATCTCCATAGCCTACAGGCTTTGCCCTAACGGAGTCTACCTAAGGCCGAACTTCACGCTCTACGAGCAGGTTTCAGAACAAATCATGGAACTGCTCAGGCGGTTCTCAGAGAAGCTCGAACCGATGAGTATTGATGAAGCCTTCATGGACGTTTCAGACAAGCTGTCCAGCTTCGAGGAAGCCGCGGCGCTGGCCACGAAGATAAAGCAAGAAGTGAAGGAAAAGGCTCAGCTCACATGTTCAGTCGGCGTCGCGCCAAACAAATCAGTGGCCAAAATCGCCTCAGACTTCAAGAAACCAGACGGCCTAACCATAATCCCACCGGAGAAAGTACAGGAGTTTCTAGCTCCGCTATCGGTTGGTAAAATCAGTGGCATTGGTAAGAAGAGTTCCGAAGTTCTCGGCGCGAGGAGTATCAAAACGATTGGGGATTTAGCGGCAACCCATCCCAGCAAATTGACTGAAGCTTTCGGCAAGTACGGGACGCGCCTATGGCAAGTGGCCAACGGCATAGACGATGAGGAGGTGATCACCTCCTACTCGATTAAGTCCATCAGTTCCGAAACCACATTCGAAGAAGACGTAACCGACCGGGGGAAGGTGAAACAGGCTTTTGCTTCGCTGATTCAGGACGTTCACGCCCGTGTCCAATCGCAGAAGGTCCTCTTCCGCACCGTGGGCATCAAGGTGCGCTTGGAAGATTTCACAACATTCACCCGAGCCAAGACCCACCCAAGGTACAGCGACGACAAAGCCGTCATGCAAGAATGCGTGAAGGAACTCTTCAGCGAATTCGAGAAGAGCCCAGCGAAAATTCGCCTGGTGGGCGTTCGGGTGGCTAACTTCAGGAGGATGGACGCCGAGCAGGAAACATTACTGAACTGGGCGCCCAGGGGTTCAGGAACGCAGGGCTATAGGGATGCCCTGTGAATGGCGCAATCATTGTCCGTAGGCTTTTGCCGCAACGAATACCGGTAAATCGCCGCAAGCCCTTGTAATTCAAGCCTCTTCGCGTTTGATTGGTGACCTGTGGCATCATACATGTTTTCTAGGATGTAAGAGCCGTTTCGCTCTTACTGCTTAACCTTGGAGAGGTCGATCCTCTCCAACTCCCCGCGCAATTCCACTAACCACGCCGCGAATTGTCCTGCTTCTGGGCATACGATTCGTAGGCGTCCGTCAGGAAGAATCATGATGCTCCCGTTCTCTTCGGTTCTTAGGGGGATGAATATGGACTCTCGGTGCAAGTTGAAGGAGTCCGTTATCTCCAGAATCCTGAGAATCTGGTCGGGGCGTAGGGCGCTCATCCTTGTTCGCTTGCCTGTAGCCGGCTACTTACTGGCACTTGATTAAAGCAGCCACGGCATTTAGTTTACTTATTCTGTAGTATCCACCTGCTACTCTATATGCTAAACATAAGACACGACCTTTCACGTAACACGTTTTGCGATATCCATGCAAGCGGAGCTGGCTCATCGGAGAGTAGACTCTCTAAGCGAAGTATTCCTCGAGGACGTATACGCCATCCCCGGCGGCCACAAGGTCAAGGAATGTATTCAATGCGGCACCTGTAGCGCCTCCTGCCCCACAAGCTACGCGATGGACTACACCCCAAGAGAGGTCATCGCAGCGCTTAGGGCTGGCATGCTTGACCGTGTTCTGATGAGCAACACAATCTGGCTTTGCGCCTCTTGCTACTCCTGCACCGTTAGGTGCCCGTCAGGAATCAAACTCACGGACGTCATGTACGAGCTCAAACGGCTGGCAATCGAGTTCAACCTCGTCCCCAAGAACGTCAAAACGCCCATAGTATCGAAACTGTTCGTCAGCATCGTCGATAAGTACGGTCGCATCTCAGAAACTGAACTCGTTAGCAAATTCATGATGAAGACGAACCCACTGTCAACCCTCAAAATGATACCTCGGGCCTACAAGTTATTCATGCGAGGGAGACTACCGCTCATTCCTCACCGAATCAAAGGAACACGCGACCTACGCAAGAGTACTGAGATGCTGGTTTCCGGCGTGCATCCGGGAACAGCCTCCAAGGGGGCGCAGTAGAAAGTTGCAATCTCAACTTGAATTCTCGTATTACCCTGGTTGCTCGGTTGAGGGAATGAACAAATCCTACGACAAAGCTAGCCGCTTAGTCTGCGAGGCTCTCGGCATCAACCTAGCCGAGCTCAATGACTGGAACTGTTGCGGTGCCACCTCATACATGGCCATCAACGAACAGAGGGCACACGTTCTCTCAGCAAGAAATTTGGCGTTGGCGGAGAAAGAGAAGAAAGACCTCGTAGTCGTCTGCCCCGCCTGCCTAACAACCCTAACCAAAACCAATCGCTACATGGGCGAGGATCCGAAGCTGAAGAGAACAATTAACTCAGCTCTGAGCGCCGCGGGCCTGCAGTACCAGGGTGGCGCGAGGGTTAGGCATCTTCTAGAAGTGATCGTTAACGAGGTGGGCGAAGCCAGAGTCAAGTCCAGGGTAAGGAAATCACTCATGGGTCTCATGGTCGCACCGTATTATGGTTGCCAATTGACCCGGCCTTTCGGAGAAATCGACGACAAGGAATTCCCAACGATACTCGACAAACTGCTCTCTTGGTTAGGAGCGAAACCCGTCGCTTTTCCGATGAAGACGAAGTGCTGCGGCGGCATGCTAATGATGACTAACGAGGACGTAGCTTTGGGCTTGACAAGAAACCTTCTGGCTTCAGCGAAACAAAATGGGGCAGAGTGCATTGCTACTCTTTGTCCATTGTGCCACATGAATTTGGAAGCGTATCAAGGCAACGTGAACAAGCTCTTTGGAACAAGCTTCAACGTTCCAATCCTTTACTTCACACAATTGCTGGGCCTCGCCTTCGGTTTCTCGCGAAAATCGCTAGGCGTTGACGAAGAACTCACGCCTAGCAAAGAATTGCTGAAGAAAACTTGGTGGTTGTACGAGAGTTGCCAGAAAAGATAGGCGTCTACGTGTGCCATTGCGGGACGAACATAGCCCGCACCGTGGACTGCAAGGCCGTCGCTGAATATGCGCGTCGCCTCCCCAACGTAGTTGTAGCCCGGGATTACCAGTACACGTGCTCCGACCCCGGCCAAGAAATGATCAGGAACGATATCAGCGAATTTGGGTTGACGCGGGTCGTCGTTGCCTCATGTTCACCCTTGATGCATGAGCCGACCTTCAGGCGCGCCGTTGCAGGTGGTGGCCTGAACCCGTTCCTGTTTCAAATGGCCAACATTCGGGAGCAATGTTCGTGGATAACCGAAGACAGAGAGTTGGCCACTGAACGCGCTAAGGCCATTGTCGGCGCAGCCGTAATGCGCGTGATTTTCCATGAAGCGCTCGAGGTCAAGAAGGTTCCAGTGAATCCGGACGTGCTGATCGTTGGAGGCGGTATCACGGGAATTGAGGCTGCGCTTCAGATTGCGGATTCAGGGAAGAAGGTGTACCTCGTCGAGAAGGAGCCCTCGATTGGGGGTTACATGGCGCGGTTCGACAAGACTTTTCCAACACTCGACTGTGCGGCTTGTATCCTTACTCCCAAGATGGTATCCGTAGGTCAGCACCCGAACATTGAGCTCCTAACTTACAGCGACGTCGTCGGCTTTTCGGGGTATGTAGGGAACTTCACCGCACGAATACGCAAGAGGCCTAGGTACGTTGACGAGGAGAAATGCACTGGCTGTGGCCAATGTGAGCAAAAATGCCCGTTGAGTGTGCCAAGCGAGTTTGAATGTGGCTTGGGTAAGAGGAAGGCAATCTACAGGCCGTTTCCCCAAGCCGTCCCGAGCACACCAGTCATCGACAAGGAACACTGCCTATACTTCACAAGAGGCGCCTGTAAGGTCTGCGTTAAATTCTGCCCGAAAGGCGCAATCGACTTCGAACAAAAAGAGAGTTTCCTCGAAGTGCCGGTTGGCTCCACAATTCTAGCCACAGGTTTCGATGTTTTCGACGGCGCGCGGGTGAAAGAATACGGGTATGGCAGACTTCCCAACGTCATAACAAGCCTAGAATTCGAGCGCCTAACGCATGCATCGGGACCAACGACAGGTAATATAGTTCTCAAGAACGGCAAAACCCCTGAGAGCATAGCAATCATTCACTGCGTCGGAAGCCGAGACCACAACTACAACGAGTACTGCTCACGAGTCTGCTGCATGTACTCACTGAAGACAGCTCACCTTGTTCGGGAGAAAACCGCCGGGAAGGTGTATGAGTTCTACATTGATATGCGGGCGGCTGGGAAAGGCTACGAAGAATTCTACAAACGGCTACTCGAGGAAGACGTGACCTTCGTTAGGGGAAGAGTGGCCGAGGTTACAGACGTAGCTGAAACTGCCGCCGAGAAAGGCAAGCTCGTGGTTGTGGCTGAAGACACACTCCTAGGCATCGTGCGCAGGGTCCCAGTTGACATGGTTATCCTTAGTGTTGGGCTTGAACCGAGGCGGGACGCAACAGATGTTGCCCACACATTTTCCATCAGCAGAAGCAAAGACGGGTTCTTTCTAGAGAAGCATCCGAAACTCGCGCCTGTCTCTACAGCCGTAGACGGAGTCTTCGTGGCCGGTGCTTGCCAAGGGCCTAAGGATATCCCCGATAGTGTTGCGCAGGGGGCAGCCGCAGCGGCCAACGTTCTCTCACTGATTGATAGGAAAGCAGTGGAACTTGAACCAGCAATAGCGCTGATCAATGAGGCCTCATGTTCCGGCTGCAAGATATGCGTCGAATTATGCCCATACCATGCGATAACCTACGATGAGGAAAGAAAGTTCGCCGCGGTAACTGAAGCCTTATGCAAGGGATGCGGCGTCTGCGTGGCAGCCTGCCCTTCCAGCGCGATTGAACAGCAGAACTTCACGAACCCGCAGCTTCTAGCCGAGATTGAAGCTATCTGCACTTGAAGCGGCCCTAGAGCTGCCCGCACAGTCCCCAAGATTACACGATTCGCTGCGCTATCTAGTGGACGTACTTGGAGACTAAGCCTAGAATGCCTCCAACAAGGACTAGGAGGCCGCCGATTCCTCCGCCGAGCAACCCAACAACTATGAGTACGACTGCCGAGAGGAGTTCCGTAACACGCTTCGACAAATAGATGGCTACTATGCCTAGCATGATGCCCACAATAGCTCCAAAGCCCGCGAAAAGCCCGAGCCCAGGCAGCCCGATAGATGTCATGAATGCCATCCCCACAAAACTAAGCACGCTGAGCAGAATCAGCAAAATGCCGCCAACCAAAGCCAAAACATAAGCGAGCCGACCGAGTGACGTCTTAGCCACGACTCTATCCTCCAACTACAATTTTTCCCATCAACTACCCAAGTTGTTCTTAAGCTTTGACAACTATATTATGGCCTCTCGCAGGCTCACGTTAGGAAATCACCGTTTCACCTGTACTCTAAGGTCTTTCACCACTGCTCTAATCACCTTGAAGTGCTGATCTCGCGTAACAAGTTGAAGACCGAGCCTGACCGTGATGGCGGAGATCACCAGATCCAAGGCCGGGACCGGCGTCCCCTGTTTCAGCATCTCGGCGGACCAAAGTAAGGCATTGTCAAAACCCTCTCTCGTAGGGTACAATATTCCAAGTCTGATTAGTTCGACGGCTTTAGGGAATTCAATTAGATTTAGAATTGTTGTGAATCCTTCCGCTTGGACTCCTGCCCTTCGTAATTCGATCAGTTCGCTTGAATCGTAGAGGTTCTCTTCCATTCCAATTCCTTCGTTTTCCGGTAGTAACGAATTGCATCCTCGACCGGAATCTTCTCAAGTTCGACGCCCGACTCTACAATCATATCTCTCAGGTCTGAAGTCGAAGCGCGAAACGCGACAGGCCCTTCAAGTCGTTCTAGTCTTTCGACTATCGCTCTTCTCGCAACCTCACTCCATTTGACGTCAGTTCGCCTCTTCATTTTCCGGTAAACCTCCTCAGGTAATGAGAGGGTGATATTTGGCATAAGTGTAAACTGTGAGTTCACATAAATAATCATTTCTTAAGAACTGCCCATCCGCGTGCAGGGCCGAACTCGTCAAGCGCGTATGTCGTACCAGTGTAGTTGAACTGGGACCTGCGCCAGCAGCCTTGCTTCGTTGAAGAGGTCTATGACTCGTTGGACGGGGGCGCTGTCGCCGTTTATGCCGTAGACGTACACGGGGCCGTAGCTTTTCATGTGAACAAGGTTCGCCGCTATCAGTTTCTCTAAATGTTTGCGTATAACCTTCCTATCCAGCCCGCTGAACTTTGCAATCTTATAGATCGTCAAATCCTCACCTCGATTGCGGGCGAGGACCAACAGAATCCTCAACCGGGCCTCACTGCCCAAAGTCTTCAAGAACAGAGGTCTCAGCGGCAAGGTGCCTCACGAAGAACAAAAGACCCCCTGTAAAGATAAACAAGAGAGCTAAGTGAAAGTATGAGCCATAGTTTTTAGCATGCACCAAGAATTCATATTGTCAGGCGTTTCATGATGAAAGAGCGACGTTTCTTTGTGGCAATCAATTTCACTAAATACAAAGGCAGGTACGTCGCCATAGTCCGGAAGAGAATCGTCGCTAGCGGAAAAGACGCGAAGATTGTCTGGTTGGAAGCCAAGCGGAAACATCCAGACTCCCGTCCCGAACTGCTCAAAGTTGCAAAGGGCGAAACGCTTGTGCTTGTAACATGCGAGTAGCCTTCCCATACGTCAAAGAGAAGTCTTCAGTTTTCGGTGTGGTCTTCCGTCCAGTCGCAAAGGTGATTTTTGAAGGGGAATTTCCTCAATGGATGTACGTTGACTCGGGCGCTGACATCAGCCTCATTCCTCTATCAGTTGGGAAACTCATAGGGTTTCGCCGCGAAAGAGAGGAAAAACTGGAAAGAATTTTCGGTGTTGGCCGCTCTTCAATTCCAATTCTGACAAGACGAGTATCAATCCGATTGGGATTATTGGAATTTCCTGCGAGGGTTGCTTGGAGTCAAATTGAAGATGTCCCGCTGCTGTTAGGACGGATGGATATTTTTCGGAGGTTTCACGTAACTTTCATGGAGAGAGAAAAAGCAACTGTCTTTTCAACTAGATGACCAAAGGAGGACAGGGCAATGGAATGTCCGGAGTTCTCCAATAAAGTGATTAACTCTTTAGGCGCACTCCATCCACACGCTTTGCGATGCTGAGGAAAGTGCTCGAATTGGGGTGCGTCTTCTGCGACATCATCAACAGAACTACAGCTTCCTATCTAATCTACGAAGACGCCGAGTACATAGCCTTCTTAGACAAATATCCGATTTCCGTTGGGCACACTCTCGTACTGCCCAAGAAGCACGTCGAACGCGTCAATGATTTGACGCCAGAGGAGTTCTGTGCGTTGTTCGCGCGAGTTCACGCCCTGAATCGCCACATAACCTCAAAGCTGGGAGCCACCGCGTCCCATATTTCAATAAACGATGGCGCGGCCGCGAATCAACTCATACCGCACGTGCATGTTCACATAATTCCGCGGAACAAAAATGACAGTGCGGGGTTCACGGCGAGGAAACTACTACGCTCGGTCGAAATGCAAGAAGTTAAGAAGAAATTAGAGGCCAGTGATCTGGGCCTTACATCGTAGTCTGCGCGGCTACCATTTTGCCTACCTCGGGTCCGATTTGTTTTGGTTCAATGATTGGCGCGGTGCAAGCTGTTCCAACGCATATGTAGGCAGTTGGTTGTTCTGTGTTAGGGAACCCCAGGGTTGCGATTGTTTCGTAGTCCTTCTTCGGGTCTAGGACTTGAATGATTTTGCGCGGCTCATAGACTCGGTGTGCTTCTGCGAGCAGGCCTTTAGTCCCCGGTTTCTCTAGTGAGCCCAGAATTCGCATGGTGGTTGGCTCGTTAAGGAACGTATCTACGGCTGTAGCGTATTCGGCTGCCATGAATCCGAATTGTGGGTATATCTCAACGAAACGCTTCAGCGTCCCTTCGGCCTGTTCATGGTAGGTTTCATTCCCTGTCAGGTGGAATAGCTTCGTAAGCACAAGCGCAGCGGCGCTGTTCTCCTCGAGCGGCTTCGCAGGCTTACTTAGAAAACCAGGTGCGTTTGAGTCCACAACCGTGTCAAAGAAACCGCCATGTTCCGAATCATATAATTTTCGCGCCGCTATTTGCATCAATTCTTCAGCTAATTCCAAGAACTTCCGATCTGCCGTACACTCGTAAGCGCAGCACAGTGTCTTCGCAGTTTGCACCTGGTCGGCGAGTTGGTTCTGGAGTTGCGGTTGCCCATCGTGGTAATGGTACATGCCTTCACCCGGTTTGTAGTTAAGGGTCAGAAGCCTTCGCAAACTCTTCAGGCCAAATTCCCGTGCAGATACCTCGCCGAGGGTGAACGACGCTTCCAGGTACGCGGAGGTCATCATAGCATTCCAATTTGTGTAGATATGTTTGTCAATGAACGGTGGTTTTAGTTTCGCGCGTTCACTCTTGTTCAGTTTGTAGTACTCTTCATCAGCGTCCTGGCTACCGTAGAAGCATCCGTTCTCTTGGTCGCTTAGCCAGGTGTTAACATAATCGATGATGCCCTTTGATATGTCGGCGTAGAATGGTTCACCCGTAATCTGATACGCGTGCAGATACAATTGTAACCATTTCGCGTTATCCTCGCACATCTTCTCGAAGTGTGGGACGCTCCAGTCCCTGAGGGTTGAGTACCTGAAGAAGCCCCCCATTTCCTTGTCGTATGTGCCGCTGCGGCCGACATTCTGAAGCGTCACGGCCGCGAATCGAAGGAATTCGCGGTTGCCGCTGTAGTGATACTTCGAGAGGGCGAGTTCGTGGGCCTCGGTGTTAGGAAACTTTGGTTGCGTGCCGAAACCGCCGTAAATAGGGTCGAAATTGTTCGCTATCTCCCCAAGAATCTCATCGAGAACTGAAGGCGACAACTGGCCGATTGGGATGTTCTCAGGCTGGGGCATCTCCAGCTCGGGGGCAGGTTTACCTTGCAACTTCTCCCAAAAGGACTTGACATCCATCAAGACCTGCCTCATTTGTTCAGGTGGAAAGTATGTTCCACCGCCGATAACGTGGCCATCCGGGGCAAGGAAAGCGGTCGTCGGCCAACCGCCCATGTTATACCGCCGGTTTATGTCAGGTCGCTTATCTGTGTCCACCCGAATTGGAATGAAATTCTTCTCAACATAATCGGCGATCTCTGGGACGGAGTATGTGTCCTGGTCCAGTCTGTGGCACCAATGGCACCACACAGCACTAATGTCCAGAAGAACGGGTTTGTTTTCCCTCTTCGCCCGATCAAAGGCTTCGTCCGTCCAATCTAGCCAACTTATTTTGGGCGATTTTTTTGCTTCCATATTCAACCCTAACCTACTGGTTCTGCTCGCATTCGCCATAAGCATGTTCACGCAAGGACGCGAGGAGATTCTGTTTACCAGCAACCAAGAAAGCGGGCGCGCAGTTACGTGCGAGGTGGTGGGGGCCTGTTGGGCAGTTTTTTCTTGTACTCCTCTAGAATCTTGTCGTAAAGTCCCTTAGTGTACTTCAACGCTTCCTGGGATTTTCCATGGCAATGCTCGTCCGGTTTCTGGGTCGAGATGCACTTCTCCTTCGCTTCCTCTATTCGCTTCAAAGCTGTTTCGAATTCTTCGCCTCTCTCAAGCTTGAGAACCGCGAGGAGTGAATTGTAGGCGGCCAGGTGAGCCCGCTTGCATTCTAAGTGGCTCTTGCCCTCTCTCTCCTGGTAGCAAAGTTTGCAACAATCCATTGCCGTGCTGGCTTGGACCCACGGTTGGATGAGGAATACGGCTTCCATGGGGGCGCAGGGAAGCTCGGTCTGATTTATTGATTATGCAACTTAAGCGAGGCATAAGCTATAGCATTCTAGGTCTGATTCAGTAGATTGATCGGCCTTGGAGTATTATGAGAACGTTCTCAGTCTGATCGGCAATACTCCGCTGGTGAGGATAAACAAAGTCACTAACGGCGCCCGGTGCCTTATCCTCGCGAAGCTTGAGTACCTGAATCCCGGGGGCAGCGTGAAGGACCGCATAGGGGTTGCCATGATTGATGATGCCGAGCGAAAGGGATTGTTGAAGCCTGGCGGCACAATCGTTGAGCCAACATCCGGCAACACGGGCATGGGTCTAGCTCTCACCGCGGCGATTCGAGGGTACAAAGCTCTCTTCACAATGGCTGACAAGATGAGTGAGGAAAAGAGGCGCCTCCTCCGAGCTCTAGGCGCACGGGTTGTAATAGCACCCACGAATGTGCCTCCCGATTCGCCTGAGAACTACTACAATGTTGCAAAGCGAATCGCACGAGAAACACCGAACGCGTACATGCCCGACCAGTACATGAACCCGAACAATCCACTGGTCCATTACAAGACGACGGGGCCTGAGATTTGGAAACAGACGGACGGGAAGGTTGACGTCGTGGTTGTCGGCATGGGGACAGGTGGGACGGCCACTGGCGTCGGAAAGTTTCTGAAGGAAATGAAACCAGAAGTTAAGATTGTGGGCGTAGACCCGGAAGGTTCGATTTTCTATCCGCGCTATTACAAAGTCGAGGAGGCCATTCACCCGTACAAAGTCGAAGGCATCGGTGAAGATTTCATGCCCAAAACCCTCGTACTTGACTACGTAGATGAAGTGGTACGAGTAAGCGACAAGGATTCGTTTCTGACAGCACGTCGGTTGGCAAGGGAGGAGGGGCTCTTCGTCGGCGGTTCAGCTGGCGCAGCGATGTACGCAACGCTTCAGGTTGCTGCAAAACTCCCGCAGGATAAGGTGGTTGAAGTGGTTTTCCCAGACACCGGCCGCAACTATCTAAGCAAGATGTACTCAGACGAATGGATGCTCGAACTAGGTTACATCGAAGCAGAAAAGGCGGAGAAGCTCACCGTGGAATTGATACTGGAAGCGAAACCCCGTGATGTTCCAGCGATGATTGCCGTAACCCTGAATGATGCGTTGACGAAAGCGGTTGAATTGATGCGGAAGTTCGACGTATCCCAGCTACCAGTAGTCGAAGAAGGCCATGTTCTGGGCACGGTCCACGACGATACAATAATGAAGAAACTGCTAACGAAGGAGGTTTCACTAACACAGTCAGTTCAGGAAATCATGGACGCGGCGCTTCCCACAATCGATTCAAAAGCGGAGGTATCCGAACTCTACAAACAACTTACTGGCGAACACAACGCAGTAGTTGTTGTCCGAGATGGGAAAGCGATAGGTGTCCTTACGAAGATGGACGTGATCTCCCACCTTTCCAAGAGAGAGGCCTGAGGTTTCTGAAGTCTGGTCCTACTATGAGAATGGCGAATGTCATTGCTGCAATTAGGATTATGATGCCGGCGTAGAAGAGGCTTGAGAGGCCATACCGGTCAAGCAGGTATCCGCCCAGCAATGGTCCTATGACCGTTCCCAAGCTTATCACAACGCTGTAAATTCCCATTGTTGTTCCACGGCCTCGCTCCGGCGCCAAGTCCCCCAGTGAGGCGAGGGCTGCAGGGGCGAAGGCGAAGCTTCCAACTCCGAATACAACGAGGAACGGGGCCGCGTACATCAAGTCCAAGCGGTGCCTGAGCAGCGTGATGACCGTTGCGAAAAGTCCGATGAGTGAGACCATTCCTAGCATCATTAGTCTATCCCGGCCATAACGATCTGAAAGGTGGCCGAAGAATGGTTGCGAAAACGCTAGAACCAGAACAACACCCGCGATGAAGAAACTAGTGAACAGCGGCGAGGGTCCGAAGCGCGGGCCGAATGTCAGCGCCATCCCGATGAATGTCGTCACTGACAACCATATCGGAAACATTGCCGCAGCGCGCTTATCAGTCAGAAGCAGGCGCAGTGTCTGAACCGGAGAGAGCGCGGAACGCAGCACATGTGTCTTCTTTTCTCTAACTCTCAAGTAAGCGAAGATGGCCCCAACCGCTGCCAACGTCGAGCCGAAATAGAATGGAGCAACAATAAGGTTTGTTCGCACGAAAAGCCCGGCTACAGAGATGCCGACTACGTACCCGCCGAGGTTGGCGAAATCGTAGATTCCCATCTCGCGGCCACGGTTCGCCGCTGTGCTTACGTCAGTCACCATGGTCAAGGTGCTGACAACGATCATTGCCGCAGCCAAGCCTTGAACCGCGTGTACGATGACGAGATAGCCTACCGCGGTATTCAGCGTGAAAGCAAACAAAGCCAATGTCGACAACGTCAACCCAAAGTAAATCCACCTCCTTCTCCCAAACCTATCCACTAACACACCAATTGCGGGGGCAGCGATGATCTCCGTAACTGGATAAGCAGCCGCAATGATTCCCACCACGAAGTTCGAGAACTCCTGTCTTGGAAGGTAGAGTGGGAGTGTGAACAGGACCAGGCCGAAGCTGAACCGCATCAAGAAGACTGAAATGTAGAGTGGTGAGGCAAGAATCAATGAGCTAAAAGCCGAGATTCGCTTCGAATAAGCCCTAGCCAAACTTTCCCTCGCCTTCAACCCGGCACAAGCATTTTCGTCCTGTGAAGCGGTCGTCCGTATAAGTAAACTTGTAAGTGTTTAATTATATGTGAATAGAAGCCACGAACTATGCCGTTGAAGACTCTTCAGATTGTAATTCTCGGCGGCAGCGATGACGCAGTTCTTGTTGGGCTTAGAAGCTTTCCCGCTCACAAACTCATCCTCATCGCATCCCCCGATCACGCAACGCAAGCAAATGCTCTTTCAGGAAGACTTACAGACACCTTGAAACTGGCTATCGATGTTGTGCAACTGAAAGACGACAGAGTCTCCACCATGCTTGAGGCTGTGGGTCAGATCGTCCGCAAAGAATCCGAGAACTACGAGGATTTCCTCATAAACGTCGGCTCCGCGGGCAAACACTTGACTTGCGCTGGTGTCACTGCCGCATTCGTTTATGGAATCAAAGCATTCGACGTGATGGGCGAGCAGCCGGAAGTCCTGCCGGTAATGAAATTCAGTTACATGCAAGTGGTCACTGAATCCAAATTGGAAATACTGCGAGCCATCGAGCGTTCGGGAGGGGAGGTCGAGAGCCTGGAGAAGCTCAGTGAAACGTCGAACTATGGAAAACCGCTGCTCAGCTATCATATTAGGGGTTCAGAAGACGGCCAAGGCTTGGAGGAACTAGGCCTTGTTGAGGTTGAACGCGGAAAACGCGGGAGGCTCAGAGTGAGGCTTACGGCGCTGGGGCGGATACTGCTGTCGGCTGGGCCAGTCAAGTAGCTGGTTTGGCCTCTTTTGGTGGAGTGCTGTTCCTTTTCTTTTGCATAATCTTCAGCCTGCAGAATACCGGGTCACCATCTTTAATCTCGAATATCTTGCGGATTTCTTCGGGTATGGTTATTCTCCCGCCTGCGGTCACTTCAGCGTAGAACGGTATGTCCTCTTCTGCTAATTCTACTGGCACTAAGAAGCCACCGGCTAATGCAGACAACGCCTTTTGCTAAAAAGTGTTTTTGACGCTAAAAATCAGGAGGTTCACGCTAGACGATTCTGCTCGGGCACCACTTGTTGACTGGGCATATGGCGCACCGTGGCCTCGGTGCCTTGCAAATCGCGCGGCCGAATTCGATAATGGACAAATGCAGCCTCACCCTGTTCTTCGGAGGAATCAGTGCCTCCAACGAAGTTCGGGTCTTCTCATAATTGGCGTTGGCCGGAGCGATCCCAAGCCGTTTGGTGACGCGGGCGATATGGGTGTCAACGGGAATCACTGGGTTCTTCGCAACAAACGCCAGAAGTATGTCCGCTGTCTTCGGCCCCACCCCTGGCATCTGCATCAACTTCCCCTTTGCTTCTGCATACGGGAGATTGAGAATGGGTGCGAGCCTCCCGCCATACTCCTCCTCGACGATTCTTGAAACCTCCTTAATCCTTGGGGCCTTAGACGTATACAAGCCAGCAGAGCGAATGAGAGGAATGAGCTCGCTGACCTTGACTCTTGAGAGGACCTTGGGTGTGATCCTGTAGCGTTTCCGAAGTTTCCTCATGGCTGCGCCGCTGTTTCGGTCATTCGTGTTCTGCGAGAGTATCGTGCCAACTAGAGTCTCAAAGGGCGACCCAGCCTTCCAGACCTTGACTGGAAACCGGCGTCCGATTAGCCTAAGCATCATCATTTGTGGTCGTGCGTTCGAGTGCTTCATCGAGATAATTCCTGATTCTTGGCGGCTGTTTCGCTCCTAAGTTTGAAGCACACTTTAAAGCAAGCTATCTTCGTACCCTCATAGAGAAGCTCCAGAGATATGCGCCCTTTCCTCCTAGTAGTCGTGCTGGCATTTGTCCTAGTGGCAAGTCTACAGCCAAGTGCTTCGGCTCAGGGTAGCGTTCTCGTTGTAAGAATAAGCTCAGACATATCGAGCCCAACAGCGGAACTTGTTTCCCGGTCCATCTCGGAAGCGCAGGCGGGTGGTGCTCGGCTGATAGTCTACGAGCTGAACACGCCCGGCGGCGATCTGAGTTCTGTGACGAACATCATGAACAGCTTCAACTCCTCCCCCATTCCGGTCGTAGTTTGGGTTACGCCCTCAGGGGCAGCCGCTTGGAGTGGCGGAACTTACATCCTCATGGCGTCCCACATCGCAGTGATGGCGTCTGGGACCACTATCGGTTCGGCGCAACCCGTGACCTCCACGGGGGAGACCGTGAACGAAACCAAAATCATCAACGCCCTCACCGGCCTAATGCGGGACAATGCTCGGCTACATAACCGGAACGAAACAATTGCTCAAGAATTCATAACCCAGAACATCAACCTTGGGCCGGAAGAGGCCTTAAGGGATCACGTGATAGAGTTTGCAGCTGACAGCTTAGACAGCTTGCTCTCACAACTTCAGCTGTATACTCTAGTTCTTTCCACCGGGGAGATGGGAACATCAGTTTGGAAACTCGTTTTGACCTCTTCACTCGGGACTGTTACCTATACGAGAAGCTACGATTTTTCGGGGCTCTCTCAGGCTGCGGCGTATAACTATCAGCCCGGCATCAGCATCGGGGTGCTGCAGTTCCTTTCTAATCCTCTGATCGCAACCGTTCTCTTCTTGGTAGGTATGTATGCGGTGATTATTGGTTTCAAAACGCCGGGTTATGGGGTTGAGATAGCTGGCGCGCTGATGGTGTTCCTCGCTCTAGTTGGGTATGGAATCATTGGCATCAACCTTGCTGCGGTTCTCCTATTCATCCTGGGCATCATCCTAACCCTGATTGAGATCAAGACGCATATCGGAATATTTGCTCTGGCCGGCATCGGAATAATTATTCTAGGTAGCTTCTTGATGTTCCCGCTCCCAGGCTGGGAATTACTCGCCGCGAAATCCGTGGAGTCCGCTAGGCAAACGTTGATCGCTGTTGCACTCGTAATGTCCGGGATCTTCGGCTTTGTCGTCTACAAGGTCGCGCAGGCAAGGCGTATGAAGGTGAAAATGGGCCCTGAGCGACTCATGGGGAAGACTGGCACCGCTGTTTCAGCCCTCGCGCCAAAGGGTGAGGTTAGAGTTGAAGGGCAGACCTGGAGGGCGGAAACTCTCGGCGAAAACGTCAAGGAAGGAGAAGAAGTGGAAATCGTTAGCAGAGAGGGACTAATCTTAAGAGTCAAGCCGAAGCAAGCCCAGAAGTGAAGGCAGAGTTAATGGCGCTAGAGGACCTGCTGACTCCTGAATTTATCGCGGGAATAATTCTAATTTTATTCGTTGTAATCCTCGTCGCATCGGGCATTAGAGTAATCAAGGAATGGGAACGCGCACCCGTTCTACGCCTCGGACGTTTCACAGGCCTCAAAGGCCCCGGTCTTTTCTACATCATTCCATTCGTAGATAAGATTCCAAACATTGTTTCTATGCGTATCCAAACGATTCCATTTCGCACCGAGCAGACCCTGACAAAGGATAACGTCCCAGTCAATGTTGATGCGATAATGTTCTTCCAGGCCGTTGATGTGGAGAGAGTAGTTTTGAATGTCGAGAGGTACCTCGACGCGACAACCTGGGCCGCACAGACGACTCTCAGAGAAGTCATGGGCAAAGTCAGCTTCGACGAACTCCTCGCCGAACGTGAGAAGGTGGGAGTGGAAGCCCGAAATATTATCGACGAGAAAACGGAGCAATGGGGAATCAAGGTCATCTCCGTAGAGGTTAAGGACATAGCGATACCCCAAGCGCTTCAAGAAGCCATGTCTCGTCAAGCCTCCGCCGAGCGCGAGCGCAGGGCAAGAGTCACGCTGGCCATGGCGGAATTCGAGGCGGCACAAAAAATGGTGGACGCAGCGAACCTATACGACAAAAACATCCGTGCTCTAGAACTGCGTTGGATGAACATTCTCTACGAGCTCGGGCTGCAGAGCAAAGGCACCCTTATGCTCGTCCCGACAAACACCCCCACAGCCGGAGTTTCAATGGGGTTCCCACCGTTAGGTATAGCCAGCATCCAGGACATTACAAAAGATAAGAAAGATCAGAAGACCGATTAAGTTCCGCTGTAGGTTGCAGGGGAACGTTCCCTCCTGGTTAGTTCTCGATGTCTGACAAGTCTGTCGGTTAGTCGTCCTCCTAATTGGTTGGTTGGCCGATGAAGATACCCCAAAGATTACTGGATTGGCTACTGGAACCAAATCAACCAGTCATCTGCTACCACACGCTAATGCATTTGGTCGGTTATTCGAAAAATTGCGAGGAGGTACGAGAAGCCTATTCTAACATTCCGAAGGTTGGATGGGCGCATGAAATTCTTGCCGGGCAAAGACCCCGAGGTTATTGGGAGTCACGAGAGGATCTCTATCGCCCCAAGTATAGTGCGACAATTTGGAAACTCATAGTTCTCGCCGACTTGGGGTTGACTGCGAAGGACGCTCGAATCCGAAAACCATGCGAATTTTTCCTGAACGAATACGCTCAACCAGACGGCGGCTTCGACACGCCAAACGAGTCGCCTAGGAGTGAACTGTGCATCGTGGGGAACCTGGCGAGGACACTTCTCCTCTGTGGGTACGGCGAAGACAAACGTGTGCTCGCCGCGTTCGATTGGATAGTAGAAAACCAGATGGATGACGGCGGTTGGCATTGCTTCCCTGACAGGGCCCATGGGAGGGGCACCCTTGATTGCTGGGAAGGCCTGAGTGCATTCGCTGCCCTGCCCAGGAGAAAGTGGACGCGACGAATCAACCGTTCCGTTGAGAGGGGAGCCGAGTTCTATCTCGAACGGGGACTTTTCAGGGAAGGTCGCCGGCGATATTTGCCATGGTTCCGGTTCCATTACCCAGTCCACTACTACTATGATCTACTCGTAGGACTAGATGTCATCACCAGCCTCGGCTATGCGGGTGACAAGCGGCTAAAGGCGGCCTTGCAAATACTGGAGGATAAACGCCGTCCAGATGGCACTTGGGCTCTCGACGCTGTTCATCCGGACTTAGGGGTTGGTGCCGGTTATAGGTTCAAGAAGCGACCGAAACATTTCGCGCTAGAGAAGCAAGGAAAACCAAGCAAGTGGATTACAGTAGCTGCGCTGCGCGTTCTGAAAAGAGTCGAGGAAGCGAATCAGAACTAACCGCAACAGCTCTGTCTTGCAGAAATAGCATTCGATCGCAGGAAGGTGAAACGCGGGTTGATGCTCCGAATCTCTTCAATGTCTAGCGGTGTGTCTCGGCCAAGCGGATTAGTTGGTTGATTCGGTAGCGAATTGGTGGGTGGCGGCTCGTAAGAGTTGACCCGGCACCAAGGATGGAGAGCGTCCCATAAGATCGCAGGTCGCTTTTCGGAAATGCTTCGTAGATTTTCAATAGCGCAGAGGCGAGAGACAGTGGCTTGTTTGTGGTGAGGGCAGCAGTCTCATCAGCAACCATCTCCCTTTCTCTGTGGAAGGCTGCTTCCACCATCCGTATGAGTGGGTCCATGGGTAGCGCTGTCTTGTAAGCTGTAACCAGTGCCTTCAACATAGTATCTGAATTCTTTACGTGCGCGAGCTCGTGCGCCAAAACAGCTTCGAGTTCATCTTTCTTCAAGAGCGAGAGGAGTCTTTCAGATATTACGACCAGTGGTCTATCCGCATCGACGGCGAAGGAGATTGGGGTGCTCATCTCTGATAGTCGAAGTTCAGCGGCTGGTACTCCCATTGCTTTTCGTAGTGCTTCGAAGGATTCTGCGATGTCACCGCGAGCTACGGTGAGGTTCGGGGCTTTAGCGAGGACGATTTTGGGTGAAATGTACCGGAGGAAGATCGCAAGCGGGAGTCCGGCGACAACTGCAATCAAGACGGCGTTCCCGAAGACAGCCCTTACAGCTGCCTCGGGTTGCAATTCATAGGCTTCTCCTCTGGCGTAACACAAGACGAGGCTGATGCCTACGAAAAGCCAAAGAATAATCGAAGAAGCCAACATGAGGCCGAGGCTCCAGGAGCGTGCCCGCGGGCTGCTCGTTCTTCTGAAGAACGAGTAGAGTAACAGAATAATGGCGAGGGGGATTACTATCGACGCAAACGTTCTCCAGTCCGAAAAGTATGCGCCGTAGATTCCTAATTCCATTCAGGGTTACCTTCGGGCCTTGCTAACCTTCTTCTTGAGTTCAGCCGTGTCTTCCTTTGAAATTTGGTCGAGGCTATCATAAATTGTGGGGACGACGGATGGCCCAAAGGCGCTGACGAGCTGGCTCAGTGTTCTCTGAACAAGGCTAGCTCGCATCTCTACGGGTGCAGCGTAAGAGTAAACATACTTAGCTCCGCCCCTCGCAACCATTTTGGAACGTTTCACTAAGCCTTTCTTGTATAGGCGGTCGAGGACTGTGCTCACAGTTGTGTAAGCCACCGGCCTCTGTGCGCCAATCTCCGACATAATCTCCCTTGCAGAAGCCTTTCCAAGCTTCTGAATCGCACCCAAGATTTCTGCCTGTAGGTCGCCCAGTGACATTGTTCATCAGCAAGCTACTATGCTCGTAGTACCTAAAAACACGCGCAACCTCCGTTAAAGAGGTTTCTTCCTTCCTATCGGCCCTGCTCTAGGCGCGGCTGTTAGAAGAAAAACATAGTAGCCGCAATTGGTTTGCTAAGGGCGGAGGTTTGAACATGAGGTTCGGCGTCTGTATACCCAATTATGGGGAAACCACTTCCGTAGATGGTTTGCGGAAAGTTGCTGTTGAAGCTGAAAGGATGGGTTACGATTCTGTCTGGACCACGGATCATTTACTCATGCCCACCCAGAGCGGCACGCCCTACGAAAAAATATTTGAAAGCGTCACGAGCCTAGCGTACCTTGCTTCAGTCACAAGCACCGTGAAGCTCGGCATCTCCTCGTTGATTATGGCGATGCGCAACCCCGCCGTTGTAGTCAAGCAACTTGCCACAATCGATCATTTCAGCGGCGGCAGAGTCATGCTAGCTACAAGCGCGGGCTGGAACGAAAGCGAGTTTCAACATTTAGGTTCGAACTTCCACGACAGGGGCAGACGGCTCGACGAATCAATCAAGCTCATCAGGGCGCTATGGAACAACGCCTTGGGCGCCAATTTTGAAGGCGAGAAGATTCCACACAAGTTCACCAACCCAAAGTTCGAGCCTCAGCCGATTCAAAAGAAACTCACAATTTGGATTGCAGGAAACAGCAAAGCAGCAATGAAACGTGCAGCAAAACTTGGGGATGCTTGGCACCCGAACGTCACACCGCTCGATACATTCAGGAGCCTAGTCTCAGAATTTCGGAGTATCCCTGAAGCGAAGGGCAAGGACATCTGCGTCCGTATCGGCCTAAACCCGAAGGCAACAGAATCAGAATACGTAAGCCCCCAAGGGGAACGCAGGCTCCTACTTTCAGGCAACATGGCTGAAAACAAGAACACGGTAACCGAACTTGAAAAGCTCGGAGTCACGCACATGCTCGTCACGCCAAGCCCAGACGGAAAGGTACCAATTCCAGATCAAGTGCTGAACTTAATGGCGCTCTCAGACGCCTTCATCAAAAAATCAAGTTAAATCGGATGAATGCGGTTTAACCCTACTAGAGTTCTAGTCAAGGCTTAAATGCGTCCTATCTGACTACGCATCGTAGTTGATGTTTTTGAAGGCTCCTAGTATACTCGCTGTGCTAGTCTTGCTAGATGCGTTACTGATGGCTTACGGTCATGTCCCTATAATCCGCGCGATCTTCTTCTCCCTCCCGACAGGGGGATACTTTCTGTTCGCCACCGTCGTGTATATCCTCGGTGGAATTTTCGTGGTGGCGAATAGGCTATTCAAATTATCAATTGTGGGGCTCGTGGCTTTGGCGGTAGTGGATAACCTGCTTCTCATCTACACGAGAACCATGGACAACATCTTCTTCCATAGAATGCTACCTTGGTCGTGGGACTGGGTCCCACTCGGTACAGTTCAAGTTCTGGTCGGACAAGCTATCCTAATCGTGCTCTGCGCAATCCTCTACAAAACAAAAAGCTCACCCACGAAGTGAAGGCAATAGCTTAGACTGGCCCAAGGACTGAGTGACACTACTTCTCTAATGTATTCACCTCAGAGTAACCTGTTCTCCCCACAAAATTACACCACCCCACCGCCCTCAGGGGTGGAGCCACCCAATGAGGGGTGGCACCATTTGGCACCTCCACTTCAAGCAGAATAACGCCGCAAAATCAACCCCGCTGGACTCCGAAAAAGGACCCACCCCCCCTACCCCCCTCGTCAAGCGTGCGCGCGATAATTCTGCGCAGTCTAGGTTTAGCTTGACTTTGTTATCTCTCGTTCGGCGATTGAGAGTGGCTTCCCAGTCGCCCCCTTTCTACGCATTATGATCTCAGCCATCGTGCTAACAGCAATTTCACCGGGACTTTCGGCACCAATATCCAAACCAATGGGTGTCACTACCCGTCGGAGCAAGTCCTCGGAGACCTTCTCCCTTCTTAACTTGCCCAGAATCGCCTTCGCTTTGGATTCGCTTGAAATCATTCCAATGTACGCCGCCTTTGACCCGATAACAGTCCTTAGGGCCAGCTCATCGAATTCGCCAGCATACGTCAAAATTACCACATACGTATGCTCATCAATTGGAACTTCTCTCAACGCTTTCCCCCAGTCATCAACGATGAGCTTGTCCGCTTCCGGAAATCTTTCCTTGGTCGCGTATTCGGCTCGGTCATCGACGACGATTACCTTGAACCCAAGCAGTTTCCCCAGCGTAGCCATGGGCTGGGCGACGTGGCCTGCCCCGGCTAGGATTAGTGTTTCGCGGGCCGGGAAGACATTGATGAAGCAGGTTATGACGCCTGCGCAGACGGGCAGGGGCATCTTGACGGTTCGTGGTTTTCCGTCTTTTATCGCTTGGATGGCTTGGTCGATTAGTTGGAGTTCAGCGATGGCTCCGCCGACAGTTCCAATCACCCTGCCCTCGCTAGTTACAAGCATTGAGGAGCCGAGGTGGCGTGCGCTCGACCCTTCTTGGCCGATAATGGTTACCCATGCGAACGCCTTCGACGCTTCGATCAGCTTGTTGGCTTCTTGAACAATCTCCGCGTCCGACGCTATGGGTTGATGTTTCAACTAGCTTACTTCTCCCACGCCTACTTCTTGGCTTCTCGCGCTCTCTTGCAAGCTGCCAATACCCTGTCCGGTAAAGTTGGTATCTCGTAAAGCCTAACGCCTAGTGCATTATCAATCGCGTTCACGATAGCCGGGGCCGGTAGAACTATCGGCGGTTCCCCTATCGCTTTCGCGCCGTACGGGCCTAACGGTCCTGGGTATTCTACAATTATCGTTTTGATTTCAGGGATATCGAGTGATGTGGGTATGTAGTAGTCTGCAAGGTTGGGGTTGACGACGATGCCGTCCTTGTGGACTAGGTCTTCCATTATCGCGTAACCCAGTCCTTGCACGGTGCCCCCTTCGATTTGGCCTATGAGGGACAGCGGGTTGATGGCTTTGCCAATATCATACGCCGCGACCATTCTCTCAACCTGCACCTTGCCAGTCTCAGTGTCAACCTCCACTTCAGCTGTGACCGCCCCGTACGTGTATTGCAAGTATGTTGTTCCCTGGCTTGTTTCAGGGTCGTATTCGCATTTGGGTGCGGTGAATGTTCCAGCCTCCTTTAGCTGGATTCTGTGCTTGTAGGCGTATTCAATCAATTCGTGGTAGGTGACGGAGCGTTGGGTTTTCGATTTCTGGTAATATTTTGCGTCGGCTGATTCGACTTCGCTGGCGGCGCAATCTAACATTTCCGCCGCGACCTCGAGTAGCTTCTGGTTTAGCGTGCCGGCTACCATCTGGGTGGCGCGGCCACCGATCGTAATCGTTCGCGAAGCAACTGTCGGGCCAGTGTCCTTGCAGAAATCTGTGTCGGGCGCTTCGAGCCTGAAGTAGCCTACGGAGAGGTGCATGGTTTCCGCTGCGATCTGTATGAGGCCGGATAGTGCTCCAGTTCCGTATTCCGTGAGTCCCGTCCTAAACCTGACCAGTCCGTCTCGGTCGATTTGCATGTGAACTGCTGCGTAGTCGTTTCCTTCTGGGCCTAGGCTGTTTCCGTGGTAGATGATGGCGATGCCTAGGCCTCGCCGTTTTGTTCCAGTTATGTTAGCGAACTCTTTGCGCTTGCGGTACCAGTCCGATTCCTTTACCGACTTGCTAATGCATTCTTCAAGCCCGCATGCCTCGTCGACGACTTGGCTCGTAGCCATCAAGCTTCCAGGTCTCAAGATGTTCAGGAGGCGGAAGTCTACTGGGTCCATGCCGAGTTTCTTTGCAATCTCGTCTACGAGTGACTCAGCCGCGAAGTGCGCTTGCGGTCCTCCGAAGCCTCTGAAGGAGCCGGCCATGGTGTTGTTTGTGTAGACGCAGTAGGCGTCGGTTTTCACATTCGGGATAACGTACGGGCCTGTCGCATGGAAGCACGCGCGGATGACCACGAGTGGGCCCAGGGAGGCGTATGCTCCTGTATCCGCGAGCATGGTAGTTTCCCAAGCCGTGAACTTCCCATTCTTATCCACGCCCGCCTTCAACGTCGTAACGAAGGGGTGGCGTTTTGTGTGCCCGATCATGGATTCTTCTCGCGTGTAAGCTAGCGCCGCGGGTTTCCGGGTTTTTATGGCGACTAAGGCTGCCATGCCTAAGACGTCGACTGGTATCTCATCGGATTTTGGTCCGAAGGCGCCGCCCGTAACGGCTTGGATGACGCGAACTTGGTCGGGCCGCAGCGAGAGTATCTTGGCTATGCCTGTTTGGACGTGGAAGGGGCTCTGGATCGAGCCGACGCAGGTTACTGACCCATCGGGTTCTGGAACGACGAAACCAGCTTCGGGTTCTAGCGGAACGGGTTCTTGGAATTGGCTCTTGTAAGTGCGTTCAACGATCAGGTTCGCCCGTTTGAAGCCTTCCTCCACATTGCCCTTTCGCAATTTCATGTGCTTGGCAATGTTTCCGTTCTTGTGAATTTTCGGCGCTTCTGGTTTAATGGCATCTACGGGAGAGAAGACTGCTGGAAGGGGTTCGTATTCCACCTTCACCAGGTCAACTGCTTCTTCAGCAACGGACGGGTCGTAGGAGGCGATGGCTGCGATTGGTTCCCCGGCAAAGCGCACCCTGCCTGTTGCGAACAGTGGTTTGTCGGGGAGCAGGGCGGTCGACTCGTTAATGCCTGGGATATCATGTGCTGTGACAACTGCGGCAACGCCCGGATATTTCCGGGCCTCCGTAACCTCAACCATTTTCAGAAGTGCATGCGGGACGCTTGACCTGACGACTTTCAAGTAGAGGGCGTTTTCTGGGACGATGTCCATTGTGTAGATTGGTTTCCCAAGCACTTTATCAACGGAGTCGAGCCGTTGGATGCTTTTGCCCACAACTAGAAGTTGCCTGCTCCTGGCAAGTTTCTCTACTGCCGCGTGGTCATCGACCATTAGCTCTTACCCCTTCATTTCCTCGGCCGCCGCTTGCACCGCCTCAAAGATTTTCAAGTAGCCTGTGCAGCGGCATAGAATTCCACTCGTCGCTCTCCTGATCTGATCCTGAGTAGGGTTCGGGTTCTTGTCGAGAAGGTTCTTTGCGGCCAAAATCATGGCCGGGATGCAATATCCACACTGAGAGGCGTTCCATTCCATGAATGCTCGTTGTACCGGATGAAGTTTCTCGGCAGTTCCAATTCCTTCAATTGTCTCGACGCGCTTGTTCCTGGCTTGTATGGCAAAAATCAAACACGAGTTAACAAGCTTCCCATCCATCAGCACGCCACAAATGCCACAGTCACCAGTGCTGCAACCTTCCTTGGTTCCCTTCAACCCCAACCTGTTCCGAAGGACATCCAACAATCGTTCGTGGGATTCAACGACCAGAGCATAGTCTTTGCCGTTGACTGTGAATTTCAACAGATGCTTAGCCAAAGATATTTTCTCCTAGCAATGTGTTCGTGCCTCTGCCCAGGGCTCGCCTGAACAGCACACATGCGACATCCGTGCGGTAGTCCCCTGAAACTCTAAAGTCCGAACTGAGCTTCAACTCACTCCTCAACGCAGAGACCGCGCCCTCGACCGCTTCAGCACTCAACACTCGTCCGCGTAGCTTTTCTTCGGTTCTTCTTGCCCGTTCAGGTATCTTTCCGCCCACGCGGTTGAACGCGATTCGAATCTCCTCGACGAGTTTAGTCTTACTCTCCGCCTTGAGGCATACGGCGCAGTTGACAAACGCTATGATTAGTGAATTCCTCATCCCGATCTTTTCGAATGTGCATGCAGAGTGTTCATCGAGTGCCTTGAACATGGTCTCAACGAGAATTTCGTTTGGTTTTAGGTCGCTTGCACGTTTGCCCTTCAGAAAATCCTCAAGCCGCATCACGCGTTCTCCATTTGTGCTGCGCACGCGAACTTGGGCGTCAAGAACGAGAAGTACGGGTAACAGGTCTTCAGAAGATGAGGCAGCGCAGATGTTGCCGCCTACGGTTGCCACGTTAATTATCGCCGGCCCACCGAACTTCGCGGCAACTTCACGGAAAACCTCATGTCGTAAGTCTATGACGGGGGAATCGCTAAGGTCGGAGATTGTTGTGAGTGCTCCAATCCTGATCGCGTTTCCATCTTTTTTCACGTAAGTGAATTCCTTTAAGCCGGAAAGGTCGACCAGCGTTTTGGGGTTGACCTGTCGGCGTTGAATTCGGCTGATCAGGTCGCTTCCGTTCGCTATCAAGTGGACTCCGGACTGGTGGGTGTCTAAGTAGTGGAGTAGGTCGGGTAGATCCTCTGGGACATACATGTCAAACCTGCGCACCTACTCCTTCACCCACCTGCTGCTGCTGGAACCAATAACACTAGGTCGCCGTCATTTAGCTTCTGGGAAAGGTTAGGCGGATTTTGAACCATGTTGTTAACGTAGAATAGCAAGTATCCTCGAACTTGCCCTTGAGAGTCGAAGATTAGGTCCTTCACGGCCTCGCTCCTGTGGATGAGCGTCTGAAGCACCTCGTTCAGAGTGTTAGCTTCGAGCTCGAGTTCACTCTCTCCAACGCTCGAGCGGAGTTCATGGAATAGTCTAACTTTGACTCTTGCTCGCAAAATCTTCAAGTCCCTTTTTCTCTCTAATGGCCTTGTAGACTCGTTCGGGCGTTGCAGGTAGTGTGAAAACACGTGCGCCAGTTGCGTCGTACAAGGCGTTGGCCACAACTGAACCCACGGGAATTATGCCGATTTCCCCTAGGCCCTTTGCCCCAAACGGCCCGATCTTCTCGTAGGTTTCAACTGGGTCCACCTCAATTTCTGGTATGTCGCAGATGGTCGGGATGATGTATGTGGTGAAGTTGTTTGTCCTTACCATGCCGTTTTCGATTTGCGTATCCTCGGTCAGCGCGAAACCCAGCCCTTGGACTATTGCACCTTCACATTGTCCTGTGTAGGATTGTGGGTTGATGATTTTTCCCGAGTCAGGTGAAAGGAAGAATTTGAGTACCTTCGTCGCACCGGTCAAGGTGTTCACTTCTACTAACGCTACTGCGCTGGCGTACATGTATGACCAGTGTGGGATCTCTAAGCTGCCTTTGACTGGTTTGTCGACCCGTGGGACATTGAATCCGGCTACGACCTTCGTCTCAGAGCTTGTTCGATGCATGTATTGAGCGATTTCTGCGTACGTGGCGGACTTTTTCGGGTTCCTTATCGAAACGACATGCGATCCTTTGAACCTTAGCTCTTCCTTGCGTTCGCCAAATATTTTGGCTGCGGTCTTCAGTAGCAAGTCATTCATTTTTGGTGTTGCTGCAAGGATGGCGTTGCCTCCCCGAACCAAGGCCATGGAAGCTGATGATGAGCCAGTGTCCGGGGCCAACAGCGTATCTGCTGAAGCAACGTAGACGTCGCTAATGTCACAGTGTAGCGCTTCAGCTGCAATCTGAGAGTATGCGGTAACCGCTCCTTGCCCAATCTCCGGGCAGCTAATTCCAACAACGAACTTACCCGTCGGCGTGATCTGGATCGACGCAGCGCCAAAATCCGGCAACGCACCGAAACCAAAACCCTTGACGGCAGTGGTGACTGCGATGCCTCTTTTGCACCAGGGAGCGGACGGGGTTGATTTGTACCGTTCCCTGTTTCTCCACACATCGGAACGCTCAGCTTTCTGGAGTGTTTCGTAAATTCCAATGCTTCCGAGTAGCTTGTAACCGAATGGCCCGATGTCGCCCTCGCGGAGAACGTTCTTCTTACGAATTTCGAGTCGGTCCATTCCAAGTTTTTCTGCAATGATGTCCAAGTTCGATTCTACCGCAAAGTTGACTTGTGGCGCGCCGAAACCGCGGAACGCTCCGGCGACGCCGTTGTTCGTGTAAACCAGGTAAGCGTCTATGTCGATGTTCGGTATCCGGTATGGGCCGCAAGAGTTTTCGATCGCAACGTCTAACACGGTTGGGCCCAGTGACGCGTAGGCGCCGGTATCTGCAACTATTCGCACTTGGTTGGCGACGATTCGGCCGCCTCTGTCGGCTGCAGTTTTCATAGTGACAATCATTGGGTGTCGCTTGATGCCGGTAGTTCCCGACTCTTCCCTAGTCCAGACCATCTTCACGGGGCGTTTTGTTATCATCGCAAGCATCGCGAGGTGAATTTGGACCGTGTTCTCTTCTTTTCCGCCGAAAGCGCCGCCGACGGGTGTCGAAATGACTCTGACTTGTTCAGGTTTAATGCCGAGCGCCCTCGACACTTGCATTTGGTCTCTGTAGGGCGATTGCCCTCCCACGTAGAGGACAATGTTTCCTTCCTCATCGAGCATGCCGACGCCAGCTTCAATCTCAAGGAACATGTGCATCTGGCGGCCGGTGCGGTAAGTGTTCTCGACAACTACGGCGGCTTCGCTAAACGCTTTTTCAACATCCCCGACGCGCACCGTTGCATGTCTTTGTATGTTGCCTTTCTCGTGGACTTTCGGCGCATCTGGCTTCATGGCTTCGACCGGGTCGGAAACGACGGGCAGTGGTTCATACTCAACCTCGACCAGTTGTGCTGCCCTCTCTGCTGATTCCAAGGTTTCTGCAGCTATGACGGCGACTGCGTCTCCATGGTACCTTACCTTGTCGTGGCAAAGGACGGGTTGGTCGGGTACGACGATGCCGAATCCATTGACGCCGGGGACATCCTTGTGGGTGAGAACAGCCACAACGCCTGGAATAGCCTCAGCCTTCTTCGTGTTGATTCCCTTGATCCGTGCGTGGGGATATCTACTTCGGGCGGCTTTAGCAAAGAGCATGTTCGGGAATGACATGTCCGAAAAGAATTTTGTTTCCCCGGTGACTTTGCCTGCACCATCTTTTCGAACGACTGATTTTCCAACCCACTCGAGCTTTTGCGCGGCAACTGCTGCGGTTTCCATCACTGCAGTTAACCTCCCGCTATCGGCGGAACAACTAGGATTTCATCGCCGTCTTTGAGTTTCGTTGATGGTTTGAGCCTAATCCCTTCCCGTACAATGTATAGGTAGTCTCTGTCCTTGACAGGTATGGATTTGAGCAAATCTTCGGTCGTCGCTTCCTCACCTAACTCAAGGATTAGTTCATTGCTCTCAAGTGCGAGCATGGGCGCGCCGAAGATTTTGACCCGAACACGGACAGGATTACCCACCGGCTTTCCTCCTTCCGTACAATGCTTCATAGAGCGCCTGGTAAACTAATGAAACGACCACATTCTTCCTATACTCTGCCGAACCACGAATATCATCTATCGGCGCCGCATCTTCAGCGGCGAACGTTGCAGCTTCCCGCAGGATCTTCTCATTCAACGGCTTATGCTCCAATGCCTTCTCGCTTTTGCGAGCGCGTGTTATTACTGGGGTAACGGCCCCTAACGCGACTCTAGCTTCAGCAAATGAGTCATTAGCGCCTCTGCCTCGAAGTACGGCAGCCACATCAACGATCGAAATTGCATTTGCTTCCCTAAGGCCGAGTTTTAGGTAGGCCCCGCGGTCATTCGAATTCATTGGCTTGAAGTGGACTTCTTCAATCAGCTCGTCAGGCCTCAATGCGGTCTTTCTGTAGGAAACGAAGAATTGTTCGATGGGCGTTTCGCGTCGGCCCGCTTTGCTTCTGGTAACGACATAAGCATCCAGAGCGTATAATGGGGGAAGGGAGTCTCCTGCCGGTGAAGCATTCCCAAGGTTTCCACCTAACGTCGCTGTGTTCTGGAGTTGAACCGCACCAATCTGCTTAGCCGCGGAAACAAGAACCCAAGCATGTTCCCTCATCAGCTGGGAATTAGTGATGTCGCCGTACGTTGTTAGGGAACCTATGTGAAGCTGATCATCCTTCTCCCGGATGTATCTCAGTTCCTTCAGAGATAGTATGTTCAGAAGCCTTTCGGCTTTCATGACGCCGTCTCGGAGTTGCACAACTACGTCTGATCCGCCAGCAACAATTCTGAGCCCAGCTTGCCGTTGCTGAAGTATATTGAGCGCTTCATCTAACGTCTGTGGAGTTAGTACATCAATTTCAGATCGCATCATGAGCTCAATGGCTCCAATTCCTTGCGGCTTCCTGAACGGCGGCGATTATCTTAGTGTAGCCAGTGCATCTGCATAAGTTACCTGAGAGGGCGGTGCGGATTTCTTCGACAGAGGGCTTCTGGTTACGCATTAGGAGTGCTGAGGCTGAGACGATCATGCCCGGAATACAATGGCCGCACTGGACGGCTCCTTCCTTGAGAAAAGCATCCTGAACAGGGTTCAATCTTCCGTCCTTCAACAGTCCTTCTGACGTAATGATCTCAGAGCCCTGCGCCTGTGAAACCAGCACGAGGCAAGAACAGACGGGTTGGCCGTTCATCAATACTGTGCAGGCGCCGCATTCGCCCTTGGCGCAATCTTCCTTTGGTCCCGTTACGTGAAGTTGCTCGCGGAGGACTTCAAGCAAAGTGTAGGCAGGGGGGGTGTTCACAGTTACCTGTTGCCCGTTGAGCTTGAAACTAATAGCACGTTCAATACGCATTCGACCTGACACCTCTGCCCTTGCACCGGATGAAGTCCGAGTAATCGCGACCCCTGAAAGAATTGCCGATAGCCCATTCTTAACCGTTCATCAGTTATGGTGCGGGACAGACAGGTTCACGTAGAAACACCCTACTCTAGAGTGTACCTCGAAAGTCAAGTTCAAGACAAGACCGCTTATCTCGTATCGATTGTGTCTCAAGAGTGAAATCAGAAGTTTCACATATGCAATGCTATTCTTCAACCAGGGGGTATTATTCGAACCATGAAACGGGTGGCGCTCTACCTTCAAGACAAGCATCAGGTTCGCGAGGAAATGAAGCTCGCGCAATACGCTGAGAAGAAACGCTTCGAGGCTGTGTGGCATGCTGAGTCGCGGCTCGCCCGCGACGCCTTCACGCCCTTAGCCGCGATGGCAGCGGTCACGGAGAGAATCAAGCTGGGCACAGGTGTCATCAATAACTGGACTCGAAACGTTGCACTGACCGCCGCCTCTTTTCTAACGCTCGATGAATTATCGAACGGCCGCACCCTACTCGGGATCGGTGCCTGGTGGGACCCGCTTGCTTGGAAGGTTGGAATAGAGCGGAAGAAGCCGCTGAAAGCCATGCGTGAGTACGTCACAGTTCTCCAACGTCTATTCAAAATGGAGAACGTCACCTTTGAAGGCGAATTCGTGAACGTTCGGGATATACGGTTAGATGTCGTCTACGGCGACCCTTCGACTCCGCGCAAAATTCCCATCTACATTGGGGCAACCGGCTGGGAGATGATTGAATTGACAGGGGAAATAGCAGACGGCCTGCTTCTGAATTATCTCGTGTCCCCTGAGTACAACCGCAAAGCCTTGGAACATCTGAGGGAGGGCGCAAAGAAAGCAAAGAGGAAGTGGGAGGACATCGATAGACCTCAGCTTGTGGTGTGTTCGTTGGACGAAGATGCTGACAGAGCGCTTGACAGTGCACGTCCCTTGGTAGCCCAATATCTAGGGCAGCAGCCTCACATCGCAAAGGCCAGCGGAGTAAAGGATTCCTTGATTGAAGAAGTGAAGACGGCACTAGGAGGGTGGCCCGCAAAACCAGGCGGCTTGGAGAAAGCGAAAGCGCTGATAGATGACAAACTCGTCCAACTAATCACGGCCAGCGGGACCGCTAACGATTGCATGAAGAAAGTTGAGGAATACAATAACACTGGTTGCACATGCCCAATACTCTACCCGCTCGCGGACGATGTTGAAGCTATGATTGACGCGTTCGAACCCTAGTTTGACAGTAAGACGTGAGTTTCGGTTTACTCGATGATTGGGTTTACGAATTTGAAATTCACAGTGTCGAGTAGTCCCTTATCGGTGATTCTGAGTTCCGGGACTACGGAGAGTGTCGTAAACGCGAGCCTTATGTAAGGGGAAGGAAGCGTGCTGCCGAGTTTGCTCCAAGCATCCTTAAGCGCGTAGACCTGCTCCGAGACGACCTCCACTGATTTGTCTGACATGAGGCCTGCGATGGGAAGCGGTACCTGGGCTATCACTTTCCGATCCTTCACTGCAACCATTCCTCCACTGCTTTCGATCACTGCGTTAGCCGCAAAGATCATGTCGGGTTCATTTGCCCCTGCGACGACGAGGTTGTGGCAATCATGTCCCACTGTGGACGCGACTGCTCCCTCATTGACTCCTAGGCCTTTGACGAAGCCGAGACCTACGTTACCTGAGGCCTTATGACGTTCAAAGACGGCTATCTTTAGCACGTCGTCGTCGGGGTTGGCTGAGGCTTTCCCATCCTTTGTTGGTACATTCTCCTCCAAATTGCGTGTGTAAATGCTATTTGGCATGACGCCAATCGCCCGAACCTTTACCGTACCGTTGGCCGCCTTCGTTCGAATCATTACGGCGTCTATTGTCGGCCGCGTTTTGATTCGGATGGAGTTTTTCACGGAATCAGGGAAATTCGGCCGGGGGAATATTGAAACTAATTTGCCGTTTTGGTAGACAACTTTTCCGTCAGCTATTACTGTGCTTACGGCTACTTTGTTCAAGTCGTCAAGGATTACCATATCCGCATAGCGTGCGGGGGCTATGCTCCCAAGTTCTCTAGCGCACTCATAATGCTCGGCGACGTTCAGGGTGGCCATCTGTATTGCTTCGACGGGGTCGACGCCTTCTTGGATCGCTCGCCTCACAACGTGGTCAACGTGACCCTCCTCCCGAAGTGAATTGGGCTCACGGTCGTCGGTTACCAAGCAGACATGTCGCGAGTCTATTTTGTCCTCGGTAACTGATCGTATGGTGTCAGCTACATCTCGAGACGCTGATGCCTCTCTGAGCATAGCGTAGATGCCATAGCGCAGTTTCTGGATTGCCTCAATTTTCTTTGTTGATTCGTGGCAGGAGGTTATCCCCGCAGCCGCGTAGGCCGCCAATTCTCTTCCCAATAAATTCACAGCGTGGCCTTCTACAACGCGTCCCGCACGAAGGGTGGCGGCTATTTCCCCGTGGACCTGTAGGTCGCCCGCGAGCACTCCCGGGTAATTCATCATCTCCCCCAAAGCCACAACGCCTTCCCAACCTAATGCTTCCTCGACCTCTTTGGGCCCAATCGTGGCGCCATTAGTTTCGAAACCAGGTGCCGCGGGGACGCAGGACGGGAACGTAACAAGAACTTTGAGTGGAAGGCCATGAACTTCTGTGAGGAAGAACCGAACGCCCTCTAAGCCAAGGACATTCGCAATTTCATGCGGGTCGATGAACACCGTTGTTGTCCCATGGGGTAGTACTGCCTTTGCAAACTCGGTGGCGGTGACCATTGCGCTCTCGATGTGGACGTGGCCGTCAATTAATCCGGGAATTACATGTCTTCCCTCAGCATCGATTACTTTGGTAGCAGTGCCAATCGTGGCCTGCGCGTTTCCTACCAGTGCTATGCGGTCGCCCTTTACCGCAATATCCTGTTTATTGAGAGTCTCCCCGGAATTGACGTTCACTAACGAACAATTCCGAATGACTAGATCCGCTTTCGCGCGCCCCATAGCCGTGTCTACTAGTGATCGTGTTACCTCGGAGAGGTGTGTTCGGCCTGGAAAATAGAACAAGGTGGCATCCGCCCGTGACATACGAATTCCAACGTGACTTAATGAATGCTCTGATACTCAACGCGAAAATTGCGAAGATAGATACTAGTACCATTACGCATATTACGACGCTGTCGAAGGTGCGTAGACATGCCCGATAAGAAGTTCACGAAAATCTTCTTTGCAACGGACTTGCACGGTTCGGGACGTTGTTATGAGAAGTTATTGAGCGCCGCTAAGTTCTACAAAGTGGATGTCTTAGTTCTAGGAGGCGACCTAACCGGTAAGATGCTTGTACCGATTGTGGACCTTGAGAACGGGACGTTCAAAGCAGACTATATTGGTGGAAAAACGGTGCGCGGGCCCGAAGAGGTCAAGTCCCTTGAACAGCAGATTACTAACAGCGGCTATTACTACTACCATTGTAGCAGAGCAGAGATGGAAGAGCTCAAAGCCTCGAAAGAGAAAGTGGACAAACTCTTCATGACCGCCATGAAAGACACGTTGCTAAAATGGGTCGACCGTGCTGAACCCTTCCTCTCTGAGCTGGGTGTCACTTGTTATCTAACGGGCGGAAATGATGATTATCAAGAAATTGTTGATGCCGTCCGAGACACGCCCCATGTAAAGAATGCGGACAATAAAGTGATCAAAATAGACGAGCTTCATGAAATGGTGAACTTGGGTTGGAGCAATCCCACCCCTTGGAAATGCCCGCGAGATCATAGCGAGGAAGATCTCGAAGCCGCAACAGAGAAACTCGTTTCTTCTGTGAGCGATTTAGAGAACTGTGTGTTCAACGTTCACGTGCCCCCAGTAAACTGCGGGCTGGATACTTGTCCGAAACTGGACGATTCCGTATACCCTCCGAAGCCTGTTTTTGATAAGGGGCAGGCCGTCATGATCGGAGCTGGTAGCACTGCGATTCGCCGCGAAGTGGAAAAACATCAGCCGCTTGTCCACTTGTGCGGCCACATCCATGAATCCAGGGGAACAACCAGAATTGGGAAAACGCTTGTGGTTAATCCCGGCAGCGAATACCCAGAGGGCATACTGAAAGGAGCTATCGTCAATGTCGGAGATAAGAAAGTGGTTAGCTGGCAGCTCACGTCGGGATAGTGTCGAACCGGCGCCGTATCGCGCTAACCTGTAGCAGTGTATGCACTGGCGTAGCTGGGCCCGCTGTCTACTTTAGCGCAGTATTACCACGTTTTCGGACTTAGTTGAATCTTTGTTCGGTTGTAGAAGGCCTATAGTGGGGGCAGTTCCTTGTATGCTAGTGATATGTCGATTCCGCGCTTGCCATAGTAAGATTTCGAAACTCCATAGATTATGATGCCGCCGATGAAACTACCAGCCACCCAACCATATGCGATTGGGTTTCCTCCCCATATTGTCGGGTTGGACAGGAACTGGAAGGTGATGTATGCAAACACTATTGCCATCAGTGCTCCGGCAGTTGCTAGGATAGCCTTGGATCCGCCCTTCTCATTCTTGAAGGCGTAGATTACTGCGGCTATTCCTATGAAGAGGAAGTAGATCATTGCTGCGACCACTGCTCCATAGAGTGCAACCAAAGTACCGTAGAAGAACGAAGCTAGCCCAATCAGAAGTAGGGTACCTACGAGTTCAATCACCAATGCAACAACGGGCGAACTGAACTTCGGGCTAACGTACGCTACCTTCTCGGGTAGGAAGCGGTCGAAGGATTGGGCGAAGAGGTATCGCGATAACACGATAATTCCATACGCCAGGATTGCTACATTCCAAAGGATCCAGCCTAACCCTATGAACCACGACACGGCCACATTGCTAGAAACGCCCATTGCAAGGGTCCAAAAGTTGAAACCGTAATCGTACACTAACTCCGGAGTAGCTAATGCACCATTAATGAAATTGAAACCGCCAGCAATATACATGGCTGCGAACGCGCTGGTGACAACAATTAGAGTAACGATTGAAGAGATCACTACATTGTATCTGAGTGCACCCTTGCCTTTGATCTCGGAAGCAACTGCAGGTCCAGCGTTCAACCATGGGTAGACGAAGATCGCGAAGAACGGCAGCATGAATATGGTTGCACTGAAATCGAAGGTAGAAGAGCCCTCAGCGAGACTGACTGAAGCATACGTCGACTTGGCGCCTATTGAGTTCAGGAAACTCATATAGTTCTGCACACCCGTGGTGCCAGCAGCCAAGAGCGTGAAAATACCCGCAAAAGTTGCCGCTATCGCGACGATCACTGCAACCGCTACAATCTTGTAACCTGCCTTTGGTTTCAGGATGTTGACCCCTATGAGAACTGCAAAGATTATCGCAGCTATTACGAACTGTCCTACCAGATTAGCTCCTGGAAGGTTACCTGGTAGCGCCAAACTCAACATGTTTTCATATCCGAGTGAAAGCCCAACTGAACCAATCGAGACGACCGCTGCCAACGCAATCAGAGCCAGATAGGCCATGGTCTCAAGCGTATATCCCATGAATGAAAGTGACCCACCGAAGAATCCGCCATAGACTCGTGAGGCCCATACATAGTCCCCACCGGTTCGACTAATCCGTGAGGTCATCATGGTATAGACGATGATTTCCGGGATCGATAGCACCCAAGCGAGTACGGAACCATATACTAGATTCACACCCGAGGTTGACGCGAGTAACACGGTTGTGAATCCGATAACTCCTAGGGCCGCTCCTCCTGACATGTTGCTCAAATTTAGACTAACTACATCCAACAAGGAGACGTCTCGGCGCAGCCCTGAAGCCTTTCTAACAAACGCGACGGGTTGGCTTGTCATGGTCTGAAGACCCGCCGACTACGAATTTAACACCTTCGCAGGTATGTTCTTAATCCGATACGCGACTTCGTTTGAGCCAACGACATACGACTACGGTTTTCCTTCATCGTAAGATGATGGGAATCAACACAAAGTTTCATTTAGCGGACGGGTTGCGGTCTTGCTAATTCCTTGTGGGATGGTCTTGGCAAAGTATGGTAGCGCGTGCCCCGACTTTCTTGACGAGGTTCACAGAATCACGAATGCCGCCAAGACCGAAGGCGTATTACTGAGGCTGCTTGGAGCGCTCGCGTTTCACATACATTGTCCCAAATTCTCATACATGCAGGGAATGCTCGGACGCACGTTTACTGACATAGACTTCGCCTCATACAGACAAGAAAGTTCCCGAATCACCAACCTATTCAGCGAGCTCGGGTATCAGCATGACGCACGAGTAAGGGCCCTCTTTGGCTCTAGGTTAGTATTCTATGAAACAAGCGGGACTAACAGACACTGCGATGTATTCCTAGACAAGCTTGAGTTCTGTCACGATGTGGACTTCGAAGGTAGGCTCGAAGTTGACGATCCGACCGTGCCGCTTGCGGAGCTTCTTCTGGAGAAAATGCAAATAGTCAAACTGAATCAAAAGGACGCCATCGACACCATAATGCTTCTAAGAGAACATCAGATCGGCGGGTCAGATGATGACACAATCAATGTAGTTCACCTAGCGCGCCTTACCGCCCGCGATTGGGGCCTTTGGAGAACATTCACACATAACTTGGAAAATGTGGGAAAAATCGCTCAAAATCTTGAAAAACTCTCCGAGAAGGATAAGAAAGATGTGAATTCGAAGATCACAGCTTTACGGTCTCGTATAGATAGTGAACCCAAGACGCGGGGCTGGAAGATTAGGTCACAAATCGGAGAGAGAAAAAAGTGGTACCGAGATGTTGACGAGCTCCTACGGGAATAAAACTAGTTGTCATGCACATCAGCCGTGAAATGAAGTAATTACGGCCTTGTCCTCTCGCCAGTCGCTTCACAGGCCACTGCCTGTTCTTAACCACTTTCTCTAGTGTAGGGGATTCCCAACGCCGACGGTTGGCGGGCGCCTCGGGCAATAGCCACTAGGATTACGAGGGTAAGCAGGTAGGGGACCATGAGCAGGAAGTAGTAGGGTACTATTGAGCCTACGACTTGGAAGAATGAGCCGAGAAGATAAGCCGCACCGAAGAGGAATGTTCCGAAGAATGCCCTAGCAGGACGCCACTTACCGAAATATACCATGGCAACCGCGATGAACCCTCTTCCAGCCGTGATGTTCTCCGCCTGGAAAGCGTGGACTGAGATGGCTAAGTAAGCGCCCCCGATTCCTGCCAAGGTCGCTCCTGCAATTACCGCAATGTACCGTATCTTTGCGACATTGACTCCCAGTGTGTCAGCTGCTGATGGATTCTCGCCAACTGCTCTCAAGTTAAGTCCGAACGTTGTTCGCCCAATCACGAGAATTACGATGACGAGCGTCACGAAGGCCATGTACTCTATGATATCTTGGGAGAAGAGTGAGTTACCGAGTATGGGAATTGAGGATAGCACGGGTATTGGTATACTCGGAAGCCCTTCAATTCTGATCGTCGAACCAATTTCGCCAAACAAGGCTTCGTAGACGAATCCAGAAAGACCGAGTCCTAGAAAGTAGATTCCAAGACCCGAGAGGATTTGGTCCTGTTTCAAACTTATCGAGATAAATGCCATCAGCAGGCCGATGAGCGCGCCACAGAATGCCCCCAAGATTACTCCGAGTAGGTTGTCATGCATAAAGAAGCTGACTGAAAACGCCGAGATCGCTCCGACGAGCATTACTCCCTCCGTTCCGAGATTTATCACCCCACCTCGTTCACTAATGACCTCGCCCAACGATGCGAATGCCATTGGGACGCTCAATTCAAGCATCGAAGCGATCAGACCGGAGATCGCTGCTGCATCAAGAACAACACCCATTTCCTAGGTCCTCCTGATTTCGTACCTTGCAAGAACCTGAATGATGAGGATTAACACTATGATTATCCCCTGTGAGAGCAGTGATAGCGTTCTAGGAATTTGAAGAGCCCTCTCGACCGAGGACATTCCCGAAATCAGGCCGCCAAAAAATATCGATGAGAAAATCACGCCTAACGGATGTAGGTTTCCGAGCAAAGCGACAACGACCGCGGTGTAACCGATTCCTGAGGCTTGTTCTGGCAACAATTCATGCGTGATACCGAGTATGTACACTCCCCCTCCCAAACCACACAATGCTCCACTCAGAACCATTGCTGAATTCACCACACGCTTTATCGGAATTCCACTCGTCCTAGCCGCTGACGGATTCAACCCAACTGCACGTATGGTATATCCAAGAGGCGTCTTGAAGAGAATATAGTACGCCAAAACACATGATACAACAGAAACAATGATGCCGACGTTCAAGCTCGACTGGCGGAGAATGATCGGCAAAGAAGTCTCTTGCGGAAAGAGGGGGGATTCAGGATAACTTCCCGGAATCGATTTGTCTTGGAACGGGCCTCTCACAAGCCAGTTTAGAGCGTCGATCGCAACATAGTTCATCATGATCGTAGTTATGACCTCGTTAATCCCAAGCCTCGATTTGAGTAGGCCTGGGACGGCTGCAAACAAGCCTCCGCCCACCAGCGACAGAAAGAGGGCAACTGGAATCATGACGTATGAAGGCAGTGGGTCTTTCAAGAAGAGTAACACGAACCACGTCAGCACAATGGCACCAAAGACCTGTTGTCCTTCAGCACCGATATTCCAGACCTTGCAGCGGAAAGCAATGACAAGGCCAATAGCCATGAGCATAAGCGGGGTCGCTTGAACAATTGATTCGGCGAACCCAGCTTCTGTCCCCACCGTCCCCCTGTAGAGAGCGTCAAGCGCCACAAGGGGGCTCTTTCCCGCGGCCCCCAGAACGACCAGAACGACAAGGGGTGAAACTATGTACGCTAACAGCGTCACCGTCAACATGGCTCGGCGGCTTACATCTAGACGTTGAGTAACCTTGAATCCTAACAAGTGTTCACGCCGCCGTCGAGATCTTCTTCGCACCTGTCATCAGGAGTCCAATCTCTTCCACGTTGAACTGTCCGGGTTCGAGCAATCCGACAACCTGGCCTTTGTACATGACTGCAACTCTATCGCTCAAGGTGATCAGCTCAGCTAGGTCTTCGTCGACTAGGAGTACAGCAGCGCCTCGATTTCGTTGTTGAACCAAAATGCTCCTGACGTATTCTGTTGCGGCTACGTCGAGGCCGCGCGTTGGTTGTGAAACCACAATGAGTGAGGGCTGCCCAGACAGTTCTCTTGCTAAGATCAACTTCTGAAGGTTTCCTCCGGAAAGCGACCTTGCTTTTGCAGAAATACCCGTCGTCTTAATGTTGAACTGTTTGATAGCTTCCTCTCCCCTGTGCGTAATCTCTTTGTTATTCAACAAGGTTGGCACCTTGTCGGCTAACATATTGCAAATGGGCGGTTTATCGAAATCTTTGAGGATCATATTTTCGTCTAAACGAAAATCTGTGATGATGGCGTCCTCGGTTCTGTTTTCGGGGACGTAGGCGAGGCCTAAGTCAATTATCCTGCGAGGCGACTTACCGGTGATGTCTACGCCTGCAAACTTTAGGGATCCTGAAGAGCTCCTCCTCAGTCCGACAATGGCTTGAACAAGTTCTCTTTGGCCATTCCCGGATACACCGGCTATTCCAAGGATTTCCCCTCTTCGAACTTCGAAGGTGACGCCCTTGACCGCTTCAAGGCCCCTGTCGTCAAATACAGACAGTTGTTCTAGTTGCAGAACGGTTTCCTTTTCCTGAGTCCTTGTCTTGTCGGCGATTGGAGGAATCTCCTCGCCAACCATCATATGAGCTAACTCTTCCTTGTTTACAGCTTGCGTCGCTTGCGTCGCAACTTTGCGTCCTTTCCTCAAAACCGTGACCCTGTCTGTGACATCCATTACTTCGTCAAGTTTGTGAGTGATTAGAACGATGGAGATTCCCGTGTTTTTCAATCCGCGTAATGAGTTGAAGAAATCACTAACCTCAGTAGGTGCGAGAACGGATGTAGGTTCGTCAAGAATCAGAACTTTCGCGTCACGATATAATGCTTTGAGAATTTCGACACGTTGGAGTTCCCCTACCGCGAGTTGCCAGATCTGAATCTTAGGGTCAACGTGCAGACCATGTTGTTCTGATAAGCGTGAGATTCGCGTCTCGGCCGAAGCGATGTCCGTCAGTATTCCTCTGGGAGACTTCAGTCCTAAGACAACGTTTTCTGCCACAGTCATGTCGCTTACAAGTTTGAAGTGTTGGTGTACCATGCCGATACCCCGCTTGATTGCGTCGGATGGGGAGCGAAACGCGGCAGGTTGACCGAAAATTTCGATCGAACCAGCGTCTGGTTGATAAAATCCATAAAGGATATTCATGAGCGTAGTCTTCCCGGCACCGTTCTCTCCAAGGAGCCCGTGTATTTCGCCAGCATGAAGCTCAAAATCTACCATATCATTTGCTACGACGCCGCCAGGGAATCTCTTCACAATACCCTGCATCACAACGGCGGGAGTTTCATCACTTATCGTGTCTACCATTCGCGTCTACGCCCCCTGTGCGTCGTGGAGAATAAAAAATAGGAGGGGAAGCCCTCTGTGAGAGAGCTTGCGGACGTTTAGTTGCGTGACTGCTGCAGACCTATAGCAATGAAGAAACTGTTCTGAATCGATTGAAGCGATGTTCCAATCGTTAATGGGCCGAGTGGGTCGGTTTGAATTTGGCCGCCTTGGACTTGCGATGCAACGCTCATGACTTGCTGTTGAACGGCCGCTGGAACATTGTCCTTGTTCAATTCGATTTCCAGCCCTCCAGTCTGGAGGTTTGCCCAGTACTTGCCGTTTGTCTTTCCTGCGGCTACATCAGCGAGCCATTGTTTCATTACTGCGTCCCATTTCCAAGAACCACTCCCTAGGACCAGCTTCTCACCGCCAACAGGTGGGTTGTCTGCTATGTCGACACCGTTACCGATCAGGCTCACGTTCTTCTCAATTGCCCCTTCAATGGTTCCGAGCACGACACCGTCGCCCATCGTCGCGATCACGTCGACGCCCTGGCTCGCCATCAATTCAGCATCTGATTTAGCGCCCTGCAAATCGTGGAAGTCACCTACCGCGACAACACTAATGCTGCCGCCTGGTTGAATGCCATTGCCGCCGCCCGGTAGAGGTCCATATGTGTACATGATGTTTGCATTTGCGTCGTGGGCACCTTTCGCAAAGTTCGGTTCGAATCTTGCAAGTTCGGCGACCCTCGCACCCATAATGTACCCAATCTTGTTAGACATGGTCATCTTTCCGGCTAAGTAGCCGAGAATGTATCCCGTCTGGTCCGTTCGGACGTCTGCGATAGCGACGTTTGGTAGTGAGTTATTCCATCCTGCGATTACTAGGAAATTTGTGTTGGGGTATTGTGGAGCAATTTCCTGAATGGGGATCTGAAACTCGAAACCGGAACCGATTATCAGGTTGTATCCTTTGCTGACGAAGTCTCTGACATCAGCCTGAATCTGAGCGCTTTCCTGGTGGTTTTGTACCCAGCATCCGCAGGTGTTTATGCCTTCGTTCATACTGGTCAGGAGGTCTTCAAATGAAGTGTAGCTTGCTTGGTTCCAAGCAAGGTCGTCTGTTCGGCCGGGCATTATCATTGCGATTTTCATTGGCCCGCTCGTCATGGATTCAGTCATTGAAGTGTTTGTAGCGGGTACCGATGGTTTCTGTGTGAGATAGTATGCTGCGCCAGCGACGATGATGAGAACGACTATTACGACAGCCATGATTGTTTTGTTGTTCTTTGCTTGGCTCATAATATATCTTCAACTCTCCGTGACGGAAACTGGCTGGCTCCAACTAAATATAACTTGCGAAAGCTTCCCAGCCACGGTATCGCTGAAACAGCCGCGTTTCCGCAGTTAGCGGCAGGAACGCGTGCCCGGCTGCAGAAGTGATGTTGGTACTTAACTTGTAACTGGTAAGCGTTTGGGTGACCTTCTCATTATTGTTATAGTACTCACCGTAGACAACTTGCCCCAACCCTGCGTCAAACCACAATACCTCCGACAATGTTCCGTTTTGTGTTACTGTTACCTTGAACGCGTGAAATTTGCCGAGAGGAGTCGAAACATCGTCTATCGACGTAGTTGTCCTCACCTCTAGAAGCAACTCTGTTGAAGTTATGGTTGTGTTCTTCACCTCAGTTGTGGTATGCAGAGTGCTGTTCACGGTCCATTTATCCCCGATGTGGAGGGGGACTTGAAAGAGTTGGACGGGTGGCGTGTAGATTGTTGTGGAGTTGGCGAGTAGGTTGCCGATTGTTGGCCTGAACGTTTTGACCTCATGCCAATCTAGTGTGATCCAGAGGTATTGAGTCGACAGATGTTGCGAATCATCGTACAGAATCACGTACGCCTCGGTCCCGTTCAAATCGGCAAGGTCTCTTACTGACACGGTTAACTGGTAGCTCTTAGAATCAGGAAATACGACCTTGTAGTTCCAGCTGTCACCCGCGGCCAAACGGCGTGGTAACGTACTTCTCGTCTCATTCCACATGAAGGCTAGTGGAGAGAGCGTCGCGAGAATCGCCACCAGAAGCACAAGTGCAACAATGGAGCGTCTTGCCAGAATTAGCCCAGCCCTTCTAATCCTTTCAGACTTGTTGCGCAAGGAATTCAGTTAAAGCCGACATCTGCAACTCGCTACACAACCCACGAGGTGTTCATCATGGCATCTATTCTGATTTCCGGCGGAACAATCATAACCATGGATTCAAATCGACGAGTGATCAGGAACGGAGCCGTTCGGGTCGAGAACGATCGTATCGTCGAACTTGGGAAGGCAACCCAAGTCGGGGCGCAGTCGCAAGCGGAATCCGAACTAGACGCAAGCGGTATGGTTGTGCTCCCGGGCCTGATCGATACGCACGTGCACCTCGCCCAAGCTCTTCTTCGAGGTTGTGCCGACGATATCTCCTTGATAGATTGGCTACAGAAATTCGTTTGGCCACTTCAGGGCAACTTCGAAGCGGGGGATGGTAGGACGAGCGCGGAACTGTGCATGTTGGAAATGATTAAGTCAGGAACAACAACCTTCCTTGAGAGCCTCTTACACTCGCGTTACGGATTCGACGGCATCGCTGAAAGCGTGCAGAAATGTGGAATGCGCGGTTTTCTCTCCAAAACAGTGATGGGGCTACCCGGCTATGGGACCGAAAAGAGCATAATGCATCCAGGGATGATCGAGGACGCGGAAACCTGCCTTCACGAAGTCGAATCCCATTTCAAACAATGGGATGGGAAGGCGAATGGGAGAATTAGGGTTTGGTACGGTGCTCGGTCGCTAGGTGGCTGCACAAAGGAATTGTACGAGCTTATCGCGAAAGGCGCTCAAGAGCTTGGGACGGGCGTCACGATGCATCTGAGCGAGGTCCAGGAGGATGTGCGATACGCCAAGAAAGAGTTCGGAATGATGCCTGCAGAATTCATGAACAAAGTCGGCTTAGCGGGACGAAATGTTGTCTTCGCGCATGGGGTATGGTTGACGGAGAGTGAGTGGGCCATACTAGCTCGGAAGGGTGCGCATGTGGCGCACTGCCCATCTTCTAACATGAAGCTATCTTCTGGAATAGCGAGCATCCCCGAGATGATGAAAGCTGGTGTAAATGTCAGCCTCGGGTGCGATGGCGGGCCAAGCAACAACTGTTACGACATGATGCGCGAAATGAAAGCGGCCTCACTTTTGCAGAAGGTAAGGACGATGGATCCACTCACGATGAGCGCGGGAACTGTGCTTGAGATGGCGACAATCAAAGGAGCTCGGGCCGTTGGCCTAGAGAGACAGATTGGCTCCATTGAAGTCGGGAAGAAGGCTGACCTGATCGTCGTGGATATGCGGAAGCCTCACCTGACGCCAACTTTCAACCCAATATCTAACATCGTATATGCGGGGGAAGGGTCGGACGTTGACACCACGATAATCGATGGAAAAATCGTCATGGAGAATAGAGTTGTGAAGACGCTCGAAGAGGAGAAGGTACTTCGAGTTGCTAGTGAGCGGGCTGTTAGGCTCTTGGAACGAGTTGGGCTCAATATCGTTCCGAATTAAGGTGAAGTGGACAAAGTAGGCGTCCTATGCTAACTCGAAGGAGCCCGGTGAAACCTGGCTTGCTCACGGTCTCATAGGAGGCCCACTTTGGCGTTAAATCGTGCAATCAACTCGTCGATTCTTGGGGTCAATTTCTGTATCTCACCCCAGTACTGTTCATAATCGTACCATTGACGGTTCAACTCGTCAAGGTTGAACATTTGTTGTTCAATCCACGTGTAATACTTCAGGTTATGTATCTTCTTTCGATCTGGATGCGTGAGTTCCATCATTGAATCTGTCTTCATAGCCATTAGACGGGCAAAGTCGCTGATAGCGTGATGCGTCCCGTATTCGCCTCGCTGTTCTCTGGCCTCTCGAAGCCGTGATTGGTACAATTCCATCGAGTCGGTGAAGACGGTTAGGACGAGGTCGTTCCTGGTCAGCTCATAATATTTTGCGAATTTAATCGCCATGAGTACGTTCGCGATGCTCGAAATGCCAAGTAGATCGAGCTTAGATACGATTTCCTTTGGAATACCTATTTCGTTCGCGAGATAATCTCGGCCCGCCGGTTCGTTGAATAGCCTAATTAGATTCATCGTGTCTTCGTCATCGATTCCAATAACGAGATTGGTATTTCTTACATTGTGAATCCATGGGACGTGTTTGTCTCCAATTCCCTCAATTCTGTGAGCTCCATATCCATTTAGCAGCAGTGTTGGGCACTGGAGCGCTTCCCCTGCCGCGATCTTCGAAGTTGGAAACGCCTGCTTCAAGTAGTCCCCGGACGCGATGGTACCTGCCGATCCAGTGGTAAAACATACCCCGCGGAACCGTCCGCCTCTCATCTCATTCCTTATGACTTCCTCTATCGCATGTCCTGTAACATCATAATGGAATAGGTAGTTTCCGAACTCAGAGAACTGGTTGAATACGAAAACGTCTTTTCTGGACCGTTTCAGCTCCCAGACCTTATCATAAATCTCTTTCACATTGCTTTCGCTTCCGGGAGTTGCAATGGTCTCCCCTGCGACAGTTTTGAGCCACTGGAACCGTTCCTGTGACATTTCCTCGGGAAGTATCGCGATACTATCGCAGCCCAAGAGAGTTGCATCATAAGCTCCCCCTCTACAGAAGTTTCCGGTGCTGGGCCAAACTGCCTTGTGCGTAGTGGGATCAAACTTGCCGGTAACGAGTGGGGGAACTAGGCAGCCGAAGGACGCTCCAACCTTATGCGATCCAGTTGGGAACCATTTCCCGATTAAGGCAATTATGCGTGCTTCAACGCCAGTCAGCTCAGGGGGTAGCTCTAGGTAGTTGGGAATGGGCCGAAAGTCTCCGCCGTTAGGTACGGGTTCATTCTTCCACGTGATTCTGAAAAGGTTCTGAGGGGCTATTTCCCAGAGTCCTGTCTGCCTTAGCTGTTCTTTGATCTTGTCAGGCGCGGAACTTGGATTCTTGAGCTGAGAGAAAGTAGGTATGATGATGTTTCTGTCTCGACATCTCTTAGCTGTTCTCGCGAGCCTTTCTTCGTTCACCGCGAGGTCTATCAAAAGCCTATCTTTCCCCTGGCATTCAAATATCGACCTAGGCCCACATATTGAGTTACCCTCGTGATCCGAATTCTAATCAACGAAACAATCATCACTGATCGTCTCGGTCGAAGGTTAACCTTTGACTTATCTTTTCTGCATAGATAACGCGTTGCGAATTCGAAGGCATTCATCAAAATCGTAATACATCGCTTCATTTAATCTCCAGGCAGGGCGAGCGTATGAGCATGAGTCATCTGAGGTGCTCCGTTTGCAACGCCGAATATCTAGCTGATCAAGTTCAGTATGCCTGTCCCAAGCATGGAGATAGCGGAACCCACAAAATTGAGGGTATCGGGGATGGGGCTGTCCCAAGAATCCTTGACGTCAGCCACCTCACTGGGATAGTTAATACGCGCTCTGATGAATCCATTGAAATGGCCCGAAGGCTCGCTAAGGAAGAGGGAATCTTTTGCGGAATATCGTCAGGCTGCAAAGTACTAGCTGCTCTAAACGTGGCCAAGCGTCACCCTGAATACAAGACGATTGTAACTATGGTGAACGACACTGGTCAGAGATACTTCTCGACCGAACTCTGTGGCGAAAAGAAACATGTGGAAGTCCCTGAAATAGAAGATCCGTTTGACGAGTATACCACGACGGAGCTGAACACATACCAATCGTGCTGGGAAATAGTTGAATGACATCTTTCCTTAAGCTGATGAAATGTGCGCGCTGTGGGAAGGAATATCCGCCTGAATCGGGCGCAATCCGGTGCGTGAACAAAGACGACGGCCGTCTAGATATTTCCTATGACTATGATGCTTTGCGCGATTCCGTCAGCATGGAGACATTGTCGAAAAGGCAAAGAGGGGTTTGGAAATACAGGGAATTGCTGCCAGTTAATGATCCGAAAAACATAGTGACCCTCGGAGAAGGCGGAACGCCTTTCCTTCCGGCACACCGCCTAGGCGACAAACTCGGCCTAAGTAATCTTTGGCTGCTCGATGACACACGCAATCCGACAGCCTCATTCAAAGATAGACCGATGACTGTTGGCGTTTCAAAAGCTGTTGAGTTAGGATACAAAACAGTGGTGTCAGCGTCTAGCGGTAACGCCGCTGCGGCGCTGTCAGCCTACTCTGCTAAGGCAGGGCTCAAATGCATCACCTTCGTCCCAGAGATGGCGAGCATAGGAAAATTGGCTCAGCTAACGATGTACGGGGCTCATGTCGTGAAAGTTCGAGGGCTAGAGTCAGGGGAGGACCCGACTGTGAAAATGCTCAAGGCTGTTTGCGACCGGAACAATTGGTACCCTTGCCCAAGCTTCGGCCCTATGAATCCCTACCAAGCGGAGGGCCCGAAGACCATGTCGTATGAGATTGTTGAAGGACTGAGTTGGGAGGTTCCTGACTGGGTTTTCGTTCCGGTAGGTGCAGGAGGTGCATTAGCAGGAAATTGGAAGGGCTACTTGGATTTTCAGAACTTAGGTTTCATAAGATCAATGCCGAGAATGGCAGCGGTCCAATCGACCGGTTGCGCGCCCGTGATCCGTGCGTACGAGCAGGGCGCCGGCCCGAAAAACATAGTTCCTTGGGAAATGCCTGACTCCGTCGCAACAGGACTCATGGACCCGTATCCTTGGGACGGTGATGCAGCTCTCGTTGCCATCCGCAGCTCTCATGGGGCAGCCATTTCAGTCTCCAACGAAGAAATCCTAGAGGCACAGAGGAAGCTCGCCAAGCTCGAAGGAATTTTCGCCGAGCCGTCCGGCGTAACTTCACTTGCCGGCTTGATCAAAGAGCGAGAAAAAATAGACAGAGCCGATTGTGTCGTGGTAGAAATAACGGGAAGCGGTTTGAAAGATCCGAATGTAGCAACGAAGGGAATGCCCGAGATACCTATCATTGATTCCTCGTTTCAAGAATTGGAACGAGTGTTGAAACTCTAAGACAGCGCCAAGGGAAGAATAAGAGGCCGGTAAACCCAACCGAGCCGAACGTGCGTAATACGCGCCTTCATCTTTTCTTGTTGCCCATGGTCACTGCGAGAACGGCCATTTTGGTGTACATTCCATTCTCGGCTTGAGGATAGATAACTGAGTGGCGGCCATCGATGACCTCATCGGTGGCTTCTTCACCGCGAAGTACGGGCAAGACGTGAGTCACAATCGCTTTTCTATCCATCTTGTCGAGCAAATCCTGAGTGAGCATCCAATCACGGTACTTCTCATGTAGTTCTACCTCTCTTTCCTTGCCGAACTTGCTCGCGCCTAATTGGAGTAGTTCGTTCGAGGCCCAATTTCTGGGGAAGACCGCCTGCGCTCCTTCGATCGCTGAATTGAGGTCGTTTGAGACTTCGAAGGTGCCGCCTGATTCTCTGGCGTTAGATTTTGCGGTCTCAACAATTGTTGAGTCGATTTCGAAGCCCGGCGGGTGGGCGAGAACAACGTTCATTCCGAAGCGCGGCATGATTAGTGCTTCTTCTTGTATGCTGCATCTACCTCGGAAGCTCTTTGCATACCCCCACATTATGACGTACTTCTTCCCCTGCACCTTGCCCAACGCTTCCTGAGTCGTCATCAAGTCAGCAAGCCCCTGGGTGGGGTGGTAAGTGCAGCAGGCCATGTTTATGACAGGAATATCGGCGTGCTTGGCGTACTCTCGAACAACAGACACACCGGCCCCGTAAACGTAGTCGATTGCGGAATCAAGAATTCGAATACCCAGTCCCTGGCCATACTTCTCATACATCTTGGCCACATCTTTCGGGGCCTCCCCAGACCCTAGTCGAGTCGTTGAGACGTCAATGTACAGCGCATGTCCACCGAGATAGGTCATTCCAGCCTCAAAGGCTGCCCTAGTTCTAGTCGACGGTGCATAGAACAGCATGAAGAACGTCTTATTTCGAAGGAGAGTTGGAACCCGACCACGCCGATATTTCGCTTTCAGGTCCCGCGCTAGCTTGAGCGTTGCCCTGAGCTCACCAACAGACCACTCTTGTGTAGTGATCAAGTCTCTACCCGCCAAATCAATCTTAGACATTAAAGTCTCTCCAGTTTTCGTCAGCGTCAACTCTTCCTACTAAATAGAACTTTCCGATTCGAGAAAAAGCATGAAAGTTCATAAGGGGTAAGGTGGGACCGTGTGCGTCTACGATCGTGAGCTGAACCGAGGTTGACAGACAAACTCATAGTTATTGCCCTCGGGGGAAACGCTCTCCTCCGGCGAGGGCAGAAGGGCACCTTCGAAGAGCAATACCGCAACGTGAAGGAAACCGTAACAAAGATTGCGGATCTGATTGAACGCGGATACAAAATAGTCATGACGCACGGGAATGGTCCGCAGGTGGGTGCCACACTTCTGAGGCACGAAGCCGCTAAGAGCATCGTTCCAGCTCTTCCGCTTGACGCGTGTGGCGCTGAGACGCAAGGATTCATCGGATACATGATTCAACAGGCTCTCAGAAACGAGCTTAAATCCCGCGGGATCGACAAGTACGTTCTCACTATCATAACGCGGGTCATTGTCGACAAGCATGACTTAGCTTTTCAAAATCCCACGAAACCGATCGGCCCCTTTTACTCCAAGGAGGAAGCAGCCAAAGTGAAAGAGCAGAAGCCAGAGCTGGTCATCAAAGAAGATGCTGGCCGCGGCTACAGACGCGTCGTCCCCTCTCCAGACCCAAAAATAATCGCAGAGCGCTCCGCCATTAGGGCCTTGGTAGATGCCGGTTTCGTTGTAGTTGCATGTGGCGGTGGGGGAATCCCAATCATAGAAGAGGATGGGCTCGCGGTCGGAGTGGAGGCCGTAATCGATAAGGATCTGGGAGCCCAACGCTTAGCAACCCTGATCGGCGCCAACATCCTTGTAATCCTAACTGATGTGGAAGGCGCCTACATCAACTATGGAACACCCAAACAGGAATTGATTAGAGAAGCCTCTTCAGGCAAGCTGAAGAATTATCTTCGAGAAGGCCAGTTCAAAGAGGGAAGCATGGCACCAAAAGTCGAGGCTGCAATCAGGTTCGTCGAAAGCGGAGGCGAGCGGGCAATAATCGCAGCCTTGGGCAGTCTGACCGAAGCCCTTGAAGCAAAAACTGGAACGCAAGTTGTGATGCCAAGAGCTTAATTCAAATAACGGCAGCCAACAGGGCACGACGAGGTTACAGGGTTGTTGTCATTCGTAGGTAAGTGGAAAGGTAAACATTTCCTAGACACAAATGATTTCTCGCAAGAACAAATCAAAGAAGTTCTGGATGCAGCCGACGTCTTGAGGAAACTATTCCGTTCGCGCAAGGAGCATCGCTATCTACCTGGAAAAACACTCTTCATGATGTTCTATAACAGGTCGCTCAGAACAAGGAATTCTTTCGAGGCCGGAATGTATCAGCTCGGCGGTCACGCGCACTTTCTTAGCCCACAGGACGTGTATACCCCCGCGTTGCCGGAAGATATGGTCGCGTACCAGACTGAGGCCATCTCTGACGTTTCCCGCGTCCTGAGCAGGTACGGAGACGCGATTGCGATTAGAATCTATGGTGATGCTGCGAAATGGAACATAGGCAGAGGCCACAAGGTTGTACAGGAATTTGCCAAATACGCAACAATCCCTGTGCTGAACATGGAAGACGATATGTATCACCCCTTTCAGGCACTCGCCGATGCGCAGGCTATGAGAAACGCTATTCCAAAGCTTCAAGGAAAGAAACTCGTAGTTTCCTACGCCTACTCCGGCGGACTGAAGCCGCTCGCTGTCCCTCAAAGTGAGGTTCTGATTGGAACACAGCTTGGAATGGATGTCGTTCTCGCGCACCCGCAGGGTTTCGAGCTGGAAGACGTCGTACTTGATGCCGCGAAGGCGAATGCGGATAGATATGGCGGTGGATTTCACGTAGTGAATGATATGAAAGAAGCGTTCAATGGTGCTGATGTTGTGTACCCGAAGGCTTGGTCTCCGAAGAACTATTTCCCACCCCACAGCGGCGCCTTAGATAAGAACGGTGCAACCGGCTACCAGGACAAGTTCAAGGACTGGATTTGTACCAAGGAGATGATGGATCTTACGAAGAAGGGCAAGTATATGCACTGCGGCCCGGCCGATCGAGGCCAAGAAGTTACTGACGAAGTAATCGACAACGAGAGTTATTCACTTTACTTCGAACAAGCGGAGAACAGGCTACACGCCCAAAAGGCCGTAATGGCCATGGTTATGGGAGATCGCCGCGGTCCACGCCGAAAGTAACGGCACGGAGAATTTGGCAATCGAGCCCCCTCCGTGAGAGATCCGAAGAAACGGTACCTGTATGACTAAAGCTAAACCCAGTTCAATCGTGCTTGCAAACTGGGGAAGGCGATTCATCGCATGGTTAATCGATTATGTCATCATGAATGTGATGCTCGCATATTTTAGAGTAGAAGACATAGAGTCACGACTCATCCCAATAATCCTCTTGCCTCGCCTACCAGGGTTTGACATCTCAATATGGTCCCCCATCTCAGTGCTGACCTTCTTTCTCTACTGGTCTCTATCGGAATGGTACTTCGGAAGGTCGATTGGGCAATTATTGCTGAACATTAGACTTGCTGATATGCAGGGAAGAAGGCCCAGTCTGGGCGCTTCAGGAATCCAGAGCGTCGGAAAGTCTCTCCTACTTCCTCTAGATTGTGTGATCGGGTGGGTCTACCCTTCATGCCGGAAACATAGACAGCGGTTCTTCAACATGCTGTCTAATACTATTGTCATATACATTGGGACGCCGATGCGTGCCCTCAAGCAAGGAGATTACACAAGAGAAGCTTGAATTCCAACCGCTGGAACAGAGAATCAGTTTCGATAGGACAAGGGTTGGACTTATAATTCGTAAGCACAAACGGTAAGTGGAAACAGCATGGCAGAATATGACATAATCATAATCGGTTCTGGTCCAGCAGGACTCACAGCAGCAATCTACGCTGGCCGCGCACTTGTCAAGACTCTCGTCGTCGCGGGAAGGTTGTCAGGCGGCCAACTCATGCTTACGAGCGGCGTGGAAAATTTCCCAGGGTTCTCCGACGGAATACAAGGCCCCACCCTCATGGAGGAGATGAGGAAACAGGCTGAGCGGTTTGGGGCGGGGTTTCTTGATGACGATGTTGAATCGGTAGATTTTTCGCGTAAACCCTTCCAAGTCAACGTCGGGGGCAAGGTTCACTATTCAAAAGCGGTGATCATAGCGACGGGTTCATCGGCCAAATGGTTGGACCTAACTTCCGAAGAGAAGTTACGGGGCCGAGGCGTTTCCAGCTGTGCAACGTGCGACGGCTATTTCTTTAGAGGAAAGCGAGTCGTCGTCGTTGGCGGTGGAGACACGGCGGTCGAAGAGGCGCTTTTCTTAACCAAATTCGCGACCGAAGTTGTCGTTATTCATAGACGCGACCAGCTGCGTGCCAGCAAAATAATGCAAAGGAGAGCGCTATCCAACGACAAGATCAGGTTCCTCTGGAACTCAGTGATCGAAGATATCCTCGGAAAGCAAAGTGTCGAAGGCGTAAGGGTCAGAAACGTCGAGACAGGTGAGCAATCAATTGTCGCATGTGATGGCGTCTTTGTGGCAATCGGATTTCAACCCAACACGAAGATCTTCGGAAGCCAAGTACGGCTTGATGAGAAGGGCTACATCATTTCTGGGGACGAGACGAAGACCTCAGTGGATGGTGTATTCGTCGCAGGAGACGTGCATGATTTCAAGTACCGCCAAGCCATCACGGCAGCCGGCGAAGGCTGTAAGGTAGCCATGGATGCGCTTGCATACCTGGAAGAGCAGAAAGAATTGACCTTAACGGCCCCACAGAAGTAATCCAGACCCCCCAATCTTCTAGGTTAGAACATCCCCGCATCACTCAGGCGGGGGCTTTGAATTGAAGACCATTGTTCGGTGGTCGACTGGAGTAGCCTTACGCTACGGGGAAACCAAGCTGCTATTCGATCCTGTCGAAAGCGACCCCGCTGTCCCAGACGTTTTCATAACTCACGCCCATTACGATCACTGCAAAGGCTTTCAGTTCCCAACCCAAAAGAAGTACTCGACTAAGGAAACACGTGAGCTCTACGAGGCCGACAGTAGCCGCAAGGTTGGGGACTGGCAGCAGGTTCGATTAGGACGCCGTCTGAAACTCGGAGAAGTCGAGGTCGAAGCGCATGAAGCTGGGCATGTGTTGGGCGCGGTTCAATACGAGGTTATCACGCCGGAAGGTAGTATCGTCTATGCCAGCCACATCAATTTCGTTGACACGCTTCTAACGCACGCTGCCGGCGTAGCTCCATGCGAACTTCTAATCATCGAGACAACACTAGCTTCCCCTTCACGAGTCCTTCCGAAACGAGAGTCGACGGTTGCTGAGATAGTAAAATGGGCCTTAGAATGCATTAATGAGAGGAGAATTCCTGCATTCATAACTGATCCGATTGGCAATTCTCAGGAACTCGTGAAAATCTTCAACAACTGGACTGAGTTGCCCGTCATAGTTCACCCGCGAATAGCCCGCGTCAACAAAGTCTACGAGAATAATGGCGTGGCACTACGTTACACAGATTCTTCGACTCCAGAATCGCAGAGCCTGATTGAGACCGCTCAGTGCATAGTCGTAGTCCCCAGGGGGTTTGACACGAGCCGTTTTGGGGATTTCAGAACCGCCATCGTCTCAAGCTGGGCAAGTAGAGTTGACGATGCGGATGGAAAGGTCTTCCAGTTAAGCGATCAAGCAGACTTCAATCAGTTGCTACAGTTTGTGCAAGAAACAAGGCCTAAGAATGTACTCACGTTTCGCGGAGCGAGTAAACTTTTCGCGCAAACGGTCTCCCGGAGACTTGGGATAGCTGCCAACGAATTGGCAGCGAACATCAGCCGTCCCAAACCGCCTAAACTGAAGTTAGATGAAAGTCGAATTGGAAAATGCCAAGATGTTCTACTCGATGCGATTCAAATTCCGAATTTCACCTATGAGAAGAGAGACCTCCTCGCGTTGGGAATCAAGGAAGGTTTCAAGGGTCCGGAGGTCGAGGAGGCATTGCTCAGGCTAACCAAGGACGGGGTTCTGAATTATTCAGAGTTACTTGACGGGTACAATCGGTTGGCCGATCGCGACTCGAAGCGAACAGCCGAACAAGACTAAAGGCCGAGGCCTTTGAGGAGAAACTTGTGCTGGCAGTAGGGGCAGTGAGGGGTTTCGCGCGGAATCGTCTGGCCGCAATAGGCACATCTAATGTATGGTGAACCAAATGACATTTGTGACCAACAGAAAAGCCCTTGGTAGTTTTCATTTTGAGATTTCTTTACTATATCTGCCAACCTTCGCTCTTATTGTGACACAGTAATTACAAGGTCTAGGCAAGGTTACAGGACGTTCAGAAAGCCTGAAATTCACATCGTTTCATGCAGCATCCATGTGACGTGACGTTGGACCAGGCAGTTCTGAAGGAGTCGGGATACGTCAAACGAACTCCGATGTCCCGTGCGATGTTCGAGCGTGCCAAACGGTTTGAGCCCGCCGGAATTTCATATAAGAACAGAGACTTCGAACCATACCCATTCTTCGTCAAGGAAGCTAAAGGTGCGAAGCTTACTGACGTGGACGGAAACACGTACACTGACTACTGGTGTACGCATTTCGCAATGATTCTCGGGCATGCACACCCAATCGTAATGCAAGCCATCAAGACGCAAGTAGAGAAGGGCTGGCATTTCGGCCTCGCCCACGAATTCGAAGTGACACTCTCAGAAACAATAACGAAAAATGTTCCAAGCGCTGAGCTAGTTCGTTACACAAGTTCCGGTAGCGAAGCAAATTTCTTCGCGATTCGTTTAGCGAGAACCTTCACTAAGCGAGACAAGATTGCCAAGCTGGAAGGCTGTTGGCACGGCGCCTACGATCCTCTCCACCTTGGTGTGAGGCCTCCCCTTGACAAGCCCTTGTCAGGTGGAATCACGAAGGCATCACAGCAGGATACCTTACTGGCTCCCTACAACGACCTCGAGGGCTTCCTCAAGCGCGTTGCGCGGGAGAAATTGGCATGCGTAATCCTAGAGCCTGTCCTAGGCGCGGGTGGAATGATACCTGCAGAGAAGGCCTTTCTCGAAGGGTTAAGAGCCTATTGCGACGACACTGGTGCCTTATTGATCTTTGACGAAGTAATCACTGGATTCCGAGTTGGTTTAGCTGGAGCGCAAGGATACTTCGGGGTGAAACCGGACATCACGGTAATGGGCAAGATTATTGGCGGTGGACTGCCAATTGGCGCGCTCTGCGGCCGACGCGATGTAATGGAGCGAATGGATCACACGAAATACACGGGTTCAGACTACGCTTACCACGGAGGGACCTTTGCGGGCAATGCGATCACGCTTGCTGCAGGCCTCGCGACAATAAATGTCTTGCAACATTCGCCAGTGTACGAGCATGTTAACCGACTAGGACAAGAAACTCGCCACACACTGAACAGGATATTTGAACAGAACGCATTTCCAGCACAGGCGACTGGGATAGGTTCACTTTTCGCCATTCACCTGACCCGAGAGCGTCCGATACGGGACGCAAAGAGCTACGCTAACAGCGACCATGAACTCTCCAAGAAACTTTTCAGCCATTTGATTGAGAACGAGGTCCTAATGATCCTACCCGAGATGCTACACGGAGCTATCAGCTATGCGCACACCGACTCTGACGTTAAACACTTGAGTTCCACAGTAGAGGAATTCGTGAAGGGCAACAACCGAAGAGGGACGCCCTAGAAAGTCTTCAGCATCACAGACCGGTCCTGTTCTGGCAGATTCTGACAGGGTGGGAACGGAGGCAGGTCCAACATTGTTCTCAACCCCGGTTGCAGGCTAATGACCTTCAGGATTGAATTGACTACTATAGCAGGGGTCGCTCGGTCTCCTTGTACTCCGCCGCGTATCACCATATCTACTGGAGGGATGCCGTCGAGTAGTACGGAGTCATGGGGGTTCTCTGCGCCAAGGTACATTCGGAGGTCTAGGACCACAAGCTCTTGACCCGCGAGAATGCCCTTCGCGACTTGGCGGACTCCTGCGACGGAGCCGGCTGGGGCCGTCATGTAATTGCTCTTTGCTTCCTTCTCCGCGATGACGGGGCTAATCCTCTCTTGAATTTCTCCTACCTTCCAACCCATAGCCAGAGTGATGAGGCCTACTGACTCAGGTAAACCCACATGTTTTATGGTTCCCTCGGCCACTTTCTTCTCAAATTCGCTCGGTGACAGGCCTGCTCCAATTTTCTTCTGCAACGGCAGTCTGCGCCTCGATGCGTCCACGACGCGTTCGGCGCGAATAGAATTCACTTTTTGACAAACGCCGCTCAACGCGACTGCCAAAGTGTCTAGGAGGAAGCCTGGGTTAATGCCAGTTCCGAGGACTACAACTCCCTTATCGCGCGCACGCTCGTCAATCTCCTTTGCCATCTCAGGATACTTGACAAATGGATATGACAATTCCTCAGCGGTCGATACAACACTCGTTCCGTGCTCAATAAGCTGAATGATCTGTGGATGAATCATCTTCATGTAGGAAGAAGTAGCGTGAGTTACAATTTGTGGCGAGGTCTGCTTGAGGACTTTTTCCGCTCTGTCAGTTACCGTCACACCAATTTTTCTCGGTTTCTCAAGTAACTCTCCAACATCTTTTCCGACTTTGTTCTTGTCGATGTCGATAGCCCCGACTAGTTGGACCCAGGGTCGGGTAAGAAGAACTTCAACTATCCCTATTCCAATTGGGCCTAGGCCATATTGAACGACCTTGATGTTCTTCAATCGCTAACTCCCTGCCTTTTCACTTGGCGGGTCTATTCAAGGACCTATGTAAAAGACATTGAATGACCGCGCATACAATAAACGCGAAACCTCTTTTAGCCCTACTAGGGCCGTCGCTATCTGGTAGTAACCCGTTGCTTGCCCCGCTGTTGGATATGGCACATCGCGTGAACTACGATCTTATGCCTGCCTTTACAGCCATTCTGATGTATTCGATTCTCACAGTGTTCGCCGTAGTATTCCTCTACGGCGTCTACAGGCGCCTGCGCATCTACTTCAGAGGAACTCCTCCTCCAAAGTTTGACCGCCTTAAGGAACGAGTCCTCAAGGCAATAGCAAATGCGTTCATGCAGCGAAAAGTCTTGAAGAAGAAATACCCCGGCATCATGCACCTTCTCATTTACTCTGCGATAATCGTACTCTTGATAGGGACGACTTTGGTGTTCCTTGATTCTGATATCTGGGAGACCATCCTCCACAGTCAAATCCTAGTCGGCAGTTTCTATCTCTTCTTTGAACTTTTCTTGGACGCTTTCGGCCTCGTCGCCATAGCTGGTCTGTTAGTAGCGATCTTCAGAAGGACTATTTCTAGGCCACCGAACCTGCCCACCTCTCGTGATGACATCTACATCTTTTCCGTTCTCTTGGTTATTCTGACAACGGGTTACGTGTTGGAAGCGATTCGACTCGTCGTTGATAAGCCACCTTGGGCGCAATGGTCGTTTGTCGGCTACCAACTTTCCCTCTTGCTGATAGGCCGTGGGCTCGACACTCAGGGAATCATAACCTTTTACCGAGGGCTGTGGTGGTTCCACGCTCTCCTTGCGTTTACGGCCGTTGCAACTATTCCGTACACGAAACTCTTTCACCTCATCACTTCACCGCTGAATGCTCTCTTCGGACACTTGCGACCGAAAGGCCAACTCAGCACGCCATTTGACCTGAAACAGCTGTTGGCTTCAGGCAACTTCGACATCAAGGTCGGAGCGGCGGCTATTACTGACTTCTCTTGGCAACAGAGGCTGACATTTGACTCGTGCACTTCATGCGGGCGGTGCACTAACGCCTGTCCCGCAACTGCTGCTGGTACTCTTCTCTCTCCTATGCACCTGATTCTGAAACTTAGGGACGTGATGCTCGCGCAAAAGGCGACTGACGGCGGAAGCGTCGTGGTACCAGAGGTCGTCAACCCGGAAGAACTCTGGGCATGCACAACGTGTAGGGCATGCGTTAACGAGTGCCCAGTTCTCATCGACCACGTCGACGCCATAGTCGATATGAGACGGCACTTAGTCGGGGAAGGAAAACTCGATCGGGGCAAAAAGGATCTGCTCACGAACCTAAACAACGTTTCCAACCCCTACGGCTTGCCACAATCGGACCGCATGAAATGGGCCGAAGGCCTCGACGTGAAGACTGTCAAGGAGCAACCGGAATTCGACGTACTCTACTGGGTTGGCTGCTCTGGGTCGTATGACCCCAGGAACCAAGACGTATCGAGGGCCATCGTGAAGATACTGAAGGCGGCCGGAGTGCGTTTTGCTGTCCTCGGAAACGAAGAGAAATGCAACTGCGAGGTAGCCCGACGGCTAGGGGAAGAGGGGCGTTTTCAGCAAGCGGCTCTGGAACTTGTGGACTTATTCAGGAAATATAACGTCAAGGCAGTTCTTACGCAATGCCCCCATTGTTTCAACACTTTCAAGAACGAGTACCCGCAGTTCGGCGCTGACCTGCAAGTGATGCACCACTCACAATTCATCGCCCAACTTATTGCGACTGGGAGGTTGAAAGTCAAGAAAAGCCTCCAGGGGAACGTAACGTTCCATGACCCGTGCTACCTCGGGCGGTACAATAACATCTATGATTCACCTAGGGAGGTCATAACATCCCTCAGCCCAGCACAGATCAGGGAGATGCCGAGGTCTCGCGAGAACAGTTTCTGTTGCGGTGCGGGCGGAGCAAACTTCTGGTATAAGGTCGAACAGAAGAAGAAAATCGGTGTGATACGTTTCGAGGAGGCGCAACAAGTGAGTGCCAACACATTAGCGACTGCCTGTCCATTCTGCACCTCGATGCTCGAGGATGCGTCGGTTGCACTAGGTGCCAAAGGTACTGTTGCGGTGAGGGACATCGCCGAACTTGTTGCAAGCCAAATTGAGAATTCCTAACCTTTTAATGCGATTGTAAGTTGAGGAAGACTAATTCATTCTGTGATTGGCGATGGTAATCATCATCGTACTCGTGAAACAGGTTCTACAAACAGCAGACCTCAAAGTCGACAAGAACACTAAGACGATAATAACGCAGGGTGTTCCCCGCGTTATTAGCGAAACGGACAAGAATGCAATCGAGGAAGCCGTCAAGCTCAAAGAAAAGCACGGAGGAAAAATCACCGCGATAAGCTTAGGCCCGCCAGAAGCAAAGGAGGCGCTGAGGGAGGCCTTGGCAATGGGTGCTGACGAAGCCTGCCTGCTAACCGACCCATTGTTCGAAGGCTCTGACGCCCACGCGTCCGCCAACGTCCTGGCCGCCGCTGTCACGAAGATACTTGATTATGACCTAATCATCTGCGGTGCCTACTCAGAGGACCTCTTCGCATTCCAAATCGGCCCGAGACTTGCCGAGATGTGTAACCTGCCACAGCTAACTTACGCTACTAAAATCACGCTGGAAGCAGGGAAAGTGGTCGTTGAAAGGGACCTGGAAAACGAACGGCAGATTGTAGAGGGTCCGCTCCCGTGCTTGGTCAGCGTGGTCAGGGAAATCAATGAGCCGAGGCTTCCGACGCTGATGGCAATAATGGCCGCCTCCAAGAAACCTACGAACATATGGACGGCTGCGGACCTAAGCCTCGGGGCAGATGAGTTAGGTTTCAACGGGTCCCTTGTAGAGGTTCTGCGCAGCACTGTCTCCGTAGGGGAGAGAAAGCGCATGATGCTTCAAGGGGAGCCAAAGGAGATTGGTGCGAAACTTGCGAAGGCGCTTGTTCAAGAGGGAGTTCTGAAGGCGAGCTAGCTATGGCGCAAGAAAACAAAGGCGTCTGGGTCTTCTCCGAAATGCAGCAACTATCCCTTGAACTGCTGGGAAAAGGAAGAGGCCTAGCTGACCAACTTGGAACGCACCTTGCCGCCGTCTCGATTGGCAGCAGTGAAGAGGCACAGAAACTGATCCAACATGGCGCCGACAAAGTCTTCTCCATATCAGACCCGGCGTTGAAAACATTTCAAGTCGACACATACACAGACGCTCTCACGGCACTTGCAACCGAACACAAACCTGACGTGCTCCTGATAGGTGCAACTCGAAGCGGACTAGAGTTAGCACCACGTCTAGCTGAAAGGCTCAAAACCGGCTGCGTAACTGAAGCGACAAGACTGGAACCAGACGCTGAGAAGAACTATGTTCTCATAGATCGTGTAACTATGGGCGGCAATCTAGTAGAAACTCAGATATCAAGATCGAAGCCACAGATTGCGACGATTCCCAAGGGATTATTCTCAGCGCTCCCCGCTGATACTTCACGTAAAGGCGAGGCCATCAAAGTCGAACCTAAGATCAAGCCCCCGAGCACAAAGCTCATAGAGACGAAACCAAAACCTGCGAAAGGCGTCAAACTAGTTGACGCACCCGTAATTGTTTCTTTCGGGCGAGGTGTACGCAAAAAGGAAGACATCGCCTTAATCGAACAGTTCGCACAGGCTGTAGGGGGAGTAGTTGGATGCTCTCGGCCGATCGCGGAAGACCTACGCTGGTTACCTGAAGAGCAGTACATAGGGCTCTCTGGTCAAAAGGTCAGCCCCAAACTGTATTTTGCATTGGGAATTTCGGGGCAAATTCAACACCTGACCGGAATAAGAAATAGCCGGATCATCGTTGCGGTGAACAATGACCCAAAGGCCCCAATTTTCGAGTTCAGCGACTACGGAATTGTGGCAGACCTATACCAACTCATCCCCGCCTTCACAGAAGCCATGAAACAATTAGGGCGGGCCTAAACAGTACCCTGCGACCCGTACCTCCGTAGCGGTTTCCAAATCCTCAGCGACTTTTTCTAGTCCCCGTTCCAACCAGCGAGGGAACAGAAAGAACTGATGCTGATAGGAGAGTTATGAACAGGCGCGGGTCTCGAGCTAGGGAGAGTAGTGTTCTGCCTTGGAAGTCGATGTCCGCCGTTCTGTTGAGGATGTCATCCGCCTTCAATTCCGCCGATATTCTAAAAATACGATCTAGCTGGCGATCCGGCAATCTGTAAAGTAACCTACGGAGCCAGGACATTGCAGTCAAATCGAGTCCGATGAGCCTCCGCCATGCCTTCTCATAACTACCCAGGCTGGACGCAGATACGTCTCCCTCATGCACTGCATTTGCAGCGGTCTCACCAGCAATCTGCCCACAGGCCAAGCCGAAGACTATGCCACCGCCCGTCGTTGGCTTAACTTGGGACGCGGCGTCTCCTACAACCAAGACATTATTCGCGTATGTGCGGCCTGTCCCGCCGACGGGTATGGGGTGGTACACTGGGGCAGTTGTGGCTTTGGCGTGTTTCAGTTTAGTGGAAACGATGCGATGCCGGTGGATGAAGTTATGGAAACATTCCCGAACGTTCGCACGTCCCCCTGCTGCTATCCCAACTTTAGCCGAGCCGTCCCGGCGTGGTATGATCCACCCAAAGAACCCCGGCGCAAAACTCTGACCGAAATAAACCTCAACAAAATCCTCGTCGACATCATTCAGGTTCTCCATGTTGAACTGGGCTGAATTCACGAGCATACTTCGGCCCGGCCTCGCGAGGCCAACGTATCTCGAAATGGAAGCTCCACAACCGCTGGCGTCAATTAGCATCCTGCAAGAAAACTCGCCTCCATTCCGGCCGCTTACTCTGAGTCTTAGCTCTCCTCCGGAACGCTCGAAGCTTTCGACACGGGACTTCAAACGCAATGCCGCTCCACGCTTAACCGCTAAACGAGCTAGGTGCCTGTCGAATTCAGCACGATTCAGGACCCATGTAACCGGTTCCTTCCTGTAGAGTGTGAACGGTTTTCCGTTGGGTGGGTAAAGCATAGCTCCCTTGATCTCGTTCTCGATGAGACGTGCTGGTATTTCAGGAGCGAATTTCTTGAAGGCGAGTATGCCAACGTGGCCGGAACAATGAGAAGGTTCCCCAACCTGTTCGTGTTCTTCAAAGATAGAGACCGTGAGATGCTGCCGGGCGGCAGCTAGCGCTGCGCTTGCTCCGCTTACCCCGCATCCAATGATTGCTAGGTCAGCTGATTTCGCCGGCAAGGCTCGTTTTCACAATGGATCCAACGCGGTTGTGTATGTAAGGGACAAAGAGATTGAATTTGGCGAAGGCCATTACGTTTGTGCTTGCTGTTCCACCATTTCCACGCGGCGTTTGCCTTTCATCTGACGCGAAACCCTTACTCGGCCCGTAACCTCGAGTTTCAGGAGTATTCGATTCATCTCGCGAAAGCTGATGTCCTCTTTGCCGTTTCGAAGCTCGCGCAGCAGCTCGTCGTCGGTCATTGGGCCCTTTCGCCCTATGACTTCGAGCACTTGGAGTTGTAGGGGGCGTGGGCCCCACACCTTTTCCAACTGATTTGACACTGTCAGTTACCTTTACCTTACGCGATGGGTGTTGGGGCGGCTGCTCTTTCCCTTCTGAGTCGTTTAGAGAACTTCTGGTACCATGCGTCGTCTTCTGCGGTTACGCTTGGGCCCACTCTCTCCATCGCGACATCGAAGTCGCGCCTTGAGACTTCTGTGGAATCAATGTCTTCTCTAAGCGCGTTCATGGCGGCTTCTCTGCAGATTGCTTCAATGTCCGCCCCAGTGTATCCCTGGGCTTTTCTAGCCAGTTCGTCAAGGACTACGTCTCTGGATAGGGGCATTCCGGTTGTATGAATCTTGAAGATCTCCTTCAAAGAGTCGAAATCCGGAGAGGGTACGTAGATTAACCGGTCGAATCTGCCCGGCCTCATGACGGCTGGGTCTAGGATGTCGGGGCGGTTCGTTGCAGCGATCACTAGGACGTTCTGGAGCGTTTCGATGCCATCAATTTCGGTCAAGAGTTGGCTTATGACGCGTTCGCTCGCTCCTGAGTCAGCGTATCCTAAGCCACGCCTTGGCACTATCGCGTCGAGTTCGTCGAAGAAGATTATGGCGGGTGCTGCGGTTCGGCCTTTCCTGAAAACCTCGCGAATTGCCTTTTCAGATTCGCCAACCCACTTTGAGAAGATTTCGGGGCCCTTTATTGAGATGAAATTCGCTTCGCTTTCCGTCGCCACCGCCCTTGCTAAGAGTGTCTTTCCGCATCCAGGGGGTCCGTAGAGTAGGATTCCTCGTGGCGGTTTGATGCCCATCTTCTTGAATACTTCTGGTTTCTTGAGAGGCCACTCAACCGACTCCATCAGTTCCTGCTTAACCTGTTTCAGGCCGCCGACTTCGGTCCAGTGAACCTGCGGGACCTCTACGTACACTTCACGCATAGCGGTCGGGGTGATTTCCCTGTAAGCTGAGAGGAAGTCGTCCATTTTGACCATCATTTTCTCAAGGGTTTCAGGCGGTATCCGTTCCTCCTCAAGGTTGATTTCAGGTATGTATCGCCTGAGCGCCTTCATGGCTGCTTCACGGCAAAGGGATGCGATGTCGGCTCCTGTGTAGCCGTGGGTCACATCAGACAGCCGCTTCAGCTCAACGTCTTCTGCTAGCGGCATGTTGCGTGTGTGAATTTGCAGAACTTCATACCGCCCCGCCTTGTCGGGCACGCCGATTTCCACTTCACGGTCGAACCTTCCAGGCCTACGCAAAGCTGGGTCTATTGCATTCGGACGGTTTGTGGCTCCTATGACTATGATGTTTCCGCGCGAGCCCATGCCGTCCATGAGTGAGAGGAGTTGGGCAACTACTCGCCGTTCAACTTCTCCAGTAACTTCCTCACGCTTGGGTGCGATAGCGTCCATTTCATCGATGAAAATAATGCTTGGAGAAGTTTCTTGGGCTTTCTGGAAGATCTCGCGCAACCTAGCCTCTGATTCGCCGTAGAACTTAGACATGATTTCCGGGCCGGAAATCACATAGAAGTTCGCATCGGATTCGTTTGCGACAGCCTTCGCCAGCAACGTCTTGCCGCACCCTGGAGGGCCGTACAGAAATACGCCTCGAGGCGGCTCAATGCCTAACCGTTGGAAAAGTTCAGGGTGCCTAAGCGGCAACTCCACCATCTCCCTGATCCGTTGGATCTCCTCATGGAGGCCGCCTATGTCCTCATAGGTGACTATCGGGATGCCTTTCTTCTCAGGCGTTGGTTCACTTAGAACCTGCACATGTGCCGTTTCAATGATCTTCACGGGGCCATGCGGCCGTGTTCGTGTAACAACCAATGGGACTGCGCTTCCAAAGATAGAAAGCAGCGTCATGTCTCCTTCGATGAAAGGCATGTCCATGAATCGGCGTTTTACGAAGCTAACGAATTCTTCATCAACGCTTAAGCGGACATCGGTGGGTGCGAAGATAATTGCTTGAGCATCCTTCACGTCCGCTTTCCTTACGCTCACATACTCGTTGAGGGCTACACCAGCATTCCTTCGGATTAGACCGTCCATGCGAATTATTTCCTGACCCTGATCTTCAGCGTAAGCCGGCCAGGCTACCGCGACGGTCATTTTCTTTCCGTGTATCTCGACGAAGTCGCCTGCAGTTATGCCCAATTTCTGCATAGTATCGTTGTCAATGCGGACTTTGCCATGCCCAACATCACGCTGTCTGGCGTCCGCAACTCGCAAAGAAGATTCTTTACTGCTCATCGTTTGACTCCCTCAACGGGATACCCGCACGATTTGTGCTGTTCAGACCTTGAGTCCTGCTATTAAAATCCCTTTTGTAATCTACATCATTTGCCTGTGCTGTTTTCGAGGTCGTGGTATGGACTGTGAAATCATTCATTCAAGTTCCAACCTTGATTTTGTTACCTTGAGTAACAAAATGACAATATAAGCGTTACTTTAAGTAACCGTTTCAGAAGCGCCTGACGTTCAAAACTTGAATCTCGCTAACCAAGTCCACCGCACGTATGGCCTCTTCGACTTGGTCCATTTTGCCTGCCTCATCTTCCGGCAGAACAACATGCGCTATCAATGCGACCAGTCCAAAGGCCACGGGCTCCTCCTCGAATTTTTCGACAGTAGAACCGGTAGGGAGGGACGCTTGAACCTTCGACTTTAGGTTACTGAGGTCGATGTTTGCGTCGTTCGGGAAGATCTTGATGGATGCGAGTACCTTTGCCAAAGTTTTCGTTCCAACTAGGAAAATCTCATGGGCCCGTGAAACCGCATTTAACGCAACGGTAGGGGCGGCCAAACATTCGGCATTTCTCGCAGCGCCAGATTGTCACTTCGCCGCAACTGGGGCAAGGAAACTTGACTGCCCCCTCGCCAGGGAGTATGGTTCGCGCACACCACGTACACGTGGGCATGCGTATGCTCTTTTCGCTGGATACGGTAGCAGTAGCGCTCAATCACTGGCACTTCGGGTTCCCTCACGCACAGCTCTGAAGGTTATAAATTGATTGCTAGTTTGAACCGGTTCCCATTGTCTCAGCCACGCCTAAGGTCACGCCGAAGAGAGAACCGGCAAATTCAAACAGCAGGCTTGGTGACATTTACGCAGCTACTTCCAGTCTACTGTAGTGAGACAATCTTGGTCAAAATAGATGCAGTTTGCGATCTCGACAGGTTTCGACGTTTCATGATTATGAGTACATGTCAAACCTACATCCCGCTTGACATGGATGAGGATGAGACCATCTACCCTGAGCGATCTTCAGACAAGGGCACGATGTATGTTGAGGCCGAAGATAAGGAGACCCTTCAGCAGATACGCGAGATCAGGTTCACTAGAGTATCAAATGTTCTAGGGATAATCTACAATTCCAAGAGTGGCCGAACACAGTTGAAATGGCGGCACCTGAAAGGCAGGGTGGGCCGGCTGAGTGGTGAAGCAAGCCCGAACACCTTAGTCAACCTATTCGCTTCTGAGGCCCTACCTGAGTCCTATGCGATAGCCGAACCTGAACGTGAACGAGAGTCGGAAACCCAACCGGAACCGCCCGGAGCGGAAGCCTCAACCTCAATTCATGAGGCCTTCGCAGACACCTGAAAGTCAATCACAACAGTGCGCCTAGCTCCGAAACCTACCTGCGAGTCTTGCGCTGTGGGAGTCTAAAGGGCTAATCTAGCATGAACGAACGTTTCTCCGCAAAGGCGCAAATGGCTCAATGCGACTTGAATCAGAGGTTCGCAGATCCGCGATCCTAGAGCAACACTTCGTTCATGGTAGATGGAAGATCATCAAGGTCTACATCAAAGGAGAGCTTCGCGAGATTATCGTCAGGAGCAGGGAAGGCTATCATACCTAGAAGGCCCATCTTCTACTCACACCCATCCAAACGTGCTAGGCAACTTTTGTAATGAGGAAGTCGCTGGTACAACCGTGCTGCGGCCGTGGTAACTGTTGGGTGTTGACCTAGCCGATATCGTACCTGAGCAGGAAATCTCTCTCGACAATCTATCACATAAGACGCTGGCGGTGGACGCATACAACGCCTTGTTCCAATTTCTTGCCATAATCCGGCAGCCTGACGGGACGCCGTTGAAGGATCGGCAGGGAAGAATCACGAGTCATCTTAGCGGTCTCTTGTACAGGACGACAAACTTGGCTGAGAAAGGAGTGAGGCTCGCCTTCGTTTTTGATGGGAAACCGCCGGAACTTAAGGCGCTTGAAATTCGCAGGCGACGGCAGGTGAAAGAGGAAGCCGTGGTGCGATATGAGCGGGCGCTCAAGGAAGGGAAGTTGGAAGAAGCAAGAACATACGCCCAAGCCACCTCACAATTGAAGGATACGATGGTCGAGGACGCCAAGAAACTTCTGGATGCTCTCGGCGTTGCCTGGATTCAGGCCCCTTCAGAAGGAGAAGCCCAAGCTGCATTCATCGCATCACGAGGGGAAGTCTGGGGCGTTGCCTCCCAAGACCATGACTCGTTACTTTTCGGGGCTCCAAGAATGGTGAAGAACCTTGCTATCACAGGCCGCAGAAAACTGCCGCGCAGGGATGCCTACGTCGAGGTCGAACCGAAATTGATTGAATTGGCAAAAGTGCTCGAAGAGTTCTCACTTACAAGAGAACAACTTGTCGATGTGGGCATACTGATAGGGACGGACTTCAACCCTGATGGTGTCAGGGGTATCGGCCCCAAAACCGCCCTGAAACTGATCTATGAACACGGTAATCTCGAGAAAGTCATAGCAAGCAACCCGGGCATAATGATCCATCCAGAACCGGACCTCATACGGAAAATCTTCCTGCAACCAGACGTAACGCCTAGCTATTCGCTGAAGTGGTCGAAGCCTGATGAAGGGAAGGTCGTTTCCTTCCTCTGTGGTGAGCGAGATTTCTCCGAAGATCGCGTGCGAAAGGCGGCCGCGAGAATGATAACAGCCGACGCGCCCCCCGCACCGAAAAAGACACTTGAGTCTTACTTCAGCTAGAGCACGGTTCGTAATTCGTTTCGTGTCTACCTAGAGATTCCAACCGTGCCTTCCCCTCATAGGGACAAAAGCAACTCCGCCCAAGTTTTCATGCGTAAGCCCGCGGCCTTTCTTTCTTACCCTGACCAGTTCTTGGTAGAACTGAGCCCCACCCACAGGGATGAGAAGGGTGCCCCCTACTTTGATCTGGTTTGTGAGCTCGGATGGAATTTCCGGCGCCGCACTCGTCACTATAATCAGGTCGAATGGTGCTTCTGCTTCGAAGCCCTCGGAGGCATCTGCTTCAAGGAAGGTTACCCTATCAGCGTACCCTAAGCGTTCCACATTCCTTCTCCCAGACTCTGCAAGTTCTGGCACAATCTCTGCCGACCACACATGTCCCCAGGTTTCTTTCGGTTGTTCGGAAGGGGCGACCACTTCCGCGTAAACGCAGCTCATGTAACCACAGCCACCGCCGACCTCCAACACGCGCTGGCCCAGTTTCATTTCGCCATATTCACAGAATAGGGCAGTCATGTGGAGGGCGCTCGTCGTTTGGCCGTGCCCGATGGGTATTGGAGAGTCGGCGTAGGCATACGCCCTAACCTCAGGCGGTAGGAATTCTTCGCGTGGGACTCTGTTCAGTGCCCTAATTACTTCCGCAGTTCGTAGAATCCCCTCATTTCTGAGTTCGTCTATCGCTTGCCGTCTTAATCCGGCAAAGTCCGTCAATTCTTTCGGCCCGTAAGCACATGTACAAGCCAATAAGGATTCAAAGGATTGTTGCTGAAGGGGTTTGGTCTGATTTGAGAAGCGTCGAGGAATTATACGCGCAAGGCCATCCGAACATTCTGGCAAAGCATCCAACCACTTTCGAGGTCACGAAAGATAAGGCGCTGACCCTCCGTGGAGACTGTGTCATCGGCGTCAACGCCAACAAAGGGCCCCGTGACTTCTCCAATCAATTCATAGATTTGTGCAGGCAAGATGAATCCAGAATACAAATTCAATTTCAAGCAGATGGGATTGTTGACTTTATAGAGGGAAGAGGTAGTCGCAAACTTACCTTCAAACATTCGAGCGAATCGGTTGGCAGAAGGTCGTCGTTTGCTTCAAGTCGCACGATCATGGTTAAGGCGGACAGGGCTGCACGCGACCTGAACCGAGAGCTTATCGACGCCCTAACTCGTAGTGAGACAAAGTTGTGGGTTCGAATTACCGTGGAATTCTAGCGCCCACGAATGCGTCGATGGCCACTTGCACCCGGTTTGGTGCCACCTCTTTGATCACCTTACAGAACCGTATCGATTCCAATCTTCTGCCGTGCGATTCGACAGTGGATCGGAAGGACTCAACGATTCTCTCGAGTTTTTCATCACGACCTGCGAATGTGTAGAAGTGCATCATTCCTCCTTCGCCTTTGAGTATCTGGGACGCGGCCGGGAGGTAGCTGCTTGCTTCGGACGGAAGGTTCATTATGACGCGATTGGCGATTCCCCGTAATTTCATCCGTGCCAATTCTTTAACGTCCCCTAACATGGGAATCACACGGTCGGCAACGCGGTTTGCAAAGATGTTCTCCTTGAGGTACTTTACAGCTGAAGGGTTGATGTCGACAGAACACACAGTCGACCGTGGTTGCTGTCTTGCAATCAGTATGGAGTATGGGCCAACCCCAGCAAACATGTCCACGACCGATTCATTTGGCATCACCTGGCGCGCAATCCGTATCCGTTCACGGGAAAGCCTTGGGTTAAAGTAGACTGTTAAAGCGTCGAGTTGATAGCGGCATGAAAATTCGCTGTGAACTGTTTCTGTGCCACCACCACCCGCCATGACCTCGAACTTACGCGTCCTGAAAGTGCCCTCAACTAGGCTGGATCTTCTTAACGCTAGTCGGACGTGCTGGTTGATTTTCATAACTTCCTGTCCGATCACCTCTGAATACTGCTCCAAACCTTCGGGTAAATCGACGACGGCAATGTCTCCGATTACATCGAAAGACTTTGGTAGTTTTGCTATGAGCCCATCCGGAATTCGACCACGAAGAGACGCCTGAAGGGTTCTCACTATCTCTTTTGTTTCTTCGAATGAGACCAGTTGGGTTTTAACATCGCCTATTTGTTCTCTTATGAGCATGCTTTCGTTTTCTGTCGGCATACGGGTTAGCGGCACAAGAATGCCAAGATGAGTTCGTTGAAATTGGTGCCTGTTATCAACAAGCCCTAGCTTCCGCAGTAGCCGGAGCCCTCTCTCGGCCATATTGAAATGCAAGAGAATTCCATGCTGCGCCGTCAAATTTACTCGTCCATCCAAGTTCAAGAACTTCAAATGTGGATTAATCCGCACAATGCTAAATACTCAAGCGGCCAACTACCAACCGTGATTGAGGCTTTAGCTTTGGTGCAGTGGCGCAGGCGGGAAGAAGTAGTTGGCAAAGACGTAGTCGACAGCGAAGCTAGGAAGTTGGGTATTACGAAGGATTTTGCATGGTCATCTGACGGTCGGTTAGCGTTGGTCATTGAGGCCGGCGAAGAGGAAGAATCGTATCTTCCATTCGAAGACATTCAAAAGATCGGTGATGTTGTCTTCGTAAAGGCAAGGTCTGCATTGGTCGTTGCACCGTCAGTCACTTGCCCTGTGTGCAAACACAAGAACTTAGTCGAAGCGAAGTTCTGCGCCAAGTGTGGGCGCCTCTTGGAAAGCAGAGATGAGAAGAAGGACAGAAAACGTCCGGGATAGCTACGCTAAGATGGCCCACGGGCTCCTCTTGTCTTAAGGTAGCTTGCTTTGGGGCCTGACAAGGCCATTACTTGCTTCATATCTACTCAGGGATGGACAGAAGGCAAAAACACTTTTATTCGCACCGAAACAAGCCCAACGAGTGCCCCGGATGTCCTTAAAGAGGCCGGCGAGGGATTTGAGCAGAAGGATTATCCCTGCTGTCTTATTGATCTTCGCTGTTCTATTTTCCGGAACTAACTACGTTCCGACTGTTTCCGGCCACGCAAGTCTTTCGCCCGATTTGCATGTTACAGCTGTGACTCCGATATCCCAACTCAGCATAACCGAGTGGGACGTGCCATCTACTCTTGGCGGGCCAATTGGTGTCGGAATCGACCAACTCGGGAAGGTTTGGATAACGGAGAATGCGACCAGCAAGCTCGCTGTTTTCAACCCGTCTAACAATAATTTCACGGAATGGAGTACGCCGACTAATCAAAGTCAGCCACGGAACCTGGTAGTCAAGCAGGTCAGCGTCTCAGGTGTGAGCGTAACTCAGGTTTTCTTCACCGAATATGCTTTGAATGCGATAGCTCGCTTTGACGTGGGCAGCAATACTTTCACGGAATGGCCGCTCCCCGCCGGGAGTAGACCGGTCGGAATCTACGTAGACGAAAACAACGATATCTGGTTCACGGAGTCGGGTAGAGATGTTATAGGCAGACTGCACACCAGCACCAATAATCTAACCGAGTGGACTTTGCCCGGCGCGACTACAATTCCTGGTTCACCAATTCTGAAACCGTGGGGTATCTACGTTCAAGTAGTCCCCAAACCCTCTGCCGCAACCAATCGATTTGTTTGGTTCACTGAGTCGAGCAGCAACGCGATTGGACGATTGGAGGCAAGCAGTAATCGCTTGACTCTGTGGGACCTCAACTCGTTGGGCCTAGGCTCGTACCAGCCTACGGACATAACGTACGGTACGGTGACCTCAATTCCATCTATTATCTTCTCAGACGCCAACAGCAATCGGATCTCAATTCTCTGGAATGACACAGGGGGCCCGTTGTCGACCTATAGAGACGCCATCATTCCAACCGGTGCCGCGGGGCCATCTGGCGTGACATTTGACTCTGCCCGGAATGCTGTCTGGTTCGCGGAGAATAACGCAGGGAACATTGCGAACCTGAATACGACAGCCGTACTCAACCCCACAACTCTAACCGCTAACTACTGCACGATCCCCCCAGCCGTGGGAACGCCGTCATGTCTCTCCCCAGCGGCGATGACTTCGACATTGTTGAGTCCCACCGTCAACGCCAACGTGGCGGCGGTTTCACAGATTCAACCTCCGAATCAAACTTCGAACGTCGGAATATTTCAAAATTTCAACGGTTATGCAGAGTATAATCTTCCCAACCGCACCGCGGAACCGAACCTCATGGCGCTCGATTCAAGCGGCAATCTCTGGTTTACGGAAAGCAATGTCACCGTGAATCGCATAGGTCGCATAAGTGTCCCATACGTGTATCAAGTTTCAGCTTTTCCGAGTACGCAGACAGTGAACACGGGAAACACTGCAACCTATACCGTAAACGTGGCCCTAACTACGGGTACCCCAATACCTGTACAACTTTCACTCATCAACTCCCCCGCCAACGTTACAACCCTTTTCAACCCACAGCTTCAAGAACCATCCTTCACATCCAATCTTACCATTACCACGTCAAGCTCGACACCAACGGGAACTTACCACATGATTGTCCAAGCAATCAGTGGAGGCCAGACCCAATCTGCGGCAATTACTCTCACCGTTCAAACCGGGCCGCCACCAGCGTTCAACTACCAAATTAGCCTAACCAGCCTTGCGAGTGCAACAATTCCGCAGGGGGAGTCAGCGTCTTTTGGTTTGGCTGTTGCATTGCTGAGTGGAAGCTCACAGTCTGTGAGCCTCAGCGCCGCCGGGCTTCCGGCTGGTGCAACTTATTCGTTCACGAATCCTAGCGGGCTGCCTTCGTTCTCCTCTACGCTCCAGATTCAGACGACTGCGGATACTCCGGCGGGCTCATACCCGATCACAATTACAGGAGCATCCAGCGGCGGAGTACAACGTAATTCGGCGCAGGCCCCTGTCTTGGTAATCACCGAAGTGTTCCGAGACTTCAACCTAACATCCTCTGTTAGTCAAGTCATCCTAGTTCAAGGATCTAGGGCCGACGTGCCAATCACTGTGACCGCAGTCGGAGCCTTTAGCGGTGACGTAAATTTCGACGCCGCATTCTCGCCCCAAGAGCTTGGCCTAGGGGCCTCTTTCTCGCCGTCCCCCGTGACAGTTCAGCCCAATGGAACTGCACAAACAACAATGGATATCATAGCATACAAAGGCACATCTGGAACCTATCAGCTCACAATCACCGCAACAAGCTCGAACCCATCTCGAAGCCATCAAATAGTAATGAGCGTTCGTGTTTCACCCTGCCTCATAGCCACAGCCACCTTTGGCTCCGAGCTAGCACCTGAGGTTCAATTCTTGCGAGGATTCCGCGACCAGCAAATTATGCAGACGTTTGCTGGTTCAAACTTTATTGAAGTTTTCAACGCTTGGTACTATTCGTTCAGCCCTGCAGTGGCGCAATATGAGTATTCGCACGCTACGACTCGTGCCATGGTTAAGTTGGCACTCTACCCCTTGATGGGCATCCTACATCTCTCATCGTCAACCTACGCTTTCGTTGGATTCGAACCGGAAGCAGCTGCCTTAGTTGCTGGCTTAATCGCCAGTTCTCTCATCGGCCTCGCATACCTCGCCCTGCCGTTAACAGGCGTATTCTGGGTCAAACGAAACAGAATCAACGCCAGGACTAGGCGCAGAGTTGCGAAATGGATGGCCATCGTTTTCACGGTCTTGATGGCAGGGTTCGTCGTTTCGGAGTTACTGACAATAGCAGTCGTAATGATGGTTGCCAGCGCAGGCCTCGTTCTGACAGCCCTGCTAGCAGGAAGCGTTCTGCCAGCATTCAAACTCGTCGAATCGGTCAAGCGCCGAAACTAAGCATCTTTCCTTCTAAATCGCAATTGCATTGCCTCTAGCATCACAAGATCTGACACCTCTCTGGCTGGCATGGAGAGCGTTTCAGCAATCGAGCGGATGTCTTCAAATTCAGGTTTCACTCTTACAACCTTACCTGATCGGTCTTTCGCAAACTTGACTCTCACCTCAAACGTCCTCCCCCCAATTTCCAACTTGACTGTTTCAACCTTCCTTTGCAAGGTGAACCGATTCCACGCTTGAAATCTAACACCGAGTGTACCTGTCTCTCTAATCATGACCTCCGAGATCTTCTGCGCGTCATCGATCTCGCAAATCGCGTGCAGAACATGCCCGGGGCGGCTCTTCTTGAATATCACCGGGGTGATCCATGCATCCATCGCCCCCGATTCGAGGATACGTTGTAAGGCGTGCCCTAACATCTCACCAGGCAGGTCGTCGAGATTCGTTTCGAGGACAAGAATTCTTTCAGAATCGAACTTTCCGGCGATGGCGTGTCCAAGAACGACTCTGAGCAGATTCGGTGTCTTAGCTAGCTCTTTGCTACCGGCGCCGTACCCGATTTTCTCAGGAACCATAGGCGGATACGTTTCGAGGAATCTTTTCGCCAAGCAGGAGAGCATCGCTATTCCGGTTGGAGTCGCGAGCTCCTCAGCTTCAGGACCACCAATAAGAGGGATACCATGTCGTCGAGCAATTTCTAGAACTGCGGGCGCTGGTGTAGAGATGGTTCCGTGAGAGAAAGTAACTAAACCACCGCCGACTGCCACAGGGGTGCCGCATATTTCACCACGAAGAACCCCTAGCGAGTCACACGCAGAAGCAACTCCAAAAACGTCCGCTAAAGTGTCAGTCGACCCTGCTTCATGCAAATGTGCCCTTGAAAGTTCGACTCCATGGAGCTCACTCTCAACATCAACCAAGATTTTGACCGAAGCTACCGCGAAGGACCTCGCTTCCTCGCTTAGGTTTGATGCATGTGCAACGTCTTGAGATGCTTGAATGAGTTGTTGGGCTCCGGTTTCTCCTTCCTCTTCCGAGATTGTGAAATGAACTGCCCTTGTTCTAAATCCGTGTCTGGCGACGTCTGCTGTCTCAAACCGAAGTGATTTGCACTTGGAATACTGTTGGGGAATCAACTCCAAAGTTTCTTGGATATTCTGAATATTTGCTCCGGCGTCGATCAAAGCGCCGAGCAACATGTCTCCAGATATTCCGGCTGTTTGACAGTCGATGAGAGTGATTCCTGGCAAATCTTGTCTGCCCCAGGTACTACTTAGCCTTAGAGCAGAAATAAGCCATTTCGGCGAAAGCTATCACGCTTAATTTTCGCCGCCAAACCATCCTGGTTGAAGAAAGGTGAGCCACTCTCAGTAGCGCACAATCTCTGCCAAGGAAGATGCGAAATGGGTTACCCGGCGAGAGAACAAGTCGTTTGGGTCTGAATGAATTATTCCTCGTAGGCGATGACATCAATCTCGATGAGCATGCCTGGTGCGGGTAGTTTCGCCTCGACGGTGGTTCTTGCTGGTGGATTTTCAGGAAAGAAAGTCTTGTAGACTTCGTTCATCTTCTTGAAATCATCAAGGTTCTTCAGAAAGATGGACACTTTGACAACATCGCGCATTGAAAGGCCGGAAGCCTCCACAATACCTTTGATATTTGTCAATACCTGGCGAGTTTGAGTTTCCACGTCCCCACCCATCTGCCCGGTCTTTGGGTCGCTCGGTCCTTGCCCGGCCACGAACAGAAAGTTTCCTGCTTTGACTCCTTGGGAGTAGGGGCCTATTGGCTGTGGGGCGTTAGGTGTTCGGATGTATTGCTTTGCCATTTCAAACACTCTACTCGCATACTATGCTCCTGATTGCAGGTTGAACGGCTTTCCTTCTTGGAGCGTCTTCTGCGGGATCTTCTCCTTCCATTTTTGCAGGAATGGGAAGTCCTCGCTCCGTTCTCTCAACTCGTCAGGCAGCATATGTGGGATTTCATCTATGATGGGATACCAGCGATTGCATTTTGGACAGGTGATCATCCCAGAACTGACCTCTTCTTTCTCTTCAAAGACCAGCAGTTCAAGCGGATAGAACTTGTCTATTGGGCAGGCTAGAATATCCATCAATTTCCGTTTCAACGCAAAACCATCCGTCATCTACCCAGCACTCAACTGAAATATACCATTTTGGCTTGTCTTTCTAGAGAAATCACACACGGTTAGCGGAACTCGACTCTCGCAGCCTATCCATTAATTTCGAGAGTTCCTGCCACAATACTGTAGGAAATCCTTCTCCGAGGCTTTCAAAGAACAGCCGAGAGGATTCGAGTTCGTCCATCCACGCTACCTTATCCACGCGCAGTAGCTCGTCGATTGTAGTTTCCGGAATATTAATTCCCTCCATGTTGAGTGAGGTAGCTGTTGGAACGTAACCTATCGGCGTTTCAACCGCTTCGGCCTTACCCATGCACCTTTCAACGATCCACTTGAGAACGACGAGGTTGTGACTATACCCGGGCCAGAGAAACCTTCCATCTCGGCCCATTCTGAAAGCATTTATCTGGAAGATTTTCGGGAGTTTTCCACTTCGTGATCGAAAAGATAACCAGTGGTTGAAGTAATCTGCGATGTGGTATCCGCAGAATGGTTTCATTGCCATCGGATCGTTTCTTAGAACCCCAACCTCACCTGCGGCGGCAGCTGTAGTTTCAACTCTAAGCATTGCTCCCATTAGGACGCCGTGTTCCCAGTTGAAAGATTCGTAAACTAACGGAACGAGCTCTGGCCTTCTTCCTCCGAAAATTATGGCTGTGATTGGGACTCCGTTTGGATTGTTATATTCGGGGGATAGGGATACATATTGATGGATTGAGGTAGTGAACCTTGAGTTTGGATGGGCGGCGCTTCCAGCAGACTTGCCTGCTGTCCATACTTTCCCCTGCCAATCCCAAAGTTTTCTGGGGTGTTCGCCAATGCCTTCCCACCATGGAGTTTTATCTGAGGATAAAGCGACGTTCGTGAATATTGTGTTCTTCTTGACCATTTCCATTATTCTTGGGTTGGTCTCTAGGCTGGTGTTAGGCGCGACCGCGAAGAACCCGCTCTCGGGATTGATTGCCCTAAACTTTCCTTCTGAATCTAGATGAATCCAAGCTATATCATCGCTGATCGCCCAGACGTTCCATCCTTTCATGTATTCTGGCGGCTTGAGCATGGTCAAGTTAGTTTTGCCGCTGGCACTAGGAAACGCCCCCGTCACATAAGTCACCTTGCCCTCTGGATCTTCAATTCCTATGACCAGCATGTGTTCAGCAAGCCATCCTTCATCTCTCGCCATCACACTCGCGAGTCTAAGGGAGTGGCATTTCTTGCTGAGAAGGGCGTTTCCTCCATAGTTCGAGTTCAAACTCATTACGAGCTTCTCATCCGGAAAATGGCAAATGTACCTATTACTTGGGTCAAGTACGCCGGTTGAATGCACGCCCTTCACAAACCCACCGCCCTTCAAGTGCTCTAATGCGACCTTACCTACCTTCGACATGATTCTCATATTCGCAGCGACATAGGGACTGTCAGTGAGCTCAACCCCAACCTGAGAGTAAGGCGAATTTACAGGGCCCAACAGGTAAGGAATAACGTACATTGTTCGCCCAATCATGCAGCTATCGAAAAGCTTCAGTAACTTTGCGTGGGCTTCATCAGACGCCATCCAGTTATTAGTGGGGCCCACATGGTCTCTGTTCTCTGTGCAGATGAACGTCGCTTCTTCGCTTCTCGCGACATCGTTCGGGTCACTTCTGTGCAGGTAACAGTTTGGATACTTTTCTTCGTTAAGTTTGATTAGAATCCCATCTGCAATCATCCCGTTAATGAGAGAATGAAATTCCTTTTCAGACCCATCACACCACACAATGCTAGCCGGCTTCGTTATCTTGGCAACGGCATCTATCCACTCAACCACAGGTTGCTGGAAGCCATTCCCCGGACCCTTGAGGGCCATCGTTATTCTCCTGGATAGAATGCCACTAATCGATTTGTATCGGATAAAGCTCGGCTAACAATCCCTGTAAATTCAGGAATGCGCAACCCAATATACCACTTTCGAGTTCTTCCGGTTTGGCTCTCAATGAGTTCACTGGGCCTAAACGATTCGAAGCTCTTCCGCGCGAAGGTTGTCAGTCTTATACTTGATGGGAAGACTGAATTTGCTTTGAAACTCCTTTCGGACTTCTACGGAATCAGTGAGCCGGACTTGAAGGTAGGGACAGTGAAGCGGCACAGGCGAGTTGTAGCATGTTACGTGGAGAACGAGAAGCGCATCTATTTGTCGAAGGGTGAATACTTAACGAGTCCCTTTGTCATTTTGCATGAATTCTACCACCATCTAAGGGCTTCCGAAGTGAAGAAGAAGGGGCAAGTTGACAAGCGAGCTGACCTATTCGCTTCAAACTTCATTCGCGATTTCGTATCTACGCATGAGTCAAGCAGCAGTGGGAGCCTCTAGCGTGATGGTTCGCCCCGAAGTACCGGATTGAAGAACAACTTCACAAATCTCCACTGCACGCAGCCCATCCTCCGCGCTAACGCGAAATGGGCGATCACTGAGTATAGATTCAGCGAAATGTGCTAGTTCGGCTCGTAAGGGCTCCTTCCTCTCCAGATACGGCCTTATGGACATGTCAGAATTCTCGACGGAAATCTCCTGCGAGATATAATCCAACTGGACGGTAGCTTCGCTTCCAGTCACAACTAATGTGCGGGTTTTCTGAGGCGTTAGCCAATTTGCATCAATGAACGCAGTCCCACCCTTCTTGAACTGAAGCATGATCTCGGCGTAATCTTCCCTAGTGTGCCTGATGCTTCCTGTCCTGGCGTGGACAGAGCTAACGTCATCATTGAAGATGTATCTCGCCAAGTCAATGTCGTGGATGGCCGTGTCTCTCACAACCCCAACATCGCCTATCCTTTCCGGCCACCTTCCAACCCGCCTTGCGAGGAGCAACATAACTGTGCCGAGTTTTCCTTCCTTAAGCAAAGATTTCAGATAATCTACTGCAGGGTTGAAACGTTCAATGTGACCGGGCATCAATCTGAGGCCCTTCCGTTTCGCAAGGGCCAGCAATTCACTTGCTTCCGCAGGAGTGTTTGTCATTGGTTTCTCTACGAGGGCATGCTTTCCTGCCAACAGAGCCTTCGTTGCGATTTGCTTGTGAGTTGTAGTGGGGGTGCATATTGTTACGGCATCTAGGTCTTTGCGTGAAAGAACTTCGTCCACGTTCGTGAAGTAAGGTACGTGAAATTCCGCGCCGACATTCTTGGCGCTGGCTTCTTCGATGTCGCAGATGCAGACCAGTTCCGCAGGCTCAATCTGAGACAGCACGCGTGCTTGGTTTTTCCCCCAGAAACCTGTCCCGATGACTGCGGTTCGAAGCTTCCTCAACGCGTCCAAACTCCTCTTCCTACACCCCTGTAGACGAGTCCGCTTTTCTCTACACTTGTCGGGTCAAGGATTCCCGTGCAGTCGATAATCAGTCCCTTCTTCGACATGTGAGCTGCAAGTTCAACGGTGTCCATGTTCTTGAAGTCGTCATGTGCGACGGTCAATATCACACAGTCTGCCTTCTCAACGGCCTTACGCATAGTCTGCTCAGAGGTCAGCCCGAGTGATTCCATGTCGGACGCATTGAAGAGTGGATCGAAGGCGGTTACTCTGGCCCCGCGTTTCTTCAAGATCGCTATTAGGTCAAGGGAAGGGGAGTATCGTGTTTCTTTGACGTTGGGACGGTAGCTGATTCCAAGGACAACTACTTTCGCTCGTTTGAGTGATTTTCCTGAAACCCGCATCCCATCCGAAGCTAGCTTGACAACGTGGCGTGGCATGAGGTCGTTCATCTTTCGGCCGTCGAGGACTAACCTGAGCCGAGCGTCGAGAGAATAGGTTTCACTGGCCAGAAGATATGGGTAGACCGGCAGGCAGTGACCTCCAACCCCGACGCCGGTTGAATGAAGGTGTGAGTAGGGTTGGCTGTTGGCGGCTCTCATCGTTTCCCTATAATCGACTCCAATCTCCTCGCAGAGAAGAGCGAACTCGTTGGCGAGCGCTATGTTGACGTCCCTGTAAATGGTCTCGAAGAGCTTTGATAGTTCTGCGGTTTTGATGTCTTGGACGCGGATGAGTTCACCCTTCACTATTACAGAGATTGCAGCGCAAGCCGCCTCGAGGCTTTTCTTGTCAACCGCGCCGACAATCTTGCTGTACGTTTGAATGTCTTGGAGTGCTCTTCCCCCCATTGCACGAATCGGACTATAAGCGAGCCCAAAGCCTTGGCCTGCAATAAGTCCGGAGTACTTTTCGATCGTGGCCTTTACCACGCGTTCGGTGACCCCTGGGCCGCAAGTGCTCTCAAATATCACCAAGCTACCACTCTTCAAGCCCTTGCCTATGCTTACGCAAGCGTCTTCAACTGCCGAGTAATCCGCGCGTTTCTGCCTGTCTATCATAGTTGGAACTACTATGTAGATAATATCCGAGTTGGCCGCGGCTTCTTCCGTGTTTGTAGTTGCCGTAAGCTTGCCCGACCTTGTTGTTTTCTTGAGCGTAACAGATAGGCCGGGTTCATCCATTGGGGGGTCTCCTTTCGATACCCGCTCGACAACCTTTGGATTCATATCGGCCCCAATTACTCGAGCTCCAGCATCGGCGTAGAGGCATGCTGTTGGCAAGCCCATCCAGCCTAAGCCTACGACCCCGATCGTTAGCTCACCGTCCCTAATTCTGACAGCGATTTCGCCTGGTTCGAGGGACAGCGGTGTCTGGGGTGATTGTGTAGTGGATGACATTAAGCAATCACCGATTAGTGGCGTCCACAGAAATATTTAACTGTTTTTAACTCTACAGGAGTGAACCATGTCCATCGCGCGCATAAAGGAACAATTGAGAAGGGTTGGCCTAACGTCCTATGAATCCGAGGCTTACCTTGCACTCCTGCAAAGACGCGAAGTGACTGCTGAGGAGATTTCGAAGATGACGTCAGTTCCTATAACCCGTGTTTATGGAACCCTTGAGCAGCTCACGCAGAAGGGTTTCGCGAGGATAGTTGAAAGCAGGCCCAAGAAGTTTCATGCTGTTTCCCCTGAAGAAGCGAGGCGCGAATACCTGACCCAGTTGCGGAGAAATTTCGAAACGAACCTCCTTACGCTTGGAGAAACAATGGGAAATCTGCAAAGGCAAGTAGAGCCAATCTACGTCGAAAGTCATCTTCAGGTGAAGGCAGAGGAGTTACTTGAGCCGTTGGAGGATTTGAGAATCATGGAGAAAAGGACTGGTGATTACGTTCAAGAAGCGACGGAAGAAATCATGATTTCCACAGCATTATTCTCTTGGCTTCCTAAACTGAAAACTCAACTTAGGAAGGCGTTGGCAAGGGGTGTGAGTGTCAGAATCCTGATGCAGCTTGCAGAGTGCCGAGTCAAACGACACCTCGATGATCTCAAGAACTTGGGGGCGCAGATCAGAGACACTGCTGACCCATGGCATCCAGTCCGCGGAACATTAATTGATAACAATGATCTGATTTTCGTAATATGGGCGGCGGAAGAGGCGGAGCGCCATTGGAACCCCATTGTTTACACACCAAACCATACGAAAAACCCGGGGTTGATCAGGATTTTTCGTGAGTCGTTCCTGTACAGGTGGAGTAACTCCAAGAAAATGGCCACGGCAAGGCTGGTCAAATGAAGGTCTGGTTGGACATACTTACACCAAAGCAGGCCAATTTCTTTGGTGAACTTCAACATCGTCTCAGTGCCAAGGGTTTCAAAACCGTGTTGACGACCAGGGAATACCGAGAAGTAAATGAACTGTTGGAACTCAAAGGGGTCAAAGCTATACAAGCAGGACGGTATGGTGGGGGAGAACTCAAAGACAAACTCCTCGAGAGTTCCAAGCGAGTTTCGGCTTTAACAGAGGTCATAGAAGACGAACAACCAGACGTGGCAATTTCCTTTTCCTCGCCAGAAGCTGCTCGAGTCGCCTTCGGCCTGAAGATCCCTCACTTTTGCATCAGCGATTCACCTCACGCTGAAGCAGTCTGCAAGCTGACGATACCACTCTCACAAAAGCTATTCACGCCGTGGGTGATCCCCATGCATGCTTGGACGCGATACGGTGTAAACCCCCGGGATGTCGTTAAGTACAGGGCTTTAGACCCGGTGGTATGGTTGAGTGGCTACAAGAGTGATACGAAGGCGCTTGATGGCCTTAACCTGGACCGGGATAAGCCTATTGTTGTTATCAGGACTCCTGAAGAATTTGCCGCATATCTAGGCGATCGGTCTTCCACTTTATCGAACAAGGTAACTGACGTCATTGGGAAAGTCTTGGATATCAACGGCGACGGTATGCAGGTTGTGGTCTTGCCGAGGTACAATGTGCAAGGCGACAGGCTGAGAAAGCGTTTCGGAAATCGGGTGATTGTTCCAGAGCATATTATCGATGCTATCCCCCTCATGCGTGCCTCCTCCGTGTTCGTTGGTGGGGGTGGAACGATGACGGCTGAGGCTGCCTTGCTTGGGGTCCCTGTGATCTCTTACTACCCAGGCGATCCAACTTTCGTAGAGCGTTTTCTGATAAAATATGGATTAGTTGAAAGGGTGCTCGACCCCGGCCGAATCGCTCAAAGGGCCTTTGCCATATCGAAGAGCGAGGATTTCCGTGAATTCTATCAGAAGAAATCAGCCAAGCTGCTCCGAAGCTTGGAGGACCCTCTGCGCGTTATTATTCACCGAATCTTCAAAGCTTAGTCGTTTGCCTACCTAGAGCTCGCCATAGGTAAGCGTCGGTTGTCTTCTTCCAAACGAGCAGCCAAGTCAGAGCGATTACGCCTGCCAAGAAGTTCCTCGCTACCTGGGTTGCGATGCGTTCGGTTATGGTTGCGTTTCCTAGGTTGATGGAAAAGGCAACCTTGGCGATGAGGAATGTACAGAGTAGAAGAATCAGCCAGACAAACACTTCAATGGTGACAAGGGGGAGAAGGCGTCTCAAATTCTACCACTCAACATAATCCAGTAGGTTACGAGGGCCAGAATCGAGGAGACCGCCGTCAGAATCATCATTCCCCTCACGATCTGTTTCTCACCTAGCGGCCCTTCGGCCAATATTAGGCGAGCCATTGTGACAGGCGCACCTTTCTCAGTACTGGCTTTGAGCAAACCATTATTCATGAGTCTGATTGGCCGTTGATGAATTTCACGCCTTTCGCGCAAACCCCCGACCGATGCGAGGCCGTAGAACGCGTTCATGATGTGAGGAATCATCGCCACGACCAAAACCGTCTCGATTCGGCCGATGATGGCTAAGGCTCCAAGTGCAGCCCCTACAGCGAGGCTGCCTGTGTCGCCACTGAAAACTTTGGCTGGATATCGATTGAAGTAATAAAACGCGAGCATCGCCGCAAGCAACCCCGCCGCGAGAGAAGCGGTTTGTGTTTCGCCCGAAAGTAGCAGGGCTCCTGTTGCGGCAGCTGCGATTATGGCCACCGTGCCCGGCAACGAACCGTTCATGATGTCCATCATGTTGACGGCGTTTGAGGTAACTGCAATAGCTATCGGTATTAGAAATGGATAGATCAAAGTAAGCCTGACAGGTCCGATTATGGGAAAAACCGGTGTTGGCACATAGGCTCCTAAGATTAGGATGGGCAGGCATGAAACGGCCGTGAGAAGGGGCTTCACCCTAGCGCCCAGCGGCCGCAAATCATCAATTATTCCAATTCCTCCGGCAATCAAGACTGTCCCAAGGAATGCTAAAGCTTCCCGAACGAAAGACGGGAGGAGTATCATGTAAGCCATGGTTCCGATCGTCAGCCCGACCAAAATTGCGAGCCCGCACATTTCGGGCACTTTTACTTTCGAAAGTTTGTGAACATCTTCCCCGGTAATGCCGCGGTGCTTCATTACCTTCGCCACAGCTGGGGTGGCTATGAACGTAACAAGGAAAGTGATGATGAAAGTGATCGCGACGTAGACCATCGATGGGAGGTCAAGCATGCCTTTTGCAACTCTTGATTATACGTGCGAGTTTCTTCTTGTAGTCGCCCACGACTCTCAGTGCCATGCCTTTCGTGGGGGCCTCTGCCAAAATTCTGAAGATGGGTTCGGTTCCGCTGGGGCGGATTAGGATCCAGGAACGGGGTGGGATCCATACCTTGATGCCGTCTATGTCTAGGACCTTGCCTTTTCTCGGTAAGTTGCGGATAGCCTCTGTCACTTGGGCCTTAATTGAGTCTGGGCATGGTATTTTGTCTTTGACGATGTAGGATTTTGGCAGCTGGTTGATTAGTTTGGACAGTGGTTGCTTTGTTTCGGCGAGGATTCTGTAGATCATGGCGGCGGTGATTCCTCCATCTCGGGCAGCAACGTGAGGAGCGTAGAAGATTCCGCCGTTCTCTTCTCCGCCAAGGTTTGCATGTATCTTCAACATGAGGTTCGAAACGTATACACTCCCAACAGGTGTGTAGACGACTTCTCCACCGTATCTCTCGGCAATCTCTTCTATTATCATGGACGAGCTAATCGGCGTCACAATTTTCTGGCCGGGATGATGTTCTAAGAAATCCTTCACAATCAGGGCGAACGTATGATCTCCCCAACAGACAGAGCCATGCTCATCGAGGAAGACTGCCCTGTCACCGTCGCCATCATGTGCGACGCCGAAATCAACATGAAGGGAAGGAAGAAGTCTTGATGTCTTTCGAAGGTGTTCCGGTGTTGGCTCAGGCATTCGCCCCGGAAATGTTCCGTCAATTTCGCCGTTTACCACCGAGACTGTTCCACCCAACTTTTCGATGATGGTTGGCATGGAAAGGACGCTGACCCCGTTCGCTGCGTCAACCAGCACCTTCAGGTGTGCCTGCCGCGGGATGCTGCCGACATTCTCTAGAATTGATTCGACGTAGCCTGAGAATTTCTCGGCTACAGGCAGGGGTGGCTTCACCCTGTCCCAGCTTGTCAACTTCCAATTTGAATTGAAGTAGAGGCGTTCAATTTTGAATTCCTCTTCATGCGGGAGCTCAACGCCCATATTTCCCATAACCTTCATCCCATTATACTCGGGTGGGTTATGGCTGGCGGTGATCATTATGCCGCCCCTCAGCCCCCAATCTTTTGTCAGAAATTGTAATCCGGGCGTAGTTATCATGCCCAGTTTCCAGACCTGGCAACCGACGCTCGCCAACCCAGCGCAGACGATTTCCAGGAAGATGGGGCTGGAAACCCGTCCATCACACCCCACAGCCACGTCAGCACCTTTGAAGTATGTTCCAGTTGCCATGGATAATTTCAGAGCAAGTTCAGCCGTTAGTTGCTTGTTTACTACGCCACGGACGCCATTTGTCCCGAAAAGTCTCAGCCCTTCCAACTGATTTCCCAAGCTCACATTACGTTTGTTCCCGGTCGTATGCTTGATTCAATTTCCTTGTAAGGATGAACGATAGCATTTCTCCCGATCTTGACGCCATCGTGAATCCGAACGTACGGTGAAACGATCGATCCTTGAGCAATTCTCACTTCTCTCCCAACCTTAACTCCGACAGCAAGAATCGCGCCTGAAACCACTGAATTCTCACCTAGCGACACCCCGTCGAACAAAATGGTACTCGATACTCGGGCCTCACTCTCTATATGCGCGTTCTTTCCAGCGACCACAAGAGGACCCACAGAAGCCCCGCGCTCTACTCGCGACCCCTCGCCGAAAACTACCGGCGGTCGGACAACTGCGTCCACCGCCAATCTTGCGGTGTCAGTCTGGGGAATTGACCCTTTGCCATGTTTTTCGAGCAAGGAAAAGTTGGCCCTCTGATAATCCGTAAGGCTGCCGATGTCGAACCAGTCGCCTGAAAACGGGAACCCGCTTAGCTTTCCAGCTTTCACAAGAATTGGAAATATCTCCCTCTCTAATGAGACCTTGCGGTTTGGAGGAATCATTTTCAGAATTTCAGGTTCAATCACATAAATTCCCGCGTTAACGAGTCGGCTTGGGGCTTCCTTTGCCTTGGGTTTTTCAACAAAACGCCGAATCCGCCCGTCAGTATCAAGTTGAACGACCCCAAATCTCGTTGGATCCTTAACCTCATGAAGCGCATCTGTAATCAATGCCCCCGTTTGTTCGTGGTGTTTCAACATCTTTCCGAGTTCTATGTTGGCAATCACGTCGCCGTTCGTTACAACGAATGTTTCATCAAAATGCGCGCCCTCCGAGGCCAGCTTAATGGGACCACCGGTTCCTAGTGGCGCTTTTTCGAGTGAGTACTCGATGTTAATCCCATTGTAATTGTACCCAACTTCGGCGCGGAGCTGGTCGGCAAGGTAATTCACTGCAAGCACGACTTCGTCGACGCCGATGCCTTTGAGAAGGTCGAGTGTCCAGTAGATCATCGGCTTTCCAAGGACGGGAAAAAGGAGTTTAGGTAAGGCATAGCTAATAGGCCGAAGGCGAGTTGCATACCCACCTGCAAGGACTACCGCCTTCATGCCGTTCACGCAAGCCGTTCATAGGGTTAACATTCGCGCTATTTGTGCTTCGGAGCGGGGCGTATGAGAGGAACCTACACTATTGTTTTGGCGTGTGAAAGGCCCATGCGAGTTAGATTCGGCAAATTAGGCCGCGCGCATGTGAACGTTGGCTACTATCTCTACACTGGTTCAGCCTTAGGGCAAGGCGCAGTATCTCTAGAGGGAAGGCTTGCGCGGCATAATCGGACGGTTAAGAAGAAGAGATGGCACGTGGACTACCTCAGGTCGCGTCAGGGCTGTAGGTTCAAGGGAGCGGTCTACTTGATTTCCAATAGGCGCTTGGAGTGCAGAGTCAACCGAGCAATCGCGGACAGCCTGAATACGCAACTGAGCCTTCCGCGCCTAGGCGCCAGCGACTGCAAGTGTGACGCGCACCTCGTTAGTGTCGCGGAAGACCTGAGCATAGTCAGATTGCTAAATCGGCTTGAACAGATCTATTCTAGATTCGGACTGCCGCATCTCTATCTGGGGGAATCTAGATTGGCTGGCCTTCTTCCCATCTCTTCAAGAAGGCGTCACGGAAAATTCTGATCAACCCTTGATTTTTGGTGTAGTTTGGACGGAAATAGATAGGGCGCGGGACAGCGCTTTTCTTCGTCGCCCAGATTACGAAGACAAGTTCGTCGCTGTCCACAAGGGTTCCCCTGACTGGGTACCATTCTTCAGCGCAGTGGCGCACTTGAATTCCAAGATCGCGCAGTTCTTTGGCTCTTGCCTTCGTTGAGTCGTCTTTCACCATCATCAGAACCTTCATGCTGACCCCACGATCGTGCGCCTGAAACATCGATTCTCGCACCTTGCTGTACCATCCAAAAGTGTCCGCGAAGATTGACAGTTCCTTCGTGGCGTTTGCAAGAATTCGGGCCGTCCGCACTTCCATTTCTGGGAGGTCTCGGAGGGGTTCAATGATTTCTTCAGGTCTAATCCCGAGCCTACTTTCCCAGTAAACTGGTTCGAGCAGTTTCTCCAATTCCAAGGCTACAGAAGTTTCTTGGCTGACTTGGCTTTCGAGCGACCGTTTTCTCTGCTCAAGTATCCTCTGGAGAACGGTCCGGGGTTGGACGACCTCGACCCTATTGCTTGAGATTCTCACAAGGCCTTTGTCCGCCAGTGATTTCAGCGAATCCTCCGCGATCGCAGCTGGAATCCCGAATGCGGTGACGACTTTATCTAACATCTCGCCTGCTGGTTGGGAAAGCAGCTTTAGGTACACTTTGGACTCCCCTGCGGACAAACCGAGGGTTTTCAACAGATCCATCGCTTTGCCGGTTTCGTTGAGCAATTGTTTCCAGACTCACATTGTGCGTTGATTGGGGTTAGTGGACCGGGCGGGATTTGAACCCGCGACCTCCCGCATGCCAAGCGGACGATGTGATCGCATCGTTTTGATTCCTCGATGCTCATACCAGGCTGATCTACCGGCCCAATGTTCCGAGTGCTTTCCACCTTCGCCTAAAAACCTATGTCCAAGTTTACAACCCGCAGCGCGCAGAGGACTCAAAGACATCCAAAACAGTTCTTGGGAAACTCTTAATTGTCTGCCGCATTCCAAATCCCATTCTGCCGAGTAGGCCGAGGTAGCTCAGCCTGGGAGAGCACCCGAACAATTCGTGGTGAAGCTGAAGACCGGGTTGACTACGCCATCCAAAGCGTAGGCCAAATCGCGGATTCAAATGGAACGCGAAAAACGTTCCTGAAATTCCCGCCCTCGGCACCAACTCACCTTGGCTTGTTTCAACCCTCATGCGTTGAGCCGAATCAATTATCTGTCACCCGAACACAGCCGCTTGTGAGGTTAAGCTTCAATGCGAGTTGGGTTCGTGCAGTTTAATCCGAGACTGCTTGATGTGGAGGGCAATGTTGATGCGGCAATTCGACTCATCGGCAGGAAACGATCTGATCTTATCGTTTTACCCGAGCTTTTCAACACCGGCTATAATTTCCGAACTCGAAAAGAGCTTGAGAGTGAAGCTGAACCGATCCCGAGTGGTTCGACGACGCAGGTACTCAGGGACTTTTCAAAGCGAGACGGTACGATGATAGTTGCCGGACTTGCTGAGCGCAAAGGGACGAACTATTACAACTCGGCGGTTGTTGTTAGAAACGGGAAGTACTTGGGAACCTACCGTAAAGTTCACCTGTTCTTCAATGAAAAGAAATTCTTCAAACGAGGATCAGAGCTCAAGGTTTTCGGGAACGTGGGGGTTATGGTATGTTTTGATTGGTATTTCCCTGAATCAGCTCGATCTTTGATGTTGAAGGGAGCCGAGGTTATAGCTCACCCATCGAACCTTGTTCTTCCGCATTGCCCGGAAAGCATGAAGATTCGTGCCTTGGAGAATAGGGTTTACACAGTGACTGCGGACCGTATTGGAGTTGAGCGCGGCCTGCGCTTCATCGGACAATCTGAGATCGTTAGCCCCATGGGGAGGGTTCTATACCGGGCGTCAGCGAAGAGAGAGGAATGCGTCGTGCGCGAGATAAACCCGGCATTGGCGCGCGACAAGGCCGTTACCCCGATGAACAATCTGGTTGGCGATATAGTTCCTGCCGCATATACGCGATGATTGCCCGATAAGCCTTTAATTGAATTAAGCTAGTTAGCAGAATAGAGAAGACTTGACCGCCGAAATAACTGTACGCCAAATCATGCGAACGATCGTTTCCATAGACTCAAAGGCCAAAGCCAAAGATGCCGCTAGGTTGATGGTAGAGAAAGGCATCGGCTCCTTGATCGCCAATCGGGATGGGTTGCCTTTCGGCATTGTTACTGAGCGTGATTTGGTGGAGAAGATTGTTGCAGAGGCCACCGACCCATCGAAGCTTACGGTTGCAGACATAATGACGGCGCCGTTGGCTACTATAGATGCTTCAGGGTCACTGATCGATGCGGCGAGAAAAATGGTGGAGAAACAGGTGAAGCGGCTCGTCGTGACTGAGCATGATAAGATAATTGGGATAATCAGCCAGACTGATTTGGTGGCGAGCATGACAGACTTTCAGAAGCTAGCGAAGATGGGCATGGCGTAGCTATTAACTGGACTAAGTTTGTTTCTTCATCGCGTTCGCGTGCCTTTCCTCAACTGTTGCGACTACCCGCTTCATTCTGCCTATGACATCGGCATTCAAGGATATGCTGTCTATGCCATTTTCAACTAGGAATTCAACAATTTCTGGGTAGTCGCTTGGAGCTTGGCCGCATATCCCGATTTTGATTCCGTTCTTATGCGCTGTTTTGATTAAGTGTTCAATGGCCATTCTCACGGCCGGATTTCTCTCGTCAAAAGTGCTCTTCGCAAGTTTAGCGTTGTCCCTATCCACCCCCAGTACAAGTGAGGCCAAGTCGTTCGATCCGATGCTGAAACCATCGAATAGCTTGGAAAATTCTTCGGCTAAGAATACGTTCGATGGAATCTCCGCCATCATGTAGACTTGTAACCCACCTTTCCCCCTCTCCAGCCCCTCTGCCTTCATGAGTTCGAGAACAGCCTTTGCCTCTTCAACCGTGCGCACGAATGGAATCATTGGGATAATGTTGTGGAGGCCTAGTTCCCTCGCTTCCCTTAGCGCCCTGCATTCCAACCGAAAGGCTTCTGCGAATTCAGTGTGCGGATACCTGGATGCACCCCTCCAACCAAGCATCGGGTTGTTCTCCCCTTTTTCGAAGATCTCGCCGCCAACCAGAGCAGCGTACTCGTTCGACTTGAAGTCTGAGAACCTGACTATGACCGGTTTCGGATCCATTGCAGCGGCGACCATAGCAATCCCTTCCCTCAGCTTTTCCACCAAGAACTGAGGTTTGTTATCGTATCCCTGTGTTTGGGCCTCAATCTCCGTGATGGTTCGTTTGAGGTATTGAACGTCCTTGGTCTTTGGAGGTGCGCGCAGGAAGTTTTGTGGGTCGCGCTTCAGCTGTTCGTAATTGAGTAGGGCGGCTGGGTGAATTCCAACGCTGTTTCCGTAAACAAACTCGATTCTCAGGAGACCGACTCCATCAGCTTTCTTTGCGTGGGCGAACGCGCCCTCGGGCACGGCCATGTTCATCAGGATTTTGGTTCTAGTTTCTGGGATTGTGCTAAGGTCGAAGCGTTCAATTTCGAATGGTATTAGCCCATCATAGATGTTTCCGACGCCCGTGCTGCAATCGACGGTTATGTGATTGCTGTGGTTGTGCAGTAGCTGCGTGACCCGTCGTGCACCGACGACGCAGGGTTTTCCTAATTCTCTTGAGACGATTGCGGCATGAGAAGTGGTCCCACCTTGTTCCGTGACGATTGCGGCTGCTTTCTCCATTACTGGTTCCCAGGCAGGTGTTGTTTCCCTAGTAACGAGAATCTCGCCTGATACGAAGTTCTTCATCTCACTCACATCGGCCATTACATTGGGTTTTCCTTGCCCGATCTTGCCCCCGACGGCAATTCCTGCGACGAGTAGTTTGCCTTCGCCCTTTAGATGGAAAATTTCCTCCAACGTTCCCTTGGATGATTGGACGGTTTCCGGCCTTGCCTGCAGAATATAGATAGCGTTGCCTTCTACTGCCCACTCGATGTCCATTCTCTTTTGATAGTGTTCCTCGATCCTCCGTGCATATTCAACTAGAACTTTGACGTGCTCCTTAGCCAGCGAAAACTTAGCTCTTCGTTTCAGCGGAGTGTTAACGAACACTGTTCCAGCGCTATCGTACTTTGCGTAGACTTCTTTCTGCCCTATCCTGCTTCCAACTATTTCCCCGGTCCTTTTGAAAATGTAGAACTTATCGGGGATGACCTTTCCACTAACAACTGACTCTCCCAACCCCCAATTTGAATCTATTACGATTACGTTCTCGTTCCCAGAATCAGGGTCGATCGTAAACATGACCCCCGCCGCTTCGCTGTTAACCATCTTCTGTATTCCGACGCTCAGGCCCACATCCAAATGATCGAAGCCCTTTTTCGCCCTGTAACTGATCGCTCTATCCGTGAATAATGAAGCAATGCACTTCTTCGCACACTCCATAACTTTCTTTTCGCCTACTACGTTCAAGTACGTGTCTTGCGCTCCAGCGAATGAAGCGTCCGCCAAGTCCTCAGCGGTTGCACTGCTTCTAACCGCGACCGGAAGAGCGGCGCCCCTGCTCAATTCCAAATAGCCCTCCGCAATCTGCTCTCTTAGGTGCGGAGGAAACTCTGAACTCAGAATCTTGGAGCGTATGTTCTTTCCAACTTTCTGAAGGCGTTCAACATCACCAGTATCTAGGCCGGTTAACTGCTCGCGAATATGGGCGATTAACCCGGTTTCATTCAGAAACTCCCTGTAGAAGACGACACTCAACGCAAACCCCGGTGGGACAGGAATCCCAATCCGAGTCAATTCACCCAACGAAGCATTCTTGCCGCCAACTAGCGGCACGTCACGTATCCCAATTCGGTCGAAGGGGATAACGTAGGAAGTCGCGGTCGGTACTCCCGACCGCATGTCCTGGTCCAGTTCCGTCACTATTGGCTTAGTCATTGCGAACCCTCAAATTCTAAGATTCTACAGCTGAAATTTAGCTGACCCGCCCATAACGTATGTACTATATTTCAACGTGCTGAAGTAATACGGAAGCGCGAGTTTGCAATCCAATGATATTACCAATTTCGGCGAAGTTTTCACTGGTAATCTTCACAGTTGTCGGCGCTCACCGTCGCTTAAGCCTCTGATGCCTTAGGACCATCAATGCGACAAGTCCAGCCATGAAGCCTATTGCAATTGATTCAACTGGGAATCCCGGAATATTTGTAGTTGATGCGGTTGTAGTTGAGTTTGTCAGCGTGCTCGTTGTAGTAATCGTGCTGAGCAATAGTTGAGTGATCGTGTAGCTACCGGACGACAGGTAAGCGACAATAAACCCGTCGGCATCCCTAGTGTTGGAAAAGTTTACGAGAACAAGATCCCACTTGCCAGAACTTGGGAGAGCGGCATCAAAACCATACGACATGGTGCTTTGTTTACTCACGATTGCGTCTGCCGCGTTCCCACAACTTCCAGCTCTCAACCAGTCTTGGTAGCTTGTGTCCTGTATGAGATAGAAATCCAGTGGAATGTCTGATGTGAAATTGCCGGAGGCATATTGGCCTTGACTGCCCATGAATGTGAAGTTCCAGAGCTCGCAGTGCAAATTCGTTCCTGTCGTGGAGATTACCTTGAAAGCACGGCTAACCAGTTGCTGTGGCTGCGTCTGAGATGTAGTGAGACTGCTGCCCACCGTAACCGTACTCGTTGCTACTTGATTGGCTTGCGTTGCAATCGTAATGTTACTGTTGTTGCCAACAACTGCCAGTAACAATGAAGCGCCTACGATCACAACGATCAGTATATATCGAATTTGCAAGAAACGTCCCTAACTGATTTTTCATGATTTTACTTAAAGCAGTTTGTATGTCAACGAGCGGTCTAACAATTGACATTGTTCTTCTGCTGAATGGGCTTCCGTGTCTCCTAATTGGCCCGATAAGGTATCGACGGGGTACCGCAGGTTAGATGATGTCTTGTAAGGTCATCCTACGAGCCACGATTTGATACAGTTTTATACGGCGGCAACCCGCATTGCCGTTAACGTTGCGGCCGTAGTCTAGCCTGGTCTAGGACGGGAACAGCAGTAGTCTGCTGACGTAAGCCTGCCACGCTTCTGATCGCCCTTAACACGGGCGAGAAGACGCCCGGGTTCAAATCCCGGCGGCCGCACCATCAGACATTCCATCTTTTTTCTTCAAGAAGGTTCGCTCGATAGTCTAATTTAGGAAGCAGCGGAGATATTCTACGCGCCCGGTGAGCAACGATCCGCTGCCCAGATTGCAGTCTACCTATGGATTTCGTTGGCAGGTACATACTCAATGTGCGATTGGAAAGCGCGGCCCCTTCACATCTGAAAGATTTCGAGGCCTGGCGGTGTGATAAGTGCGGAAAGCTTTTCGTGGACCCTGGCGACGGGCAGCTTCATCAAACGGAGGGGCTGCCTAAAGATGTCCTACCCTAGTTGCCACGGAATTTGTCCGCTAACGATTTCAATTCTCCGTGGTCTAACACTTGGATTTTGGTTTCTAGCCTAATGTCTAGACCAATCTGGCGAAGTAACCCATATAGTTGTTCGCCCGTGATCTTGCCCTTCACTCGGCCAATTCGGACAAGTTCAGCTAACTCTCGGAAGATCTGGTCCGCTATACTTGGGTACTGCTGTCTTGTCGCATGGTATACTTCCCAAGCGCGCCCCACGAATACTTTCTCGAGAATCTTAGTAGGCTCAATTTTTCCTGTCGTGGCTTGGGATTGTTCCTGCCTTGCATTCAGCCTTTTCTGCATCTCCGCTAACCGTTGGCGCTTGAGTCGCTCGAGTTCCGAATCGTTGCTCATTCTTGTGTCACTTTTGGTTTGTAGGGCTGATGCGGTTTTGGGTGAGCCCTAATGCCCATTCGAAGTCATAAACAAAACGTCCCGCTACGACCCATGCGTCAAGCGGTTGTCGGTCCACGGAGAAGAGCTCACCAATTGATTGCCTCGTTTCCCCGGTGAAGTGCCCCCTTGGAAAAGCGCCGATTAAGGCTAAGGGGTCTTTGATTTTGCTTGCTTGCTCCGCAATAGTCTTCATCAACGTGGGCTTGCCCAGCGTACTGAATCCGATGACCTTGGCCGGCGCCAACTTACCGACGAGCCCAGACAAGTTACCTTTGTCGAGGCTTAGGAGTGCCTCACCTTCCCTAGGGACCCTAGTCTGGGTATAGAGTTGTTCAATCAACCCAACGAAACGCAGGTAGTTCTTTGGGAGACGAACCTTTGGATTGATAGTGATGACGTGGTCATCCTGCGTGTGCACAAGTACGCGAAGGTGTCCCTCCCAATTCAGCGGTGTTTCAAGCACTTGGAGGAGTGTGTTGTGAACGATGTCAGGCCTACCCATCTTCTCGACTGGAATCGGATACCGGAGCTGAGCAAGCCTACGCATAGCCGTATTATGGAACGCCCTATCCAGTAGGACTTCACCCGCTTCCTTTCTCCTTCGCTCAGCGAATCTTTTGATCTGAGGATGGGACTGTATCTGCCGGGGGACAAGCTGTAACGCCGATTCTACCAGTGCAAGTGTCAATACCATATGGAGGTCAAAGCCGTTGCCGCAGCCCCGCCACAAAAAGGTTACAAGACCATTCCCTAACCTCCTATCGCGGTCGGCCTTTTGGCTTGGAGAAAGAGCGGAAGCGTCAAGGAGATTGCGCGCGAGCGAATTAGGATACTTCTCGCGCTTGCGAAGAAGGCTTTTCCAACGGACCGGGTGCTATCGAAAAGGTACGTGGAGCTCGCCCGTAGGATTGGAATGAAAGCCGGCGTGCGGCTACCGAGGGAGGAGAAGCTTTTCATCTGTAAGCGATGTGGACACCTTCTTATCCCGGGAGCCAACTGCCGAGTCCGAACACGCGCAGAGTTTGGGACAACGGTGTTAATTACCTGCTTGGAATGTGGAACAAAGAAACGGTACCCTACAGTGAGGGAACGGCTTTCGAAAAGAAGCAAATGAGACGTCTGCAATCCAGGTCTCGGAAAACAGACGCAACAATCTGGATTGGGAAGGAGGGGCTATCACAGGAACTCTTGAAACACGTCACGAACCAGCTCAGGGCCCTCGAGATGGTCAAAGTCAGGGTTCAGAAGTCCGCTTTAGCAGAGACTGAAACCGCTCTTCTTGCAGAAAAGGTAGCATCTTCAACAGGTTCAACTCTCATAGAGGTAATGGGTCACACATTCACACTCTACAAACGCCGAGAAGTAACTCGACCCGAAAGAAAGCGCTGAGAAGTAATTACAGGCAATGGTCGTCAAACTAGATTTATATGGCGCTCTCCGGTTGTAACGTGAAGATTCCAACACCGGGATGAATCTCAATGCCAACGCCACTGGATATTTCTTCAGATACACTAATCGACAATCTGTCGAAATTTCTGAAGGAGAATGTGGGTGAGGTCGCTCCGCCAGCTTGGGCATTAACCGCTAAGACTGGTTCTCATCGAGAGCGTCCCCCTGCAAATCCGGATTGGTGGTACAATCGTTGCGCTTCTCTACTACGAAAGCTGTACCTACATGGCCCTGTAGGGATAGCTCGCCTACGGGTGGAATATGGGGGCCGCTTGCGTCATGGGACTCACATCGAACATTCTAGAGTCGCTGGGGGCTCAGCTATCAGGGAACCGCTTCAGCAGCTTCAGAAGGCCGGTTTCATCGCCGTTGAGGCCAAAAAGGGCAGGAAGCTAACGCCCGAAGGAGTAGCCCTTCTCAACCGAGTGACCGCCGACGTTCTGAAGGGTGCCAAGAAGGCGGAAGGCCAGTGATGATGAGCGAAGATGAAGAGTACTCTGACGAGGAACTTGAAGAGATAAGGCGAAGGAGATACTCAGACCTTCAACGCGCTGCAGTGGATGAACAGAGGCAAGCAGAGAGCCGCAGACAATTCGACGCCCAAAAACAAGCCGCACTCAAACTAATACTAACGCCCGAGGCAAGGCAAAGATTGACAAATATCCGAATGGTGAAACCAGAGTTCGCAGACCAAATTGAACTGCAACTAATTCAACTTGCTCAGTCAGGGAGAATCAAGGTTCCAATAAGTGATGAGCAATTGAAGGAAGCGCTCGCTCGATTACAATCGGGACGAAAAGAGATTCGAATTAGGAGGGCTTAATTCATGGCACGAAACAAACCGACCGCACGAAAACGTAGACTCGCCAGCGCGCTGAAGACAAGAAAACCCGTCCCAACGTGGGTGATGGCAAAAACCTCAGGGCACACTAGGACTCATCCGAAGAAACGCCAATGGCGGAGAACGAAACTGAAAGCATAGGGGAGATGATTTAGATTGAGCGAAGCTGAAACGAAAGAGGAAGAAGTTGTAGAGTCTGAGGAAGAGAAGCTCGAAGAGACTGCCAGCGAAAGCCCTCAGCCCGTGGAAGAAGAGAAGACCGAAGTAGAGACTGCCCCCGCTGCTGAAGCAGAGGAGGCTGAAGGCGAAGAAGAGATAGAAGTAGTCGAAGAAAGAATCTACACTATTCCGCTTCGGCACGTATGGGTGGTGACACCTCGCGGCAAAAGGGCACCACGGGCGGTGAGAGATGTGAGGGATTTTGTTGCACGACACATGAAGGCGGAGGAAGTGGCGATCAGCAACGAAGTGAACGCCGCGCTGTGGGCTCGAAGCATCAACAAACCACCCAGGAAGATTACAGTTCGCGCTGTCAAGGATAAGGAAGGAAAAGTAATAGTCTACCCCTCAAAAGCCGCTTAGACCGATTTTGTTTCGCTTACCTGAGATGATGGGAATCTAGGAATGGCCATCATCCTCGCCGATGTCTTCGGCAGCCCGAATATCGGCGTATACTGTTTCTGCAACGAGAGATTAGCCATAGTGCCGCCGGGACTGACGAACCGTAAGATCAATCAGTTCGCAGAAACCCTCGGGGTTAACGTGTGCAAGACCACCATTGGAGGTTCCACATTAGTTGGGGCGCTCGTGACCGGGAACTCTAACTGTGTATTAGTTCCGCATATAATCCGAGAATATGAGCTGGAAAGAATCCGGAAAGAGTTCCTAAAGGTGGTTGTAGTGGAATCGAAGTGGACAGCGTTGGGGAACGTTGTCTTGGCTAATGACCTAGGTGCGGTCGTTCACTCGGAAGCGCCTAGGGATATCGTTGAAGCCGTAAATGATGAGCTGGGAGTGAAACCTGTGTTTGGCAACATAGCGAAATTGCCCTTCGTCGGAGCATTGGGCATCGCTACGAACAAGGGCGCAATAGTCAGCCCACACGCCTTGGAAGAGGAGCAGTCCATGATAGAATCTGCCCTGCATGTGACTGTTGAACCGAGTTCGACCAACGGTGGCGTACCCTTTGTTAAATCAGGGATACTTGCGAATTCAAAGGGCGCCGTAGTAGGCCCCCTGACTCGCGGCGCCGAACTGATGCAGATTAGCCGTACGCTAGGGGTCTAGTGAATAGTCGACAATGCTTATGCAAAACCTCGTTCGGTTACGCTGCTTTCTGGAATAGTTGATCCCACTTTCCTTGGTCCAGTTCTTTCTGGACCTCGCGTGGGTCTTTTCCTTCGATTGTGATTCCGAGGCTAACGCAGGTTCCCATGACCTCCTTCGCGGTCGTCCTGACGGATTTTGCGTAGCTACTGGGCATCTTCATCGCAGCTATCTTGGCTACTTGGTCCATCGTGAGGTTTCCTACTTTCTCGGCCTTGGGGTTGCCTGAACCTTTCGGAATCCCAAGTTCTTTCACGATCAGGGCTGATGTAGTAGGCGTTCCAATTTCGACTTCGAATTCCTTTGTGTCAACGTCCACGACAACGCGGACGGGCACTTTCATGCCCGCGTATGCCTTTGTCAATTCATTGATCTTGTTAACGATCTGGAGGACGTTGACTCCGAGGGGTCCTAAGGCTGGTCCTAGCGGTGGACCGGCGTTGGCTTCGCCACCGCTCAGTAATGCTTCAACTTGTTTCTTGTCGCCCAACCTCAGCCACACTGCCTCTGCTAACGAGTTTAACGTAATCCGCGTGCACGGTGATCGGAAGTGTCGCGAAGCCCTCTTCCAAGAGTTCTATGGTTACTTCTTCCTTAAGCTTGTCAACGTTCGTGATTCTCGCCTTCAACCCTCGGAAAGGTCCACTAATCACTTCAACCGAATCTCCACTCCGAAGGTCTTCGATCACAGGCTTACTAACAATGAAACGCTCAAGGGCCTCGGCTGATATGACGCCTTTCGTACGTGCTCGAGCGTGGCGAACTCCCGCTATCAAGTCGTCTACGTAATGAGGCCCTGTTGATTCGACAAATATGTATCCCTTGACCACGTCCGGCGCCAACACGCTGGCGATGGGTAGCTTCTTCAATGCTATTCTAGATGATAGGAGGTCCACAACGGTCCTTTCTTGGCCACTTGTTGTGCGGACAGCGTAAATGAGCATCTTGTGTTCGGTGCTCATTACGTCGTGGCTCCGGTGGCGGTGCCGGTTTGCGTCTGGGGAAGTAGGTTGAAGAACAGGAAGAGTACTCGAATTACGAACCCAAGGGAACCCACAATGGCTACTCCAAGGAAACTGATTTTCACCATCAGCGAGATCTCATCTCGTGAGGGTTTCGTTGTGACGTGCATGAGTCTTCTTGTTGAATCTAGGAATTCGCGTGCGTTCATACCTTTTTTCCTTCTGGAATGGTTCGCGCTTGGAACGGTCGTTTGAAATGAAAAGCCCGCTATTTTAACCTTTGAGAGGATCAAGGCGAATATTTTGTTTCTTTCTTACTTGTAGGTCGATTGAAGCGAGTAAATTGATTGGGTTCAATTCCTCAAATTAAACACGAACAATCTCGATGTTCATCCGTTTCAGGGTTTCCAAGAGTTTTGATCGCTGGGCTCCGCGGACACCTTTCCAATCAACAACGGCCGTGCGGCATCCTCCAAGAGTTCGCTCGAAAGCCATCCGCACTATTTTTTCATCGTAATCTTCGAAGAAGTACTTGGAAAGTATGTGGCCGAATGCATATCCATCATTTCTAGTTGCAGTGCATTGTTTGTTGCAGTAATGCCCACCGCCGAAACCAACTGCTGTTTTCCCGCTTACTGGCGCAGTTGCTGCCTTCCATACCGCTTCGCTGACCGCTACCGCGGCGTGTCGGTCAGCCCATTCTTTTTCGGTGCTCCCTAATTCGATGAAAAGCGTGGGGACTCCTAGCCCGGTCGGCCCGTGGTGCGTAGCCTCTAATGTTACAACGTAGTTCAATTTCATAGCCTCCCGCGCCTCATCCAAGGCCAACAGCGCCGCTCGTAATCGGGGCGGGTCAGCGAAGGAGAGACTGTTGGGGGTGCCGCCGAAATCAGAGCGAGCTGTGCAGTTGCCAGTCCAATGGGCCGTGAGGGCCGGTTCTCCACTTTCGCTGCGGTGCCTGGAGGCGAAGATAACGGCATCGGGCCTTATGTTGACGCCCAGGTTTTCGGTGAATATTCCATCAGTCTCCACGAGCTTCAGATAGGTATCCCCGGCCTGGAATAGATCCACCGAGGCGCCCGCAACTGGTTGAAAGCCTTTCAGCCTAGCTAATTCCTGTGCAATGTTCTGAGCGGCTACGTCGCGCTTGGAAGCAACGATGAGCACCGTCAACTCCAGAAGCACTAGCTGATAATTCTGCTGACCATTTGGTCAGGGTCGAAGGAAACTAAATCCTCGTAGTTCTGTCCGACGGTGGCAAACAGGATCGGCTTGCCGATGATAGCAGCCATTGAGATTGCGCTGCCCCCTTTTGTGTCGGCATCTAACTTAGTCAGTACCACGCCGTCAATGTTGACTGCGTTCGCGAACGTTTTTCCTTGCTCGACTGCATCGTTACCTGTCAGTGAGTCGACGACTAGGATTGTCAAGTTCGGTTTTGCTACGCGAGCTATTTTCTTCATTTCCTCTAAGAGGTTCTTGTTAGTCTGCATTCTTCCAGCAGTATCGACCAAGACGACGTTAATACCGTGCGCAATCGCGTAGTGCGCGGCGTCGAATGCTACAGCGGCGGCGTCAGCGCCGTAGTCATGCTTAATGGTCTTGATTCCGATTCGCCGAGCGTGTTCCTCAATCTGTTCTATTGAACCAGTTCGGTAGGTGTCGGCGGCGGCGACGACGACTGAGAACCCTTTTCGCAGCAGGAGATGGCCTATTTTGGCGATGGAGCTCGTCTTTCCTGTTCCGTTGACTCCGACGAAGAGTATTATTGCTGGTCTGTGCTGCTCCCTGGTTTCATTGAGAACCTTGTAGAATGATTCCTCGCCGCTTCCCTTCAGTAGGTCAAGCAAAACCTCCCGCAGCACTTCCTTAGCCGGTTCTGCCGAGTCGCCGAACCGCCGAAATTGAGTGGCCTTAATTTTCTCATGTAGATTGTCGCAAATCTGCTTTGCCACTGAGTAGGCAACGTCATTCTCGACTAGAACTAGCAGAAAATCATCGAGGATCTGTTCGATTGCCTTATCAGACAGTTCTTTCTGGGAAATCTTTTGAACTAGGCCGTTGACACCTGATTTCAGCTTCTCGAACAAGGAATTTCACTAATGGATGCAGAGGTGTGCCGCAAGACGGCTAGGCGGAATGTGGGCTGACGGGTGCCGTCTCAGCTCGCGCCCTGCGACGGTGCGTTCTGGTGCCTAAGAAGTTCCTCGAGGGCGTCGCGGTCTTGTTGGTATCGGGTTACGGTTTGGTCGAGTTGTTGTTGAATGGATGTTCTTGCCTTGTCCAATTCCTCAAGTCTACCCTTTAGCTCGGTTACAGAACTCTCTACGTCCTTCTCCATTGCCGCTCCCGCTCCTATCCCCATAACAAGCTTTTTCGAATCTGCAATCTGCATTCTCACATAGGAGCTGGCTCCGACCGGGACGAGGGTGGAATCGCCTTCTTTCATGTTCTTCAAGCCATCGAGGGTGTTGAAGGCCAGCGTAACCTCGTTAATCGCTGCCCGAACGATATCCAGCCTTGATTGCAAAGCTCCGATCGAGCCTTCCAGAATGCGAATTTCGGTGGCCAGTTGCCTAACTATGTCTTCTTCTCTTGGTTGAGAGGACGCCATTTCCTACCCCTTAGCCTGCGCTGCTTCTTCTCGTGCACTTCGGATTTTCATTATCTTAATCTCAAATCTGCGTGCGCGGTGCCTGCTTCCCATTTCTGAATAAAGGCGTTGGAGGGCGTCTTCTTCCTTCATCGCGTTGAATTCCACGGAAAACGGGACTTTTGTCTTCCCCTTTTTGATCTCGCCCGTAATCGTGAACTTTTTCACTTCTGACATTCGTGCTCTTGACCTCGCCTTATGGCAGCGTTGTCCGCTATTAATCTGAAGGTCGCGAAGCAAGCGAACGCGCTGAAAACGTTTTTATTAGGCAGGGGGATTCACGCCTTAGAAATTTGTCTAGATGGTCCCCTCGTTGCCACTTGCCAAGGATGAAATCGCTAGGGCACTCGGTGAGCTACGCAAGAATCTAACTAAGAGAAAATTCTCACAATCCATTGACTTGGTTGTTCGGCTGCGCGAGGTTGACCTGAAGAAGCCCGAGAACAGGATTAATGAGGCAATTGCCCTGCCGAACCCGCCGGAGAAGGCGCTGAAAGTTTGCGTGATAGCGTCGGGGGATTTGGGAACCAGAGCCAAGGCTGCCGGCGCGGATATGCTCGTCACCCGGCAAGAAATAGAAAACCTGAGCAAGGACAAGAAAGCGGCTCGGAAATTAGCTCAGGACTATGATTTCTTTATCGCTGAAGCGCCGCTTATGCCCCTTGTGGGTAGGGCCCTTGGTTCATTCCTCGGCCCAAGAGGCAAGATGCCCACGCCGGTCCCACCTAACGCCGCTATAGAGCAAATTGTTGCCGGCCATCGCAAGATGGTTCGCGTTCGCATGCGGGAGCAACCAGTCCTCCAGTGCAGGGTCGGGACAGAGGCAATGCCAGACGAGAAGCTAGTCGAAAACATTCAAGCAGTCGTATCTCGGATCGAACAGAAACTTGAGCGCGGTTTCAAGAACATTGGTGAAATCCTAATCAAGGCCACGATGAGCAAACCAGTGAAAGTCAGCCTAACTAAGTGATGATTGATGTTAGCTCAACAAGTCGCCGTTTGGAAGAAAGAAATTTACGACGACGTAACTGAACTCCTCAAGAAATATTCAGTCGTCGCAGTGGCCGACTTGCAAAAGGTACGCTCATCGCAAATACAGGAAATCCGGAAGAAGCTGCGTGGCAAGGCCGAACTAATTGTGGCCAAGAACACAATCTTGCGCATAGCGAGCGAGAAAATAGCGGCCGAAAAGAAGGGCATCGACAAGTTCGCAGACGCGTTGACGGGGTCTAAGGTCCTGATATTCACGCAAATGAACCCCTTCGAGCTCATCATCTTCCTCAACAAGAACAAGGTCAGAGTCCAAGCAAAGGGCGGAGACGTTGCGACAAGCGACATAATGATCCCCGCTGGAAACACAGGCCTACAACCCGGCCCGGTTATTAGTGAGTTCAACGAGGCGAAAGTCCAAACGCGGATTGAGAGCGGCAGTATTTTCATTGCAAAGGATAGTGTCGTTGTGGAGAAAGGCGAAGTAATCCCTGTTAAGACCGCATCGCTTCTCTCGAAACTTGGAATGAAACCGATGGAAGCCGGGTTATCGCTCTCATACGCTTACGATAACGGCTCAGTTCTCGGCCCGAACGAGCTTGCCTTCGACCTCGACCAAATGAAGGCTGATTTCTCCTCGGCAGCTAGGCTCGCTTTTGGAGTTGCTGTTGAAGCGAATATCATGCTACCAGAGACGGCACCCATGATCATCTCGAAGGCGTATCGGCAAGCGGTGGCAGTCAGTGTCGAGTCAGGATTCTTCACAAAGCAAACTGCAAACCTCATCATCCAGAAAGCTTACGCAAACATGAATGCCCTGTCCTCAGCGATCGCGGCTGTACAGCCTGAAGCAATTGCGCCGCCTGCCGCGCCAACCAGCGAGGCACCACCGCCTGCGCGAGCTGAAGGAAAAGGTTGAAAAGAGGGAGTTCGGGTAAGCACAGGAATCTCGTCAAATTTCGGTGTGAAAAATGGAATACGTCTACGCAGCGCTTCTGCTGCACTCAGCAGGCGGAAAAATAACAGAAGAGAATGTGAAAAAGGTCCTAACCGCAGCCGGAGTCAAGACTGACGAACCACGAGTTAAGGCCCTAATAGCAGCCCTTTCTGAGATTAAGATTGAGGACGCCCTCAAGGCTGCACAAGCAGTAGCAGTAGCGGCCGCACCCGCCGCAGCAGCACCAGCAGGCAAGAAAGAAGAGAAGAAAGAAGAAAAGAAAAGCGAAGAGGCACTAGCAGGGCTCGGGGCCCTCTTCGGTTGAATTCGTTCCTCCACTTCCCACTTTAATCCGCTGTCAGCCGTAATATCGGTAGTTGATTTCTGGACGTTTCACTCCGTATTTTCTTAGATAAGCGAAAATATCGCGATCAAAGTCCGTACCTGCAACGCCACCCAGTTCGAGTATCGTAATAACGTCCGGCCTGTAGTAGAGCCTCGAATGAAAACCAGATTTTCTGAGAAGGATCCTTGCCGCCCAAACGTCCTCACGCCATAAGTAGTTTGGCGTGTACACACAAACTAGATGCTTACCCTTCGGGGTGTCCCTCAGAGTTAGATTCTTTCTCGCTGTGGAAACCTTAGCACGGTAGGGAAGCCTCCCGCTCTCAATATTGCAAGCAAGCCTCTCCCACACGTCATCCACTTCTTCTCTATCGACTCCGATGAGCCACTTGCCGAACAACACGAAGGGGTTCTTGGGATTCGCGATCACAGCATCGATAACCGCATGGTCAATCGCCATGAGAAATTTGTCGACGTCAGTTTTCGGCTCAATCAGTCGACTGGATAAAATGTCCTGTGAGTAGAGCTTGCCGGACTCCTTGTAAACGGGTATATTTAGTGAAACCCACGCAGTTGCTGACCTCCAACTCCTACGTTCAATATTCAACGCAGGGTAAGACCAAATGAAGTATTCGCGTTTATCCTTGGAGGGAAATTGCATAAGAACACCTTCCGAGGTTCTTAATCCAGCTACTAATCACATGTGGAAAGGCTTGTATTTGTAGTCAACAGAACTAAAGCTGTCCTATCGGAGGTGAATTGAAGTGGCAAGAGAAGCTTGCGTACATTGTATGAGGAGGGTGAAGAAGAAGGCGAAGAGGAAGCCAAAGAAGAAGAAATCACCTGCGTGTGTTCACTGTAGAAAGCGCAGACGCAAATAGTCGAAAGTAAAGAATTCCCTGGAGCGTCACCTGCATGCCCCGGATTGAACTAATCGAGGATCTTACGGTAGGGCCTATACCAACCGGTTCTAATCTGCTAGTGGAATATAGCCCCGATTCGCAATGGTATAACGCACATGCTACAATTGCAGCTCGTTGGCTGAGTACTGGGGGGAGGATATCGTACCATATCGCGGCGCAGCCTAGAGAGAAAGTGCGTACTCAACTGAAACGGTTGGGTCTGGAGAATGTCGAGCAGCTCGAAGAGCCTTCCCGAGACCCGACCTTGGCCCTACACGATTGGTACTCAGCCTCACTGGGTCCAAACGTACCAGATGATGAATTCACAATGAATTCGTTGAAAGTGGCGGAACTGAGCATAGCATGGTCCAAGGGCGAAAAGGTAGCCGAGCAAAGAGGTTCGCTCAGTTCCTCTAGCCTCCCAACCACCTTAAGGCTCATCGACAATGTTTCGTGTCTTGCGAGGTTTAACGAGGAGAAAGCGTGGGTTGAATTTGTTCTTAGCCGGCTAATTCCCAAGGCATCGAAATGGAACCAAGTCTCCATCATCGGTTTGATCAAAGGAGCTCATAATGATTGGGTCTATAAGACTCTCGAGGGGGCGGTTGATGGCATCGTCGATTTCAAACTTGAGGAAGCCGATGATGAGACGCGAGACCTCATGCGGATTCGGACCATGCGCAATGTTGGTTTTGATCGGAAATGGCACCAGCTCAAGATCGCGGCTAACTCTGAAGTTACGCTAGAGAAAGACAACTAACTTCAGGCGTTCATCCTATTTCACACATTCCTCTAACCCCGCGTTTTCGTAGAGTCCGTCGCCTTCTTGAATAGGAGCCATTGCGCTCGGCCACGTTCCTCCTTGAAGTACAGGAGTTCATATTCGCCCTTCAGTTTACTTCCTTGAAGTTCGAAGTGGATTTTGTGTGGGCCTCTTTCTATGAGATTGTACTCTCCCCTGTCCCAGATTGCAACCTTTCCCGCACCGTATTCACCCTCCGGAATTGTGCCCTCAAATGAGCCGTAATCGATCGGGTGGTCATCGACGGCGACTGCGAGACGCTTAATTCCAAGCTCGAGCGGCGGCCCCTTCGGAACCGCCCACGATTTTAGAACGCCATCCATTTCCAAACGAAAATCAAAGTGGTGTGCCGTTGCCCAGTGTTCATGAACGACGAACGATGGCATCCCTGCTCTCCCATTTCCAATAGGAATGATGTAGCTTAACCTTTTACGGCCATGCAGCACTTTTCTTCCTCTATCGGGTGTCGAGAAGTCGTTGTCCGAGGAATACACCGTCTGTAGGTGCGGAGCAAAATTCACTAACGATGCGGAGGGAAAACGTCTCTATGATCTGCATCAATCTTGGTGCGGCAAGCAAGGCAGTGTTCCCCAAGAATATCCGGACCGAAAACAGTATTCTCGTCCCCGCAATCGCAATGAATAAGTTCTCGCCGCCTATCATTGATTGACTAAAGCCAATCCGTTTTGTATGCAGAGCTAAGGAATTGGGTGTTATACACTAATTCATTGAATATTCCCCGCCGGGATGAGGCGCGCGCGTTGTTCAGGATTAGTTCCGGTAGTCAGGGTATCCAGAAGGGAAGTATGACGACTTGAACATGATACTAACGCGAAAACGAATAAGTCCCGCCGCGCATCCAGCAACCGCCCTAGGCCCAAAATGCGACGATTCAACCACACCCCCCCACTGGGGGAGGGGGGTATTTTTTGAGTGAATCAGCCTCTAAGGAAGCTCCCGCACCGCTAAACGGCTTCCTCGATCATCTCAGGTCTAACCTGCAAGTCCTTGACGAGAGCATTGAAGATTCTCGCAAGGTACCGGAAGGCGAGAGACCTACAGACAAACGGGCCCGACTGAAACTTCTTAGGGACTTGGTTGAACTCCGCGGCGCAACATTGGACCGGCTTAAATCGCATTTGTTAGGGCTCACTGAAACGGGCTCGATCAAGGAACCACCCACCGTCTTCGCTGACCAGAACTTTCCGCAAACCCTGTTTGAAAGGTACTTTCACGCATTATCTGAGCCTATGAGTCTGGAGGATTTGAAACTCAAGTGTGACAAGTGCAGGGCTGAAAGCGAAACAACAAAAACCCGACACTACGAACAATACTATGTCAGCAACGATTGGAAGTACATTCAGCGGCGCGCTGAAAATCTATGCGACGGCTGTTATGACGTGAATTTACAGCAACTTCTCGCAGACGTTAAGGCCGCTCGGGAAAAGAATGGTTGGATCGAATCCTAGTCATTGGAATCCTACTTTAGCCTCGGAGAGGGTATATTTCTTGACGGGTAAACCGCTTAGTGGGTACTTGAATCGGATGCGAAGGAACCTTGCCTCGCTGGATGAGTCGATAGAGAACGTTCGCAAAGCATCGAAAGGCGAGAAGCCTTCAGACAAACGTGCGAGGCTGAAACTTCTCAGAGATTTGATCGAACTTCAGAACGTGAGTCTTCTAGCCGTCAAAACTCATTTGCTTGGTAGAGATGAAACTGGGGCCGCAAATGAGCCGCAAGACGTCTATGACGACAATCCCCAAGTTGAGTTTGAACGCTACTTCAAGAATCAACTCTCGCTCTGGACGCAGGATGACTTGAAATTGAAATGCGAGGATTGTGGCGTCGAAAGCGAAGGTGTCTCTAACCGTCGCTTTGTTTATGCCTATCCGAAGTCGAACGAATATTACGACCTCTGCGAGAAGTGCTACGGTAAGAGGACCACTGAGTCAAACGGAGAAAGTAGCGTCGTGAAAGACGTCCCCCAGCCGGCTTCAAAAGCCGACATAAGGGTGATTCTCCAGGCTGCAGGGCTTCAAATCAAGACGCTCAAACTTCTACCTTTGGTGCAACGAATAGTTGAACTAGAGAAACTTCTAGCCGAGAATCCAACGGTTGCGCCTGGAATGGAGCCCGCCCTCGAAGCCTACAGAGAGGTACTCCAGAAGGAACTTGACGAAGCAAAGGCGGCAGCTCCACACCAATGACAAGAATCAAGGTCTCGGAGGAAAGCCAGCTCAAATGAGTCGAACGATTCTTGAGCAGAACCCACAACCGAAAAGACGCCTAGACATCGCGCTATCCCGGGAATCACCATGAAAGGCTCAAACAAGTGGTTTACCCTAATCCAAAACGTCAGCAAGTCCAGAGGGGAGCATCTTCGGGCATCTCTGTCGTAGACCGCCGACAGCGACTAGGAACAAAGCTGCGAGACCTCAAACCACCAACCATGCCCTATCTTGGCTGGAAAATCTTCGCCTGTCGCCTCGACGAAAACACTAACCGCGAAACAAAGCGATCACTCATCGATTGGATTCGCAAACGTTTCTCCGAAGACGATTGGCTGATTGAAGACGACGACGGAGGCTTGACCATCAGTCAGGTCGAACATGGTTTCGAGATAATGGTAAAGATCGAAGCGAATAGCTTGCCAATCGACTACACGGTCAGGCTAGGGGAAAGGCAGCAGGAGACCGAGACATATGTGGTCGCCATGGAAAGCGAGGGTCTGACCTGGCGAGGGAAGATAGAGCTCAAGCATAAGAAGCTCATGGAACAGGTCCTGCGTCGTCTACCTTGGAAATGGCAGAAGGTAGGTTGCTACGTGGAACAGGGCCCAGTACTGAAATTGGTTACATCGTCCAACATCGAGCCAGGCTTCACACCATTCCAAATAGACGTGACCACGTGGGATAAGTTGCCCATCCCAGAAGAACCTCCACTCAGAGTAAAATCAGTGAGGCCACGCGTGGTCAAACGTGATCCCCAGAGATCTAAACAACGTGGAAAAGTGAACGCTCTCAAGGAGCTAATGAGCGCAGTCGATAAGGAGAAAACAACCTATGCCCCGAAGAAGGCAAGGTGTGGTCATCCCAGTATGAGTAACAATCCAAAGTGACGCTGAAATATTCTCAGCTTCACATAAGTGGTGGTTCATCAATGAGCGATAGGGCGATTATCATTGAAACATAAGGGAGAGAACAAAAAAAATCAGATCTTCGTTGGAATCGCGGACATAGCGAATCGTGATTCAAGAGTCCGAAACCCTGCGTACCGGAAGAGAATGTACGAGAGTGCCTATCGATTCGATTTCGCGAAGTACGGCGGAGAGTTATCGCTCCATCAGGCGAATCAAATCGTCGCGGAACAGAAGAGGGTCATTACCACATTCCTAAGCCCTGACTTTCAAAACAAGACTGTCGGAACCCTACAAGGCAGGGACCTGATTCTAAGTTTCAATTCGACCAGGAAAGAAAAATCCGCAGACTTTCAATATGAATTGATTCCAAAGAACTCCCTGTTAGATGTCTTTGTTAGTGATGCCCGTGAACTTGGCAGATTTGCCCAATATCTGTATCAGGAAATGCTGCCGAAGGTTAGACTTTGGATTCACTGGCACGAATACGTCATTGGTGGAGTCCCTGACGGGGTAGGGGACGATTATGCATATGAGTTTAAGGTCACTACGCAGGCAAACATAGAGAAACAGAAGGACGTTGCATGGAGGCAGGCCCAGCTCTATGCCTATATGTTCAGAAGACCGAAAATCAGGACTCAGATAGCAAAATTCAATGTTCCAGGGTTCCCCGTCAAGATAAGAGACCTGCCAAATTCAATAATCACCATAATTGACGCACCTGCTTCAGAACACGATGCTCAAGTCATCTTGACCGAGTTCGATAATGCCTTTCGCAAATTATGGAGCTTAAGCAAGCCAGAACAAGCTGAACTCAATCGACGAGTGGCGTGAAGTTCCTCTCTCAGCTCTCGCTTTAGTCCTTAGTTTTCCTGAGGTCTCAGCCTGAGGTCAGTTTCTTCTTTTTTTTGACCGTCGAACTACGGAACTTCCAAGCCGCAGCACGTGTCGTTGGCCCGTCCTTAGTCCTTGAAAAAGGTGCCATGGATCTATCGTACGTAGCACAGAGCGCGAATCTCGGGAAAGTTCTATGATTAGCCCATCACTTCGTCTCTATGTTGAGATATCCTTCAACTGTGGAGATACGATGGCGCATGTCCAAACTTACGTGAGACCTTCCAAAGTTTCTCAAACATTGCGTACATAGCTGAAATGAATTTTCTGTTATTAGTCCATAAATCAGCTTGCCTAGATTGGTGTTTAATTGCTTCCTCATCAGTTATGGCCGGACCAAGCACCATTTCTGTTCCGTCAATGATGTCGATATAGAACATGAGACCTCGGCTTCGGCGCAATTCAACATATTTCGACAGGAAAACTGCACTTTCCATATTAGAAGCATCAACCTCCGATATTATCCTTACGCGTACCTTTTTTCTTGCTGCGGCTATAATCGCTCTTGTTATCTCATAGTCCCGTCGATACCGCCTGAGTCCATACTTGCTCGTGATCGCCGCGTAGTCCGACTTGGCTTCCGATATCATCTGTACGATTCTCGGCACAACATTACGAGCTTCGGTAATTACGCTGAAATGAGCATCAGACTCATACTTGTCGGCAATTGACCGAGAGGATACGAGCGACTGCAACAAGGCATCGTGTTTGCGCTCCAACATACCAAGCCGTTGCCTGTGCACGTCAAGCAAAAGAGACAAAACGCGCTTAGGTGTCACGGCTGTGTAAGTCGAAGGTGAACCCGTGTTGTGTCGAACTAGGCCATTGGACTCTAGTTCTCTAAGAATCCTGTACCCCTCAGGCCGAACGATGCCCGAGTCTGCGCTAATTTGACTCACTCGGCACGTCCCATTTCGCAGAAGGACAAGGTATACTCTTGACTGCAGGCCGGTAAGTCCAAACTGAATCAAATCGCTTACATCTTGCTGGGACATTGTAGTATCTCAACCTTCACACGCGGATTCTTATTGGTCTTATTGCTCTTTTGTGAGATGTGTAGGTACAATTACTACTAAAGATTGAGGTGATGGAGATATAGGACGAGTAATTCTGCAACAGGACGCATTGATCGAGGTCCCACTCAACGCTCTGAAGTCCCCCTTATGGCTTCTGCGCCCCCTTGATCGTCAAGTTGTATCAGAGTTGGCGCGTTCCATACAGACTAGCGGCCTGTTACAGCCAATCGTTGTCCGAAAAGATCATGGCCGATATGAGGTGGTTTTTGGCAATCACCGCGTTGAAGCCTGCAGGAGACTAGGGATGAGCAGTATTGCCGCCATATTGGTGCAGCTACAGGACGACGAGGTCTTTCTTGCTCGATTGTCCGAGAACTTGCTCAGAAATTGTTATGTCAATCCCATCGAAGAAGCTGAAGGCTACAAGATGCTCGTGGCTAGAGGTTGGAGCATCAACTCGATAGCGAGTAGAGTCGGCAAATGCGATAGCTACGTTTGTGAGAGGATCGGACTGCTTGATCGGCTTAATCCAAATATTCGCTCTAAGATTGCAAACGGAACTAGACACTTAACGGCAAGCCATGCCGAATTGATCTCGCGGATTAAGGATAGAAATAGACAAGACGCGGTTGCCAGATTCGTGGAGAAGAAAAGGCTCAGTGTGAGAGCGCTTGAAAACTTGTTAAAATGCTCGCCGGCACCTACGATAGTTAGAGCAGAAAGTGCGTTCCAAGACGGATTATTGGTGCGTATCCCAGACGAGTTTGCGAAAGCCATAGAAATCAACGTGAGTCAATCTCTTTACATGTACGTACGGGGCAAGAAACTAATTCTAGAAGCCGAAGCTACGAGAATTAGGAGACCGCGCAAGTCTGTTTGTCCGCCGAGTTATGCAATGTCGGGGATGCATTTTCCAGCTTTCAATGAACGAAATTCACACGTGCGAACTGTGCCTGAATTGACAAGGTGAGCAGCATGCGGCAACCACGAGGCCCTATGATTCCCAGACTGTTACCACGGTCAACAAAACATGAGACTCATTCCTGATTTATCTTGAAACAGGTCAACACCTATGCCAATTCTCAGAGAGGATCAGCTAAGAGGTCTGTATGAAGCCTTGGCAAAGAAATTTGGAGCCCCCGGAGAGGAGGCTTCAATCTTTGCTGACGCGCTGGTTCAGGCAGACCTAAGAGGATTCGACGGGCAAGGCATATTGCTGATGAACGAACATTGGCTGAAGTTTCTTCGTGCTCGGGCCATAAAGCCCGGCTCAAGAGTCAGCATTGTTAAGGAAACATCGGCTATGGCTCTGCTTGACGGCGGAGGTGGGTTGGGCCAAGTGATTGGAACTAAAGCGATGAAACTCGCCGTAGAGAAAGCTAGGAAATCTGGGGTGGGAATCGTTTCGGTTAGGAACAGCAACGATTGGGGTATGACAGGTTACTATTCCATGAAGGCCTTAGAATATGATTGCATCGGGATTGCTATGGCCACGTTTCATAATCCTTTTGTAGCCCCTTGGGGAGGGCGCGACCGAATTCTTGGATCCAATCCTTTCTCATATGCTATCCCGGCGCGGAGGCATTGGCCAATCGTCTTGGATATGGCTACTGCAGCAACCTCAGGAAGCAGAATATACGAAGCAATGATTCATGGAAAGAAGATCCCTGAAGGTTTAGTTCTCGACGCTTACGGATCTCCCACAACGAATCCCCGTTCTTTGTATGAGGGAGGTGCACTGATGAGTTTTGGTCCTAGGGGTTACGGACTCCTAGTAATGGTTGAAATCCTCGCCGGTCCGCTATCTGACATGGGTCTCGCTAGCGATCGTGAAGCTTTCGTAGGACAGTTATGTGTCGCGATCGATGTCAATCAATTTACTCCCATCGACGAGTTTAAAGAAAAGGTTGATCGTTTGATCGATAAAGTGAAATCCTCCAGGGTCGCCTCAGGTTTCACTGAGATTCTAGTTCCTGGAGAAAAAGAGTTCCGAGAAAAACAAAGAAGGACAAGCGAGGGCATATCTGTTCCCGACAATGTCTGGCAAGACGTTACGAAAATAGCTGAGGAACTAGGTGTCGATTGGAAGCAGGCTGTCAGATGGAATTCATGAGCTGAACCCCAAGGACTAGAGCTGAAGGAATTATGTTCTTGAATCAAAGCGAGTTGAGAATTGATTTATGTTACTATCCTCGAAACAGTGAGTCGATGACATTCCCTTAAGAGTTCGCGGTCAAATTGGACATGCTTCTCAACAACCTGTGCATATCCGCGGACGTTGCAGGTTACATACTACGAATCCATTCAAGCAACTGAATACCAAAGGCCCATGATATGCAGAGGACAATCAGGTTCGGATTGCAAGTTTCGTGCCGTTACCTGCTTCCCGTTGACTCCGTTGTAAGAGAATGCAAACTGATCGAAAGACTGGGTTTTCATTCGATCTTTTTTGGGGATCATCTGGCCTACGAGGACACAGGGGTTTCAGCACCTAATACTTGGGTTGTTCTTGGGATAATCGCTAGAGAGACATCTCGCGTTAGCTTGGGCATGGGTGTGACGGACCCTCATAGATATCACCCTGCGGTGCTTGCTCAGATGGGATCTACGTGCGATGTCCTGTCAAATGGGCGGTTCATACTTGGACTTGGTGCAGGGGAACCCATGAATCTCGATCCGTACGGAATAGAGGCGACGAAACCTATCTCGCGCTTGAAGGAGGCTATACGTATAATCCGTAGGTTGTGGTCCGAGGATCAAGTCGATTTCACAGGCGAGTTCTATCGATTTCGAAGAGCGACAGTCAATCCGAAACCTGTCCCACCACCGCCGATTTGGGTAGCGGCCCTTTCCAGCAAGTCAATCGAATTGGTCGCAAGCGACGCGGATGGTTGGTATCCAACTCTGTGCAGTCCCGATTCCTACGGCCACTCATCTGAAAGAATTCGGACTCTTCTTACCATCAACAAAAGGGAGCCTCATGCGGTCGAGCGCGGACTCTTATTGCACGCAAACGTTGCTGAAGAAGATAGCACTTCGAGGCATGAAGTAGCGGCTTTCCTGAGAAAGCAAGTGTCTCATGAGATTCCCTCATACACAGCAGCAACAAGAGGATTGGGGCATGTTAATTCTGGTGAGTTAAGCAGCAGAATGTTGTTCGGCTCCCCTCGTACTGTTCTGTCTAATCTAGCGAAATTTGTTGATGCAGGTGCACAACATATCGTGTTCAGACCTGTGGGACCACAAGTGTCGCGAGAGAGGACAATAAGACTCTTGGGAGAGAAGGTTATTCCCAGTTATAGTGAGCCCGCGAGGAGGTAGATATTGCCTGAACTTGAGTCAGCAGTTGCAACAACAACATGTTTCAGCTGAAAAGTTAATAGCTCGCTACTTTCCCGTGCTGTTGTGGGAATTTTGCTACAGAAGGTTCCTTTCGTAAAGGCATCCGGTTCGTCCTACGACCTTGGGTACGTACATGGAGAGCAGTGTTCCGCGCTCATCAGGCGACTGTTTGAGAACGTCTGCACAATGGCTAGATCAGACCGGTCCATCGAGAAGGACAGATTACTTTCTCTCTCCAGAAAGTATCTGCCAATCCTCCAGAAGTATGCTCCAGATCTGGTGGAGGAAACTAGAGGAATAGCCGACGGGGCGGAAGTGCCTCACGAACAAGTCATTGTTCTGAATGTACTTTGGGAACTGGTCGAATCAAAGCCTGAGAGCTGCACAACTTTTGCAATTTCTGATGGCAGAATGTCAGATGGGGATACGTTGGTGGCACAGAATTTTGATCTAAACGCAAGCTTTCAGGAATATGGCGTTCTCTTGGAGCTAAGTCTTCAGTCGGGTTTGAAGATACTTACCTTCACCTTTGCAGGCACGGTCGGACAGTCTGGGATGAACTCTGAAGGTGTCGTTCGAGTCGGCAATGGATTAGTTAGCTCGGAGGAGGACTGGATGGGCGTGCCGAATTACTTCAAGATGAGACGAACACTCGAACAGAAATCAGTCGAAGAGGCTATTGAAATCATACGAACCGGAAAATCGGCGTCCCTGGGTTGGTTGTTGGCAGATGGCACCGGGAAGACTGCCTACGTTGAGAAGACTCCATCAGACTATAGAGTGATTCCACCAGCAAATGGATTGTTGACTCACGCTAACCACTTCTTGCACCCAAACTTCCTCGCACACGAAAGAGGATTGGAAACGGTGCCTGATTCACGGGCCAGGCTTTCCTCCATCAACAAGCTTTGTTCAACAATTCCAGATAAGTTCGACATCGAAAATGCCAAAGATTTCTTGAGAGACCACACTAATTACCCCGCATCGATTTGTAGGCATGAGACCATTGGCCCACTCATCAAGAACGAATGTGATCGGTGGAAGACGCTCGCATCTCTTATGCTTCGGCCCAAGAGCCAAATCCTCTACATATGTTACGGCAATCCCTGCAAGAACGACTACGATACGGTCAAGCTAGGTTCGGCCTGACCTTAGAAAGGCGCTACAACCCAAACACGGGTGGTATATCAGCAGATCTCATGTTGTCACTGAGTGGGTTGTATTGAGGAGTCAAAAACGTTAGGATCAATGCCATGGTGGTGGAGCTTGCAATCGAGCGAAGCTCCGCATCTTACGGGTTGAATGCAAAGACTGTTGACAAGTCATAAATAGATACCGAGATGTCACATTTTGTGGATGTGGTTTAACTGTCGCAGGGATTTGGCCTACAAAGGGTTACTTTGGTCTTAGCAGCTATAGCGCTGATAGTCAGCATCGTGCTTCCGATCTACTTGTCAATGATGGTGCAGCAACAGCAACAACGGTTGGACTCGGCCATTGCAGACCTGAATTCAAGAGTGAGCAAGTTAGAAGGACAGACACCAGAAGCGTACCTCAATAATCTGTACGCAGCGGCTAAACAGGAGGGGGCGCTTACATTCTATCATTTCTATCCCACCGAATGGGGCCAAGCAATGTTAAACGCCTTCCAGGCCAAATATCCTGGGATTAGTCTGTCTCAATTCACTGCGCCAGCCGGAGAACTCGTAACGAGAATCAGCAGCGAGGCGACGGCGGGCAAGTATACAGCAGATGTGATTAACATGGACGCTGCATCGCACGGAGTTCTGAAGAGTATGAACCTGACTGCGCCCTACAAGGCTCTTGGAGCACAAGGAGGAACATTTGATCCAGCATTCATTGACCCTGATTACAATTACTACGTGGTCATCCTCGAGGTAATGGGCGGTGTGGTCAATACGAAGCTTGTGCCAAAGGAACTATGGCCTATCGACTGGACTGACTACATTAATCCGAATCCCAAACTGAAGGGTCTCGTATCATTTGGGGATGCTAGACGCCTCGGTACACAATACATCGTGCTGTTTTCTCTTATCACAAAGTACGGTCAGGAAAAAACGAAAACAATGTATCAGAGTCTCACGAGCATTAACGCTAAAATGTGGCCGACCGGATCCACGGGTACTGATTGGGTTACCACAGGAGAAGCGCCCATCATATTCGCCCTTCCGCATACGGACTACGAAGGGCTAAGGGCTGCCGGGGTACCGGTAGAGTTCCTAAGCTATGCATCCGGTCTGCCAGCTGTTGCCGAAACAATGGGAATAGCACGGAACGCGCCTCACCCCAATGCTGCGAAGCTTTTTATCGAGTTTTATCTGTCTGAGGAGGGGCAAGTCGCTCTTACAAAGGAACCTCTATGGTTTGTGCCTACAAGAAGAGGACTAGTTGCACAGCTTCCATTCCTTCCGCCGGTGAGTGAGTTGTTGAGTAAAGTCATCATTATAGATTATCTTGCCGCCGCCAATCAAAGAACCGACCTCAGAAACCTATGGGGTCAGTGGCTCGGTTTAGCGTGAGCCAAGCGTCCGCATTTATTCATTTATTGGATGCCTATTAGTCGACAATACTGCGGAGCAACGTGCAGGAACGCCATGTCTCCTTGACCTAGCTGCGTAAGTTTTCCGGCTTCAACTCTGAACTCGGTCCCGGCTACGTCGACATAGTACTCCATATGGCTTCCCGAAAACACCCTTTCCTTGATCGTCCCGGCCCAGCTGTTAGCATCGTCAAGCTTCTGTGCAGTTATCTGTACATCTTCAGGTCTTATTGCAAGCATAACGTGGGATCGCTGGCCGAGGTTCTGGACCGAGGTTGAATCGCGCCAAGCCATAACTTGTCCAATTTTAGAATTAATGATGTAGCTTTCGTCTCTGATTTCCGAGATCTCCCCGTCGATTAGGTTTGCCAGGCCGATAAAGGATGCGACGAATTCCGAAGATGGCATGTTGTATAGGTCGAAAGGAGAGCCTATCTGGAGGATTGCACCCCTATGCATAACAACAAGTCTATCGCCGACTACGAGGGCCTCAGACTGGTCATGCGTCACGTATATTGTCGTTATGCCCAACTTTCTCTGTATCCTCTTGACCTCGAGGCGCATCTGCTCACGTAGCTTCGCATCAAGGTTACTCAGCGGTTCGTCCAACAAGAGCACCTTGGGCTGGTATACTAGTGCTCTCGCTAATGCAACTCTCTGCTGCTGGCCGCCACTCAGCTGGCTAGGGTATCTTCTATCTAGGCCCACTAAATCTACAAGTTCCAACATACTTCCAACGAGTTTCTGCACCTCATCCTTGGGTTTCTTTCGAAGATGGAGAGGGAAAGCGATGTTTTCGAAAACTGTCATGTGGGGCCAAATCGCATAGGACTGAAAGACCATGCCGACGTCTCGCATTTGCGGTGCCACAAAGAGCCGACCCTTTGTGGAAACAACCTTTTTATCATCGATGATGATTTCGCCTTCGTCCGGCCTCTCAAAACCTGCGACGCATCTCAACAGGGTGGTCTTTCCGCAACCGCTTGGTCCAAGAAGAACTAAGAACTCTCCGGCTGCTACCTCGAGTGATAGATCGTCAACTGCTTTGACGTCCTTGAACTTCTTTGTCACGCTCGCCAGACTGATGGACATTAGTCTACACTAATTCCTTTCAGCTCTGCTTTGCCTAACTTCCTGAATAAGAATATCATTGCGAACACAACGATCGTTTGAACTAAACCTAATGCACACAGTCTCGTGACTTGTGACCCTTGTCCTCCCCAAAACTCGAAGAAAAGCACAGGCACAGTTATCGTATCAGGGAACCACAACAATATTACAGCAGAAAGCTCTTGAAAGAATTGAATGAAGAGCAGGACCCATGCGGCTGCAATCCCGGGCTTAATTAAGGGTATCAGTATCTTCCTTGTAACTTGAAGCCAAGTGGCTCCGCATACGTATGCACCTTCTTCCAATTCGCCATGTACCTGCGCAAGCGCTGAAGTCGCAGCTCTAATACCGAAAGGGATCGTAACAGCTGTGCTGCCGATTATTATAATCCAAATAGTGCCATACACCCCAATCGGGACAGAAATCCACGCCCACAGAAGCCCAACCGCCAGCACTATCCCAGGCAGGGCAAGTGGCACTGTTGATACGTAGTCAACTAGCTTTCCTAGACGAGTTTTCGTTCGTAGGACAACCCAAGAAACCACAAATGACATCGCAGCTGTTATGCTAGCTCCCACCGTCGCGACGAAGAGGCTATTTCTCAAGGCTACCCAAAAGTATGGATGCTCAGACAACCATTCGAAATTCGCAAGCGTAATCGAACTGAAATCGTTTGTGAACCTAGCGAACGAGTTCAGAGCTATGAAACCGAAGGGCAGGACAATTGCTAGGAGGAGATAGAGTGCCCCGAAAGACAAAGCAAGAACAGTCTTTGCAGGCGACAGCGATGTGAGAGTGGCTCTGACTGCCTTGCCTGTAATGGTCGTGAATGTCTTGCGCAAAGTTAGCGTTCTATAGACGAATAACATTGAAAACGCCATCACGAGCAGGGTAACAGACATAGCTGTCGCCAGCCCCCAATCGACAGGTGCCTCGGAAAGCATAATGAAAGTGCGAGAAGTTAAGACGTAGAAACCGACAGGTGAACCGAGTACTGTCGGAACCGTAAACGTGGAAATGGCCAAAACGAATACGAGCAGGAGCCCGCCGAGTATCGCTGGCGACACCATCGGCAAGGTTATTCTAACAGCAGTCGTGAACCCAGAAGCCCCACATATTCTCGAAGCGTCTTCGAGGGTAGAGTCCATACTTTGCAATGCAGATGAAACGAATAGGTAGATGAATGGAACGAAATACAGAGCCATTACCCATATCACGCCCCACATGCTGTATATGTCAAACAACGGTTTCGGGAATCCGAAAAGCTGCATCACGATATTATTCAGTATGCCTATCTTGGCGGATGCAAGAGTCGTCCAAGCTACAGCGCCGAGAAGCGGGGAAATGAAAATCGGGGTAAGGATAAGGTAGTCCAAAGCCTGTCTGCCCACAACATTGGTTCTCGACACTATCCAGCCCAACGGAATGCCGAAGCAGCAAGCCAAAGCCGTCGAAAGAATGGCCACGATTACGGTGTTTAGAACCGTCGGTAGATACCATGGTGAAGTGAAGACCATCGCGTAATTTTCTAACGTAAAATCTCCACTCTGGCCTGGGGCCGTCGTCCTGAAACTACCGTAGAATAACATGACCACGGGAAACATTATTAGAAAAAGAACAGCGATCAGCGTCACGCTAATCAAGAGTCTTTCGGGAAGGAGTAGGAACCTACCTTTTTGCACGGCTTAAAGCCTGCAAACAAACTTCTAACGCTCGCACTCAATATGAATCTTGCGCCCTCATATACGATGGTTGTATGGCAAAGGATTAAGTCATCTAATGGAGTTTGTGGACACGTAGTGTCGTCATGAAAACCGAAGAACTGTACTTATCGAGGACAAGAAACTCCTCAATCCTTCACGAAAGAGCCGTTCGCGTTCTTCCTGGTGGTGTCACCTCGTCTCTTAGAATGCGTCATCCTTACCCCTTCTACATACGTAAAGCGGAAGGGTCGAAAGTGGTGGACGTTGACGGTAATGAATATCTTGACTTCGTCATGGGTGCTGGTCCGCTTATCTTGGGTCATAGACCTCCTGCGGTTATTCAAGCAGTAAGAGAACAGCTCGAGAAGGAATTTCAAGGATTTTTCCCTACAGAACTCGAAGTGGAACTCGCAGAAAAAGTAAGGGAGTATGTTCCCTGCGCGGAAATGGTTAGATTTGTTCCATCTGGAACAGAGGCTTGCACAACTCTCTGTAGAATAGCGCGCGCCTATTGCAACAAAGATAAGATCGCAAAAGTAGAGGGAGGCTATCACGGCCAATACGATGCTACTCTCGTAAGCCAATACCCACTGCCAGGAATATCAGGGCCTGCGAACCATCCTAGGCCAGTATTTGACTCCATAGGCATGCCCCGGAGGGTTCTGGATGAAGTCGTCGTTTTGCCTTTCAACAACATCGAGGCAAGTGTTAGGCTCCTCAGAGAGAACGCACGTGAATTAGCCGCTGTATTAGTCGAACCCATTCTAGGACCTGCTGGGATGATAGTCGCCAAGAAAGAATATCTGAAGGCTCTCAGAGAAGTGACAGAAGAGAACGATGTTTTGCTTATTTTCGATGAGGTTCAGACCGGTTTCAGACTAGGCCTAGGCGGCGCTCAACAATTCTTTGGTCTAAAGCCAGATCTCGCCATGTTGGGTAAGATTTTGGGTGGAGGATTCCCAATAGGCGCGTGTGTGGGTAGGAAAGACATTTTCGACCGGGTTGTCACTCCTACCTCGAATCTCTATGTGAACATGAGTTCAAAAATCTTTCAGTCCGGCACATTTAGTGGGCATTCAGTGAGTCTAGCCGCAGGTCTGGCCACGATAAAAGAACTCGAGAAGGGCCACATCTATCCCTACCTCAATAAGATCTCTTCGAAGCTGAGGGAAGGACTGGCAGCCATCTCTAACGATACGGGAGCGAAGATTCAGGTAACCGGTCTAGAATCGATGTTCGGAATTCACTTCACTAAGCATTCGATAGAAAGCCTCCGAGACGTGTACAGGTTTTCAGACGCCTCAATGCGCGAGCAATTTGCTCGCTGGCTTCTTGTGAAACACAACATCATTAATGGTCCGCGGGTCTCATACGCGCATTCGGAAGGCGATATCGAGAAATTCCTAAAATCCTCTGAGGATGCCATAAGAAATATCATGACAGGACGAACCCCAACTACCACTATACAAGAAAATCGTTGACGCTTACCCGCGTTGCTCCCCGGTCGCTGCAAAAGGTCTCTGAATAAAGGCGAGTTGCGTAGCTCGTTTTCCCAACTTCTCAATCATGCTTTCTTGTTCGTGTGCATCGACTAGTAAAGTTCTAAATACGTCCCTGACCAGCTATCGAAATATGCAAAACTATTTCGATTTGATTGCTGATTTGCAGCAGAAGCTCGTGAAAGAACTGCCTTTTCCTGTCTCGGAGTACAAGCAAAGATTGGATCAAGTGAGGAAACTCATGGAACAGCGGGAGGTCGACGTCCTACTCGTCTACACACCTGAAAACATCTATTATCTATCAGGCCACGACTCGCCCGGATATTACTCATATCAATGCCTAGTGGTAACGCGCGAGCAAGATCCTATCCTCATATTGAGAAAGACAGAAGAACTCAACTCTCGAACATGCTCATGGATAGACGAGTTTGCTACGTTTCAGGACGAGGAGGACCCCATCGAGAAAACGGTGGCGGTCCTTTCGACTTTGAAGCGGGACAAAGGAGTGATTGCGGTTGAAAAGGATTCTTGGTTCTTGACGGTCCAGCATTTTGAACGGCTGAGGAGACTATTAACGGACGCGCATTTGGTCAACTCTGACGCATTAGTTGAAAAATGTAGGCTAATTAAATCCGATCGGGAAGTCGAATACATTAGGAGTGCCGCGAGGATCGCGGATGACGGAATGAAGGTTGGCATCGAAATGGCGGAGCCCGGCGTAACAGAGGATGAGCTTGCGGCCGAGATACTGAGGCGTACGACAATCGACGGCGGCGAGTATACTGGTCTTCCTCCTTTCGTAACGTCTGGACCGAGAACTGCCACAATGCATGGAACTTGGAAGGGTAGAAAACTGCAAAAGGGAGATGTCGTTTACCTTGAAATTCCGGGCTGCGTGAAACGCTATCACGCGGCCGTCATGAGAACAGGTGTGATTGGCAATCCGAGTGAAGACCTAGAACGCAAAGCAGAGATAGCCATCTCTGCTTTAGACGCGCAGATGAAAAGTATCAGGCCCGGAGGAACACCCGAGGCGGTATGTGAGGCGGCCTATCACGTAATAGAACGCGCCGGCTGTCTCCAAAATAGTCCAGGACGAGGTCATAGGCGAGGGTATTCTATTGGCATAGCCTATCCGCCCGATTGGGGCGAAGGCAACATCATGAGCTTAGGTCCGAGAATTTGGGGTATCGGACCCGAAACAGGAGTTTTCAAGACCAACATGACGTTTCATACGATTTCTTGGCTAGGTGTTCCGTTTAACTGGATAGTAGGGTTCAGCGAAACTGTTCTCGTGACAGAGAGTGACCATGAATGTCTAACGAACGTGGATAGAAAACTTTTCATTAAGTAGGTATTCGGCGTTTTCGGTGCTAGAATAAGCATTCATAACCAGCACATATAGAAGGACGATTAGCGCTAATCTAGTCCGGCCGGTTCTTCCTGACCTTAAATGTTGACCGCAATATGTAACCTGTTCCAGGCTTAGCAACGATTTCTCCGTCGTCCACGACCAGGCGCCCGCGGATAAAAGTCTTCACGACTTTTCCCTTCACAGCCCACCCATCGAATGGCGAATATCTGGCCTTAGATTTGAATTTCGATGAATCTATCTTATATTCCCTTTTTAGGTCGACTATCGTAAGGTCTGCGTCAAACCCAGGAGTGATTGTTCCTCGGTTGCCTAAATTGAAAATCAATGCTGGTTTCTTTGCAAGCAATCGAACCAATTGAAATAGTGAGAGACGCCCATTTCGAACAGCCTTTAGCAATAGCGGCAGGGTTGTCTCAAGGCCTGGAATTCCTTTCGAGACATCCCAAACATTGCTTGCTCTCTTTTCCTCGACGGTGTGCGGGGCATGATCGCTTGCGATGACATCGACAAGACGTCCACTTACTCCACTCCACAATTTCCTAGCATTGAACTGGCTCGTGAGAACTGGCAACATCAGACAAATACCTCCCAGTCTAAGCGTGTCTTCCCTAGATAAGAGAAGATGATGAGGGGTGACCTCACATGTCACCTTCAAACCATCTCGTTTCGCCCGATTAATGAGTTCTAGAGAATCGAACTGGCTCACATAATTGAGGTGCATTCTCGCCTTCGCCCTGTTTGCCAATCGTAGTACTCGTTTAACAGCGCTTATTTCAACCGGCGGGGAATAGACGTCCAAGAAACCTCGCAACGAAGTGTCACGTCCCAGCATTCGCCTGCGGCCCTCAATGAGCGCGCGATCAAACGCCGCAACTGAAACGGGCCGTCGCGCTTCGCGGGCATAAATAAAGGAAGTCAAAAGCCGCTCATCATTGTCCACATTCGCTTCCGTCATCGGATTGTTGAAATTTATGTGAAAAGAGGTTGCGCCCATCTCACTTAGTTCTTTGAAATGTTCTTCGCACACCGGTAGGCTCGCATGGAATCCGACGTTTGCAATGATGCGCCCTCGAGCTCGTTCCATTTTTTCTTTCAAGTTAGCCGGATTATTGGTTGTTGGTACTGGACTGGGCATGTCAAGAACGGTCGTGAACCCACCGTTCGCAGCTGCGCACGTGCCGGTATAGAAGTCTTCCTTATGTGAGAGATTCATGTCTCTCAAATGCACATTAGCGTCTATCAAACCCGGTAAAACCAAATTCCCCGATACATCGACCGTCGACTCGGCTTTTGGGAGCTTCATAGACTTGGCTATCGCACGGATCCTTCCGTTTTCTATCGATATCCCACCGTCAAAGATTCTATTCTCCAGCACAATCTTACCGTTAACAATATTCAGGTCAGTGACCATGATTCTCTAAACTCTTCTGACACAACACAAGTCATCGAAAAGTCTTCGGCCAGTTTCAATCTGAAAGTCTGCCTCTGTTATTTCAGGGAATTGATGGGGTCACGTTCGAGGCAAGAGTTTGGCTAGCTTATCAATTTCCTTCTCTGTATTATAGCAGTGAAACGAAAGGCGCACTGTGCCGTGGACGCCTATCGTCTCTAACGCTGCGAGCGAGCCATGATTGCCCGAACCAACCGCGATTCTTCCTAGAGAATCGAGTCTCTTCGCCACATAACCTGGACCCTTGTGTTTAACATTGATGGATATGATTCCTGCCTGAAGATTAGACTCAAGTGGTCCGTATATCTCAAGATCATTAAGTTCTCGCAATTGGTCAATAGCGTACTCCGTCAATTTTCGGATCCTATTGCGGATGGCACCGATACCAAGCTTCTGCAAGTAGTCTACAGCCTTGCCTAAGCCAAGGAATCCGGCCGTGTTGAGGACACCCGCCTCAAATTTGAGAGGGCTCGGTTTCGTCCTAAAGTCGTGATCAGATAACAAATCTGCAGCACGACTACCAGTTTCCAAAGGCCTAAGAAGTTCAAGCGAACCATCTCGGCCGAAAAGCACACCTGTGCCCTGTGGGCCTCCAATGGATTTCCTGCCGCAAATGGCCGCAAAATCGCATTGAATTTCCCTAACGCTGAACTCTAGTCGTCCGACTGACTGTGCTGCGTCTACCATACAAATCACGTCATGTTCTCTCGCAATTTTGCAAATCTCAGAAACGTTTTCGATTGTTCCAAGAACATTTGAAACGTGGGCAATGCTAACGAGTTTAGTTTCCTTCTTGATACTCCTCTCTATCTCTCCGACGTCGATGATGCCGGAGGTATCAGCTTTCGCAACTTTCACCCTAACCCCACGGTCTCTCGCAAGTTGAAGCCAAGGAATATAATTAGATTGATGTTCGATCGAAGTAATGATCACTTCATCATTCTTTTTCCAATCGAGGCCCCGTGCAACTATGTTTATTGCTTCGGTTGTGTTTTTTGTGAAGACAACCTCCGTCGGTCTAGCGTCAATGAATTTCGCAACTCTATTCCTGGCGTCCTCAAGTTTCTTGGTGACCTGAATCGAGTCTTTGAACACCCCAACTCCGTAGTTGAACGGGAATCTTGTGTAGTACTCTGACATTGTGTCCACGACTGGCCGTACTGGCGGAGAAACAGACGCGCTGTCGAAATACACCAGTTCGTCAAGCAGTGGGATGTCTCTTCGTACTTGTTGTACAGATAACAGTACTCTCATCTTCTTTTGAGAATCATGTACAGAAGTGCCATTCTCGTGCACAGTCCGTAGAATACCTGCTTGAAATAGACAGCATGTGGAGTACTATCGACCTCTGTCGCCAACTCATCAATTCTCGGCAGTCCGTGGAGAATTATCATGTCCTTCTTGCAGTGCGTTAGTAGTTTCAAGTCGACAACATATGAACTGCGCAAGCGCTCATATTCATCTTGGTCGCTAAAGCGTTCTTTCATTACTCTTACAACTCTTAGAACATCGGCATCGGCAACAGCAGATCGGACATCGGAGCTTTGTTCAACCTCAAGACCGCGTCTTTGCAATTCGTTGATAATTCCTTGATGCATTTCGAGCCCAGGAGGCGAAACAAACTTCACTCGCACATTGTTGAATCTTGTTAGACCTAGAGCCAGTGACTTGAAAGACCGCGCATGTTTACAGTCACCGAGAAACGTAACGTTAAGTCCATCTATCTTTCCCTTCTCCCGAAAGATTGTATACAAGTCTAACACTGCTTGGGTTGGGTGTTCGTTCGTCCCATCTCCAGCGTTTATGACTGGTGCGCTGGCTATTGCGGCTGCCTGTTTGGGTTTTCCTTCCTGAGAGTGGCGGATTACCAATAAATCCACGTAATTGTCGATGACCCGAATCGTGTCCTCGAAGGTTTCGCCTTTCGCCAATGATGTTGCCTCAACCATTCCTAGATCGATAAACCCTCCTCCCAATCTCTGAATTGCTGACTCGAACGACATGCGTGTTCTGGTGCTAGGTTCGAAAAAGAGATTTGCGAGAATCTTTCCTTCCAAGACGCGGGTCTTATCTTTCGCGCGGGCCACTGACTCGAACCGCCTCGCGATCCTAAATATTGAATCCATATCTTTCCGCGAAACATCGTCGATTGAGAGAAAATCTCTCTTCGAAAAACTCATTTATAACCGCCAGATTTCTGAGAGCTTAAGTAATCCTATAAGGATAAGAAATGCACGATGTAGTTTCGTCGCTGAAATCACCCTATCTCATTGGCTCCTCTCGCTATGAATTGGCCGCTGCCTGGAGGAGATAGAATTTGTCCTTTCCACATAACTAACCTGCCTCGCACTATAGTGGCTATAGGGGCGCCCTTGATTTTCCAGCCATCATATACCGTGACATCGCGAGCTTTTGTGTGTAAGTCATCAGCTCTTATCGTTTTTTTCTCGCGAAGATCTATTAGACTGAGATCGGCGTCAGATCCAACCTGTATGGTGCCCTTTCTAGGATACAGGCCGAAGATTCTTGAAACAGATTCTGACATGGCCCTTGCGAGAACTTCGAGAGAGAGCTTTCCTTTATTTACCTTCGTAAGCATAAGCGAAAGCATTGTCTCGACTCCCGGCATTCCAGAACTCGCTTCCCAAATATTTGCGAAGCCTAAGTCTTTGTCTGCCTTTGTGTGCGGAGCATGATCGCTCGCCAGAATGTCTATTGTTCCATTCCTAAGTGCCTTCCATAATTCGTCTACATCATCGGCGGACCTAAGTGGCGGATTGGTTTTCGCGTACGGGCCCTTATGCCTCATTTCTTCGGCAGTCATGAGAAGATATTGAGGGCAAGTTTCAGCGCTTATTTTTTGTTCTGCTTTTTTTGCTAAATCTATGAGACGAACTCCTTCGCGCGTCGTCAAGTGTGCGATGTGAATTCTCGTTCCTAGAACCTTTGCCACGATAAGTGCTTTGGAAATGGACTGCTCTTCAACAAAGTTTGGCCTAGATTCTGCGTGTGCCAGTGCGTCTTTTCTCCCCTCGGCAAGTAGTTTTTCCTTCATGTAGTCGATTAGATCACTGCTCTCGGCGTGGACACTGCATGGCAGGTTCATTGACGCCAATTTCTCGAAGACTCGGAAAAGAGAAATATCGTCGCTTGCACTATTTGCTCTGCCCGCTGGCATGAAAGTCTTAAACGCGACCACTCCGCCACGCGCTAGGGCGTCCAACTCTTTTAGGTTGCGAACGCCGGCGCCGGCGTACAGCCCGAAGTCGACATGAGCTTTGTGCTGGACTGATTTGATTTTGTCTTTCAGAACCGATATGGCTAGAACGGGGGGCCTAGTATTTGGCATATCGAGGACTGTTGTCACGCCTCCAGCCGCTGCGGCGGCCGTGCCGGTAGCGAAGTCCTCCTTTTCTGTATCTCCTGGATCTCTGAAGTGAACATGTGCGTCGATTATTCCTGGAAGAATGAATTTGCCCTTTGCGTCAATAACTGAATCTCCCTTTGGGAGGTTCACTTCCTTTCCGATCGCGGCAATTCTTCCTTCATCTATTGCGATTCCAGCCTGAAACCTACCCGCAGAGGTAACAATTGTCCCATTCTTGATTACTAAGTCGACGATCTGCATTGAAGCCTCTCTCGTAGCTGAATGGTGATGCAATTACGGCTCATCTTTGCGCGGCGTTTGAGTTTCTCGCAAGCGGACGACTGTCCGTGGCGAAGTGCCTCGAGACAGCGTTTCTCGACTGCCTCCTAATCTGCTTAAGTCGCGACTTCGGACTCTCTGTCAATTCTGGTTACAAATTGACCGAAGCCTTCTTTCCCAACGATTTCTCCATCCTGCATTATCATACTTCCGCGTACAAATGTCATCTTAGGCTCGCCGTCTGTGATCATTCCATCGTAAAGTGTCCAGCCACATTTGGATTTAGTCGAATCGTTTGAAATTTTGTGCTTCGACTTCATGTCAACTATGACGAAATCTGCATCCGCTCCTACCGTGAGAGTTCCCTTTCTGGGATATAGACCAAATAGCTTAGCCGGGTTCGAGCACGCAATCTCGAGAACTCTCTCTAGGCTCGTTCTGTGTTTGTTGACTGCATCCATCATGAGCGGCAGAGACGCCTCAATGCTTGAGACTCCATTTCCCGCATCCCAGACGGGTTTTTGCATGGCAGCGATTTTCTCTTCTTTAGTATATGGTGTGTGATCAGAACCGAGAGTATCAACGTAACCTAGGTTTAGGAGCCGCCACATTTCATCGACTCTCTCTCGATTTCTGAGGGGCGGTGCAGTTTTGGCCCAAACTCCCTTCCTAATCAAATCTTCATCTGTTAGAAAGAGAAAATGTGGGCAAGTTTCAACGTAAATCTCGTACCCCTGCTCCCTCGCCGTTCTGGTCTCAAGTACTCCTTCAGGAACACTTGTGTGAACGAGCAAGCCTCTAGCCCGTGTTTGTTTGAGAAAGTAGATCATCCGCCGATCGGCCTCAATCTCAGATAGGGGCGTCCTCCATTCAAGATGTGCTTTTAGGTCAGTTCGGCCCTCGTCCCGAAGGCGCTTCTCATTGTATGAAAGTATGAACTCATTTTCTGCATGAAGCAACGCAATAGCTCCTATTTCACCTATGACTGTCAAGGCATTGTATAAGTCGCCATCATAACAAGCTGGCCACTCCGGCATCGAGAAAAACGAGCATGTGTAAGTCTTCAGACCGGTAAGTCCAAGCCGGTACAGATTCACTATTTCCCGCGTATAGTCAGTTCCCGGCATGAAGCCGCCATGTAAGCCGAAGTCTACATACGCCTTCCTTCTGCACACCTCTAGCTTTGCTCTTGCTGCTTCTGCGTTAACGACGAGGGGAAAACTATCTGGCATTTCGATTATTGTTGTAACTCCACCAGCAGCCGCTGCCATTGTCCCGGTAGCAAAATCCTCGCGCATCGTTGCGATGTCGCCCCTAGGCCCCTCATATGGGTCCCTAAAATGCACATGTTCGTCTACGAATCCTGGTATAACCAAGTTTCCGTGCGCATCGATTAGTTTGTCCGCAGCAGGTAGTCCATAATCATTCGCTATAGTACATATCTTGTCCTCTCTAACGCCTATGCCCCCCTTGATCAGACCGTTTTGCGTCCACACTTTCGCGTTCTTGACAACTAGGTCTAGCAGTGGCAACTCGCGGACTCCCTCAAATCAGAGAAAGTGCAAGTAACTGCGAAAATCGAGACACAACGCTTCCCCAAGAGGTTGGTTATCACGGTCTCATCATGAACCAGCAACATCGGTTAACATGTGTATAAACTTCTGCTCGTCTTGCTTTTCCCTTCCTTTCAGCAGCTCTTTTACCTTAATCAATAGTACTTGCACTTGTCGATCTGTTAGTTCAAAGCCTAGCCTCTTAGCCTCCCATTTAATGCCTTGTTCTCCAGTTTTTCTTCCTAGAAAGAGCCTGAACCTATTGCCTACGAAATCTGGATTGTATGCGGCCGGGATTTTCGAGTTCTTTATACTTTCCACGAACTCGTCAGTTTCTATGGCGAAGGCTCTCTCTCCCACCACTGGCTTCAATGTTGATATCAACGGCCCTGTAGCCTTCTCGACCGCTCTGGAAAGCTCGCAAAGCTTGTCGTACCTTATTCCGACGTCTATGTCGTGAAGTATGCGCAAGGCTACCGCTACCTCCTCGAGCGATGTCAGCCCACTTCTCTCACCAATACCATTTATCGTTGTGGTCACTATACTAGCTCCCGCTGCAAGACCCGCCAAGGCATTAGCTGTCGCCAAGCCCAGGTCATTATGGCAGTGTATTGCAATTGGAAGTTTTGTCCATTGTTTCGCCATTTTGATCATATGCCGCAATCCATCAGGACTCGCAACTCCCCAGGAGTCAGCTAAAGAAATGGCGTCTACGTTAGACTGCTCGTCTACAGTTTTCACGAAACGTGCGAGAAAATCCTCATCAGCGCGCGTCGCGTCGGCTAATCCGAACGTAACGCTTAGGCCATGTTCCTTCGCGTAGTTTGCAGCTTCAATACATTGATCTAGGATTTTTATTCCATACTGATTGCTCTCTTCCTTCCAGAAATCGCGGGGCGGAATACTCAGTTGAACGCCTGACACACCGGATTTCAAAGCTATGTCTATATCTCGTTTATTGGCTCTGACATATGTTTCAACCTTGGCTCTAAGTCCTAGATGAGCGATCTCTCTTACAGCTTCCGTCTCTTCAGGGGAAGAGGAACTTATCATTCCTACTGCTATGCGAGGAACACGAATCGCATCTAACACTTGCGCGATTTCCTTCCTTTCATCGCTTGTGAAAACCATCCCAGGCATTTCTTCCCCATCGCCTTCCAAAGTCCAGTCGTAGAGTTCTATTTTCTCCGGGAAGGAAAAATCGTCCGTCACGTCTGTCGCAAAATTATGCCAACTAGATACCCACATGGACCCTAGCCTAGCCAACTCAAACCATCCCTTACCGAGTAAGCTGGCTTTGAGCGAAATGAAGCTTGCTGCGTTGACGGTTTCTGATGGAATCACCGGAGAGATATATGGAGGCCACAAAATCTGCGGCGCTGTTGCAATGAAATGTCACACTGACAGGCAACCCGATGGACTTGTTTGTCGAACGCAACTCTGCATCTACAACAGATGGTCGTTGACTGTGCTGCAACTTTTAAGGTAACGGAAAGCTCAGCGCGATCTTCGGTCAGCACTCCAGGAAATACTTGTGCGGTAGGTTTGCTCTGCGCACCAAGTTAGACGCTGCTTCTTCAGCTTCATTCATGAGTTCTTCTTCCTTGACATTTGCTGTGATTTGTCTGTTCTCCATTACGATTGTTCCGTTAATTATCGTCGTCTCCACGTCTGTTGACATGCCTCCGTAAACCAACGCCATTATTGGTCGGAGGTGAGGAACGTAGTTCAATCCCGCCAGGTCCACCACAATTAAATCTGCCTTCTTGCCGGGCTCCAAAGAGCCTATGAATCGATCCATTCCAAGGGCTCTTGCTCCATCGATTGTAGCCATTTCCAAGGCCTTTGTCGCTGAGGTGGAAGTCGTGTCAAGCAGCGCAGCTCTATGTATCAGCACAAAATGCTTCATTAGTGCAAAGAAATCTTCGTTACTGTGACCTCCGTCGTCAATGCCTAGCCCCACTGTTATGCCCTCTTTAATCATCTTGGGCACGGGGGCCGTTCCAGAGGCACGATGTTGATTACAAATTGGCTGATGAGACACCTTCGTGTCAGTTCTCTTAATTCTAGTTATATCGGTGTCAGTTATCCAGACCGCGTGTGCCAAGAGAACATGCGTGTCCAAGAAGCCGAGGCTGTCAAGATATTCGATCTCTGTCTTCCCGGTTCTCCGTTTCACTAGTTCAAACTCTTTGACTGTTTCGCCCACGTGCGAATAAGTCCCTGTCCCATACTCATCCGCCACTTCTTTCATAATTTGGTACATTTCGTCCGTGCAGAAAAGAGGTGTACTCGCATTACTCCAAATCGTGATGTTACTCTGTGATGTGTTGTGCTTTCTTATCAGATTTATGCAGTCATTCCTCGCGAGGGCAGGATCATAATGGTAAAGGTCAGCATCTTTGCCAGCCTTAACCAATCCACCATCATTGTCGAGCCCTCCTACCGCCTGTATGACTCTGATTCCCCCGAGCTCCCTGGCTGCTTTAGCTATCACATCAACGGCTTCAACCTTGCTCATTCTATTGGCCAACCAAGGGACTGTATCATCGAAGACTGTTGTTATTCCAGACTTAATCTGCTCGGCCATGCAAATCTTCGCCCCAATGTACAGTTCGTCCATTTCCAACGCTGAGGCTATCGGATCGCTCACATCTCGCATTCTACTTAGGAGGTCCTCGTCATCACCTAATTGACGCAAAAGAACTTGCTCGTAGTGGTCATGAGTGTTTACGAATCCAGGCATGATGAGCTTTTTTCTGCCTCCAATCGTCCGGTCGGGCCTATACTTTGATTTGAGTAGGGTATACGGACCAACCTCAACAATCTTATCATCCTCGACGTAGACCCCTCCATCCCTCAAAACCCTTCGGTCCTCGTTCATCATTAAGACTATTTCGCCAGCTACAATGAGACTGTTCACAAGATCGCGCCTTCTTCGGAGTATATCTTATTGGTTGAAAAATACTTTGATACAAGACTTCTCTAGCTTGCTTATCATTAGGAAGCATGAATAGGTGGAATGGTAAGCCAAAATGGTATAACGTTTCATCAACTCCTGAACGGTTATGAAGCCTGTCTCCTGCTGTTTGTGTTGGACGCCCGAATCTCTCTCCATGTCAAAGTCTACTAATTTCTCCCCACTTCTCGTGATTGGGCACACAGTCAACGATACATTCTCCAACCTTCTCTCAGGCCTCCTCCCAGTTCTGACCGTATTCTTCGACCTTTCATACCTCCTAGCCGGCCTCGTGGCCATGGTCTTCAACCTCACATCATCAATCCTCCAACCCCTCCTCGGTCGTTGGTTCGACCGTACACAAACCACTTGGCTCCTCGAAGCCGGCCTAGCACTGAACTGCCTCGGCATGAGCCTAGTAGGAATCTCACCCACCTACCTGGTCCTGCTCTTCCTCGTAGGGACCGCAGGACTTGGCTCGGCCGCCTTTCATCCCCCGGCCTTTTCAACGGTAGTAAGATCAGGCGCTGCCGGAAAAGGCGGTGCGATGGGTATCTTTCTGTCAGGCGGCAACACTGGATTCTTCCTCGGCCCAATAGTAGCGGGCGCACTACTGTCAGGTTTCGGGCTGCCAGGGACGTTAGTACTACTTCCCATCGGATTATTGACAGCGGCACTTCTCTTGAAAGTCGGCAAACTTGGAGGCAGGGACGGAGAACCTTCGAATGAAACCACCCACCACCGACCAGACACACGCCTAGTAACCTTGCTAGCCACCATTACGGCCCTGCGATCCATAACCATCCAAACAGCAGTAACATTCCTACCGCTGTACTTCGTGGTCAGAGGCGATTCGCTCTTCCTCGCAACCGCTATCACATCCGTGTGGCTCGGCGTAGGCGTCATGGGCCAGCTAGGCGGCGGTTTCATTTCCGATCGAATCGGACGGAGACCCGTAATAGTGACTTCACTCATAGTAGGCGCACTCCTTTTCTACGGATTCCTCATGACCATCGGTACCATATCCCTAATGCTCCTCGCCCTATCCGGAGCAGCACTCTACGCAAGCTGGTCCGTAATTGTCGTAATGTCTTCCGAAGCGGCCCCAAGCGACGTTGGCGCCGTTTCTGGATTCATGCTCGGCTCTTCAATAGGGATTGGCGGCCTCGCAGCTCTGGGCTTCGGCGCTGTCGCCGATCTGCTAGGGATGCATTCCGCGTTCCTAGCTTTCGCTGGCTTCGCCCTTGCTGGAGGGGCACTCGCTCTATTCCTTCCGAGACGGGCTTTGGGCATGGTTCGCAACTAGTCCGAGTTTGTCTTTGAGTTGCAGTATTACGTGCCCCTAAGAATGAAACCGTAGGCATATTTGGGGTTGCAATACCGCTAGGCAGCGAAGACATTTGGAGGGTTAAGCCGCCCTGCCAAGAATTCACTGATGCCAATGTGAAATTGAAGGTGGTTGCTGAATTAGTTTGCATCGTCAAAACGGCGGGTTGAACGCTAATTGTAAAATCAGGAGTTGTTTGACTCGTAGAAGTGGTTGAGCTTGTCGTGCTTGTAGCTGAAGAAGTCGTCGAAGTTGACGTAGTGGTTTGAGTCGTTGTCGTGGGCTGTGAAGTGATTCCTCCCTGTAACGTGATGGTGTTTGCATTTTGCATCAAGTCAAGAGCGGAGTAAGATAATCCAATGGTGAGTATGGTGTTTGGGATGAAGTTTGTGACTATGACTCCATTTGAGTCGCTGAGTGTTGTCGGCCCGTTCACTGTCACTATGCCCACACCGTTCTGAATTGGGAAGTTTTGACCGTTCGCAGTAATGACTCCACTCAACTGTTGTAACCAACCGTCACTTGTCGGAAACAGAACTAACCCATTCCCATTAATTCCCAATGGACAGCCGTTTTCGCAGAGCGGTTTCATCAGGTAACTGAACAGGGAACGATCGAACACAACATTCCCTGAGACAACGTGAACATCAACCCTAACGACAGGCGGCGGCGTTGTGGTGTTAAGAAGAACAACGAAGCCAATGCCTGGATTATTCGGGTCGTTGACAGGGAACTGCGGAATCATGTCAGCTAACTTAACTCGACTTAGAGCATCGTAGACGGAAGCATGAGATTGAACTCGGTCAATTCGCAACTGACTCGCAGTTGTAACCAGGGCGGATATGATGCCGACGTAGTATTGCGAACTGCTTTGAGGAAAATATGATGGAATGTTAATTGAGAAATACGGATTAGTTGAACCTAACTCATCCTGTCCCAGGAACCCCTCGATTGCCAACCACTGTTTGATTGGAAATCCATTCACCACTTGTATTTGGCTTACTTCAGCGATCAGTTCACGGAAGCTTGGTAGGTCGGTGAAGTATTCGTTTGCCGCAGCGTATTGGTAGAGTCTTTGGTTTATTTCTCGGAAAATTTGTGGTTCCGCCTCATGGAGGGAGATCCAAATTTGCCAGTCTACATGTGTTTCGCCGATTCTATGGTAATCTTGATAGTCCCATGCGGTTCCTGCGACTCTGAAGTCGACTGTGGCGAAGGCGTGGTCTCGGCAACAATTCAAGCCGGTGTTAGTTGGAACTAGGATTTCCGCAGATGCTTCCGCAATGTAAAGTAGGTTAGCGTCTCCTACGGCGAGCGCAGGGTAAACTGAACCTGTAAGTTGTAAAACATGGGTTAATTCGTGCACCCAAATGTGCGATTGATTCCAATAGTTGGAGGCAACTGCGACTGACTCATAACCTGCACACCCCGCAGCTTCACCGTAGCTAGCCTGGCAAGTATGTTGCTCAACTGTAACCGCAAAGTTTTCTTCCGGTTCCCAGAACAAATCCATCAATTGCGGGAAATACTGGTTAATGGTCTGCGTTGCCGATTGAACGTCTTGATCACTAATTGAATCGTCAAATTGGAAAGTGACTACGTGTCCTGTTGTGGTTTGAACTACGGGGCCTGACTTGTATACGTGGACTGGGACGGCAGGCAGAACTATGGCAAGCAATATGCATAATGAAATTAAGATGCGGACACGCAACTTTTGTTAACCGCATCTGGAAGTCGACCTTACCGCACCGATTTAAACAGCAGCAGTCTTCATACTGCTGTTCCAAAACTCACGCAGTGGCGCCACTGTGAGCGCAGGTATGCGGAGAATGCGAAAGGTTAGGATTGTTCTTTGGCAAATTCACATTCGATTGCGGTTTCTTGCCCAGTATCGTCTTTGACGATGTAGGTTTTACCGTCGTCGAATCCATGATATTTCTCGCCAGCAGTAAATGAAGGAAGGTTGACGGTTAGAAGAACTGGTCGGAAAACTCTTCGGAGAAGTTCCACTGTGAAATATTCGTCCTCAATCTTGCTGTATTTTTCTCCTAACTCTTCGTGCAGTGTGCTGGAGAGGTTCCTTAAATCGCTCTCGGGCTACGTGTTCAGCTAAGTTATAAGTCGCCTCCATGGCTTCAGCTAATTCCTCTTCTTCATCGTGTGTCGGTGGTGGTGTGGTGGAGTATTTGTTTTCGATTTTGGTCAATTTTACTTTGGAGTGGCGGTCTTCTATTTTTGAATATTCCATCTGTAGTTCTTTCAGCGTAGGCATGTGTAACCTACAAGTTGGCAGGTCGTAAGAGGAACCTCGCGGCCGCTTTTACTTCGCGATTAGGAATGCCAAGGGGCAAAGGAAGATTCAACTTCGTCGACTTCGAGGCGAGGGTGAAAGCTCTGGTACACGCCGAGAAAATTTCCTTTATCATCCTAGGGCTTGTTTCCATAATGGGCTTCGTCGTTTGGTTATTCTTCTTATTACGGTAGGCGCGAGTTCTTCTTGGTCGAATACTAGCAGTTCTTAGGATAAGACACTAGTGGCCGACCAGAACAAGCATAGGCTGGACTTATGCCCCTTATGCAAACAGCGCGGATATTTCCTGCATCAAGGCACTAAAGATAAAGCCCTAGTGCTTGAGGCTGGCACGTTATCCTGTCAAGGAGGGTGACTAACTGAGTAGAGCGAAATGCCTTGTGACCTTAGATTGCGGTCATGTCGCTACCATCTCCACTTCCTACTATGGTCGAACCAAGTACTGTGAGATCTGTAAAGATATCAGGATCATAGTTAGTCGAATGGGACAATAGAACCGCTCAGAATCTTACCTAACCCGTAACATGCACGACATTTCTCAAAGGTTCCAATCTCATTGTTTTTCTTGGTTATTACAAATTACCGTTGCCACTACACCGCGGACAGGTTTCTTCTAGTTGGGCCGGTCTAGGCGCTGCCTCCGTATATCACAGAATATGAGAAGACTCCGCCCGTTGGAGTAACGACCTTGAATGGGTATGGTGCACCGAGCGTCAGATTCGTTGTCGATATAGTCACGGTGACTACACAAGCGTCGCCGGTTGTAACGGCACTCGATGAACAGCTGGCAATGGATATGCTAGTGGCTACAACACCGTTTACGAAGTAATCCGCACTGGCTAGATTCTCCGAGGCAGATCCCACATTTCTTAGCGTAACGGTTAATGGGCCTCCGGACGGGAAGCTGTAGGCCTCCAGGATCACCTATTCCTTCGTTTGCGAGGCAGTCGATTGAGTCGAAAATGACCCTGACCATTTTACGAACTGCTCCGTCGCAAGGAGCGAAGTTGTCGATAGATTCGATGCATAGTCGATAGATTCTTTGACCTGCATGAACGTGCTGTTCAGAAGTTGCAGCGTCAAATCTGCGTTTATGCTAAGTCCCCCCTGCGCTTGGAAAATGACGAATGCATGAGCATTCGGCGGGTTCACGGTCAAAATGACTGTGCTCCCTTCTCCAGAGATTACAACGTAAATCGTGTAGGTTCCTTGATTTTCCGAGATTTCTAAACCATTGATTATCGCTTGCTCCGCTTGACATTGACATGCCATGTCCTTGACATTAATCCAGACGCCCAAGAAATCTGTGGGTGAGAGACCGAGTCCACCAATAGGCAAACTGGGCGCAGTTCTTTGAACATAGATGAAAGCCCCAACTGAAATGAGAATTACGATAATCGCAAGGAGAACCACTGTCCTTCTTCGCATTCCACCAGCCTCCCCTAGGAGTAACAGTTTTCCTCCGGTTTCTGCTTTGCCTTTCTCCCACAGCGGCCCGCGAGAATGACACGGAACGCTACGGCTGACGCAGAATCTTACCTAACGCATAACATGCACGACATTTCTCGAAAGTCCCAATCTCACTGTTTCTGAAACTTCTAGTCAGCTTATGAGGTCTCTTTGATGAGATCGTGAACTCTCCTAGCGGCCCACGCGACTATTGGGTTGCAAACTTCTTCATGAACTTGGCCATTGTATGCTTCGGCGCCTTCTGGTGTTTTCATGTCTAGGTTCGTTAGTTCACGGCACTTGCAGGAGCCGAACTTAGATCGGAAATCATTGTAGAATCGGTCGACAACGGGATAGCATAGCTCTTTACTCTCCTCTGGTTTGTCCCGCCCAAACACGAGGCTGATTGCCATCACTCCACCGGTAAGGGCTCCGCACACGTCGCCGTTCCGGCCGATTCCGCCCCCAAAACCCGTGGCAATCCTCGGAATGACGTGCTCCTTCGTCCGTCCCGTTGCGTCGAGTTCAGCGGTCACTGCTAAAAGAACTGATTCCGCGCAGTTGAAGCCAGAGTTGAAATTACGTTTCGCTACCTCTTCAAGGCTCAAGGAGGTTCCACCGAATAGCGAGTGGCGGAATCCAATATACTCTCCCTCCGCACCCCAATCCATGCAATGAACACAGGAAACCGAGAACGGAACTGTGAAATCGAGGGATTGTTCCTTCTCAGAACCTGTCGCCTTTTGTATGATGGTTCCTTTCATAGGAGCTGGGATTGAAGACATTGATTTCACGATAACTCAACCTAACTACGCTACGAACACAATTTGGAATCTCTGACCTCGCTGCGTACCTCAAACCCGAGGAAGCAGTAAGAGTGCGGGCGGTCAAATTTGAACCGTAACCTATCGTCAGTTAGAACACAAACAACTAAAGGAGCACAGAATCATAGCCAAGTCCTGGTAATACTGATGATTGAGGTCCAGCTTTCAAGAGCAATGTGGTTAATCTCACCCAGACTGACGGCGTTGATCAACACTCTCGATGAGAAAGGTGAACTCAACTCCTCCCCGTACTCTTGGGTCTACCCTCTCAGTGTCACTCCACCGTTAATCGGTGTAGGAATTGGCGGCAAACACAAGCTCACCTACGTCAATTCCAAGAAAACGGGGGAGTTCGTCGTATGCATCGTTTCTGAAGGGTTCGGACAAGCGGCTGTGAACTGCGAAGAAGCCCACAAACCAGGCGACAAGCTCTGGGAAAAACAGGGGCTACATACTGAGAAATCTAAGATCGTCAGTGTCCCGAGGATAGAAGAAAGTAAAGCGGTCCTGGAATGTCGAGTGAGAAGATTCGTTGAGTTGGACGGCGATCATCTCATTCTAGTGGGCGAGGTCGTTCACGCAGACGGAGTTGAACAGGGACTAGACGGCATCAGACCACTTCTTCATGACACTGATGAGAAATTCAGAGCAGTGGGAAGGGAGATCCTTCTCCAAAGGCGAAGATAGCTGGCGATGTCGAATTGTCGGTGGCTTTCCTAAGTGGGATAGCAACGTGACAGGCGTTATGCAACCGCTGCACATAGTCTCCGGGCAATGCGAGCATCGTAATTTGAACCGTTAGCACATCGAGGCTGCTTCCAGTGAAGAACGGGTCTCGGTAGGGACTTAAAGCGCAGAGGTCCTTGATATTCCTGTCCGTGGTTTTAGCTAGTTCCTTTATGTCCTGGTACATTGCCTACTGGTCTCCTTTCTTGTCTTTCTTTTTGAATTGCATCCCCATTCCTATTGGATTGACATGAACTGTACCGCTGTCATCTTTCGTGACGAGGCGGATTAAGCCTGCGTCAACCGCCTTCGTGAAAATTTCCACTAACTTCTGCGGTTCCTTCTCAATCGCACCCCATACATCTAACGCTTTTCTTGAAAGGGCTAACGTATCATCCAGAATCTTCGCTTGAATGTCATAATGTTCTGACAGCTCTTTGTTATCTTTTTCTAGCTTGCTCATCTTCTCAAGTAATGCCTTATTTTCCTCATGCACTGCGCTGACGGCTTGCGGGGTTGCTTCCTCCCATATCAGGCTTAGATTCTTCCACATCCAGGCTTTGTCACTGCAGCATTGATTGTAGTTGTATGGGCTGATTGCGTGGCCCATTGCGAACTCTGCGGCGGATCCGTCGCAACCTACCTTATGCGCTTGAGTTCTGAATATGCTTCTTAACGTGTGCAGTGTAGGCGAGCCTTTCACGATAATTGATTGCCCAGCTCTCTTCGCAGCCGTTTTGAATGCTTGCTCCAGGTACATGCGTGCGCTATCATGGTGCGCCACGTCCAGCGGGATACCTTTGGTCTGATGTATCTTCCGGCCGTCCTGGAAGATGTAGCCATGGGAGGCGCGGATTGGAACGGTTGTTGATGTTAGGATTTCCTGTAGGAGAAAAGTAGGGACTAGGCTGAAGAATTTGGTTTTATTCTTCTTGCGTCCTTTGAAGTCGATTGCGATGTACTCATGCTTTTCTCCGTTCTGCAGGTTCTTCTTGACGAAATCCCACCATTCCGGTGTGTTGAACTTCATGAACTCGCCTGCGCCCCATCCGCAATGCAGCATCAGTTTGAAGATGAGGCCGTAGGGTTTGCCTGCTGCGGCGCAGATTGCTAGCCCCGACTTCCATTCCTTGCCGCCCTCGAACTGAACAATCTCTTTCACTTGTTCGGGTTCTTCCAGTTTCGCTGGCGGGAGAATTTGTACGCCGTTGTCGAAAAGAAATTTCCTAAGGGCCGAGATGGCTTGGTATGAACCGTGAGGCGTGAAGGTCTGCAGCGCTTTCGACCTGAGGTTGACGTAGGTCTCAAAGTCCTTCTTTGACTTCTCTATGGTTTCCTCAGGTGTCACGTGTGCTTCTTTGAATAGTCGTGTTAGGTATTGTCCGTAGGTGTGGGCGGTGGAAGGTTTCTTGAGAGTCTTAATCCAAACCTCTAAAACTTCGCTCATCCTAAGTTCACTTGCAACCTAAACTATGATAATTAAGCGCATATAAAGGTGATGTATAGTGGAGATTAATGAGAAAGAATTCGCCGTCCCATTCTTCAAGGAGAATGGATTCACACGTAAGCAGTGTGAATGCTGCAAAGGCTACTTCTGGACACAGAGACCTGAAGAGAGATTTTGCGGCGACAGCCCCTGCGTCCAATACACTTTCATAGGAAAGTCTCCAGCGAAGCGGCCGTACTCAATTCATGACATGCGTGAATTATTCCTATCATTCTTTGAACGGAATGGGCACAAGAGGATTAACCCTTACCCTGTAGTGGCGCGGTGGCGGGACGACGTTTTCCTTGTAGGGGCCTCAATCTACGATTTTCAACCCTACGTCACGGAAGGTATTATTCCGCCACCAGCAAACCCGCTAGTCGTCAGCCAACCATCAATTCGATTCACGGACATAGACAATGTAGGCCCAACACTCGGACGCCACGACCTGATTTTCGAGATGGGAGGCGCTCACGCTTTCAACTATCCGGACAAAGAAATCTACTGGATGGACCAGACGATTCGCTACCACCATCAGCTGGCCACCGAGGAATTTGGGTTAAAGTCTGAATCGATTTCATACAAGGAACACTTTTGGTCTGGCGGAGGAAATGCCGGCCCCGACCTGGAGTGCCTAAGCGCAGGGTTAGAAATCTCTACACTGGTCTTCATGCAATACAAGGTCCAAGGCGAACAACTCGTCAAACTGCCAATCCGAACAGTCGACACGGGTTACGGCATAGAACGCTGGGCGTGGCTGAGTCAGGGCAAAGCCAGTGCATTCCAAGTCATCTACGGCCCTGTGTTTGACAAGATCTTCCAACTGGCCAACGTGAAGTTCGATGAGAAGCTGGTTGCCAGGGTGGTTCCTTTCTCAAGCTACATGAATATTGAACGCAACGAGAGCCGCGTTGATGCACGAAAGAAGATTGCCGAAAGCGTAGGTATGGATTGGCGAGAACTCGAGAAAGCTATCACACCGATTGAAAGCGCGATGGCAGTGGCTGACCATACGAAGGCGATTGCGTTCCTGCTTTCCGAAGGCGTTGTGCCTTCAAACGTCGAAGAAGGCTACCTAGCCCGTCTGTTGATTCGTCGAGCTTACCGCATGCTGCGACAGCTGGGCATAGAAGACAAAATGCTGGACATTCTCGACGCCCAAGTTGAGTATTGGGGTGCTGATTTTCCTCAGCTTAAAGGAATGAAGCGCGAGATAGCGGAAGAAATCAAATCGGAGGAATCCAAGTATCGAAGAACACTCGAACGAGGCTCAGACCTCGTTAAGAAGATCGCAGTCGACCTGAAAGCTAGGGGAAGCAAAGAGGTTCCTTCCGAAACCCTCGTCGACCTGTATGACTCGCACGGAATGGTTCCCGACATAGTGCGGGAAATCGCGGAACCTCTAGGGGTAGCTGTGAACGCCCCTGGTAACTTCTACGGCATGGTCGCCCAGAAACATTTGACCGGAAAGCGCGCCTCCGAGGAAGAAACAGAGTCGAAAGTGAGCGAGTCCCTGAAGGATAAGGTCGGCGGCCTCCAAGACACCGTTACCCTGTATTACAAGGACCCGTTCCAGAAGGAATTTCAAGGCAAAGTAATCAGCGTACTTGACAACAAGTTCGTTGTCTTAGACCAGACCTGCTTCTACCCGGAGGGCGGAGGCCAACCTGGCGACATCGGGGTTTTGCAAGCATCCGGCGTGTCGGTTAAGGTGGTGGACACTCAGAAGGTCGGCCGAGTCATAGTTCACCAAATAGACGGTAAGCCACCGCGCGTGGGAGAAAACGTCCGCGGTTCCATTGAGTGGGAACGGCGCATCAGCCTAATGCGCCACCACACAGGCACCCATTTGGTCTTGGGAGCCGCCCGGAGAGTTCTGGGGCAACACGCTTGGCAGGCGGGAGCACAGAAGGGAGTTAACTCTAGCCGAATCGACATTTCGCATTACGAGAGAATTACGGAGGAACAGACCAGAGAAATTGAAAAGCTGGCAACAGAGGTCGCTTTGCAAGATATTCCCGTAGAGTCTGAGTGGCTGCCGAGGGAGAAAGCCGAGCAGGCTTACGGGTACAAGCTCTATCAAGGAGGAGCTGTGCCCGGGCGCGAACTACGAATAATCAAGATTGGCGATTGGGATGTGGAAGCCTGCGGCGGAACTCACTGCACTCGCACAGGCCAGATCGGAGCCATCAAGATCCTGCACACCGAACGAATTCAGGACGGAGTAGAGCGAATCATATTCGCGGCGGGGACTCAAGCGCTACGCGCCTTTCAGGAACAGGAAAAGAGAATCAAAAACATCTCGAGCGTCGTCGAAGCACCCGTAGAAAAAGTTGACCAATACGTGCACACGCTGGTTGAAGAAAAAGCCAAACTGGCCAAACGCCTCGAAGAACTCTCCAAGGAGTGGGCCGAACAAGAGGCTGCAAAACTTCTGCAATCGGCTAAGCCTGTCGGCCGCGTGAAGATGTGTTCAGCGAAGTATACTCGAGGCGAAGATAGCGAAATAGTCACGCTGAACAACAGGATAATTGAGCAAGAGCCGGACGCGGTCACAGTGCTGCTGTTAGTGAAGGATTCCGCCAGAGTCTTCGTTGGCGCAGGAAAGAGCGCAATTGCACAAGGCGTGAACGCTGGGAAGCTTGCCACCAAGCTGGCTGCAATGCTTGGTGGCGGTGGCGGAGGCAAAGACTACTTCGGGCAAGGTGGCGGAACGAAACGTGAAGCGGCGGATGAGGTCCTGCGAAACTCGGAATCGGCACTGAAAGCAATGTTGACTAAGTGATGAGCATGCCTATTGACTGGCCCGCGCTAGAGGAGAAATGGCAGAAGGAGTGGGCTAAGGCCAAGGTTTTCGAAGCCGACCCGGACCCAAAGCGCAAGAAATGTTTCGTCACCTATCCCTTTCCTTACATGAGCGGCCCGTTGCATGTGGGAAACGGTTTCACAGCCGCACGAATCGACGCTTACGCACGCTACATGCGAATGCGTGGGTTCAACGTCCTCTTCCCTTGGGCATGGCATTGGACTGGGAAGACAGTCGCGGGTGCCGCTGAACGCATCAAGAACGGTGACGAGGACTTCATTCGGCCCATCAGGGAGGTGGATGAGGTGCCGGAGGAGGAACTGAAGAAGTTCGTTGACGCTGCCTACATGGCGAAGTACTACACCGACGTCAACCGTCAGGCGATAAAGCGTCTGGGAATGTCGATTGATTGGCGAAGAGAATTCCACACTAGTTCGCTAAACGAGGCCTTTAGCAAATTCGTTACCTGGCAGTATCTGCGCCTGCAGGAGAAAGGATACGTGATTACAGGCACACATCCCGTCGTCTGGTGCCCAAAGGACGAGAGCCCGACTGGGGATGCGGACAGGCTGGAGGGCGGAGGTGTTAGGCCTGAAGAATTCATTCTCATGAAGTTCAAGATGGGTGAAACTTTTCTCCCGTGCGCGACCTTCAGGCCTGAAACAATCTACGGCGTCACTAACTTGTGGGTTAACCCTGAAGGAGACTACGTTGAAGCAGACGTCAATGGCGAACGGTGGGTGGTCAGCAGAACTGCAGCTGAAAAACTGCGAAACCAGCTGAAACGAGTGAGCGTGGTCAGGGACCTGAAAGGCAGAGAGCTCGTCGGCAAGAAATGTGTCGACCAAATTCAAAGCAGGCAGTTGCTAATTCTACCTGGGACGTTCGTCAATACAGAAAACGCTACTGGCCTGGTCTACAGCGTTCCAGCTCATGCTCCATTTGATTGGCTGGCTTTGAGAGATGTCCAAAGGGATCCTACTATCGTCGACAAGTTCGCGATTTCCAAGGCTGAACTGTCAGCTATTCAGCCGATCTCAATAATATCAGTTGAAGGCTACGGCGATTTTCCCGCCGTAGAAATAGTTGACCGTATGCACATTCGAGACCAGAACGACCCATTAGCGGAAGAGGCCACGAAGGAGATTTACAAGGCCGAGTTTCACGGCGGGATTCTCAAAGAGGGTTGTGGCCCCTACTCCAAGCAGAGGGTGTCTGAAGTCAAGCAAGGCTTGGTCATGGATTTCCGTACGAAAGAGATTGCTGATGTTATGTACGAGTTACCGGAGCGCGTGGTGTGCCGGTGCACAACGGAATGCGTTGCGAAAATTCTTGATGATCAATGGTTTCTGAAGTACTCTGACCCAGAATGGAAGCAGAAGGCGCACAAGGCCATCTCAGAGATGTCGTTCTATCCTGACGAGGCACGAAACTGGTTCGATAGCGTGATTGATTGGTTGCAGGATTGGCCTTGCGCTCGCAAGACAGGGCTAGGCACGCCGCTACCGTGGAGCCCTGGTTGGATCGTTGAAACGTTAAGCGACTCAACCATCTACATGGCTTACTATATGGTGAGCAAGTTTGTCAATGGTGGGATGATCAAGGCCGAACAGTTGACGCCCGAGGTTTTTGATTTCATATTCTACGGAACCGGCAAACCGGACCAACTGTCTAAACAGGTAGGCGTTGATAGGAAAATCCTGGAGAAGATTCGAGAAGAGTTCCTATACTGGTATCCGGTCGACCTGCGAAACTCAGGAAAAGACTTGGTTCAGAACCACTTAAGCTTCTTCATATTCCATCACGTTGCTCTCTTTGAGCCGCGCTTCTGGCCGAAAGCAATTGGTGTCAACGGGTTCATGTCGGCGGAAGGGCGGCCGATGCATAAGTCTCAGGGCAACTGGGTTCCGCTTTGGAAAGTCTGCCAAGAGCATGGAGCCGATGCTGTTCGCTGCGCCGTCCTGTTAGCCGCTGAAGGATTGGATGACCCTGATTGGCGTTCAGAGAACGCTCGTGACGTTGAGAGCAGGCTAGGGGCTTTCCTGAAGCTAGTTGAGGAAATTGCTGAAATGCCAGAACGGCAGGCTTCAAACGGCCACTTGGAAGACTGGTTGATGGGCCGAATCCGCTCCAAGACTATGGTAGTTTCAGCCGCGATTGAGAAGCTGAAGACTCGAACGGCATTGGCTGCGGCCCTGTATGACTCTTGGAACGACCTGCGATGGTATGAGCGGCGTGCCGCGAAGCCTGATTCCGCAACCGTCAAGGCTTTCGTCTCCACGTGGGTTCGATTGCTAGCTCCCTTCTCACCTCATTTAACAGAAGAAGCGTGGAGTAAGATTGGTCATAGCGGGTTTGTGGCGATGGCCGAGTGGCCTACGTTCGAGCACGTTCAGGAAGATGTACAATCTGACGAACTAGAGCAGCTGATGAAACAAACGCTTGAGGACACTCAAGAAATAATCGCAACCACAAAAATCACGCCGAAAAAGGTGCATTACTACACCGCCGCCAAGTGGAAGTGGCGCGTTTACCAGGAAGCCTTGAATCGGGCTGACAAGCAACCCGACACCCTACAAGGCCTAATCAGGGACATGCTCGCCGCGAAACCGCCATCGGCAAAGGACTTGCCGAAATTCGCCTCGAGGATAATCAACCAAGTGAGAACGATGCCTAGTGAGCTTCGGGCGAGGAAGCTGAGAGCCGGTGAGCTAGATGAAAGGGTAGCCTTCGTGGGGGCCCAGAGTTTCTTCGCGAAGGAATTAAGAACCGAGGTTGAGATTCACAGCGAGGAGGACCCGAACCTTTACGATCCGAAGAAACGGGCGCAAGTGGCAGAACCCTATCGGCCTGCGATCTTTATCGAGTAGTCGGCACTGCAAACTTTAAGCAAGAAGGGCCGTAGTCTCAGGACTCGGGCCCGTAGCTCAGTCTGGATAGTGCTTGCGGGTTGAGCGTCTAAAGCACAGGCCCTCTAAACGCTTCCTTCAAGAAGCGGGAGACGCCTGGGGTCCGGGGTTCGAATCCCCGCGGGCCCGCCAACAATTCATAGGTTATTAATCGGGCATACGTTTTTCTGGCTAAAGTCAGAATTCACCGAGACTTCCGGAATTTGTGAGAGGCTAATGTCAGGAAGCGAAAGGGTTAGCGCGATAGCAGACGCGGAAAAGGAGGTAGCGAAGATCATTTTCGGCCTTGCGATAGCAATCAGTACGATTCCGCTCATATCGCGACTCCCTGCCAGGCCAGCAGGAATACTGATCGACATTGGAGAGTTCGGCTTCAGTTTCTTGATCTTGATTTCTGTTTGGTTGGGTTATTGGAATATAATGTCGCTTTTGCCGATTGAAGATGGTACTACAATCACGCTTAATGTTGCATTGCTTTTTCTTGTCTCGATCGAACCTTACCTCTTCTACCTGAACATAACCTTCGACCTATTGGCCCATGAGCTGCTTCTGGACTCTTCTTCAATTCTATACGCCCTAGATATGACTGGGCTAATGTTGATTCTTGCATTATTCACCCATCAACTCGCAAAGGAGGAGAGGGGGTTGGTGCCGAAAGCGTCACTGCTCCAATACAAGCGAGTTAGGAACGTCTTATTCATATCCGCGGCGCTCTTCGCTATCACTGCCCTTCCACCATTTTGGAGTTTCAAGCTCTGGAACCTGCCGATTAGGTTCTTTTTCTGGTTCATTCCGCTAATCCTCTCATCGGTTCAAAGAAGCGTGAAGTGACAGCCAATCGGTAAGGTATCGGTTTATTCTAGGAAGTAGGCCCATGACTCCAAGAGTATAAGAACTTAGAAGCCGCTTGCCTGAAACCTTCCCCCTTTGAACACCACCCCGTGGGTCAAATATGACGAAGTGTGCTGTCTGCGGAGCATCCCTTCGCGCCGGCGATTACGAAAGCGTCTCCCGTCATTTCTAACGGCTGGAGGACAATCGACGAGGTCAAAATAACGGGAGATCAGAAGGGCAGGGAGTGCACAGCCCTGTCAAGCAGGCAGACCTATCGCTGTTTCGTCCGGTTGAATTCACAGGGAGCGATCGACACTTTCAAGGAAATACGAGTGACAGGATTGGCTACTTTGCCAGATGGTATGCGTCGATGACTTGCCAAGCCCAGAAAACTAGGGCATACACGGTCAGGGCTGCTCTGTACGGGAAGAATGACCCCGCACCTCTGTAAGAGATAAACAATGTCTGCCAGATCAGGGCTAATGTTCCAACAATTATTCCGGCTACGAGGATTGAGGCCCCACGTTCCGGCCTACCAGCATACATCTGGCCGAGCCCAGGTACTAATAGGGAAAGTACGGCTGCAACAGGTGGATCACGTTTAGGTTTGCGTGGCATTCCTTTTCACACATCCGATAGCTCGCGCTATGCCTCTATTAGACTTGTGGCGAGATCTTGTTTTCCACTGATAGTCTAGGCCGTGTACTTTTCTTCGAGGTAGTTGACTAGCCACTGTGGGTTGTATTCTTCGCCGAACAACCGTTTCTGAAGTTCCTTGGGAGAATATGTGGCTCCGTAGCTGTGTATTTTCTCCTTCAGCCAGGCCTTGATCCGTCCCATCTCACCTCTTCTAACTATGTCTTTTGTGTCCATGTCCTTTTTGATTCGGTGGAAGACCATTCCCGCTATGACGTTGCCGAGCGAATAGGTCGGGAAATAACCAAACCCTCCTCCACTCCAATGTACGTCCTGGAGAACTCCATGAGCATCATCTTCAGGTCTGATGCCTACGTATTTCTGCATCAGATCATTCCACAGCGCGGGTGCATCGGAAACTTCTATCTCCCCGCCTATGAGCTTCTTCTCCAACTCATATCGCACCACTATGTGGAAATTGTATGTCAGCTCATCAGCGTCGACCCTGATGGGACTTGGTTTCACTGAATTGAAGTACCTGTAGACCTCGTCTTCGCTATAGCCCGAGACGAAGGGCAGGTTCGCTTTCAATGTTGGGTAAGCAAGTTCTGTGAACTCTCTGCTTCGCCCGATGAAATTTTCCCAAAACCTCGATTGGGACTCATGGACCGCCGTGGAACTAGCCTTAGGGAGGGGCGTGTATTCTAGGGATGTGTCAACCTGTAACTCATAGATCGCGTGACCTGATTCGTGGATTGTGGAGTACAGAGATTCCTTGAAGTCCTTTCCTTCGTACCTTGTTGTAATTCTCACATCTTCAATTGACATGCTCGTGGTGAACGGGTGGGTGGAGACATCCATTCTGAAGGTGCTCTCAGGCATCCCCAGGAGCTTTAGGACCTCTACGTTCACACGCCTCATGGCAGCTTCGTCATAGGTCAGTGATTCCAAAGGGTGTTTGTTCGGAAACTTTCCTTCGGAGAGAACCTTGTTGAGAATTCTCTTAAGGTTAAGTACGAGTGGTGAGAAGACCCGGTCTACGTCGTTGGTTGTAAGTTCCTCTTCGAATAGGTCCAAGAGGGCATTGTACGGGTGTCCTTTGTAACCGAGCTTTTCTGCTTCCTGTTTCTTCAGGTCGACGGTCTTCTCTAGGTAACCTTTGAACATTGGAAAGTCGGATTTTCTCCGCGCCTCCCTCCAAACGACCGTAGCCTCGGTGGAGGTTCTTCGCAAGTCCTCTAAGAGTTTCGGCGGAACTTTCATGTAGTAATTCAATTCGCGTTTGACGACTCTCAGCATTCCCTTTTCAAAATCGTTCAGGTCCCCAAGTTTTTCCGCCTTGGAGACGAGGCCGGCTAGCTCGAGCACACGTTGTTGCTTGATGAGCGCTATCTGAGCCTGCGCGAACCCTCTTGGCTTCGATGCTCCGGTGGGCATGTAGGTTTCCATGTCCCATTCGAGGAGCGACGCAACATGGTCCAACGCCCAGATGGGTTTGTACCTTTCAACTATTTCCGTTAGGACAGGGTTCTTTGACATGGAAACGAACGCTCCACTCTTTCAGTATTTAATTGTAGTGAGAAGGGGATCCTACATCTGTGTCTAACTCTAAAGAGGCGAATAATTAACTTCAGTGTTTGCGGGGCCCATTGGTTACCAATTCATGTTTTTCTTCGTGACTAAGAGCTTTTATTTGCCGTTCTCTTCCAGTCGCGGCTTTACGCGTTCCGAACTCTTCCACGTAGACAACTCTGATCGGTCTGTGCATTCGGGTATATCGTGCGCCTTGTCCTTTCTTGTGCCTTGCAAATCTTGATGTGACGTCGTTCGTGTAACCTGTGTAGTAGCTCCCGTTATCGCAAAGAAGCAGATATACATAGTGAGTTTTCCGATTGCGAGTTTTCTTGTCCTTGGTTTTGTCAGCCGTTATTGTTTTCCCCTTTTCCTTAGTTCTCTGATACTCGGGTTTTCAGCTCGTCTACGTTCCACTTCAGTGGCATTGCCTTTAATGCAATCGTTGAGTCTGGTTATGAAGGACACGATCTGGCGGAATCGAGTTGGGCATTCGGGAGAAGATTTCTAAACTTACGGTGTCGGTCCTTCCCGATTTCTATTTTGACAGGATAATTCTGGTCCCTTCTGTTCGTAGCCTGTTCCGGCAGATTGAGTTGAAGGCGGCGTCAGGAGGGGGCAACCTACGTGGTTTAGCTCAAACAGAGGTCAAGGGAGGTAACGCGACAAACCTTGCGTATGCGTTATCATCCCTCTCCGCAAGAACAAACCTGTACTGTGTTGGGAATTCGCTTACACGGGCTGCACTTTCAAGGCCTCCAGCAGGTTGCAAGGTGAGGATAATAGACGGCCGGCCAGGCTATACGATGGCCCTTGAATTCCCCTTCAAAGGGAAACCTGTTAACGTCATGTTGAGCGATGTCGGTGACATTTCGCGTTTCGACGGCAGGCAACTCGCCCGACACGACCTCATGGCCCTGAAGAAATCTGATTGCGTCGCTCTCGTGAACTGGTCTTCCAACGCGAAAGGAAACGAGCTCGCGCGGAGGGTCTTCGGTCTGAGGGGCCGGGAACGCAGGTTGAATTTCATTGACCTCGCAGATATAACCAGCACAGAGAGGAGGCTCAAAGTTCTTGCCAGGGACATTATCGATCGAGGATTGATTGACGTGCTGAGCCTAAATGAGAACGAGGCAAGAATTATGGCGAAAACGCTCTCAGTCGGCAGGCTGCGGCGTTCATATGATCGTCATGACGTAATGAGGGTTTCACGATTACTTCACACTGTCCTCCAGATTAACGTAGATGTTCATACTCCAATCGGGTGCGCCTCTTCAACCAACGAAGGGGCAGCATGGGTAGACTCATTTGGCAGAGTAACCGGTTTTGTTACTGGGGCAGGCGACATTTGGGATGCGGGAGATATAATCGGGCACCTTCTCCGCTTCAAAATCGTGGATAGACTTCGTTTCGCCAACGCCTGCGCCTATCTTTACCTCATCAACAAGAACGCCAAACTTCCAAGCCTCCATGAAGCCGCAAGCCTCGCGGGCCTCTAATTCTTTAATCCCCGAGCATCGCAGAGACGTAAGATACCCATGCCGTTTGTTAACATCAACGAACCGCGAACTTTTCAGTTAGGCGCGAGACATCTCTCTAAGGCTGATCCAAAGATTCGGCAACTCGTCAAAACGCTCGGACCAATTGAATTCGACGCTGGGGGTGATCCATTTGAGTCCTTGGTTGAAGCCGTAATTTCTCAGCAACTGAGCGGCCAATCCGCTCGGGCTATCTTCGGCAGACTGAAGGCTGCGATGGGATGCGAAGTAATCGAGGCGAAAACCCTCAAGAGGATGCACGTATCAAAACTGCGGAAAGCAGGTGTTTCTCCCCAGAAGATCCGCTTTCTCAGAGACTTGAGCTCGCGGGTCGCCAACGACCAATTGGACCTTAACGGTCTCAAGGAGATGGATGATGGTGAAGTGATTCGAGTACTTGACGAAGTCAAAGGCATTGGGCCCTGGACAGCGCATATGTTTCTGCTTTTCACGCTAGGGCGGCCAGATGTTCTGCCCGTCGACGATCTTGGCATTCAGATGGCCGTTAAGAGTGTCTACTCCTTGCGCAAGCTTCCTGGCGCGAAGAAGATTGAGGAGATTGCGACCAAATGGCATCCGTACTGTTCCGTTGCGTCATTGTATCTTTGGCATGCGAAAAACATTCGGTAACAGTAGACACATGTCTACACGAAACTCCTGGGTCCTGTGACTCGATCTGCGCGAAATGCTGCGTCATAAACGGAAAGGATATTTGTCGACGCACCTTTGTGAGTCGATGTCGGGAGTGAGCGTGGGATCTGAATGAGCATGGAGGTTTGTTCGTGCGGCAGCGGCAAGCGGCCTACTGGATATTGTGAGGAATGTAGAATGAAGTACTGTAGCGAATGTAAATTCACGCACCTTTACACCCCTCTGGCTATGAGCACCGCCGATTCCTTGTACGCAAGCATAGCCAAGAAAAATTAGCTCTGTCCTTTAAGAGGGGAATCATGTTGCTTGTCGGAAATCAAAAGCCACGCCTAGTCTACGACGGAATCTGCAACGTGTGTACGGGCGCTGTTCGTTTTCTCCACGCACTCCGGGGAGAGCAACTAATTCAGTATATCCCCTTCCAAATTCTTAGTTCGGACGTGCGACGAGCATACGCTTTGAAGGATGAAGCTCTTCAAGGCCGCATGTACCTCATCAGGCGAGACGGCTCACTCGCAAGCGGACCCTTTGCGATAGTGGAGGTGTGCAAGCTCTTGACCCCGTTCAGCTTCATTTGCAACCTGTTCGGAACCCCGTTCGCCCAAAGACTGTACGACTGGGTAGCTCAACGTCGCTACAGAATCTTTGGCTGCCGCGAATCGTGTTACGTAGTCAAATGACTGAATCGATCGGGGAGGCCTCACGAAGCCTTCAATACCAATTCAATCTCGTCCGGGTCTGAGATGAAGAGCTGCCCATCTCCATCAATGTAAGCGATGGGGCTGTCAGCCAACATGGATGACAATTCCTTGAGATTCTCACGCGGGACTGTGATGGTTACGTGTCCCAGGCCTGCCCAGTTCTTCTCGAGGGGTTTGCCACCTAGGCTTTCCCATGTGTTCATTCCGATATGGTGGTGATACCGTCCAACAGAGAGGAAGGCTGCGCTCCCATAGTACCTCATCACATCCAAGCCTAACACGCTTCGGTAGAAGGCCATTGACCTCTGCAAGTCGGTGACCTTTAGGTGAACGTGGCCTACCCTAGTTCCTCCAGCGATTGCTTTCAATTCGTCCCTTGGTGCCTTGGCCACCTCCCTTAGCAAAGAATCAATGTCAAGTGGCTGGGTCGCCATGTCAACTTGCTCATCCTCATCAAATTTCCATTCACTACGCGCCCTGTCGGTATAGATCTCTATCCCATTCCCTTCAGGGTCCGTAAGGTAGAGGGCCTCGCTAACTAGGTGATCAGCGAACCCGTCAAAGGTTATCCCCGCATTTCCAATCACGAGGTAGGCGGCAGCGAGACTTCTTCTGTCCGGAACCAGCAGCGCATAATGGTAGAGCCCTGCAGCATCAACGGGTGCTTTTTCCCCATTTGGAGCATGCCCCAAGACCAGAATCGGCTCTGCTGACCCGCTAGCGCCAAGCTCCACAATGTCTCCATCTCGGCGCAGGACTACGAACCCTAAGTCCTTCTCGTAGAAGGACAACATCAAACCTAAGTCATTCACTTTGAGGGAAACAGGCCCCAGCCTCATTTCGGAATCGAGTTTGAAATGAGACAAGCAGATTCTCCTCTGCCTGCTTGAATATACACTTTGAATGATTTAAGCCAAGGCGGGCCGCATAGGTTGAAGTGGAGACGGAAATTGAAGGCTTCGAAGTCAGCTGTTTTGTATAGCCTTCCTCGCACGCTTCGCTTGAGCCATGTTCACAACCTTCTGGTAGCCTTTGTCTTCCTGTTTTAGTTCGCGCAGCTCCACGTATCCGGCCTTTTCAGCCTGCTTTAGCAGGTCTAGGCCTTTCTCTGTTCGTGCGATTGCAGTTGAATAGCCGGTCGGGCATCCTACGCCGCCCACTGAGATGTCGGCGTATTCGGCGGTGAAATCTTCGCATTGCTTGCAACTCTGTCGCACGAACGCGTCGATTTCACGGAGCGGTACGTGCAGGAGTTCCTTGTCGCCGGCCTTGGCGATGAAGGATCCCTTCTTAATTTCCACGCGTGTGATGGTGGAAGGGTCGATGTCTTTGCTGGCCATGTAAGTCTCTACGAGTTTATCGTAACCGTAAGCCTCCATGCAGAACAGGCCGATCGTCAGATCCATCGCCTGAGCTAAACGGCGGTTGCCTAACGGTGATGTTTGAATTCTTCTAACCGCTTTCATCTGGCACGGTGTCCCGACTAATCCCACCCTTGTTTTAGCGTACTCCTCAACCGCTGAACGAACACCAAGAAGCGTTGGGCTTGGTGTGTACTTTGTTCCAGCGTTTTTCATGATTTCCTCACTCTTCGTCGCTACCAGAGGCTTCGCTCTCCACTTCGAATCTCTTCCGGCAACGACAGCTGCATCAATCAACTTCTTGTCAAGGGCGTAGCTGAGGAGAGCTGTAACTACACCGCCGTCCTGTGCTACTCCTTGAGTAGCTTTGTTCAGTGCGCGTCCAACGAATGTTCCTCGGGATATTCCAAGGGGTTCGTCGGGGCGTCTTGTTCGGCCGTGTAGGAAGACTTCAACGTCATCCTTCGGAAATTCGACTGTGGGGCATTGGTAGTAGCAGATTTCGCACAGAGCACACGAGCCTATCAGGGTGGGTTGTTCCCCAACTGGCCAAAGAACGCCGACAGGGCAGGCAGCCATGCAAGCTCCGCAGAAAGAGCATAAGTTCGGCCGGACCACTTGCGTTACTAGATTCCCGAACAGCCGTGGCTTCTCAAGCATTCCCAATGCACCCTTCACTATGCCTTATCGTCGCGGGCGAACGGCCGGGATTGAGGAATAGGCTTTTGGTTGTTTTCCATCGTTGACATACAGGCGGCCCAAGCCAATTAATACCAGGCAAAGTTGACCGTTCGCAGGGTGAATTCTCCTGTTCGATCGGCCCGGCCAAATGCTCAAAACAAAACAGCTAAGACGCATGCAGGAAATCAAGCTGCGTAAGATCGTTCGATACGCCTACAGGAATGTTCCGTTCTATCGGAAACGTTTCGACGACGCCGGTACAAAGCCAGAATCTATCAGGAGCCTTGACGATCTTTCGAAGATACCGTTTACAGTTAAGACAGATCTCAGGGATAACTATCCGCTTGGCATTCTAGCGGTTCCCCCAAATCGGTTGTACTGCCTCCACGCATCCTCTGGCACGACTGGAAAGCCAATAGTCGTAGCGTATACTCGTGGAGATTTGGAACGTTGGAGCAAACTCATGGGCAGAACCCTAGACATTACTGGTGTAAAGAAGGGCGATATCGTCCAGAACATGTACGGTTACGGCCTTTTCACGGGTGGGTTGGGGTTCCACTATGGAGCCCGAGCAATCGGGGCAACCATCTTGCCCACGAGTGTAGGGAACACGAAACGTCAACTCATGCTCATGAAGGACCTTCGCAGCACAGTCGTCACCAGCACTCCGTCCTACATGGTGTACCTGGTCGAAGCGAGCCGGGCAGAAGGCTACGACCCGAGAACCGATTTCGCCCTGAGAATCGGAATCTTCGGCGCGGAACCGTGGAGTGAAGAGTCACGTAAGCGGATACAAGACGGCTTCGGGCTTCGGGCTCACGATGTTTACGGAATGTCGGAGCTGTATGGGCCGGGGGTAGGGATTGAATGTGAACGACAAAACGGCCTTCACATATGGGGCGATGAATTTCTCGTAGAAACAATCAACCCAGATACCGGCGAGGTTCTGGAGCCGGGAAAGGAAGGCGAACTGGTGTTCACGATGCTCTCCCGGGAAGCGATGCCCTTCCTACGCTATAGGTCAAGGGACCTCTCAACTGTTTATGAGGAGGAGTGTGCGTGCGGCAGATGCCACAGTCGAATCGCACGCATAAAGGGGCGGAGCGACGATATGCTCATCGTCGGCGGCGTGAATGTCTTTCCAAGCCAGATTGAGCACGTTTTGATGAATATCCCCGGCCTCGGAGACCAATATCAGATAATCGTCTCGCACAAAGAATTGGACCGGTTGGCCGTTAAGGTGGAAGCACCCCCGGAAAGCTTGCGGGATCCGAATATGCCGAAACGGATTCAGGAGGACCTCTTCGCCGTCCTCTCTATCCGCGCAGATGTCGACGTAGTAGAACTAGGGACGATTCCACGCTCAGAAGTTGGCAAAGCCCGTCGTGTAATCGACCTTCGACCCAAGGATTAGCCTTACACTGCAAAGGTCGCAGAAACGATGTCTAGCATATGTTATACATCCCTGCGGAGCGCAATTCAACTGTTTCGTCGGAAGCTCGCGCATATCATCCCGAAGTATGTAGGGACATCGTAGGAGATCAGCTCAGCGTTCATTTTAAGCCCGTCAACGACACCCGCGAGCATAGTCATCTGCCATAGGCTGTCTGGTCTCGAAGCGTCTACAAACTTCGGCTTAAGCCTCATGATAGATTCGATCTGGCCGCCTTGAATAGCATGAACGACGAATTTGTCATATTCCTTTGATGTTTTATTGAAACCGTAAGGCCCGAATTTCTTGTGCCTATGCGCTTGGTCGGCACTAGCGACAAAAACAATCCTCTTCGCCTTGCGCTCACTTAGCTCGCCTATCACTCTGCCGAATTGAAAGTTTTGTGAGAGTGGTATCTCGCGTGAAGGCGTCACGATAACAACTTTCGGTTTCGGCCTGCACTTTGGGATGATGAACCAAAGTGGAACTAGGGTCCCCCAGTCCATCGGCATGTCGGAAGTCACGCCTTCAGACGTTCCGTAATTTGCACCGACAACCGGCAGTTTCCTTCTCGTGGCGGCTTCGAGGAGGCTCTTCGCGAATTCCACGTCACATCTGACCCTGAGGCCCACAGATCTCTTGTTGCGTGGCGAAGCCTGAAGTGTACCTGTTGAATTCTCAGCCGTAACCACAGTAATCTTCCGCCATACCTTCAGGTTATGTGGAGTGGCAATCACGATCGTGTCAGGCCTTGCTTTCCTGACCTCTTTTGCTAGGTTGCGCAGACCGTCTCTCGTTTTCTGAAACTTTCTCACGGTGGACTTACTGGCGAGTTTCGCGATCGCCTCGCTACCGTGTGGTGCTATGCACGCGTAAACTAGAGTCATCTGATTTCGCTATCAAACGAAGAAGGTCTTTGTTGAAAGCATAGCGTTTTTAGCGTCCTAGGACCGATATGACTCGATAGTTGCGCCTTTCGTTGTACTCTGCCCGATTACGTGGCCGACGGGCTAGGCGTTCGGTGGAAGTCGTAGACTGAATTCCAAGAGGAGAGAGAACATACTGGACCTTCAACCACAAGTCGCGTACGTTAGCACATACCCTCCCAGAGAATGCGGCATAGCGACTTATACTCGGGACTTGGCGCGGGCTCTACTGTTGCGGGGTCGAATTGCCCGCTACCTTATTGTTGCGATAAATGAGGAGGATGGGAACCGGTACTCGGACCCCAACGTTAGGTTCACTATTGACCAACATGAGCGCGCAGACTACTTTACCGCGGCGGATTTCCTGAATCAGAGCGACGTTGACGTGGTGAATATCCAGCACGAGTACGGCATATACGGAGGAGAATGGGGGGAGTATGTCCTCGACCTTTACAAGAATCTTGAGAAGCCAATCATAACCACCTTTCATACGGTCCTTCGAAACCCACCTGACAAAGCTCGCATAATAATGTCTGAACTCGCGGAACTGAGCGAGACTGTTATCGTAACGATTGAGTCCGCTGCGAAGCTCCTTGAGAAGCGTTTTGGTCTCAACGCTGAAAAAGTCAGAGTGGTACGTCACGGTGCAGCCCTCCCAGAGCGTGGGCACAATGAATACGCACAACGATTTCTCGGGCTGCAGAAACGCACGGTACTAACAACGCACGGGTTGATCAGTTCCGGGAAAGGCATAGAGTACGCGATCAAAGCACTCCCTTACCTAATTAAAGAAAGGCCTGAGCTGCTCTACATGGTGATAGGTGAAACTCACCCTGAGGTGCGAAGGCGTGAAGGTGAAGCTTACCGCGAGAAATTGACTTCGCTTACGAGACGCCTGCATCTCGAAAACCATGTTCGCTTTGTAGACCACTATCTGCGAGACGACGAACTGCCCCTGTACCTTCAAGCAACGGACATTTACGTAGCACCGTACTTGGGAAAGGATCAGGTTTCCAGTGGGACGATTACTCTTGCGCTTGGGTATGGCAAGGCAATTGTTGCCACACCTTCCCTATTCTCAAAAGAGGAGCTATCAAATAACAGAGGGCTTTTGTGCAAGTTCGCCGACGCACGTTCCATCGCAGAATGCGTCGAACAGATATTAGGTGACCTCAAACTCAGGCGGCAACTGGAAACGAACGCATTCAACTACGGTCAAGAAATGGGCTGGACAAAGGTAGCTGATCAATATGGTGACATACTCAGATCTGCAATTGGGATTCCAAGAACTATCGATGAAACTGCAGCAATCAGTGAAGCTTGACCACCTCTTCGCCCTAACGGACCACAATGCGGTTCTGCAACACGCAAAGTTCTCCGTTCCCGCAAGAAAAGAAGGGTATACGGTCGACGACAACGCCCGCGCCCTAGTCTTCGCTATTAAGGCAAAAGCTTACTGGCCCACTCAACCCCTTTCGAAGCTACAACGCAAACTGATCAGCTTTCTGCTTCTCATGCAAGCCGAAGACGGCAAGTTCCACAACCTCATGGATTACTCCCTA